>PPYF01064740.1_pt1 | contig 274107 bp, 308 predicted proteins | sample 1559871 | NCBI WGS metagenome assembly PPYF01 (sample SAMN08240021, study PRJNA423297) | Human gut metagenome, whole genome shotgun sequencing project. | reverse complement strand
GATAGAGCTTTTTTCTTATATAGACTTGCTAAATTATATGCTTAAATATAAAATCCCTCAGATTGTTACGTTGATCCCCGATTAATCCCCCCAAAAGCTTGATATATAGCAAAAAAGAGGAAAATCATTACTGAAATTCCTCTTTCTTTTGGGTGACTGAAGGGACTCGAACCCTCGACATTCAGAACCACAATCTGACGCTCTAACCAACTGAACTACAGTCACCATGTTGTCGCATTTCTTAAATGCGGTGCAAAGATATGAATAATCTTTGATATTACAAATGTTTTGGCGTTTTTTTTCCAAAAAAATAGCTATTTATTATTTTCATAAATTTCTGTATTATGCTGTATCAGGAACTTTCGAGTGTTTTTAATGAAGATATTCAGACGGTTACGGGCTGATTGCGGCAAATGGCTATGTGGTGAGTAAGAAGGATATAAAATGTAATTTTTTTCTCCGGTGAGAGTGGGGCGGCCGGTCCATACTAAAGTGTATCCGCATCGGACGACACGGGCGAATGGAAAAGAAGAGGCAAAAGATTCGGGCGACGGTGAATGACTTGAATGGTTTTGTAATGGACGGATGGGCTTGGGGAGAGGATATTTTTCAAGTTGCAGCGTAAAGATGAGTCCACCGTCTGTATTTGCAGCGCTCATATTGGAGATGAAGTTTCCTAAAGAATAGACGATGGCATGCTGTTGATTGCCGTTCGTGCGTAATTCCATAGGCTGGATTACGTGCGGATGCGAACCGATAATATGGGTCACCCCCTGTTTCAGCAACCAGTCGGCAAGCTCGCATTGCTCACGGTTCGGGAGTGATTGATATTCTTCTCCCCAATGCATACAGGCTATAATAGCATCCGGGCGTACGGCTTGGGCGCTATGTATGTCTTTTAGAATTGTTTTTTTGTCAATGTAATTGACTATGTTGGGTGCAGATACCTTGATTCCATTAGTGCCGTAAGTGTAGTTGAGTATGGCTATGCAGAAACCTTTTTTCCGGATGAAGAGAGGATAGAGTTGTTTACGTTCTATAGCGTTCCGGTAAGTACCTGCATAGGGTATGGAAAATGATTCGATTTGTGTGATGGTTCGTTCCAATCCGGTCTTGCCGCGATCCAGGCAATGATTGTTTGCTGTGAGAAGAACGTCGAATCCGGCATCTTTGATAGCTTGCAGATATTCGTCGGGTGCACTGAAAGTAGGATAGCCTTGATAAGGTTTTCCACCGAGAGTCACTTCAAGATTACCTATTGCAATATCGGCACGGGAGATTTCTTCCTTTACAAGGGAGAAACAAGGAGAATAATCATATTTCCCGTCGGAAGTGCGGGCGGCATCTATTTGCGCCCGGTGTTGCATTAAGTCTCCTACAAATAATAGCGTAATCCTTTCCTGTGAGGAAAGGGTTACGCTATATAGTAGAAAGATAAAGGAGATGAGCGCTTTCATCATCCTTATTATTGATAAATAGCTTTCTTGCCTGCCAACAATGTGTTCTTCATTAAAGAGACAATGGTCATGGGACCTACACCACCAGGTACGGGAGTGATGAATGAACATTTGGGAGCTACTTCATCGAACTTGACATCACCGGTCAGCTTGAAACCGGATTTTCTGGTTGCGTCTGGTACACGGGTAGTACCTACGTCAATGACAACTGCGCCTTCTTTCACCATTTCCGCTTTTACAAAGTTAGGTTGTCCCATAGCTGCGATGATAATATCGGCTTCTTGGCACTCTTTTACCAGGTCTTTACTGCGGCTGTGGCAAACGGTTACTGTGGCGTCACCAGGATAAGCCTTTTGCATCATTAGGGCAGCCATGGGTTTGCCTACGATATTGCTGCGCCCCAGTACAACGCATTTCTTTCCGGAAGTTTCTATTTTGTATCTTTTCAGCAATTCGAGAATTCCGTTAGGAGTTGCGGAAACGTAACAAGGTAATCCTATGGACATACGTCCTACATTGATAGGATGGAAGCCATCCACATCTTTGCGGTAGTCGATTGTTTCAATCACTTTTTGTTCCGATATATGTTTTGGCAAAGGCAGCTGGACGATAAAACCGTCTACATCTGCATCCTCATTCAGTTCGCGTACTTTCGCCAGCAGCTCTTCTTCCGTTACATCTGTCTCATAACGAATGAGCGAGGACTTGAATCCGCATACTTCACAAGCTTTTACTTTGGCTGCTACATAGGTTTCGCTGCCACCGTCGTGTCCTACAAGGATAGCTGCCAAATGCGGGCGTTTTCCGCCGCGCGCCACTATCTCAGCTACTTCTGTTGCAATTTCCTGTTTTACCTGTTCGGAAATTGCTTTTCCGTCAATTAGTGTCATATTCAATATTATTGTATTGGTTATTATTTACATGGCATTATTCGCAAAAATAGGTCAAATAACCGAATAAAGCAAAAATCCCGCTGACTTCATTCGAACTATGAAATTAGCGGGATTTATATGCAGGATATTTTTCTTTCTTATCGTTTCAGTTTCGGCATCATCTTGCCCATTTTGCTGCCGGTCACCATTTTCATCATTTTACGGGTCTGGTCGAACTGTTTCAGTAAACGGTTTACTTCCTGAATGTTCGTGCCGCTGCCTTTGGCGATACGCTGGCGGCGCGAGCCGTTTAGGATGGCCGGGTTGCTGCGTTCTTCCGGAGTCATGGAGTAGATAATCGCTTCGATGCTTTTGAAAGCATTGTCGTCAATATCGATATCCTTGATAGCTTTGCCTACCCCCGGTATCATGGAAGCGAGTTCTTTCAAGTTACCCATTTTTTTGATTTGTGCAATCTGGCTCAGGAAGTCGTTGAAGTCAAACTGGTTCTTCGCAATTTTCTTTTGCAGACGTTTGGCTTCTTCTTCATCATATTGTTCTTGTGCACGCTCTACCAATGACACGATGTCGCCCATACCCAGAATACGGTCTGCCATACGGGCAGGGTGGAATTGGTCGATAGCGTCCAGTTTTTCGCCGGTTCCTACAAACTTGATAGGCTTGTTTACTACAGTACGGATAGAAAGGGCGGCACCACCGCGAGTGTCACCGTCCAACTTGGTCAATACCACACCATTGAAGTCCAGACGTTCGTTGAATTCTTTGGCTGTGTTTACGGCATCCTGTCCGGTCATGGAATCCACTACGAACAAGATTTCATTCGGATTGATGGCGGATTTGATGGCGGCGATTTCGTTCATCATCTCTTCGTCTACGGCCAGACGACCGGCTGTATCGACGATTACGAGGTCATATCCTTTGGCTTTAGCTTCCTGTATGGCGTTTTGGGCTATGCTCACCGGGTCTTTGCTATCAGGTTCGGAATACATGGGCACTTCGATCTGCTCTGCCAGTACGCGCAACTGTTCGATAGCGGCGGGGCGGTAAACGTCGCAAGCCACCAATAAGGGCTTCCGGTTCTTTTTGGTTTTCAGCATGCGTGCCAACTTTCCGGAGAAAGTAGTCTTACCGGAACCTTGCAGACCGGACATCAAAATAACAGCCGGTTTGGAATCAATATTGATTTCCGCAGTTTCGCCACCCATGAGTTGTGTTAATTAAATTATCGAACATAGTATCTAATTACAATTACTAAATTACAAATTACTCTTATTGAGGCGCAAAAGTACAAAAAATACCTGTAACTGCCTTCTTTTAAGGACAGAATATTATTACGGTTTTGCGGCAGATTGCCTTGAAGCATAAAATATTCCGTTCCAACTGACGGGAAGACTGAAATCATGCTTATTCTCCATACTTTTGCTTTTTATTATATAATAACATTGAAAAAGAGCGGAATAACTTATGCTATTCCGCTCTTTTTCAAATGTTTGCTTTTATATCTTAGTTGGTTCTTTTCCGTGTAGGCATTTAACCGTTCATGCTCATCAGGAATTCATCGTTGTCTTTGGTTTTTTCCAAACGGTCTTTTACGAAGTCCATTGCCTCTATCGGGTTCATATCGGCAAGATACTTGCGGAGAATCCACATGCGATCCAGCGTTTGCTTGTCTTGCAGCAAGTCATCGCGACGAGTGCTGGAAGCAACGATATTGACAGCCGGGAAGATGCGCTTGTTGGACAGGTTGCGGTCGAGTTGCAGTTCCATATTACCAGTACCTTTGAACTCTTCAAAGATCACTTCGTCCATTTTGGAACCGGTATCTATAAGCGCCGTAGCAAGGATGGTCAGCGAACCACCGCCTTCAATGTTGCGGGCAGCACCGAAGAAGCGTTTCGGCTTGTGCAGTGCGTTGGCGTCCACACCTCCGGACAATACTTTACCCGAAGCCGGGGAAACAGTATTGTAGGCACGTGCCAAACGTGTTATGGAGTCAAGGAAGATAACAACGTCATGTCCGCATTCTACCATTCTTTTGGCCTTCTCCAAAACAATGCCTGCTATTTTCACGTGACGTTCTGCCGGTTCGTCGAAAGTAGAGGCAATAACCTCTGCATTTACGGTACGGGCCATGTCGGTAACTTCTTCCGGACGTTCATCAATCAATAGCATAATCATGTACACTTCCGGGTGGTTGGCTGCAATGGCGTTGGCAATGTCCTTCATCAGAATAGTCTTACCCGTTTTGGGCTGTGCTACGATTAGTGCGCGCTGGCCTTTACCAATGGGCGCAAAGAGGTCTACTACGCGGGCAGACAGGGAGTCGGAATATCCGCCTTTGCAAAGTTTAAATTTCTCGTCCGGGAAGAGCGGGGTGAGATGTTCGAACGGTACACGGTCGCGTACAAAAGCCGGGTCACGTCCGTTAATCTTGGATACTTTTACCAGCGGGAAATATTTCTCTCCTTCCTTGGGTGGACGGATAACACCTTCCACTACATCACCGGTCTTCAGACCGAACAGCTTGATTTGTGATTGTGAAACGTAAATATCATCGGGAGAAGAAAGGTAGTTATAATCGGATGAGCGCAGGAATCCATAACCGTCCTGCATGATTTCCAATACGCCGGTTCCTGTGAGTATATCGTCGAATTCGTACGCCTTTTCGCGTTCTATTGCCGGCTTGCGTTCGGGAGCAACATAATTCTCGTTGTTGTTCTGTTGTTGTGCAGGACGTTGCTGCTGTTGTGCAGGACGCTGGTTGTTATTGTTACGATTGTTGTTGTATGGCGTATTGTTATCGCGGAGGCGAAGACGGGAGCGTTGTTGCGGTTGCTCTGTTGCAGGAACAGGAGTTTCTGCTTTGGTGGCTTCGAATTTACCGATGAGCTCTGACGGCAGTTCTATTTTTTCGGTTGGCAAATCCTCGATGGGGATAAAGTCATCCTCTGCTTCCGGCAAGACAGGACTTTCATCCGGTGTAGGCTGGGGGGCTGCAACAACTTTCTTGGGTTCTGCTTTTTTCGGCTCTGTAGTTTCTACTTTAGTTTCTGCCGGAACGGTTTTAGGTGTTTCCGCTACGGGAGCCGCTTCTTGTTTTACTTTGCGAGGACGTCCCGGTTTGCGTTTGGGAACTTCAGTCTCTGCTGCGGGAGTTGTGGCTACGGCCGGTTCTTTAGCCGCCTCTGCTGCTTGTACGGAAGCTTGTACGGCAGGTGCTTCTTCGGTTTTCCCTTTTGTGAGTTCACCGTTCTTATTGGCTGTGAATACCTTGTCCGCTGCTTCTTTCTTGACCGTTACGCGAGAACGTTTTTGCTTGTCCCCTTTACGTTCTTCTTTTAATTTGTCGGCTGCTACTTTCTTGGTTGCTCCAGCAATGGCTTGTTCATCAAGTATCTTGTAAACGAGTTCTTCTTTTTTGAGAGAGTCTGTTTTTTTGATACCCAATTCTTGGGCAATAGCTTGCAGTTCCGACAAATTTTTGTCGTTTAATTGAATGATATTATACATATAGTATATGTGTGAATGGTTTTTACTTATATCGGTAAGTCTACCTTTTGTAAATTATGATTTAATAGGGATATTTGTTATTGAACCGGAAATCTGACTAACAATCCTCACCTCAGCAAGGAGTTGCAGAATGTTTCAACGGCACAAAGGTAATAATAATTTTTGGTTTCATAAATAAATCGTCTTTTTTTTAATTTTAAAAGTCTATCTTTGTTTCATTATTATATAAGAAACAGATTTATGAATATATATGCAGTTCGTTTGATTACTTTTTCGCCTACCCATACCTCTAAACAAGTGGGCGAGGCGATTGTTCGCGGTACGGGCATTTCCGATGTTGCCCGGACAGACCTTACTTTCCACCCGGCCGGCAAATTGGAAATTCCTGAAAACACCTTGACGGTAATAACCGTCCCCGTCTATGGCGGGAAGGTGGCACCCCTGGCATTGGAGCGGATGAAAGACGTTCATGCTTCCGGTGCTCCGGCGGTGCTGGTTGCTGTGTATGGTAACCGTGCCTATGAAAAAGCATTGGTGGAGTTGGACGCATTTGCATCGGACAGAGGGTTTAAAGTGATTGCCGGTGCTACGTTTGTAGGCGAGCATTCGTACAGTACGCAGCAAAATCCCATAGCTGCAGGGCGGCCGGATGCAGATGACTTGCAGTTTGCAGAAACTTTCGGCGCTAAGATATGGACTAAAATCGAAGCGGCAGCCGACATGGATAAGCTCTATGCCGTTGACGTCAACCGTATTCAACGTCCCCGTCAGGCGTTTTTTCCGTTATTCCGTTTCTTGCGGAAGGTGGTGAAACTACGCAAAAGCGGAGTTCCTATGCCGCGCATTCCGGCTGTCGACACAGAACTTTGCAACCATTGCGGATACTGCATGAAGCATTGTCCGGCAGGCGCCATCGCGAAAGGCGATGAGTGTAGTACCGATGTGGAAAAGTGTATTCGCTGCTGTGCTTGTGTAAAAGGGTGTCCGCAAAAGGCCCGTACTTTTGATACGCCGTTTGCCGCCTTGCTTGCCGATTGCTTTAAGAAGCAGAAGGAAAATAGGATTATCTTGTAAGTAGATTCTGGCATATCTGCCTTCGGGCATAAATTGAGTTCAAAGAGTATTTTCAGCTTCTTTTGAAGCCCTATCCGGTCTGTTTTTTGTTTTTATAAGAAGCATAACGGGGTATGTGACGAATAAAAATAGAAAAATATCTTCAAACAAGGAGTGCTGAAGAAGATTTAAGCAGGTTCTTAAGGAGAAGGATTCTTGTCGGAGAGGAGAGATGTTCTCTTCAGGTAAGAAGCCGGTAAATATAGGAGAAGAACTTTATCTCCGGCCTGAAGATGGGTGTCTTTTGGCTGGAGAGATCCGTTTTTAGGTTAAAGTTCTGTATCTCTAACCTAAAGATGAAATGGATAATGGGGTACTCTTCGGATGCAGAGTTATACCGCTTAGGTCTCAGGGTGTGACAGGACTGTCCCCGGCGGGAAGAAGCCGGACTGTGAGTACCCGTTTTGTAGAGGTACCGATGCGGAAACGGTTGTCCGTTCTTTCACCTATCAGCCAGATAATCTCTTCGCCGCAACATAATACCCATTGCTGCTCTTTGCGCAAAAGGGAGAACTTCCGGTCGGTCATATAGTCGCTTACTTTTTTCCGGCCTTTCATGCCGAATGGAATAAAAGAGTCCCCTTGTCGCCAAGGGCGCAGAAGGAGAGGATGTGTCAGTTTGTCCGCATCAAAGCAGGCAGTGTTCTTGTCGCGGGGAATGACAAAGTCCGGGGTAAAGACATGTTCTTCCATTGCCAGTGCGGGTTGTATGGGGTGTCGGTGTGCTTCAATCAGCAGATATTCGCGGTCTTTCACGATGCACCAATGTTCCGAAGTGAAGATTTTTCCCGGCTGTCCTTCCAGCGAACGGTATATGTCTCCGATTTGGGCAGTGTTAAAGCCGAGCGGGTATAGGATTTCAAACAGTAATGTTGCGGGGGCCGGTTCCTGCATCAGTCTCTCGATGCAGATGCCCTCTGCTGTCCGCACCCGTTTTATGCCTTCGTCTATCCCTTGTTTATATATGGCGGATGCGCCATCCAGATGCTCGGCGGTGTTGAGAATGCTTTCTTTGACGGATGGGTTGATTTCCTGCATCATGGGCAACAGGTTCAAGCGTATTTTGTTACGAGTGTATTCATCCTGCAGATTGGTGCTGTCCGTTACGTAATCCTGCCCTATGCGGTTCAGATAACTGATGATTTCTTTGCGTTCCAGGCAAAGCAACGGACGTACGATGTGCCCGTTTTTGGGGCGTATTCCCCGTAACCCGTTGATGCCCGTACCACGTATCAGGTTCAGCAGGAGGGTTTCCACGCTGTCGTCCTGGTGATGGGCCACGGCAATGGCGTCGGCATTGATTTTCTGCCGTATTTCCTCAAACCATCCGTAACGTAGTTCGCGTGCGGCCATTTCAATGGAGATGTGCCGTTCTTCGGCAGTGCGCGCGGTGTCGAAGTGGACGGTGTGTAGCGGTACTTGTTGTTTTACGCACAGTTGGCGGACAAATGCCTCATCTCTGTCGGATTCTGCACCTCGTAGGTGAAAATTACAGTGCGCAGCTTCGCAGTCGTAGCCCGACGCTTGCAATAGTCGTAATAAAGCGACGGAATCCGCACCGCCACTTAGGGCGACAAGTACCTTGTCTGTCGGTTGCAAAAGCTGTTTCCGGTTGATATATTGTGCTACTTTTTCCTTTTCCATAGTGGCAAATATACATGTTTCTTCCCGGATTTTGTTACTTCCGTGCTGAAAGGTTGCTTTGGCAGACCGTTGTCAGCTTGCTTACAATGCAGAATCGGCTCTCTTTGATACCTATTATTTAAAAACATTCTAAATTATTTGCGCTATACGGACTTATCCTTTATCTTTGCGGCAAAAATAAAAAAGGCAGAAGACTATGCGTTTGTCCGAATTGAAAACCGGTGAGAAGGGAGTAATCGTTAAAGTGCTGGGACACGGAGGTTTCCGTAAGCGAATCGTGGAAATGGGATTTATCAAGGGGAAAACCGTTGAGGTGTTGCTGAACGCCCCTCTAAAAGATCCCATCAAGTATAAGGTGATGGGATATGAAATCTCTTTACGGCGTCAGGAAGCTGAGATGATTGAGATTGTCGGTGAAAAGGAAATGTGTCGGGAGTCCGTGCAGCTCGACTATCACGAGGGATGGAGCGAAGATATGCGTTTGGACGAAGAGGAACTGAAACGTATCGCTTTGGGAAAACGCCGCACCATCAATGTCGCTTTGGTGGGTAATCCCAATTGCGGTAAGACATCCCTTTTCAACATCGCCTCGGGTTCGCACGAGCATGTGGGTAATTACAGCGGTGTCACCGTAGATGCTAAAGAGGGGTATTTTGACTTTCAGGGGTATCATTTCCGCATCGTTGACTTGAGTTGTTCGGCGTGCCGATGCTGCCTACCATCAGTCGCACCGGAAAAGGCATAGAACAGCTTTTCCATATTATCATCGGTATTTACGAGGGTGGTGATTTTTTGGATAAAAAAGGTAAGATACGTGCCGAAATCCTGAATGATTTGCGCAACTGGCACAAGGAGTATGTACCCGACCATGACTTCGGCACTCATAAGGAGGAGAAGGAGCATCCGGCAGGCTTCTACCGCCACATCCACATCAATCACGGGCCGGAATTGGAGCGGAGCATTGAAGAGGTGAAACGCATAATCAGTGTCAACGAGAATATACGGTATAAATACTCCACGCGCTTTCTTGCTATTAAGTTGCTGGAGAATGACGAGGATTTGGAGAAGACCGTACAGGAGTTTCCCAATGGGAAGGATATTATTGAAGTCCGTAACCGCGAAGTACAACGCCTGCGCAATGCAATAAACGAAGATAGCGAGCAGGCCATTACAGATGCCAAATACGGTTTTATCGCCGGCGCGCTTCGCGAAACCTATGTGGACAAGCAAGAGGATACGGCACGTACAACGCGTGTGATAGATTCCATTGTGACGCATCGCGTATGGGGGTATCCCATCTTTTTTCTGTTCCTGTATCTGATGTTTGAAGGAACATTCATCTTGGGAGATTATCCCATGCAGGGCATTGAATGGCTGGTAGGTGCGTTGGGCAGTCTGGTGCGTGACAATATGTTTGAAGGACCGCTGAAGGATTTGTTGGTGGACGGCATTATCGGCGGTGTAGGCGGGGTGATTGTCTTTTTGCCCAATATCTTGATTCTATATTTCTTCATATCTTTGATGGAGGATTCCGGATATATGGCGCGTGCCGCCTTTATCATGGATAAGATAATGCATAAGATGGGACTGCACGGCAAGTCTTTTATCCCTCTGATTATGGGATTCGGTTGCAATGTACCGGCTATTATGGCCTCGCGTACTATTGAAAACCGGAAGAGCCGACTGGTGACCATGCTTATCAATCCGCTGATGTCGTGCAGTGCACGTTTGCCTATTTATTTGCTGTTGGTGGGGGCGTTTTTCCCGAACAATGCCAGTTTGGTATTGCTGATAATCTATGCTATCGGCATTTTACTGGCTGTGGTTATGGCACGGCTTTTCTGTCGCTTTCTGGTAAAGGGAGATGACACGCCGTTTGTTATGGAGCTTCCCCCTTACCGCATACCGACGTCGAAGTCCATTTTTCGCCATACTTGGGAGAAAGGCGCGCAATATCTGCGCAAAATGGGAGGTATCATCATGGTGGCTTCCATTGTGATATGGGCGTTGGGGTATTATCCGGACCACGATGCATATCAGGATGTGGCCGAGCAGCAGGAAAACTCGTATATCGGCAGAATAGGCAAGGCTGTTGAACCGGTGATAGAGCCGTTAGGCTTTGATTGGAAACTGGGTGTCGGTATCCTTTCCGGTGTAGGGGCCAAGGAACTGGTGGTAAGTACGCTGGGAGTTCTGTATGCAGATGATGCCGAAGCCGATGCGGTGAGCTTGGGCGAACGGATTCCGATTACTCCGTTGGTGGCTTTTGGCTATATGGTGTTTGTATTGATATATTTCCCGTGCATCGCCACCTTAGCGGCCATTAAAGGAGAATCGGGCAGTTGGAAATGGGCTTTGTTTGCAGCGGTGTACACTACTGTCCTTGCATGGGTGGTGTCCTTTGCAATTTATCAGATAGGGGGGCTGTTTGGATGAGTAATTGGCAAAATTGGGCGGTAGCTCTGATTGGTTCCTTGGATGAGTGGCTTAGTCAGCGGTCTGCAAAACCGTGTACGGCGGTTCGAATCCGCCAGGAACCTCAATAATCCCTCTCAGATTATTTCTGAGAGGGATTTTCTTTTGGGCACGCTCGGAACGAGCATTGTCTAACGGGTGGAAGCGGAGCAACGTAAAAATCTAGAACATCGGTAACTGATAAATGAATCCCACCGATACTCTGTTTGTAGAATAGTTCTCTTGTCCGAGTGCTTTGGCGCGGGCGGTGAAGTCATAGGAACGTCCTACGTATGTAAGGAAGAAATGCAAGTTGGTATCCATAGGATAGAACTCCACACCGGCAAAATAACCCCATGCGGTGCGGTATTTGCCTTTTTCCAAATCTCCCTGCTGTTTGGTGAGAGATGCTGTTTCATACATTCCTTTTACGAAAGCGTTCCATTTAGGCAGGAAACGGTAATTCAACTTGGTTACCATTGAAAAATATCCGGCATCGAAAGCATTGTGTCCTTCCATACTGCCCGTTATCCCTGTCATGATACCCTTGCGGTCGATACCTTCTTTGGAGTACATGAAGTCGAGGAACATGTTGAACTTATTCAAGTTCAATTCATTACCAAATGCAAAATAATAAAGATTCTTGTCCTTTGCTTCATTCATGATAGAGGCGGACCAGCGTGTCTTGAATACGTCATTGAAATTACCGTTCCAGTTCAGGGTGTACACGAGCGGCAGCTTGCCCGATTCTATGGTAGGCTGTTCGCCGTCTTCGGTTTCAACTCCATACGTCTTGTTGAAAGAGCCGTTGCGGCTGTCCAGTATTTGCAGGTTCAACTGCTGGTGGGCATTGATGTCATATCCGATGTTCAAACCGGTCATGAAGTTACTCATGTTCTCAATCATATCGCTGTATTCATATATCTCGATAGGATTCAGGTCGAACTCGATACCGCCGTATGCGGTGCATTGCTTACCGGCAAAAATAGAAAATCCTTTTCCCAGTTTCACACCTATCCCTGCAATGTCAATGGAAGTAGGAAGGTTGTCTATGTTGCCGCTACTGTCGTTCGAGCGGTTCAGCCGTTGCCTGTATCGGTACGAAAGCCAGTTGTTGATATTTCCTTTGGTTTCAATGCGAAGTTGCCTCATTTTGAAAGCTCCCTCTTCGAAGCCGTCGCGGAAGTTTGCATCGAAGCTGCCCTGCATATTGAGGAATAAGTTGAACTTATCTTGTTTTTTCTTTACATTGGTGAGTTCTTCAAACAGGGTCTTGTTTTCAAGGAACTTCTCGTTCTTCTCCGTGCTTTGGGCGTACATGACTTGTGTACAGCCCGCAGCCAGAAGTATAAATGTGAGTTTCTTTATCATTTCTATCAGTTTTTAATATTCGTTGAAATATTCCTGAATCTGTTTCCAGTCGGTGGTTTTGGTCAGTGCAAGCATCAGCAGGACACGTGCTTTCTGGGGATTCAGTTCCTGTGATGCGACAAACTGATACTGTGCGTCGTCTACTTCTGCATCGAGCGAAGTGGGACCCGTCGGCACTCTTGACGAACGGACTACGAGAATACCTTTCTTGCGGGCTTCCGTTAATACGGGGAATATATTCTTGTGAATGTTTCCATTGCCTACTCCTGCATGGATGATACCCTTATAGCCATTGCTCAGCATCGGAGTCACCATGTCAGCCTCGATGTTTGAGTAGCTGTAGACAATTCCCACTTTGGGGAGTGAGTTCAGATTGGTAACATCAAATACCGAGTGGGTGGTGTGTTTCTTTACAGACGACATATTATACGTGACCTTGCCGTTCAGTACATAACCGAGTGCACCCGCGTTGGGAGCTTGGAAGGTCTGCACGTCAACAGTGTTCATCTTCAATACGCTTGCAGCACCAAGCACGCTTCCGTTCATTGCCACTAAAACGCCTTTCCCTTTGGACTCTTTTGCTCCGGCCACAACGACGGCATTGTATAAGTTAAGAGGTCCGTCGGCACTGATAGCGGTAGAGGGGCGCATTGCTCCGACCAGAACTACCGGTTTGTCGCTCTTGACTGTCAGGTTGAGGAAATAGGCCGTTTCTTCCATTGTATCGGTTCCGTGGGTAATTACGATGCCGTCGATGTCAGAGCGTTTCAGAAGCTGGTTGATTTTCTTTGCAAGAGTCAGCCATACATCATCGTTCATGTCTTGTGAACCTATCTTGACAATTTGTTCGCCGGTTACGTTAGCTATGTTTTTAAGTTCGGGTACGGCATCGAGCAGCGTACCGATGGCTACTTGTCCGGCAGTATAGTTGGTGGCGGTTGCAGACGTTCCGGTTCCGGCAATGGTTCCGCCGGTGGCAAGGATATGGATGTTAGGCTTCTGCTGAGCGAAAGCCATTGTGACGGAAAGCAGTAGCATAACGGCTACCATGCTGAGTTTTTCTAATCTTTTCATAACTTAATTTGTTTGAATTAAAAAATAGGTTAAAGGTAAATATGCTTAGAAAAATTGTATGAATAATAATCCCAAGGCTATGGCAACTGCCGTAGAGACGATACCCGGCATCATAAAAGAGTGGTTGAGTATATATTTACCGATTCGGGTGGTTCCTGTACGGTCAAAGTTGATGGCTGCAACTACGGTAGGGTAGTTCGGGATGAAGAAATACCCGTTTACGGCAGGAAACATGGCTATCAGCATATATGGCGATATGCCCAAAGCAATGCCCAGCGGTACTAAAGCGCGTACTGTGGCTGCCTGACTGTACAGCAGGATAGACATGACGAACAAAGCGATGCCGAACAGCCAGGGCATCTGGCGTACGATACCTTCGATAGAGGCGGTGAGTTGCGCCATATTTCCATTCAGGAATGTATCGCCCATCCAGGCAATGCCGAAGATGGCGATTACAGCCTGCATTCCAGCCGGGAAGACAGAGCCTTGTGTTGCTTTTATTCCGTCTGTCTTAGTTACCAGCAAAATGAGGGCGGCAGCCGAAAGCATGATGATTTCGATAATGGCGGACATCCCTAAGGAAACTGTTTTTCCGTCAATCAGGAAAGAAGGACGCATCCCTTCGAATGAGCCGAAAAGAACGATGAATGCCGTGGCAAGGATAAATATGAGTACCGAAATCATAGCATGGCGTTTGTTTGTTACATCGTCGATTTTCACTTTCTTGCCGTCGAAGTAGCCTTCTGTCATACGTTTTTGATATTCCGGGTCGTCAATCAGTTCTTTTCCCACACGCATGGAGCACAATGCGCCTACCAGTACACCGAGGATTGTTGCCGGAATCGTTATTTTGAGTATGTCGAATAAAGTGATGTCAAATCCGGCAAGCAGGCCGAGCAGTGCAACTGTAGCCGCCGAAATGGGACTTGCCGTGATGGCCTGCTGTGAAGCGATGACAGCGATACCCAGCGGACGCTCAGGTCTGATTTTGGTTTCGGTTGCAACTTCGGCAATGACGGGAAGAACCGAGTATGCCACGTGTCCTGTACCGGCTACGAAAGTAAACAGGTAGGTGACGATGGGGCTGAGGATAGTAACCTGAGACGGGTTCTTGCGCAGCAGTTTTTCCGCTAACTTTACCATGTAATCAAGTCCGCCGGCCGCCTGCATGCAGGAAGCTGCGGAAATAACGGCGGCTATCATCAACATTACGTCTATCGGTGGTGCAGTGGGTTGTAAGCCAAATACAAAAGTCAGTATGCCCAAACCTACGCCGCCCATTACTCCGAGACCTATGCCGCCTAAGCGTGCACCTATGATAATAGCGGTCAGTACAAATAATAATTGTAAAACCATATACTTATTATTTAAAAAATTAGATAAGGTTGTTATATTCTCTACTATTGGCTAATTTCTAAAATAATCCCTTATATAACAATAACAGGGGGTGAATTTGTTGTATTTATTATTTTATATTTTCTAAATTAAGCATATATTAACTATTTAGTAATTTGGAGTGGTAACCCTGTGTGTTCTTACATTTTGTCATATTATATATAGTAATATGTGTATAAAAAGGCTTTTATTAAATGTTGTTAACCTAATAATAAGTATTATTGTTTACAAAACAATTTATGCTATCTTTGGTTATTCTTTGATGACCGCTTATTGAAATAGTTAATAAACATATATTATGAAAGAAGAACTATCTACAAAAACTCGCACAGAAAGCGATTTAATCGGCAGCCGTGAAATACCGGAAAGCGCCATGTATGGAGTACAGACTCTCAGAGGTATCGAGAATTTCCGTATCAGTAAATTTCATCTGAACGAATATCCTTTGTTTATCAACGCTCTTGCCATTACCAAAATGGGAGCAGCCATTGCCAATTCCGAACTTGGTCTGCTTACCGGGCAGCAAACGGATGCTATCCTTAAAGCCTGTAAGGAGATACTCGAAGGCAAGCACCACGAGCAGTTCCCGGTAGACATGATTCAGGGGGGAGCAGGCACCACTACCAATATGAATGCCAATGAGGTAATAGCTAATCGCGCGCTTGAAATCATGGGACATAAACGCGGCGAATACCAATACTGTTCACCGAACGATCATGTCAATCGCTCGCAGTCCACCAATGACGCTTATCCTACCGCCATACATATAGGAATGTATTATACTCACCTTAAACTTGTGAAACATTTTGAGGAGTTGATCGATGCGTTCCAACGCAAAGCCGAAGCGTTTAAACACATCATTAAAATGGGACGTACGCAGTTGGAAGATGCCGTGCCCATGACTCTCGGACAGACATTCAACGGATTTGCCAGCATTTTGCGCAATGAGATAAAGAACCTGAACTTTGCGGCGGAGGAATTCCTTACAGTCAATATGGGAGCTACCGCCATCGGCACGGGTATTGCGGCAGAACCGGAATATGCGGAGAAATGCGTGAAGGCTTTGTCGAAGCTTACCGGATGGGACGTGAAACTGTCCGGTGACTTAGTGGGAGCTACTTCGGATACTTCTTGCCTTGTAGGCTACTCCTCGGCTATGAGAAGAGTTGCGGTGAAGATGAACAAGATATGCAATGACCTTCGTCTGCTTGCATCCGGTCCGCGTTGCGGATTGGGAGAAATCAATCTGCCTGCCATGCAGCCGGGGTCTTCCATTATGCCGGGTAAGGTTAACCCGGTTATCCCTGAGGTAATGAATCAGATATCCTATAAGGTAATCGGCAACGACCTTTGTGTGGCTATGAGTGGCGAAGCAGCTCAAATGGAGCTGAATGCAATGGAACCCGTAATGGCGCAATGTTGTTTTGAGTCTGCCGATTTGCTGATGAACGGATTCGATACCCTGCGCACGCTCTGTATCGACGGTATTACCGCTAATGAGGAAGTATGCCGCAGATATGTACACGATAGCATCGGTGTGGTTACGGCTCTTAATCCGGTTATCGGTTATAAAAATTCTACCAAGATAGCCAAAGAAGCTCTTGCAACGGGAAAAGGGGTCTATGAACTGGTTCTGGAACACAACATTCTTTCCAAAGAAGATTTGGATACTATCCTGAAGCCCGAAAACATGATTAAGCCCGTGAAGTTGGACATAAAACCCAATATCTAAGGAACGGGTTTTCGGAGCGGTAAGGCTTTGAATATAAGTTGCGCGGATTTACACAAGACGGTTTATGAATGACTGAACGGTCATTAGATGCTGTCTGTGTAAATCCGCGCATTTCGTGTGGGGTATGAGTTAAATATTTGCAAAGAGTTCATACTCTATTTGTTTTGTTATGCCTAATTAGTTTCTTTTGTGACAGGAAATCTATTTATGAATACTTAAAAACAAAGAAAAATGAAGCGACTCAGATCATTGGTACTTGGCCTATTCGCATTGTGCAGCATGGTAGGTATGGCGCAGGAAGCAGAGGCAGACGATACCGGTTATATTGTGAAAGTGGGGCAGGTGGCTCCCGATTTTACCGTTACGCTGACAGACGGCAGGACCGTTACGCTTTCCGATTTCCGTGGCAAGGTGGTTATGTTGCAGTTTACAGCAAGCTGGTGTGGTGTATGCCGTAAGGAGATGCCTTTTATCGAAAAGGATATATGGCAGAAGCATAAGTCCGATCCGGATTTCATGTTAATGGGCATCGACCGTGACGAGCCGTTGAATAAAGTCATAGCTTTTGGCAAGTCCACAGGCGTTACCTATCCGTTGGGATTGGACCCGGGGGCTGATATTTTCGCCAAATATGCGTTGCGCCAAGCAGGTATTACCCGTAATGTATTGATTGATAAGGAAGGACGCATCGTGATGCTCACCCGCCTTTATAATCCGGAAGAGTTCTCGGCTTTGGTTAAGAAGATTGATGAACTTCTGAAATAACCTGTTCCCGTTTAGAACGAAAAGCTTGTTCCGGCATTTAGCGACATCATGATGTCGCTCCCCTGCACATTATCCTGCATTAGCAGTTCCTTGCCGTAAATGCGGATTTTGGGTTCGAGGAATACCTTGAAGCGGCGACCCACCCGGTAAGATGTTTGCAGTCCCGCTTCTCCGCCGATAAAGAAGCGGTTCTCATGTTTCATCCGCATAGAAGCCACTATTCCGGCAAATAGCTGTACGTCGTATTTGCGTTCGGGGTCATATCCCGTCATCAGATTGGTAAGGTTCAGCATATAGTCAAGGCTTCCGCTTGCCATATCATAATCCAAGGTTTTCCCTTTCCGGTCTGTGGACAGAGGTCCGTAATCCGCTGCTAAACGGAGTGATGACAACGGGGTGAAAATGCGTCCTACGCTTGCTGTGACCATGTAATCGAAGTAGCGTTTCGGTTCATACCGTTTCATTTGTATGGGAACGGAGAAACCGATTGCGCCGCTTACAAAGAAAGAAGGCTTAAACAAATCACGGTTTAAAGAGCGTGCCATACGGTTTTCTTCATCGGTACGCTGTATCTCTATACCTATATTGATACTGTACAGATTGTCTGTGAACTTTTTGGCTACGTATCTGCCTTCTTCCTTTTCATTGGTCTTTAATGAATAGGATGCCAGACTGGTGCGTGGCTCTGCAAATAAAGAAACATCGCCCCAAAGCCGGTATTTAAATTGCAAGCCGCCTGTAAATCCCGTATATCCGCCTTTTGCGGGCCGATAACCATTTTCTTTTTGAATATATCCCAGTTCACCGCCCGCCAATACATTGACGGAGAATTTGGGACTGAGTTGCCTGCCGTTAAAAAAATAAGTGGCATCCAGCATACCTTCCAGGCGCCCCCCGGCGTATGCGGACATCTCATAAAACTCTTCACCGGCCGAACTCGCCGAAGAGGCGATTACTTTCTTATGCCAGGTATCGGCCGATTTGAATGCCGACAGCCGTAAGCCGAATGCCGGTATCAGCCATTTGCCGGCAGACAGGCTGATGTGCGGGCCGATGGAGTTTGTCAGTCCCATTTCACTTGTCAGGCGGGAAGCTTGAAACTGCCCGCCGGCAGCGATGCCGATAAAGGTATTGTCCAAAAAATGATTGCCTTCCAGTATGCGCATTTTGCCGAAAGGCTTCCATGCTTTCAGGCGGTAGTTCATTCCTACGGTCGCACCGTAGGTCATGTCATATTTATGCCAGTTCTTTTGAAAGGAATGGTCTATGCCGTCACTCATAATGGTGAAGCGGGGTTCCAGATAAAAGTCCACATGTGCGGTAGGGTGCAGTTTCAGTTGGAAACCTAAATGCAGGTCGGCCACATGTTCCACTCTGCCTGCCAGTGCAGATAATTGATAGCCGACTCCCGCTACGGTCAGGAACTCGAAGATACGTCCGGGATTGTAGCCGTTGACGTAGGATGATACATTCAGCAGATAATCCGCCTGCAGGCCGAAACGCAATAGGGTTTCGTTGTCTATTTTGCGCGAGAAGTTACCCGCCAGCAATGAGGCACGCAGGGCATGGGCGGGGGCGAACTGCCAATTGGCGGCGATACCGCCCACGGGACCGGTGTTGAAATCCGTGTTTCCGCGCGGAATCATTTTGTCCATGCCGCCAAACAAGGAGATATACACATTATTTTTCCATAGTGTGTCGAAAGGCACTGCATCCGGATGCTGGTAACGTCTTTGGAACATCTGCCGGGTAGCATCGAATCCTATGCCGACGGTATCTTTAGGATGCGTTGCCGGAGAAGGATTATTGCCCGTTTGCTGTTGGGCAAAGGCAAAAGGTATCAGTGTGTGCAGTACAATCAATATAATCAGTGGTTTCTTCATGATGTTCAACTCTCCATATCCGTTTAATAAAGTTTCCAGTCGCCCTGGTCGTAATATCCCATAAATTCCTTGCTGATTTCACCGTCGTTAACGGCTATTTTGTAGTATTTCTCATCCAGTTTGACGATTTCTTCCAACTTCTTGCAGGCTTCGTCAAAGTCGAGGGCGTTATCGTAGCTCCATTCATACAGTTTCTTTTCCCGGATGTAAATCACCAGTTTCATGTATTTAGTCATGGCCGTTTCAGGCAGTTCTTCCAATGCTTTCTGTGCTTCTTTGTTGTAATTGTCCGTTTCCATAGCCATGCACATTACAATATTATTGAGCGGTGACGACTCCTTTACCAATTTGAATACCTTTTTACGTTCCTCGCCCTCCTTTACGGTGGCTGCACCCCGGTAGTCGTAGTATCCACCCAGACAGTTGGCAAATGCCTTTATCATCTGGAAGCGTTCGGTATCCGGAAGTTTGTCGGCAAGGATGCTGGCCTCTTCAAAGTTATAGGCGCGTATGTACATTGCGAGCTGGTTGGCAACGATTGTTTCGGGGTTTACCTCAGTCTTGGTTATGCTGATGCCGTCATTGAAAGAGTCCACCATGTTCACTTTCCGCTTAAGGTCAATCAGGGGTTTCAGTATCTCTACGTCGAAAGTATCCCTGCGCAGCAGTGCTATTGCAAGGTTGTTTGCCGCCAGAATCCACGGCTTTTCTTTCCCTTTCGTGTCGTAGGCCATTGTTTCCCTGTAAGCGCGCCGATAGAGTTTCTCCGCTTCTTCCGGGGCTTTTATCATCCGGAACAAATGCCAGTACTCGTATCGGGTAAACGATTTTTTGCCATCGGCGTATTGAGGGTCGTGCAAGTATTTGTCCAATATTTCATCCGGATTCAGTTCACGGAATATTTCATGTTTGTATTCGTACTGTACGGTGCGTAGTTTGGGCAGCCGTTCTTTGATGATGGTGGAGTAGTAGGGCAGACGCGATACGGCGGCAAACTGCGCATCCGGATTCTTATATTTCCCGGTGATTTCCCTTATCTCCCGCGCTTCCGCAGTGAGGCTGTCCCGTTCCAGTAAATCGGCTACTTCATTCCAAGTGGCAACACGGGTTTCCGTAGGATGTTTGTATACCCGGCTCCATTTGGCGGCAGGTATTACCGAAGTGATTTTCCGTAGGGCGAAAGCCGTTCGTTGCTTGGCAAGCGCAAGGTTGCTGGCATAGCGTCCTTCGGGAGACGATACGCCGGTTATCTTAAATTCTTTCAGTGTGGTGCCCTCACCGTTTACGATGTTCATCAGGTCTTCCTGCAACTTGTTCATCTGCACCACATTGGCAGAGTCGGCAGGATCCAGTTCGGCCTTGCCCACAAGGAATGTCAGCGAAATATTGCCTGCCGTATTCCGGCGTTCGCGCCGGGGCGTTTCCTTGTATTTATCGGGGTCTAATTCAAAATCGGGGAACGAGAACTCCAGAAACTGCAACGGGCGTTTTATTTTGCAGGTAGTCATTTTCCATTCCGCTTCGTATGTAGGGTGGGTATAGTCTGCTATAATAACTTTGGACAATACACTGTAAATGCGTCTGGGGTCGGGTACGGGTACCGAGTCATTGATGTCCAGGTTGAAGCGTGTGGCATCCAGTTGGCGGCGGGTATTGATATAGGGAGCCAGTTTGTCGTTCCTGATGTCGTAGGCCATGCGGCGGTCTTGCGTCAGTCCGTATTCGGGGCCGTCCATAACTGTCGGGTCCATGTAGCTCACTATCTCTTCGGTGGTACAGTCCATGATATAAGGTTGCATGATGAGCCGGCGGTTGGGCGCACCGTAATTGCTGGGAATGGCTACCGAGTTGTTTACAATCAGTTTGTTGCCCACTATTTTCCCGGCTACGGGCCGGGGTTGCGGGTTTGGGTTTTCTGCCACTACTTCCACCTCCTCAAGAGCGATGCCGCCGTCGATGTTGGCGTTTATCTCCTGTTTGTAATTCACTTCGCGCAGTTCGTTTTTCATTTGCACGTTAAAGATTAGCGCGCCGTTTTCCGCTACACGTATTTCATAGTATCCGTCGGCGCCCGCCACAGCATCGGCGTCGAAGAGCAATGTTCCGCCACCGCCGGTTTCAAGCGCTTTCAGGGCATCGCGTGCCGAGGCCACGGTATTGAAAGCAAAAATACGCACGGTCTCTCCCATGGGGAAGGGGCGCGGCTTTTTTTCACCTTCGGGCAGATTCAGCACTTTGCCGGACACGATAGTGATTTGTTGCGCCATGCTTGATGCGGAAGATAAAATCATAGCAATGCAAACGGCTGATGTTATGATGAAATTTTTCATGGCGGTTATTCTTTATTTGAAGATATAGGATATGGAGACACCTATTTTGATAGGTAGCAGTTTATAACCGTTGGCGTTGGCTTGTGCCGTTCCGTCGGTGTAGTCCTCTATGTTATCGTTTTTGTAGTATTGTTTTTGCTTGAAGTACACGGCGCCGAATCCGCCGTAAAACTCTACGTTGAGGCGTCGGTTCAGGTTCTGCGCATAGCCGAAGGTAATCCCGGCGCCGGCAGCATCGCCCTGATAGATGCGGTCTCCCCATGTGATGTCGTAGGACACGCCGAGAGCGGCTATTCCCACAAATTCCCGTGTCATGGGGCGTCCGTTAAACCAATAGCGGTATTCGGGCAGAAGACCTATCATTTTGGCTTTGTTGCCGTAGATGTTGACTGCGCCGAAAGCCGAGATGTCGATACTGCTCCGTTCGCCCACAACGAATTCGCAGCCGATGTTGGGAGCCATGGCGGCAAGCATCAGGCCGTTGGTCTTTACTGCCAGTTGCTGGGCGTGCAGGGTAGGGAAACTGCAAAGTAGCAGCAGAAAGAAGATGCTGCTTAAAGAGAGTGTATGGTGATTGGTTTTCGGCATATCGGTTTTTAGCGTTTTGTTGGTTGGGATTTGTAAGTTCCGTTCTATTGAAATGTATGTTCCGTACCCTTGTTCCAGTCGTTTACGGAAGCTTTTGCAGCCATGCTTTGCGTATATAGGATGTTGAGGGTGGTTATGCTGCCGGCTTCCAGTACGATTAGCGGGGGAGTGTTTGCACCGGCATCGGCTTCGTCGAACACTACGATGTCTTTTTCGCTTCCGTCCGGCTCTTTTATGCTGAATGTCAAGCGGCGGAGCGCACTGATAGTCTCATGCCCGTATGGCAGCAGCAGATAATCCTTTTGAATGCCGGCTGTTCCGGGGATAAGGTTGAGCGGGGATGCTTCGTTCCGGTAATCGGAGCTGACGGATGTACCGGTGTCCGGATTGTCGGATGTGATGTCGCCTGTTTGCAGGTCCATTGTCCCTGTTTGTCCCTCACGGGTGGTAAAACCAATGCTTTGCAACACCGGGTATGAGTCCGCCGTATATTCGGGGCGGTCGGTGGATATGTTGAGGCGTAGCCGTGCCAAGGCATGTTTCAAGGAGACGGCAATGCCTGCTGCGGTTGCAGCCGCTTTCTTGCTGCCTTTGGTCTCACCGGTGTAAAGGTAGTCTGTGGCGTCCTTTGCTTCCAGAGCGGCGGTAACGGGAATGGATACTTTACCGTTTTCATCTGCAGCGGCTGTTTCCGTATAAGGATAATAACCGTACAGATAGAGCGTGTCCTGCCGGGCAGGGTAGTACACTTTTGTTCCTTCCGGCTGCAAACTCAGTTGTCCGCCCTCTGCATATTGATAGGGAAGATTCTGCAAGTATGGGGTGCTGAAATTACTGTCTCTCATCAGAAATATACCTATTTCATCTCCTGTATTCAGGGCCGTGCCTTCAATGACGCTCCGGCCGACGGTAGTCTCTACGGTGCATACCGATGCCCTCAGCCGCACTTCCACAGCCCTCTCCCCGTCATCGGGAAGAGGAACTGTGGCAGTGTCTGTGTCGCATCCTGCCAATAACAGGAATGCGAGGCCGAACAGGTACGATATGTTTTTCTTTTTACTCATTACACTTCTTCTGTTTTTATGCGGGTGCTTTCCGCCTTTACTCTATGGGTACGTCTACGGAGTCACCGCCCGGTTTCCAGGTAGCTAAAGTGGCGGTAGCGTTGATTTGTTGGGTGGCGTAGATGCCGATACGTACGTTGTAGTAATAGCCGGCATAGAACAAATTGTCATTTTTGCCTGAATCGAGGGCGGGAGCGGGAGCATTGACGGGGATGTCGCGTACAATCAGGTCTTGCGGCACTCCACTGGCATCGGGAGCCATGATGGTGACGTCCATCAGGAATTGTTCCATGTCCGGTTTCACCATCAGATAGCCTTGTATCAGCGGGTTGGCGCTTGATACGCCGTTAAGCGTATATTGTCCGCCTTCGTATTTCTGGACATAAATGTCTTTGGGAACTTCGACGGTTCCGTCGGCATTGTCGTCCGTAAAAGTAATATTGCCTTTGCCGTCGTCGGTGGCTTCCCGCATAAGCAGGGAACCGTTGTCGGTAAAGGTCAGTTTCCCGGTCAGAACGTTGAGGGTGGCCGTTGTGCCGTGGCTTTTAATGGTGATATTCTTCACTTTCATGTTTTGGACGGCTGTTCTGTCCTCTTCGGACTGCTCGGTGGCGGGAATCACGGAGAAACGCAACTGTGCCAGTTGGTGCTCGAAGTTGATGTTGGGTATCCACGGATAGTCCTGTAACTTTTCAGAGGCTGACTGGTTCAGTTCGTGGTGATACTTCAACTGGCGGATGTATTGGGCTTTATAGCCGGTCAGGGAAGCGTCGTTCTTTACATCCTTTTTCAGGTAAATGCTGTTTGGCGCTATCTCTCCGGCGGTGGCATTGTTCCAGATGATGTCCTGCGAGCCGTCGAAGCGGGCGAATGTTATTTCCGGCTTTGCGGCACTTATGGTTTGGCCTTCCTGATAAGGGGCGTAGCCGTAGAAGCTATAGTCGTATTTCTTCTGCATCGGGTAGTAGTACACACCGTTTGCGGCATTGCCTTTATATAATGTGATTTTCTGTGCCAGGTCATTCTCCAAACCGTCCGGCTTTACATCGGAGCCGTCTTGTTTGGGCCAGGCGGTTACTGCTGCCTGTATATTGTTCAGCAGAATTCCGTAGTTCTCCGTATCGCCCCATGCTGCGGCTCTGTTGACATCGGTAATGGCGGTGCTGGTGGTAGCGTCATTGGTGGCAAGGGCGAAAATGCCCAATCGGGTAGTAGCGCCGCTGGTCTCATCGTATAGCTTATCCAGCGGTGCGCGTGTTACGCCTACGCTGGCTCCTATACGTGTCTCTATTCCACCCAATTGGATGATTAGCCGTCCGTCCGGCGATTCGAAGTCGTTGTCGCTGACCGGTTGCTCTATTACGATATCCTCGTTTTGCGAGCAGGCTGTCATGCAAAGGGCGGCTGCCAGCATCCATAAATTCTTTTTCATGATTGTAGTGAGTAATTGGTTAAACATATCGTTGTTCTCCTATGTTCCTCGGTATGGTACTTCCGGTACCATGCTTTGGTATTCCTTGTACCAACGTTTGGTAGCTTCCGTACCAACAGTTGGTAGCTCCTGTACCACGCTTTGGTATTTCAAGTACCAACGGTTGGTAGTTCTCGTACCGCCCGTTGGTAGTTGGATTGTCCTCAGGAGTTATTTCCCGATAGAGGAGCCGGTTCTTATTTTCCGTCTTCGATGTCGGTTTCAATGTCACCACCGTCTTCCCATGCGGTCAGCACTGCGGTAACCTCTATCTTTTCGAAGCCATAGATTGTAATGTATACGTTGTAAGAAGCACCGGCCTTGAATTCTTTCACATCTTTTGAAATCTTGGACTGATCGATGATTAAGGGAGTATCCAGCTTCTCAACTTCTTTGTATGTAATCTTGTCACCGTCTGTTTCGTCTTTTGTATCTTCTACGTATTGTTTAAGGTCTATGGACAAGCTGATGTTTCCGTTAGGGAAAAACATAACAGGTTCACCCACTTGAGTTCCTTTAGCGTCGGGGTCATTATCTGCCGGAATATTTTCGTGGCCGTAAGGATACTTGGGCACTACCGGAGTGATTAAACCTTTGTCCGGGTCTAACTTGTTTTTGTTATCAGCATCTTTACTGCATACAACAAAAGGAGCGGTGGAGGCTCCGTTTCTTGCGGAAGTCGTAGTAGCCAGATCCATGTCGACAACATTTACCATGTCTTTCAAGGTAATCTTAGTAACTTGCATACCGAGTGTCTTATCCTGGCCGTCAGTGCTTTTGCGTTCCACCCAATTGCTGGCTTCATATTTATAGCCGGCTGCGCTTTCACTGCCTGCCCTTACGAAAAACTTCAAACGAGCCAGCTGATGGTTGAATTTCAGGACAGGAACAATGCCTTTACGGGCTGTACGGGCGCCGAACTGGTATTTCATAAGTTCCGTCCACTCGCCGCTTAGCGTGGTAGCTATGTCTTTATATAAACTTTGGTCATTGGAAGCATCGTTCTCGGCCATATCTATGGTACTGGCTGCCAATAGGTCTTGAGTACCGTTGATTGTTACATTCTTCACTTTCTTCTCATCTGCCGTAATGGTTGCATCATCGTGGGTTGCATCGTCAACATGATAACCGTAGAATGTATAGGTGCCGTTGGTCGGGTAGTATTTGTATTGAATCACGCCGTTGTCGGTATCTTCTACATAATTGTTATAGATTCTGATTGCACCGTTATTGCCTTCGGTTGCTTTGGGGGCTCTGAACTGGAGAGTTGCGTTATCGAGAATCGGAGTTTTTGCTCCTTCAGCACCTTCTTCGGCTTCTAAGCCGGTGGCTCTGTCTACCATGTGGATATACAGTCGTTGGCTGTTCCACTTGTTGTTCTCGCCTTCTACATCGCCCACAGAGCCGGTTCCTCTGCTGAGGGCCGTAACCGTGGGTACGTCCACGCCTAATGCAATCACTGCCTTGTCATTGTTGCCGTCCGGATTACCGATACCCGGATCATTGTCCTTTGAACAGCTGCTCATTACTGCGAGCGCCATTGCTGCATAGAAAAATTGCTTTTTCATACTTCATTGAATTTTTAATTAATAAAAGAAAATATATAAATCTCTGTCTGTCTCAATTTTATTCTTCTCCTATCTCTATATCTCCACCGTTTACCCACGAGGCAGCCTGTACATTCAGCTTTATATCCTGCGGACCGTATATATAGGCGCTGATGTTATATTCGCGTCCGCCCATAAACCCACTGGAGAGGTAAGCGCCGTTTTCGTCTTTGTTGTACACGGCATCCTTTAAGTCGTAGCTGAAAGTCGTGATATAGGGTTCACTCCCGGTTGCGTCGGGATAATATACCGTATTTATAAGGAGCGTGGCATTGTTGCCCGGCGGCAGCAGGAAAACCCCGCCGTCTGTTGCCGGACGCTGGTTTACTTCCTTGTCCGCATCTTCTTCCCTTACTTGCATCGGATAGAGTGATTTTCCTTCTTCATCGGTCCATGCTATTTCTTTTCCCTCTGCATCACGTGCCGGTAATTTCCCCCGTTCTCCCTCTGTGGGGAAATGGACGCCTACGTTTGCAGGGTCGGACGAGGCTACAGTGAAAACGCCTTTGTTGACGCATTCTATCCAGACACCCGTGATGTAAACGATGTCTTTCGTGCTTTTACTGGCAGGATAGAATTTTAACTTGACGTATGAAAGCTGATGCTTCATGCGGATTATGGGCCAGATGTTGCGGCGTGCCGTGTACGTGCCGTAATAGCAGCTGCGCATGAGCTGGCGTTCGTCGGCGCCGAGCTGTTTCAGGCGGGCAGCCTGTTCGCTGTAGTCGGCAGCTATCTTTCGTCCGTTTTCCACATCTTCTATCAGCGCTTTGAGGTCGGCGGCAGCGGCGCACATCAGGTCTTGCGAGCCGTCTACGGTGACATCGAAGCAGATACGGTCTGCTTCGCGCTTCACTTCGCCCACTTGCGCATTGTCGTAGTAATAAGCAAAGAAGTTGAAGGCGTCGAATTCTTCCTGCAAATTGTAATAGGGGATGTAGCCGGAACTTTTCCAGTTAATGAACGAGCCGTTTCCTGCATAAGCAGCTCGTTTGCCGTGCAGTTTGCATTGCTCGGCGGTGAGTCCCAGTGCCGTGCATTCTTCGGCGGAGATTTCGTCCAGACTGCCGTCGATGAGGCAATAGCGCCGATCGGCATCTTCGGCCCGGCGATGGGCATAGGTCATTCCGTTGGGATTATCGCGCCGGAATGCGTATACGAAGAAAGTGCCGTCGGCTATGCGTTTGCTGAAGTTTGTTTCGTCTGTGGGATCCAGCACTCCCGTACCGCGTGTCAATACATTATATATAGGGTCGCTGAATGCTACCATGACGGGCAGTTGCGTCTGGTCGCCCTGGTTGTCCTGATGATTGGGGTCATAGAGCGACTCGTCGCCGGTGTACAGATTACCGCAACCGGTAACAAGTAGCAGTATGCACCATAACGGCAGAATAAGTTTGTGCCGGTGTCTCCGCTTTTGCATGCTATTGCTATATGTCAGGCGTTTCATCTTTATATCTCTATTATTATGTCATCGTCCGGATTGGTGGGATCGTGCGGTTGCCATCCCATGCCGGTATCGTTGGGTACTATCTGGTCGGCCTTTATTACTAAAGGCGTTGTGATTTCGATGTTTACATCTTCTTTGCTGTAACGCAGGTATATTTTGCCGTCGCGCACTTCAATGAGTTGTGCTGCGGTCAGTTCGTCATAGGGATTGATGGCGCCGTAGATGTAGCGGCTGTTTTTCACGGGATTGCCTTCCTCATCCACTACCGGTGTACCGGAAGAATCCAGTTGGGGAGTAGATACCTGCAAGGCAACTTGCAGGATGCCCGGTCCGTTGAGATGTCCTTTTGCCGCGCTGGGGATGACACCGAGGGTGTGGAAATGGACCACGCATCGGTAAGTACCCTCTCCGGTTTGCGTAAACTCGTCCGGTTGTACCTGATGTGCCATCCGGTAGAGGCGGGTGGTGTCCAGACAGGCGTCGGCGATGTTGAAGCGTCCGCAAGCGCCGGACAATTCGATGATGGGCGCCGCGAGGTCTTCTCTTTTTATGTTTCCTTCGGTGCGGATATTGAAGACGATATTGATACGCTGGCTGATGCGTTGCATATCAAAATCCAGGATGGTCGGTTGTCCGGTTTGGATGTTTATGTTCTTTTGCACCGCATAGAATATGGGCGACTTTATTTCCTGCAGGTATTCATCGTCAGGATTGAAATCGGGCAGGTCATTGCCCTCTACGATGTCGGGCTTTTCATTGCCCATACTGCTGATTTGCAGATAAAGGTCTTTCACGCTTACCTTATTGTCGTGGATGTAATTGTCCAGATTTTCTATGCTGATGATGGGAGTAGGGGACTGCTCCGTATCGCCTGTCTGTGCCGGAACATCCGCATACTGCTCGTTGATGATAAAAATGTTGTACTCACCTCCGCGCAAGTAAAAAGAAGAAGCGGTTTCTTCCGGACTCTCTATTGAGTTATCTTCCGAATTTTCTTTTGCATTTGAAGCAGTCCGGGTGTCGGAAGACGTTTCCTGTTGCGTTATATTATTGTTTGTGGCAGGGTCTATGGATGTGTTGATGATGCCGCGGGTGCGCCAGGTGTTTATGATACGGCTTGCTACGATGTGCATTTCTGCCGGAATCTCATCTTTGCTGATGTCGCCCCAGTTGAGCCGTACACGCATGTCGGTGATGTGCGGATGTCCCGCTTCCGGACAGAGGTCTACCGAGGTGCAGGCACAGATGCAGCACAGCAGGCTGAGGGCAAGGTATGTCAGTGTCTTGTTCTTCATCCTTTATCCTCCTTTTCATCTTCTTCTTCACCGGAAGCATCTCCTTTTTCTTTGTTGGCGGCTTCCGCTTCCGGCTTTCCGTCTTTTTTCCGGTTTTTCCCGGAGTCTTTATCTTTCTTCTCTTTCTTTTCTTTGGTATGCAGTTTGGCTTTCTTGGCAGCACGTTTGCCACGTTTGGCAGAATCTTGTGTTTCGGCTTTCTGCTTCAATTGGTCTTCACGTACTTTCAGTGCCTTGCGTATGGTCTTTTCTTGTTCGGAAGTGAGTGTATCGCTAAGTTGTATGCCCAAAGAATCGGCTACCTGTTTGCGCAGTTTGTCGGCAGCTTCTTTCAAAGCGAGTTCCTTGCGCTCTTGCTGCATCAGCTTCCATTGTTTCAGCTCTTCTTTGGTAAGCAGGCTGTCCGGGCGGCTGAAACCTTGTTTCCGTACCGCATTGTCGATGGAGTCGATGCGTTCGCGCATCTTATTTATCTTTTCATTAAGTGCCTGGCGGGCGAAGTCGCGTATCTGTACACGGCGGTACACCGATTCCTTATACTTGCTGCCTGCCGACATGAACCGGTAAACGAAAGCCACGCGTAAATCCGTTATCAGAGGGAACGGCACGATGTGCCCGCTTTTGCATTTCTCCGCTATGCGCGGGTAACAGTCGCTTTCCGCATCGTGCGTATAAACATCGTATGAGGTGTAAAGCAGTCCGGCGGAACCTCCCAATTCCAGGTCTATGTAATTGTTGCGGTAGCCGTAAAGCGGAGCGGTATATCCCACGCTGATGCCGGCTCCGTAGGCGTTACCCTGCTTGCCTTCCTTACCGATTTTAAAGTTGTAGCTGGCGGCGTTGACATATACGCCCCAGTAGTAAGCGCGTTCCTGGCGCGGATTCTTGCGCTGGGTGGTGAATACGGTTTCCTTGAGACGTGTCATCAGATTGGCATCTTTGGTGACACCGCCTCTTTTACGGGTGCGAAAATACTGACGCCACTCTACCCGTGCATCGAATACATTGAAAATAAGGGATGGGGTGTACTTTTGCGAGGTGTTCCAGTTCCACTTTATATTGGCACCGATTGTACGTTTGTTCCGGATGGTATTGCCCAAGTCAAATTCTACGCCAATATTAGGAACGGTCAATAACCAGTCAACAGCATTTGTCTTGATACCCCAACGGTCTTTGAAAGATATTAATTCGGCTTTCGCATCGTCTTTCTTGCCGCGTTGCACCTGGGCATATGTGTTATTCAAAGTTATTGATATAAGAAAACACACTACAAGTTTTCTGGATAAAAAAAAGTAGTGCTTTTTTTTATACTCTTGTGATAAAATCACTTTCTTTTTAATATTATTTGTTTGTTTGCGATGCCAAAGATATATATTGTTTGTATAAAAACAAAACTTGTCATTAACTTTCTTTTATTTATCAGACCTTTTTTAATGTAATATATCTAAATAGCGTTTTGATTGGATAATTTTTCAATGCTTCTCTGTAATTTGGGTAGGTATGGTATAAAAAAAAGGTGTAAGTTTTTCCCAACGGGACTTACACCTTCTTATCTGAAAAAATAATTATTATTTTCCTTTATGCCTGTTCGCGCGTTTCCTGCGGATTTCGGCTTTCATTTTCGCCGCACCGGAACCATGCAGGCCGGTGATATAGGTCTTTTTCTTGGCTTTGGTCTTGATTTTGTTTTCTTCTTTAGGCTTCTCTTTCTTGCCTTTGAAAACAATACCGCCCATCATTGCTTCTTCTATACTCACGTTGTTGATGTATTAAGTAATTAATAGTAATCCTCTTGTTGCAAAGTATGCCGTACAATTTACTTGGCGGGCAGTATCTCAATCCAATAATCGTCGGGGTCGTTAATGAAATAGAGTCCCATGGCGGTATTTTCAAAACATACCCAGCCGTTTTCCTTGTGATATTGGCGGATTGCATCATAGTCTCCTGCTACGCGGAAGCAGAGATGGCTTTCGTTCTCGCCCAGTTCGTAGGCTTGGGGATGTTCTTTCAGGCAGGTCAGTTCCAGAAGAAAACCCGTGCTGCCGTCGGTGAGGTAGACCAGCGTGAAAGAGCCGTCCGACGACTCTTTCCGATGATGTTCCTTCAGTCCCAATGCTTGTTCGTAGAAAGCGATGCTGCGTTCCAGGTTGGTGACGTTTATATTAAAATGGTCGAATTTGCTTTTTATTTCCACTGTTGTTACTTTTTTAGGTTTATAGTATCGGTTTATTTAATTTTTGCTTTCAGGATTTCGCCGATGTATGTACGCGGCATACCTTCTATCGGGGCTTGTGACGGCACTTTCTTACATTCCAGAATGACGGAAGGCTCTGTCTGTCCGTTGGGGTAGAAGCGTACGGTATAATTCTGGGCCGCTTCCATCTGTGCATAAGGCTGTTCCGGTGACAGAATGGTGAAGATAACCGGCTTGTTGCCTGCTATCTTGCCTAACGAGCCGCCGGCATTGGCAGTCATCATCGTCATATTGAAAGGTTCTTCGCCAATTACAATCACCAGCTTGCCGTTGCCGGTCTGGATGGCATCGGCGGGAACTGCATCCGGGGCTACCTCTTTATAGGCGCTTGGTGCAGCCTGTACATTGGTTTGCGGTGCGGCGGCAACCGTAACCGTAGCCGGTGTTGTAGCGGTGGCCTTGGGAGTCTCTACTGTAACTTGCGTTTTTGGGGCAATCACCGTTGTACCCGAATTGACGAGCGCCTTTGTCTCTTTCTTTTCTTCTTTCTTTTCCTCTACAGGAGCTTGGGCGGCGGTGCTGGCGCTTAAGGCTTCCGTTACCTCGATGCAGAGGGCATCGACGAAGTCCACAGTCTTTCTGCGCCATTTGGCAAGTCCGCGTACCAGTTTGGTTTGAGACTTGTTCAAGGCGTACTTGTCGGTAATCCATTCTTCGGCGGTATATTTCTCTTTTCCTTCGCGGTAGTTGAAACGTATCTTCTCTACTTCAAAAACACATTTTTCCGGTTGGCAGGTGACGGTGAGCTGATAAAGAATTTTCGTTCTGTCCAATGACAATGCGGTGGAGCTGAACACAATCCATTCATCGCCGATGCCTACAATCTGTCCTTTCTCCTTGTCGGAAAAGACTACGCGGCTGTTATTCCCGTTCTTTGCCAGACGTGCATCCATCCACCTCAACAGGCGGGAGTAGATTGTGTCTTGAGACATTCCGGGGATACTGAAATCTTTGGTGAATACTACCTTGCCGTCCACTTCCGGAACAGCGCCGGCCAGATATTTGCTGTCATCCCTCTGGGCATGCAGCAAGGCAGGCATGCAAAGGCAGAACAGCACAATAAGAACCTGTGTTAAATTTTTCATAATGCTATGTTTTATTTAGTAATGTCAAAACTCTCACCCCGGCGGGAAATTGTAAGGAAACGGCAACCCCGGCTTTCGGCAAAGGTGCGGAAAGCGTTGCCGCCCCGGTAATCCTCACTGAAGTGCATAGGTGCAAATATAGCGGTTTTTATCCGTTCCACGAACTGTTCCGCACCGCGCATGTAATCTTTTCCGATGCGGCTGTCCACCGGAAACATGGCTATATCTACCCGGGGAGCCTTTTGTTGCAGGTTTTTTATCTCTGCAAGAAAGTCGCCTTCCGCCTTGCGTATCTCCTGCGGAGTGGACTCTTCGCTCCAATGCCAGTTGTTCAGGTCGCCGGCATGGAACAGGCGTACGCCTTGCAAATCTATCAGGAAAGAGATGCCTACATCGGTGGAGCCGAAGGCTTCGATACGGATATTTTCGTCTTCGTAGACATCCCCCTTATTTATGTAAACGGCATCTTCCGCCGTGGCACGCCGGTGTTTCAGAATATCTTTGGAGAAGATATACCGGATGTCGGGCCGCTGTTCCTTCCATGAAAGGATGTCGCGGTTGAAGTGGTCGGGGTGGAAATGCGAGGAAAGCACGTAGAGCGTTCTCGGCTTCTTTAGCAGATGGTCGTGTACGATTCCCCGGTCCGGCGCCTCTTCCGAGGAGTCTTTGTAGTAATCGATAATGACCGTTATTCCGTCCGCTTCAATCGCGAAGCCGCTGTGGTAAATATAATCAAGTTTCATTGTACGGTTTCAATTATAGCGCAATATTACAAAAAACACCACACAAACTTCCGGTTTGGCTGTTATTTTATGCAAAAGTCCTACATCGGGACTTCAATCAGCAGGATATGCGAATCTTGCAGCGTTTCCAACTCAAAACTGTCGGTTTCGTATACTCCCATACCGTCGCGGCGGGACAGCACTGTGCCGTCTACCTTTATTTCGCCCTCTATGAGGAAGATGTACACGCCGGCGTGCGACTGGTGCAGGTGATATCCCAGCTTCTTTCCGGCCTCGACTTCTCCGATGGAGAACCATGCCTGTTGCAGCATCCCGGCAGGAGCATTGCCGTCGGGCGATACGATAAGCGAAAGCTTGTTCTTGTGCAGATAGGGACGGATGTCATAATCCTGATAGGCGGGCGGGGTATTCAGCTTTTCGGGTATTACCCAGATTTGGAGAAACTCTGCCGGTTCGGTATCGCTTCCATTCATTTCGCTGTGGTAGATGCCCGTGCCTGCACTCATGGTCTGGATGTCGCCTATGGTGATGGTACGGCTGTTTTGTTTGCTGTCGCCATGCTTCAGCTTGCCTTTCAGGGGAATGGAGATGATCTCCATGTTCTTATGCGGATGGGTTCCGAAGCCTTTTCCCGGAGCTATCCGGTCGTCGTTCAGAACGCGCAGGGCGCCGAAATTCATGCGGCGGGGGTTGTAATACTTGTCAAAACTGAATGTATGGCGGCTGTCGAGCCAGTCATACGAAGAGCGTCCACGGCTTTCGGCTTTGTCTGTTACTTTTTTCATAATCTGTCTTTTTAGTGATTTATCTGTGTGTAACAAGCAGGTGGCCCTGAAAGTTTGAGCCGTGGATGATTAATGTTCTATAAACGCTTTTTTACAGTCTGACCTCGTTTTCCAGTTTCTTGTGTTCCATGAAGTCCTTTATATTCATCAGGGTAGTGGATGCGATGTTGGCAAGGGCTTCACGCGTGAAGAATGCCTGGTGGGAAGTCACGATTACATTATTGAATGACAGCAGGCGTGCCAGCGTATCATCGTCGATAATCTTGTCCGACCGGTCTTCGTAGAAATATTCGCTCTCTTCCTCGTACACATCCAGCCCGGCAGAACCGATTTTCTTGTTTTTCAGTCCTTCTATCAGGGCATTGGTATGGATGAGCTGTCCCCGGCCGGTGTTGATAATCATTACGCCGTCCTTCATCTTACTGATGGAGTAGTCGTTAATCAGGTATCTGGTCTGCTCCGTGAGCGGGCAGTGCAGGGAGATGATGTCCGAGCTGCGGTACAGTTCGTCCAGCGTGGTGTATACCACCTGGTGCTCGCGGGCGAAATTGTAGTCGGGATACAGGTCGTAGGCGAGGATGTTCATGCCGAAACCGCGCAGGATAGCGATTAACTTCTTGGCTATTTTACCTGTGCCGATGATACCTGCCGTTTTGCCATACATGTCGAATCCCAAAAGGCCGTGCAGGGAGAAGTTGCCGTCGCGTGTGCGCCAGGTGGCGCGGGGTATCTTCCGGTTGAGGGAGAGCATGAGGGCAACGGTGTATTCCGCTACCGCGTAAGGGGAGTAGGCGGGGACGCGCACCACGGTGATGCCGTTTTCCGCTGCCGCTTTCAGGTCTACATTATTATATCCGGCGCAGCGCAGGGCAAGGAGTTTCACTCCGTTTGCCGCCAGTTGCCGGATAACTTCCGCGTCGGCAGTATCGTTTACGAAGATACACACGGCATCCACGCCCTGCGTCAGTATCACGTTGTTCAGGTTGAGGTGTCCTTTGTAATAGCGGAGTTCAAAACCGTATCCGCTGTTTTTTTCATTGAATGAAGCCTCGTCGTAGGGCTTGCTGCCGAAGAATGCAATAGTATATGCCATGAGATTTTAAGTTTTGGTGAATATTCGCAGGTTATTAAGTGTGCATGACGGATGCGCTTCGTATAAGTGCACTTTCTGCATTTGTTAAAAGGCGGCATGCACAAAGAATATAACGTGCGCAAAGGTAAGAATGTTCGGGACATATCCGGCAGGTTGTGCCCATAATCTGTTGTCCGGATGATGAGTGCCGGCGATAGCAGGCGCTATGTTGTTCCGACACGGAGAAAGTTTTGTTCCGTCATGGTGGAACGGAACTTTCTCCGTGGTGGAATGAAATTTACCTCATGGTGGAACGATTTGGCATCGGCTGCTTTTCCCTTTGGGCATAGGGGCAGTATATGCAAGCGGCAGGGACGGCAAATGGAGCAATCCCTTGTCTGTTTCAGCATGAATATTGGTGAATGTTTCAGTAGAAACTGTTGATTTTTTCAATTAAATTCTTCGGTTCTCCTAAATTAAATGCGCAAAATTGTTATTTATGTGCAATATTATTGTACCTTTGCGCCCAAAAACAATAAAAAAGATTTAGATGAGAAAAATTTCTTTGATTAGCATTGCGATGTTAATCGTTTCAATTCCAACTTTTGCAGGAGGTCTCCTGACAAATACAAATCAACACCCTGCCTTTCTTCGTATGCTGTCGCGCGGCGCAAACACCACCAGTGTGGATGCTGCCTTGTCCAACCCTGCGGGTCTGGCCTTCCTGCCGAAAGACGGGTTTTATACATCCTTGAGTATTCAGAGTGCGTTCCAGACAAGAAATATCGATGCTTCGTGCGAGGCTTTGGGGCTGGACAAATATTATGAAGGCAAGGCTTCTGCGCCTGTCATTCCCAGTGTGTTTGCCGCTTATAAGAAGGGCGACTGGACCATCTCCGGTTTCTTCGGCATTACCGGCGGAGGCGGAAAAGCTTCGTTCGATGACGGCTTGTCCATGTTCGACGCCATGGTGATAGGCGGATTGCTGCAACAGGGTATTCCGGGCAAAGCCTATACACTGAACAGCTACATGGACGGCAAGCAGTATATCTACTCCGTGCAGTTGGGGCTGACCTATAAGATAACGGACTGGCTGTCTGCCTTTGCAGGCGGGCGCATGAACTACTTTACGGGTGGTTACAAAGGTGCGCTGAATGCCAGTGCGGCCGTTGATTTGCCTTTGCCCACCGGTGGAGCGATACCCGTTGGAACCGAGCTTATCGGCATCGACCTGGATTGCAGCCAGACCGGTTGGGGATTTACTCCGGTCATCGGTTTGGATGCCAAGTTCGGCAAACTGACGATTGGTGCGAAATACGAGTTCAAGGCCAATCTGAACATTGAAAATAACACGAAGATAAATTCGCTACGCATGATAGGCGCTCCCGAAAGTGAGCTGGAGGACTACAAACACGGTGTAAATACGCCGAACGACATTCCCGCCATGCTTTCGGTGGCTGCTGCCTATGAGTTCCTTCCTGTGCTGCGCGCATCGGTGGAGTATCACTTCTACGACGATAAGAACGCAGGCATGGCAGGTGGCAAACAGAAGTTCCTGACGAAAGGGACAAACGAGTATCTGGCCGGTATAGAGTGGGATGTTATCAAAAGACTGACCCTGAGCGGCGGTGTGCAGTTTACTGATTATGGTTTGTCCGATGACTATCAGAGCGACACAAGCTTCTCGTGCGATTCCTACTCGCTGGGTGTGGGCGCGAAGTTGCAGCTTTCGGAAAGAGCCGATTTGAATGTGGGCTATATGTGGACCAACTATGAGGATTATACCAAAACCGGCCAAAACTATCAGGGCACAAATCTGCCCGGTACAAACGTGTACAGCCGTACCAACAAGGTATTCGGCCTCAGCATAGACTATCGCTTCTGATCTTTCATAATCCTTTATATACGTAAGAGAGGATGTGTCGCAAATTCGGCTGGCACATCCTCTCTTTGTCTTATGCCTTTAGGGCTTTTATTTCTTTCCTTTTTATTTCTTTCCTTTTACGGATTTCCGTGCAGGTTTCAGAAGGAATATTGCACCAGCAGGTTCATGCGGTTGGCATGGTTGGTGGAATTGTCGAAGTTCGTACGCCAACCGCGCAGATACTCCGCACCTACCTGCATGTTTGGGGTGACATTCCAGAACAGGTTTGCTACGAAATATTGTCCATAGCGGTAAGTGGACGGTTCGTTGGCAGGATACCCGTTTTCGGAATAGAGGCGTGACATGCTGTATGTGCTTGAAAGGAACACTTTCGGACTGATGTTGTATTGCAGTCCGGCATACCAGCCCAGCATCGGCAATGCTTGCATTTTGCCTGCTTCATCGGGATTGGGAACGATGTCCACGTTCAGGTTGCTGAGGTCGTTCAGGTATTGCCCGATGCCTTTCCCGTAGGTGGCTTGCCCGAACACCTGCCATTGTTTGCCCAGATTGAAGGTGGTGGATGCCTGTATGCCGAAGCCGGTAACGGCATGCGCCTTGTCGCTCAGGGTGCTGGTGTAGGTCATGCTGCGGATAAGTCCGCCTACGCGCACATGGCTTTTGCTGTTCCAGCCGTACTGCGCATAAGCGGTGAAGTCGGGCATGCGCTGTTGTGCGATGTCAAGCTCGCTGTTGGTCGTGCCGTCTACCGCAGGCACTTCGACAGAGGCGTTGAAACGGAAGTTTTTCAGCCCTTTGTAGGTGTATGACACTTGGGTGGCGCGGTAAAAGGTGGCTCCGTTAGGCCCCTGGAAGTCGATGGTGGAAGGCATTGCACCCAGGTCCATGAAGCCGCCGTAGGTGTAGCCCACCGTCACGTCGCGGAAAGACACGTAGGCATTGCGCAGTTGGAAGCCTTTGTTGGAACCGTCGCGGAAGTTGCCGGCGGTGTACACCACGAAGTCGCCGAGAATCTTGGTATGCCCTACCAGTTTCAGGAAAATGGTGGACGTGCTGGCATCCATTTGAAACTGGTTTCTGATTTTGCTCCCGTTGGGGATGTAGGCAGGGATAAAGTCGATGTTGTCGACGATGCCGCCGAAGTCGTACTCTGCCGTGGCGCGTACATAGCCGCCGATGCCCAGGGCGAACTTCCCTTTTCTGTCCGTCAGCAGGAAGCGGGGTGCCTGCGGTTCGTGGATGTAGGGCATTTGCGACTCGTTCATGATGCGGATTATCTCGTCGCCCGCTTTGTCTATGGTGACCAATACGACACCTTTGGGAGACTCATCCTCGATAATCACTTTTTTCTGTGCGTGGACTGCGAGGGCAGACAGTGCCGCACCGCACAACAGAAACATTGTTTTTAAGATTGTTTTCATTTAAGTTAGGTTTTGGTGAATGTGCTTTGAACAACTTAAATTTAAAATGGTTTTGCAGTCACCGGAAGAAAGCGTATCTTTGCACTCGATTTAACAAGAGTGAAATCATTAGTTACATGTATGATGCCGCGAATAGCGGTCGTGTATTCTAGAACACCACGTAAAAAACAGGAATATGAAGCAAAAAGTATCTGTACCCTTTATGCTGCTGGGCATTCTGTTCAATGTCTGTCTGATAGCGGCCAATCTTCTCGAGACAAAAGTAATTCAGGTTTTCGGCATTACCGTTACTGCCGGACTGTTAGTGTTTCCCGTTTCTTATATCATCAACGACTGCATTGCCGAGGTGTGGGGCTTCCGCAAGGCGCGCCTGATTATCTGGAGCGGCTTCGCCATGAACTTCTTTGTGGTGATGTTGGGACTGATTGCCGTGGCACTGCCTGCCGCTCCCTTTTGGGACGGGGCGCCCCATTTCAACTTCGTGTTCGGCATGGCGCCGCGCATTGTTGCCGCCAGCCTGACGGCATTTCTGGTAGGTTCGTTTCTGAACGCCTACGTCATGAGCCGCATGAAAGTGGCGAGCGGCGGACGTCATTTTTCCGCACGTGCCATCTGGTCCACGGTAGTGGGCGAGACGGCCGATTCGCTGATATTCTTTCCGGTGGCGTTCGGAGGCATTATCGCATGGCAGGAATTGCTGCTGATGATGTGCACCCAGATTGTACTGAAATCCATGTACGAGGTGATAATACTGCCGGTGACCATCCGGGTGGTGAAAGCCATTAAAAGGATAGACGGTAGTGATGTCTACGACGAGGGGATTTCTTACAAGGTGTGGAAAATCAGTGAAATTTAAGTAGTAGAGGTTGTCATAAATATATAATAAGGTGAATAAAGAAGCAGCATTGGTCGTATTCAGCGGTGGGCAGGATTCGACAACTTGCCTGTTTTGGGCAAAGCGTGAGTTCAGGAAAGTATATGCGTTGAGCTTTCTGTATGGGCAGAAGCATCAGAAGGAAGTGGAGCTGGCGCGGGAGATAGCGCGTAAAGCGGAAGTGGAGTTTGAAGTAATGGATGTTTCCTTCATCGGCAAGTTGGGGCATAATTCGTTGACGGACCCCGATATGGTGATGGACCGGGAGAAGCCGGCAGACAGCGTTCCGAATACCTTTGTGCCGGGGCGCAACCTGTTCTTCCTCAGCATTGCCGCCGTCTATGCCCGCGAAAAGGGTATCAACCACATCGTGACGGGTGTGTCGCAAACGGATTTCAGCGGGTATCCCGATTGCAGGGACGCATTTATCAAATCGCTCAACGTAACGCTCAACCTTGCCATGGACGAGCAGTTCGTACTCCATACTCCGTTGATGTGGATTGACAAAGCCGAGACTTGGGCGCTGGCGGATGAACTGGGAGTGCTCGACCTGATTCGTCATGAAACGCTGACCTGTTACAACGGCATTCCCGGCGACGGCTGCGGACACTGCCCCGCATGCAAGCTCCGCAGAGAGGGGCTGGAGAAGTATCTGGCGGGAAAATGACGAATGTATTATACCACAAAGGAAACAGAACCGATTATAAACCGATTGTAATATGACCGAATTAAAAGACCAACTTTCCTTATTAGGAAGAAAGACAGAGTACAAGCAGGATTACGCCCCCGAAGTGCTGGAGGCATTCGACAACAAACATCCCGGTAACGATTACTGGGTACGTTTCAACTGCCCGGAGTTCACCAGCCTTTGCCCGATAACGGGACAGCCCGATTTTGCGGAAATCCGCATCAGCTACATTCCCGATGTGAAAATGGTGGAGAGCAAGAGTCTGAAGCTCTATCTCTTCAGTTTCCGCAACCACGGCGCTTTCCACGAGGATTGCGTCAATATTATAATGAAAGACCTCATCCGTCTGATGAATCCCAAGTACATTGAGGTTACGGGCATCTTCACCCCGCGCGGCGGCATCTCCATTTATCCCTATGCAAACTATGGACGTCCCGGCACGAAGTACGAACAAATGGCGGAACATCGCTTGATGAACCGCGAATAGAATGGTGGAATATACCTATCAATAGCGATTGCGGGTGTGATACTTTCTTAGCATGGCGTCGGTATAATTACCTAAAAGAGGTGATTGTGAGGTTGCTTTTTTCTAATGACCTTTGCATACGGTATTAGTAACAACTTAACAATCACTTCAAATTGAAAACAGCCATATTTAGTTTATTATTTTTCTTCTTGACGGCATGCGCCTTTCCTGTATATGCGCAGAGGCCGGGCAAGACGATGATTTCAGGTAAAATCCTGTCTACGGAGAAAGAAGTCGTGGATTTTGCGACGGTCTATCTGAAAGGGACCGGTTACGGGGGAATAACCAATCAGGAAGGTATCTATCATGTGAGTGCGCCTGCGGGCGACTATACGCTGGTGGTGTCGGCCGTCGGCTATAAAACCGTAGAGAAACCGGTGACGCTGGTCAGAGGGCAAAGGGTGAGGCAGAATGTCACAATCACCCCCGAAACTCAGCAACTGGACGAAGTAACGGTGGTGTCGACGGGCGTGAGCCGTGTCAAGCGGTCGGCATTCAACGCCGTAGCGGTAGATACGAAAGAGTTGCAGAACACTACCAGAAACCTGAGCGATGCATTGACCAAAGCGCCGGGAATGAAACTGCGCGAGTCGGGCGGGGTAGGGTCGGACATGCAGCTCATGCTGGACGGCTTCAGCGGGAAGCATGTAAAGGTCTTTATAGACGGCGTGCCGCAAGAAGGCGTCGGAAGCTCTTTTGCGCTGAACAATATCCCCGTGAATTTTGCCGACCGCATCGAGGTGTACAAGGGCGTAGTGCCGGTGGGATTCGGCACGGATGCCATCGGCGGGGTTATCAATATCGTTACGAACAAGAAACGCCGCCGCTGGTTTCTGGATGCGTCCTACTCGTACGGTTCGTTCAATACGCATAAGTCCAACGTGCACTTCGGGCAGACTTTCAAGAACGGTTTTACGTACGAAATCAACGCGTTTCAGAACTATTCGGACAATGACTACCGCATCGACTCTCCGGTGGAGGACTTTGAAACGGGCAGGATAGACCGTGACAAGAAGGTGCGCGTACGGCGCTTCAACGATACTTACCACAATGAAGCGGTTATCGGCAAGGTAGGCGTTATCGACAAGAAGTGGGCGGACCGTTTGATGTTCGGTTTCACTTACTCCAATATGTACCAGGATGTACAGACCGGCGTGCGGCAGGACATCGTGTACGGGCAGAAACACCGCAAGGGACATTCGCTGATGCCTTCGTTGGAGTATAACAAGCGCAACCTGTTTGCGAAGGGACTGGATGTAGTGCTGACCGTCAACTATAACAAGAACCTGACGACCAATGTGGATACCGCTTCCTATAAATACAACTGGTACGGGGAAAGGAAGCCGCTGAACTCTCCCGGAGAGCAGTCCTACCAGCACTCGCGCGCCGACAACAATAACTGGAACGGTACGTTTACCGCCAACTACCGCCTCGGCAGGGTGCACACGCTGACGTTCAACCACGTGCTGAATGCTTTCAGCCGTTCCAATACTTCATTGCTTGCCAAAGAAGAGCAGTCGGATGCCATTGCCAAGGAGACCCGCAAGAATATCTCCGGCCTCTCTTACCGCCTGATGCCGTCCGAAGACTGGAACTTATCCGTATTCGGCAAGTATTACAACCAGTTTGTCGCCGGACCTGTGGCTACGGATGCCAATCAGAACGACTATGTGCGCACCACTCACAGCGTACATTCCGTAGGCTATGGAGCGGCGGGCACTTACTTCATTCTGCCGGGACTGCAAGCCAAGCTGTCCTATGAAAAGGCCTACCGTCTGCCCACCATCGAAGAGATGTTCGGCAATGAGGACCTGGAAATGGGCGACATCGGCATCCGGCCGGAGAACAGCGACAACATCAACCTGAACCTGAGCTATAACAAGACTTTCGGCAAACATTCCGTGTACGTGGAAGGCGGCTTTGTCTACCGTAACACCAAAGACTACATCCAGCGCAACATCACCGACCTGAGCGGCGGCAAGTCCGCAGCCACTTACGTCAATTACGGCAAGGTGCTGACGAAAGGATATAACATCTCCGCCCGCTACGGCTTTGGCAGGTGGTTGAGTGTGGGCGGCAACTTCACGCAGATGAACGTGTGCGACAATATGAAGACGTCCATATCCGGCAGTGCGGAGAATATAGCTTATAAGGAACGCATGCCCAACCTGCCTTATATCTTTGCCGATTCCGACGTGACTTTCTACTGGCGCGACCTCTGGAAAAAAGGCAATGCGCTGACCGTATCTTACGACAACCAGTACTTGCACAGCTTTACCTATTATTCTTCCAAAATCGGTTCGAACAAGGGCGACTACGTGGTTCCGAGCCAGTTCTCCCACAACCTGAGCCTTTCCTACAGTCTCCGTAGCGGACGCTACAACCTCTCGTTCGAGTGCCGGAACTTTACGGACGAGCAACTGTACGACAACTTCAGTCTGCAGAAAGCCGGACGGGCATTCTATGGAAAGGTGCGCGTGTACTTCGGCAATTGAAACCATGAATCAATAACGATTAGTGTAATATAATAAAACAAAACAACATGAAAAAGAATCTTTTATCAGCCGTACTTCTCACTTCTGCGATGGCAGGAACGGCATTGACATCCTGCACGGATACGGAGGTGCCGGGCGGCGGAAACAATAGTGGAACCAAAGGCGATTTCGTAATTGCTTCCTCTGTCACCGCTTCGAGCAATACGACTAACGTATTGCTGACTTCCAAGACTTTGGACGAAGGCTCTGTTTCTACCATCAACAACGGGCTCATCAACGACGGCGCTTCCCAATGGGTGTTCTACAAGAACCGGTATCTCTATGGACTGACTTACAATCAGGGAAGTGCCGGAACCACCCGTTCTTATGTCATGAACTCCAACCACGAAGTGCAGGCGCGTTCGGGAGAGTTTGCAGTGAAGAGATTCACTACCTACGGCATCTACGATAAGTATATCATAACCGCCTCTACCGGTGACGGACCTGCGGAGTATGCCGACGGCAACCTGTATCTGCCTAAAACTTTCCTGCTCTCTTACCTGGATGTAGCGGACGAAACCTTCAACACCAACGATACGAAAAACAAAGCCTACCAGTCCGAGAATTTCCTGGGCAACGGCGAGTTCGTAACATTGGCCGGAATTCAGGAGCATAACAACAAGATATACAGTGCTGCCGTTCCCATGGGGCTGAGCCAGTATGGCGCTGCCGTAGACGGCGGTAAGTATATATTGCCGGGCAATGAGGATTTGGTAAAGACCGAAGACGGCGGTTCCAACAGCAGCTCGTATAAGAAAGGCGAATTGCAGTGGACACAGTATCCCAATGAATGCTGGGTGGCAATCTTTGATGATGCTACGATGACAACGAAGAAACTCATCAGTACGGATAAAATCAGTTATGCCTGCGGCCGTTTCAAATCCCAGTATTACCAGACTATCTGGGAAGCCGGTAACGGTGATATTTACGTATTCTCTCCAAGCTATGCCAAGACGATGAAGGATGCCCGCCAGCAGACAATCTTGCCGGCAGGTGTGGTACGCATCCCCAATGGCCGGGAAGACTTCGACAGCTACTACTGCGACCTGGAGAAACAGAGCGGCGGAAAATCTTTCCTGCGTTGCTGGCATATTGCAGATGATTATTTCCTGTTGCTGATGTACGACCGCCCTCTGACGGAGACGGGCTTTGAAGCCAAAGAGCTGGCTGTGTTCAAAGCGGAAAGCAAAAAACTTACCTATGTCACCGGTCTTCCGTCGGCAGACCTGATTTCCGGCTTCGGCAACACTCCGTATACGGAGAACGGTTATGCCTATATGGCTGTGACTACTACCGACGGCCATCCGGCTGTTTACAAGATAGACCCGTCCAGCGCTACTGCTACAAAAGGTGTTACGGTAGAGGCTACGCAGATTACAGGTATCGGCAAGTTGAGCCCTCTTAACTGACTGCAATGAAGAAAGCATTTCGTAAAATACATCTGTGGCTGTCTGTCCCTTTCGGGCTGATTATTACGGTTATCTGCTTTTCGGGAGCTGCGCTGGTATTTGAAGACGAAGTAATGGAGCTGTGCAGGCGCGACCTCTATTATGTGGAAAAGGTAAGCGGCGCTCCGCTTCCCGTGGAATACCTGATAGAGAAAGTCTCCGAAACACTGCCGGACGGTGTTGCTGTTACAGGCATCTCCATCTCTTCCGATGCGGAACGTGCCTGTCGGGTCAGTCTGTCGAAACCGCGGCGTGCATCCGTTTATGTAGACCAATATACCGGTGAGGTAAAAGGCAGGTATGAGCGTGCGCCGTTCTTCCTCACCATGTTTCGCCTGCACCGCTGGCTGCTGGACAGCATGAAGCCGGACGGCGGAATATTCTGGGGCAAGATGGTTGTGGGGGTAAGTACGCTGATGTTCGTGTTCGTACTGGTTTCGGGCATTGTCATCTGGTGGCCCCGCACAAAGAAAGCTCTGAAGAACAGCCTGAAGATTGTCGCCGATAAAGGCCGGCTCCGCTTTTGGCACGATTTGCACGTGGCGGGAGGCATGTATGCACTTATCTTGCTTCTGGCAATGGCGTTGACCGGGCTCACATGGTCTTTCCCCTGGTATCGCGCAGGCTTTTATAGGGTATTCGGAGTAGAGGCCAAACAAGGGACGGGGCATCATGATGCCCCGCAAGCGACTGCCACTTCATATACTTGCTGGCAGCAGGTTTATGAGGAACTGAAAGAACGTAACGACGGCTATAAACAGATTACGGTTTCCAACGGTTCTGCCACCGTATCTTTTGAACGTTTCGGCAATCAGCGGGCTTCCGACCGTTATACCTTTAATCCGGGTAACGGCGAAATCACCGGAACTGCCTTGTATAAGGATGCCGATGCTTCGGGCAAGATACGCGGCTGGATATATTCCGTGCATGTGGGAAGTTGGGGCGGTATGTTCACCCGTGTACTGACATTCATTGTCGCATTGCTGGGCGGAACGCTTCCGCTGACGGGCTATTATCTGTGGATACGGCGTATCGGCCGCAAGGCTAAAGCCGCACCGAACCGATAAGGGCAGCTCTTTGCTCTACCTATAATTTGTATCTCTTTCAGGCCTTACTTTGCCTGCATCCTTTTCTCCGGACTTGGCTAAGATTCCGGCAGATATGTTCCCCGCCGTGAAACAAACCGTTTCCCGGTGGGGAACGACTTGTTCCACGGCGGGGAACGGTTAGTTTCTCCTGAGGAAACTTCCGTTTCCATCAGGGGAAATTATTGTTTTCATCAGGGGAAACCGAAGTTTCTCCTTAATGAAACGTTTGTTGTCTTTTATGCAGGATTGATTATCCTTCTGATTTCAGCCTCTGTTCCGCAGAATGGTCCGTGTGTTTGCAGCTTGATGGTGCACATGGCAGCGGCAAAGCAGCCTGCTTCCCGATAGGATGCGCCTTTGTTCCGCATATACAGATAGCCCACCATATAAGTATCTCCGCATCCGGTGGCATCCACTATCTGCAGGGCGGAGTAGGCGGGAATTTCATGGAACTGTCCTTTGGCATATATCAGCGAACCTTTGTCTCCCAACGTCAGCAGCACTTCTTTCACACCCCAGTCTGCAATGAGCAGGGCGGCTTCGTGAGGCTCTTTGCAGCCGGTAAGGACTTCCATTTCGGTTTCGTTGGCCTTTAAGATATGGATGTGCTTCAGGGCTTCTCTCTTTTCCGGCCAGTCTACGGGCAGCACCTTTTCATTGTCCACCTTGCGCAGGAACCCCTGAACGTCTACCGAAAGCAGGCCTTTGCCCGACAGGTATTTGATGACGTCCAATGAAAAGTCGTCGGCCAGCAGGCTGCCCAGGTGGATAATCCGTGCATTGACGTCCTGCAGGCCTTCCATTGTAAACGGGTCGGCCTTTGCCGTGACGCGTTGCGTACGTTCGTTCTGGTTTTCTCCGTATATGTTTTCAAAGCAGACGGAACGGGCACTGGGCAGAGCCTTTACCTCAATGCCCTCTTTCCGTATGTCTTCCACAACGTTCATCTCCGTGTGGGCAAGGGATGTGACCAATAAGAAGCCGTTCGGGTCGAGATGCTTGATGGCATGTGCAAAGTAAAAGGAAGTGCCGCCCGGCATGTATATCGTGTTCTTGGTGGTAACTATCTTGTCTTGTGTAATATAACCGATGCAGCATAAATCGTGTACACTCATTGTTCCCTATTGTTTTGATTCGTTTATTTGTAATTTTGCTGCAAAGGTAATGAATTATTGAGAAAAACGGTAATACTTTGTCAGTCCAGTATCTTCTTCATGAGTTCGTCATACTTCTTGTCGTCACCTGCCATGACCTTCAGTTGCCGGGTAAGCAGTTTGAGGTGAAGGCTTTCGTCCGCAATCAGTTTTGCCAGCAGCTTGCGGGCAATGTCTGCGGTTGGTGTACTTGCGGTAATTCGTTCCTTCACCGACTTGTAGAACCCGATAGTGGCCACTTCCGAGTGCGCGGCGAGGGTGAGCGCTTCGACGGGTGTTTCGCCTATATTGACGTTCTTGCTGTCATACGGTTTGGGAAGTGTACCGCCCAGTGCTACGATGGCGTCCCGTATGTGTGCGTAATGCTTCATTTCCACCAAGGCAATGCCCAGCATCAGTTCGCCGATTTCATCTTCAAAGACGGCTTCCTGCTGGGTATATTGCAGGATAGCGGTAATTTCGGAATACTCCGCATTTTCTATGGCAGGATAGAACCATTCGGGCTGTACGCCGTCATTGGGTTTCATGTCATCGGGTTCCACCCATTCCACATCCTGGTTCGAATACTTTAGCACATCCACCAGGGCATCCGCCATTTTATCCACATAATTAATCATATCAGTTAAGTTTTAGAGTTATGTGGGGGACAACAATCGGTAAAGGCACTTGGTTTGGAGTATTTTAAAATATTCGGGAATGTTTGCAGTATATTCGTGCGATTTAACCGTTTGTGGCGTTTGTTTTGTGCCAATGCCGGCAAGACAATCCTTTTTAATTCTGGGCATATTTATATTCCGTCGGTGTCATTCCCGTTATCTTCTTGAACAGGCAGGTGAAGTGCTGTGAATTTGCATATCCCAGCTTCCTGGCTGTCATGCCGACCGTATAATCCTTGTTCCGCAACATCTTCTTAGCCATGTCCAGCCGCATCAGTTGAAAGTATTCGTGCATGCTTTTTCCGGTCTCGAACTTGAGCAGGTCGCGGAAATAGCAAGGTGACAAGTGAAGAGCGTCTGCACAATATTCTTCTGTGGGCATCGCACCGCCTTCCAGCCTGCCGGACAAGATGTATCCGCTCAGAAGTGAATGGATTTTGTGCAGAATTATTTTATTGGCCTCGCAACGGGTAATGAACTGGCGTTCGTTGAAACGCTCACAATAATCCAGCAATAGCTCGATATGGCGCGATATCAAAGTTTTGCTATGGCGGTCTATGGCATGCCGAAGTTCTTCTTCGATATTGCGGATGCACTCTGTGATTTTCATCTTTTCGCGCGATGAAAGATGCAGTGACTCGTTCGGTTTGTAGAAAAAGAAGGAATAGTCTCCGATGTGGTTCCCCAATGCAGTGTGCGCCATTAAATCCGGATGAAAAGCCAGCATTCGCCCTTTGGGGGCAAGCATATTGTCTATATCCAGCTTAATGGACTCGCCCGGCGTACGGAATATCAGTGTGGCGTTGGAATAGTCGTAGTATTTGCGTCCGTACATAAGTTTTCCGGCTTCCCCTTCTATCAGGATAATCGTATAGAAATCACATCGGATGGTACGTTGCTCCAGATTGGCTTCGGATAGGTCAACGACACTTACCAGCGGATGCAGCGTCTTGCAGCCCATACAACAGTTACACTGATGTACGGTCTCTATATTCAGTATTTCTTTTTTCATAAGGATAATCTTATCGGTATCCTTTATATTTGCAGCTTTCTGTATTCTCCGGGTGTATATCCCGTATTCTTCTTGAAGATGCGATTGAAATGCTGCGAATATTGGAATCCCAGTTCATAGGCAATCTGGCTGACCGTCTTTTCCGTTCCTGCAATCATCTCTTTGGCTATGTCAATCATTCTGGTCTGGATGTATTCCTGTGCGCTTTTTCCGGTTTCTTTCTTTATCAGGTCACCGAAGTAGTTGGGTGACAGGAACACTTTGTCGGCGAAGTATTTTACGGAAGGCAGTCCGTCTGTTTGCGGTTTGTCGCTTTGGAAATAATCGTCGAGCAAGGCTTCGAATTTTACCAGTACGCTTTTGTTGCTTTCCGAACGGGTAATGAATTGTCTTTCGTAGAAGCGCATGCAGTAATCCAGCAGCAGTTCGATGTTCCGTGAAATCAGACGTTTGCTGTGCTTGTCGATCGGATGTTGGAGTTCCATTCTTATTTTCTCCAGACAATCTGTGAATATGCTTTTTTCTTCTTCGGATAGGTGCAGGGCTTCGGCCGAGGCGTACGAAAAGAATGAATAATGTTTGATGTCTTGTCCTAAAGAAGTTCCTTTAATCAAGTCGGGGTGAAACAGCAGGCCGTAGGCGTTCGGCCGTACTCCTTGCGGCATGTCCACCTCAACCACCTGTCCCGGGGCAAAGCTGGTGACCGTTCCTTCCTGATAATCGTAAATCTGCCGGCCATAACGGATGTCTCCGCATTTGACGTTTTTCAGGAAAAGGGCATACACCCCATAGTTCATCGTGAAATGCGTTGGAAATCTGGTGGCTTCCGACAGGTTTACCACACTTACCAGCGGGTGTAGTGTTTCGAGTCCGAAGAGTCGGTTGTATTGGTCTACCGTGTCCAGTTTAATAACTTCTTTCATAAGGTATTGTTCTTTAGTTCTACGCAAATGTAGAGAATAAAAGCATAGGTAGTACACCTCTCCGCACAGAAACAGTAAATAGGTTACAAATGTCCGTAATTCATTCACACGAGCGCTGCCGCCATTCGTTTACATTTGCAGTGTAATCTATGTAATATTCAGAACCATGACACTTGATAATTTTTTAGAATATGTAAAGACACGAAAAGCCCTTGACACGGAAGATATACATCGTTTTATGGATGAAATGAGCAATGAGGCAAGACGCATCACATTCAAACTGAATGCATCTTCCCATGCTCCGGATGAGGTGAGAGCATTGCTCTCCGAACTCTTTGGAAAGCCCGTTCCACCCTCACTGCGGGTGTTCCCGCCGTTTTATACGGATTTCGGAAAGAATATTGAAATCGGTAATGACGTATTTATCAATGCCTGCTGTCATTTTCAGGATCACGGTGGGGTTACATTGGGAGACGGTTGCCAGATAGGGCATAACGTCGTTTTTGCAACCCTCAACCACGGACTTGCTCCCGAAGACCGCCATACGACTTATCCTGCACCTATTATACTTGGCAGGAATGTGTGGGTAGGCTCAAATTCCACTATTCTGCAAGGCGTGACGATTGGCGATAATGCGGTGGTGGCAGCCGGGGCGGTGGTGACAAAAGATGTTCCGGCGGATGCAATCGTAGGGGGAGTACCGGCTAAGGTTATCAAATATATCCGATAACTCCATTCATCGCCATGATAATGATTTTGGTAATACGGTCTGCTTTAGTTTGTTCTGTTTTTGTAGAATTAACCCAATCAACAAACGCCTTTTTCTGAACGTTATTATATGCTTCAATCTTTTCCTGTGCGTCCTCTTCATGTTGCATACACAAAAGTAATTCTTCCGTTATCCGGTTCTTTTCAACCTCATGATATAGTAAGCAGAGCATCATACAGATGCTTTTCATGCTTTTTTCTTGAAATAATTTAAAGCAAGTGCTTATAGTTTAAAACTTTGTACTATATTTAAAATTGAATTACATCCGGTAGAGAAATAGGTTTGTCTTTGTTCCGGATGATTATAGGGAAAGAGCGGATAAGAAGTGAAAAAGAAATTAGTGAAAAAGTATGACTCTATAAGAAAGAATTCAATAGATTTGCTTTGAGGAAAATAAGTAAAATGAGGGCTGAATTATGAATATCATAGAACGTATAGACAGACCTTGTGAATATGTAGAAGTGGCACAGACAGCCTTGATTGCCTGCCAATACCTATATTTATGGTTGTTTGCCGGACCGGATGATGCCTATAAGGTATATTCGCTGGCAATCCTGATGGCATTTGAATTTGTTATGGTGCATTCGGGACTTTTTATGGCAGCTATGCCGCTCAAGGCTTCAATACGGCTGTTTATTCCGTTGTATGGGCTTTTTGCATTTGCATTTGGGCATTCAATGCGGGAGGGGGATTATACAATCATCATTCTTTACCTTGCAACTGTGCTCAACAGAATGCGTTTCGCTTTTTTCAATGTCAGTAAATCGGTCAAGCAGCGGGTAGTCAAACAATCGATGATTGCCTTGGCCGTTTATTTTGTGTTGACGGTATCGGTGGTATGTGCAGAATCTGTCATTCCTTCTTTCAGCTTAGGAGCCGCTTTTTCCGAATCGGCATCCTATACCCGTGAAGTACGTGCCGGAGGATTGTTTGTTGAAAAGCCTTATGTACCAATATGTCTCGGATTTCTGTATTACAGTGTACTTTCTTTTTTTAATTTCAAAACTGTATGGCGGGAACGTGCTTTCATTAAAAGAAGATGCACCGGAGGCTATACTGAAGAAGTGACAAATAAGAGACAACAGAAAAATAAATAATTATGAAAAATGCGATTTTAACAATTGTGCTGTCAGGTATGGCACTATTCTTATAATAAAGTGGTTGCTCTTGAAAAGAAAGACACGAATGACATTTGAAGCGTTGCGCAAGTTTGAAGCAGGGATATTGAAAAAAATCATTCCGGTACTTCACAGCCCGGAATGAAAGCATAATGTTACAAGAGTTTTATGAATGAGAGATCAGAATATCTTTTTACCTTTTTTACTAATACGTTCTAATTAACACTTTGGTTTCTATCTTACAAATCTACTGTAGGTTTCAATGATAGTATAACAAAGGCTGTGCCAAAAACGGTATAAAAAGGTAAGTGGTTTAATATCAGTTGTATAATACAGATGGCTTTTGCGCTATTGTGGAAAATTATACTATAATTCCACATTAATATTCCACAATTCCACATTAAGATGAAAGACTATTGTTTTCTATCTTGTTGATATTTAGTTTTCTATCTTGTAATTCTAATTTTGGCACAGCATTTGTTCGGAATTTTATGTCCTAAGATGTAGACTAACTGAATTATTCCAAGCTTATAGTTGTGTAAAGTTAGTATTGATAATGTTTAAGAGATAGTGTTCTCGTAAAAATGTTGTAGTGTTGTCCCGGTGTTGTGAAACATCGGGACGATATTGTTTTGGTAAGCAGCAGAAAATGAATTGTTATGGGTATTGGGAATAAAAAGATTCTATCTGAAGTCAGAAAAGTCAGGCAGGTTTCCTCTTTTCGGAATAACAAATAAAAAAGCTCTAATTCTATTAAGAATCAGAGCTTTTTCTAATTTTGCTTTCTTGAGAAGCGGTGCGTACGGGAATCAACGCAAAACTTCTTATATCTATTTGATATTCACTAAATTAACTCAATAAGACTCGGTGTGAATGTACACTTTAAGCACACAACAACGAGAGCAACCTCAGTTTATCTGATGACAAAGATAGAACATATTTCAAAATAGACAAAAACTTTTTAATGCGTTTTTAACGAGAAGATTATACAGATTTTACGATAAAATTCGACTTAACATGATATTTTTGGTGTACACGTTGTACATAACAGTGTACACACCAATGTTTTATCATAAAAAACAAGTCCCGGCCATTATGGTCGAGACTTGTACCTTGTCGGGGTTATTCCTGGCGGTCGCACTATATCTGCCACGGATTTTTATATGGGTCATAATCGCGCTGGAAGGTTGCCATAGCTATTTCGCTAACCGGCTTTTTCTCATCATCCAGCTTGCGTTGAATCTGAGGGTTGATTTTACAGCGGTTTGCATCATGTAGCCACTGCATTGTTGCTTCGTAGTCCGTTATACGGGCTGTGCTAACATTATTGGGAGAAATAAGCTTGTGCAGTTCATACAACGCAATTTTTACCATGTGCTTTTTAATATTGGGGTTACGTGGGTCATGGTAACGGAAATTGTAGCCCTCTTTAAGCGTGTCAGCAGTAGGAAGCATGGTCGGAATCCAGACTTTGCCTCCGAACTCAACATATTCGGTCTCCTTGAACTCATAGGCGTATTCCGGGTCATACGAACCGATAAGCCCCCAGTTGTCGGATTCCATAGGGTTTACGGTAAGGTCAATATTTTCAATGTTGAGAAGAGCAAAGAACTGACCGTCCCATTCCGCAACCGACCAGAGTTCATATTCCACATTCGGCTCCCAGAGAGTGGTTTCAATCTGCTCCCATGCGTTAATACCAGGTATGCGAATATCCTCATAATCAAAACCGTTATGTTCCAGACACTCATATACGGTTCCTGAAAAATGCACCAAGTCTCCGGGATGATAATTGAGAAGCTGGGAGTAAGCCATGATGTTTCCCTTGTCCAATCGTTCTATCTCTTCACAGACTCTCCAGTATTCTGTGAGTGCCGGAGTCTTTATACCGTTGATTGAGCGCAAAGCTTCTACAATCTTACCGTCGTGGTAGAAGTGTACTCCGACCGGGTAAGTGATTCGCGGATTATACTCCCTTAGATTCTTCCCAACCTCAAGTGCTTTTTCCACCTCATAATTATCGGTAAGATACTCCACAATGGAGGCTTCTGCGGCTTCCTCTGCCTGATTCACACGGATTTGTTGACCACGGATAAGCTGGTCGAATAACTCATCCGAAATCTGGCTCATATAGTCTTCGTTATTGAGAAATCTCTGATACATAATCAATCATTTTAGTATTCAAACGAACCGTAGATTGGTGTGCCGCTAAAAGTGGTAATGCCTGAGCTTCCTGTTGCGTTGAACTTTCTCCAGGGTTCATTTAAGAATAGTACCAAGAGATAGTCCAAGGTGTCAGAAAAGTGCCCGTATTTCTCGTATTTTATGCCAAGCTTTGCATCCATCACTTTCGCTTTGGATTTAGAACCATCCATTTCCTTACGCTGGTTGATTAAGTCTTCTATCAGTTTACGACATTTGAGGTCAATTTTAATAGTCCAACCCTGATAGCCATCAAATATATTGTTTACGAACTCCAAGCGTGTGATTTGTGACGGTTGTTTACTTAGAAGTTTCTTGTTGGGGCGAAGTTGCGGGCTGTTTAGAATCGACAGAAGTATCGTGTAATTGTTCACACCGTCTTCCGTCATTGTAGTCCGAGATAGTCCGGCTGGATCTCCGGTTACTACCACACCGCCGGTATGCCCCATTGCCAATAGTTTGTTCTTTATTTTTTCGGCAAACTTAGGGGTGTTGTTTTCCTTATCTTCCGGTCTTCCAAGAATCTCCTCCAAAATATACACTATTTTGTTCTCATAATCAATCTGCGCCATCAGACAACTCATGTATGGAGCCACGTTGAAGTCGAAGCTAAGAATCAGTGGCTTCAAAGGATCGTACTTGGAGTCTTTCAATCCGTCAACCAAATGCTTTGAACCATCAAACTTCCAATAACAAGCAGCATCATTTACATCTACATACAACCAGTTACCGAAAAGAAGTCTTTCTCTGACACTTGGATCTGAAATCTTGTATAAGGCCGAAACATACGCGTTAACAAATTCCTTGTCAGGATTATCATAAACGCTGAATGGAATATACATTTCATTCGGACGACATACAACAGGCTCTGCGTTTTCATCGAGGACAAAACGGTCTCTAACCCAACCGAGGCATGGATTAGTAGACATCAGCATTTTGGGAACCTTAGTAGTATCTGCGATTTTCCAACGAATACGGGAGAAAAGAACATCAACACCACGCTGATCAACCTCTCCGACCTCATCAACAAAAGCGCCGCTAAATTCTGATGAACCGAAACGGAGGTAGTCTGGATCTGAGGGGCTATATGCCATTTCTTTCATAATGATTTTGGAGCCGTTCCAAAATATCATCTCTCCAGAAAGGTTGTTGATTTTATAGTGAACTTGTTCTTCAAGCCCCCATGATTTTGCAACAGCTTGTATAGTATTCCATGTTGATTCACGGAGGCTTTTGAGTGTTTTGCGAGCAACAACCATACGCATATCAGGCCAACGAAGGCAAGAACTGATTAGCCAACAAGAACCCAAATAGCTCTTTCCACCACCAGCGGCTCCACCACAAAGAATCATTTGCGGTATATTGTTATTTCCACATTTTTCACATACAGATGAATAGACCGGATTACCATTTCTGTCAATCCCGGTCTTCACTTGTATTACACGACCTCCACATTCAGGACATTCTGGCTGAAGATTTTTCCATACTTCATACTGCCTTGGAGATGGCGCGAAGTCAATCTTCAGATTGTTTGGCGCTTTCAGTCCTGGTACCATTCTTTTGGAAAATAAAAGGGTTGACTAATTCGTTATATTTCTTCTGGTCGATGTAGAAACGACGCTTATGGATTCCGTCATCCCAGATTGTCAAATAACCTGCTTCCACAAGTTCTATAATCAGATTACGGCATGTACCATAATTGCACTGGCCATATTTTTCTGCTATTTTGTAGTAGGTATCGTTAGTCCATACTTGATATTGGCTCCTGAACCATATAAGGAAACCAATAGCTTTTCCACGAGTTTTGTTATCAATCACTTTCTTCATAAAATATTGTCTTTATGAAGAATAGTCCTGCTAAATCTTTAAGAGGTTAAAATTTTTTAGACATACATAAAAAATGAAGCACACCCAATTTCCCATCGGATGCGCTTCGGAAGTGCTGGATATAAAAGGAATCAAGAAAAATTATGCCTTTGCCTGTGCAGCATCGTATATCTTTTCTACTGTGTCCCAAAGATAATCCGGAGCTGGAGTGTCTGAGAGTTTTTCGCAAGCATTTTTCAGATATTCCAACTCTTGTGCAGTGAAATCCACAACCAAAGGGTTTTCGCGGTCTGCGTTAATGTCCCAAGTAGTGCGTTTGTTTTCCGCATCTTCCTTGATGTTGTATTTTTCAACATCACCCTTAGTAATGCCTACCTTCTTGATGATAGAACGTTTCAGGTTGTAATCCATGAATGAGTTCTCCGATGGGAGAATTGACGGGATGGAGATTCTGTCGATAATGTGCAATTCCATATTCATATAATTATTAAAGTGATTTGATATAGTTCTCAACGCCGTTTACGTGAAGGTCAACAATGGCGTTGTGACCTTCTACTGATAAAAGAAAATCAACGTCGGCCTTGTTGTCTTGAAACATAGATTCAGTGAGCACAGCTGCGCATTTTGTGCCTGTAAGCACTGCAAACCTTGCTTCATAATCAGGATCTCCGTCGCTCCAGTCTGCGCGAATAGGCACTTGGCGCCTATCGTATGCTCCTTGTGACTGAAGAAGCGGAAAACGTTGGATATAAGGTTTAAGACAATCCTGAGCGGCATTCCAAATAGATGCTGCAAGAATATCGGATTTGGTTTGTCCAGGTGATGTGTAAACGCACCATCCACCTGCTGTTTTCCATTTACCATCAGCCCCAGCTGCGTTACAATGTACTGAAACCACTATTACATTGTCTTTTCCGTATTGATTACAAATGAGATTAACACGTCGGCATCGTTCGGTTAATGATACATCAGTGTCTTCAGGCACCAAAATACGTGCATCATACCCCATAGCCTTACGCTTTGCTACAATATCGCGTACCAGTTCACGTGCCTTTTTGTATTCACGTAAACTTTTGTCCGGGGAACACTTTCCAAGAGTGTTGATTCCGTGTCCGTTGTCGTAAAGTTCGATAATTTGCTTTTTCATGTGCTTGAATTTTTATTAAAGAATAGCCTTTCAAAAGCTTAACTGGGTGAGATTTACCAAGAAAAAATATTATAGGTTACTCCAAGTCCAATATAAGGTTCTATTTTGCTGGGTGTGAAACCTACGCCAACTTGTACCCCAAGACCCCAGCGTTTAGTTTTGTATCTAACTTCTGTTTGGGTTATAGTATTGGTTATCGTGGTTACAGGCTGGAATACTCTAATGCTGTCTAAAGTCGGCATATACCCACTTACCCATGCTTTATAAGTGGAGTCTTTATAAACTTTTTGAGTGATTGGCAAAATGACAGTGGTGCTGTCAGAAAAAAGCGTGTCAGTATGGTGTGCTCTAATTGTGTCATATATTGGTACCTTTACTGTTTTATATCGAATAACCAAGCTGTCTTTCGGTATTGGCATGTCAATAAAAATCGGTATTGTATCATACACCGTTTCATTTGTCTTTTCAGAACTATTTTCTACATTATTTCTCTGACAGCTATGATAAAAGAAAACGATACCCAATATCACCGTAATAGTAGCTAAACAACCACTTATAAATGAGTTGATTTTCATATACCAATTGAATTATAAGGAATATACCATTCTTGCTCTCCAAGATATTTTGTTTGAAGCTCCACCCAGCATCCTTTAATACCATTAGAATCTCCTTTCACTTCAATTATTGTCGCGGTTAATCCTACGAGCTTTTCCAACTTTGTTTCCGACAAAGCGAAAGATGGAAGAATAATGATTTTATCTCCGGATTTCATATTGTCTCTAATTTACATTTTAAACTCTGGTAGCAGATATTGAATTGTCATTGCTGCCTCATGAAGAACCTGTCTTGCTTTTTCTTCTTCAACATCAATTGGATGTAAAAATTCACAGCATATACTTCCGACCCAATCATAACGATTATCATTAAGTCTTTTGATAATGACGGATTGACATCCATGACTTGAAATGATAGCTTTTGCATATTTGTCCTCTACCTGTTCATCGATGTCAGTTATAAACATAAATAAGTTCCTTACAAGCTCTCCGCTGAATTTTGCGATTTCTGAAATATGCAGGTTTTGTAAATGAGGTTTCATTGGTTCAATTCCCTTACGCTTTACCTCATAATAAATGGATATAAGGCTTTCGTTTCCAAGAGGATGCGGCTGAATGATGTAAACGCGATCTGCATTCAATTCATGAAGAATACTCCACAACCCTTCATAGACGAGAGCAGAATTATCAGCTCGACGAATACTTTTGGCTTCCTCATCTTTTTTGAACTGTTCAATTTTTAAATCTGTGAGCTTATTTTTGCTATATTGGTTGTAAGAAAACCAAGCCGCAATGATTGTGCCTATTGCACTGATGATTGCTGGTAAATATTCTATCATACTATTCTTTTTTATCAGATTGTTCCGGCATGATGACATTGAACGTGATGCCGCCATCACCAGCACCATCAATATTGATTTTACTAACGTGAGCTTCCTTAACAGGATATAAATCCATAAGTGCTTTAGAAGCGTTTACCGCAACACTTCGTAAAGCAGCTGGAGACTGTAATACGCCTTTACGATCTCTATATTCCGCATTGGAACACTCCTGTATGATGCTAATAAGGTTCTCTCGGAGAAAAGTTTTCATATATTTAGCCTCCTCATACGGAAGCTCGTCGAGAGATTTTAAATATTCTTGAATCTCAGGACGAGCTAACATACGAGTAGCATGGCCTTTTGCCCTATTTGTGTTGTCATTAAATACCTCCTGATAACATCTTGCAGCGTTGCCACCGTAAGGCGCCTCTCCGTTTGCATAGAGATCGCAGAAAAGTATTTCTTGGTCAGTGAGTTTATTATTATTTTCCATATAACGCTAATTCGTTAATGCCGAGCTATAAACATAGCCCGTGCTCATTAACGAATAGTCGTTTTTTACTCTGATGGTTCATTCTTGCTAAGCAATTTATCCATGATTATGTCACGGAATAGCTGGGCGATACCACCGCAAGCAGCTTCGACGTCTTCCACCGACTTCAAATATTGCATATTAAAGTTAATTTGGAGGTCATAGCCGGATATGTGAACCAACACTTGTTTGGTGTCCGCGTTGATGACTTCACGAATGATACGGTCTGAAATAGACTTAAACTGTACTATGGGTTCATCTACATGAGAATAAGTCCCTTCTTGTTGCTGTTCTGACATGATTGATTATATTTTGAAATGTTTACGGGATTTTTCTGCTTTTGAAATTGCCAGGCTTTCACCTTCATATTCACCACCAATGCTTCTCATACGCTGAGTGAGAACTGCGGCAACATTGGTGGTTGCAGATACGTCGGCATCCGCATCGTGAGCATCGTCAAGTTCAATACCCAGATTTTCGCACATGATTTCTAACTTATACGAATTGACGTTAGGCAAATGACACAACGCAAGCTGTCCGAGCACTATCGTGTCCACATAGAGCGGATGCCAGTTTCCATAAAAATCTTCATCACCACGAAGCACTTTTTTCAGTTCATTCATCAATCCGGCATACTCGAACATTTGACAGAGAAATCCTTCGTCAAAAGCGATATGCTGACCAATCAGGAACGGCTTCATGTTTTTGGAACATTTAGGTGTATTGTCTATCATAAACTGAAGAACTTCCTGCGCTACGATTTCAATAGGTTTGCCGTAAGACTCCAGCATATCCATAGTAATCGCGGAGTATTCCAGAGCCTTGGTTTCATAATCCATCGATACGGCATCGTCACTCTCATATTTAGATTTCAATGTTTTCCGTTTTTTTGTAGCTCCGGCCACTTCCTTTCGATTATAAGGAGCGATATAGCTCTGATACGAACCAATCTTTTCAAACGTGTCAAGTCTGGTGGCGTGTACTGCAATCTGCGTACAAGCTGAAGTTTGACATTTCAGGCCGCCAGTTTCAAAGTCTAAAGTAAATGCCACTAATACCGGGGTTTCTTCTTTTGGTGCTGCCATATTCTTATTGTTTTTGAATTATACATTGTGCTGTTAAATAAAGGGAGGCTCTAAACTCTTCCATTGAGCCATTGTTGTTGATTACGTAATCATATACCTCGTCTGGGATGTGTATGCGCTCATTGTCTCGTTCCTTCCGTTTTTCATCAATTCCTTCAAGATTGTTACGCTTGATTTTGATTGTAATTAATCTAAATGGGAAAGGCGAAGATTGTTTGCTTTGTAAATTTACAAGTCCTTTCTCATCAATCACATAAATACTGGGGAAAAGCGTCTGGAACTGGTTCCATTCTGTCCAGTATTCATAGCCTCCAAATTGGGTATATGCACACATCCTGCTTTTAGGCGGTATTTGATTTGGCTTTACAAACCAATGGTCTTTACCATTTATTTCGCCTTTACGCATAGGGCGTGTAGTGTATGATGCAATGGCAATCCAACCAAAATGTTTCTGAAGCATCATAGAAGCGGTAGTTTTACCACTCCCAGATGCACCTACAATGCAAATAATTAACGGTTTCATATTATTTCAATAAAGTTATTGCGTGTCAACTGAAGATTATTATGTCCTACATACTCACTGTATTTGACCGTAGCCATACAGATTATCAATTTGTTTTTAGCATCAATAAGCAAAGCGCGGGCATTCCGGTATTCTTCAGGCCATATCACCAATTCTGCCATATCATTGTTCTGTTGAAGTGTGACCTTACAGAACACTTCTTGTTCACCTGTTTTTTTGCTTGTGAATTTCTTTTCTTCTATTTCTACTATAGTGGCGGCAATAGCGGCTTTGCGTCCATCCTTGTCGTCGCTCAATGTATCTTTAAGAGTCGTATAGGCTGCACGTCCGCGAATCTGTTCTTTGATTTCACTGTTGTCATAAATTCGCTTGTAGTCAATCGCTCCAAGACCAGATACTTTGATTTGTTGCTGAGACCAGAAATAATGCTTCCTTATCAAGTCTTCCGGAAAATCCTTAGACTTAATTTCAAAGCCAAGAGTCTCAGCTGCTTTTTCTACAATTGCATATCTTTCCACTACCGACAAAGCATTTTCAACATGGTCAAAACAACCGGCAAGAATTAGATTGAGAACATGGCGTGCATTAACTGGGCAACGCTTAATTTCGTCCTCATCATCCGGGTCATCCCAATACTGGTACTTCTTCAACTTGTATTTGAAGATGCGCTCAATGAAGTTGATAATACTGGTGAACTGCCCATTCTTGTCACGCTCATTGATAATCCAGTCAACAGCTTTTGTGCCTATCATCTTGATACGAGAGAGCGACCAGAATATCTGATTGTTCTCATAATCGGTATAGAAATTCATTGCGCTCTTATTAATGTCAGGTGACACTACTTTAGCATTGCTACAAGCCTCCATTTCAGACATTATAGGAATAAGTTCCTTATCGTCAGCCCATTCCAAAGCAACAGTGTAGAAAGCTGTTGGGTACTGAGCTTTGAGATAGGCCCCTATGTAAGATGTAACAGCATAGGCTGTCGCATGTGATTTGTTAAATAGGTAGGAACCGCAAGCTTCAATTTGCTGCCAAATAGATACAGCATCTTCGATAGGACATCCGTTTTTCTTTGCTCCTTTAAGGAATTTTTCACGCATAGCCTGAATCTTATCGGTCTTCTTTTTTGAAATGAATTTAACCAGTTTCACACCTTCTCCCAATGAAAAGCCACCGACTTCGCGAGCTATCTGAGCGACTTGTTCCTGGTAGGTAATTAATCCAAAAGTATCATTCAAGGCATTATATGTACCCCATAGGTAAGTTGGGGCCACTAAACCTTTCTTACGATCTACATAAGCTTCAGTTGAGCCGTTTTCAAGTGTTGCTGGACGATACAGTGCATTGGCAGCGATTAAGTCGTGAATACATGTCGGCTGCATTTCAATCAGAAACTTTGTCATGCCACGTGATGAGAGCTGGAACACGTTCTGTGTAAATCCTTGGCGTAGTAATTCGTATGAGCGCTCATCAGATAAATCACTTTCTACAACTCCTTCCATCGTCAGATCGGCCCCATAATGTTCGTTTACCAAATCGAAAGTTTGATGTAATTTTGAGAGTTCCTTTGTTGCCAGACAATCGTTTTTTAGAAGTCCGAGTTCATCCAAATCATAACCGCTGTTTTCACTCACAAGAATATCATCAACCTTTTTGATCGGAACAAAGTCAAAGCATTCAACGTCCTCTCCGTCCATTTCGTCAGGTGTCACAAGAAGTGCAGACGCGTGAACTGAGCTTGAACGAGGCTGAAACATTAGAGTACGGATGTCCTCGAATAATTGTGGATAGTCATGAACAAACTTTGCAATCTTGCGATTTGTAGCAGCCAATTTAAATATTTCTGTATAGTCCGCTGAATCATCTTCAATAATTGCCGTTAAATAATTAACCAATGACGGACTGATGCGCATAGTTCTGGCTACATCTTTGATAACCGCTTTTGCTTTTAAAGTTGTAAATGTTCCAGCTGAAAACACACGTTGTTTTCCATTGTGGTTGTAACGGCGCTCAATATATTCTTTTACATCTTGTCGGCGATTGCTTTCAAAATCGTTGTCCACATCAGGGAGTGAACCATGCTCCAATTTAACATAACCAGAGTCCACGAAGCAGTCCAGCACTTTAACTGGACGCTTCGTATTGTGTTCTTGTATTTTAGTTATTCTCATAGCACATGCTTCTACAAATAGAACGGTAAACATCAAGATTAAACTTATTTCCATTATTTTGGCAGATGGCATTAAATGTCATCAGTTCCTTGTCCTTTATGATAGCTTTACTGTTTATGAAAAAATCAGTTACAATGCCATTCATTGAAGTGCATCGACTGAGTGCAACGTAAAGCATACCTGGAGCAAAAGCATAAGGACAATGGATAACTATATTATCGAATGTCAATCCCTGACTCTTGTGAATGGTAATTGCCCATCCAAGGGTTAACGGGAACTGCCTACAACTTCCTTTTTCTATCGTTTCAATGTTATTGCCATTAACCTTGTATTCCCTGTCAATCCATGTATAAGGTTCTACAATCACCTCATGTCCGGCATCCAGCATAACTCCTATTTTGGTTGCGCTTATCCAACTTACCGTACCCATAGATCCATTGTAGAACCCTTGTTGGTTATCATTTACAAGCGTCATTACACGTGCCCCGACACGCAATCTCAAATTCAAGTCGCACGGTGCGTTCTTAGGATTAAATGCGTCTTTGAACTCTGCTGGAAATACATGAGACACTTCTCCAATCATTTGGTTGTTGATTTTATCTGCATCACGGCGTAAAGAGCAAATATGTATTGCGTGCGTAGTAAAATCTTTGCTTTCACGGTTATCACGCAATTCGCTGAGGTCAGCAATGTCCATAGGAAGAAGCTGATATTCTCGTATGCGATTCAACATATTGACAAACCGCTCATCTTTTTGCCTAAATACCTTGGTAAGTTCTATTATATGGAAGCCAACTTCTCTCAAAGCGTGAGAATGAAAGAAGTAATTACCACGATACCACTGGTGAAGAATAATCTCTTCATTCTTTTTTATAACTGGAGGCAACTGGAACAAGTCTCCAAATAATATTATCTGCACCCCGCCAAAAGGTAATTCGTTCATCCGATACAACCGCAACTTACGGTCCACATAATCCAAAACGTCTGGACGAACCATACTTGCTTCATCAATGATGAGGGTATCAAGTTTCTCAAACAACGCAAATTTATCCTGATACAATTTACCTTTGATTGGTGTGTTGGGTCCTTGCAGATCAAATGGGATTCCAAACAAACTATGTAACGTAACACCACCTGCATTGATAGCTGCTATCCCGGTTGAAGCGGCCACGATAATGTTTTTATGGGTGTTTTCAACTATGTACTTCAGGAATGTAGTCTTTCCTGTTCCAGCCTTTCCTGTAATAAAAAGACTGTCAGTCGTTTCTTCTATTATTTGAAACGCACGGCTCATTTCGTCTGTCAGTTCCATAATTATAACTCGTTGATTGTAAAAAGAATGTCTTTATTGTCAAAGATTATGTCGTCACCTTCTTGCAGTTCGTCTGCATAAACCTGAATAGGCTCTTCTTCGCCTTCTCGCTGAACCATCAACTCAGCATCTAAATCAACCATAATAGATTTACCATTATCCAATGTCAGTTCAAAATAATGATTAGAATCAATGTCATTACCGATAATGGTAGTATCTGACGGAGCAAGTCCAGCACGTTCAGGTAGCAAGAAACGCTCAAATATGAGATTGTATTTTATAGGATCGATAAGTGTAATTCCAAGCAAATAAAGTAAAAGGGAACCAGCTGCCGAACCACGCCCACAACCTACAAAAATATTATTCTTACGAGCCCAGTTACAAGTGTCATACTGGACGAGAAGGTAATCAACATTATCGGTAGATTCAATAATGTACTTCTCATATTCCATTTGTTTCCGATATTGCTCTATCTTATCTTTAGGCGCCAAACGCTGAAGTCCCTCTTCCAAGAGTTGATTGAACATATTGTGGGTGGTACCATATTTCTCCAGTTCTTCCGGAGTCATATTGTATTTCGGCATATAGTTTCTGGTAGTGTCCATACGTCCTTTAGCATTATTTGCAATGGCAAACGTATTTTCTGCACACTCACGAAACAGTTCTTCTATATTCCAGTCTTCTCCAAACAAAGCCTCAAACAAAGCGTAATGCTCATCGGCATCCTTAAAATACTGATCGTTACTCTGCTCGTGTGCGGCTCCCTCTGCTACTTTGTTAAGGATGATTTTGTTTTTGGCATCATCAGCATCAAGATAATATGCGTCACTCAACAGAACTGGGCGGGGCATATTCAAATTATCATACCATTCATGGAAGTATTTTTTAGTGGCTTCCAACACTTTAATATCAATACGTTCAGCTTTATACTCTGATAAATCAACTTGATAGTAAATATTATCAAAAGCTTTCATCAAAGTAGCGACTACACTCTCATTTTCTACAAATGAAGTCGGAGCATATTTGTCAAGCACGAGTACATTTCCTTCAGCTCGGTTCAAAAGCTCGGAAATGTCAATAGTCTTGTTCTCTACATTATCGACCATAATAGCTTTCTGAATCCGAAGTAAATTGCGAAATCCGCGTTGTGTTTGAACGTACACTTTCGCACCAAAACTGAAGCCTTCAGCCTCTACTGTAAGGGAGTAACCGAATACCGGTTTAATTCCAGCTGCATCGCACTCTTTTTGAAAGACAAAACAAGCAGCCATAGTATTGTAATCACACACCCCAAGTGCAGTATGCCCAAGATATTTTGCTTTACTAATCCATTCTTCTGGCATGAAGCTACCATTTAGAAGTTCAAATGGAGTATGCACTCCGAGATTTACGAATGGGATGTCATGTTTCAACGGCGTTCGCTCGCCAACATATTTCAAAATGTTTAGCTTGAAATCTTGCTTCAGGTTATGGTAGTAGAAGTTATCACCAAACTTAAAAATAATGTTTTCAATACCATCATTCAACAACTCTTCCGGGCGTACCAAACTATTGAAAATAAAATTACCGTCCACATCTTTACGAAATATTGAATTGTAAGTTGAACGCTGAGTGTCCTGAAAATAAGCCTTTCCGAACCCAGGAATATCAATTACATCAGAATCAACTTTGGAATATTGGATTTTATTTCGCTCCATCCATTCATACAACTCTATTATTTTATCAGATTTTGCCATCTACGTTGCTCAGTTTATATTCGATTGGAGTAAATAAAGATTCTGAGAAGGTATCATAGATTGACCAAAAATCACTTTCGTCCCAGTCCTTGCCTTCACCTACGAGTTTTGCAATCATTACATTATCAAAATACTCGTTCAATTTATCTGCGGCTACGTTAATTGAGTCTGAAGCATCAGTGTCATAGCCTATAATAATGTCACGCACTCCTTTGCTTTGCAGCTTATAAATCTGGGTGTCACTAATTTTCTTTCCAAATGTACATACAGCCACAATCCGATGATTATCATACAAATCAAGTTTACGAGTAAGGGCTATTACATCGAAAATGCCCTCTACCAATATTACAGTGTCAGTCTCGTCTTCAATAACAGAATCATAATTGTACAAAAGCTTCACAAAATCATTTTCAATGCTGTTGTTGTAGCGACGAATTTGATATTTGTTGTTGCGTTTAGCCTTATCGTTATATTCATCAATCTCACTTTTGCTCCAAACGTGTCTGGAAACATACCCTACAATATCTCCTTCATCATAGATGGGGAACACTACATAATCGTCGAATTTAAAATTCAACCCACGAGTAGTCCCTACTGGAAAATAGGCATAATCATCGGGCGTAAAGCCACGAGATTTCAAATATGGATTTTTAAAACATCGCTTCCAAGACTCCGGCATTTCTACAATTGTCAACTCATCGTCAATCTCGTCCTCTTCCAGGCTGAAAAACTCTGGCACTTCAACCGGAGAGAATTTTACGGTATCTCTAATTTGCAAATCAGCACGGCCTATTTCTTCGACAAATCGGTTAACATCTTTACAAGTTCTACCACAAGAAAAGCAATGAGCCATTCCAAACACTTTCCCATTCTTTTCGGGGCCAACGTAGACACCCAGCTTGCCACCGGTCTTGCCACACCATATACATTCTGGCACAATCAAATTTTTTCGACCTCCGTCCAGTCTTGCATGAAGCTCCGCTTGCAGCTCTCGTACCAAGTATTCTTTGTCTTCCTTACTTATATACATAAGCACCTCCGTATGTTTTAAAGATTGGCAGTCCTCTGACGGTCAAAGAATCTCTCATGGTCATAATCAGTAGCAATCTTAATCGTATCTCCTTTAGGGAAAAATCGACTTTTTGCCACATGGATTCGCATTGTTTTCTCGCGTCGCTCATTAGCTGATTGATTTAATGTGATCAAGTGAGTAAGGGGCTGAGCGATTCCTTTTGCTTCCGAAGAAGAATACTCTGTGAGCACATTCTTCTCGTCATTTACCCAGTCTGGGTTCTCAATACGAGCCTGATATGTCACTACCACCCACACTTCTTCTTCACTGGCAATATCTTTTAAGTCATTGGCAACAGCAATACGTTTCAAACGCTCACCGCTATCACCATACTTGCGACCCGATGAATCGGTCAGCAAGTCCATAGAATCAATAAGGATAATGTCCGGTTTGACGCTATAGTTTTTCCGAAACTCCGCAATCGCTTCTTTGATATTGATAGTAGAGACATGCTGATTGAATTTAGGATAACTCCTTACATACAATTTGCCGGAAATGTCCTCAATCTCTTTAGCAAAAGCGTCCATATCTTTGTCCTTGATGAATCCCTTTTCATAACTGTAGGCATTACAAGCTACAAGTGCTGCCGAATAAGCATTTTCCACTTCTTCTCGGCTTCCTTCTAACTGGAAGTGAAGAACATTGAATCCATCAATACAAGCCTGAGAGCCTATCCACCGGGCAGCATGACTCTTACCTACACCGGTTGGAGCCAAAATACAAGAGAGCTGACCACGTAAATCTCTATCCTGATTCAAGTTATCCAGCTCATCGATATAAAAACGTGTGATAGCTCGTATGGCACCACGAGCGTTATTTTTTGCACGGTTTTGAATATGGCGTGTAGTAAAGGTATCAATCACATCAGTGTAAGTTGATTCTGTCAAAGAAAAAGTTCGTGTCCAGTCCACGTGCTTAGCAAGTAATTGCTGGGCATTCTCCAGTCCTTCACGGTTATATACTTCGCCAACTTTCTTGTATGTTTTCTGAAATTCGACACGCTTCAGATATTCTTCAAGCAAACCAAGACATTCGTCGGTGGCAAATGCTTCACCATTGTCATAGGCTTCTTTCCAGAACCTTAGCGCACCGTTTTTCCCGGTAAGTTTCTGCTGAATGATAGAGTAATTAGGAACTCGTCTGTATTCTCTATAATAGTCCTTAAAAGCTTTGAGGACGGCTGCTGTATTACGGTCTGGAAGATGTTCTTCTTCCAAATGTTCGCATACCATCGAAAGAATATAACTGTCCTCAATACAAGTGATAAATAAATCTTCGATGAAAGCTTCCGAAAGGACGTTTGTTTTATTATTTGCTGACATATTCTATTCTTAATCGGAAGATTTCCGGATATTTTTTTTGAGTTTCTATTTTACATTTTGTTACAAAGTTGCACTCTGAACACGCTGTTGATAGCGGCGACCATCCCAGTGTAGATGTTTGGCATACTACAAAGCCAACTTCTCTATTAAGAAGTCTTTGTTTGGTTCCTTCTTCACTGGGAACAAAAATATATTTTGCCTTGGGGTGCTCGCTACGATCAACAATCATGCTGAGTAAAGATGAACGACTCAAACCTTCAGATTCCAGCCATTTGTTTTCAAAATACACTCGACCTTTATCTGAGTTAAACCGTTCCATAGACTTCGGTCCAAACACTTGATTTAACTTCCAGTTAGAACCTCTATCTTTAAATGCGTGAGATGAGCACACCACATAATCAACTATCCTTTGTGCAGTAAGCACGCCAAATTTCTTTTCAATACGCTGAAGAGCTGTGCGCATAATCCTTATCGGTTCGCCGCCTTGCGGAAACCGATAATTTGGATGTATGAGCTTAACCACAATCTCATGGAACATTTTCAGCGTTTGTTTGATGAGGTATTCGTTGACCATCTCTGTTAATGTTATTTTTTAGGTGTTGTCTTGCCAATCGTAATCGGCTTTTAATCGTCTCTATATTTGGAGTCTTTAATGACCCTTTAATATATTCTATCTCAGCAATTTCTTTGAGAGAATAACCCGCTTCCTGGAGTATCAGCGCATCACGATGGCGTGGCTTCAGCTCTTCCAACACTTCTATGATGTCAGAGTTATAATATTCATGCCAGTTATCTACGCCTAATATATTTCCACTTACGTGATCATCGTCCAATATTTCATCTTTGTAATCTTCAATATCATAGTCGTCATTTTTATTATTATGGGCTTGTCGCTGTCGCTCACATGCCCAAACTTGATGTTTTACACAAGTATGAATCCAAGCTTTAATTGGTCTGCTGGTATCGTAGGTCTCGATTCTTCGATAGAAGTTAACCAGCACCTCAGAATAGTTCTCTTCAACGTTTTGCGGACTCCAGCTATAATCTTTACATAGCTTAAAAATCATGTTGGTATATGGCATAACGTATTTATTGAAGAGAGCTGTTCTGTGGGCTATTACTTCTGGGAGACAATCGACATCTACTTGTTGTGCTGTAGAGTGTATTTTTGTTCCCATGCGAGCGACACATTAGCATTAAACAAATCTGCTATACGTGTCCCAAGACAGTGGGTGACACTATATATACGCCACTCAGCTTCATGTCTTATGAACTCAGCTCGGACTCTTTCATTAGATGGCTTTGGATTTGAATCCAATAATCGAAAAAACTCTCTAAGGTGTCTTTTAAGAACCTTTTTGTGCTTTCTGCCATCCAGTCTAAATTGGTCATTATTGTTTGGCTGTTGCATGATTAGAGGTTAAAACGCTTTATATAACAGAAGAATATGTGAATTGCGTCGGCCTCATTATCATCGCCGGGCTCAATTTGCCATCTGAGTTTGCAAAACTCAATCATTTTCTCCTTTGTAGCTTTTCCATCACCAGTAGCGAACTTTTTTAAAGATGCTGGGTTGATGAAATGAGGCTCTGGAAGATCGAGAGTATCACACACCTCGAATAGTATTCCACGAAACTCTGAGAGTTTACGTGTATCTGTGAAGTGGTTATTCACACTGACATCCTCAGCTACTATTTGCTTAATCCCATTACGCTTGATGAAATCAATAAGCGTATCACGAAAAGCTTTATGCTGTTTGTTGTTATTCCGGCGCATAGATTCTGTAAAATCCCATGTGCCACGTTCATTCACACAGTAAAAGCCAGTATGCGTTGCAATGTCAAGCGCTGCTACTTCATTCCGAGTAATTTTCTCAGTTGTTGTCGTTTGTTTCATAAATAGAGGAAACCCCATTACTTTTGGTTACAGTAATTTTGTTAGGATAGCCCTCATTGGTCAAACCGTGACTAACCACTAATGAAGTGATTTGCGTTTGGTTGAGGGCTTTGAACACACTGGCAAGCCCTTGCTCGTCAGCACTGTCCAGAACCTCATCCGCAATAAGAAGGTCAAGTCCCTTCCCATCTTCGCAATTCAGATTCGTCAATTGATTCATGCTCAGGATGCTTGCTAATTCAACTCGAACCCGTTCTCCAGCTGAGAACTTCTCAAATGAACCGCAATCAACCCCGTCTCTCAGCAATGAGACAGAAATTTTGTCGCGTACTTTGCCGGATTTCAAAATGGTATATCCAGAAAGGGCAACTCGTATATCGCTACCAATCGTCTCCAGAAATTCATTTGTAATCTGGGAAATGGCATTGATTTTTGTATTAGCAAGGTACGTTTTGAACTCAATAAAATGTGTCTCTTGAGCTTTCAATTTATTCAGCCTTTCTTCTACCTCATTCTTAGCTTCTATGGCTTTTTGTAGAGCTTGCTGATACTCTGATTGGCTCTTCTTTAATGATGTGAGAACATCTTCTTCTGAAGCGCTCTTAGCATCTTCAATTGCCTTTTTATACGAGGCAATAGAGCCTTTCATTGTATTTACATCCTCTTCCAAAGATTTGATTTGGTTTTCGCGACGTTTATATGCGTTATCAATGATTTCAAATACTTCGTCGAAAATGAGCTTACGGATTTTCGACAATTTGTCTTGTACAGAAGTAAGCTGAAAGTTTGCACTTGCTACTTTGGTTTCTTGTTGAGCATAGGTTAGCTGTGCTGAGGGTAAACTCATGCTTACATTTAGGACATTGGATGACACCGGCTAACTGGTTTTCAAGAGAGGTAGCTTCACGCTTGAACCAAAATCTAAAATTTACTATTCTGACAATCAATGATACTATAATGGATACGTTATGTATTGATACCGTAAAGTTCCCATTGTTTTATTTTTTTAAGAGGCAAAATAGTGTAAAGAAGTACGATTCTTTTTCGGTAAATCGAAAAAGAATTGGAACACCAATAAGAAAAGTAGTTTTATATAAAGAAACAGCATTCTTATTGCCATAGCAAAATATATTTCCAAGGCTAACGAACAAATTACTTGGTAATTTATCATTAATTTGAATTCTTTCCGTATCTTTGCATTTGAAAAATCGTCAAAATTTCAAAGGTGATATGGCAAATGAATATTCTATAGATAGTACTACTCTCAAGCAACGTATAGAAGCGATGCCTGAAGATTGTATCCTGTTTCGTTCAGACTTCCCTGAATATCACACTGAATTTGTTGGTAGTATTTTGACTGAATTGACAAATGAAGGTACTCTTGTTAAAATTGCACATGGAATATATACTAAGCCAAGAAAAAGTCGATTCGGTATTGTACTTCCTTCTGTCGATAAGATCGTACAAGCAATTGCAACCCGAGATAACGCAAAAGTGTTACCATCAGGTATGACTGCATTGAATTCATTAGGGCTATCGACTCAAGTGCCGATGAATTACACATTCCTGACTACTGGTAGTGAAAGAACAGTAATTTTATCAAATAGGAAAGTAGTATTAAAACGAGGTGTCCCCAAAAACTTCTGTTATAGAACTCGTCTTATTTCACTACTTGTTCAAGCACTTAAGGCTCTGAAAAAAGAGAATGTAGGAGAAGGTGAATTGAATATAATTCGAGAACTGGTATCAAAAGAAACAGATAGGGAGACTTTAATCAAAGATGTAGATATGATGCCTGCATGGATGAAACGAATTATAAAACCAATGCTAACCGCTTAAAAGGAACTTAAATTATGGGAAAACTGTGGTTAAACAATGAAATAGTGGACCGTCTAGCAATGTTACAGCAGACGGAGGTTGGACATCCTGGCGTTAATCAGGTCGCTATAGAAAAGGACTGGTGGGTAACAGTTACGCTGAAAGCATTATTCCAAACAGATTGCCGTGATTCTTTAATCTTCAAAGGCGGAACATCGTTGTCAAAAGGTTTTAATATCATAGAGCGTTTCTCTGAAGACATTGATTTGGCAATCAATCATTCATTCTTTGATATTGAGAAGACTAGTAAAAGTCAGCGTGAGAAATTACGCAAAATGTCACGAGCGTATATCCATGAGACTCTTTCTGCTCAATTAGATGTCAACTTGAAAGAAATAGGAGTTTCTGGTTACACTATAGAGAATGTATCTCAGGTACAAGATAAAGAAGGAGAATGGCGACCGATAGATTCAGATAAAGATCCTACGGTAATTCTATTACACTATCCGTCAATTCTTGAGGATACGATAAATTATATTCCTCCACGTGTAAAGATTGAGATTAGTTGTCTTTCAATGGATGAACCTACGGAATTACGACAAATCCATTCTCTAATAGGTGAAAGTTTTGATGGCGAAGATACCGATGCAGATAGTTTGGTCAGAACCGTAGTCCCTACTCGTACATTCCTTGAGAAGCTATTCCTTTTGGCTGAAGAATTTCAAAAAGAAAAACCACGGAGTGTCCGAATGTCACGCCATCTTTATGATTTGGAAAAACTGATGGATACAGAATATGGCATAGAAGCTTTGTCGAATCGCAAACTTTATGATGCCATTGTTGAGCATCGTAAGGCTTATTATGCTTTGAAGTATGTAAACTATGATTTACATGCCCCATCAACCATCAACTTCATGATACCGGAATCGGCTATGGAAGCATGGCGAGATGATTATGCCGATATGAGGCGTTTCTTCATTTATGGCAAATCTTTAGAGTTTGATGTGCTTATACAGAAAATGGCAGAGTTGCATGAAAGAGTTAGAGCTATGAAAATTTAACTTTAAGAGTCTGTTGAGAAAATAAAATTTACAATAAATAAAAATATGTACATTTCCCATATAAAAGTAAAAGGATTCCGCAATTTTAAAGATTCGGACATCGAATTTAATGATGGCCTCAATGTCCTAATAGGTCATAACAATGCTGGAAAAACAAACTTACTGAAGGCATTACAATTGGTAATAGAGCCACATTATAGATACAGGAGACTAAATGCTAATGATTTCAATAGGGATATTTCTCTTGAAAATCTGAAAAGCCAGTCACCATCAGTTACAATATCAGTAACATTCAAAAACAGTAACATTGAGTATAATGAGCAAGAAGAGGATTTGAGAGTGGTTGCTAACTGGTTTACTGATATGGAGAATGGCTATGCTGCGATGTTGACTTATCGGTTTTATTTGCCTGCAGAAAAAGAAGATGATTATAAAGCAGCTATGGCAGATGTGGAGGATATCAAGAATGGGTGGAGTATTCTTGAGAATGATTTTCTCCGCTATTATGTATATAAATTGCTTGCGGGCCCATTGGATGCACCTATTCAACCTGAAATGGACAAGTTGGAACGATTTGACTTCCAATTTTTAGGTGCTATGAGAAACGTAGAAGATGATATGTTTTATGGGCGAAGTACCATGCTGAAGGATGTGCTAAATTTCTTTATAGATTATGGGGTAAAGACCAAAGGGGACAAGACGAAAGAAGAGAAGGAATCAGAATTAAAGGATGTAAGGAATGACTTCGGTAATGAAGCGACTGCTCTTATGACTTCATTATTGGAAAGATTGTCGGAAGGGAAAGATGTCATGCTTGATTATGCACATGAAACAGGAGCATCTTTCAATAATGCATTGCCTGATTTTAAGAGTACATTGACAGAGCAGGATTTATTCTCAGCACTGAAACTTATTATCAAGTATGGCGAAGACATTGAAATTTCAGCCACACATAATGGCTTGGGATATAACAACCTAATATATATGTCTCTCTTGCTTGCCAAAATGCAGGCTGATGCTGATGGCAACTATATGGGAGATAATGCCAAAGTATATCCGATACTTGCTATTGAAGAGCCTGAAGCACACTTGCATCCAGCCATGCAATACAAGTTTCTTAAATTTCTTGACAAGAATCTAAAAGTAGATCATAAAGTGCGCCAGATTTTCATCACAACTCACTCCTCGCAGATTACTGCCGCAGTAAAATTGGATAATATAATATGTTTGCATAAGGGAGAGGATGGTGTCACAAATGTTTGCTACCCAGGTAAGGTATTTACAGATTCTGATGAAGACAAAAAATCAAAGAACTATGTACAAAGATTCTTGGATGCAACAAAGTCGGACATGCTTTTTGCTCGTAAAGTTATTTTGGTAGAAGGTATTGCAGAAAATTTATTGATGAGCACACTTGCTCGCTATGACGGTAAATCACTGGAAGATCAGCATGTGGCAGTAGTAAATATTAATGGTCGATATTTTAATCATTTTATAAAGTTGTTCAATATAGAGTCTTCACCAAACGCAATACCTAAAAAGGTGGCATGTATTACAGACAGAGACCCTGTAAGAAAGAAGAAAGAGGCAAATTGTAAATTTACAGTTTGTTACCCATTCGATTTGTATAAAGATAATGAGCATTACGAATATTCTGTGAACGCAGAAGAGGAGGAAAATGCATTTAGGGAGCATTCATCTATCAGGTATTTTTCACAAGATGCAAATAAAGGTAAAACATTTGAATACGAACTCGCTTTGTGTAATCCAGATCTTGAATTGCTGATTACAGAATCTATGTCGAATCAATCCGAGATAAAAAACATGATGGGTGGTGATTATGCACAAGCAAAGGTCAAAGTGAAAAATAATAAGAAATGGGATGATGTCAAGACCTCTATTGACAATACTGATTGGGAAGAGGATGAAAAGAGACGTCATCTTATAGCTGCTCGCTACCTTTCTTCATTGGATAAAGGCGAAAACGCTTTAGAACTTTGTCTCGCTCTAGAAGAAAACTTTGAGCTAGAAGCAGGCAATGAACATAAGAAGATTTTCAATGTTCCACCTTATATTCACAATGCATTAGAATGGTTATTGAGATAAGTTCTGACTCACGGATTGATATCAATCACCACTTTAGAGTTTCAGCAGGTCCAGGAGCAGGTAAGACTCACTGGCTTTCCTTACATGTGTCCCATGTACTGAAAGACTCAGAAAGTCTTGGGAAGATGGGTAAGGTCGCCTGCCTTTCCTATACCAATGTAGGAGCAGACACGTTGATGGGTAGAATGTATGAGGATAGAAGCCGTGTTCTTTCTTGTACAATCCACAGTTTCCTTTATGCCTATATAGTTAAACCTTATCTGCATTTTATCGCAACAGACGAAGGATTTAATATAGAACTATTAAATGGCGAAGATGACAGAATATTATCCGACTATAATACTTTTGAAGAAATAAGGAAGGCCGTTAAGCAGTACTATGCTGAACAAGATGCTACTTTCTCAGCAATTAGGGCAGCAAAGTGGAAGCTGCAAGAAGATGGCAGCCTAAAATGTTATGCGAATCCACCTAAGAAATGCTGTAAAAAGGGTTATGCTTTGAATGAAAATGCATACATCGTTTATAAAAAGTTGGCATGGAAAAAAGGATATATGCACTATGACGATGTTCTCTATTTCAGCTATAAGCTCATACAGAAATACCCATTTATCAGCAGAGCTTTGGCAATACAGTTCCCTTATGTTTTCATTGATGAATTCCAGGATACCAACCCAATTCAGGCAAAAATTATCAAATCGTTAGGCGAGAATGGAGCTATTGTAGGCGTTATTGGCGACTATGCTCAGTCTATCTATGGATTTTTGGGGGCGGATCCAAATCAATTCGCCTCGTTTACCTTAGATGGTTTACGGGACTATACCATTCTGGATAATAGAAGAAGTAGTAATGAAATCATTGATTTACTTAATATAATTAGGACAGAGTTTCAACAACACCCCATAAGAAACGAGCATGGCATGAAGCCCTTGCTGCTTGTTGGTGAGTTGTTGGCTTGCTATGAAGAAGCAAAGAGAATAGCAACTAATGAAGTACATGCATTATCATACAGAAATATAGAGGCGAACATCCTGAAACAATGTGTGGATGCCCACGTTCAAAACAGTAACTTATTAAATCAAATCAAAGATAGTAATGCAAATAGAAAAGAGTTTGTAACTATATGGATAAAAGCCATTGAACATGCAAGAAACAAGCAATTCGGAGCAGCTTTTAAAATGCTCGAAAACATTGGAGTTATGGATATTGCTGCTTACACTTCTGTCAAAGAAGCACTTGATGATTATGGGAAATATTGTAATGGAACATTAAAAGATTTCTTTGATTATCTATGCGAACGCTGGAAAATAACTAAAATTAAAAAAAATACTAGTATTTATAGTTTTTACTCTTCTCATACATACAGAGAATTATCTCAATGTGTTGGATTATTGGAAGATTCAAGTGCTCAAAGAACAGTACATAAAGCAAAGGGGGACGAATTTGAAAATGTACTTGTCGTTTTCACAGAAGAAAAAGCGTTAAACATGATTATTAACCCTAATCTTAAAGACAACGAATCTGACAGAGTTTACTATGTAGCAATGAGTAGAGCTCGGGAAAGATTATTTCTAACCGTGCCATCGATTTCACAACAAATGGAAAATACTCTTAGAAGATTGCCCATAGATATAAAAAAGATATGATAGCGATATTTTCTAAGACAGATATGTAATACAAAAGGACAAGCCATCTAGGCTGGTTGCGGGCTATCGCTATTTATTCTTCAGCGGTCGTAGGCAGTGCACCTGCCAATGAAGTAACAGATAAATTGATATATTTGCAAAGCTAAGAGGTCTGAAGGCTTACTCCGGACACACTGTTTGAAACACTACCACATTATAATAATTTGTTTATTATGACGATTGGATACAATAATAGCCTGCTGTGGTGCAGGCTATTATTGTGTTTAGAAGCTTTGTTCGACGATTTTTATTTCCACAGAAGATAAGTTGTAACTAGAATATATGGTCTCATTTAACAACTTATTTAAGCCAATAGAATATCCAGTATCCAAAATTTTATCAACTATTGAGATTATTTTTTCTTTAAATCCATTCTGAGAAGAGACAGGAAAATTATTTATCATATCTTTTGAAAAAGTTATACCGCCACAATAACTACTAGAGGCATATTTAGATTTTATATAGAAGATTGCCAATTTCGAATTTAACAAACCACATAAAAACTTCAAGTTATTGATGTCGTCTGAACAAATAACCAATGTGGATTTACCTGGGATATAATCTCCACATAAATCAATAAAACCATCAAGTAGGTTTAGACCTTTGAAAATAAGTTTCTTGGACAATGTTTTGCGAATATATGCCTTACCAAAATTAGATACAAATGTTTTTTTATCTATCACAGGGCATAAATATTTAGCTCCAAGGTATGTTATATCTTTAACTCCCCATCTATTAGAAAATTTATCAATAGTACCTGTATTAACAAGTTTTAATTGTGCTGCAGAATCATATTTTGATGTGAGATTATAGACATACGGAGATAATTCATACGCATCGTGTGTTGCACAAGCATTCTCACATTTCGCTATGGTGCTAAGCATAATACTTTTATCCTCCATTTTTCTGATTAAATAATTGTTCTCACTAAATAAAGAATCAATATAATATGGTTTTGGAATTGAATTAGATGGAACGGAATTCATAAGTATTATATTTTTATTCCCGTCAAATTTATATGCACTTATCTTGTCTGAGCTACGAACAAAAAGTGTTACTATGGCATCCACCATTGCACTTTCAAAAGTTTTATTCCCTGTATGTAAAATTGTTTTCATACGGGGAATCATACATTGTTCTCTGAATTTACTTCCAAATGGTTTAGATAGCCATTTATCAGGGGTAATATAGCACAAGCATCCATTAGATAGAGTCAACCCCCATTCAAGAAAAGCCATGTATATATCCCAATTTCCTTTTATGAATTTATAATGTTTGGTAATATATTCACGTAGGTCTGTTTGACCTAATAAAGTCATGGTCTCAGAATCGATATACGGAGGATTGCCAATTACAATATCAAAACCATTTTTATCATCATCACGATTGAAAACATCGCTGAACCAAGTATGCCAGAGGAAGAAGTTATTATTCTCGGCAAGATTGATAGTTTTGAGTTGGTCAAGAATTGCAGGGTCGTATGCTTGTGCCTCCAGTTGTTTGTTGATGGTGTCGGAAATCTCTTGCTGCAATGTCACTTTCTTGTCATGGTCACTACAAGAGTAGTATGATGATAGCAGATGCGAGACTGTTTTTTGCAGACGATTTTTCTCATCATCGAATAGTGATATTTCTCCCTTATCTTCCTTGTGCTCCTTTTCGTAAGTAAGTTTACTTAAATCCACGCCCATAAAACTTTCAATAAGCGAGTTACCCTGCATAATCTTATAATCAAGGTTTGGTAGTGGCGATGGAGTCTCCTCATCGACCACAATAGAGAGCCAAAAACGCAAACGTGCAATGTCAACCGCACCTTTCTCTATATCAACACCATAGATGTTGTTTTGGATAATGCTCTTCTTGATTTCTGCTCGGTCATACTGTTCTCCGCTCAACACCTCACGACAATGTAACAACTCGTTGAGTAAGCCCATAGGGAATGCTCCCGAACCGATAGCTGGATCGCAAATCTTCACCTCTTCCAGTGCTATAAGAAGTTTGGGTTTCTTATTTTCTGGAATATCTTTAACTCCCTCTTCTGGTGAAAGTACGAATTGACGAATTTTGTCTTTTGCTATACTTGTATTGGTTTCGAGGTAGGCTATAAGCGATTCTTGGCACATATAGCGTACAATCTCTTTGGGAGTGTAGAATGCACCTTTGTCCTTGTTGTCTTCAAGTAAATTTTCGAAGATTTTACCCAACATTTCTGGATCGACACCCACTTCGGCATCGTTTGGGTCATTCTCGTCAATGGTAAAGTTGTATTCACTGAAGAATTGGAACAAGCGTTTGAAGTAATCAGCTGGGAAACGACTTTCGGGTTCGTCTTCCTTATCACGCTCAAATAAACCACCATTTAGGTATGGAATATCTTTCCATTCATTAAGTAGCGATTTATCCCAATCGTAATCGGCAAACAGGGCTTCACGCTCGGCAGGTTTAGTGTTCAAGATACCGAAGAACAACGGTTCAAGTACTGAGTCGAGATAATCGTTTTTGTACGGTGAGTTCTCAAACATATTCTGCATATAGTTGAGGTCGCCACACATCCAACCTTTGCGTTGCAAGAAATGAAGGAAGGTGATGCGACCCATCATCTTCTTTACGTAATCACGGATTTTCTTTTCGTTGTAGTCAAATGCTCCCATCAATGCAGCATTGGGTTCACTAAGTTTTTTCTCTTCCCACTTGCTGCCAACCTTAACAAACCGCTTACCTGTAATATATTGGATAAAGTCGGCGTATTGCTCGCGATATCTGTCGAAGAACTCATTAGAAAGAGCTTCAACAGAGAATGCTGTTTTCAAATTTTCAAATGAAATACCTTTTTTCTTTAAGAAGTTGAAACGCTCAATAGGTGTTCTGTATAGTAAATCATCATTACCAAAAACGTATGTATATCGTTTAGGCGATGTCGCTTCCCCCTTGATATCACAAATAAATGACAAACGCCAATGGTCGCCACTATCAAATACCACCAATGCGGCATCAAACTCACCCCAAGTCGGATTGATGAATGACTTTACAAGATTGCGTAGCCCTACACGCCTGTTTGCAACAGAGCCTTTTGTAATATTGTAATGAAATAAACCGATACGATAACTGTCTGTAGTATCTATATTTCCCAAATAGTAACCATCATCAGAGGTGCTTCCTATGATCCTTTCTGGTTCTTCTTTCAATTCGGTTGCATTGAAAAAATATTGTAGGAAAGTGTACCACTGAGTCAGATTGAAAGATGATCGGAATAGTCTTCTCAAAATATCTGGTGTATATGTAGCTGTCATAAAAATATTTACTTAAATGATTCTGATATAATGATTTGAGGGCTAGAAATATCTTGGGCATCATGGCGTTGTTCTTTGTCCATCGTCTGATATTCTCCAAGTAATTCCGATATTTTGTTTTGCAAGCTATATTCGTCCTGCTTCATTTTAGAGCGGTCGTTTTTGTACTTTCGTGATAAAGCTTTCAGATAGCGGGGAAGTTGGGCATATATACCCTCATTGATGTATCCCATCAGTACACCGCATTTCGATTTCAGCTCACAGTCGGTTGTTATTTGCTTAATGGTCCGCAGGAATTTATTAGCTTCAAGCGAAGTCTTGTCAAGGTCTGTGCGATTGATAGATGATGTATCTGCAGCCTCTACATAATCGGTTGTATATTGAGCCAATGCGCTATTGACATGGTTGTAGTGTTGTTTCTCATTAGTAAATTGCGCTGGTTGTTCTTCGGGCCTTGCTTTGAGGTACTTTACTGCTTCTAAAAAGTCAATAATTTCAATACCAGTTTGAGTAGCTAGATAAAACTCGGTCTTGACATTGGAAGAAACAAAGATGACTGACTTTCCACTATGCTTTCCCGTATCACGCATTACTCTGCTCTTCATTGGCAGAGCCTTGATCTTGTGATATAGTTTACGGTCTCTGTTGTAGAGCTCACGCACTTCACGCAATAGGGCAATTTTCTTATCGATACTGTCCTTTACATTGTTGTCAAACATTTGAAACTCCTTTACAATCTCTTCCTTTGAGTAGATTTGAGCATCTTCGCCAAATGCTGAGTGAAACCCCTGTAATTTAACAAGAGCGTTTTTATAGAGTTGAATTTCCTTGTCGCCCTGTTGCGATGGGTAGAACATATAGTTATAGATATTCGTAGCAACAGAACCGATACGGTTTACACGACCTATACGCTGCATTAAACGTGTGGCATTCCAAGGCGAATCGTAATTGACAATTACATTGGAACGATGCAAGTTCACACCTTCGGCCAATACATCAGAAGTAATAATGATGTTGTACCTCATTGAATTACTGTCAAAATTGGCATCGAAATTCTCTTTGATAGTCTGTCCCAAACGGTTGCGGTTGCTTGCTGTTACCATCAAAACATCTGTGCGACCTATCTCTTTTGTCAATCTATCGTATAAGTAATTCAATGTATCGACACTTTCAGAAAACAACACCAATTTGCCAGATGGATTGATGGTCGTATCAAAAAAGACATTAGTAAGGTTTTCTCGGAACTTGTCAAACTTCGGATCATCATGCTCTTTCGCCCAATCTGCATTGAGTTGCTCCAATATCTCACGATCATGATGGAGCATTTCAAGAAAATCAGAACTAAAAGCATTGGCTGGGAAGAGAATATCTTCAGTTGCATATCCTTTTGCAATGGCATACTCGATAATTTCATCAAGTTCCATGTTCTTTGCTTGCAGGTCTTTCACCTTCAAATCGGGGGCGATAATCACCTTGTCCTCATCGAACATCTTAATCATATCAGTTGTAATACGAAGAAGTGTTCGAAGCGACTTCTTGAAAGCATAGAAACTACTCTCCAATCTCTTTACCATATGAACACGGTAAATGGCAGCCAATGTCTGACCAATATGTACAGCATTCTTATACTTGCTACGATATTCAGGTTTCAAAAACTCAACAGCACGATAGCGGGCATAGGTCAGTCCTTTGCCTTCTGGATTTTCATCCGTTTTTCCATCAGTCAATTGCTTAAGCGTCTCATAGAAGCGGTTGCTTGTATCTGAGCCCATTACATACTCCAATTCATTCGGTGGCAGAATATTGGGAAATATGATACCCTGTGATTTAATATCTGCCTTATAATCGGGATCATTGAGAATATTATTGCGTGTACGGCGTACTGTTACCTTATCAATAACCTTACTACGTATCTGCTCATAGATTTTATCAACCTCTGCAGTAACATCACGCTGGTCACGCTCTCGCATCAATCTCTTATATTCATAGATAAGCGGAGCAAAGAAACCTTTGAGGTTGGGAACTCCGTCAATGGTACAGTTTTGGCTATTTTGGAACAATAGTAACTGATTCTGTAAATCATCAGGGCGATTGTTGAGCGGTGTAGCAGAAAGAAGCATTACCTTCTTTTGAGTGCTTTTCAGCAAGCCCATATTCAGGCAGGGGGATTTGCATATCTTTTGCAACTCATCATATTTGCCAGAACTGTCGCTGCGGAAACCATGGGCTTCATCGACAATGATTAAATCAAATTCCTCTTTGTCCTTGTAATTGTCTTTACTTTCAAGAACCTTTGACAGACTGCCATTAGTAATGAATTGAGTTTTCTTGTATATTCCGAAAAGTTTGAATGTATTTCGCCAGTTATCTTCCAATGCCGGGGGATATACAACGAGGATATTGGTATTTTTACCGTTAGCCTCTACAAAACGTTTGGCTATCATCGTTGCAATCATAGTCTTTCCTAACCCCACGACATCAGCAAGGAACAAACCATTATGCTGCATCAGCATCTGATACCCCTGAATAACGGCATCTTTCTGATATTTCAAATCCTTGACACCATCGGGTAACTGAATGGAGAAGTCATCTTCCACTTGGTCGCCAAATGTATCAATAAGTACTTTGATGTATAGTTCGTATGGGGTAGGCTGATAGCCCAAGTATGTATTCTTTTTGTACTTTTCAATATCTTTTGCTGTCAATGGAACGGCTTCGTTCCATAAAGTCCAAAATTCATCTGAGCAATACTTTACATCATCAAAGTCCTTCATTGCCACATTGAGTTCATACTGTGGCGGCTGTTTGATCCCCAAACCCGAATCAGAGATATTGGAAGAACCCATTATTACCCAACCATCGCTATTCTCGCTATGGTTTTGTGGCAGGCATAAGTAGAATTTAGCGTGCAGATTTTTGGTTGCATGAATACGCATTTGCAAACGTCCGGAAACAAGGTCTTCACACATCTGCAATATGCCTTCCTCTACTTCGGGAGAGTATCGAGCGTTTACAATATCCTCCTTGAAACCGTTGTGATAGATTTCTTTTGCTTTATCTTCATCAGCAAGCATCAAAAGAGCCTTGTTATGCTTTCGGAAAATATCATCAATATTGATACCTACCAATATCTTGATTTCTGATATATTACCTAATTCTTTACGCAACTTGAAATATCCAGATGAACGAAAGAAGCCCACTACGGCTAAAAAACGTTCAAATGTTGCCATCTCCGACGCAATACCTTTCAACTTATCGAAAAGTGTATTGCCAAATCTATTATTGAAAAACTTTGTACTCATAATTTTACGCAATACAAGACTGAAATTTTTATAGCCTATAAGTTATTGCTGGGAATCTCTTTCTATGAGAACCCCATTTCAATACAAAAGTACTGCTTTCATTTCATTTTATCTCATTTTAATTCGAGAAATCAGTGCCTTTAAACTATTTACTCCATTTTTCTTATAAGCATTATCCACTTCTATTCCTTCATTTGTACAAATTAAAAAATGTTGAATTTGTTGTAAGTAGTTGATTATTAGCAAACTTGCCACTATTAAGAATCTCATAGAAAGAGAATCCAAAAATTATCGTTTTGGAATACGTTCTTTTCCTTTTATTTCATTTCATTCCATTCTAAATTATAATATAAGCAGATTGAGCCCCATTCAAAAAGGACAGGACCCAATCTATTTTACAAATATTTGATATATTAAATATCGGAGATATGTTGGTAATCAAATAATTTGAACGACAGAAGAAAATACACATTTAACATGGCAATCTTCGACGATAATCTCCAAATAAAATGTTAGAGAGATATCTCACATGTTTTATTATATCCATAAAACAGGAACCTATCGAATTTTGGATAATTTTACCTCTAAGGCTTACCATGTATGACTAATATGTGTATTTATATAATAAAACATATTACCATTCCCCCAACGCTGCCAGAATTTCACTATTTGCGTTGTCTACGGCTGAAGTATCAAGCGTCGAAAGGTATATAAGCGTAGTTTTCTCAGAATCATGACCGAGAGCATCGCTGATTACGCTTATAGGAATCTGCTTTTGCTTAGCTATGCTTGCCCAACTATGACGAGCCACATACATAGTCAAAGGTATTGGTAACTGAATCATTTCTCCGATCTGCCTTAAATGACGATTGATTCGTTTAGATAATTTTTTGTAGGTTTTCCTATCATCAAAATCGTGCGTAAGTATGGGTAATAGATATTTAGAGTCTTTGTGGTATTTCTCTATTATGGATTGCATTTGTTGCTCCCAACGGATATCCAAACGGCCTCCCGTTTTTCTGCGATAATAGGTCAGGTACCCATTGCGAAGATTATCATAAGTCAGGTATGCCATATCAATGAACGACATACCTCTTAGGCTGAGACTCAATAAGAAGATATCCCTTGCATATGCAAGATGAGGATAAAGACTTAAATCCACCTCCTTAATTCTCTTGATGGAATCAATATCTATTGCTCTCTTTGCCGTCTGAGCAATTCCAGTATATACACTTTGAAATGGGTCACTATAATCAATGAGGTGTAATTTTACCGCTTTGTTAAGCACCGTTCTCAAAGTCCGCATATAAAAGGATATGCTGTTCATGGTAAGATTTTTGTTCTTCAGATAGCGTTCATAATCCTCCATTACCTCTGCTGTAATCTCATAGAGCATAATGTCTTCATCATTATTGAATTTAATGAAACTATGTAAAGCGGATATATATGTCTCACTTGTTCGTGTACGTCCCATATCTACCAAACGTTCCGCTTGAGATAAGAGAAAACCAGAGAACGATTGCTGACGGTTCAATTCCTCAAATTCAGAGATTATATTCCCAAAATCCAAATATGTTCCTTTGTCTATATGCCTTTTGATAATATCATATATCTGTTTCTTCTCCCAATCAGTACGATTCTTGATTTTGATGAGTGAACTGTTATTGGTAACTATTCTGCCATGTCGATTATCCCATTCATTGGGGTAAATCCGATACCCTGGTGTATAAGTATGCGTTGTCCGTTTAATGATTATCTGGTAATAAAGCGTACCATTTTTACCCTTGGTGACAGAAGGGCGAAAACATAATTTAATTGAAACTCCCATAATTATCTCCTCCTTCTTGATGTATTATTGTCATTCTTCCTTTCTCTCCACGGCAAATCTGAAGACGACCCGCCACTACCGGTACCGACATGGGCCTCCGCCGGTCCTCCAGCGGCAAGGGAAAAAGCTGTACCCAATAACTCTGCCTGCTTTCCATTTACCTGCTCCTGTGGCTCGAATACAGTATTGGCAAACTCCTCGTCCGTGATCTGGCCGTTGAAATGGCTTTGGGCCACATCATAGTCTATTTGGAATTTGATGTTCTCAAAAAGTTCATCACCGACCCGTGTCCAGATGTGGAGCGACGGATTCCGATAGTTTGAGACATTGACACGTACAAGTTCAGCACCGGACGAGAGGCTGTAACGTTGGGGATTGGCTTTGCGGTCGAGCAAACTTATCTGCTTTCGCAGCCTATCTATGACTGAATCTTTCTCTTTTGACTGCCATTCTGCCGCTTCCGCCTGATGAATGGCTTTATCTATTTCTTTTTGATAGCCATTTCGTAGTTTTCCGATTTCTGATTTATGTTGTTCCTGCAACCGTGCCTTTTCAGCCTGAAGTTCATCAATCTGTTTATTGAGTTCAGCTATCAGCTTGTCCTTGTCAGCCAGTTCCTTCTTCGCCTTGGAAAGGTCTCCTTTGCCGAACCACGCGAGGATGGTGTTCCTGCCTTCTTGCGCCTTCTCCACATCGGCCTGTAACTTGGCTATATCCTCTTCATACTGGATTACCTGCTGCCTGTAATATTCCGAGTTCGCCTGATGCTTGGCGGTAGAGCCGACAATTCCACGCTGCAACCCGAACGGTTTCATGGCCTTGGCATAACTGTTCTGGTATTCATGCAATTTGGTACGACGCATCACATCGTCCGCCGACAGGCGGGGACCGGACTTCGTTTCATATTTCTTTTCGCCTTCCCGCTTTCTGCGGATACGCTCACCGGTTACTATGGGCACAACTGTGGCGTGCAGGTGTGGGGTCTTCTCGTCCATATGCAGCACGCAGGACACAAGGTTGTCATCACCAAAGGTCTCCCTTAGCCATTTGAGATTGGCATCGATCCAACTGCCCAGTTTGCCGTCATTGGCAATTTCCATCATCTGCTCATGCGTTCCGGTCAGCATTACGCGTATTGCCTTTGTCTGGTTTTTGCTGACTTTGCGGCGTAGCCCGGCGGTCTCGATGCGGTGCTGTATCGCCTCGGTGCGATTGGACACGCCATCGAGAAATCTGACCAACTCACGGTTGAGATGTGTCCGGTCCGCATCGGCATTAACCGGCACATAAATCTTTCCTTTGGCATCCTTTCTTTCTATATGGCATGACATTCCACTGTCATTACCGCTGCCACGCTGCAGGTGGCAGACAGCGTATTGTGTATTACTCATATCTGTTCGTTATTTTATTGTTATTCTTGTTGTAAAATCCCGTCAGACAGCCGGAGGCACACCCGGGAGCCTGAGGAGTTCCCCGGCTTATGGGCTTTTTGACTGTCGGACGCAAAGCGGAGACGGTGAAAATGCCCTAATAAGCTACGGGATTTTACAACCTCATTTTCACGGGACAGCGAGCTGTCCATTGATTCTCCTTCATTCGATCTTTCCTGCATCTACCAGTTCAAGTCCGAAGGTGTCGATGAAGCTCTGCAACGCTGGATTGCGTTGTATCATCCTCGCGAGAATCATCTGTGGCGTATCCTCCATCAGCAGGAAGTCAGCGATGTCCAATCCCTGACTACGCTGTTCATCGGTCGCCATCTTTTCCAGCAGGTCGGAACAGGTGACACGCCTGCAGATAGTCTCCAGCATCGGCAGCCGTTGCCGCCATTCATCGGTTGCCTTGAGGTCGGGGAAAAGGATCACTTCACGTTCTTTCAATACCTGCATGGCCTCGCTGTTGAAACAGCCGTGCATTCCCCCGGTGGCAAGCCATACAAAATCAGGGATGAACAGGGCGGCAACCAGTGCCGTCTTCTCGCTTTCGACAATGGCTACAGGCTTGGCTGACATGGCAGCGGAAGTGTCCGAAAGCAGTTGCTCACCGAACAGGCACTGCTTCATGTGGAAATCCGGCACTTTTCTTACAGAATGGACCCAGTTGACTTGATTGAAAGGCTCTTTAATCCGGTGCCCGGTTACGGCATCGTAGCCCATAATCTTGCCTGCACGCACGTTACCCTTGACATCTATCTGCCAGAACACGGTCGAACCGTTCCACATCCTTGACGTGCCGACTTTGTAAACATGGAACAACCTGCCGGCTTCCTCCTTTCCCGCCACTTTGGTGAAGTAACGGTACAAAGGGTTGATGTCATACCCGCGCATGGATTGCTCCACCCAATCATAGGGAAGATAAGAAATCTCCGGTTCTTGTTCTGTTGGCGGTTGTTTAACTGCATACTTTACTGCCGTAAATGCACTGCCGTTCATTTTATGGCCAGCCGATGTTTTCCTTGCTGACGGATTGTCCCGGAAGTATTCTTTCGGGGAATAGTGATAACCACAACTGTTGACGTGGTCGCATTTGCCCACGTACCCCGGGAAAGAAATCTCTCCCGCCTCGTCGATATAACTGGTAAAGCAGGACTTCCTTCCGCACCCCGGACAGACGGTCTTGCTGCCCGGTTTGTATTTTTGAAGATGGAATCTATATTCGTTCATAATGTTGTCAATTACGTGTTTCTGCAAATGAATACCACCATTTGCAGTTTGCAGTTCTTGCAGTCCTGCAGGAATTTCCCCTTTTCAGTCCTCAGAAACTGCAAAACTGCAAAGACTGCAGGCTGCAACAAGGGATCATCCGTTGCAGTTTCGTGGGGATGATTCATCATTGCTTTCATTGGATTTTTCAATTTTATCATACATGATTTTCTCGTAATGTCCGGCTTTTGATTTCCGGAGAAGCCTGCTGCGACATAACTCCTTCAGGTAGTTCATGACAGTCCGCTCGCTGACGCACTGTCGTTCCTTTCCAACGGTTATTGCTGTTTTTGTATCAAAGGTATCAGGCAACATAGACAGCAGCACTTTGGGAGGGTCTTCACAGGCGTCATTCGCCACGAAAGAACGGATACGCGTGTATGATTCCTCAAAATAGTCGTTCAGCCGTATGGCGGCTTTCACCGATGATACATCTATAAACTGCAGGTGACTTTCACCGGACGCGTGGCGCAAAACCTGAATTATCAATGCCAGACGGGCTACATGAGCCGGATGTTTCATTTCCCGGCTGTCCACCTCGCCATCATCCTCTATCCGGTTGATACGCTCCACCTTCCTGTTCCACCAGGAGAAAAAGTATTCCCGGGCCTCCCCGTCCATGGACAGCACGTGGGGTATTTTTTCTTCCGCTTCGGTGTCATAGTCCAACGCAAGGACCTTGTTCAAAATGTTCTCCCAACGGACTGCAGCGAGGGATGTCCTTTCCCCATCTTCATCCCGGTTTTTCCAGGATGAAAGCTTGGGGGATTTGGGCATCACGAACAGGATACGGTCAAGCAGCCCGTTTTCCTCGAAACCTTTTTTCAGAAGCTCGTGTACACGCTTGGTCTGCGTGGTCCCGATGATGTTTATACATGGATGCTCGATGTGTACAGGAACAGGGGAGTTTACCCTGGTAACATCCAAAGCCCCGCCACTCCATGCGGTCAGAAGCTGTTCTATGAGCTGCCCGTTCGTGTAACGGTTGGCGGAATTGAACATGCCCATGATCTCGTCCACCAGAATGACCACGCTTCTCGGGTTGTTGTGGTGGGTCAGCAAAAGCGATTCGGGAGTGAAATCCGAGACGACAATACGTTTCAGGACAGGTTTTTTCCCGTTTTCTCCCGCGGCTTTCCATGCCTCCATTTCTGCCTCGTACACCTTGAAAAGGGCATAGTCACGTTTCCGGATCGGGCGGTATGCGGCCTCCAGCGGTGGGGTCTTGCCCAGTCCGGGCCTGCCTACCAGGATGATGTACAACGCTCCGCTGCTCTGCCAGTCTCCTTTGATGCGGATACGGTATGTGCCTCCCAGGGCCGCGGATACAGCCGACAACATGGCCGTCGCGATAAACTCGATCTTGTAGTTCTCGTATGTGGCCATATCGAGTATGACAGACTGCACGGCCTGGGGCAGGACCTCCAGCGGGAATCCCGTTCTTTCAATATCCTCCGCCTCCATGCGGATTCTGTTACACAGTTCAAGCCTGCCGGTTGCCATATCACACATTTTTTCTCTTGCAATAGGATGTTACACTCTCGGACTTGTTGCCTGTCTGTACCCGGCGTACATCAGATTTGGCATACATGTTCTTGTTACCGACCTTGACCGGTACGAGATAGCCTCGTTTCGCCCACAGGTTGAGCGTGCCCTCGCACACGTTCAGCAGTTCACGGACCTGTTTTGTATTGAGATAAGTCTCCTCCGCTTCTCGCAGTATCGCGGCTCTCTGTTCTTCCTGTTGCGCCATGATGGTACGCTGCACGATGGATTCAGCGAACATTTTAAGGTCAGCGGGAGTGACTTCCAGTTTCACGTTCGCTCCTTGCTCGACCAGACTCTCTATGGTAATCATAAATATCAATTTTGAAGTTTGTGATGACCATCTTCAAAAGTTCCCTGGTGCCCCGCTTCCGATGGCTTATAAAAGAGAAGCACCGCCAACCCTCGGGAAAGGATTGACGGTGCAAATGTATGTGTAAATTGAAAGTGGTTGATATATAATGATTTGTCTTAAATTGTCATGACAATATAAGTCCGTGTGACAACGTGAAAATGTTATAATTGGCCTTATTTCTATGCAATGGTCATCGTGCCTGTACCTGGGATATTACTGATAGCCTGTGCCAATTTCCGGAACAGTTCCCGGTTCTCGTCGCTTTCTATAAGGGGTGCCATCTGGTCTTTGCCGTCCTTGATCACATGTTTTGCCGTTCTCAGGAACCCGACCGACTGCCGTATGGCGCTCTCGCTTTTCAATGACGGCAAATCCGTGAATTGCAATGTCAGCCCCATGCTGTACTCCTTGGCTGTATGCATACCGGCAACCAGACCGAGCTCCTTCAATACATAGAACGGTAATGCCTGATGAATGGCACTTGTATTGACGGAAATAAAGTCGCGGATATGTTGTAATACAACTTCCTTGTTCTCGTGATCAAGATAATCGGCGAGTGGCCGTTCCTGGATTTTTTTCTTTCCGGCCACGCGTTGTACAACAGGCCCCCTGACGCTATCTTCGGTCCGGGTTGTAATCGTATCCCTGCTTTCTTCATCGGTTTTCATGTCAGCCGTGATGGTCTGCAAGGCCCATTCGCCGACATTGCCTTTTTCAATGGCGCTGTTCATGGCAAAATACCTGTCCCAGTCTGCCCGGGTTCGGAAACCGTTCCTGATGGATACGTTTATTATCTGCTTGACGACAAGGGAACAGCCCAGCCTGTCTGCATTGTCAGCTTTCGGGTTCTTCATCTGTTTCTCTATCATGGAAACCATCGCCTCGAAGCTCTTTCCGTAATACAGCCAGCTCAACACGAGCGGTGCCGAAAGGGTGACACCCGGCTTGGAAGATTTGCCGCTAAAAAAGGATTTTATCCTGCCCCAGAATGTGACCGGCGGAACGTTGTCGGGCAGAGGATTGTTTTCCTCCCTCTGTTTCCTGTACAGATCCACGATCTGCCCGGGTACCGCGTTCTCCGCGAACTGCATGTTTATATTTGCAAGGCCATCCGTACTGTCATCGTTCCAGGACAATTCCCATTCCCGCCTGATGCCGGGGAGTTGCCTGAATATGGCTTTGCAGATGGCAAGATACTGCCTCTCGTCACCGTTTGTCATCAGGCGCGAGAAGCGGTTGTATTCTTCACGGTGCGTGTTCTTCCACTGGAGAATATCCTCCTTGAATTGTTCGTATGTCAACTTCTGCTCGTCCATATTCATATTGCATTATCGGTGGATATAAAAGGATAGGTGGAAAAAGAAACGGTCAATCCAGAAGGTTTACCAGTTCCTTCTTCATTTCATCGTCTATCTTGCGGTACCGGGCAAAGGCACGGCTACCCTCAGAGTGCCCGGACATGGAGGCAATCAGGTTCGGGTCCTTGACCTGCTTGTATAGGTTCCCGATGAAAGTCTTCCTCGCCGTGTGGGTGGTGGCCACCTCGTACAATGGTCTTGCCACATCCTCGCGCGTCTTCGGGTCGAGCACCCTGACCATACGGTCGATTCCCACGTATTTGAGAATCTCCTTTATTTTCTTGTTGTAGCCGAAATGCGAGAATCTCGGGAGCAGCGCTTCTTCCAGGTCCTTGTACCTTTCCAGTATATCCAAGGCCTTTTGGTTAAGAGGGACCCGTACCGTGCCCGCGTGCTCCAGCTTGGTTTTCTGGGGGATGTACTCCACGCAACCGTCCACGATATTCGCCTTGGTCAGCCTGTTCAGGTCACTGACACGGCAACCGATCAGGCACTGGAACATGAAGATGTCACGATAGACCGGATAGCTGGCCCCCATGCCGCTTAAGTCGGCATAGTACACCTTATCCCGTTCTTCAAGCGTCAGGTAGAACGGGTCTCCGTACATGGGCTGCGCGATCTGGTACTGGTCGAAAGGATTATTTCGTGTAAGGCCACGCTTGATGCACCATTTGATGACGGTGCGTATGCGGTACAGGCTTCCCGACATGCTGTTCTCGGAACGTACCTGCTCGACATTACGGCGGACCTCGTTCTGGTAAAACACGGGATACATGTCAACGTATTTGTGCTCCTCCTGCAGCCAGAATTTGAAATCCCTTATGTCTTCTGCCGTGATGGAGTCAATGCAAAGATGGAAGCCCCTCTGGTGCATGACCTCATGGCGGAAACGCTCGTAACGGAGTACCTTGTTGAGATTGTCAAGATGATGTTTCCGGCTCTCGAACGCGAGTGGGGTCTCGTCAACATATTTTTGTATCTGGTATGACAACAGGTATTCCTCTGCCTTGTTGCCGCCCCTTGCATTGATGTTGGGGTGATGGTATTCTTCTATCAGTCCCTTGAGCCAGTTTCCGTCAACTCCACGGATGTATTCCCTGGTAATCAGGTGGGTAATTTGCTGGATATCCCTGTCGAAAGCGTTCTTCTTCTCTTCCGAGACAAGAGCCACACGTGGTTTGTAGCCTTGTCTCTCCGGACTCCAATGGTTCGGGTTGATGGACAGCTCGCTCGCGGCCTTTATGTCCACACCACCGATATCCCGGACACGGAAATAGACCCGGGCAAGATCCGTCACGTTGTTTTTCGCCGATGTTTTTCTGATAAATGCTGTTACTTTCATGTATATATCCTCCTCAGTTTATCATTTCCACAAGTTTTCGTTTCATGTCATCATCTATCGTCCGGTAACGCCGGAAGGCCCTGCTGCCTTCCACGTGGCCTGACATGGAGGCTATCAGGTTGGGGTCCGGAACCTGCCGGTACAGGTTGCCTACAAAAGTCTTGCGTGCCGTGTGGCTGCTGGCCACCTCGTACAAGGGTTTCTGCACGGTATTGTAGCCGTGCGTGTCAAGAATGGTTACCACGCGGTCAATGCCACAATGTTTCAGCAGTTCCCGTATACCTAGATTGTAAGTGTTGATGGGCTTGAAGGGAAGCAGCTTGCCGGTATTCCCGCTATAGCGTTCCAGTATTCTGACCGCCTTTTCATGCAATGGGACCCTGACGGTTTTCGCCTGGCACTTCTTTGTCTTTTGAGGCATATACTCCAGAAAACCGTCCTTGATGTTCTCCTTGGTCATCCTGTAGAGATCACCGACACGGCAACCGACATAACAGTGGAATACAAATATGTCCCGGATGACAGCCAGTTTCGGGCAGTCGCTCAGGTCCGCGTCGTACAGGACATTCCTCTCTTCCGATGTGAGGTAGAACGGGTCGCCGTAGGTCGGCTCCTTGCATCCATAGACAGCATAGACTTCGTTGTCGGAATACTTCATTCTCTTGCACCAGTGCAGGAACGTGCAGAAAAGGTTCATGGTATTGATGACGGTCGTGTTGGATAGAGGCTTGGGCTTGTGGTTGATGAGCATACGGGGAATATAAAAGTCAGGATACTCCTGGCGGAGCAAGTACTCGTTGGCGACGTACTCCCTGAAGTCGTTCATCTGCCCCAGGGTGACAGTTTCAACGAAGAGCGTGAAGTCAGTATCGCCCAATAATTCACGCCGGTACTCGTGATACCTGGTCATCGTTCGCTCGAAGCGGACGATGTGCTCCTTGGTTCTTTCCGCACCGTCATATTTTTCCAGGTACTCGTGGATGCGGTGGAGCAGGTTCGGGTGATCACGCTCGAAAGCCCGCGCGGGATGCAGGACATCCTCGATGACCTGTTTCATCCACTTGCCGTCAGCCTTCTCCGAGAAGGTCTTTTCCGCTCTCTCGATGATGGCGGCGATCTGTTCGGGCACCCGTTTCTGCTCAATGGCCGTCACGGCAGTCGTTCGCCTGTAACATAAAGTATCGGTATCCCAATACTTGTCATGGACCGCGATGGGGGAAACCACTTTGATGTCCACGTTCTTCTCCCGTACCCGGAAGCAGATGTCACGCTTTTTAATGCGCTCATCCTCATTTAGGGCATCTGTCTTATTTTGCAGACGCTTCACCGCTTTGGCCAATTTCTCTAAGCGCTGGGCACATTCAATACGATTAGTTTCATTCTTTTCAGATTGAACTTTGAGCTGAGCACAAGCCTCTGTATAATCTGTTTGAGCCTGTGTCAGCAAGTTGCGCAGTTCTTTAGCCTTTACTGCTGCCTCCTTTGCATTTTGAGATGCAGTATCAATCTGGGTGCTGAGTACGGTCATTTCGTGAGCATAATCCGTGGTAAGAGCTAAATCATTTTCCTTAAAAGACTTTGCAATCATACCCAGCACCTCATTGATGTCTTTGTCGCTCGTTTCAAGACTTTGCATTGTATCATCCAATGCGTCCAAACCACCAAGACTGTCATCAATCTTATTAATATTGTCATTGGTTGTACGGATGTCGGCACGTTTCTGGGTAATTAAATCCTCCCAGTTCTTTATGCGCGACTCGTTAGAAGCCTTGCGCTCTGCGGATTCGTTGATGGCTTTCTCTATTTCAGTACCGAGAGCTTCAACACGACCGGTACATATAGCAACTTCTTTTTCGGCTTCTTTCAACTCGGTTTCAATAGGTTCCATATCGGTATGAAGGTCTTCAATAGACTGATCTACCATAACGCCATTACTGAAACGATTGATAAGTTCCTTTTTCTCTTTGTCAGAGCTGGCAAGGAATGATTTGTACTTACGAGCAGTGAGGATGAAATTGCCAAAAATATCATCCTTAGACAATCCTATTTGGTCGAGAATATACTTGTTGTAGTCTGCAACAGTAGCCTGACTAATTTCTTCAGTGTCGGTGTCATGTGGACCATATTGCTTTACAATTTGGATTTGCTGGGGTTGTTTACGAGATAGACAGCGATTAATTGTCATCTGTTCTCCCAATACATCATTGGTCAGAACAATGCCAATCATTGCTTCATCTTTAGTATCATTGATAATCTCATCGGCATTGACCTTACGGAGCGGTTCTCCGGTCAATCCAATGGCGATAGCTTCTATCAATGCAGATTTCCCGGAGCCATTAGAGTTCTGGGAATCGCTATCAAGATTATTTCCAAATATCAAAGTTGCTGCACCTTGTTTTGGAGAATAGTCCAGTTCTAAGAATGAGCAAAGATTTTTAGCATGAATTGATTTGAGATGCCACATACTAATTCAATTTTTCAAGATAGTGGAGACCAAGTTGATTATCGATGGATTTCTGTACACAAAAATTAGTGTATTCCTCTTTAATGCCTGACTTGTCAAACTTCTGAGTGAGGCTCTTATGGTCAGTGCGCATCACCTCGGTTTGCTCTGTGACAAGCTCAATTTTGTTAGCTCCTGCTTCAGCGAGTTTTTGTTTGTTGATTGCGGAAGACTGGGCAGATTTACAGTTGACGCGAACTTTGACTTTATAGCGACTGTCGGCTTTAATTTCTGCCAACAGGTTCATAAAATCATCATCCATATCTGCGACATCTACTTCAATAACCTTGTATCGCTGGTTCACTTCGTTCTTAATAAACTGAGTGGAGCCATCTGAATAAAGTATGGTATATCCCTTTTCCTCGTCTTCTCCAAAATTATGCTGACGAGAAGAGCCGATATATTCAATATTAGTTCCGTGTATCTGCTTGCGATTATGGTAATGCCCAACCAACACGGAATCAAACTTATTGAAAATATGAGCCGGTAATTCATCGTCACTGGGAGCAGCTAAACCGCCACGTATGCCTTGGTGAATGTACAGAACATTCTTCTTAGCGCGACAACAGCTCTTAATAACGTTCAGCTTATCAATAAATGAACCGTTTTCCGGGAAATAGCTCATAACCCACAGTGACACCTCATCTGCAAGAGTAACCTCCGTAAAATCATTAATAACCTCTACATTTTCATAATCAGAAAACACATGGCTGTAGCCTTCTATGTTTTCCAGATTGACCTTACAATGATTGCCTTCAGCAATAATTAAGTAAAGTCCAAATTGTTTAGTGGCTTTCAATATGGCCCAACGAACAGCCATAAGAACATCCAAAGTTTGAGCACTTCGTGAAAGCCACATATCACCCCCTACAATCAGATATTGTACTTTATTCTGTTTGCAGAGTTCAAGTGCCTCATCCCAGTTCTTACGGAACTCGGCTATATTATCTTTGCTGGCGTGAATGTCGTTAATCAACAACGCACAAGGGAATTTCTTTGACATAATCATAATGCTTTAGGAAAAATGCTCACCCAGACTTAACTGAGTGAACATTTCGATTGTACGTTGTTATTTAATCACGACGACGAGGTGGGCGAGCTCCACGGCGGCTGGCACGTGCTGCTGGCTCATTTGTATCGTCATTGCGTTCTCGGCGTGAGCGTGCCGGACGTTCAGATTCTTCATCTGCCTCTTCTTCGTTACCCGGCTGTGCTGGCTCTGCATCTTCTTCATCTTCATCATCGTCCTTACTTGCTGTGTTGGCAAGCTCGTCTTCGATTTCATTGAGGATGTCTTCATTGGTCTTCTTACGAGTTACCTTGACATTGAGGTCATTGGCTTCGATATATGCCATAATAGATGTACGAAGTTCTTGTCCTTCTGCGGTCTGGTCATCCAAACCATCATTACACAATGCGTCGTAGCGATCCCACAGTGCATCAATGTCGTTGACAGTTTCTTCTTCATCTTCACCTTCTTTGCCTTCACCGAGAGTGAAGTGAGATTGGTCATCTGCTGGTAACAATGTTTTAATCTGTTCGATACAATTCTGAACTTTATCTTCGTCCATTACGTTAATATCAAACTTCTCATCGAGTTGTTCAAGATAAGCAATAGTGGCTTCCAAATGATAGCGCGTATAACGATAGATTTGTTCAGGCAGACGTGGCATGTCAATCAACTGAGCTAATGTTTCTTCGTCCAAAACATCTTTGTCAGATACAGTGTCGATATTGAAACTATAAGCCGGCTTATTATTCTCAGACTTACGTGTAATTTCTACAGGATAAGCAGAATCAATGGAAGAAATCGGACACGGCACGTTCTTGCCATTCTTGTTCAGTTTGGCCCACAAGTTCAACTTGCGTTCTTCCAAGTCTTTGTACTGTGAATAAGAAAGCTGAAGGATTTGAATGCCATCGCCAGTATTATCTAAGTCAATAACATACATACAACGACGCGAATCCCATTTCAGACCACCGGAGAAGCTACCTTCACGCAATTTTTTGCAAAGCTTTTCATCGTCGGCATATTTTTCGCAAGCGACAGCAACGTATGTGTCAATGAGGTCTGCGTCAATGTTTTTGAAAACATACTTAGCGTTACAAACTGTAACATAGGTAATAGAGGGTTTACCCTTAACCAGTTTCTTTGTGTTTTCGATTTTAAGCATCAAAGAACGAAGTGGGTATTCATATCCCTTACGTTCTAACGGCAAGAAGTTGCCATCTTGGTCTTGAACTGGAGCCAAAGGTAAAATACGGATAGTATAAGTACCATCTTTGGCAAAACGCAAAAACGAAGCGCGTTTACTACTTTCTTCTTTACTCTTTTTCTTTGCATCTTCAAATGTTTCTTGGGAAGATGCAAACACGTCATAGAGCGAACGTGCATTTTCTTGATCCATCATGACGAAATTGTCTTTTAGACTTTTCTTTGATAATTCTTCCAAGTATCAGCGTAGGCACCTGCATAAAGCTCTGCTGCTTCCGCAGCTTTGATTCCCTCACGGGTAAGCAGGTCAATATTCCATTCTGTCTTGGCATGATGGATGATACGTTCAATAACATAATCCATCTCAGCTGTTGGTTCGTTTTTGAGGTCAAAGTATTCAAATACATTTGCCTCTCCTGGGATTTTACAGCTATGAATTGGCGCATAAAGCTCCTCAAAATATCTGTATAATGCTTCTGGATTCGGATTACCTTCTAACTCTTCACTGAGAGTCTTCAGCAAATAACCGAAAAGAAACTTCAACTGAGGTAGCGAGCGGTTCTTGTTCTTGTCGAAAAGGAGATAACCATATTCTCCGTCCGGTAGAATGTCCACAGCCTCTTTTAGCTCGCTGGTGTCAGCATAGCCCTCATGGACTTCGACTATGCCCTTACTTCTAATCATGTCATTAGCTCTCTTGTTAATGATTTCAATGCAAAGTTATAGACATTTTTCAACTTAACAAATTATTTCATTAAATATTTTCAAGCAGTTGAAAATATTTTTATATTATACATTGATAATCAGCATTATAATATTTTATATATATTAAAAAGACTATTTTGAAAACGTCCTATCTATTATTGATTCGGAGATTAGAAATAAATAGGACGGTGTGTTTAACTACACTTAGAATAGCCACATGAAGGACATGTCATACACCCTTCCACCATTTGAATAGGTTCGCCGCATTTAGGACATTTAGGTCCTACTGGGGTATTATCCATAAAATTTATATCGAGATTTAGCTCTTTCATCAATTCGTGATACATATCCAACAAGGCGTAGCCAATAGCAACAGGACAACTGGCACCTCTTGACGTGTCATTCTTGGTTGCTTTTCGGACAGCGTAGGACGGGCAAGTGCCTGCACTCATTAGCTGATCAACAATATCATTTATAGAAATATTGCCACGTGCAGCCAATGATACCATACGCGATAAGCCTGTCATAAATAAAGCGCATCCACCTTTAGACCCCTTACTGAAATAAGTTTCCAGTAATTGTCCAGTTTGACGGTCGAAAAACGCAGTAAGATGCAATGTGCCACACCCTGTAATTAAAGTACGCTTGCGTCCAATACAATCGTCTGAAGTTTTCTTGATAGGTGTGGGCTGATTAGCTTTGGACATTTCATATTCTGAAGAAGAGCCTTCTTTCTTTTTATCGGTAGATAAAATGGCCTCACGCTGACAGCCATCACGGAAGATGGTAATACCTTTGAGTTTTTGTTTCCAGGCTTCTATATAAAGATTGAAAACATCTTCAACAGTTGTGCTATTCGGCAAATTCACTGTTGAGCTGATTGATGCGTCAATGTAACGCTGCAATACCGATTGAACTGCAATACGGTCGTGATAATCAATATCACCGGACGATATAAAGTAATCTGGAAGTTGGGTAGCGCCAGTTGCTTTCTTGTAATCTCTGACAATCTTGGATTCCACTTGATAAGTTTTTTCTTCAGAATTGAGAGAGATAGTACGACGATTGTATGAAAAAGCAAAGTTTGGTTCTACACCAGTGCTGACTTGTAGCATTGTGCCAATGGTACCGGTAGGAGCGCAGGTGAGAAGCTGAGAATTTGCCAGACCGTACTGCTCTATGTCTTTACGTGTTTCATTAGATACTTGGAGGTTCTGAATGAAATCAGAGTGATATATGGCGTATTTCATATTCTCGTCACATTTTGGAAAAGCACCTTGATTCTTAGCAAGATTAAGAGAAGACGACACAGCAGTAATAGCAATACAATGATATACTCTTTCTATAATACGTAATGACTCCTGGCTCCCATATTTAACCCCCATTTTGATGAGCATGTCACCAAGACCAAGGGTGCCAAGACCTATTTGTCTCCAATCATTTACAGAATCCCTTTGTTCCTGAAGCGGGTGTAATGCCAGTCCTTCAATAAGCACATCATTCAAAGCTTTGACCGCAATGTCAACAGTTTTGGCAAGTGTTACAAAATCAATCACAGCTTGGTCTGTGAAAGGATTTACCACAAACTCACTTAAATTGATGCTACCAAGTAAGCAAGACCCACCGGCAGGTAACGGTTCTTCGGCACATGGGTTTACACCAGCATATTCAAACCCAGTGTTCTGGAGTAAATTGTAATTGGCGATTCTATCCCAATATAAAATACCCGGTTCAGCCATTTCCCAATTACGCTGAGCGAGTAACATAAAGGTGTCGCGAGCGTTGATGGTCTTTGTAATTTTAGAACCATCTTCCATTATGTAGTGAAGCGTAAAATCAGCGTTGGTTTCCACAGCTTTCATAAATGCGTCAGTTACACGTACAGATATGTTAGCTTTGGTACAAGTATCAAGATTGGATTTCAAATTGATAAACTCGATAAGGTCTGGGTGTTCACACGACATACTAAGCATTGTCGCACCTCTGCGCCCTTCCTGACCAATCAACCCAGTGATGTAGCTGTAGAAGTCCATAAAGCTGGTAGCTCCAGATGTGCTTTTTGCTGCATTGTTCACCACAGCACCACGTGGTCGCAATTTGCTAACATCCAAACCACAGCCGCCACCATAACTAAAGGTTCGGGCCATTTTAGCACCAGCTTCAAAAATAGATTCCAGATTGTCCTCTGGAGGGGTAACAACATAACAGTTTGAAAGCGTGATTTTGCGGTCTTTTACACCTCTATTAGAAAGAATACGACCGGCAAAGATAAACTTCTTTTCTTTTACCAATCGCTTTACTTCATCATCATTACCAGAGATGCGATCCAACCACTGCTCGAAATTCTCATTGCCATTACGATATTTTTTCTCCCAAATAGTAACAGGCAAGTCTTCATTGTTTAACCATTCTTGTATAGTCATTTGCTTATTCTGATTTATAGTAAATACCCTTTTGTTTTTCATTAAAATAAGAAATATAATTCCTAAGCTCTGTCTGAAATGCTGGAGTGTGATTAAAACCGCAGCAACGCATTTCACCGCACAGTCCATTACGGTACACACATTTGCGCACCATCATTGCAGCGAGATCTGGATCAATTTTTTCAATTTCAGATTTAATTTTCTGAAAAACAACAACAGTCTCTTTGTGTGCACAACCTGTACACAATCTCAACTTTGCCATATCAATCAAAGACTGAGCATTGATACAAAGACTGAGGTTAACAGGCGTGTAACGGTCGGCATTGTCTTTAAGCCAGTCCAACTCATTGATAACATTGCGTATAATCGATTCCTGATCGTTATGCGACGACTTATTAATCATTGACAAGAGTACAGCCAGTTTTTCATTAACGGCATCAATCTTATCAATTAGATTCGGATTACCGCCATTACGGTCGTCACGGCACGTGAGTTGAAAAGGTACTGACCCGACATGGTGACGGATTAGATGGGTACTAATAAAAAGTGGAATGTTTTTGAGGCTTATCCAGAATAGCTGGGTGCGTACTGGAGAGTGCTCGGACTTGTAGAGAGAAATCAGTGTTGCGTGACTGGTTCCCAAAAAAGTAGTGGCACACGCCTCCTGCAAAAGTTCTAAGTCTGTAAGCTTTCGTACAGACACAGTAAAATCCTTCATTTTTAGGAGTTTGCATAGTTTTTATAAATAAATTCTGTACGAAGTCAATTTTTAAATATTGCACAAAGGTAATCAAAAAATTTCAAGAGCATGAAAAAAGTGCGAACAATTTTCATTATTCGCACTAATTTTATACTATTTATAAAATTATCTTTTTACTATATTTTTTCTCCTTTGAATAGCTGTAATAATGGTGTTAGGTCTTGGAGGCTTCTTGGGATGTTCAGCATAACACCCCTCATATCTGTATAAAATTAAAAATCGTCTAAAATCTTCGGTTCGGAAATATGGGTTCTTGGATGAATAGCTAATAGCCTCTATCAAATCTGCGTCTGGAACCCCATTAGTTCCGACCGTTTGCATAATTAAGTCGAACTCTAATGGGGTGTTCAGTCGCAAGTTATAACCAAGGGGAACTTCGTCAAACCTTCTTAGTATTCTTTTTCGACCGCGTTTTTTTGGCGGGGACTTCGGTTTTGGCTTGCGACCTCTCTTTTTCCCCTTCTTCAGTGGCTTGTACGGGTTGAACTGTGCCATTAATTTCAGGAATAATGTTAATAACTGGAGAGGCAGCAGTGGCCTCAATTTCTCGCAAACTGCGAGCTTGTGCAGGTGAATTGTACGTTTTCATTTTTATACCATATATGTGATTGAAAATTCTGTATAACTTCCGCAGCTACCATTACAATAGGCAACAGTACACGCCCTCTGGCCAGCTGCTATTTTACAAACCCAGTTTCGACTATTATTAAATGCGATGCTGTATTTCACCGCGTGGCTTGGTGCTGATATTGTGTTAGGAATGGTGAATATCGTGCCTGAATGAATCGTTCTTACAGACCCCTGTACGCAAACGATGTTACCAATTTGCCGAACATAAAGTGAATCTTTTATATGCTTCCAACCAGAGTCATATAGCTTAGGTTGGAAGTCATCGATACCGGCAGCTCCAATATTATTACGTATTTGCTGTTTCTTTTTTTCATCTGCTGCCATATCGGAAAGGCAATTTTCCAATTTAGCATAAGAGTCTAAATCACTTTTGCCTATAGCCCCGATATGAGAGCGGCATTGCGCAGCATCGGTCGTTTTCGATACAAATTGTGATAATCCACCAGATTTAACTGCAAATTTTTCATCAGCATCTTTTGTAGAGTACACATCTGCTGAATTTGCTTTGTTGCCCAATGCTTCAGTTAATTTGGAATTTGTTGCGTATTTCTCAGATAACAACACCCCATTTTCCTTAATAGCTGGTCCGAGATTCACAGTGCTGTGACCTACAATGTTAATATTATATGCAGATGCAGCAATAGAAAACACTTGGTCAGCTGTGCTAAGGAATCCAATACGTGCCATTACGGTATTGGCTGAATCTCGCCAAGAAATTGCGTTTGTTAGGCTATTGTTCTCCTTCAATACTTTAGCCTTCAGAATTAATCCATCAGTAGCACCAGATTCGATCTTAGTCACGCCATATATATTCGCATTTCCATCTGAGCCGATAATGCTGAAAATAATTTTACCTTTACCGTCCCCGATGTGGGTGTTACGAAATTGAGTATGACCACCATTATAACCATGCACATTAATCCCAATCTCTCCAACCGCATTAGCTGTTCCTTGATAGATATGGTTTTCAGTTAATACTAATCCACTGAATGTACCTTTGCTGGCAGATACAGGTTGGTTAAATGTTATCGATGATGCACCGATTGTCGCAATTAAAGTACCATTAGCGTAGAAACGAAAACCGATACCGTCTATCAATGATAACTGATAATTGTGAGTGTTACCAGTATATTTGACGTTAAATGTGCCATCATTGTAATTCAGTTCTGTTTTAATGGCTCCGGATTTAATGATAACACTCTTATTGGCGGTCACATCTCCGTCCGCATGAATTGCCTTTGCCAACTTTACAATACTATTCACTGTTTGCGTGCCACTTGCGGGGTTAAGCAAGAGTGCATATTTACCAATAAATGCGTCCTTCATACGCAACCCTCCAGTTGATGTCATAGTAATTGACTGAAGAGCTTTGCCGGTTAATTCATCTTGTTTAACAGGTACTGATTTAGCAATAGCACATCCATAAGTGTTGCGACCAACTTTTGAGTCTCCACTTTCATAAGGCACGCTTTCTGTTGAGTTCAATTCATAAATGTACTGAGGCCATGATGTAATTCCTATTGCGCCAGGAAAATAACGTAGCTTGCCGTTCAGGAATACATAACCTGCACTGACAGACCCTGATGATACTTCACAACCACTGATGATGAAATTATCACAGTCATCGAAAATCTGAGCGAAAGCTAACGCCAAATCCTGAAGATTTTCTAAGTCATCAGCATAAGTGTAGCGTCCACCAGTTTGTGCGCTAAATTCTTTCATTTCGATTCGTATTTGATGATATAAGTTTTATTTGCAAGCCGATACCTGTCAATGACATATTTCAGCATTGCGATGTATTTTTGCTCTGAAATAAGCTTAGTGTCAATTTGTGGAGTTGTAACGATGAAGCTGACAGTACTTTCTTTGGTTCTCTCATCGCTACGGTATAATGTTAATTGGCGAGCTATGTTGGTTTCTGTACTATGATAGACCAACATGTTTAAGCTCTCATCAATATTAGCTGACTCTTTATAGATCGGCACACCAAGTACTGCTGTGTTTTTAATCGATATACGGCCTCCATGAGCAAAATATTTACTGAATTTATGGTTAAGAAACCATTCAAACTTAAATATCTGAGAGGTCATAGCCGCTTCGATTCTTGTTTCTTTGGCGTATGATACAAAATCATCATTAAGCCGTCTCAACGGTGACATCAACGCTTGAAGATACAAGATGAGCTTACGCCCTCCAATATAATAGGGCACAAGCTGATTTATTGTTTTGTCAAAATTGATATAGTACCTCATACGTTATCTTCCAATTTAAGAATTATTGTATCACGCCACAATGGGAGGTCAGTTTCTTCGCCTTCACCTGTACTCTGCTTGATATATCCAGAGTTAGGCACATAATATCGTTCAATTTTAGTCTGAGCATTGTCATATTCATCTTTTATCAGATTGTTGTCATCGTCATATTTGGCGACGAATATACCTTGATGGTCTGTGTCATCTGAAGATACCGCTACGTCTGTAACATGCTTGACATTTTGTATGCAGTCAATTACTTTCTGAGCGTAAACCAATCCATTAAATTCAATATTGGCAATATATTCATTCAAAGCTTTTTCTATATCTTGATACAGTTCGTCTTCAGTCACAGCTCCATCATAATACACTACAACTCTTGGAATCAATACATCTCCAATACGACTCACAACTTTTGCATGTTGACCGGCAAACAATATTTGATTGAGATACGCACGAATTGCCACCATTTCATCTTCATCAATACGAGTATATGCTCCTGGTTCACCAGTAGCAATTTTGAAACGAACCAATTTGTCGTGAAATCCTTTTTCCTCTTCTTCGGAATAAGCCACTTTGGTTATGATGCGCTTAGATGTATCAATGTTCGGGTAAGAAAAGACAGTACCATCTTCATTCATTACCAAATCATCACCAGATTGGTATTTTAGCAATGCGTTAGCAAAATATGCAGGGGTTCCATTGATACGATTATGAAGATCTTTAGCAAGGTCTATCTTAAAGACATCCATAATATTCTCAAATGTCCAAATACACGCCGATGTGACCCATGTAAATGCGTCAAGTATCGACATTTTTGAACTATTCTCGAACTCTGTTAATTCGAGATAACTATTGCGGCAATCTTTTGCTTCAGCATATATTTCACTCAGTGTCCGTGCCATTGTTAGGTTGGTATAATTGATTGTTTATATAAAATTTCCATGTATCAGACACGTTCCATTCCGGTTCATTAAGAATCGTGTCAATTGCAGCATACCCTCTTGCTGAGGGTTCTGTTGTAAGGTGTACAGTGCAAGGTCGTCGGTCAGCATAATTAGCCACGATGTATTCAAGATAATCATCAACAACATTGTCGTACACAAAAAACACATCCGTCAAGTTGAGCTCCTGAAGGCTCATATCACCAATTGGCAAGAGATTATCGATAGCTGTTGAGTGGAGATCAAGTTTATATGTACCAACAAACATAGACAATCCAGTAAGTGAGTACCCTCGACTTGTACATATATATTCATCCACAACGATAGGCTTACAAAGAATCAAAGCTCCACCTAATTCTGTAGTGTCAAGCTGGGTGAGTTTGAGCGTAGTGGTGTCTCCGTAAATACGTATGCGGCGTTTCTCTGTGTCATTATCAAAGTAATGTTCTATAAATTGAACAGCAACTGTTAAAGCAACATATTGTAATTCAGAATTATCACCCCAATCAATAATCATAGTACCTTCTCCTGCTACTTTGAAAGAAGTGAAGGACATATCGGCATTAACCCCAATTAAAAATATCAAATCTTCATTCGGACGTTTAAAGTACACCTTGCGATCCCCGGACGATGGGATGATGTTTTGGGTCTTGAAACCCTCTGTAACAGATTCATTCAACACAAAATCCTCGTGATAAGTTAATTCCTGACCATACGATAATTCTGAAGTCATATTAAGATCCGGGTTGCTAATCAGAAGGTCAAATAAACCTTCAATACTGCCATATATGTGCAAAGCAACATCAAATAGATTTTGATTGGGTTTTACAGTATATGTAGCCATATCTTTATTTCTCCAAGTCTTTAGCGTCTAACTCCATTTGCTTAGTAGCGTAATTATAGGCAGCATTGCGAATAGTCACGCCATCTGCACTAAATTCGTCCTGAAGCACTTTAGATAGACTGGTTGATGCAACATTATTAGAGTTAATCCATCGAGCCAACCCAACACCTGTCAGCGGATAACGATAGTTTCCTCCTGGAAAACAAGCCAATAGACAGTTCGCATTTTGTCTGCCAGCCTTAATGATATTGAAATCAGATTGACTACTGGAAAACAGTTGTGCGATGCCATCTTTTAACATTATAAAAAAGCTATTTTCTGAAATGGCGGGCAATGTAGATGCAAACACGTTCTTCATCTTGCCTCCAAAGACAGGAGATTTAACTAAGAACCACTGAGAACCATCAACTTCATTGGCTACATAGGCAAACACACCTTCATCGTTTACACGACGTATGCGAATCATAAATTCCTTATATATAGGTGTATAAGGAATAACGCAAAACACACCTTGATTTACAATAGTTCTCTCACTGACAGTGTATGGCATGTCTATCTCACCATAAATATAGCGAGACAGCATAGATGGCTGTTCAACCCACCGGAACTCTCTTAGCTTCGGTTTATTTTGTGGGTCAATAGCCACATCTCCCGTTTTTATATGTATTTCTATATCTCTACGCATTAGTTTGAATGGTTTAATATTTGGTAACGAAAACCGTCTACCTTGCTAATAAGTACCGTCACAGAGTCACCAGATCCCATCTCATAGTTATGCACTACCTCGTTGGGGTTATAGATGCCGTTAAGTACAATATCCTTTGAACCGGGCCTAACCCTGAACGTAACCACAGCGGCAAAATCATTCGGAAGAGAACGTAGTCCGAATTGTCTGCACACGGAAGCTTCATCGGGAAGGTTTACGGAGGCATAATCATAACCGGCCTGGTTAAAGTACATCAATATAACATTATGTTGCGAGAAATCAACAGTGTAGTTCCCGTTACCAAAGGTAAGTAGTTTAGCCCTCGTGTTGATGAATGCGGGGGCAATCAATGCGGCATTACTGTTGATGCCATAATTCTTTGTGCCACCAGCGACATCGATAAATAAACCGTAATTGGCTTGGTCGAAACCGTAATTTCCGTGCATGTTTGGGGTTGAGTTCGTGATGCGACCGACTGCGGTAAACGCTCCTCCGGCAGAAGCCGGTATCACATCATCACCAAACATCGCGTATCCTTTGCTGCCACCAACACGGAAAAAATTATTATATATGGCCAGAGAACCGCCAGTCCCTTGCGAAGTGGCAACAGATCCGATACGACCATTTCCTATCTCAAATCCGCCTATTGTACCGCTCGTTGCTACAATTTCCCCTTCAACAGTCAAATCACCATCATCCCCCCAATATAAATGGTTAGATGCCAAATAACCAGAACCATCTTGACGAAGAGCCCACTTCCCTGTACATTCAATTGATGCAGTCGAGATAGTTCCTGCACTAATGTTATTAGCACTAATCTTTGCATCAATAGTTATATTACCGTCTTTATCCCAGTTAATCTTACCACCAGCCAATGCGCCGGAACCATCTGCAAGCAACTTCCACTTATAGCCAAATATACCAAATGACATCAAAACCATAGAGCCTTCAGTAGCCGTAAAGTTTTTCGACGAAAGATTCTTAGAGCCAATATAGATTGCGGTTGGGTCAAACGACCAACTGGAAATGGTGTTATAACCTGAAGTGTTCAGAGAAAAGCCTATTTCCCCGGATTTATCATACGCACGCATGATTGCATTTATGCTATCCGAGTATAAATAGATACCACCATTATTTTCAATAGTTGTTCTTAAACTACCAACACTAACTTCGGTAATATCTGTGATGGAAATATATACTCCTCCATTAGAAGGGTCTGAAATCAATGCAGCATGTTGCGATGAAAAACGACCGCTTCTCATTAACCAGCCAAACATTTCCCCACTTTCTTGATTGAATTTGACAGAACCACCAACAAATGAAGCTGTACCGTTAGCATCTACATACCATTTATTACTTCGGATTCCGTTAGGGGCAATGGTAATAGCATCAAGGTCAGATGTATATCCACCTTGAGTTAAAGAGGGTGTGTTTTCTCCAGCCCATATTGCCTGATGATTAAAATTCCACCCGGCAATAAAATTAGTGGAACCTAATTGAAATACTTTTTTTCCAGTAGTCCAACCTGCCATGCCAAAGTCCATTGCAGAATTATACCACAGCTTCACACCGCCATCTGGAGTATCAGGAAACTCTAAGTCACCAGTATCGGTATCTCCGGACTGCAATACGTTTGAGCAGATACCAATAACCCCCTTAAAAGAATCGAGGATAATTTTTTTGTTATGTAATTGATTTTTTGTTATATTCCAACCGCCAATAGTCCCTGATGCAGATATAATTTTACCATCAAATTCCGCATCTCCATTTGCAAAAAACTTAACGTTTCCATTTGCAAATGAAGCAGTACCGTTAGCATATATACCCCAATAAGGAATTTCAGAATCTGGATTCTGAGCGTATATAGACCCCTCGGACAATATATTTACAACGCCATTTAATGATTGAAGTCCTTCTTCATTAAAAGTCCAGCCCCCAATAAACCCACCATCAGCGTTGATATGAAAAATCTTTTTGTCTTTGAGATAGCCATAAATACCAACACTACTTTCACCAGAAGTAAGCAAATCAGGCCCAATATACACACCAGTCAATGCCCCTTCTTTCCATGTTGGCTTTGGATTTGTCATATCGAGAATAGCTTCTTTTTTACCAACAAACAACTTTGGTGTCATTATATAAGTTCCACCGACTTTAGTTTTGCTTCCTTCCCAGTCCTGAATCCAATCAAGCATTGTAGATTCACGGACAATATTAAAAGCAAATTGAACTTCGGTGGAATAGTTAAAGCCATCCTGTGTGATGATATGAAATTTTACATAGCCATCCAAAATAGTATTAGATATATGAGTCACAATAAAAGGCATTACTGTTACTTCCTGTTGTACCCAACTGATCTTTATTCCTGAATCAGAATACGAAACCCTATCTATTTTAAATGGTACGATTTTAGTGCCACGCTTTACAGTAATAGTACCTTTAGCATTAGTTAAATTGGGATTAGAACCGTCAAAATCAGCTGAAATAGAACACGAAGATGGGGTAAGCAACACCGTATAGGCATCGTTCACTGGACTAAGTGTTATCTCTCCTTTTGCTATTGTTCCCATGTCATTTATAGTCTTTTATAGAGAATAGTCAAAATAATAGAGTCTTGGTTCAAACATTTGTATTTATTATTCAGTTTTGAACCTAAGAGCTTCAGGATAACCTGAACGGATATTGTAAGACATCAAATCTTCTAATGAATCCGTTTTCGCAATCGTTACCAAATGTTTTGACATAACATTAAAGCAATCAGAAGAATACATTTCGAGCTGATACAAGTAATACAGTGCTCTATCAATGTCTATATTGACATTTAATCCTCCGTACCATAAGCATGTGGTGCTCTCTTTGTATTTCTTTTTAATGCTGATTGCGTTAATCAAACTGGCTCGCTTATTACTGTCAAACCATAATTGTATGTCATTCAAATAGAAGTGCTTTATATGGTTGCTATTGTAAAATCCACTAGATTGCGCACAGAGAATAGACTTCCATGATGGTATGTCATATTCAGCATGGAAATACTTCATTATTTCAATCAGTTCTTCTATGCTTGCTTCTGCTAAATGCAATGGATCAACGGATTCGATAAAAGAATGTATTGAACGTTCTCTTAGCACAAGTCTATCTGTGACACTTTGGAAACGCTCATGGGAGTGGTCATCTTGACATTCAATTTCTGATACATTCAAATTAAGCCAAACAACCCAGTAACCCTTTTTATAACCTCCGCTATTGATAGTGGATGGCTTTGAATCAAATTTGCATATCTGTTTCATACAATAATCTCCTTCTATCTAATAATAGTCTTCCACTCTTTCTTCAAGGTTACTTTAGATACGCTTCTGTTGATTTTAAAGTATCGTTTAAATTCTCTGGAATATATGAGTGGTTTCATGGCTATACGTCTAATACGATAAGTTTGTCTATTCTTACAAAACCCAAGATACGAATTTAACGTTGCTAAGATATGGTCTAAGTCCGCGGAAGTGATTTCTTTAGCTGGCTGTTTCATGAATCGTGATATTTCTTTGGCTTTATCCATAAATCTTCCAACCGTCCGATTACTTAGATAAAGTCTACCGTTTTTGATATATGTTCCTACAAACAAAACACCATGGCTAACAGGCTGAATATATCTTTTGTCTTTGTGCATAACCAACCCCATGGACTTTATCTTAACTTCAGATGCTTGTATCAACCATTTTAGAGCTTTCTTGTCATTACAAACTAGAATAAAATCATCTACAAAACGATGATAAGCAGCTCTAATGCCTTTTGCTTTTAATTTCTTAACGCAATCAATCATGAACGCATCAAAATCCGCCATGTAAAAATTAGCAAACAACTGAGTGGTAAGGTTGCCAATTGGGGCGCCACGTCCTTTGCCTGTCCTAAACAGGGATTTATTATGTGCCAACCCTTTCCAATCTTCAGGTGATGAGTTGAACATACAATTCAATTCTGGACGGTGCATTACAACCACATCCAGTAACCATATCAATAGATTCTTAAAATCACCATGATATTCTTCCTGTGCAAAATCAATTAAGTTATCGCACATACGACGTTGAGGCAATGACATAAAGAATCCCACTAAATCTCCTCTGAACAGATAGGCTTCAGTACCATAATTATATGATACTTCTTTGATTGCCTCGTAAACACTATCAACAGCCGATTTTGTTCCAAATCCGACCCTACAATTGTGAGTAACATTTCCTATATTTTCATTCAGTTCTTCAAAATGCGGAACCAATCGCATACATATCCAATGGTGGATTATACGGTCTCTGAAAGCTGCGGCAAACACTTCTCGAAGTTTGGGAAATTTTACAAGGAAACAGGTGGATGTTCCTGGTATATAGGTTCTATCTATCAATTCTGTCGTAAGTAAATCCAAATCCTCGTTAGCAATAGGAATGTAATCCTGGAATTGTTGACTGGAAGCCTTACCTCGGCAACAGTCTTCAAATGCTTCCTGTAGAGATTTCCTTAATTGAAGCCAAGCCTTTGTCGGATGAGCTACAGCAGGGCGAACAACGTTAGCGTTGTACTTGTTGTTGTTGTTGCTATTACCATTGTTGAAATTCACGTTCCACGAGTTATTAGCGGAGTTCTCAGTGGAAGACCAATGGTTGCCTGTGCTGTTAAAATGCGGCTGTGCAGCTTTGTAACTCCGTACATAGTTCAAACCATGCCACGGAGTCAGCCGCCCATATCCGAGCAAAGCTCTAAGCTCTCTTCCGATGTTACAGTTATTAGGCTTCGTCATCGGAACCCTGGCTTTGTATTAGTGAGCCACGCCATGCTACGAGTTGACGTATCACTGCATCAAACGATGCGATCAGCTGCTTGTGCTTCGTTTCACTAACGAGGTTGGACATACAGTTGAGTGTGATTTTAACTACACTCATTAAAGATATAGCTTCTTCGAGTGCATTTTGTTTAAGAAGGTCATCTTGATGGTTGTAGGCCGCAGCTGACCAACGAATTAATTCTGTAAAGTTTTGAAGCAATATGTCAGATACCTTAACAGACTTCTTTGGCATCAGCTGTACAACTTCTATAATAAGGCGCATAGATGCGTGTAATGATCTGTAAATCGGTGTGTTTTGAAAACCGGTGGCCTTTTTACGAACTTCTCTTTTATTGCGCCGAGCGCGGTTTATTTCATCATTTGAAAGTATTACAGAATCCCCCGATTCAGCAGTAGTTGTGCTATCAAACAACTCACATACTTCCTCATAAGTCATTGATTTCCCATTTATATCCATATATTTTTAATATTATTTAACCATTATAGGCGAGCTGCTTTAAGCAGCTCGCCAGGAAGATTAAAGAAAAAACTGATAGGCTACAGCAGGGCGAACAACGTAAGCGATGTACTTGCTGCCGTAGCTGCTATTACCAATGCTGAAACCCACGTACCACGAGCCATAAGCGGAGTTCTCAGTGGAAGACCAATGGTAGCCTGTGCTGTGCTGAGTGAATGGAGATGAGCCATTAGCAATTAAAGCTCTCCAAAGAACCATTGAATAGATCGGCTTCTCAGCTTCTACTAACGAATGAAAGTAACGATTGATAGCCGCAAGTTCTAACCCAGTGTAATTTCCATATTCTACATGTGATGGAGAAACATGTAGCTTGATTTCATTAGACTCTGGTGAATTAAGAGCCTCTTTAATCATATCGTCTATCACACTTTTGGCTGGACTCGTCCCTTGTCCCTCTTGGTAAGTTTCCCCCATACCTCCAGTTCTGGAGTTTGCAAAGAAACTATACTGGCGGTACAGTTCACCACATGCAGGTAAATACCAATTTCCTGAAGCATACTGAGGGTCCAATTCTTCGCCTTCCTTGACTGTAGGCTGATAGAGATAACATCCATATCCAGCCGGATAAAGAAATTGCTGATACTTCGTTAAATTATTGTTTGCTTTGTGTAGAATTTCCATTGCATTAGACAATTCTTCTACTGTCTTCGGCAGCTCAGCCAACTGATGCTCATTATCATCTTCATCGGTATAATATATGCTAACCGATTCATTTGCATCAGAAAGCAGATATGCGTTTATAATTTGATTAGCATGACGTACAATTGCTTGTGTCTTTTGCTTACCCTGCCAATCAACCACACACCCGGAAGCTGATGAATAGTCTTTGAATCCGTCGTATTCATTTACATCAAGATAATTGCCAGTAGTTTGATAGTCGTTATTAGGACCACCGGTTAGACCACGAGTAGTTATATTATTAATGCTTGGCAAATCAAAAACATTTGAAATACCTGTAGCTGCGTTGATTTCACTTTGAATATCTCCATGTCCATTAGTATCACTACTTGGGTAAAGCCCCCATACACTACTGTCAGAATTGATGAAATTATCTGTGCTTTTGAATGGAATATTTTCTTTTCCATCAACACTGATTTGATACCCAACTAATTTTCTGGTAGCTTTAAACGATTCTGTAGGTTTATTGTAACCGGAAAATATAGTCGGTTCTTCTTCATCTTCTCCCTGCCACATCTCATCGAGTTTATATACAATCCCAACCAAAGTTTTATCTTTAAAATATTGGTCATCGAATGTGCCATCAGCATAAGCAAAGTCTCCAATCTTAGGAACACGACGATAAAAGCCTATTTGGAAATCAGCAGTCAAAACAGAGCCTCCAGTTTTAGTGAGTTCACACTTAGCTATATAACGAATATCTGTACCACTTTCATCCAATTTTTTTACTTCAAGTACACCATTTACAGTATCGATGAACGTACCATAGGTTTTAGCACTATCATCAATGCTCCATTCAATTGCTAAATGACCATCCTTCAATGCAACATCATTTCCTGTTGAAGGCGAGCAAACCAGTTTGTACTGATATGTACCAGTTTCAGTAATATATGTCGGACCATTCACAGAAATACTATTAATAGTACGCTTAGAATAATTGATAAACAATTTATTGTCAGAATTGTCGATATTTCCATAAGTGTTTGCTAAAACAAGCTTATTATCAAAAGACAAGTTACCACTCAAACCTATCGTTCCAGTCAACGTTGCATTCAATTTTTGCAACCACATCATAGCATCTACAGCAAATCCGCTCCAAGACACATTCTCTATTTCAACCAAGTTAAGATTTTTGGCTTGAGTATAAGCAAGCTGAACCAGTGATTGAGTTTGCTTCTGAATCTTATGCTCTCCGATGATGCGAAGGTTCCTCAAGTTTTCCATTCCCTCAACTTGCAAACTTGACAAATTGGGCTGACCATCAACTTCTATGGCGTTGATAGTCATAGGAAGAGAAACATCAACAAGAGTAGATGTCTTAGGTAATGTTACGCTCGTATATGAAGAACCACTCAACAATAATGATTTCAATCGAGGTAAATCTGCTGAGAATGTACCTGAGAATGATGAAGCATTTGTTAATCGGATTGCTTCAAGGTTTCTGCAATTAGAAATTACAAGTCCTTTTGGGTGAAACTCAATAGAAGCATCGTCTTCAGCCCAACATTCTAATTTACGCAATCTACGTCCAGTAATAGTAACATTCCCATCCTCTCCACAAGGAAGTAGACCGAGATTTCCTATGCTCTTCGCATAGTGCATCCACCGTATTGTAAACTGAGTATTTGAGTCAGTGTTTGCTACAAGCCTAACAGTTTCTCCGGGAGCACATAGATACGGTTCATTTCTTTGCTCAACCCATTCATCATTTACTTTAGCATATAAAGCAGCAATCTTTCCACCGATAGCCAATTTGGGGTAAATATATTGGTATGCAGTGTATTCAATGTCATAAGTAGGCGATTCTCCCTGTGTTGTGTTTACAGAACGGAAACTCAAAGTACCATCGCCTCCAGTTTCATATTCACACCAAGACATCAACATTGGCAAACGTCTATTCATGAATTGCTTTTCACATTCCAACTGGTCTCCAACAGCTTGCGTAATGGGGTCTTGGCTAACGTCAATCTGCCCATTCATCAATTTAACTTGAGCAACTTCATACAAAACTCTACTTGTTTCATTATAAGCAACAGCCGGGAAATACTCTTGAACCCAATAATATCTTTTCTGCATGTATTCCTCAACGCTTCCGGCTATCTGAGCCATTTGAGTGAAAATGTCACGCATCATATTACGCATACGGTCTGGATAAGCACGTTCTATAAGAGTAAACAAAACATTATTCTCACCATTCCAATAATTACTACCATCTGCGTTCTTTGTATGTTCAAGTACATAATACGGTTTGGTCTGACGGCCTTGATTATCGGTCTTTTTGATTGTATCAAGGTCATCTTGCTTCCATCGTACTAATTTATCCACGGCAGGGTCAATCCAAGGATATACATTCTTTGTACGGTTATCTGTAGCTGCTTCCAATTTCAAGAAAGCCTGATGAAAAATTGTATCTGTAATATCAAGATAAGATGAAGCATGAGCGGCAAAATAAGATACACGAGCTTTAGAAAAAATGTCATTCAAAACATTCATATCCGATGTTCCAAGTGTACTCATTGCTTCCTCCAAAGTTACGCTCTTCTTTCCGTCAACAGTGTCAATACTAATTACAACACCTGCAAGCTGGTCTGTAATCTTAGGGCTTCCATAAGAATAGGCTCTTCCGTCACTTCCCCATGCAGTAGGTACTTTCACTATCTTTTCAAACTTAGATGTTGCAGGGTTAAAATAATAGACATTGAATCGTTCTGTGCCTACATTAAATATCCAATATTGATGATCGCGCACCAACTTATCACTATCAGCAATTAACTGTGCTTCTGTTCCTGCGTAAGGCTTCAACAGCGGCGAACAAGCAAATACAAAGTTTGCGAAATCAGCAAAATGAGTGTAAAGCGTCTTCTCAGTACCCCCTTTGGCTTCGTCTTCTATACGAAGAACCCCCTTATCGGTTTCACCACCATCGTACTTAGATCCGATTTCTACTTCAAACGCAAGCGTGTCACTATTTCCGCTCTTATAACAATATCCGTTCTTTATGTCACCAGTGTTAATAGTTACGCTATGAGCATATATATTGCCTTCCCACGCCCCTTGTGAATTTTGTTGAACAACCCAAGGCATTTGATAAAGAGCCGCAATAGCACCGTTATCAGCACCTGAAACACACAAATAATCGGGGCTCTTCTTCTTGTCGTAGCCAAAAGTTTTTTTGTCTCCCTTTCCGCTCCCCCAAGTTTGAAAGCCGCAAAAAATAGGCGTTCCATTCCCAATTTGATAAAAACACAAGAATGGCTTTTCATAACAACAAGCATGTGTATTTTGAAGAACGGGCCTGTTGTCACTTCCATTGTTAACAAGAATCTGCCAAAGTTCATCGTATGCCCAAATAGCACCAAGTTTATGGCTTTGCATAGGAGAGGCATAATTCGCTTTACCTACAAGTTTTGTAATTCCTCCACGTCCATCTTCTAATTCATACTTACTTGCATACACTTGGCTTACTCCATCTAAAGAATTGAAATAAGATATTTTCTTATAGAATTTTCCGTCCTCTTCATAATGAGTTGGATCTTCCTCTTTATATTCTTCAGCAGAGATCTCTTCATCGTCTTCAAATCCATCAGATATATTCCACCAATAATATCCCTTTGCAGATGTACCTTGTCCTTTGTCAGTCATGCCCACAAAAGTTCCTGAATGTTTCATGTCAAGACTTTCAGCATTACCACGTTCTGCATAAATGCGAACATCAATAGTCACATTTTTCTGCTTGCTCTGGTTTTCACGGGACGGATAATGACCTCCCTCTGGAATCTTACGAAGTATTGTGTTTAGACCAAGAGCATTACACAAGTCATAACCAATTTCTGTACCATTGAAAATTGAATTGAATCGTTTAAACAATTTTTTATCTTCAATGGTTGGCATACCTGCCATATAATCATTTTGAATCTGAGTTGATCCAAGCTGTTGACCTTTGTAAATACGAATGCCATAAACATCAACATCTGCTTCGTCTGAACCAATTACTATTGACTTGGCTCCACCAACGCCAATAGGAACAAATCTATCTTCATCAGTATATATAAACGAACGATTTGATTTGCCATTTACATATATTCGTACAAGGTTCATGCCTTCACCGCGAAGGTTTCTAATGATATTTATAGCAATATGCTCACGTTTCTCTTCTTGATAATGAACATCACAAATATCTTCAGTAAAGTTGTTTCTACTAAGACAAACTGCACGTGTAGGATAAATTTTTAATCCTGTGTACGCTTTACTGAAAGGAGCAGTTGCATCAATGATAGGGGATTCACCGACAATATTTTTTGCTTTTATGTCAAACTCTATTGTGATTGAACCTTCCACCCCTTCGTTGTTATGTCCAGTGTTCTCATCAAATAGCTCATACGGCAAGGTAAAACGATTACCGGCACCAATACTCAAAACAGGAACATTTACTTGAGCTCCTGTAGAATCTGTTTCAATATTGCTAAGCCAACCTGAATTTGTGTCCCTTGAATCCAAAAACAAATCATTTAACTCATGGCTAATACCATCAATAACGATAGATTGTTTTTCTGGAGATACAACAACATTAGCTCCTTTTGTAGGCGCAAAATTCTCTGAATTGTCAATAATAAAATTAATGTTATTGCCAAATGTGATTCCGTTTTCGTTGGTGAAAACAGCTTGAGCATTAATTACATCAGGTTGTTCTTCACCTTCATACTCCATAGAAAAGTTTTCGTCAAAGTCATAGCTTTCCCCATTAGTGCAGACTACGCTTTTTTTTATGTAAGCTTGCCCTGTTTCAGAATCTTGGAGTGTAATGTTAAGTTTTGTTTCATTTTGAACTGGATTATAAATTGCGTAACGGAAAATCGTTGCGCGTGTCCAGTTTTGAAACTCTTCCATAATATCTGTAACAGCTAAAACAGGAGTTTTCAAACTATCGCCTTCTGGAAGATAAATGAACTGAAACTCCTGATGTTCAGTTTCTGCTGAATATCCTTCACCAAAAGCAATCCACGCTTCTGCCTTTATAGCTCCTCTTACCAATGTAAATTCTTCTTGGGTTAAAATTGCTCCATAGGTATTGTCTATATATGTAGCAGTACCAATTGAATAGTTTTTAGTATATCCATTAATCTTGATTCTAAGCTGCTTATCAACATTGCCTGAAATGCGAAATGGTAGCTGCACACTGTCTCCTTTATAAGCGGTTGCAATAGACCCTTCATAATTGGCAGATACGTTAGAATATATGACCGTTAATGTTACAGGACTTGCGGTAATACCGCTGGTCTCACCTGTTGCCACCAAACGAATCTGATATGTTGCATCTGATGTCAGCAGTTTACTAAGGTCAATTGTTTTTGTCTGACCAGACTGTATGCTAACTGTAAATTCTTTACTTGGGTCCCACGCTCCCCACGAGCCACTTGAATTTTGTGTACGGCATGAAACAACGATAGTTGCATCTTCATCTTGATCAGTTGTCTCCTGAGTAATAGGATTGTACTGCTGCCATAAATAAGATACCTCAACACTAGCAATTGGCTTACTCGTCACAAGAGAGCCAGACGAAATACGGGTCAATTTTACAATGTTACTAACCCCACCTTGTTCTTCCAGCAATGGAATAGCTATATTCACTAATCGGAGTGCTTCATTAGCTTCGGGGTCTGTCATATAGTCGTTATAAGCGTTTTTATCTGCAAATCCCCAAAAATGATAGTACCCATCGGTGTCTTTAGTTTGTGGAATGACTGGATAACCAATTTTGGACCCAAGCTGACTTTTCAAAAAAGCTTCAATATCCTCAATATCTACGCTTTGATTTAGCTCTTTGTCACACCAAGGCTCAGCGAGTGAAGTTAAAGTTTTACGAATTACTGTATTCTTTGCCATATCATTTGATTTAATTTGTTACTTTTTACGATTAGCTCCCCATCCGGTGCCATAATCCCAACCGTGACCATGCTGCCACCAACCACCGGCTAAACAGTTACTAACAGCCTCCCATATCAAACGTGCTCCTTGGTAAGTTGCAGATATGGCTCTACGGCCATAGTATCTTGCTGATAATTCTAATTTATTTCTGGTAATCATTCTTCAAAAATATTGTATTCAACAGTATCGATGATTTTTCCGCTTTGTAGGAGCGCATCATATTCATCTTGAGTTATATATACAGTAGAGTTTAATGATTCAATCATTTCATTGACTTTAGAAATCAGTTGGTTAAACTCTGCTGCTGTAAGTTTTCCGCTGGCATTGACCCCTTGATTAGCGGTCTTTGTTCCTATAGTAAGTTTATCAATAGCCATATTATTAGAATATTATAGGAAATGAATAATCAAAATTATCAGATAGCCCTATCTCACATACAAAGACATCCGTGCCATCCATTTCATAGTTCAATGTCAGAACATTGTCACCGTCAGTTACATCAATATCTTCAAATCCGAGGTCAGTTGTCAAATCATCGCTCTTATATCTGTGCCATGTGAACGTAAAATGCTCCAACGCATATTCTACATTCACCGGCTGTCCTTGATAATAAACAGTAGCGGTCAAAATTGTAGAACACACACCATTCTGAAAGGCGTTACCTTTAGATGAAGTTACCAAAATAGTATAACCTTGAACATATTGTTTTGTTATATTGAAGGTGTCTGTGTATGTTCGTGAATCATTAAGCTTAATAACACACTGAAATGTTACTCTACTTTCACCGTGATAAGTCAACGGATTGCCTTCATCATCGGTTGTTGGCGGTGGCGTAACATACCCCAGCCAATAACAATCTTCAGGGAAAACTTCAAGAGTTGGTCCATTTGCCCCTGGAATCTCTTCCCATTTATCGCCAATTTGAAGATACCATTGTCTCTGACTGGATGTAGAGCTAAAACCAATCTCTTCTAAAGACATTACAATAGAAGCTGGACTGCATGTTTTACCGGTAGCAGAATCTTCCTGTCCAATGATTGTAAATGTGTCCTGACCCAAAATACGCATGTACCTATTGGCCATATTGTCTTGAGCATCTTGCCCAAGGTTATCCCAATTGAGAGTTACGTCCTTTCCAAAAGTTACTTTACCTTCTGAGTCCCACTTGATATTATTTTTAGCAAAATAGCCTGAACCATCTTGGTTTAATCGGAATGAATTAGTACGAGTGTCAATAGCGCCTGTTCCATCATAATTCAGTCGCAATAACGGATTCTGAATGGTTCCACCAATACCCCCACGAGCAAACCAAGCTCCATAATCATTCGTTTCATTCAGTATTTCATCTGTTGGTTGATATTGAGTGCAGTACTCACCTGATTCAAGCTGTGGAGCAGTGATAAACAATATACGTTCATCTGGGTCTATGCTGCCTGCTACAGATTGATATATTGAATCAGAAAATGAAGGAACAAGTCCCATTGTCATGTTCTCGTCAATTTTATCTGGCTTCAATAAATCAAAAAACACATGTAGCCTTCTCCATTCATGGGTTTGATATGATGCTATTTGAATGGAACCTATTACTTTGCCATTTTGCTTGATACCAATTTGGCATGGTTTCTTAGCATAAGCCCAGAACGAGAAACAATACCGTTTAGTCAAATGCTTATCCAACCATTCACGTGTTTGAGCTAACATTGTTAATTCACGAGAGCTTTCTGTCTTGTACACATTTCCCATCCCTGTAGGGTTTAACAATGTTTCGTTATCAATTGTGATGTCTGTTAAAAAGTCCACATCACAAGAGTTACGAAAACAGTTGCGATGGATTTTGCCAGCATAAAATGTAGATGCAAAGCCATTCTCATCACCAGCTGTTAACGTACCGGAAATGTGTGCGGTCTGAGAAGCATATAACTTTTGGATATACGCTCCATAACCAGTTAGTGTGCCAAACACAGGATCTGATACACCATCCATTTTACCAATGCGTATAGATGTAGAATCTCCAAAATTAGAAATGCTATCAAGTAATATAATATTGAAGTCGGCTATCTCAACCCAGTCCTTAACACTTAATTTTTGCAGGTCAAGTTTGAATGTACGAAGATGGCGACCAGAGTTCATTACGTTAATTGCCTGAAAGTGGTAATGCCAATCTGTTGCAAACTCTTCAGTCCACTCCGCATCCTTAACATCACCAGTAGTATAGGCTATTTCAGCATTAACAGTAACAGCTTTGTTGGCACGTGCTTTATATGAGACTAAGACACGTTTTTGCGCTGCCACTAATTCATAAAAATCCTGATGCAAGCCACAAAATCCATCAGATACAGCATTTTTAGTCAAACGAACAATTCGATTGTTACCGTCTTCACTATTCTTATATTGCGATGCCAAACAGGTACCCCGAACTATATATTGAGAATGAGGATCTTCAAACGCTTCACTGGCTATATTCTCCGGCCAACATAAGCTCTTATTACGACCTATACCATCAATAACATCCATAAAAGGAGATTGACTGTCTGAGGCAGTAAGGTACAATGCGCCTGACCGGTCTGCGTTAAAAAGATTGGTGATTCGTACAAAATCAAGTAATTCTTTTGTCTTAGGGGCATCTCCTTCCAATAGTGCCCCAACAAAGTAAGGCACATCTTTTTCAATGTTGACAGTGGAAATGGTGCCATCATCCTTAAAAACAGGTTTACCATCTACATCATACTGAGCTTCTGTAGAAAATCGTTTAGTAGTGCCATGCGCTAAGACGCACATAAGCGAATAGATGATATTGGAACCGTCAAAATATTGGCGGCGCACAATATCACCAGTTTGTAATCCCTGAACTTTTTTAGAATCAGGGGCTATGAGTATTTGGTATTTCTCCAGTTTTACCGGTTTTGCCATCACTATAACGCTATCACTTCGTCTCCTGAGCAGCTATCACTCACCCATAGAGACCCATTTGTACCATATATTTTTTGGACTTCCAGTTCATATATTCGCATCTTTTTACGTACTGTAAGAGCATCAAAAGTAGCGTGGAAGCCTCCATTGGTAATTTCCTCTTTAACGCCCCATCCATAACCAGCAAAGCCACTTGCAAAACTGGGCGATGAAATACTACCGTCAAAATAACCATTACCAGCATACCGGATACCGTCTGCTACTCCTTCAATGAACTTGCCATCATCAAAGAATAGAGCATCTTCTATCAGTCTGGTGTGATACTGATCGCTTTTTATTGCAAAATAATTTGCCTCAATAGGTTTGTCGAAGGCAAAAAATTCGCCATCAGTCAAAAAATGAAGCGTAGCGGACCAATCTAAATGCTTGTCTCTGAATGGAGAAGTGGTTTGCTCAAAGAATGTACTAAACATTAAATGCTCAGTTGGATGCTCATCAACTTCTCCATTCACATAAGGTATTAGAATATTTAATCGTTCAGTAGAATCGTCTTTATAAATAGCTGGCCCATCAACCGTTCCAAAACGAATTTGGTGAGGGAGTAAAATGCCCAAGTTAAAAGCATCAGTACGAAACGACTCCAATACTGATGAACCATTTACTGCACATTGAACCCTTAAACCATTTACAAAATTACCAGTACCTTCTTTAGAAATAAGTTTGAAGCTATTGGAATAATCCCAAATGTCCGACTGAAGTGAAATCTTGTTAGTTTGTTTTCCATTGTCACTGTCTCCCAAGTTCATTATCATTCCGGGAGCAGAGAACGAAACCACTTTATTATTGCGTACATGAATAATGTAATTCTCATCTAATTTAATTCCATGACCATTTATTATCCGCAAATCAGAATCAAGTACTGCACGATTTATTTGAACTACCTCTCCATCCTCTCCAACTTGGTCAATTATTTCTGAGTAAAACATTACCATTTGGTTACACTTCAAAGAAAAGCCATTGTCAACAGTAAGAGAGCCTTCTATTAAAGAATTTTGTTTAACGGTAAGGTTTTCATGTATATTGGCACTTTTCATAGTCCAATCCACATCAATCTTATTAGAATTTCCTGAGTGGTAGAACTCGTGTTTGTTCCAGAAAATGCCGTCTTTATTAATAATGATATTCTTCAATGTAAAGACGCCATCAACATCAATGTTGCCTTTCACAGATATGTCTTGTCGCTCTATAACAAGCGAATCGTTATTTAAATAAATACTCTTGTTACCATCGAAAGCGATACCGTCTCCAAAATTCAAGACCCCAGTAATATCGACATTCCCTTTGACATTAAGACCGCCATGAACAATAGCCCATTTATTTTCCTTAGAATCAATTGATACCTCAAATATTTTTTGTCCGTTGACACCAGCATCAAAACCATACCAAGCAGACAATGCGCCTTTCATAGAATCACCTCCACGAGATACAAATCCGGTAGGTCCAGTTTCTTCCCCACCTCCACCGATGCCATCCACAACAGAGAGAATGGAGTTTGCAAAAAGATATGCAGAGTTCTTCATCAAAATAGTAGAAAAATTTGATGACACCTTATCAATCTCTGCCTTTTTATCCTGATTAATTACAGGTTCCCCGTTTGAATCAAAAACCGGATTGCCATTACTGTCTAATACAAGCAAGTCATCGGAAGACGGGAAAACTGGAGGATCGACCTCATTAGCTTTCACCATCCCCTGATAAAGCTTATCATACAAGTAATACAGGTCACTTGTTTTATCAAGTTGTTCTTCATTAAAATCAAGTTGTGCGTTTGCCATAACTATTTCTGAATTTGAACTTTATTTGTTAAAAATCCACTATGACTGGAAGCAAACGACTGTATTTTTGCTTTCAGTGAAATAAAACTTGCAATAACATTTGCTGGGGGTTGAGGCCCCATCATGGTTGGCGTCATCATTTGTCCAAGATACCCTACAAGGTCTGACAAAATAGTTGCTAACTGTTGGCCAAGTACAGCATCGTCTGTTCCGCTATCGCTACCAATGTAAACAACACCGTCAATAACCTTTACTTTAGATTTCCCCTGAGCAATGATGGCTTCGTCGTCGTTCAAGTCCAGCGTCGTCTTGTCATGTGTTATATTCAAACCGTCTTGCGTCATCGTCAAAGAAGTCTTATTGTCTCCGATGACTTGAGCAATCTGAGTACTGTCAATTGTCTGAGAAACTTTATTCTCTTCGTCTTCACCCTGAACGGTAGTCAATATTTTATCTTTTTCGTATGTTGTATTCGTTTGAACGCCGGTCAATTCCAATTCGTGAATATCAGGAGCATTCTCGTCATCAGGCTTGTACTCCTCGCGCTCTCTAACTCCAATGGAAATCTTTTCATGGGAATCAAGTTGAATAAGATCTACATGAGAAAACATGGTCACGTATTCATTGCCAGTTTCAGGGTCTTTGCTAACCAACACATCCGAATAAAGTTTTGGGATTATAATATATCCTTGAGTGTCTTTCTGGATGGCAGTCAGCAAAACGCCTTCGTGATAACCTATTTTAGCGTCTTCTGACTCAGCTATAGACCAGTCTGCATATTCTTGTACATCAATTGTACCGAACAATTCATCGTCCTCATCAGTGTGGATTTTGGCAACGAACCCAGTGACTTTTGAGGTGCCTCGAACAATACCTGTCTGACGATTGACAATACCTTTTAAGGCTATGGAACGAATAGCCTCACGTATCATCTCGTTAGATGAATGGTCCGTTAAATGTTTTTTCTTGTCAGTCATAACTATTTGTCCTGAGCTTTGTTGCCGTCTCGTTTAATGCAATACGGCAATGTTATTCTTTGACGAAATCCATCTGTACCAAAGGTTGTTGTTACCTCTTCAACTAAATAAATCCCATTTTTTCCAGGGTATCTTTTGTCAATTAGCTGCACTTGCTGTGCGGTATGGATATGTAAGTCACCAAATAATGTCAACGAACCCTCTATCCCTGTCATATTGTACCCTTCAAAATATTTAATTGCCTCTTCAGCTAACTTCTGAACTGTAACAGGAATGGTTTTAGAGACAAAAGCAATCTGTGTATAAAGTTTCATGTCCACCTTATCATTAGGAGCATCGGTCAAGTATCTTTTACCAGCTTTTAGAGCTTTCCTACTGAGTTTCGTCTCATTGACATAGCGATAACGTGAATTACTGTTAGATTCATCTTTTGCAGGATCATATTGAGGGTTTCTCAAAATAGTGATGTTGATAAACTTATCATCAGATGAAATACCATTGGCTTTCACCGCTAAAAAATCTTTGTCAGAAGAGGTTAAAGTAAGCCCGTTGTTTGCTACATGATAGTCGAAATGAATTGGAACTACCACTGGAGTTGTAGCGGCATTCAATAGTGAGTCTTTACCTGGATTTGAAAAATAAGCTCTTCCTATTTGAATGGCCGATTGACCATTGTAATCACTCAAATAACAGAACAATCCGTATTTAGCCCATTCTGTTAACACATCAGCTACCGTCAAATCGGTGTTCAATTCTACTGCTCCTAAGTCAAAATCCATTTTAGCTGTATCTGGATGCAAAATAAGACCAGTATTCTCCAGAAGTTTATACCTTCCGTCTTCACCAATAAAGTCTTTAACTTCACACTTTTTCAATTTGACTTTAGGGCATGAAATTGTTTTCAAAAAACTGGCTAAATTCTCGCATTCCAATTCAATAGGGGTGTCAACGCTCACTTTCGTGATATACCCATCAAACATTAAGCTCATATATTTTTTGGAATCAGCTCCTGTGTTCTTAAAGTTTGATAGATATTCATTGTATGTATTATTGTCATTATAAATAGTTTTACCAGTATTTCCAGTTTTTGCCATTTCAGCGACTTTGGGGTCTGTTGTATATCCAAGATAGATCTTTATACGTTGTCCTACTTTGAAGGTATCTGCTGAAGCCACAGAGGTTTCTGTACGAGTTTCCTCAACTACACCACTATTGGAAAGTTGAACACTGATTTTTTGAAAATCTTTCTCTTCTTCAGCAGTTCTGGCAGTAATAGTTTTGCGCACTATGGTGCCACGCGGAAAACGTACAGAAGCGGTTCCGATCAGTTTTTTGAAAGATTCTTCTATTTGTACATCTTCGACTTCACAAATACGCATAATATCACCACTTACATCTCCATTAGGTTTCTTTTTATCTTTAGGAGTCCATATTTCAATCAAAGAAATGAGAATATGGAATCCTGGCTGTTTATTTGTATCGAACTCTGCCATAATTTTAGATATTAGGAAGTAACTCATCAAGACCGGCACCTGCTAATGAAGATGTTGTGTTTGTTGCAACATTCAAAGCTGTCTTAGCTGCCATTTGTGCCAGCTTGTTGTCAAGAATAGTTTTGTACCAAGAATCCCATTGCGATTCTGCAAGATCCTTATTTATAACTGCTATCGTGTCAGATTGAATTGTTATTGCATCATCCGGTTCTACCGCAACACATGTAAAGCTATAAGGCTGGATATTCTTGTATTCAGCGGAATCCAGTGAAAAATCTTTGATAATAACACGAGTAACGCCAAGAAGTCCAAAAGTGATAAAATTTACATTTACTATCCCATTGTGCTGCATAATTTTAACAAAGCGCTTTACAGCTTCTGTCGGGTACACGCCTTCGTCATTTGAAACAATAGAACCACTGATAGTGTATGTCATGTCACCACCTGAAACCAATTCTTTACGTGTAAAATCGCGCCCTTGGACTTGCGTAAGAATTATGTTTTTACTACTATTCATGGACACCTTTGGTGCAAGGTCTATATGAAACACAGTCTTTGTATCAAATGGATCTGCTTTATAATTTTGAGTTGTATGTTGAATTTCATTACCCGGATTCCATAACTGTTCAAGAGTGCTCTTTTTCTTTATCGTATAAGATTCAACTGAATTTTCATCCCATAAGACATCATCATAATGTACTTTGTCCTCGCCGTCAAAAGACAATATAAGTGCTTCTGGAACAGGAGTTCCATACTTCGTTTTTGCAATAAGTTTGTGTCCCCCCTCACAAATAATAAATCCAAAGTCTTCAGTCGATTTCTTACCATTATTAATGAGAACTTTACGATTGGCATCTTGCTCAGTACGCATCGCATCTCTCATTTTATCACGAGCATATTTTTCATATCTTGGAAGGAGACTGTTTAATTCCCCTTCCAAGGTTGACATAGCGAGTTGCTTAGCTACATGAACCAAAGCACTTTTATATGCAGAACGAGAAACATATTTAATTCCACCCTGCGTTTTCTGGTATCGCCAATTTAAGCTGTTTACAAATTGAGAGGTCGTATTTCCTGCATTAAATACAAGATTTGACCATACACTATCAAAGTACCCCATATATTACGTATTTGCAAGGCCATTCAGCATCATGGTACCGTCTGCGGCGGCTTCATAGAGTGCGTAGGCAACTTCACGTTTGATTTTATCAATTATAGCAACGTTATTTTCGTTGGTCAAGTCAATTGAGTCTACATTCATCAAATTTTGAATATTGATATTAATTTGTTTTGGAATTGCGCGTTCCTTTTTATGAGATTTATAATCTGATGTTCTTGTACCAGTGTGTTCATCTTTGCCATCTCCACCCAGTGCTGCTCTGTTATTAGCCCCTGTCGGATTAGGGTTGGCGATTGCATTGCCCATTTGCTGAGGGGTCATAGTTACACCTGTTGTAGTATAGGCGTTTTGCGGCGTCATCCAATTATTTTCGCTATTCCAAGAAGGCCACCAGCTATATGGATTGCCAGATGTGGTATCAGACGAAAAGAGTGTTGGCCATTCTGAATTTACAGTCTGTACAGTTGTAAGCAGTGTATTCATGTTATTGGACATATCCAACAACCCTTTCGATATTTGCGCTGGCTGATTATTATCGTCAATAAGTTCCCATTGTTTTGAGCTTGCATTCCAACGCCATTTTTGACCATTTACTTCTCTGACTTCGCCATCACGTGAACCAGACAATTCTACATTTGAGCCCATAAATGACTGGGCTAATGTCAATAATGTGTTGGCGTATGTCTGAAGTGCCTGAGTTGAAGGAGACGCTTCAAGACCAAGTTTCTGAATTGACTCCAAAAGACGCTGCATGTGCCCTGCTGCTGTTTGTGCCATCGTCTCAGGTGTTTCACGTCCTTTCGGGTCAAACCATCTACCATTTCCATCATAACCAAAATGACGATACCAACCGGCAATGTCATTCGGGTTATAGTCAGCGAGTGTATTGCCGAGAATGTCATAATCACTCCATTTAAGAGTCTCAACAACATCATTTTCTGTCAACTTGCCATTTGCCAACTTTTCCTTAAACTTTATAAGGGCATTTTGAGCATTTGTAATTTGAAACAATGACTTCCAAAGCAACTGGGAGCCAATGTAAGACTGCGCAATGTCTTCGCTTGTCCAATGTTTTGCAATATCACTGTCTTCATTCCATTGGTTAGGGCGAGTAAGATTGGCCCATGAAGAAGGGCCATAAGTAGATGCGAAAGTGTCACGCCAATTTTTTACATCCTCAACAGTCGATTTACCATAAAGCATTTGAGCCAAACGCCGCTGATTTTCATCAATTATTTTAGAACGATATTGTCCATGCAACATTTCCATTGCAGCGGCAACATCATACATAACAGCATCGTTAGCATCTGATGTACCATCAGGATTATTAAACTTTATAATATTACCATCAGCATCTTTATATGCCCAATAAGTATGAGTTTGTGGCCTTCCATACCGATCATATCCGTATGTTTCTGTTTGTTTATCAATAGATAAGCCGAATTGTTTGCCGTATTTATTGAACATATCGGCAGCATTCTGGGCCGCACCTGAACTACCAAAAACTGAATCAGCAGAATAAAACCGTTCATACATGGTTTTATATGTTTCATTGCCAATGTCTTTTGTCGTTGTAGCATTAGGTGTTTCAATACCAAGAAGTTCCTTCATCAGCTCAGTACGGCGTTGAATAAGGTCGTTAATGTCATAATTCTTACGCCATACAAATTCAAGGTAACGTTCTGTACGAGTATTACCATTCAATAAAGCCCCATCAAGTAATTGATGGCTCTTCGTAAAATCACTCACAAAACCTGCAAGTTCGTTGAGGTTTTGGTTGAAACTGGCGAGAGAAGTTCCAAGAGCACCAAGTGCTAATCCGGCAGCTGCAATCCAACCGGCAGGACCGCCTACCATAGCAGCCATTCCAGCCGCAGACAAAAGCCCACCTGACGCAATATCCCAACCATTTGCATTTTCCTTGGTCATTTGGTACATACCCATCATCATACCGGCAGAACCAATACCCATTTTACCCAAACTGCCAAGCCCGTTTCTTATTTGCAAATTCCGAACTCGTCTATTAAATGCTTTACGGTTTTGCTTGTAACGGTTTAATACAGATTTATCTTCTGCTTGTCTGTTAGCATATACGCCAGAGTTCCATGCAGCAACTTCTGCATCTCTTCCGAAATTATCGATATTATTCAGATAATAACCACTGGTTGATGCGTGAGGTCTTGACAAATCCAAACCTTTGCCAGCTTTTATATATTGTTTATAGGACAACGATGGAAGCCCCATCATTCCTGCAACAATGCCCAAAGGAGACGCTGACGCAGAGCCAACTGGATTCTTTAACCCAAACGGTATCATAGCTGCTGATGCTGCACTGCCTAATTTTCTGAAAGAAACTGCCAGACTCAATATAACAGCACCGACTTTTCTTAATCCCAAAAGACTAAGAAATACACTTCTAACAGCTGTAACAGCTTTTACGACTGGCCAAATCATTAACTGGAATTTAGCCCATACTTTAATGATACCACCAAATTTGTCAAAAAACACAGCAAACCATTTGGAAGCATCAATAAGAACTTGAATAAACTCCATTAAAGCATCGGCAACCTTCTTGAATGTTTTTTGAGCTTCAGGATTCTTGTTAGGGTCCATCCAATCAATTGCAGATTTCATCCAAGCACGTAACCCTCCCTGCACACCGTTAAATGCAGTTACTCCTTGATCTGTAAAAACAGAGGTAAGCTGTGCCCACAAACCCTGGAAAGTGTTTTGCTTTTCTTCGGCCAAACGGCGTGTCATGCCGCTCGCTAAAAAGTTTTCAAGATAAACGTTTTCCCATTTATCTGCATGAGCTGCAAGGGCTACAGCACCGGAAGCAGCTGTTTTATGGAATATTCTATAAAAAGCATCTACATCGAGGTTTTTGTCATGAAGCTCTTGAAACACTTGAAGCAAGTCTTTTCGTTTTCCAGATTTATCTGTAAGACTAACACCAATCTCATCCCAACCTTCCTGCTGTTTTTTGGTAGGATTAGCAACGTTTGCCATAATTGTACGCATAGTTGTACCAGCCTGGGAGCCTTTGATACCAGCATCACCTAATACACCGATGGCCGCAGTTGCCTCTTCAAAAGATATACCACCAGCAGAAAGCAAAGAAGCAGCATATTTATAGGCTTCAGCTATCTCCGTCAAAGTTGTATTAGACATGGTAAACGTATTAGTCATAATATCAGCTGCATTGCGCATCTTATTTGGTGCAATGTTATATGCAGTCATAATATTTGTTACCACATCTGCGGTTTCGCCAAGCTCTGTGTCACCAACCAAGGCTATGTCGGCAATAGGACTAATAGATTGCTGAATTGCATTTGCATTTAAACCGGCCATAGAAAGGAATCTGGCTGCATCTGCAACCTCAGTCATCTTAAATTTAGTCTTCATTCCAACATTACGGATAACTTGAGTCATGTGAGCAAATCGACCTGCAAAATTTTCTTCATTGTCATGTGACTTCAAGATATTTTCTACCGTCTTCATTATGTTGTCATATTCAGTAGCCTCGCTGAATACATCGGATATAAGCATACCAGCCCCTGAAAGGCCATAAGCAATGCCCATACCTTTCAACATATCTATTGCTATACCGCCGTTATTGGGGAGTGGTGTTGGTCCCCAAATCTTATATCCAAGATTTGTCGGATGCTTAATTGCAGATGGATAATAGCGTTTGGATGAAGACGATGTACTGGAAGGTGCGGTACGTGTTCGTTGCATAGAACCAACTGTTGTAGAAGTAGCAGTTGTTCGAGAGGTGGCTTTAGCTTTATTACCTGTACCACCCAAAGTAACACCCATTGCATTTAGCTGTTGCACTTCAGCCTTAGCCATTTGTAAAGCACGAATCAACTTGCCAATCTTCTGAGTGGCAGGTTTAGTGTCTATCTTAACAGAATATTTTCCTCTGTTAAGTGCACTCATAGTCTCCACGAGACCACGAACTTTATTTTGTAAGTCTATAATTGGTTTCGTAGCTTTATCCATTGACGATACCGCACGCTTAAACGAATTAATCGCGGATTGTGCATTGGCAGCATCAACATTGACTATATAATTTACTTGATATGTTTGTCCGGCCATAATTAAATCGGTCTTTTACAAAGAATAGAGATATGGATAAAGGCATGGGGAAAAGATTAGCCCCCGCTACACAAGATTTGTAACGAGGGCTTTCAACGAGTTTTATAATCCTAAAGCATTTGCATGTCTTGTGATGACCATTTGTCCGTGCATCCATTCAGCTTCGCAAACAAGTCTGGCGAACTCTTCATCGTCAAGGTCATCAATGTTGACTCCTGGAAAATAATGTCTTAGGAAGATTATTTTTTGACGGAAATAATCATCCTCTTTTACTTCCCAGGTTTCGATAAATTTATGACACGACCACCGCGCATCTGGATAATATGCTGAAGCTGACCCATAAGGCCAAAAAGGAACAATGAATCATCGTCAATAAGTTCACGGTCCCCATCCATGAAACAATCACGAGCAAGCTGACGCATAGCCGATGCCTGATCTTTCTGAGCGAAAGTCATGTACTTAGAGAAATCGATAAACGAAGGCTGACAAAAGTACCCAATGTAGATTTCCTTTTCATCATAGTTGGGATCGCCTTCTACCATTAAGGGAAAAATCTTCTTCTTCGGGTTCTTAGCTTTCAGTTCAGCAACTTTCTTTTCAACAGTTGCAAGCACTTGAGGGTCGATGGCCTCGACTTCCTGTGTTTCAATAATTTCTTTATTTTCCATATCTTTATGAATGTTATTAAAGTTGTCTTTATTAGAGAATAGCGCATCGATAGATTATAAGAGTGAAAATACACCAAAGAAAATGCGACACCAGCTAAAAGCCAGTGTCGCATACACTCTAATAAATCCTATGGAAGAAAATTATTTAGTGCTCAATTCAATTTTGAACGGGTTCAACTCAAATTCCTTGGTGATGTTTGTATCATCCTGAGAGACCTCCATTCCGTCTTCGTTGAACAAACAACCTTTTAGAGTAACAGTCTCCGTAGAGAAGTCTTGAGTATTAAACTCATTTGCAAAAGAAATCACTAAATCAAATTCGCCAAGAGCCATCAAAGAACCTTTAAGTGCTCGAAGCTGAACCTGAGTATTGTAGTCCATCGTAATCTGAGCTGTGTACTCAGTGTTTCCAAACCCACGATTTACAGGCTCTCCACCGAGACCATAATTGGTCTCAACTTTCTTCTTTCTGTTCCACTTAATAGCGGTTACTCCTTGAAGAATAATCGGGTTTGGATTAGCTGACCCAGTTAGAGCCAAAGAAGTCAGCTGAACCATTGCCCATGAATAGGCTACGTTATTTACAATCATTGTAGTATGTAATTTTTATTACTGCTGACTTACGTAAAGACCTTCCGTCACTTCAATCGACTCAGCGCATCCCATAGGAACGATACCATACGAAAGAGTCAGCTTTTTGGTAACAAGAATATTCTGTTCAGCTGGTACTGTAATAAATGCAGTGCCGCTAATTTCCTCTGCGCTTTCCATCTCATCCAAGATGTCTTTGAGAAGGTTCTCAAAAACAGTTACCTGAGCAGAAGACAGATTGCCGTTAGAAGGGTCAACTTTAATTGGAGAGTTCACATAGGGAAGCAACGCTATACGAATGAGACGACGGGATTTGTTAATTGTTCTGTTACGTGAAATGGTGCAAAAATCTCCAGCAGAACAAGTATGATCATTAGCAAAATATGTATGGCCTTCCATTCCCTCAAAAGAGCGGACAAACACATATCCAGCTTCCTCTAACGCATTTAGCTGAGATTTACTTAAAGCTGAATAGCTAAGCCCATTTTTAATTCCACCCTCAGCCAATGATGAATCTCCAAATCCCATTTCAATTGCTGGAATGTAATTTACAAGGTCAAATTGGCGAACCCAACCAATAGACTCACCAACTCCGGCTTGTGTTAACGTACCAAGAGCCAATCCAACAACACCTACAGGAGTTGTTGATTCAAGAGATGCTTGCATACGTCTAACTTTTTCATCCATAGATTGAGACAGCAATACTGTTACATAGCGAGCATCAACTACGCAAGAAGGAATTTTGCTGATTGCAATCTGATCTTTAGGACTGGAGTCAACAACCACTTTAGAAGTGTTTGCACACAGTAAAATAGAAGCTGGAGCAAAATAGTCGTCAGCAAGCTCAACAGCGACACGATTAATATCTGCAACGAGATTGAGAGAATAGGTGTTTGCCATTGAATCGGGTTGGCTCCACAATTTCTGTTCAGTCCATACACCAATCTGGAATATTGATCCGCTGGCTGCACGCTGCATCTCAATAATTGCATTCCAATTATCAGAACAATCCGCAAACATGACAAACAGTCGTCCACTACCACCAGCCATACTGAAGAACTGGCTGATATGGTAATACGGAATACCGGCCAAAATATCCGTGCTTGCACTGTCTTCTTCGTCAACCCCTCCGGTATAAGCAGTAATCCCTGCCTCAATAGCATCATTAAGACTATTAAGCTCTACTACTTTGTCCTTCCATGTGTCAACGATATTAGCGCCACCACCCTCAGTCCAAAAGTTAGACTGACCAGAGATGTCGAAAATGAGACCACATACTTTTTCAATGGTGTTAGATCGCAATACCGGAATATTGCCATCTGTGTCTCGCATAAAAACATTTCCTAATGCCATTGTATGATAGTTTTATTATTTGTAAAATGGATTTTGATAGAGAACCGCGTCATTTAAGAACGCTTTCGGAGTATCGGTCGGGAACACGCCTCCCAATTTATCAATATATGCCTCCTTTATCTCTACATGACGTTTCAGATAGTTCAGTGCAAAAGGAGGAATATCGTCCTGAGATTCACCAGTTGTTTCAGTGATTATTTCGTCTTTTTCAGAACTGTCTGCTGCACCCTTATGACCACTGTTTGTGGGTTCCTTTTCGGGCTCATTATCAACTTCATCAGCTTCCTTGTCTACTGAGGATTCAGCAGTTTCTGTGTTTATCTGTGGGTTTTCAGGTTCCGGTGCATTTGTTTGCTCTGTTAATGTTTCCGTACCTTCAATTGCTTTCTTTTTAGCCATAAGATTATTGAGTTAAATGAAAAAAGGAATGGAGTTTCGGTGTCTCCACTCCTTTTTCGATGATACACTAATTATTACTTATTAATCAGTATGATTTTTGTACGGTGTCCAAACTACAATTTCACTCGGACGAACCAGGTTGACGTCCATTTTGATTCTCATTTGGAAGAAATACAATTCAGAATTTGCTTGAAGGCGTTCAACCTTTACAGACTCTTCATCTGTGCTGTAGTCAATTGCCATCCACAAGCATGACTCCTGATCCGTAGAGAACTTACCGAAGAAAATAGTTGAATCAGGCATACCGTCAATTACAACAATTTCCTTTCCTTTGAAAGTTCTGCGATTGACATCAGGATTTTCAACGTACTTGTATTCCTTCTGAGTAGTCAAATACTGGTCATATAAATCCCAAGTTTCCCAGCCCATAACAAATTTGAGCTTTTTGGACTTACGAACATTGGCAGGGGTTTTCTTCCAGATTGTGTACAAAGCATCTTCTACATCTTTACCTGTAGTAAATTCAGTAGCTCCAGCTAACACGACCTTGCCTGAAGCAACTTCATTTTTAATAGCTTCAGTTACACCACTGTTCTTTTCAACCGCATCTTGAGCCTTCAGGTTTGCCATTACTCTCGCAAGAGCACCGTCGAAATACTTCATCTTACCAGCAGCAGAATCTCCACCAAGCTTAGTGCTACCTACAGGTGCATCGATTGTAGAATCATCTCCACCCTTTTTACCACACCAGATACAGTCATTTACATACTGGTCTTTTCGATCAAGCAGTAAACGCAGCATTGTTTTTTGAACAGCAGGGTCAAGTTCTCTAAACACTAACGGACCTTCAGGCTGGGCAAATCGCCAATACTCTTCAAAATCACGAGGGTTAAACTCCAAGTAAATCATAAAGTCCTGCGGGTCGAGATAACGCTCAGACAGTTTGTACTGGTTAAATCCAGTTTCGTCATTAGCGGCTCCTTCAGTAGATGTAGGAGTTGGTTTGTTATCCTGAATAATAGAACCAAGTTGAATATGAGGCAGAACGTAACGTTTCTGAATACCGGGCTTCACATGAACAAGACCGGCCTCATAGGTCTCATTCCCCTTCGCGGTATAAACAAGGAGGTCTTCAAGTACCTCACCCGCATAAGTGTTACCGGCAAAATTGATTGTAGCCATTGTTATAAAGTACGGGGATTAAAATTTTTCAAATTCTACCTTGCCGAATTTTGCTTCAATTTTGGCTTTCATCTGAGCGTCAACATCTTTCAATGTTTCTTCGATTTTGCCTACATTAGCAGGGTCATCAGCAATTTCTTCTGTGATTACTTCACGAGCCTGGATTGATGCAAGAGTGCTCTTTACTGTAGCGAGGTCGGATTCAGCCATCTTAGTCCAAGCATCTTTTGCAGAAGCCTCAATTTTACCTGCCTTGATTGCGTCGTTGACAACGGCTTCAATCTCAGCTGTGCGAGCTGCTTGCTCGGCATCCTTGTACGCCTGAAGCGATTTCTTAGTCTCTGCCAGTTCACTGTTGACATTAGCGAGTTCAGCCTCTTTGCCTTCCAGTTTGATCTTAGTAGCAGTAAGCTCACTCTGAGTGTTTTTGAGTGCTGCTTCTGCATTGATCAACTCAGCAATGCGAGCTTCAATCGCTGCGGCCTGAGTGTCCTTAGCGAGTCCAAGTTGTGCTGAAATGGCGTCGAAATTGTTTTTTTCGTTATTTTCCATTTTGTTATCTTGGATTGGTGAATAATTGTCTTTCTGATTACGAATAGCACTTATCGATTCAATAAGTTTATTTTCGTCCACTTCAGCAGATACAGCAGACATGATATTGCGCATATCTGCCGCATTATCAATGCCTATCATTTCATTTTTCACTTTGTCACGCACCTTCTTAGAAGTCTTGATGACATTCTCTGTTGGGAGGAACCCTGCCTTAACAGCATCTTTAGCACTGAAGAAAGTGCCGTCTGCATCTCCTTCGCCGTTCATAATTTCTGCAACCTTGTCCTTAGCAAGCCCAAAACGTTTGGTGTAGATGGTTTCCAGCTGTGAGCGGAAAGCTTCAACAGTTTGCTTCACTGATGGGTCAGCATCTTCAACTTTTGAGTTAAAAGGATTGTGAATCATCAGCAATGAGTAGTCGTGCATATAAAGATTGTCTCCAGCGGCCCAAATAACACTGGCCATAGAAGCAGCAATGCCTTCTATCACACAATCAACTTCAATCGGACAAGAGCGAATAACTGAGAATGTGCTCATTCCGTACAGTACAGAGCCGCCTTCAGAATTAATCATTACGATAATCTTTGAAGGCTTTACATAGTCTTGCAACCATAAAAACTCATCGTTGAAGCAACGAACACTATACTCATCTACGGCTGAAAAAAAGCGAATGATAGCTGGCTGACCTTCCTCGGCCTTGCCAACCACGTATTTCAAATTTTCTGCATCCATAATTGATTACTCTTTTTCCAAGAATAGAACATTGCAAATCAAGTCGGGTGAAATCATTGTTTTTTATCGTAAAATCCTGCAACATCCTCAAACTTCGGGTATTCGTGATTAGGTATGTGGTCTGGATTTGCAATTTCGTTTTGGTCACTTGGCTGAGTAAACGGAGGTACAGTAACGTACACATCCTTATAATCCTTATAGGCGTATGATGTGAAATCTTGAAACCAAATTTGATAGTCAATCCAATAAGGTTGTAGTGCATCGTCAAAAGTCAATGGCTGATCCCAATACTCCAGCTGAAAACGATAGACCAATGCTGGAAAATCGCTCTTTTTAGATTCAATGGCTGCAACAATACGTTTATACACTTCAAGCCCCTCACACTCAACCTCGTCATCGCTGTTATTTAATCGATTAAGGACATAATGAATGCGCATGGTTCCTTTACCATCAGCAATATTTGAAGTTCCAACATTGTAGTAAATATTAATAAAATGAATAAATACTGCTGGAAAAACAATTCCATACTCTTGATTATTCCCATTGTACTTAATACGATTTAGCTGTCCATTATCCAACTTAATAGTTTTGAACAATGGGGGGCTATTAGGATCTTTAGGGTCTTTAGGAATAGATTCCAAAATTTTTCGTACAGCCTTATATGCTTCAACCATTGCATTGGTTTCTACAACTTCCTGCACTTCATCGATTTCAGGGTCTGGAACAGCAGGAAGTTCTTCCGGTATTGCTGGCTGTATTGGCTTGTGTTTGTCAACTATCATAATCTTACACCAGGAAATGTTCTAAAAAGGATTCTTTCTAATTCTTTCAATTTGTCATTCATAACCGATGAGTCCCGTTTTTCCGTAGGCATAAACTGGCGCTGCGGCATATTAGCAACTCGACCGGTTCTTACAGATGGATCGTCAGAGTTGTGTACTGCGGCAAAACAAAATCCTTTATGATTATATGTTCCTTTAAATGATTGAGGGTCAGTAAAAACTCTAACCTTACCTTTTGCACGATTATAGGATTCAGTCTCATAGACAATAGAGTTCCGTAATGACCGAGATTCAACCAAACCTCCGACAGTAAAACCACCTTTATTCCTCTTAGGTCGATGCTTCCAAACCATACTTCCTTTTGAATTAAATCGCTTCATATCAAAAGATTTTTGAAAAATATCAACTGCGGATTGTCCAACTGACACTTGAAAGTCCCAGACATTCAAATCAAAGGCGTGTGGCAACGGTTCCCACTGAGCAACAAATTGTTGTGGTGTCAATGGAATACCTCTATTCATCTGTGCCATCCTCCAAGTATTTTGCTTTGATACGATTTGCTATGGCATTGAGACGACCTACGTGCCGCTCATCAACTTGAAAATATGGGTGCTCATCTGAGAATATGCGACCTCCAAGAGCTACACTTTCCTTAAATGTGCGATTAAACCAATCTGGCATTTCTGGAAACGTAGACGCTTGGATAGATGCCATGATGGTTTCAGTATCTTCTATCAAATAGCAACGACATTGGTGCTCAATAGGTGGAATCAGCCATGCGGGAAAACTGGACTTTGGAGCGGTAAACCCTTCATATTGAAGATGCCACGGACGCACACGTTCATCACCTTGCGTCATATACATCAAAACCGTGTTGTCTTTTATCATTGATAGGTATGCAGCGATAATCATAGCATATTCAATGTCTACATTTTCGGTGCACATATACCGTTCATGGAATTTAGAAAAGACTGGGAAATAAAAATCAAGCCAATACTCTTCATCCATTTCGTCTTCATCCTCGTCAGCCAGTGCCTCTGCTAACTCAGCCATATCGTCAGCCATCTGGTATTCTTCAGCTACCGCAAAGTCAACCAAATTATCGACTGCGGCTAAGATGATATTACGCTGAGCCATTTGCTCGCTGTTAAGCTCATCCGTATTACGAATCAACCGTAGCGCTTCCTCGAAATCAAGACCAAAACCAGCACACGCTCTCCGAATAGCAATATCTGCACGAGCATCCATGAGCGCTTCCAGTGATTCCCACTCGCCATCATTGTTCGCCATACTGATTACAAAATCATGGAACAGAGGAAGGAGTATGGCTACTTCCTCTTCATGCCGGTCCTTGCTATCATCCGGTTGCTTCAAAGCAACTATATTGGAGAGAGGGGTTGGACCTACTGCCCCCTCTCCCGAAGAAAATTTTTAGTTTCACGGGCACGTCCGTATCTACGGAAATACTCTTCATCAGTGAGATGGCGGGTTGCATTCTTGCTATAACCTATACTACCTCCACCGCCTCCAGTTGAACCACTTACTGCACCATCCACAACGTTGAGTTGGCGTTTGACCTTAACACCAAATTCCTGCTCAATCGTTTCAGGGTCCATTTCCCATGATGTACATAGATTTTGGAATAGACGTATGCGATCTTCATCAGACATCTCAATGCGCTTTGCATATTTGAACTCCAGTCCATCTGGAAGATAACCCAAGCGAACAAGGCGAGGTATTACAGTCTCATTCATTATCAACTCAATGAAATCACGATATACCTCAATGCGATCACGGAAAATATTTTCATGTGCTCTCGTGGCACCGACATACGATTGAGTAGCACCAGCCATTGATTCTGAACCAAGAATAAGATTGGAAACATCTTTATCCACATTAGCAATCAGCCCAGTAAATACATGCTCAGAATTACTCATAGTGAAGGTCTTAATGTCCACCTCATCATTCAATCCGGTTACAATCACCTTATTCTGTGCAGCACTGGCAATGTCATTTGCCATTCGTTTACGGTCAACAGTGTTTTCTGATTCAGTCTTACCATGAATAATAGGCTGACCATAAGTGTGTGAGAAGTTGACATAATTGGCGAATGTGAATTTTTTAGCCAGAATTAAAGGAGCGACAGCAGAGAATAATCCAAGCTCTCCACTATTGATTAATACATAGTGATTTAAGTACTTTGGGTCATCAAAGCTCCATTGAGGCATCCAAATACCTTGACGCTTCACAATTCTGCGTTGGTCTGCTAAAATATTACGGCGCTCAACAAAATTCACGGTGAGCCCACCGCGTTCCATTTCAGGGTCAACAAAAAACTCCAATCCGGTATAGCCATACAGTTTTGATTCGGCAATACCGCGTATAATCTTTAGAAATTCTGTATTCTGAATCTTCCGTGTGGCGGCTATGTCTTTGATATATTTGCCTTTTTCATTTTGCTTTGCCATCATAAATCGTTCTCCAACAATCTGAGAGAACAATGTTTCCATGACTCCACGTAAATGAGCGTCTTGCTGAACACACGCTTCATATATGTCAATCAAACGGCTACGGTCATCCAACACCGTACCGGTTTGTAGGTGCCGATAGGCAGACTGGAATCGACATCTACGTTCAATCTCCCTAACGTATTCTTGTACACTCTTCTTGCTGGTCATAAAGACACTCTCCAGCTGTTGAGTGACATGTGAGTTATTTGATAATTCTGCATTAGCCATTTGTAACTGTATTTACTTTCTGAAGAATAGAAGTTTTTAACCTCTTTTGTTTTAAGTGCAAATACACAATTATCTTAAATATATAGTCGATTAAATAAAAATAATAATTTCCTAAAATTATAATAAGCTGAATATCAGTAATAATTGAAATAAATTATATCAAAAGGATAATTTTCATTATTGTTATATTGAAAATTTATATACCTTTGTAGCGACAAATTAAGTTTTACTTTAATGCAAATCATTATGGAAGAAAAAGATCTGAACTATTTTCGAGTAAAAACAGAATGTACAGTTGAACTCTCCGATGGTGCTTTGGCTAAAAAGAAGATTGAGGAACTAATACTTGCAACAAGCTACACTGAAGCTGAGATGCTTGTAAATGAAATCATATCTTCTCTAAATCGCACCCAGTTCGGTAGCGTCAACTATGAAATCATCAAAACAAAGATTTCAGATGTATTATTCAACGACACCCTTGTTCAAGAGCAGACAGTAAAAGATTTCTACTGCAATTACTTTGAAGAGGATGAAACCACCGGCGTTGGTCTTTATATGGTAAAAGTAATGTTCTTGACTCTGGACGAACGCACCGGTAAGGAAAAGAAAACAGTTGAGGATTTCTATGTTCCAGCACTTTCAAATGCTGATGCAAATGAGAAAATCAACAAACATCTAAGCAAAACAATGTCGGATTTTGTAATCCGAGACACCAAATTTGACAAGGCAGAAGCTATTTATTGGCCACTTGATGTACATAAGAGAAAAGTTGAAAATTTCGAGCTTAGCTAATGTTGGGGCAAGCAGGGAAAGGCGAAATAAAACTACAGTGTAAAGAGCAATCCTTTCCTGAATTTCCCAATCTGCTCTTTGGTCAAAGTGAATCTGGGCGGTCATACTTTGATGCCACACACTATCTGTCGAAAATGACAGAGCCTACGCCTATACAGCCATTTTTCAATCAGTATCGTCACCAAATTAAATCACTGTGCGATACATACGACATCCAATCAGACCAAGTGTGTCTGATCAATGAAGAAGGGCATTATCTAATTGATGGAACATTCATGTTCCTGTTCATAGCATTTGTCGAACCTGATTTTCTGGCATATATGTGTGATAGAATCTTTGAACTATTTGCACACGGAGTGACTGTTTCAGACACATATCTTGTATCAACAGCTCGTACTCGCTTATCCAGAGCAATCCTATCAGCGATAAGTGACTATGAAGAAAAATCTAAATAACAAGACCAGTAACCCTGTTTTGGTCTTCAGTCCACTTAAAAGATTTATTGGCTACTTTCATTCACTAACAGCGGCCGCGGCTGCTTTCAAGATGTCGCGCTCATCGATACACCAAGCATGTGTCGGTCCAAGCATATCTTGTTGTGGCCTTTATTTTCGATTTCTTGCTAATGATATTGAAATTGAAAACGGAGACTACGGTACTTTAAGATTGGAAGAGTACGACTCTATGTGCGGAGTAACTCGTGCATATTACCCTACAGCCAGCATGTCTCGCAAAGGCATGAAATATAAACAAACTTCTAAAAAATAATAAAAATGAAAATCAAACTTTTATCACCAAATGCCAAAATGCCAACTAAAGGCAGCGAACAAGCAGCGGGTTACGACCTCTATGTACCCAAAGACACCATTATAAATCCAGGTCGCAATATTATTCCAATAGACATTGCGATAGCGCTTTGTCTTGGATATGAAGCTCAAATCCGTCCGCGTTCAGGATTCTCAGCAAAAGGATTTGAAGGATATGTTATTACTGATAGTGGACACGAAGAAACCCCTACAAGATTTGACTGTGATGTCCTCATTGGCACAATTGACTCAGATTATCGTGGGAATGTAGGGGTTATCGTAAATAGCCATGAAACCAAACCATTTCTTGTAGCAGCCGGCACACGTATCGCCCAAATGGTAATTGAAAAGCACTGGAGCGGTGAATTAGTTACCGTAAATGAATTAGATAATACCGAACGCGGTGAAGGTGGGTATAACTCTACTGGCACCCGATAATTTATTCACCCTTAATAGGGCGCATCGCCACTCGGTGCGCCCATATTTTTATCCTTATGAATAATTCAAGAATCGTTCAGCTACTTGCTGAAATAAAAGAAAACAACGAAGCGTATCGTTCCGGACATCCAACAATCTCAGATGCCGAGTACGATAAAAAGGTTGATGAGCTTAAAGCTCTTGACCCAAACAATGAATGGTTTCAACACATCGAGCCATCTGTAGTAAGTAAAGGAAGGAAAGTCAAGCTTCCTATACCTATGAAATCTCTTAATAAGGTGAAGTCTGTTGCAGAAATCAAACAATGGCTCAATTCAATGTCAATTCCAGAAACAGCCAAACTTGTTATTACTCCCAAATTCGATGGTGTGTCTTGGTTACGAGATGAGTTTACAAATAAAACATATTCACGAGGGGGAGCAGACAATGAAGGTCAAGACTGTTCTAAACATTATAATTTGCTGACTTCATTCAAAAAAGATGGAGCAAGCAATCTTAATTATACATTCGGTGAATTGGTCTTTGACTGTAAAACATGGAAAGACCAATTAGCTGGAAAAATCTCAGATGCGACTGGTGAGAAATTTAGATCGCCTCGTAACACAGCTGCCGGGCTTATCAATCGTGACGATCCTTCTGAAATTCTAAAGCACACCACATTCTATCGGTATGGCGTAGGTGCTGTAGATCTTAGTAATTTCCATACCTATACAGAATTACTCCAATTCCTTTGTGAAAAATACAACCAGCATATTTATGGCACGACCATCACAGTGGCCGAACTGGAAGAAACGAAGCTGGCAAATCTCTTTAAGGCATGGAGAAACGATTATTATATTGACGGACTTGTTATTTACTTAAATGACATTATGCTTTGGAAAGCAATTGGGCGCCAGCAAACCACTGGAAATCCTCTCTATGCAATAGCATACAAGCACCCGGACTTTACAGATGTCTTTGAAAGTACAGTTAAAGGTATTGACTGGAAGATCAGCAAAGCCGGAGCACTAAAACCTGTGGTAAACATAGATGCTGTTGATACCGGAGATTGCACAATGGAAAACCCTACAGGATATAACGCAAAATATGTCTTTGAAAACAGTATAGGCCCAGGTGCTCGTATTACAGTCACGCGTTCTGGAGGAGTTATTCCTAAAATTCTCAGTGTCATGGAAGAAGCTACGTCTAAAACTATGATGGAACAACGTGATAATCTTCTGTACTGTCCTGATTGCGGACGACCTACCAAATGGAATGACACCAATGTAGAGCTGATATGCACTAATCCAGATTGTTCCGGAATACGTCTCGCAAAGATTGTTCACTTCTATACTACATTAGAAGCGGAACAAATGGGAGAAGAAACTATTGCTAAAATGTTCAAGGCTGGGTATAATACTCTGCGACGTGTTCTTGACATCACATTTGATGAACTCATGCTCATTGATGGGTTTGGTGAATCTATTGCAAATGTTATACTAACAGCAAACAAAAAAATACGCGACGGAGTTGATGTTATCAAACTGATGCACGCCAGCGATTGCTTTGTAGGGATAGGTCAAGTAAAAGCCAAAAGTATAATTTCAAGTCTATCCGAAAATGACCGTTTTGCCTTTATTAACGGGTATGTGTTTACTGAAGACAACTTTGAACAGATGCCTCAGTTTCTTGCCCTAAACAAAACATCGCAATCTTTCTTCAAAGGCATAGCTCCATTCTATGAGTTTGTTGCTCTCAACAAATTGAAAATCCTACCTATGGAAGAAGAGCCCAAGCCAATAGGAAACAAATATACTGGAATGAGAATCTGTTTCACTGGTGTACGAGATAAAGAACTGGAGTCGGAAATAGTCGCTCAGGGCGGTGAAGTTGTAAGCGGCGTGTCCAAGAAAACCACACACCTAATCGCAGCAGACATTGACTCATCATCAAGCAAGACAACAAAGGCAAAATCCCTTGGAATACCAATATTTACCATTGAAACATTCAAAGAACTTTGAATTGATATAGACTAATTATACCACCGGCTGTTGTATCTAATACCAGCCGGTGTTTTTTTGTTTGGATAAAATTTTAATGCAAAAGGATAGTTTTTAATAAAATCTTTTGCTTTTATAATTTCATTATATAACTTTGCAAAACAAAAATGAAAGTATAATTATTATGGGACAGAAAAATCAAATTACAACCAGTGACCATCTTCCCTATGATGAGTTCACAAGATTACTCGATTGCCTTCATAAGGATGAAGAATATCGTTGGGAAATGTATGCACGCTTGTCGTTTTGTACAGCTTGCAGGGCATCAGACACTTTAAATTTCAGATGGAAAGACATCTTAGGAGTTTCATCAATTACCATAATTGAGCAAAAAACTAAAAAAACACGTCAAATTCCATTCAACCCTTCTGTGCAAAAAAGTTTCAATGAACTATGGCATCTTCTGGAATGCCCGGATAAAAATGATTACATTATGGCTTCCCCTCAAGGCGACAAGCCAATAACTATCCAGTACGTAAACATGAAGCTAAAAGAGTTCAAATGTAAATATAGGCTTCACATTGATAATTTTTCCACTCACACATTCCGCAAAACTTTTGGTAGGTATGTCTATGACGCAAGTGGACACAGTGCGGAAAGCCTGATTCTACTTAACAAGATTCTCAATCACAGTTCCATTCAGGTTACTAAAACATATATCGGAATTACCCAAGAAGAGGTTGCCAGTATATATGCCTCTATCAGCCTTTAATCAAAGGCAATTCAATTGAAGCACACACAGCTGTGCCCTTTCATAATTATATTCCACTCACACATATCGGGTTGTTACCTCTTATAAGGGCATGGCACATACATTTATCACTTGTTCTCATTGCGGAAAGCAAGAAGACATTGAGTCCTTCCGCTCGATCAATAATCCGCTTGTTTCAAAAATGCGGAACGAGCAAATATGCTTTGACTGCGCCTACTGGATGAATAGATTGAATAACCCGGAGCCAGATACATTTGTTATAAGTGGAAAGCTATACAAACTGAACGCTCCATTCAAGCGACTTCCATTCAGAAGGACCAGAGCTATAGCGCTGAAATTTGTAATAAAGGTTGGCACTAAGGAAGTATATGCAATCACAGACATGATACTTCGAGGAGCAATTCCACCAAGACTGTCAAAACTGGTTCCAGACCAATATAAATTCATCACGAGAGACGAATACCGTAGAATTATCAGGTATGAGGCTGAAATGTGTTTGTCAAAAGGTTGCTTTGACCGCTACCATTGCTTGTGGTACCGGGCTGACATTGCAGAACCGGATGAACCGTGGAATATAGTTCCAAAAGATTATCAAATTGGCGGTGAAAACTGCCCAAGCTTCATAAACAAATATGGACTCAACAATAATAATTAATATAGGACTATTCATAATAATACAGGCGACATTTTGGCATATTCTGGACATCAAGCGTTCCCAACGAGAAACTACTCAAACTTTGGAATCAATCAGAGACACTTTGGAAGAACTTGTCAAATACATTGAGCATAGCAATGAAAAAGAAATAAATACGATCCATGCTATCAATGAGATGTGTAATGCCCTCAACAAATCCTTCATCACGACTGGTGAGTTTATGAATCACACATCATACACATTGAAAAATATTGCGGTCTGTATGATACCGTTCATCAATGAAATTAAAGAACGCGCATTGAGAAATGAAGATTACGAGAAAGCTCAAGAATGCGTGAATATCATCAAGAATTTGCAGGAGGTTGTGAAGCAGACTAAGTAATTCGCAAAATCATTATAGTATAGCAACTATGTTATAGTAAGTTAAATAACTAAGGTAACTCACCACACATAGTTACTAAAACACTATTCGTAATTGAAACAAAGATTCAACGATATGGAAACAAAATTTAAACAAGAAATGACTTTTGACGAAATGGCAAAAGCATTTGTAAGTGATTACCCCTGGCTGGTGCCTAATAACACAAATGTCGGCCTGTATGCCAAGAAGAATGGCTATGTGAAAATAAGACAAATGATTAACACAGTAATGAATATGAAGTATGTCAAGAAATAAGCCGCCAAGACCTAACAGCCATGCGTTAGATGCCATCAAATCTATATTATCTGAATCGCAGTGGCTCAAACAAAACGAAGCCGAAGTGATTAAACAGCTGACCGAAATATCAAAGAAAGCCCTTGGTATTGAAAAATGCTCTAAATTCAGAGTAACAGAAGGAGGGCTTGACTATGGTTTATTTGATTCTATGGAAATCGAACTTCATGGCTTTTGTACCAACAATGGAGATGAGTTCTGTTGGCCTATAGCCGAACTATATTGGCAAATCAACCTCCGTGGTTTAGGGGAAATGCTGGATAAATATCACCCAATAAAACACTATTTTGGTGAATATGATATACCAAATGATGATGAATTATGTGGAGCTGGAGTAATTCTTAATCCCAAAACTCATGGACTTTCGATCAAAATATATTATTCAGACTATAAATTCACTATCGTTCCAATCTATGATGAATAAGACACCAAAACTCGCAGGGTACGGTCTCCATTATTTTGCAACAAATCAACTCATACCAATGTTTACAGACCGAGCGATATTTCAGTGCTTGCTGGATGAAGTAAGGATGCAGTTGATGAAATCCCTGAACAATGAGACCGTTTTGATTTCTCAGGAAAGACTCAGGCTAAAAGCAGGAGTGTCAAACAGAACTACTGCAAGAAATTCCATAAAACGCCTGGAAGAGCTCGGTCTAATAACAGCTTACCGCAATGGCTACAAGATCCATTGCGATGAATTTGTTACTCTCATCAAAAATTACGAAGTTCTGCCAGAATCCGAGAAATGTCAATTTGTGTGCGATTTTGAACATGATGGTATTTCGATTGTTCAAAAATGCACAATTCCAGTTGAGCCTATGTGTCGAGCCGAACTTGTAGGGCTATCAGGAAGTTCAATCCAAGTCGAATCATCGGAAATGTTCAATTATGAACAGATTTACGCAAGCGAAAGCGAAAACTGTTCAAAAGTGAACACCATATCCAATATTGAGCAGTCTGAAATATGTTCAAAAGTGAACAGTTTTGCGGAGTTGTTAGCCGAAACTGTTCATAATTGCACATACATTGATACCGAATGTTCAATATTGAACATATTGGAATGTTCAGAAATGAACAATGTAGAAAAAGCACTCGTAAGAGAGGCAATTCTAACTGGAAAAGTCCCCGAAACGGTCAAAAATAGCCTCGAAAACCTGTTCACTTTTGAACATTTAACCTGTTCACTTTTGAACATTTTTACCAAAAAACCTGTTCAAAAATGCACATCAGTAATAATATATAATAAAAAGAAAAATAAACGGGACGAGCCCCTAAAAAACGAGATTCAAACAGAAGAAGAAAACGAAAACTTCCAGGATAATATTCAAAAAGGTTTTGAAGGTTTCGGAAAGGTTGAGATATTAGACCTTGATAAACCTTCAGAAGAGATTGAAGAAGATTTCAAGGAGAATGATGATATTTCCCAGTTAAAATTAAAAAGAGCGGAACGTCAACTAAGGGAGCGGAACTCTTATCGTAACAAACCATTCATAAAAGTCGAAAGGGCCAAAGAGATTGTTGACTGTCTTGATGAGGTTGTGAAATCCCCAGTAGATTTTTTCATCTATCAATTTTGGTGGGGTGTCTTCGACCTTTATTGCGAACACTACCATCCCTCAACAAGAATCAATGAAGAAGGCGAGATAGAAGATGAACCCCAGCTGTCAGATTGGAAAGAGATGATCGGTGCCGCACTTCCACAGGACGAGATATATTCGATTGCCCAGAATGTATATGAAGATATGATTGGCGCAATCGAGCAAGGCAAGTATGTGTATGGAGATGACAATGAATGGGAAGTAAGCTTTGGGTTTACGACATTCCAGGATTTCAATCCATACGAAATCTTCCAGTGGAGCCCATGTACTATGCAAGATAAATCGGTTCCGGCATTGAAAGTTGCGATTGACCGGTTCTACGATATAGAGGCAAACGATGTGTTCACTTCAAGCAAAGGAGGTAAGGTCGATAAGAAAACTAAGAACTCCCAGAATAAAAAACTTATCAATCTCATTTTGTCTGCCGATGATGCCAGTTTATCTCCAATGGAATCTGCAATCAAGGAGTTCTATCGTGATTTTGTTGTCTCAGAAGACGATAATATCATTGATGAGTTCACAGACGGCAAAGGAACAGCCTTAGAAAGCGGTGGCGGGCTTCCAGATCATCTTTTGAAGCCTTGGTGCTACAATTTATCATCCGTGAGGTATAACGAGTTCACAGGCGTTCTATGCAACAAATACAAGCCTTGCGATGGAGTACACAAAAAAGCATATATTTTTTCAGCGGAGAATGTGGTAGAGTGGAATGAGCGGAATGGCTACACAGATACGATAGCACATGAAGCACTCCAGTAATGTGTCTGCAAGAACAACGACCGGCAAATGGTTTCATCCAATATCGCCGGTCGTTTTTATTTTAATCCTTTTCTACAAATTCGGGCCATTCTTCAGATGCGAGATAATCTCTTAGCTTGGCGTTGAATTGAGCAAGCATTAGCATAGCTGATTTATGTGTCGTAAAATAGTTCCCGGCAAGATAGCGGAGATGCGATGTCGGGGTTCCTTTCTCTGTTTCCGTCCTAACTTCCATTTTGTCTGAAATGTAGAAGTATTTGCTTCCTACCGGCAACTCAACTTTCAGTGGTTCGATTCTTAGCAATTTGTCCTTCCACACTTTTCCGACCTTTTCCAGCTCTCTTCCAAGACGGCGAAAACAACTGGTTGAGTTTCCCAGTGTGGTCTGTATGTTTTCCTTGTTGATGCTCTCAAATACCATAGTACGTATGTCATATCCGGGAGTTTCCCAAAGAGAATAACCAATCTGCTTAGGACGGTTCGGTGTCGAATATGTAAAGTAACAATAGAACATCACATCATACTCAGAGTCTATGTGGTGCATTACCCCGACACCTTGAGTTTCCAGTGAATAGTCATAGAATATCACTCGGTCTCCATTTTGGGGAATGTATTTGGGAACAAGTTTCAACTTAATTGGGTCAGGTTGAAGCTTGCTGGCAAAAAGAGCATCATAGAATTTATGGGAATCGTTTTCAGAGGCTTCGGATATTTCTTCAGGTGTTACGGAGCGGATTTCAGTACTTATGGAGCCGTCTTCAAGGAGCATTCCAATGATTTCACATGTCTGGAGAGTGCAATTACCCAGTAAAACAATCTCATTTTTGAAACAAGCGATTTTAAGCGCGTTTAAGCCATTTTCAAACCATTGGATGAAAGATTGCACATCTATTGCATCTGAATCGGAATTAGGGGAAAATACGGGTGTTTTTGGGGTAATCTGGAAGCGTCGTACCAAGAATGAATTTATAAATTCAGAGTCTAATTGCGTTTTTGGGACATAATTAGACAAAAATGATAGTGTCTGAAACTGTGATTTCATTGTTTTAGGATTATGAGTATATCAATTTTTAGACAAAGGTAAGTATAATTTTCAAAAGTATGCGAATAGATGTCGGATTTTGATGGAGATATTGTCAAAAACGGATTTGAAATATCGGTTCTGGGGAAAATTTTAGAATTTGTATGTTTAAGCGTTTTATGTGGCAACAATTAAAATTTATGGCAACATGTCTGTGAAGGGCACATGTTATATATAATAATGTGTAACTGGAAGATTTCAACTTAACATGAAATAGCGGGAACAGAACATGGCTTAGACTCCCAGTAATCATGTTAAGAAAAACAGATTTGAAAAATTGGGGCGTAGTATATATATGGAATCCCCACCACCATGCACACCCTCCCTCGTATTTTTCGTTTCCGCACGCTTGCACCCCAAAGGGGTGCAAAACTTGTTTGTGTTCCTGTCTTTGCTATCGGCATACTTCAAATATCGCTGATTTTCAACGCTTTACAACTTTCACTTTTGCACAAAGTGAAACCCTACGGGTTTACGTGCCCACTCCCACACATGGGCATACACACACGAGCGTGGGCAGGTCGGGACACTCCGAAAATCAACCCAATTTTCTACGAAAATTGCCCTTACACGCAGACTCCCATCCGCACCCAGCTTGCGACTACTGTGCGCCCATAATGCGTGCGTGGTAGTGCCTGAGCGTCAGCCTGTTACGAGTGTGCGCCCATAATGCACCCACTTGTACGCGATAAACAACCCCGTATGTGGGAGCGCATGACACTCGCATGACGCTCTCGTGTGGCTGCACAACACCGCACGGACGCACAGGAGGCTCACACGCCCTTTCTCCTGCGCATAATGCCTGCGGAAACAGGCGAAGCTACGTGTCGTGACGCCTTGAGTGTCAGCCCTAACTTTGCACCGTCAACATCGACAAACCGCCGCCGACGGGTTTCGGCAAAATCAAAATTTTCAACATCATGGCAAAATCAGCAAAAACATCCGCAAACGTAGTCGCTAACAACGAAGTTGTTAAATCTCAGTCTACAACCACAACCGCTACTACCCAAAGGGTAGTAGAAACCCGCGAAATGTGGGCTGTGGTCTTTGACCACACCGCCAAGCTCCTTGCAATGGCAGTCAAAGGCGAAGCCTTTGGGAAAGACGAAAACGAAGGCTTTGCCTTTGGCAAAACAACCGACAAGAACGGCAAAGTCCAAAAACTTGCATCGAAGATGCAACCGAATATCCGACCCTACTCGTACTCGCTGCTTGCTGGCTTTGCCAGCAAAAAAGGCTACAAACATGCCAAAGACACCGCACTTGCAACCCTCGACCTCGAAGAGGTCGCAAAGACGGTTTTCCTCAGCCTTCACCCTTCGGGTGATTTTGATAAACTTGTCGGCAAAGCTGAGCCGAAACAAGCAAAATCTCTCGTTCAAGCCGTTATAGCTTTGCTATAAGCCACAGACCACACCGGCTACCAAATCTCCTCGACCCCTTTGGGGTCGGGGTTTTGCCGTTTCTACGTGCGTGGGCGTGCATAATGCGTGCCCACATATTTGCGTGCGCATACATATACGCGCCCATGCCCACACTGTGTGTACAAGCATGGGTGTGCACGTGCATGACATACGCAACCACATAGCGCAGTGTGGGTGCCCATTAGCAATTCGTGGTTGCCCAGCAAAACGTGTGAGGCTCCAAATTTTTCCTGGGTGTCCATGCGCAACGATTGCTGCGCATCCACAAGCCGTCGTGGTCGTGCAAGCGGTGTTGTGAGCAACCACTGCAATAGCATGGGAGACCACACACAATATCATGGTCGCCCATAAATGCGTGAATATTGCCACATATTTGGGCGACCATGCGTAATGTATGGCTGCGCACAGATAACTTGTGTGAGCCCACTCACAACATGTGAGCACCCATAAAACCTTGTGGGCGTGCATTTTGCGATTGTGCGCACCCACAAATATTGCGTGGTTGCTCACAATTCATGGGAGACCACACGCAAGCATGGGCATCCAAAGCCGACAGATATTGCGTGCCCATGATTATATGTGGGTGCTCAATATCGTGGGAGCCCAACATAATTCATGGCTACCCATACAACTCGTGGACGCTCAAAATTTGCCTGAAACGTGGGAGTTCATCCGCATGTTTGGGTGTCCGAAATTTGTGGGCTGGCGTGGATAAAATGTGGGCATGTTTGGGTGTGTGAGGGTGCCCATATTTTGTGTGGATATGTGGGTACGAATGTACATCCATGTGTGCGGTATATTTGGGCGTGCAGATAATGCAAGATTGGCGCCCATTGTTGCGTGAAATTATGAGCGCCCATGAGGTACGTGTGGCCACATCTTCGAGAGCGATTCATGGGCGCTCATGTCGTCTGGAGGTGGGTGCGCAAAATGGGCACGCCCACTATGAGGCGCCCATGCCCATGTCATGTGAACACGCCCATTTTTGCGCCTCCTTGCCCACGAAACTTTTCGCGCGCCGGCTTCGCCTCATGCGCTAAGTTTTTCAAAAATTTTCCTCAAAAACATTTGGAAATCAGTGCATTACAACCCCATATTTGCAGCGTCCGAAATCGACATCGGCAGGTGTTCGAGAGTACGACACAAGTTCTTTGAAATGATTGATATGCGACAAGCGTTGTACGAGCCTTATGGCATACGACGTGAGCACAAGATAGCCCTCGGAGAGTGGTGGAAATTTATGTCTGACATATTGAGTACACGTAGGGTAACAGGGTCTAAACTGCATATCATGCTGACACGCTTAATGCTCCCGACATAGGTCATAACTATGTCCGTTCGTGACAAGGCGAAAACCGCATTTTGTAGCAATGCGACAAGCAGAGTCAAGCGTAAATTTTTAATCACCTGACACACGAAAGGCGGTGTGTGGGCTACACATAGGTACAAGGACCGAGCCGACATGATTATGGCTAAAACTAACAAGTCAAACAGCGCAAACGAAATCAAGTTCAACGTAACTTTTGGTGAACTTAACGTGAACACAATGCTGCCCGCAAATGCAGCGGTGCTCCTGCGTAACGCAAAGAAACGCATCGACGGTGAAATGAAAGAAACAACCGAGTTTATGGCGATTGAGGGAGTACGTCGTGCATCAGGTGACGGTATATTGCTTCCCTTGCTAGCTCTCATGGTGGCAGACGCACAAGAGCGTAACGGCTTTGCCACAGCGTTCAAAATCGTTGTCGTGAATGGTGAAGAGATTGAAACGAAATTAACCGCAAAGAGCACGTTCACACGTTGGCTTGCAGGTAACGTAGTGTACAAGACCGATAGCGATGGCAAACTTAAAAACGCCCTCACACTTGACGACGGTTTGTTGCTCCGACATACAAGCCTCAACGTAAAAAAGACCTCGCCTTTGCTTACAGCTGAGGGTGAAACGCTTTCCGCTTTGCTTAAAACAACGGCAAAGGCTATCGCAAAACAAGCTAACCTCCGCACGTCTATTCTCGCTAAGGCTGAAAGCATGTATAACGCTGCTGTGGGCAATGCAGACGAAGCTCCTGCACAGGAAAAAGCACCCGAAACAAGTGCAGTGCAAACCAATAAAAAAGCTGCATAACATAACCTCAATACAATTGCCACTCAGCCCTTTGGGTTGGGTGGCTTTCTTATGCAAGTATGCGCGTCCAAGATGCGCCAAGCCCACACAGGTAACGTGTCCACTTGCGACACGCATACATACATGTGCTGCGCTTGCATAACGTTTGTGTCCACTTATTATGCGTTGTTATGTGGCAAAAGCCCTAAACGCGTGACTTTCCAAAATTTTCCCCCGGTCCAAGGAGCCGGTTTTTAATACGACAATGGCAACATTCAAAGACTTATTTTCCGCTCAGCAAATTAATGCTATCAAAGCGGTTGCAACTTCTGAAAGCAATGCAGATAAATACGCTCCCAGTTTACTCGATTTCCAACGTGACGACCTGTACAAATTTGCAGCAGAGCATAATGTTGAGCTGTCTGTTGGTTTCTGGAAGCAAATGGAAATTCTTGCACATACTTGTGAAAACGTGATTGTATGTATTAAAGGCAAACATGCGATTGTTGAACACATGGAGCGCAGCGAAATTTTTGCCCGCCATTTGGGGATAATGCTGAAGCAAGGAGTTGCTATGTTCTTCGTGAACATAAGTCGCGTAATCACTTGGGATAATTGGAAAGCAATATATGCTTGCCTTATTCCTGTCAACGCCAAAGCCAAGTCGAATTACGATATAGAAATGAGTGATGACGAGTATAATCGAATCCGAATCGCAAGACGCAAGGAACGTGATTTCAACGACCTTGCTCGACCTATTCGTAGCAAGAAAGCCGGTAGATGTCGTATTACATTCGAGGAAGCGCGAACTCAAAGAATTAAATCTGAGAAACTTGTACTTGAATATAGAGTTGAAGCGAGAGCAAGAAAAATATTAGCAGCGTTGTAAATTAATCATAATCATGTCAATAGCCACAATCGGAGTAATCTGGTTGTGGCTATTTTTATACCCAAAAATTTATGAAAACAGTAACATATAAAGCGTGGGGAATATCTCACAAAGCAGTAAAAGTTGCCACTTGCACAAGCAATGGTGTGTATAAAAACTATGCTTATCCTCAGAAGAAAAGAAAATGAAAACGCGATATAAATCAATAAAATCAGGCAAAAACATTGACGATATGAAAAATAATCAAAAATCAACATCTTACATATCCAAACTTACGCATGATATTTTGATTGCAATCTTGCGTATCATAATTAAGAGCTTGTTGTGGATTGCAAAACACTTCTGGAAGCGCTACTTTGGGATTGAAACCCCAGTGTACAAACTATGGTGGTCATCACACGCCAGAATGATGCAAAAGAAATTAGATTCAATTCACCCAAATTATTAAGCGCATGTTCACTGAAGACATTATAATTCAAGACCGTGCAAAATTAAAGCAGGTCAATGAAGCGATTGCGTCATTATTGGCTGACAAACGCCCCAAAGCGCAGTATTTGCTGAAAAAATTTCAAGAATTGCGTGAAAATCTTAAAATAAGCATTGAAAGCAATGAAATAGCTTTGCAGCTTGAGAAACAATTAAACATGGTAAACATGTAATATAAAATTGGTAGGTTATGATAGTAGAAACTTGTAAATACGGTCGTGTCGAAATTGAGAACGGCTGGATATATATCGGAGTGACAGAAGGCTCTTTCTTGGATAAAGTAATGTATGACGGTACGCTATCTTTAGAGGAAAACATACAACACGCTGTTGAACTTATAGATGAATATTTTGAATATGAGAACAACGATTGAACAACGTGCAAGACAAGCGTCTGGGCGCGAAAGGCATTGCAGTAAATGTAAATTTCGTGGAAATGTGTGTCCCTATGTTGAAATCTGCCATGAGGCATTTGTGCGTGGGTACATTAAGGGTTACAAAGATAAAAATTTGAATACACCAATCGTGGCAAAAGCACCGTATAAAGATGGTAAAATCCTGTGTGTGCAGGTAGATAAAACACATTGTACCGTTTCATGGTTCTTGACAACCACAGGCAAGTCGCGGAAAAGAGAGATACTGAACAGCGGTGAGATGGATATTGAGCTTTATATGGATAGTACGTGGCTTCCGTATGAGGAAACGCACCGTCCTTGCTCATTTATTCCAGATAATTTGCATGATAGAATCTATCAATTATTTCATAAAATTGGAATGAGAAAGGAGGAATCAAATGGAAACGAAATTTGAAACGCAGAAGCCGATAGATTTTTGCGGTACAAAGATATTTGCACATAATACTATTCTTGACCTTGGTGTGGGATATATCAGTTATGCAACAAACCCTCACGAAACCGCCGTAGTGCTCAAAGGAGCAGATGGAATAGGAGTCATGTATTTGATAGTCAATGGGGACAAGAGAAAAGAGGTTGAGAAAGTTATAGAAGAATATTCTAATGAGAAATGGCTCAAAGATGGCTTGTTTGGCGAAATAGTTGCTTGGGCATGTCAACACCCTGACCTTAATCCTGAACGAAGCACTATGGGTAGATGGAGTTCAAGATGTGGTCTTAAAGCCATAAAGCCCTTAATTACAATAGAAGATAAGTAATATATGGAACAGACAAAAGTATGTGGAGTGTGTGGTAAAACACTACCAATATCTGAATTTGCTAAAAATGCAAAAGCTGCTGACGGTTTTTCATACCGGTGCAATACATGTAAAAAACATGGATTTACAAAGACTACGACATCAAGAAGCAATTCTGTAGATATGTCAGAATTATCGGATGAAGCTTTGTGTGGTGAGTTGCGTAGACGCGGGTTCACTGGAGAGCTATCATATCGTAAAACAATAAGCATTTGAATAATATGGTAACAGATATATTAAATAAAATGGCTGAGATTGTGGATAACACCATGACCTCGTTTCAGTCGGATTTTGAGAAGTACGACAAAGAATACATCATTTGGAAAGGCGTGAATGCTTTTCCTTTTTTGTGGATGGTGAATCGCTCACACACTTACCTTATTCGCTTGTCGGAAATCAGGAAGGATTACTTTGAGAATGAAGAGTTTCGGTATGATATTGCACAGAGTTGCAGTTGGGTTCATGCTTATTTGTGGCCCGCAGGCATGAAAGTGACTGATGATATTTATTTTATCACCAAAGATTATGTGATAAAAATCAGTTTAGAACAAGCTCGTAATATCGCAAGAGATACTATTGAATCGGCGATCACGGCATGGGAGCAAGAAAATGAAAAACTAACTGCTAAATTCAAAGTACGGGTAGAAATAGGAGGTATATCTCTCAGCAAATTAAAGGAGCTTATTTTGGATTGTCGTAGTCATAATGATGATAGTTTATTGAATTGTATGAAGCGTTTTCACAACTATCGCCAGCGAGCAAAATCCCATAAAGTTTCTATTTGGTATAATGAACGATATAATGAGTTCTCTTTTGCAGAAATGGTTAATGGGGAATGCCGGTTGAATGGCGGCATAATCTTTCACGGCTGGCCTGGAGATGACTACCAGACAAATGGTTCCATTCAGCTTGAACCTCGATATGGGTGGGCTACTCACACTTAAAGCGGTATTGTTATGCAACAAGAAGAATATATAGATAAAGGAGTCAAATATGTGCGAATCAATAAGCGCAGAGCCAGAATAAAATTCGGTGAAGGCAAGGCGATTTGTCTCATACCGGATAGAATGAGACTTGGAAATGCCTGGAACTCATTGTGCTCTATATCTAAAAGTCAGACTACTGACAGCGACCGGGAATTTGACAACTATGTAAACCATTATATGTATTATAATTGCGGTGTCAAAAGCGGTCGTACAGTAAAATATTTCATAAAACAGGAGGATTGTGTATGACAAAATCAATAGAAACGGCTATCAAAGCTATAAATAAGTGGGTATTCTTTGGATGGAATTACTCATGTGTTCAATATGAATGGATAAGCGTTAATGGAGAGAAGAGATGTGAGGTAGTTCCTCAGTTCCTTGCAGAAGTCAAATGGACTTGTAATTTTGACCACATGTTATCCAAATGGCATCTCGCTACTCGTGATGGCAATGCAGATTCTTACCTCGTCAAATTTTATTCCGAACTCGGTGCTGAGAATCGCCTGCTGCTATTAGAGTGGGTAATGCAGAATTATGACGATGAGCAAAAAATTTGGAATAAGGATGATATAGATGAATGTCCTGAAGCGAAAACATTAGCCAAAATTCGTGAGTGGGCTGAGAACATTCCGTATTGGTTAAGCAATCGTGAGGGCTATCCACGTGGTTATCGTGAAGGAATGATTCGTGCTCATCGGATAGCAATGTCAATTATTACCGGTGAGCCTTTAAATGATTAGAAATTGTGTGTTTGAGAGTTTGGGTTGACGCTGTAGTCCGCTTGTTTGGACTACGGCGTTTTTTTTGATGTGCTCATACACTATAAAAAACATGATTATGACTGACAGTTTATTGGTAAAAACGCAAGATATTGGCGATTACCGTATTAAGATCTATTACGATACGGATACCGAATGCCCATTAACAAACCGGGACATGTGTGGTCGGTATTTGTTTGAATACTCTGATAGCTACTTTCACCGACTGCATAAGGAGTGCGATTGGAGTGACTTTTTCTCGGACAACAATCATTCTTTGGAAGAAGCTTTGTACTACATGGTAAGCGAAGTGGTGGAACAAAAAGACATCATCACATACCTTAAACGTGAAAGAATTGCTGGTGTCCGGCTTATATACAATAAATCTTCTCGTCTTTGGGAATTACAGGTCGAATGTAGAAATAATGTAACCGATAAATTGTATTGGAGCACAGAATATGAATTTACTCCGTATGATTTGAAACACTATGATTATCGTGTAGAGTTAACGGAGTATCTGGAAAAAGATGACTTGACTGCTCTAATCCGTGATTGTGCCAAAGATTTGGTGATTAAGGAATGGAGTTCTACGGGATATTCTCAGGGTGATTATTTGTATGGTATTGCCTATGTTACGAAAAAACGATATGACGAAATGTGTGGTAGAACTGATGTTGACTGGCGAGAAGGTGCTATTCAATGTATAGATGAAGAAGTCAAAGAAATCGGCATGTGGATGTGGGGAGATGTGAAAGGCTATGTCTTGGAAAAGAAAGTGCCTTATACTAAACATTATCAAGACTCTAATCGCGAAGACGAAGAAGATTTTGATTGGGAGGAAATCGATTCTTGTTGGGGATTCTTCATGGAAACAGAAGAATTGATAAAAGAAGTGATTTCTGAGCATGGTTTAAAAGGAGTAGCATAAATAATTGAATATGATACTGAATATTGTTACAAATACGCCCGATTATGTATTGGAAGACTTATATAACTTCTGGGCAACAGAGTGGAATATCACTTACCTTGGAGAAGTAGCAAAAGGAATACATGAGTATTCCATGGTGCCAAAAGAGGAGGATTGTGTTTTAAGCATAGAAAACCTTTTAGAATTGGGTTATACGCCATGGAATTTAAGAATCAGATAACAAGGAGTTTAGTATGAAGATTATTAAAGTGCCTATTACTGAGCAAAATAAAGAACTTTATCATTCATCCAGCAAATCAAAATTAAATAAGAAAAACTGGGAGTCTCTATTAAACAAGTGTCAAAGCATGACTGCCAAGGAATTTTGGCTGAATGAATGGGGTTCTTATAGTGAATCTGATATACCTATATATTGGTTCTTTGTTGAGGGTCCACCGGAATCTATTGTGGACGAATTAATCAGATTAAAGCTGGGTGAAACTTCGGTTTATTATCCTTGGATATGCGAACACTCACCAGAAGACCTTATAGAATCTCGTATAGATTGGGATAGCTTAAAAAGTCATGCGGATGATATGCGTTATTTTATTGAAAATCTATATGAATATATCAAATAGTAAATTTAGTCAATATGAAATATTATGTGGAAGACAGCCTCAGCAACTTCCAATTTTGGAGCGGAGGCAAAGACCGTGCTGACCTGTTGACCAGTGAGCAATTTGATACGGTTGAGCAAATGATGGAAGAAATTGAACCGGCTGAAGGTTGGACCGATACGGCTATCAATGATTTTTTCTGGTTCGATTTTGATACCATCGCTCAGTGGCTTGGCTATGCTGATGAAGAACATTTGGAAAAGGGTGTAACTCAAAACGAAGTAGAAGAAGCTCAGGAATGGGCAGAAGATACATCTACTGATTATAACTCGTTATTTGCTATTGCTGGATTAAAAATTGAAGACTACGAAAGTACTAATGAGGATGGCGAAACCGAATGCGATTGGGACCAGGCTACTGAAGATTTTATGGATTGGTGGAACGGTATGGACTATATTGACCAAGTTGAAGAATATCGTAAATATCAGTAACTATGAATAAGCAAGAGTTTATTGACCGCATTATAGAAATCGCGGAAAGTCAAGGATTTTCTGTGAGCACTGAAATCAATGGTGATGATGTTGAGTTTACATTCTCCCAGTACACCGATTTTGGACAAGACTTTTGTTTCTGGGCTACGATGCAAAATTATGACATCTATACCCTGATAGAGGAAGTTGATAATTACTATGAAGGGTATGACCCAGACGAGGAAGCTATGCTTTGGGTCGGCCCTGATGGACATGGCAAAAAGGGAGCACCGTATCGCCTTACTGATGTCGTGAAAGATATGGAGCAGTGCGAACAAATGATAAAGAATTTGTCCGATGCTTTGTCTGAAGCGAATAACAAAGAAATACTTTGGGAACAACCAAATTCTTAAAAACATGGAACAGACATTTGAACAATATGTACTTAGTTGGTGGACGCAATACATTGAAGACCACCAAGATGACTCAAAACGCCTGATGGAGTCATTTATTGGCGAGGAAGAAACCATTGAGGATTATCTCGATGAAGGTGAAACGCCTTATGACTGGCTTATGGCTAAAGGAGAGGAAGATGCTGACGAAATTTATACTCATTTCTTTGGGTATAGCAGTGAACAGCAGTATTTTGACGACCTTCCAGACACTGAAACATTCTTGATTGGCATGTTTAAGCAAGCATACACTGAAAAATATGATTTTGTGGATGAGCTTATAGAAGACATGGCTGGTCATTCTGAAAATTACGATACACCACATGGATTTTTCCATGACCTTTCTTATGGTGGCTGCTCCTCCGGTATGATTGGTATGTTTATTTACCATTCCGATTGTAAGGAGTTTTACATCCGGCATATTGACGATATGGAAAATTTTGTAGAAGACTTTGAAGAAAGTTTAGGTGAACCTGTAAGAAACAGTAGTAGACTGCCTCATTATACGTTTATGTGTTGGTTTTGTTATGAAGAACTTGCCTATAACATTGGAAGAACTCTTTATCCAGAAAGTTTTTAAGCTATGAAAACGACAATTGATATTAAAGTGCTTGGTTTTACCGGATTCTATCAAGGAATTTGGGACCAAAGCGAGAACGAATGGACAAAAACCCACGAAATGAAGTACGGGGAGTATGAAGATTTTGAAAGCCTCCACATGATAGAGGATTGGGGATTTCCTGAGAATTATCATGAAGAGGTTGGCAAATTGTTCGCTGAAGAATATGTTGATATGGTTAATGAGGTGTTGGGTTTGAATGTAAAACTCATTAAATCAGACTTATCTTCTCCGAGGGAATACAATTTTAGAACCGATGAAATATATGCCACCATTGAGATTGACGATTACGACGCAATGATAGAGCGTTTGAGCAGCATCGCCAGTGACCCAGCGTATAGGACTGAACTGGCTGACATTATCAAAAAGAACCATAGCAGTTGCAGTGGATTTATCAGTTTTATGAGCAACGACATCGAAGAGTGGTTTGGATTGATAACCGACCCAGGAAATGACCACTATGTCAGCTATATGATAGGCTATTTAATGTACCTTCTTGACACTGCGAGATTTGAATATCTCAACGAGAACATGTATGATTATGTTGAGTGCTGTACTGATTTACATTATGTTAATCCAATTACAGATATAGCAAAAGACGAATGGAATCTCTATGAACAATTCGGAAGCCTTTACACAAAATATGCAGATGAACATCCATTGCGCTACCCTGACCAATGGGAATGGGAAGAATACAAAGAGTCGTTTCTTGAACACGCTGATGAATACGCTAAAGAACTCAAACGTAGGGAATACGATGCTAAAATGCCGGTTCTTTCAGGATTTGAACTGTACTGAATATTATGATTTAAATAGAATTACCACAATGAAACATACAGATTTTTACAGAAAATACAGAGAGATTGAAGCGCAAGAGCGAGAAGAACTTAAAAAAGCCGTGCTCGCTCATGGTGGAGAATTTCGTTTTCAGACAGAAAACGGAGAAGGCATTGAAGGTGTTCAGGCACCTATTATCATGGCTGGAGACAGTCACTGGGAAACAAATTGTGATTGTTACATTACTCGTGTAGCAATCGTGAATGGCTTCCTTGAGATTTACGGATATGATAAAGAATATGGTAGTGAAGAAATACGGCTGGATGACATAGAATTTGGACAGCTTGAGTATATCATAGACGAAATTCCAGAAACGGATGAAGTGAGTGATGTAACCACAGAACCTCGTATAAGCAACACCCCAGTAATCAATTTGTGCAGAGAAGATATTAAAGATGCTGGATATAATCCAAACATTACAGATGAGGAGTTACAGCAAGTAGCAAGCAGAATCGGAAAATATTTGGAATGGCAAGAATTTTATCCTCAGTTTCTGGATGATGTCCGAGAAGCTTGTGCTCGTTGTGATATTCCGATGCTTAATGAAGACGAAAACGAATAGTAAACGATTCTATTTACAAAACATAGAGTGGAGAGGCTGACGCTGTTTTAAGTGTGTGTGTCTCTCCACTCTTTTTATATCAACTTTATAAATTAAATTTAAATGACAACAAATCTTACAGAGCTCCAGAAGCTCAAAGCGTCAATCGTAGCGAACCTCAACTTTGATGTTGATAAGGCAAAAAAGGTGTTTAACTTTATCATTGGCAATGAATCTACATCTGCTCCAGAGATGCAGCAGTTCTGGTCAGACGGTGTTTATTATGTACTGGAGGGTGGACACCTTACAGCAACTGATGACCCGGAATCAATTGTAGGTAAGGTCATTGGTGTAGCAGTTAAGATGGGAGACAGAATTGCGACTGTTGCGCTTCACGATGCCGCAGATGGTGAAGAAATTGCTTTAACCACTGACACTCCGTGCGGTTCTGAAAAGTTCTTCCATCCAGACTTCTTTGATGCTATCACAGACTGGGATGGCGAAGCCAACACCAAGGATTATGGTGATTTACTCAATCCTGAAATTGGTCTGAAGGAAGGTCAGTATATTCCGTCTCTTGCCCAGTTGCACCTTATTCTCCTGAACATCAAAGAAGTCAACAAAGCGCTGGAAGCTGTCGGTGGTTCTCCGATGAGAAAAGAGTGGTATTGGTCTTCCACTGAGTACTCCGCTAATGGCTCGTGGAACGTGCATTTCGTCTATGGTAATAGCGGCAACGGCAACAAGTGCATCGCTTACGTTGTTCGCCCTGCTGTAGCCCTATCAGTTTAATCTTTATTCTTCACTGCCGGGCCAGTTTTTCTGGCCCGGCTAAAAAACATAGTTTATGGAAAAATCATTGGAAACATTGTATTGTTCTGTTTGTGGAAGCAACAATATTGAAACAAAAATGTGGGTAAATCCCAATACTCGCATAATTTCAGATGCGTGTTCCTATCCTGAAGAAGAGGAGGACAATTGGTGCCATATCTGTGAAGAACACACAGAATTAATGACGCTTCCTCAATTATGGCAACTATTTGGCGACATTCCTATTAATAACGATGACGAAATTGAAGAAGATTTCCTGTGTTTCCCTGTCGGCACATATCGCTTTGATGTCTGGCATTGGTTTGATGAACGATGTCCGAATGGTTTGGCAGTAGATTTAATGGGTGAAAAATCAAAATAGCATGGCGTATAAATCAGGGCAAACCGTTGAATTTGAGCAATTTATTCCATCTATACTTTCGCTGCATGGATTAAAGAAAACCCGTGATTATACTCTGAGTAAAGAACAATTATACATCAAGAACACAGCTTTGAAAAGTAAAATAATCTCGGCTCTTAGAGAGTTTTACCCTGAGAAGCATTATTACTGGGAAACACCTCGAATTTTACGGTGGTTTTAATTGACATAGATATGAAACAGAAATATTACGTGAATGTACATTATGATGTAGTACTTCGTGTAGAAGTGGTTGCAGGAATTGAAGAAGATGTCCTGCAATTAGCTATACAGAAAACTGAAGATATGCCTCTTGAGGACGGGGAAGTATGTGATATTCAGGCTTCTATTACAAGTATTGAAAAATACTAAGAATAAAATGACAGACATTATATTAGAAAAGTTTTTCGAGATGCCTCGATGGGAGTATGCAATTGACAAAGGCGTTGGAAAAGACATAAGTCGGCGAGACCTTTGTCAATTAGCTAAACCTGAGATAAGAGCTCGAATGTACCAAGCTATCAAGGATGGCAAGTACGAAATTGCGCCTCCACATACCGCTCAAATTCCCAAAGACAATGGTGAGTTTAGAACGGTTTATGTTAACGAATCGATGGATCGAATATTACTGAGTATTGCCAATGATCTTCTTTTTGAGTTAACTCCGGAAATGATTCATTCCCGTTGCAAGTCGTATCAAAAAGGAACCGGTTGCGGTAAGATTGTTCAAGAAGTATCAAAGAAAATTTGTGAAACTAAAGGCGAGATTATCGGCTGGAAATCAGATCTTAGTAAATACTTCGACAGTGTTCCTATTCGGTTTATTGATGGTGCGTTTGATATGGTGGAACAAAAATATGGGCATTCTGCATTGATAGATGTGCTAAGGAAGTATTATCATAGCGATTATTACTTTGACCCGAAAGGAAACTTACTTCAAGCATATCAATCACTTAAACAGGGCTGTGCCGTAGCTTCATGGTTGGCAGATGTGCTTCTTTATCATATTGACGATAAATTGGCGAACCTTGATGGATTTTATGTCAGATATTCTGACGATATGCTTTTTATTGGAAATGGATATGAAACAGCTATGAATGTGCTTACAGAAGAACTTGCTAAAATGGATATGAAACTTAATCCGAAGAAAGTAGAGTATCTTACACATACAAAGTGGTTTAAGTTTCTTGGCTTCTCCATTAAAGGTGAATTTATTTCATTAAGTGGGTCTCGAATAAAAAATTTCCAAAAAGAAATAGAGCACCGCACAATTAAACAGAAAAGTATTACGCTCACCAAAGCAACCAATTCTGTAAATCGCTACCTTTATAAAGGTAACGGGGAGTTTAGTTGGGCAACACAAGTCCTTCCAATTTGCAATGTTATTGAAGACATAAACGAGTTGAATAAGTTTATCATGGATTGCCTAAGAGCAGTAAAAACTGGCAAAAAGAAAATTGGAGGTCTTGGATATGTGAAGACGAAATCTAACGGTTGCGTACAACGCGGACAGGGCAGAAATGTCAAAAGCAACCGAAAAAAGACAGAACAAAAGATTCCTGGATATTTGACTATTTGTTGCATGAGGAACGCTCTTTTAACGAGCCGTGAAGCTTATGAAACATTGGTTGAAAGCCTTTAATAGTGCAATATTCTGAAAGAAGAACGCTTCATTCAATTTAGGCGTCATAACACCGTCCAGTCTCAGCTCAGACTTGTAATCGTACCCGACTCCTGCGCCGGAGCTTCAAGCGGACAGAATGACGTCTCAATATCGAAATTATTACAGAAATGCACCATAAGCGCTGACTTTCAGAAACCGAGTGTACGGCTGCAAGGGAATGTCTTTCAATTCAATATCGAAATTATTAAAGAGCTACACAAGAAAGAATGACCTATTGTTCGATTATCTGAGTATGCAGAATGTGGTTGAATGGCGGTTATTTCAGAATATATCATTCGGCAATCTCTGAGGTCCCAGTGACGCTCCCTGGGACCGTTCCTCGATGCTGAATGATCTATCTCATCGAAACAATTATAGAATCATACAAAGCGCCTGACAATCATAAATATTTGAGCATCCGCACAGGATAGATTATGAGATATGAAATTTAATCCAGAAGACTTGCCAGATCGACTCCGGTATAGATATGTGCACTTCATATTTCAGAAATCTCAGCAATACAGCTGGCTTGGTTCAAGAAATTATCGTTCAGCTTTGCGGCCAAAACCCGCCGTTTGAGCCGGCGTTTACTGTTTATCAACAGTCCTCGCCGGCGCTGCACCGCTTGTCTGGCCGCACACATCGACTCCGGTAAAGGAATGTATCGCAATTTTGAGAACCACAATCACTTAAAGCACAACTAAGCCAATCAAGGCAACGACTTTATAAGAGCTGGATTAAACGAAGGCCATCCATCCAGGTACGCAACCTGGATTTCTCGCCTTCAGGCATCCAGCTCTCAAATCGAAGCATATAAAGAAATGTGCCGAGTTGATGAGATTGGCTACCAATACAACACAGTATCAATTACGCAAGAGACTACAATTTCAGTGTTGCGGGTATAAGAACACGTACCCTGGGTACGCGTGACAACCCGCTCACCACATCGTGACAGATATAGCAATGTGTCAAAGGTCTGAGTGTAAATAAAAAATGTAACGTAACATCCGATGCACAAGTAGATTAAACTTTAATAAACAGACGATAATCATCCGGGTTCAGTCAGGATTATATCCTGATTTCACCCGGATTCAACTATCTGTTTATATCGATTCGATTAAAGAATTACGTCAGAAATCCTGAGTGCATCGCTTTTAAATAAACTCTCAATGGAAAATATTTGGAACGAATCGCAAGAAAAAGTCCATAATGGTTCCACTTTCAGAATCAATTTGGAGAAGCGCAATCTTTTAATTGATGGTAAATATATCATCAAGGAAGGGAAGTATGAAGGTAGTTTGGGGTACAATACAGATTCCCAGGTAAACGCATTGCTCGTAATGGCAGAAGAGTTTTACTGGCAATATCTCCACAGTGTTCCGTCTGCAAGAAATGATGCAAAATACAAACGATACTTTAGGGCATTGCCTGAGCATGAGCTGTCAGAAGAAGACATGCTATACGGAGAAAATCGCGAACTCGCCCAACTGCGTTTGGAACTGTATCTTCTAATCGCAATACTTAATGGAAATTTAAAATGGGACGAATTTGCAAAGGATAAATGGTTCTGGCAATCAAAGAAACACCCATCTCTCATTATTATTAAACAATGGATAGAAAATAACAACAAATAAAAATCTGATTACAATGAAAGAAACAAAAGTAGTATGCCCTAAATGTGGGGCTGAAATGGCAATTCCTGAGCATGAATCACTTGCAGTAGGTGTCACTATTGGCAAAGACAGTGGGCTTGGAACTGTTGAACTTCCACTTGCCTCAGAAAATAATTCAAATTCTAAAAACAAAGTAAAAATGAACGCAGCAAAGAAAATTCAGGCTATGAAAGCCGCTGGTATTGACGTAACGAACCTGTTTGCAGTAGCAAATGCAGAAGGTGTGGAATCTATTGCCCGTATAGAAAACGGGAGTATGACATTCTTGCCAGACGATGACCCAATCATCATTGCAATCTTTAAGGGCGGGACGGTTCCAAATCGACGTTTGTTTCGTAGATGGGTCATGGCTCAAGTATTTCACATGCTCACTCAGAAGCACTGGCGTACCGGCAAGACTTTAGGCTTCCTTGCAGCGCTTCAAGCAAAAGGGTTCCGTTACAGCTGGGAGATGCTTATTGAGGAAATACGTGTACAGGCAAAGTTGGAAATGCTTGACCAAGAGAACTTCATCCAGCGTAACCGTTGGTTTAACAAAAAAGTCGCCAGCGATATGGCTACTGATTATCTCAAACAACTTAATGAGCATATTGAGAAAAGAAAAATGAAATGCAAGCGTTGTAAGGGTGTGCCTTATATCACTCTTAATGGCACTAATATTTTCGTTGAAGACTTGAGAAAGAAAGTGTTGTGTCCGTTAGAAAAACAAGTACAGATGATTAAATATGCCGAAAATATGGCTGACCTCTATCATGCTCTTGTAGTATTTTACCGAGGTGTAAAAGAGTTCTATTCTCCTTATGAGTTACCGATGAGTGCGGCATTTAAAGACGCATACAAAGGTGCCGGAGGTTACTTTACAATGCGAAACCTTATCATGTTTCACGGTTGCAGGATGCTCAGTACTAAAGGCAAACCTCTGGCAGAATCATCTTCTCTTCGCGAGCTTGATAAATTGGCTGAAGAATACAAAGATGGCGGTGGTTGGCGTATGTTTGGTGCAATGAAGGAGTTGATTTCCAACAATGGTATTGACATCGAAGCTAAGATGAACGAATGGCGAAGTAAATAATACGAATCTGGTGCTCATCAAATACTTGAATGATTGGTGAGCACCATTACTTAACTCTTAAATATGGATAATAAAAGAATAGCCGATATAGGAGAAGTGCATTGGCATGACGGTAAGCCATTTTTCTTGTTCGGGAATAGTGATAATGGTTTTATCTTTAAAGACAAGGAAGCCTATAATAATAATTGGGATGCGCCATGTTATGTTCCAGAATACGCTGGAGAGGATAATGCAATAACTATTGGTGACGTTGAGTATGAATGCGGGGGTTCTAAGGATGAATGTGATTGGTACTCACATAAAGATTTGTTGAAAATATGCGGATATAATCACAAAATATGTGATACGTTATTTCAAGAAATTGATTGGTGTTATCCAAGAACATGGCTGGATGATTGTGACAATAATGACTTTGTTGATTATAATTACGCTTATGACTTTGTAAAAGTTGGTAATCAAGTATATTGGGAAGACCCAGATCAAGGGATTTCTTCAGGTTATTATATGGTTGAATCTATCAACGATGACAATGAATCATGGAATTTAGACACTATTGTTTTAATTGCAAACGAGCATTCTGAAGCAGAGGTTTCTTTAAAAGAATTGTTATCAGATGCCCCGTCCAAAATTCTTTCACCAGCATAATGAATATTTTTTGTCGTATAGTGTGCTTCTTTTGTGGACATGAGCCTTATCGAGTAACATGGAAGAATACTTCATATATCAGAATGAAGCGTAAGGGTGGCCAAAAACGAAGTAATCACATTCATAAATATCACACTAAACATTATCGAGAGTATTGCATTAGATGTGGCAAACTTCTAAAAAAGAAATAATATAATGAGAACAGCAAAAATATCATACCCCGTACCTGTGGGGTACTTAGAACACGAAGCAACTCATAGCCGGTTGAATGTGTATAGAAATATAAACTTTTTTCAACGCTTTATGATAAGGGTTTGTTTCGGTTTAGAGTTTCATAAATACTAAGTTATGGGTTATACTGAATTTATAGAAAAAGCTAAAACTCAAATTAAAAAGATTGAGCTTGGCTGTGTGGGTGATGAGTTTGATTTGCTGACCGAATTTAAGCAAATCATCATTGAACGGCAGAAAACATTAAGAGAATATGCACGAAACAAGTAGAGCATATTATGTTTGGGTTGCCAGAGATAAATCTGGGGTACTAAAACTATTTAGCGCAGAGCCTTTCAGGTGGAAATGGTTTGGTGAATGGTGAGGAGCACTTTTGGCACATTTAAAACCAGACGATTTTCCTGATGTAACTTGGGAAAATAGTCCTAAGCTTGTGGAATTTTAATTAAGATTAATACATGACTGAAATATTAAATCACCTCAAACAAATGCGAGCAATTATTGAAGACGATATTGCAAAAAAGAATGCTGGATTAGAAGGTGAATCAAGCGTGCAAGTTGCCGTGATACCAGAATGCGTAGAAATAAAAATATCGGACAAACAAACAACTTGCAAAAGTATTGCAGTTAATTATAAAATTAGAAATATGAAAAAGTATATTGGAACAAAAACAGTTAGCGCAGAGCCTATGTTGTTAGGCGAGTTTATCAAACAGACAGGACGTAACCCCTATGTGAATGACCCAAAAGTCCACGACAATTCCGAAGAAGGGTATGTTATAGAATACGAGGATAGTTACAAGTCTTGGTCTCCGAAAGATGTGTTTGAAAAAGCGTACAAGGTGGCTGACACACCGCTTGACCGTTTGCACATCGAAATGCGGGACTTATATGAAAAATTAGACAAGCTCGTTCCATTCATTGATTCTGGAAAAATGGATGAAGTGATAAAAGACAACTATCAAAAGTTTTTGTTACTCGTCCAGCATTTAACTATGAGCGATTATGTTCGTATTCTTGAAACTCGTATTGGACGTATGGATGGCGCTCCGGAAGCAATTCTGAACCACATGAATTTTGGTGCGGCTATTCAAGCTCTTAAATTAGGTTTTGCTATTCGTAGAAGCGGCTGGAATGGCAAGGGATTGTGGATAATCAAACAGGTTCCTGCTCACATTACCGAAGAAATCATCCCGAAGATGCAATCACTTCCACAATCAGCGAAAGACCTTATTCTGAAAGGCAAGAAATTCATTGATTATACCTCCCAGTGCCTTATCTACAACGAGAATACAGGACGTGCCGATTCATGGGTTCCGTCTATTAGCGATGTGTTTGCTGAAGATTGGGAGATTGTAATGGAAAAATAGTTATTAATGGGAGGTTCGTGTTAGCAACCTCCCATTAATTGTTCGGTGATTTTAGTAGAATTAATAAATCACATAGTAGTTCTAAAAACGAGCAATATTATAAATTTTGACAAAATGAAAATTCATAAGAATATTATTGGAGCAGATGTAAAAATATTCGGAGATATTCTGGAAGACGAGGCTTTGGCTCAAATACAGAGATTGGCTGATTTCAAGCCATATCAACACGCTCATATTCGTGTGATGCCAGATGTTCATGCTGGTAAGGGGTGTACAATTGGAACTACGATGTACATAGACGAGGCCGTTACTCCAAACCTTGTTGGTGTTGACATCGGATGTGGTATGTTTGTAGTAATATTGGGCAATGTTGATATAAACCTTGAACAATTTGACAATATAGTAAATGAGAAGGTGCCATCAGGACACAACATTCACAATTCTCCCGTTTTTGCATTTGACGGTTTAAGAGAGTTGAAATGTGTTCAAGCAATAGACATACATAAGGCAAACAATGCACTGGGAACTCTTGGAGGTGGAAATCATTTTATAGAACTCAATGAGGGTGAAGATGGGTGTAAGTATCTTGTAATTCATTCTGGGAGCCGTAACCTTGGTGTTCGTGTTTGCCAATATTATCAAAAGATTGCAGAATCATTATGTCGGCAAGGGGTTGTTGACAGGAATGAAATCATCCAGCGTTTGAAAAGTGAAGGACGTGCAAAAGATATTCAAACTGAGTTGAAAAAGATAAAGCCTGAACCTGTACCTGATGGGTTAGCATATATCACCGGAGAGGTGAAGGATAACTACCTATATGACATGCAAATCACTCAAACGTATGCCAGATTAAACCGTGAAACCATAGCGTATCTGGTACTTTCAGAACTTGGATTACATTCAAGTATTCCCGCTCATGCTTTCCATACGGTTCATAATTATATTGACTTTGCCCCGTCTGGAATAATACTTCGTAAAGGTGCAGTTCAAGCAAACCAAGGCAAAAAACTCATAATACCGATGAATATGAGAGATGGTTCTTTAATTTGCGTGGGTAAGGGTAATCCAGATTGGAATTTCTCTGCGCCTCATGGAGCCGGACGTTTGATGTCACGCAAAAAGGCAAAAGAATCCTTATCCATAGAACAGTTTGCAAAAGAGATGAGTGATGTGTATTCATCCTCTGTTTGCGAAGCCACTTTGGACGAAGCTCCAATGGCATATAAGCCAATGCAGTCTATTATAGATGCAATTCAGGAGACAGCAGAAGTTCAGAAGATTATTCGTCCAATTTATAATTTCAAGGCAAAAGAGTAATATATTGAAATTATTATATAAAGCATGAAGTATTTAAAGATTCACAAGCTACTATGGTTTATAATCGTAGTAGCTTTTACTCTTTTAGAGGGAGCCGTAATAGTGTTGTACTATATTATTTTCTTGATATGGAACTTTCGCTATCCCAAGGATTTATGGGCTGGATTCCATAGTGCTGAGCATGATTACAAAAACCACTGGGGAGGATATTCATACAAGGATAAAAACATTCTTGAAACGATTATTCGGAGATATAAATGTACATGGTCATGAATGTATTAGAGCATTATGTAACTGAGATTATAGGAAAACCATATTACCATGATTATGGCAGTGGCAATTTCAAATGGTGGCTCAAGGTGAAAGCTGTTTGCTATGGGCATGAGTGTGAGACTACACTCATGTTTGACACAAAAGAGGAAGCAGACAGAGTTCAATTGGGCTATATGTTTTTATCATAATTAAAATAAGAAATGAAAGCAGTTATCGTATATTCTGGCAAGGGTGGCGTTGGTAAGACTACAACAACGGCCAACATAGCAAGGCTTCTTGCTCAGGACGGGCATAAGGTATTCATTATAGATGCTGACATCAACACGCCTTCCATGAATACAGAGTTTGAGGGAGAACATCCGCAAGAAAATATTTGGATCCACTCTTCCGGCAATATGTTTGACAAGTTCATTTACTTGGAAAAATCAATGGTTAGGCAATACCTTGAATTAGCTAAGAAGAAATTGCGGCAGATAAAACCAGATTTCGTACTGATTGATACGCCTCCGAGCGTAACCAATGTACATATAGAACTCCTGAGTCGGGTAAAAGTAAGCTATGTGTTATTTGTCACACAGCCCACTAAATTGAGTAGCCAAGATGTTCTTCGTACAATGGATTTCTTTCACGAAAGGTGTGGCAGAGTAAATTGCGGTGTTGTGGAGAATATGTGCTACGATAATGATAAAAGGGAATATCCTATAAAACTTGTGGCACAAATACCCATGCAGGACAGAATGAACACTGAAAATTTGCTATCCGATGCTAAAGTGGAGTTTCAAAAGATTGTGGATGAGATTGCATCAAGTGAAAGCGTTGTTCTTGAAGAATATTCCACGACCAACGGTTACGACGAGAGTTTTGATGTTGTTGATATGTGCCTTATGGCAGCTCGTAGGCATTATGTTCAGCACGAACTTAAATACGATGACGGGACTGAAAAGACTTTGAATTTGCCTGTTCCTAAATTTCTATCTGTCAGAACGTGGAAGAAAGTAAGAGAGTATATCCAGTTTCACGATGAGACCGGCTATCATTTCGATGAAAGAATGAGAAGGTGCGATACAGAAAGAGTTGGTAGAATGGTGAACCACTTCCAAAATGACGATAATGCGTATTTTATGGTTGTCAATGCCCCAAGCACAGAAGTACACCTTATCACAGGAGAGATAGGCATTTGTTCATTATTGACTGGGCAGGCAGGACATTACGAATTACCACGAGTAAAATACCAAACAGGCAAAGGTGATGTTGTTTTATTCCCTGATGAGATTATGCCGGTAGATATGGACTTGCTTCAGCAGCAAATCAACGAAGGTTATATTATGCTGAGTGATGGACGTTATCTTCCACCTAAAGAAACAGTGGAGCAATGCTTCAATGCTTATGGACATAGAATTGGGCTATTGGAGAATTGGGAAAAAATTTATGATAGTTGGATGAAATAAAAATAATATTTATGATTATCAATATAACGCAACACTGTACATTGCGTTGTCCGCATTGTATGCAGAATGCAGGACCAGAACGCAATGAAATGATGAGCAAAGATGTATTTAGTCAAGCACTTCGTTTTGCGCAGAGTATAGGGTCGAGAGTGCTTATGATTTCTGGAGGAGAGCCGACTTCTCACCCTCTGTTTTTCGACTTTCTTGCAATGGCACTAAACAGTGGATTTTTAACTGTTTCAGTATTATCAAATGGCACTTTTCTGCAAGACCACAATTTTGTTGAAAAGTTTGCCAATATGGTAAAAAATAAATCTGGCTTTTTCTTACAGATTTCATCATTCAAAGGTTTGTATGCCAATTATGATGAGGTGCATAAACCAAACTTAAAAGCGTTGAGACTATTTGGAGATAAAGTTACTTTATGTGACAATCCCGGTGACATACAAATGAAACCCCTTGGTCGTGCTTGTAGCGGCAAATGTTATGAAGAAGCAAAACGCTTTAATGGTTTTCCGTCGTGCGCTAATTCAGCTTTGATTTTAACTCAATTCAAGAGCGTTAAAATGTTAGGCATTGGGGCATTGATGGAATACAATCAGCGTTTTTGTTTGCCAATCGTAAGTTGGGATGGAAGTATTTGCCTTGGAGAATCTGAACAATGCAAAGTTATCGCAAACATATCAGAGCCTTTGCCCGACATCAATCAAAAGTTAATTGACTTCCGTCCATGTGGGGGTTGCGATTCATATAAATGGCACTTTCAGAATCCTTCAACTGAACAAGAAAAGAAAGTTTGCAATATATTGTTTAACAACATATAGTCATAAACATGAAAATTAACTTAGATTTATGTGAGGGAAGTTGTGGCGAATGGTCTTTAGAAAAGTTTAATGTTTCGGAGTTAGATGCCAAATCTTTTAATTTGAGAGAATGTGTACATAGACGCAGATTTATAAGCCCAGGTATTTATTGGAAATTGGTTCATCGTGGAGAAACTATAATGAGCAATACTCCTGCTGAAATATCAGATCATCAAGATTTTATAATGAAAGCTAATGGTAATATTTTGGTGGCCGGATTGGGGCTTGGAATGGTTGTAAAAGCATTACTTAAAAAAGACAATGTTCTACATATTACGGTTGTAGAAAAAAGCTCTGATGTAATAAAATTGGTTGCCCCCTTTTATCAAGACAACCGTGTTTCCATTATCAATAATGACATTTTTGATTATAAACCCGCTTGCAAATTTGACTTCGCATGGTTTGATATATGGACATATATCAGTGAAGATAATTACAAGGAAATGGTCAAGCTTAATAGACAATTCGGTAGATATGTCAAAGTGAAAGAACATTGGTGTTACAATCAATGTAGGGCGATGGCAAAAGAGGTTTATGATTAATATATAAATTAATACTTATGACACAAAAAGAATTACAAGACACCGTTATTGTGACCGGCTGGAAGTCTGCTTATATAGCTAAAAGAAACAACAGTAAAACTCTGATGAGTTCAGTCAGACGAGAAATCAAAGAAAATGAAATACTTGGTCTGATAGTGTGGTATTCGCAGCAAAAGTTTGAGAACGATAAGTGTGAGGAATATACTATTACTAATGGAAACGGCACTGTTGAGCTAACTATCAAAAAAGGAGGTTAGTATGAATATAATTGAATTACGTAAGAAGTTACGTTACGACATTGAACATCCTAAATGCAAACGATGCGGTAAAGAATTGCACATACCTCAGCCACCTAAAGAAATACAACAGGCTTGGGGTATTTTTGCATGGACGGCTTTTGTCAAGCAATATGCTAAACATCATGGTTGGTATGAGCTTGATAACCTCAATAAAAATATAGTATGTGACAATTGCTTGCTGTCGACCGATGTACCCAATACCATAATGCTGAAAAATTATGATGACTGGGAACGTAAATATAATGAATGGAAAACAAACGAATCAAAATGAAAGTATCTGAAGTAATTAAAACTATTGAATCACAACTTACTGCCGATGAGCAACAATTGCTCAAAGACACCATCAATCATGGTTGTTGGGGTGATTGTGATATGGAGTTCCGCAATGAAGCGGGCGATGTTGAAACCGTTAGCGCATGGGGCTATTGCACCAATGATGCAAAGAACGCCGGGCATTTCAGTGGGCGCAAAGTAGCTGTGATGTTTAAGTCTATATACAAGAAATTGTGTCCAGACAATCACATGGGGCGTTTCCTCAGTCAATGTAACGATTGGTGGGGTGACGGAAGTGGCGATATGCTTTTTATCAGAAGCGAGTTATCTAACGGTTTGGAAGAATGGTCAAAACAATAAAATTGCAGCAAATATGAAAACAGGAGTTATATTGGCTCGGTTCCAACCAATTCACAATGGACACCTTGCATTAATAAAACAGGCAGTTGCTGAAAATGAACAAGTATTGATTATTATAGGTTCGATAGATAAACTCTCTCAGCGTAATCCTATTCCGTGGACTATACGTAAAGAAATGGTAGAACAAACAATTGATGACAATTTTCTTGTGCCTGGAAACAAAGAGAAAATCAAAGTTGTTGAGCTTCCTGATTTGACCGATGAGTCTGACAACAGCCATGACTGGGGATTCTATCTTTACTCGTTCATTGTAACCCAAACGAAGGAACCGGGATTCACCATCTACTATTCTGATGGCTACGAAACTATTACATCTTGGTTTCCAGGATTCCTTCTGAGAAACTGTGTGTCATTATCTCTTATGGCCCGTAATATGTGTGTTGAGGGAATTTCTGCCACACAGGTTCGAGAGAAGATTCTTAATGGCACGCTTACCGCTGAATATGTACCAGAGTGTGTTTATGAGAAAAGAGAAATGTTGAAAGCGTTTATCAAAGTATTTGAATAATATGAAGTTAAGACAAATAATTGCTAAATGGTTTGTAAAATTAGCACGCAAGCTTGATCCAATGAGTGTGTCTATTTTACATCCACGCCCAATTATAAACTTCTTGTCATCTGAACATTTCAAACTTGTGCAGTTAGACAGGAAGTTTGGTAAAACAGATGCGTTTCGTTTCACTCGTGATAATGACCCAAAATACATGATACAATGCGTTAAACGTGATTTGGCTGATGAGATTGCCAACTCAGACACAATATCTTGGTCAATCTCAGATGATGAGCATGATTATATTAGAGTAAAAGCGCGTCTTTGGGTTACAAACTACTTTCAGATAAACGAGGAAGAAATGAAAGATTTTGTAAAAGGAAACGAATAAAAATCAAATTGATATGGTGGCTTATGTCACAATAATAACTTCTAAATCATTTAACAGATATGTAAATGAAATTCATCAATGCTATTTTCAATCGGCTGAAGCGTATCAAAGAAAACTATCAAGCCACACGTCAAGCACGTCGATTAAAGCAACTTGAAAACATTAGTTGCAAAAACATTAACGTAACCGAGTTTAATGGTCGTTTATACATTGCTTATGATGGAGTTCCCATTGCAAGAGTGGAAGACTTGAAGTATAAAGCGCCTGAGATTCTTGCGCAAGCTCGTGAAGACTATTTGGCATGGAAAGAAAAATTTAACGCGTAACGACAATGAAAACAGCAAAGTACAAAACAAATGACAGAGTAACAATCGTGAGCAATAGCCTTCAGCCTCAATATGAAGGAAAGGTAGGTAAAATAAAGAAGGTCTATGCCTCTTTCAGCGAGAACGATGCGGATGAACATGAGTTCTTCTATCGCGTTGAAGTTGACAACACCGTTCTAAAAGGATTTGCTCGCGATTCAGACTTACAGCCAGTATAATAGGCGCAAGTCAACTCATAGGTTTATGTTGGCGATGGTTAGGGCACTGGAATATTCTGACCATCGCCTTTTTATTTTACAAAGTTATAAAACTAATTAATAAATATAGAAAATGGCATCAACAAGTAAAAGAGAACCGAAAAAAGATGAAGTTCGCCCAAAGGATTACCAACCACAGCCTGGGAACAAATCTATTCTCAGTTTGGCGGATTTCAGTGACGAAAACTTATTTGGAGAACTTCGCCGTCGCGGTTATAACGGAGAGCTAAGGCTTGTAAAAGTAGTTAATGTATGAGCAACCAAGAAAGACTAAAGCTATTTTGCAATGACTGCAAGTATAGGAAAAATAGGAATAAATGCCCTATGGCGCATAAAGATATGTGTCCTGATTACGTTGCATTTAAGGCCTCATTGGTGCTGGAAGATGAAGCAACGGCACAATTGGTTTCTACGGATTTGCTGATAAAAGCTCTTAGATCGCATGGATATACAGGAGAACTACGAAAAACAACTACCATAACAATCTGACAATAATGCCAATTAATAGGAATTATTGCGAAAGGATAGTCATTAATACAATAATATTTTATAATTTTGCAAAGGCTTTATTTAGCCATATTAAGACATATTTGAAAAGTGCCTCAAATTCGTTGAAATCTCCAATTTGAACAAATATACACGAGGCACGGAGACAGCTCATATACAGTGGGCTGCCTATCCGTGCGTGTATATAGGTGTTTGGCGATACCTGCGAATTAGCATGGATGGCAGTCCACTTTTCTTTTGTCTGCGTGCATAATAAATAATACAATGGAATATGTTAACAAACAGAGAGCGCAGAAAACTGATGGGTTATATTAAAAATGCCGACATTCCAATGTTAATGCTTATTGGTTGGGGAATTGGCTTTCTAATAGCAGGTATAATGTGGATAATTTTAGGAACATTTATGGAAGCCGGAGAAAATGAGATATGGTCATTTAAAGCCATATTATCAGGTCTTTTAGTTGTTGGTATAAGTGCTTTCATAGGTTTTATTGCTAAAATATATTGGCTTTTTTCTCAAAGCAAATCAGGGACGTTATTTCCCAGATTAAATGGTCTTGGATTGATATTGGCTATAACTTCCGCTTGCTCCGGTTGTATTTTAGGAGCGATAATAGTTTCCGGTTTCTGAATATAACAATAAAATCTATATACAATGAATTATAGAATTTTACTATTATTGGGAAAAATATTGATAATTGGAACTTTGGTATCTTCAGCTTTTACTTTCTGGATGATTGGTTTTTCTGAAAGAGTGTGGCTACCAATTATGATATTTACCTTGCATATTTTAGTCGGTGTGTCACTTTGCATACATGCAAGCAAGCACATACCAAATGAACAAACACAGCAACCCAGTATTTGCGACACACCTATCCATCCATTTTTTCAAATTGTCAAATGGAGCACAGTCGTTGCTTTAGGGTTCCAATTGATTGCAGCTGTAATAATTGCGTTTTTCTATTGTTTAGAACGTGAATTTGAAGCGACATTGATTGTTTGCATAATAGCTGGCTTTTTTCTGGTGTTCCTCATAAAAGGAATTGAATACTTCAAAAACTACAAAGATTAAATCACAAATTGATATGAACCGTCAAGAATTTAGTGCAAAACTCGTTAAAATCAAAAATAAGGCACAGGTAAAACTAAAAGACAGCCTACCTTATGCCCTTCAACTTAATCAAAATAAGGTTAATGCTCTTGAAAAAGCAACGTTTGAGTACGTTATGGGGAATGTGTTTATATATCTGAAAATGTGTGGAACAAGTATGGAACTCATAGGGAAAAATGTCACATATTCAACAGATAATACAGATGGACTGAGAAAAGCAATTATCGCAATGCGAAAATCTGCCGGGTTGTCTATACGTGAGTTGGCTAAGCAATCATCAAGTTATATCTCAGTTTTGGAAGCTTTTGAAGATGGGCGGTGCGATTTGAGAATTGACACCTTCTTGAAACTTGTAGATACACTTGATATGGAAATAAAAATAGAATAAGCATGAATAAAGAGCGAAGAGAAGAATTATTGGAAGTTACAGGATTACTTGACGAAGCCATTGATAGGATTGGTGAAATCAGAGACGAAGAAGAGGATGCGTTATATTCTCTTCCAGAAGGACTTCAAGAATCTGCCAGAGGTTTTGCTATGCAAGACGCTATGGACACTCTTGATGGATTTATGGATTCCATAGATAAGATACGGAGCAAAATAGAAGAATTTGCACGACCTAAGAAAAAATCAAAACCCAAACAGTAATGAAACGATTTCAGTTTTCAGATGACGAGTATAACAAGCTTTCAATTATAACCGGATTTCCTGCGATTGATCTTCAGAAACTTGATGCTTTGGGATTGCTTGCTAATGATATAGCTGTTCGTATGGTTTTAGAATACGAGTATCAGACACAGAGAAAAACAACAAAGGCATTGCCGAAGCTCATCCTTCAGGCTATCGCAAATAAATATGGTCTAACCCCTCAGAAAGTGAGGGGTTTTTTATTTCATCGAAAGCGACCTGTGTACTATTGTTCAAAGTGCAACAAGGAAATTTCTCAAAGTGAACGAAAGAGATTTAACGGTCTCTGTGAGAAATGTGCTATAGATAGTATCAAATTATAATAATTATCGATATGAACGCAAAACAAATTGAAGTGCATAACTATTACAAATCATTGCACCCTAAAGCGCTCATCCTTTATCGTGTTCCAGGGCGATATATTGTACTGGGAGAAGATGTTATTAGAGCGTCAAAATCATTATCAACCATTTGTGTTTTAGAATCCGGAGTAGGCTCCATGCCTGATAAATTATCAGTCTTGTCTTTATTTGGAAAAGACGGTACAGAAGTGTGCATTGTAAATTACCAAAATGATGATGGGATATTTGATTTGCCGGATATAAAGCGTTTAAAAACAGAAAAAGATATGGATTATTAATTTTTTTCGCCTTAACAAGCAACAGGTGTGGTTACAACATGTCTAACAAGTTGAATTTAAGCGTTTAATTTAAATACAGGCATCAGTTTTAACTTAACATAAATCACCTGATTATCAATGTATTACAGTTTAATTTTGGCATAAAAAACTGCAAAAATACGGCTTTTATACATTAACTTTGTACCACCGTGTCACGCTAATTTGTGGCTCGGTGGTATTTTATTTTGAATAATCATTATCGTCACAATGGAACAAGATACTAATAAAATCGAGCCCAACGGATCTATCGTTGAAAAAATACAAACAAAGCTCAAGTTCATCAAATCTGAAAGAAATGGAGCGTTAATCAGTTTCGTTTCACAGAATCCAGTCAACAATGTAGTATGTGGGGTTAGGCAAGATTCCCCATACCCCAAAAAGATTGTTATTATTGACAGAGAATTGTCAAACAATGTGTTGGTTAATGTTCTTTATGATTGCGTACTGATACCGATGACCCCAATTATAAAACATGCCGGTACTGAAAAAGAAGAAACATTCATCCCTGGATATATCGCCATTGAAGCGAACCCAGTGCAATTCAGAGCTACTGTTACAACAAATTATGTACGTGGTAGTAAATATCAGGTAGAAGTAAGCTTTGGAAACAAAATCATTCGCTTTGACCCATTCAAGGGTCAAAAGGAAAGTGTTAAATCACTCCCAGCTTGTTTGTCGATACTTGAAAAGAGATGCGATGTTAAAGATTTATTGGACATTGTTGAATGTTTTACTTCTGCGGCAAATGAACTTCTTGCACAGATGAAACAGGATATGCGTGAAATTCATAACAAGAAAGGTAAACATGAAAAGACCGGTCGAAGGAATAGCTACTGATGCGGCCCATTCCATGAAGAATAAAAAGACGGAATATCAAGGCATAAACTTAGCTACTAAAGAGCAAATCTTTTATAAGGATTTAGGAGATCAAACCACTAATATAGGAGAATTTCTTGCTGTTATCGAGGCTGTAAAGTTCATTATTGAAAATGACTTTCAGCCTCGTGTCATTTATACCGATTCCATGACTGCGATTGCATGGTTCAAGGCAAAGAAAACATCTTCCACAAAGCCTTGTAAAGAGCTTATACGGGCTGAGATGTTCCTTCGGGCACTATCGGCTGATGTAGATACAATTGAGATTTATCACTGGGATAATAAACGCTGGGGTGAAACTCCGGCAGATTTTGGTAGAAAATAATTGTAAATAAAATAGATATGAAAATAATTAAGCAAGGTAAAAAGCCGATAAAAAGCAAACAGCAGAAATGTTCTAATTGCGATTGCATTTTTGAATATGAAAGACCTGATATAAAGTCAGACCAACGGGAAGGCTCTTGGGTTGTATGCCCTTGTTGCAAGAAATGTATTAGTGTTGAATGGTTTTAAACAGAACAGAAATGAGCGAAAAAATAATACTTGACGCTTGTTGTGGAAGCCGGATGTTTTGGTTTGATAAGAAGAATCCAAACGTTTTATTCATCGATAATCGTAGTGAAACCGTCACGGCTAAGGATAGAGATAAAATTAGAGCTATAGAAGTAAACCCCGATGTTATAGCAGATTTCACTAATTTGCCATTTGAGGATAATTCTTTCTATATGGTAGTGTTTGACCCACCGCACCTTAAAACACTTGGCGAAACATCATGGATGGCAAAGAAATACGGTAAACTATCGAAAGACTGGCAGTCACTCATACACGATGGATTTACTGAGTGTATGCGCGTCTTGAAGCCTAACGGCACGCTTGTATTCAAATGGAACGAGAGTGAGATAAAAGCTGCGGAAGTTTTGTCTGTTATCCCTTTTAAGCCTCTATTTGGGCACACCACAGGAAGACAAAGCAAGACGATATGGATGTGCTTTATGAAATTGCCAATTAATGAATGACAATAAAGAAAGGAGGTAAATATATGGGTGTATCTTGTGTACAAGACATTTACAGATGCGATACTTGTAAATCTGCATCGGACGAATACGGAAGGGGTTGTAAGCACGGAGTATTATTCCCCTTACTTCTCGTTATGGCAAACAGCCATAAATGTGAAAACTATGAGTTTGACCCGGAAAAGGCCAAACTCCATTTACAGAGAAAAGAGAAAAAGATAAATTAAAGGAAATCGCGTAGATGTGAAAAAGGTGTTGGCATTTCATGTAATGTCAGCTAAATCAGATTTACTAGGTTCTCATATTTGGGTGAAAATTAACTAATAAAAAAAATATATATGAACTTAAGAAAAATTCGTTTTTGGAGTATCGAACAACAACTTATGTTATATACAAAAGTGTCTTGTGTTTCTGCATTTGGACATTATTTAAATGTCCCTCAAATGCCTGGGTTTTCAGATATAGATATTACACCTCATCCTGAACGGTATATACCAATGGTTTTTACAGGCAAAATGGACTGTAATGGAAAAGAGATTTGGGAAGGGGATTTAATCGCTTTAGATTTCCCTATGTTTACAGGGAGTGCTCCTGGAAAAATTATTAAATGTGTTGTTGTTTATGACGAAACAGAAGCAATGTTTGGATTGAAACCGCTTGAAGTTAAAGATAATTCTGCAACAGTTCCATTTATAGGGCTTAAAAAAGAGATCAAAGTTATAGGAAATGTGTATGAGAATAGTGAATTGATAAATTCTTAACAATTAATAAGATAAATATAAACTAAATTATGGACGAGATAGAAAAGCTATATGAAAAAATCCTTGATAACGAGGATTGGGAAATGGAAGACTTGGATAAATTGCTGGAGCTTGTAAGAACAGAGGGTTATACGTGTGGGAAACTGTATTCCAAAGGATTGCTTAGAGAGTGTTATAATACCCTTAGTAATTCTACTGGATTGGATGGGATAAAAGTAACTACTGAAAGCTCATTGACGAGAAGGTTGAGAGAGGCTATTGATGAATAACAAGAGCATAAACTGGCAAAGCGAAAGCTATGCGTAATACACATGATTATGAAGTTCTGCGATTTACCGATTGAAACCCAACAACGATTGAATTGCGAACGATTGAATTTACATAATCGTTCAATCAATAGTGCATACGAGGTGTTATTGTATAATCAACCTGGTACTCGTTATTTTCATGCAAGACGTCATCAAAATTCGTGGTATGATGATAAAGGTAACTATATGCCGTTTGGAGGTGGTTCTGAATGGACGCTGCAATACGGATGTATAGGTTTTTCTTGTAAGAAGCAAGTAATGGGTTACGATTATGAACTATGTCGTGGCAAGACCTATTCTAAGTCTGCAAATGGGACAATTATTCCGGCTTCTGTAAAAACAAAGAAGGAGGTTTTGAGTATAGCAAAAGCGATTGGAATATTGAAAACATTGGTTTAATTAAAGTTGATATACAATATGGGTAAAACAATAGTTAATGAAATCGAGAAATGTACACAATGTCCACATTGTACAATTCTTCCGGACCCAGATCCGTATGATTGGTTTTGTGACGATGACGTAAAACTCTTCTGTGAAAAATTAAAAAGGACAGTAGCTGCTGCGCTTCGACCCTACGAAAGTGACGAAGTTGATATTCCCAGTGATTGTCCTCTGGAATAAAATATAATAATAAGAAATATGAATGAAGCATTGGAAGTCGGAATACAGGAAGCATTAAAATTTATATAATCATAAAAATTAAGGCAGTTAGTTATGAGAACTAAAAAGAAACAATCAGATTTAATAAATAGAGCAAAGTACAATCAATATTTGGAAAAGCTAAGGTTTTGTGGAATCGGGAAAAGAAATAGTCTTACGTTGTCATACAATGAATTTATAAAGAAGGGAAAGCATAAGTTATGATTTTTTTAGGAGACATAGATCAAATAGGTATGGATGTCTACAAACAAGGTGAAGAAGATGCCAAGAAAAGAGCTATAGAAATTCTGGCTTCTGTTTTAGAGAATTGGGTGCATGGTGGTGATGCAGATTGTATCATTGCCGAATTTGAAGAGAAACTAATGAAAAAACAATAACAATATGGCACAGTTTACAACACAAGTTGCAACAAGCATAGAGCAGTCGCAACAATTAATAGAGTTAGGTGTAAAACCTGAAACAGCAGATTTGGTATATCGCTGTATAAAATCAAAAACTGATTCATTGGAATGGGAACTACAATTGTGTCCGCCATCACTGGAAAACATAGACAACAATGACATTCCAGCATGGAGCTTGGTTCGGTTACTTGAGTTGCTTCCTTATGAGATTCCTTGCGACAAACCAAATGTTCTTCACCATCCAGAACTGATTAAGTATGAGGATGGGTATAACTTCTCTGTATGTAGATATACCGTAGATTGTTTTGCCGGTACTCCTATTGAGAACAGCCCTTTTGACAGTTGTGTATCTATGATTAAGTGGCTTATTGCAAAAGGGTATTTTAGCAAAGAATATTTATGTAATACAGAATTTAAAGGAACTGAAAAGGGCCGCTTTGATAGCAGCCCAATAATTTAAAACAATGATTCGATATAACATCTAATCAGTTCTACAACGACCTATTTAAGGACTTTTCTTAGTGCTTTTTTGGCAACGTCCAATAGGTAAGAACGCTGCTAAGCACTGAATTTAAATTTATACATACATCATTAATTTTTAATTATTTGGCAAATATAGCGATAATCAAATTAAAAAGATAATTATGGCAAAAATTTATATAGCAAGTAGTTGAAGAAACTCATATCAATAGGATGTTGTATCGTTTCTCAGAAATAAAGGTCACGAAATATATGACTTTATCCCCCTCATGGCAAGGGTGGTTTTCAATGGTCTGATATATATCCTAATTGGCAGCAATGGACAACAGAACAATACATAGAAACTCTCAATTATCCTATTGCAGTACCAATCCATAAAGCTACTATTGAAGAACTTATAAAGCATTTCAAAATAAACTATAAGTAAGTACAAAAATAATATATCATTAGGCCCTATTGAATAAGCATAATGTCTATTCTTAGATAAAGGTTTGACGATATGAAGATAATCTACAACAACATTATTCCATTTAAGGGTTTTCTCGCCATCAATCTATTCGGTGTACTATTTGTCAGAGGAACTTATCGTGATTTGAGCGCTACAGTACTGAACCATGAGAAGATTCACACAGCACAGATGAAAGAATTGTGGTATATACCATTCTATGTTATTTATTTGCTGGAATGGGTAGTTCAATTGTTTATGCCAGGCAATGCCTATCGCAATATTTCCTTTGAACGTGAAGCGTATGACAATGAGGGAAACATGAGTTACCTTACCAATCGTAAAAGATATGCGATGTGGAGAAAATAGGATAATCACCTCCAATAAACATATCTCAATCAAAAATGCTATTCGTAATAAAAGAATTGTTATGAAAAAGTATTTCAAATGGCTGCTTGAAAGCAATCGCCCCAAACACATTTTAGTAGGTTTTATCATCAGTGTGACCCTTGGTGTCGGTGCCGCCTTCGCCGCCGCTGCTTCTGCCGAAATGAAAGATTGGATGTGGAATGGCAAACGTGGTGGAACCTTTGGCTGGCTCAAAGGAAACGGCTTTGACTGGCTTGATTTTACTGCTACAATGATTGGTGGCGTGATTGGAACTGCACTTCATTGCCTTTTTTAAGGCATTTCTTCTTTCCGTAATTAAAGTTGAAATCCCCGGCAGCATCACTGTTGCCGGGGATTTTTGCGTTTACCTTCCAGCTTTGATAAACTCCAATTGCAACTTCTTTTGGTTGACGATATTGTCTCCGTTGTAATAATGCTCCTGAATCATCCCAATACTGGTCCCTGCCGCCATTGCAACGTATGAGATAGGCAATCCACCATCCAAAGCTACGGTAATTGCCGTATGACGAAACACGTATGCGTAAAGGTTATAGCATACCCCAAGCTCTTTTCCAAGGGTCTTCAACCATATATTAAGGTTCTGCCGGAATTTCTTAAAGGTGTAGTCCTTGGTTTTGTATTCTTTCTCCTTTTTATCATCCATAATAGGGAATATATAACCATCCTTAGTTTTCCCCATATACTTATTGATAATCTGTTCCATAGCTGGAGAAATAGGTATTTCCACCGGCTTGTGAGTTTTCTTACGTCGTGCAATAATTGTTCGACGTTTCGTTATATGCTTATACTTCAGTTTAATCACGTCACACGGGGCAAAGAACGAGTTGAACATGAATACACAAAAATCATAGTACAGCTCAACCTGTTGCCGGTCCTCGTATTCTGGGGTAATATCAAGCATATTCATATTCAGAAACTGCTTTAATTGGAAGCGGTCAAGAACATCAGGCTTTTTAAGCTCTACATCATCCTTGTTTGGATTGTAGTCTGCAAATGTAAAATCGCCAATTTGATTAATCGAAAAATCTACTTCCTTATCTTTTGAAGCCTTTCCGAGCAATGCCCTGAATGTCTTTGATATACCACGGTAGCCTTTGTGCTTTGCAAATTTATGCGCAATAAAAAGGCACTTGTCGTAATTTATCTCCTGGAAGGTAAGGCGGGAAAATTTGGGGAGTACTTTACGACACTTGTTCAACAACTTTCCGTAAACTTCAAAATTACATCCATTCTTTATTTTCTCACGTTCAATGACGAGCTTCAGGTATTTTTCTACAAACACGAAGGAGTCATCACGTTTTCCGGCGCAATCAGAATCGTTGCCCCGAACATCCTGAATCAATCTCTGGGAGGTAGTGTATGCGGACGCTACCTGCCTGGCTGTGTATTCAGGATGTTCCATTACAAGTTTACTGTAAGTTGATTTGAAGTCTTCCAATGCCTTGTTATTCTCCGAATAAGACACTGCGTAATTAGTAAAACGCTCCTTGTCGGCGTTCCAATGTTTTTCGATGTTGGGGTTTCCTTTTAGGAGGTGACGGACGGATTTATAAAATCTTTGTTTGCCCTCGCTGATTCTCAACACCAAGTTTCCGTCTCTTACAATGATTTTTAGCTTCACCATATAATTTCTTTTTAGTTGAGTTAAAGAATATGATGAACCAATGATTGCTTCGATGATGTACACCCGAATGTACACTGTCGGGTTCGAGTCCTTTTTTGAGCCTTGAAGCAATTTTCGTCTTAACAGGTTCCGTGTTCCCATTTTTGGATGGAAACTCAACTAAAACAAGCTCATTATTAGTGAATTATCTATTTGTGTAGATATATTTCGACTTAACAAGAAAAGGAACCCGTTTTTAGCGGATTCCTTTTTAGCGGTGCGTACGGGACTAACACATTTTACTATTACACTGATAATCAATAAAATACTTATTAAAAATATATTAATGGTATCATATTTATATCATCTCCGCTTATTTTCTTCTATAATTTTATGCAGTGCTTCTATCTGCATCATCGCACCTTCATAAGCTGCTTTGTAGTTGACATTCGCATCCATATCCGTTTCGATCATGTTCCCCTTACCAGTACAAAGCCATTTCACATTCAATTCCGGGAACTTATCTACAATACGAGCTATTATATCAGTTCCAATAGCCCCCTTCCCGTTCCTTATGGAATTATAAATGTATCTATTTGATAATTCACAATAAGCCTCAAACGAGTTCTCGCCTTTGACAACTCCCTTATCACGTGCATACCTTGCAAATTTTCGTAATCTGTCAATAGCCCTTTCTTCCATATCAAATAATCTTTTGACTTATTATGCGTAATGCTTGCCACATCCCCCTTATTTCTCTTCTCTCGACATCTAACTGGCCATGCTTGGGGTTATCAGCCTTTAAAGTCAGCACATTATCCAAGAAAAGACTGTTTTTTAATATCCGCTTGACTGAAAGTGTTTTCCCATATACAATACTCACAACTCCTGACGCGCTTTCCCACAAACCTTCTTCTATTTTGCGAGCAAGAATTTTAGCTCCGTCCGGTATAGTTGGCTCCATGCTGTCACCACGTACTTGAAAGACCATATAAGAATCATCAAGTACTTCACCTTCTTCCGGCATGACACCATAAGAATCAATTTCATAAGCTGTATTATATAAGCTTTCGACAAATGAAGCCGCAGCATCCATCGGAACATATTTTACTTTTACAAGAATATCTTGAAGATAAGGAGCTACTTTACTAATCGTAGAGTCTGATTGCATTCTTGCATTTTTCAGAGCATCCCTAATATCCTTCTCCGAAGGTTCTATTTGTCCTGATGGAGTCTTTGCAAACAAACCTTCTCCAGTATATAGCCATGCCCTGCTCACATCATACTTCTCACAAAAAGCATCAATTGTTTTTTTACTTGGCAACTGAATCCCTTTTTTTATACTGGTAAGGGTTGATTCACTGGATATAATATTGTCTTTCTTTAATTTATACCCACTCAAACCACAATATGAAATTGCTTGCAAAAACCTTTTTGAGAGATCACTCAATTTTTTATCGTCAATTTCTTGCATACTTCACAAATTAAGTAGTATATTTGCATCCGTAATAGTAGCAGTATTACCACATAAATTGATTAAACATCCTACTTGGAGTTTATATATAGAAATCCGTAAATAGCTGCTACCTATTTGCGGATTTTCTTTTTCTCCACATTGTGTAATCGGCGGTAGGCCGCATAGCGGAGAGACAGAGGGTTACACTCTTACAACTCAATACTGCGAAAGGCGTGCGATATTGAGAGGCAAACGAAACCGGGATGCCTGCACAGCTACAAGTAAGCGAAAAATCCGGGAAGTCGGGTAACTTGTTAATGCCCGGCCAGCTAAGAACGGCGTACTTATACGAACGAGACATTTCTTATGCTGCATATAGCAAAAACGGAAAACCGTCTAAGGGCTAACTATGCAGCAATCCAGCACCTTACCGAATGAGATCGTCTTTTACTTCTTCAATTATTACAATAACAATAGAACGACATTACTTTTTTTTCAAAAAGCTTTCTTTTTACGCAAACCTCACTTATATAACATTTTATAAGCCAGTAATTTACACTAAAACATGTTTTATAACATATAACAATACTACAAATTTTATGAAGTATTCTATTGTACTTCTTAAAATATGAAGTATATTTGCAACGTCAAACAAACAAAGAGTGTAAGTTTGAGCAACAAGAAAGCTGGCGACTTCAAAAGCCACTTACTACATATCTCATTGGCAAATGTAGTTGTTAGCTTTCTTTTATGCAAATTTTTTGTGGAAAATTTAAGTATAAAATAGAAAATAATATGAAAGTGACAAAGAAAGACATTCTAAGCATTAAGGCTGGTTCTTCCAAAGTAATGCAACTGGATTCTTATAAGGATTGCGTCAATGCTAGAAGCTATGCCTATCAATTAGCTTTTACTGATCCCCGTGAAGACGTTGAAAGATATTCAACATCTATCGACAAAGATAAAAATCAGATAACTATCGAAGCGATAAAGAAATGAACCGTTCAGAAGCCAAGATGATTGCAGAAGAACTGCACAAGTTTATTCGCAATGATGTGAGAAAGGCTGTAACTGAAATAGCGACTGCTGAAACCGAAGAGTATTTGAGTGCCAAACAAGCTGCTGTATTTCTCGGATGGAAGTTGCAAACCTTATACAATCGAATACATGATATTCCTCACACCAAAAATGGCAAGAATCTCATTTTTACCAAATCAGCTTTGAGAAAATTCATGGAAAGAAAATAATCCCGGACGGATTTGGACGTCTTTCCGGGAACTAACAAAACGCTCTTTGACATATTGGAAATTTGAGGTTGCAAGTTATCCTCCGACAAAATCTGACGATGGAAAGTAGTCACAACTTGACAACGATATAATGCTGTGGTTAATGGTCAAGCCGTATCGTTGTAAAAATAAACAGTTAGACTTTGGTCGGCAAATCATGGAATTTGCTTTACGATATATTGGAATATATAATTCCCGTCCCATAGCGATATATGGAGTAGCCTACACTTACGTAGGAATTATGAGAATGCACCGATAGCTTTAAAATGGTTGTTTAGACACACAATAGAGTTGTTTATAGTATCAGAAGAAGCCAGTCTGAAAAATCGTCTATCAGTAAGCATACGGGGTTGGCGTCCGTACGCTGGTATTCTGAATAAATTAACAAAGCGCAATCAAGTCCTTAATTGCATTAAGTATTCGCAGGCGAAGGGCGAGCGAATCGCTTTAAAAAAAACGCATTAACCCTTACAAGACTTATAAGTGGTTCCCTCACGAAGTAGGAATAACCTTGTAAATATGCGTAATACCCGTGCTTCGCAAGAAGCGGTCACCGCTAAAAAGCTACGGCCAACAATCCACCGGAACGCGGACGGGAACACATTTTTAAATAGTAACAACATGGATATTACAACGAAATTTAATGTAGGAGATAAGCTTTGGACGATTAAAGATTGTAAGGCTTATGAATTTGAAATTGACAGAATTAGTATTTATGCCAACAAAACGAACACTGATGTGTATTATTATCCAAAATGTGATGTAATGTCATCAGAATCATACAAAGAAGATAATTGCTATTCGTCCAAAGAAGAATTGATAAAAGCATTGTAATTAACCACAAGTGATGAATAAGTTTTTTAGTTAGTTATTGGCTCCTTGCTTGCGAAAGTAGGGAGTTTTTTTTGTAAAACTCCAAATTCATTATATGAGTAATATAGAAGATACAATTTACGATCTGCCAAATGAAGAATACCACCGTGGAGAAAGATTCAAAGATTTCCTAAGTAGTACGCAGATTAAAGATTATATGGTGTCCCCAAAGTTTGCCCGATACAAGGCATTGCACCCGGAATTATTTGAGATAAGTATTGAAGCCTCTGAAAAAGGTTCACTGTACCATGATGCAATGGAAAGCCTTGTTAATACTGGAAAACTTGACAAGTGGCGAAACAATCTTCTTGTATTTGAGCCGCCTATAAATCCTAAAACCGGCTGTCCGTATGGACGAGACACCCAAAAATATCAGATTGCACTAATCGAGGCCAAAGAATCAAATCCGGGTAAAACGTTGACAAGCACAACAGATATACAATTGGTTGAAACAATGGTTTATGAGCTTCTTAATAATTGCCGGGACACCTCCAAACAGATCAGGCAGATATTAAAATGGGGAAAAGCCGAAGTCAGCCATTTCGTTGAATACGAAGGATGCAAGTTCAAATATCGCCCTGATGTGGAAACGGCCAAAAAAATTGTTGACTGGAAAACATTGGCAGTTGATGATCTTCATGAAGAAACAGTTAACCGGACTATTGCCAAATTTCATTACGGTATTTCGGCAGCCTTCTACCAGTTTTTTGAACATGAACGTACTGGAGTATGGAAGGAGTTCTACTGGGTTATGCAACAAAAGACAGCTCCCTATGACGCAGTATTTGTCAGTGCAGCTAACTGGGCTTTCCATTTGGAAGACGGAATTGTAAAAATGGGGGCAAGCGCATTGGCATTCAAGAAATTGTTAGACCAGCATGTTTACTGTACACAAAACAATGATTTTGACGGTGCACAGATATTTATTCAGCCGGGATTCAAAGGACGAAGAATAATGGTACCTGATACACCTGCATTTGAAAAGAACAAGATGTTTAACTTTTATAATAATCAAGAACAATGAGCAAAACAGAGAATCAAGCCCCCCAACAAGGGAACTTGGGAATGGAACAACACAATGCTCCTTCACCAACTAAAACAGAACCGGCCTCCCCAACACCTTCCACACCACAACCGCCCGTTCCTTCTGCCCCACCAGCCTTTCCAGTACAACTGAAAGGATTGGAAAGTTGTTTTATTTCCCCTAAAAAAGCATTTATAGCAGCCGGTGGTACAGAGCAACAATTTGCCCGTGAAGTCAATTTCGCTATGCAGGCAATGTTGAACAACCCTTATTTGATTGACTGCGGGAGACAATATCCCGATCATCTTGTCGAAGCAATCAAAAACGTTTCTCTTACCGGCCTGACACTCAACCCTGAATTAAGATTGGGCTACCTTGTACCGTACAAGGGTAAAGTGAAGTTCCAAGCTTCATACATGGGCAAAGTCGATATTTTGATCCGCACCGGAGTTGTAAAGGATATTTATTCGGATTTGGTTTATGCCAATGACGAGTTCAGTATGACAAAAGGTACCGGCGGCACTATCATCCACAAACCCAATGTATTCGGAGAACGTGGTGATCTTCTTGGAGGCTACTATTTCGCAGTCTTGACTTCCGGTGTTGTAAAATTCGATGCAATGCCCAAAGCCCGTATTGAAGAAATAAAAAGTCGTAGTGAGGCTGTCAAGAAAGGCAAGCAATCTCCGTGGGACACAGACTTTGAAGAAATGGCTCGAAAAACAATCGTGAACTGGGCTTTCAAATTCCTGCCCAAAACCGGCATTTCAGATTCCATGATTAAAGTTCTTGAAACAGAGAGCCAGTTGGATGATGAAATGTTTGAAGACTGGAGAAAGGCACAAGGTCAGAAACCGGACGATTTTGAGGAAGACGATACTCCATACGCAGAAGAAGTCAAGTAATGGATTCATGTGAAAAAATCAGTAACAGTATCACAGCGGCTAAAGAACTGATTGAAAATGAAGCACGTTCTTTGGCTGCTTTACACAAGGCAAAACAGCTTGAAAAAGAGCTTCGTAAATCCGGCAAGTTGTTTCGCATTCCTACAATAAATGGAATTATAGAGACAACCAGCCCGGAAAAATACATAGAATACAATAATCAATTTAAAATCAAATTAAAATGAAAACAGTAACAGTTGAAGTGCCCGAAGGACACATGGTAAAAATCGTAAAAGAGGAAAGTATGCAACCTACTCAAAAAGTTATGGGGGGGGGGTAAATTTGAATTTGAAGGTGAGACATTCATCCCCGGTGATGTGATTATAAATCCAAATCGTGGAGGTGGCAGCATGATGATTCTTTCTGAAATTAGAGAAGAAAAACCACTCCCCTTTTTACCGGCAATAAAAGTGCCTTTCGGTCTCGTTGCCTATGTTCCTTCCAATGATGAAGGTGACAGAGTTTTTGTAAAACTCACACCCGAAGCTGGTATCGGAGGCATGAAGGGATTCCGTAAAGCCACGGAAGAGGAAAAGGCAAAGATGCTTGCCGCCATGAAGGAAGAAAAACATTACTCCTTCAATTTTGGGAAGTTACAGCTTGAATATATCCCGACTGTCGGCGATGTTGTTATTGTATGGGATGATAATAGCAAAGAAAATGCGGTAGTCGGTATTATGAATGAAGTGGATGAAACGAGCAGCCCATACAAAATAAATGATGGTACTCGGCATAAGAACTGCGACAAGTTCGTTTCAGAAGAACAATATAAAAATTTGATTGATGGGAAAGAGTAAATCTAAATCGGGGGGGGCGAGAAATTACACTCCCCTTCTCACAGCTCGCCCAAAGGGAATGAGCTACCAAGAGTATCGTGAACGTAGAGCCTATCAGAACGCATGGTTGAAAGAGCGACTGAAAGGCTTTATTTGTTATGTATCGTCTGAACTGTTTGTATATGACAAAATAACGGGATTACCCCGATTATTCAATCATCGGACAGATGATATACACAAAGCAAACATAAGGACTAATCCACAGCCATTTGTCGGTTCTGCCCGATATGGCTTAAAACCTTTATGATATGGATAAAGAACTATTTAAAGACAAGAATCCATTGCTTCGCAGACAAATGTTGGAAGACAATTGCGCAGCAGTTGAAAGAATCACCTATACCTCTCCTTTCAGTGAGGAAGAAATGGGTGAACGGAAAACGGAATTGGCAAATATTGACCTTGACATGGCCGCACTGGAAGAAGAAAAGAAAGCTTTCATGCAAGCATACAAGGACAAACTGAAACCTAAAAAGGAACGTAAAAAAACGTTGCTTACCGATATAAAGCGTGGTTATGAGGAAATTACGGATGAATGCTTTAAATTCATGGAACGTAGCACTCGTACCACTGGATATTACAACGGTAATGGTGACTTGGTTAAAGAACGTCCGATGGAAGCACAAGAGATGCAGAAAACTGTATTCGAGGACATTGAATCTACTGGTACGGAGGGATAAGCCATGAGAAAAGAAGAACTTATCAAGCAAGTAGCCGAATCAACCGGTATCGCTATTTGTGAAGTCCGAACTGTCATAGAGGCAGCACTAAAAGAGACCGTGAATGCAGTAGCTAATGGAAAGACTCTTTATATCAGAGGTTTTGGTACACTGTCACCCAAACACTATAAACGAAAAGTTGCTCGTAACATACACAAAAACGAGACTATTGTCATAGCAGAGCATTATACTCCACATTTCAAACCTGCCAAATCATTTAAAAACAGAACTAAAAATTTGTAGAACAGCATGGAAAACGAAAAGATGCAAGTGAACTTTGCTCCGGGTATGACCGAAGCAACCCTTAGAGTTATTGAACTTCACGAAGAAAATGAGTTACCGGTACTAGAGCCTGATAAGGTAGAATTAGCCGGAACAATTGGAAGTGTTCATGAATTTCTCTTGAAAAGAATCTCTGAAAAAGAGCAGATCAATCAGAAACGTTGCTATATTCTTGTTGATCGGGAGAAAATGACACTTAAACTTGTCACCAATGAAACTGACAGTAGGAATAAAGCTACTGTAAGAGGTGAGTTGAAATACTATCCCAAGTTTCTTGAATTTGGTATTAACACAAGCAAGACATGGGAACCGGTGCAGCTTTCAAAGTTCTTCAAAATGAATCGTGCCTTCTTCAAGGATGCACAATACAACATGGAACTGGTAACAGTCTTGAAGAACTTCAAAGCCAGCATTGACTCAAAAGTGGAAAACTCCCGACAAGACAACGGTAGTCGCACTGACAATTACAGCCAAGTTGTCAACTCCAATCTTCCGGCCTCATTCAATCTTATTGTCCCGATTTTCAAAGGTCGCCCTGCAGAAGAGATTGAAGTGGAAATCATTGCAGATGTGGACGGGCGTAATATTCGATTGTCCCTTTGTTCCCCTGGTGCAGAAGTGATAGTGGAAGAAGAACGCAACAAGGCCATTGACGAGCAATTATTGTTGATCCGTAAATTGGCACCGGATATTGCCATTATCGAACAATAACAATGAAGACTGTAAAGAAATACTGGAAGCCGGTACTTGTCGTATCGGCTTTCTTCATTGGCAATCGCGTATTCAATCACATAAATGCGTGGTTGGGAATTTCAATAATTATGCTGACAGTAGCATTTATAGTTTATAATATCATTAAAAAAGTAGAAAATGAAAAGAAAGATTGATTTTTTGATTGTGGCACTATTTGCCGTTGTTTTGTTTGCTTCATGCGAAAGAGTTGCTCCCAATTATGCCGGTGTCCTTATGGAGAACTACGGCAAACAAGGGAAAGAAGATTTTAAAATCGTTGCCGGTAAGGTATCTACATGGGAATTAGGCACAGAGCTTTTTCAAGTTCCGCTATTCGATCAGCGTGGAGAATTTTCTGATCCAGTCACACTAAAAGCAGCCGACAATACAGAGTTTACAGCCCGGCCAACTTACTCTTATAAAGTAATGAAAAACAGGGCTATTGATATTGTATTTGATAACAAGCATATTGATAAGGCTGACACCCCATCGGGAAAAGATGGCTTTATGCAATCATTAGAAGATAATATTTTGGAGCCACGTATATATGATCTTATCAAAGAAGAAAGTCGCAAACATAAAACAGACAGTCTGATGGCTGACGGTGGTTCATTGGTATTTGAAAAGAGACTGGAACAGATCGTTGATAAAGAATTTGAGAAACGGGGATTGCAGTTGTTGACCTTCTCCGCACAATTGGAATTTTCAAGAGCTGTCCGCGATAAAATAGATAGCCGTAACGAGGTAAACACTAATATTTCGGTACTCGATCAGAAGATTGAAGAACAAAAGAAGCAAAACGAACTGGAGCAACTAAAAACAGAACAAGCTTTAATTGCGTCCCGTGGACTCACCCGTGAGATTTTATATAAACAATTTATAGACAAGTGGGACGGGAAGACACCTCTATATGGCATTGCTCCTGAATTTTTAAAAATGACAAAATAATATGCTGACATTTCAACAAAGAAGAGATACGATATTGTCTCAATTCCTAAAATAACATTTTTTTTAACCCGATTAATAATCAGCTTCTCCCGGTGTGGCTTGATCGCCTATCCGGGAACTATCATGCCTCACCTTTTTTCTTCTCTTTGCAAGTCGAGCCGAGCACGTTGCATACGCTCCACGGCGGTAGATACTACAAAGAGTCTTTTTGTTCATGTAAAATGCCTCTATTGTGGAGGCAAACGAATAAGTGGCGGAATTGGAAGACGCTTAGTTTCTGTGGTAAAAATGCACGAATAGCATCACGAGTCAGGTAATATGCTATTAACACTTGACATACGTACAAACGGAAGCAGAAACGAAAATCCTGATTGCAACAGTTCCCGGTTCGAGTCCGGGCTTATTCTCATAAATTAATCATTATGAAAGTTGAAATCCCCGACTATTTCCTAAAATCCTTTATCCGACATTTTGAAAGGATAACCGAGAATTGTAAAGCTTCACCTTCTGACATCAAGACCAGTGAAGCACTAAGGCTTGGAAAGAAAGATGTAATTAAACTCAAAAGATTTGTAAACAAAAAAGTATAATTTATGAAACGAAGGATCATAGGTATAGATGTTGGCAAAAACGGTGGAATTGTAGTGTACGACACCGAGAATAACAGATTATTGGAGTGTATCAAAATGCCGCCAACTCCCAAAGACTTATTAGATTTTCTCTCCATATACAAAGAAAATAGCGTTTGTTATTTGGAACGAGTGAATGGCATGACCGGACAAAGTGCTTCTGCCTCTTTTGTTTTTGGAGAAGGTTACGGACAGCTGACTATGGGATTGATAGCTTGTGGGATTCCGACAGTAACAGTATCTCCACAAACTTGGCAAAAGACTTTAGGATTACGAAATACAGACAAATTGGGCAAGACAGAATGGAAAAACATCTTAAAGAAAAAAGCCCAACAGCTGTTCCCGTATGCAAAAGTTACATTGGCAACTTCGGATGCCTTACTAATATGTGAATATGGTAGAATTAAAGAAAAGGAATAATGGAAAAATTAAAAAAATGTAGCAAATGTGGCCGGGAACTTCCGGTCAGTGAGTTTTGGAAAAATGCTTCAACCGAAGATGGATTGCAGACATATTGTAAAGAGTGCGGTAATGTTTATGCCAAAAACCGTAAGAAAACTCCGGGGGGGGGGGAATTTGAAGAAAATATATTCCAATCCTGAATTGGCAAGATTTTCTCCACGGGAACTTATCGCAGAATTGAAAGCACGTGGATATACCGGAGAATTGAAATATACCCAAACAATATCATTATAAATGGAAAAGTTACGTCTATTGGTTACAACCAAATGTCCGAACAAATGTCCTATGTGTTGCAACAACTCATGGGATTTTTCAAAATTACCAGTTGTTGAGCACTTTAATTACAAAGAGATTATGATAACTGGTGGAGAACCACTTTTGTTTCCTGAAAAACTGGCAAATTTGGCTGAAAGTATCAAAACCGTTCAAAAATTGGCCTATGGCAATAAAGGAAAATTATTTCTATATACGGCACTGGCTGATATGCTCCCCAATTATATCAGATACTTCGATGGAGTTGTTTACACTCCACATTCTGTTAATGATGTTCATAGTTTATTGGAGGCCAATAATTTTTTGTTGGACTACAAAGATGAACTTATGGAAAGTAAATCTCTTCGACTCAATCTTTTTCCTGATATTAAAAAGCATATTCCTGATAACACAGACCTTTCGTTATGGAAAGTAAAAGATATGAAATGGATCAAAGATTGCCCGGTTCCAGCTGATGAAGAATTCAAAAGAGTAGCTGAATTATGGGAGGTGGAATGATGAAAGATGTAATTACCCCCCCCCCCCAACATCTCTATCCTTATCGCTGGTCTTTAGAAGATGCTGTTTTTACTAAAGATAAAGGAAAGGTATTTTCTTGTTTTGCATGTGGCGGTGGCTCTACTATGGGTTACAAAATAGCCGGTTACGATGTTATTGGCTGTAATGAGATTGATCCACGAATGATGAAATGCTATGAAACAAACCATCATCCCCAGTATAGTTATTTGGAAGATATTCGTGATTTAGTGAAAAGGAATTATCTTCCCGAAGAATTGTACAATTTAGATATATTGGACGGATCACCACCTTGCAGTACATTTAGCATGTCGGGATTACGTGAAGATGCGTGGGGTAAAGAAAAGAAATTCAAGGAAGGTCAAAAGACACAAGTTTTAGACACGCTCTTTTTTGATTTTATTGCACTTGCCAAACGCTTAAAACCTAAAGTCGTTATTGCTGAAAATGTGAAAGGACTTCTTTTAGGGAATGCGATTGATTATGTCAGACGTATATACAAAGACTTTGAGGAAGCTGGTTATTATTGTCAGCATTTTCTTCTTGATGCTTCTAAAATGGGAGTACCTCAAAAAAGAGAACGTGTATTCTTTATATGTATCAGGCATGATTTGGGAGTTCATTTTCTAAAAGTTTCAGACCTCTTCAATGTTGAGCCACATATTTGTATGAAGTTCAATGAAATACCCATTTTGATGAAAGAAATAACAGACTTTAAGGGGAAAGAAATTAAAAATGGTACAAAAATTCGATATGTTTGGGAACATAGAGAAATTACTGATAAAGACATGTCTGATACATGTATGCGGCTATACGGTAAAGAGTTATTCTTCTCAAAGAAATATACACTTGAAGATCGCATCTGCAATACGATAACTTCCAAGCATGATGATTTGATACACTTTACACAGCCTTTATATCTAAGTACATCTGAAATCTGTAAAGTCTCTACTTTCCCCATCGACTATAACTTTTGCAACCAATCCCCACATTATATCTGTGGAATGAGTGTACCACCCGTTATGATGGCGCATGTAGCCTCACGAGTATGGAAATATTGGTTATCTAAATTATAAATCAAATGAAATCAGAAGAATTAGCAACCCAGTGGTGTCGGGATCATCCTGATGCAACATTGGAACAAGCATTCATGGCCGGATTAGGCCATAAGATGAATATGAATAAAGATTCTCTTTCTGCAAGGAAAGACAAATTCAGAAGTGAAGTCCTCATGTACAGAGGGAAATATCCTGATGATATGTTGAAGGACTTTTTCGAGTATTGGACTGAATGCGGAGGACGGAAAATGCGCTTTGAGAAGGAACGTACATTTGAAGTTTCCAAACGTTTAGTCAGATGGTCTAATAATGATTTTAACAAGTATGGGAAACAACTTAATTCAAGTCAACAGCAATCTCCCGGCAACCGAAAAGAAAGCGTTGAAAGACTTGCTGACCTTGCAAGCGGAGTATTACAAGGGATTGCACGTAAGTTCGATTAAAGAAGCTGTTCTCAACACTCCTAACCTACCACTCTCCGTTATAAGAAAAGAAATCACATTGGCTGGCGCAAGAGCCATACTGGTAATTGCGATTAACGAGCTTGTGTCTTTTTTCAATGTCGGAAAAACGATGAATGATGTTCAAGTGGCACTTACCGCTGATCTAATAATAGACAGATTCTATTATCTCAAATTGGAGGAAATCAAATTGTGTTTCCGTAATGCTATGGCTTCCGGTAAGATTTACGATAGGCTGGACGGTAATATCATTCTCGGCTGGTTAAATGAATACGATGCACAGCGTGATGAAATTGTTTCTTCTCTTTCAATTAATGAAGCCCATGAACAAAATAATAACAGCACTGGAATGTTCTACGGAGAATATATCAAACATCTAACTGAAAGATCGGAAAATGGAGATGAAGAGGCCAAAGAATTATTGGAATCCCATCAATCATTCATACAAAGGATGAAATCAAATGATAAAGAAGCCGCTTTCAAAAAATGGAAAGAAGAATATTATGGAAGAACTAAGAGACAAACTACTTGACTGGGCGAAACAATTTGAAACACCTGATTTTATAAAAGATGATCCTATATTTTTTCCACATAAGTACAATGATAAAAAGGACATAGAAATCAGTGCCTTTCTTACTTCATGGATAGCTTTCGGGAATCGCAAACTGATAATGCAGCAAGCAGAGATTTTGGATAATCTAATGGGTAATTCTCCTTATGCCTTCATTATGAACAAAGTATGGGAACAATACAAAGAAAATACAAATACCTTCTACCGTATGTTCACCTACCATGACTTCTTCTGCATTTGCCAGCGGTTGTACAACATATATCAGGAATGGGATGATTTGGAAGTATTTTATGAGGGTTACAACAATGTTATCCGTGAAATACAAACAGATTTTGGTGGCGTAAAAGGTATTCCAAAATTGGAGCGTGATTCTCCATGCAAGCGTATTTGTCTGTTTCTACGGTGGGTAGTACGAAAATCGCCGGTGGATTTAGGTATTTGGAATATTATTCACCCGACAGAATTATACATACCATTGGATGCACATGTTGCAAAAATGGCACACCAGCTTGGGATAACAACACGCAAAACAGAGGACTGGAAAATGGTTCAACAAGTAACCAATTACATGAAAACAATTTTCCCGGATGATCCGTGCCGGGGAGATTTTGCATTATTCGGATATAGTATTAACAATAAATAATTTACATTATGTCAGAACTTAAAATCACACAAGAAAAGGTAACAGCCGCTTTTAGTGAAGCAAACGACTGTCCTAAAGCAATTAGTATTCTAACAGCCCTATTCGGAAAGCAAAAGCCGGATTATACAGATTATCACAATATTAAAACCTACGAAGATGCTTGTGAAGCAATAGGTGTAAAACCTATTGTTCGCCTACTTGTTGAGGATGAAGACGGACACAAAGAAGAAGTGGCTGATATTGCACACCTCGCCTACATCAAACTATGCACAATTGCTCGTGCATTGAACAACGATCCTGATTTTCCACGATTTACTAAAGATGAATACCGTTATACGCCGTGGTTTTATCTTTATAATCAGAAAGAAATTGATGAAATGGACGAAGAGGATCGTAATCAGCTGGTTCTTTGGGGCGGTCGGGCGTATGCCGGTGCGAGTTGCGGCCTCGCTTATGCGTACTCGCATGACGCTTGGTCGGACTCGGATGCGAGTATCGGCTCTCGCCTTGCTGTAAAATCAAGTGAAATCGCAATTTACTTTGGAGAACAATTCAAAGAATTGTGGAAAGACTTTCTGATTGGAAAAAAGTAATCACACTGGGGAGGCCGCATCAAAGCGGCCTTGTCCATACCTTTTAAATCTATGACTCCAAAAGAATTTTTCGACAAAGTGGTGGAAATGCGCCGTTGCCAAAAAGAATATTTAAAAAATAAGAGACAGATAGATTTACGAATAAGTAAACAAATTGAGCGTGAAGTAGATGAAGAAATTGAACGTGTTCAAAAAATCCTTCACGACAAACAGAATCCGCAACTCTTTTAGACTATGGTTAATATGAAAATCCTTGACCTGCCATTAAAAGCAAAATGGTATGAAATGATCGAATCCGGAAATAAGAAAGAAGAATACAGAGAGATCAAGAAATACTGGATCGGAAAATTAGCAAAATGTGGAGGTCGCAATTCCTATGAAAAGACAGGTTTCTATTGTAAGAAAGCTATTTGTTTTTCTTGTATTACACGTGGAAACGGCTTTCACCCCAAAGAATACACTCATGTTCGCTTCCGTTTTGGCTACACCAAACGGACAATGCTTTTTGAACTTGAATCTATAACCATCGGAGTTGGTAACACCAATTGGGGAGCACCGGATAACAAATGTGTATTTATACTTAAACTGGGAAAATGTATCAAAAAAAAATGAAAGTAAGGACTCAACAGAATTTCAACCGAAAAACTTATGAAACAGTATTCGGTATCAGCATCATGCCTGACGGTGGTAGAAGATATTGCAAATATCCAATAGGCCACCAAGAATACAAAGACTATACCCAAGCATACCAAGCTATGAAAGATGTACAAAAGATATTGGATAATGGAGGCCGATTAGTGTATTCTCCCAAAGGTAGTGCCGGGATTAATAAAAATGAATATGTAAAAATTGAAATGGCATAAAAATGAAAATATTAGTAAGTTTTTCAGGTGGTAAGGATTCACAAGCATGTTTGATCCAAGCCTTCAAACAATATGGGGGGGGGAATTTAACCGCTGTGTTTTGTGACACCGGTTGGGAACACCCTGACACATATAAACATGTGAATGATGTTTGTCTGCAAATGGGTGTAAGACTTATAACTCTCAAATCAAAATATGATTTTGTGTCTTTGGCAGCTCATAAGAAAAGATTTCCTTCCACGAATGCACGATTTTGTACCAGTGAACTAAAAATGAAGCCAATGATTGATTATGTACTTTCTTTGAAAGAAAGCTGCATTATCATACAAGGTATCAGAGCCGGAGAAAGTACAGCACGTGCGGCAATGGAAGAGGAATGTATGTACTTCAAATCGTATTTTCAACCTAATAAGAAAGGAAGAACTGAAAACTATCGAAGTAAGGATGTCAAAGAATGGTGTTCCCAATATGACGCTTCTGTTCTAAGACCGATCTTCAAATGGAGTGCACAGCAAGTTATAGATTGCATACTGGATGCAGGGCAGAAACCGAATCCATTGTATTATCGCGGATTCTCACGTGTTGGATGTTTCCCGTGTATCATGTGTCGGCACAAAGAAATTGAACTTATAGCCAAAAATGCTCCTGAAATGTGCCAACGTCTGATTCAAGCAGAGAAAAGAGTAGGACATTCCTTCTTTCCTCCATCATACATACCTCAAAGATTTTGTAAAAACAAACAATATCCTTATGTAGAGGAAGTTTTGGAGTACGTTAAAGAACATACCCCTGATATGTTCGAGCCGGAAGGTGGATATGCCTGCATGAGTATGTTTCATGGACTATGCGAATAAATAAAAATATTATGAAGAAAATACTACTTATCTGTACACTCCTTGTTTTGTTAACCGGATGTACTGCACCAAGAGATTATAAAAAGAATCGCTTCACAAAACAGTTTCAAGAAGCGGATTCCATGTTTAATGAAAAATATAGATTAAATGAGTAAAAATAATATAGCTCAACAATACAATAGTATGGTTGCAAGTATTGAAGATGCTAAAATTTATGATGGCCGGGGAGAATATAACCTATATGAATGTAATAAATGCAATAATTATAAGGTAACTCTATACAAAGACAAAGGTGTAACTCCCTTCATCATGAGATGTAAATGCGGAGGGGATATGATGCATACGAAATCTTCAAAGCAGGCTCCACCGTCATACGTGAAAGTTTATAATTGGGTACGTCCCAATTTGGAGCAAACAATGTCATTGAGTGAAGATATGCGTAATCATATTCTAAATGGAGGATTAATATTAGAAGATGAATTAAAGTGATCTGATAAAATGAAAGAAATAACTATTGGTGATAAACCTTTAATGTAAATGTTTTAAGCCTTGCTATCAATAAAGATAACAAGGCTTAAAAGAAAATGGCAGCGACCTACTCTCCCACAATTATGCAGTACCATCAGCGTGACAAGGCTTAACTTCTCTGTTCGGAATGGAAAGAGGTGGAACCCTTGTGCTATAACCACCTAAATTAAGGACTTAGCTGTACTAAATAATTTTTTCAATCAACCACTACAAAAGATCAACACAGTTTAGCACAAAGTCCCAACCTACCGTCTATTCAATTTTAAGCATTGCCATAGCCGTACGGTAGTAAAGCTATAGAATGCTTTTTCTAATTAAATTTTTCATAATTAAAAAAATTAATCATTTGCGACATTGCAAATGAGGTTCAAATATACGCATTAAAAATAAAATGGCAAAAAATCATGTAGCAAATAGTCGGGGAAATCCTTTTCAACAAGATGTCGTAGGCATTCTCCGTGCCTTAGGTCATGTGACCTATGATTTTAAATACCGTAAGTGTATGGAATAATTTTAAATTCTAAATTCATAGAATATGAAGCAGACATTAGAAGAAGCCGTAAATGAAATTGGAGGCGTACATCCTGACTGGGATAAAATAACTTGTTTTAGAATAGGATTTAAAGAAGGAGCCAGATGGCAGACAAAACAACCTCCGTGGGTATCAGTGAAAGAACGGTTGCCGGATGAAAATGAAGACATCATCATTCTATGTAAACATGGTGCGATTTTTAACGGTACATATAGCAACAATGTATGGTTTTGCATGGATGGTTATATCTATGATACGTACAAAGGTAACCCAATTTACTCTTCAATGAGTAGCATACCTCCGTCATGGGAACCGATAGCATGGATGCCAAAACCTAAATTTGAAGAATAATGAATATTGGAATTTTAGCCGTTGATAGCAATTTCCCCAATTTAGCACTTATGAAGATCAGTGCTTACCACAAAGCAAGAGGCGATCAAGTGGAATGGTATAATCCACTATGTGAATATGATAAAGTATATGCAGCTAAAGTTTTCACTTTCACACCTGACTATAACTATTATATCAATGCTAACCAAATAGAAAAAGGTGGTACCGGATATGATATTGAAAAAGTTCTTCCAGTTGAGGTTGATCGTCTTCAACCTGATTACTCGATCTACAATATTGACTCCAATTTGTCCTATGGATTTCTGACACGTGGGTGTCCCAATCGGTGTAAATGGTGTGTTGTTCCTAAAAAAGAAGGGAAAATCTCACCTTATATGGATATTGAGGAAATAACAGCCGGACGGAAAAAAGCTATCCTTATGGATAATAATATACTGGCCTCAAACTATGGCTTGCAGCAAATAGAGAAAATTATCAAACTGGGTGTTAAAGTGGATTTCAATCAAGGACTGGATGCCCGGTTAATCACGGATGAAATAGCCCAGTTACTTGCAAGAGTAAAATGGATTAAACGTATTCGCTTTGGTTGCGATACACCGGGACAGATTGCAGAAGTTGAACATGCTTCCGCTTTAATAGATAAGTATGGATATAAAGGGGAATATTTCTTATATTGCATCCTTATGGACTTTAAAGAGTCGTTTGCACGTGTCAACTACTGGAAATCTAAAAGCCGCCGTTTTCTTCCACATTGTCAACCCTTTCGTGATCTGAACAATCCACACCAAATTATTCCACAGTGGCAGAAAGACATGGCACATTGGGCTGATAGGAAGGAAATATACATGAGTTGCGACTTCAAAGACTTTTCACCAAGAAAAGGTTTTTTATGCAAGGAATACTTTAAAATATTGTGAGATGAAATTAAACAAAAAGACAGAGCGACTTATTAAACGTAGAGCCGCTGAACTTAAAAAATTATATGAAACTCCTAATACCGAAGTAGATAAAATTATTTCTGAATTGAGAGCAGAAGCAACGAAACGTCCACAGAACATGAGTAAGGAAGAAGAGATTGCTTATATTCTGAAAAAGGCTGATGAAAATTGCGATCATATAGAAATTCGTAAAATCCTAAATGAAAATAATACATGAATACATCTTTTGAACGATCTGTAAACGCTTCCGATGAATGGTACACACCACGAGAAATCATTGAAGCATTAGGTGCATTTGACCTTGATCCATGTGCTCCCATGCACCCTCTTTGGCCTACTGCAAAAATCATGTACAACAAGCAGGACAATGGCCTTGTACAAAATTGGGGGGGGCGAATTTGGCTTAACCCTCCGTACTCCAAACCGCTTATATGGCAGTTTGTAGAGAAATTGGCAGAACACGGCAACGGTATAGCACTACTTTTTAACCGGTGTGACAGCAATAAGTTTCAAGATATCATCTTCACAAAAGCAACCGGTATGATGTTTTTGAGAAATCGAATAAAATTCTTCCGTCCCGATGGAACACGTGGGGACAGCCCCGGTTGCGGTAGTGTTCTTATTGCATTTGGCCGGGAAAATGCCGAAATTTTAAGGAATTGCTCTTTACAAGGCAAATATGTTGAACTTAACAATGATAAATGATGAAAATCTTATATTTATTCATGCTCATTGCCGGTCTTCTGTGGATCGGTGATTTCTCCATCACCTTAAAACCCTTTTCTGTATCTTTACCATGCTGGTATAAAACCGTTGGCATACTTCTTTTTTGGCTGTCAATGACTATATATGTTGTAGGCGAGCATACTAAAGACTATAAGGAAGGATTTGATACTGGGGTTAAAAAGTGCATTGAGATACTTGATAGAAATTGCCACTCTAAAGAAATAAATAATGATGAAACAGTACAGAATTAATAAAACTACTACATTCGTAGAAGATAATCGCAACGGAAACAGAGAAAAATACCTTCTTCCTGATTACAAGGTGCAAGTTAAATTTGCAGGGATTTGGATAACAGTCAAGTCCTTTCATGATGAAGATGAAGAATACGCAAAGAACTGTGCGAATGAACTTCTTGAAAAACTTAACGAAAAGATTTGATTATGATTGAATTACAAGGAAAGTTCGGCAAAGATTGTAAAATATTTGCAAATACAATAGAAAATGAAGCTATTGGAACGATACAAAACATTTTGAACAATCCGGTTACGACTGGTGTTCCGGTTCGCATTATGCCTGATACCCATCAGGGAGTAGATATAGTGATTGGATTCACCATGCCAGTTACAGATCGTGTCAATCCCAATCATATCGGAGTAGATATTGGTTGTGGAATGTTATGTGTAGAAATTGAAAACGCAATAACAGAAGATTCTTTCCCGGACATTAATCATGCAATCCGTTCCATCATACCTATGGGATTTGAGATTAACCAACACCCCTTATCCAAACAAGAAAAGGAAGATTTGTTTACCTTCTTATCTATCAGAATGGAGCAATTCTGCTCCAAATACCAACTAACCAAACCAGTTATTAATGAAGAATATGTATCACAACTTTGTAAAAAGATGGGAATAAGTGAAGCCACATTCTACAACTCTTTAGGTACATTGGGAGGTGGAAACCACTTTATAGAACTGGGGCGTGCCGAGTCAACCAATAATATATTTCTTACAATACATACCGGATCGCGTAACTTGGGTGTGAAGGTCTGTAAATACCATGCAGAAATAGCAAAATTTGACAAAAAAGCTTTCTCTGATGAAATTCAACGCTTAAAGTCCACTGTTGAGCCACAATCCATGCAAACTGAAATTCTACGTTTGAAGGAAAAATTTGTCGGGTATTCTGGATATCTCACAAACGAAGCAATGCTCTACTATTTATGTGACATGGTGATCGCACAAGGATATGCCGCTTTCAACCGCAAGTTGATTATACAACGTATAATCAGAACTTTAGGCTGGAACACCGCAATATCCGTTGAGACAGTCCATAACTATATCAACTTTGATGATATGATAATCCGTAAAGGGGCTATTGCCGCATACGCCAATGATTATATTGTGATTCCTATGAATATGGCAGACGGTATTCTTCTTTGTCGTGGTAAGGGAAACAAAGACTGGAATTATTCTGCACCACATGGTGCAGGACGCTTATACTCTCGTTCCGAAGCTAAAGAAAGATTATCAATGGACGCATTCAAAACCCAAATGAGCAAAGTGTATTCCACTTCCGTATGTGAAGGGACATTGGATGAAAGTCCTATGGCATACAAAAATGTTCAGGAAATAAAAGAGCTTATAGAACCTACGGTAGAAATTATTGATACAATTGTACCACTAATCAATATCAAAGCTGTATGATAGAAAGGACAGACTTCCCTTATACTCTTGGCGGCTATGTTGAACAGCAAAATTATAAAGGTTTCGACATAGCCGTTTCCATTCGTAGATACAAAGGAATATCAGCTTATGTCATTTCCTCGGAGAAAAAGCTGATCCGTGAAGAATCTGCCACCTTTGCCGATAAAGAAGACATGTTCCGTTGGGGACGAGAAGCGGTTGACCGGTATTTGGAACAGCAAGAACGTAGAAAAGAAGAAAATACGATCAAACGGGCAGACTATTATAAGAAGAAAGCTCGTGTGGCAGCATTGAAAGCCTTTAATGCCGCTATGTATTTCTCTGATATAAAGGACGGACTTTATGATAAGGCAAAAGGATTTTTTGAGTATGAACTGGATAAGGAACATGGAAAGATCAAATGAAAACACTTGATATTATACAAGGCTTTTGCGACCATGTTTTTCGTGATAAAAAAGGAAACCGCATCTTTCCCAATATTTTTGTCGGGAAATGGGAAGCTGACTTATTGGAAGTTACCCGGTCACGCCTGACTTATGAATATGAAGTAAAAGTAAGCAGATGTGATTTCCATAAGGACAAAAAGAAAAGTGATAAATATGGCAAGAACAAGTTTGATGTTGTCACTTCCGGCCAACGTACCAATTATTTTTATTATATAGTACCGAAAAGTTTGATAAAGCCCGATGAAGTCCCTGATTTTGCCGGGCTTATTTATGCTTATGAAGGATCAGTGCAATGTTATTCTCTTGAAAAGGGAAGGTATGCGGTAAAGAGAATTTTCTTTGAGGTAGTCAAGCCTGCCCAAAAAGTTTCTGACATGAAAGCGGATGATGATTTCATTCGTAAACTCGACTTATCCATGTACTATCGCTATCACCAAATGAGAAGAAACAATTACAAAAATAAGGAATAATATGGAATTAAGATTAGACCCTGAAATACCAGTCACACGGGTTGTCAACGGACATAATGTTTTCAATAAAGGCTATCACCATGGATTAAGAGGAAAAACCTATGAAGAATACTATGGCAAAGAGAGAGCTGTTGAAATAAGAAAAAGACACAGCGAGGCTTTGAAAGGACATAGATATTGGTCTAATGGAAACGCCCATGCCTTTGCGTGTATCGCAATCACTCCCGAAGGCAAATGGTATAGATTCAATTCAATAACCCAAGCCGCCCAAAAGCTAAATCTGAATTATGCCACAGTTCGCCGGTATATAAAACGAAAAATCAAGCCCCAAAATGGCTGGCAATGGTTTTTGGAGAAAGATAATAACTGGATAAAACATATTGATAATGGGAAAATTGAATGAGATCGCGCACAAAGCTTATGAATGTGCCGTAAGACGTGGAAAGATTGATCCCGACAATGATAGCAACAACAATCTTCACCGCGATCTGCTTGAAGAAGTTGCCGAGGTATTCGAGTGTACGGGTGAGAAATCTCCACATATTAAAGAGTATTTAGATGTAGAAGAAGAACTGGCAGATGTAATCATTGTTGCCCTAAGTACACTACATCATTTCAAATGTGACATTGATTCACTCATTGAAGCCAAAATGAATTATAATAAAAACAGAATGGATTGATATGGGAACCGGACAATTAATAAAATTGATTGTTGAAACGTTTGTCCTTATCTTTACACTACCATGTGTCTATAAAGATTTCATGAACTTATGGAAAGAAAAATAGGTGATATAAAAGACAAGAAGTTGAAAATTGAAAATATCACACTGGCAGCAATATATAACATATTGTTCACCAATGATATAGTTTGCTCCTTAATTGTGGATATGTTAAGTGCATTACGTAAATCTGAACTTTGTCGTTTCCGCATAAAGCAACAAGGCAATAAGCTGGAATATTTAGCCCGTCAGTATGAAAAGAAGATTAATAAAATAGCCGGACACCGGGCTTTTTTCATGGCTGATGCTAACCAGTATATTGCAGATGAAGTACACCTGATCTGCTTAAAATGGAATACTCCATTAAACTGGAATTTGACAAATGCCGGATTGAAAACAGTGCCTTACTTGCCAAAGTAGAACTTACAAGATGTATGGCAGAGCTTGCTTGTCTATCCCTTGACAAACGGATAGAAGAAGTCCGTCCATACAACAAAGAAGTAACCGGAATAACATATCTCCGGCTCACTGACACACTTAAAGTATTGGACGAACTTTCTGATATTTTATATAAGGGAGGGTATTGTGACCTCAATCAAAGTGATAATTGCAAAAGGGGGATGGCTATCATACAACGAAAACTTACTGATTGTGATATTATCAGCCGCGCAATCAATGAGTCAGACAAGTTAAATCCGGCTGGGGATGATGAATAAAAATGGCAAAATATCGTATAGGAATATCCGAGAATCTATTAGGAGACAAACGCTATCAGTGTCAGATTAAAAGATTTGGCATTTGGTGGAATGATGAAAGTTTCAGCACTAAAGAAAGAATGTTAGATTATGCCCGTAAACTTGAAAAGGCCGGGCATATAGTGTTTAACTATTTATAAGCGAACAATGAAATTAGAAGGAAAAATTATTGTGGCACAACCGATACAATCGGGTGTCTCAAAAAATGGTAACAACTGGCAAAGACAAGATTTCGTTTTGGAAATTCCCGGCCAATACCCTAAAAAAGTCGCTTTTTCAGTAATGAATAGCAATATTCAGAATTTTGGATTAGCAGTCGGTCAAGACGTTGATATTGAAATAGATATTAATGCAAATGAATGGCAAGGGAAATGGTTTAACTCCATCACTTGCTGGAAAGCAACACTCCGTAATCCGGGACAGCCTACCGCAGCGCAACAGCCCCAAACTTATTATCAGGGAACATCATCCACCGCGGCACCCGTACAAACCACCACGCCTCAACCGCCTGTGGATTTCGGGGAACAAAAAGACGATCTGCCTTTTTAAAGAACAAGAAAAGGGAGCCGAAATGCTCCCTTCTCATTTAAGACTCCACCTTTACGATTTCATTATAAATTATTCTGCTATGTGGATTATGATTGACTATTGTTTGTCTATACCCCTTTGTCCCCCATCTCCACCATAGGAACCTGTGTTTATATATCCGGCTTATCACACTTGAAAGACTGTCTCTCACTTCATAGACAAACGTACTGTCAGGAATATTTGCATAAAAATCCACCCATTTATCTGAATAGTTGAAACAACTGTCTTTCAAAACAAATACAATACTGTCTTTGGTGACAACTTTTGTAGTTGTAATATATTCAACTTCTTTTGGACGCAAATTCAATTCTTTTATCAGTTTTGCATCCGCACTCCGCAACTCTTTCAATTCTTTAATATTAAGCCGCAAAACATGGTTTTCAACCACATTTAGGCTATCCCTAATCTTATATTCTTCAAGTCCAGTACAGAGACTTTTCATATTGCTTGAAAGCCGAGAACTTTCCTTTTTTTCTTCCTGCCACAACCGGTACATCGAAAGGGTTGCTGCAAGGAGTAACACCAAGATTACTCCTACACCTATCTTCCATCTCATAATCAATCAGTATATATATTTTTACCAACTTCCGCAATAACCACCCATGCACCGTTGCAAAAACCATATACCTTACCATCATTCTCCGGCATTTCAGGTATTGTGTTAAGTTTTGTCTCATTGCTGGTAGCTTTACTAAGAGCCGTTTGAGCTGTACTTTTTGCAGCATCAGCCATTGTCTGTGCGGCCACGGCCTTTCCATCCGTAACGGCCAACATTCCGGTCAGAGTTTTTTCATTGGTTACTCCTGCAAGGAAGGTTTCAATTTCCTTGAAGGTATCAATGGCCGTAGTCGCATCAACTGTGCCAACCAGCTCATCCAATGCCGTCTTCACTGCATTTATGGACTGTTCCAATTGGGACTCTGCCAGTTGGGCACGTCCACTTTCCGCTAAAATATCCGATTTACTGGCACCGCTACCACCGTCAGCACTCTCCATGAATGAGGATGAAATAGGAAGTTCATTGCATCCTACCATTATATGTTGTCCGGCTATCAATCCGTCAATGTTCATATCACAGAACTCCCCGACACTCAATGCTGTCTTGTAAGGTACATAATCCTTTCCATTAGAACTTTTATACACAACAACTCTATTGTTTGCCGTATCTCCAAAATTGATGCTGATAGCACATTTTCCGGCAGACAACTGTATAGGCTGACTTTCATACCAATCCTCTTCTTTAAGAATAAAATTCAAATTTGCCATATCTTCTATGTGTTTATGTGTTTGTTTTTCCTATATTAACTCCCAACCCTTCATTACATCATCCATATTTGCAGGAACACCATTTTCAACATAGCTCATTGCAGCTACCACCGCAACAAGCTGTTCCCGGTTGTTTCTGTTTAAAATAGTATGCCGGGATATGCCTGAACGTTTTTCAACTATGGCAATATACACATCAGTATTGTTCTCGCATGGCGGTGCCCATCGCATAATGACGTCTTCAAGCTCATTGGCAGTACCATCCTTATCAGTATCATACTTGTTCAAGATGTATGTTTGGAGAGTCTTAAAAGCAGCCCGATATCCGTATGCCATAGACGTGAATTGAAAGAAACTCTTATCTGTTTGTGTTGCAGATAAGCCCTGCCATTTCGTATTATTTCTCCGTATATTCAACGGATTATTATTCCGTAGTCCCCGTGTCATTTTTATCCTCCTTTTCCTTTTGTGTTTCAAATAATATTTGTGCCGCCAGTCGTGCTATATCATCCTTATTCTCAATGATTATACTCATGGTCTTTTCCGCTTTCCGGAGTTCGGCCTTTTCCCATGATTTCTCACGTACCGATTTAAACTCACAGAAAACACAATAAGCAGCCCATAGCATAGCGAATACTGGAAAGGGAACGACAATGCAACATATAAGATCAATCATAACCAGTGTAAGAAACGGATTAAAATACTTCTTTGCTTTTGTCGCTGTCATTTTGTATTTTTTCGAGGTACGAAGTTCGCCACGCAGCTTTGCTTTCTGAATCCCTGAAATAAAATCTATCCCCATTGCAACAATGATAGCTGTCATACTCACCGCTATCAAAACCAAATGTAAAAACAAATGGTCGTGAATGAATGCTTCGATAATGTCGTTCATATTCTTTTGTGTTTGCGTTTGTTATATTATTCCAATAGTAATTTGTTGATAGCATCAATAAAGGCTGGGGAACACAAACTCGCGTATTCCCTAATCATATTACACTCTTCATCGTTATACTCAATCTCTCCATTAGAGTTGAATATTTTAAATGCAAGAGCATGAGCCTCTATTCCTCTACCAAGTTGATAAATGATATTGGCAAAATCCTTCTTATAGTTCTCAATCGAACACCTTGTCTTATCAATATCAACAAAAACCTCAATTCTTTCAAAATTTATTTTTTTCATATTAATGCCAATTATTATCATAACCTGCTGATGCAATCATTAATCCCGATCCCAAATTGTTTGTATTAGGTGCCGGATACATCCAGTTACTTAGTTGTATCAATTCTGCAATTCTTCCATTAGCCAGTCTGAACTTTGAGCCATTAAGATAAATATCCACATTATCATAACTGTCATTAGCATTTACTACAAGAACTCTTTGAGTAAGAGCCATCTCTATTTGATACCGATACACGGTTGACCCTGAATTTCTAAACACAATTACGTCAATGGGAAAGCCCGAAGTTTCCTCATTGTAATCATATCTTGGAGAATAGCAAGGAACCTTATAATAAGTTTCATTATTAGAGGAAGTCGCAGAAGATAAAGGTATATAAGTGCCTGAAACACTACCACCTTTTGTAAAGACATAAGCGTATGATGAATAAACAACCATTACGGATCTTTCTCTCGCACCAAATACACCTCTACACCATAAGTCATTAGTATAAAAACGCGATGATCTTCCATTTGTGCTTCCCTGATGATACAAATCTCCTGAAAACCACATTCTTCCGTCACTTCCAAAACTAATACCACCAACAATATCTCCCTTACTGTTGATACAATTCAAGTTTTTAAAAGAACCGGAAACACCTTTCATTGTTCCTTCAAAAGTGCTATCACCCGAAATAACCGCACCAGTAGCATAGAGTTTTCCATCTATACTAACTTTATATGGTGCATCAGCTGGTGTTGTAGCCCCAATCCATAACGGATAGTCACCACCAACAAGTCCTGCTGCAACCGTTTTATTATCACCCTTCATTATCAAAAGCTGATTACCCTGCATGAACCGTAGAATAGCATTTTGAGCCATGATAAGCGGAGTGTACACCGGCACCAAAGAATTAAACTTCTGCCAATAAGTTGTGTTTGTCACCGGAATGGAATCACTGGACGTATGAGTTTTCAGACATTTATACGCATTAAACGTATTAGCACCGGTAGTCACAATTGCAATATCCAAGTACCGGGTACCGGAAGTCAAAGCCTCGTCATTGCGATACTCTATGCCTTTAGCCCATTCGGATTGCCGGAGAATACAGCCTTGCAGCCCGTTTTTCCCCGGTTCCCCATTAGTACCGTCAATTCCATTTTTGGCCTTTCTTCGTATTAATATATGCCCTTGCGCCTCCATATCAGATTACTTCAATTTTGCTAATACTTCTTTTGCGATCTCTTTAGCCTTGATACGATAACTCTGATAATCAGTGTATTCTTTCAGATATTCTGCACGCTTACCTTCGTCAAGTTCCGAAGCCATATCACGTGCCATTTCCAAGTTGGCGAAAATGGCATCACGTTTATTCGCATCATAACGTTCCATGATAATGGCACTTACAATACTGTCATAATCATGTTCCCCTTCAACATCCACGTTTTCACAGACATACTGGTCTTCAATCACCACATCTTCCGAACCGGTCTTTTGAACAGTTTCTCTTCTCTCAAAGTCAAAGTAAATGCGTAGCAACGCACCTTCAAGTACAAATTCAATACCAGTCGGCAGTTCTCCTACAAGAGTTCCATAACTTTTCATAAATTACCTCCATTTTTATAATTATTCTTCAAAATAATAAGCACTCTTCCCGTCACCTAACGAACGCCGCTTGACAATCACATTTTCCACTGGAAAAATCTTCTGACCGTTATTCTCCGCTTCGCGAGCCTGATCCAACACATCTTTCAGATTGTAACAGTTCGTTATGAATTTGCTACGTTGTCCGTTCTGTTCAAAAAGAACACAATATCTACCTTCACCTTGCTTTGTCTTCACATTCGTTTCAAAGTCCACTACTGTTATAGGGACATTGAGAATATCCATCAATCTTGTTTCTTTTACATCGAAGAACTTCTTTCCGTCCTTCGTTCTACCACTCTGTTTGATACCTTTATCTGCAAAACTCATATCATTATTTGTTATTGTTCTCCATAAATTCTTACAATCTCCCCATTTACACCAGCCCCAGTATGAAGCTCGTATCTCGCGGTTACGTTTCCGGCTTTTTATTCGTTTCACCTTTCGAGCAAAGTTCTTTTTCATATTTTTACGCATCCGAACATTATCTTTCGTGAAGCAATAGCCCAAAAAGTTAATCCTTCTTCCTCTTACTGCGTTTTCGCTTTCTATGCTTTTTGTTCCCATTCTTTGTTTCTGTTCCTATCGGAGCAATACAACTGTTTGCTTTAACTACCAACCCAACTTTTGCACTTTCCCGTTCATACGCACGAATAAGAAACAACGCTTCGGACTTAGAACGAGCCAGCATAACATTATCATCGCAATATCTATGCAAGCATTTGACACGATATTTCTCCTTCATTGTATGATCTATCCTACTTGCCGCAAAATTCCCGATAGGTTGGCTTGTAAATGCTCCAATCGGAACACCTCTTTTTCCGTTCAACTTCATTCTCCAATATGTCAATTAACTCTGTTCCACTGTCATACGACAAAACTGTAATCTCAATCAATTTAATAAATCGTTCATCTTTGAATTTTCTTCTCAATGCAGCAACAATAAGTTCATGAAGAATACTTTGATAGAACTTTTTGAAATCAGTCTTTACGAACCATTTGTATTCCGGGTATCGGTGAAGAAAACGTTTCATTCTCCTTACTCCAAAATGTAATCCCTTTCCCTTAATACACGCACTTGTATCATAAATCAAATTTCTATAAACATCTTCTTCAATCACCCTCATAATTGCATGGTGCAATATACGCCACGGGAAATATTTCTGTTTGACAATATCTCGAACCTTTCCTGCATCACTTTTAACTCTCATCACGCTATAATCCGGTGCCGGAAAATCCAATGTCAGGATCATCAACTGTAAAGCCCGAAGGTCTTCTTTCGGGTGTAGATTATGCCGCCTGATAAAGCGGTTTTTCTTAACCTTCCCATCTTGTGCCTCTTTGTCCGCTTCACGTAAATTATTTATCTCTGCTATACGTTCAAGAATATACCCGGCTCTTTTAGGTTTCTTTCCACCGTTTGCTTTAATCCGTCTATTGTCAGCCTCTATCTTTTCCGCTATAATTCTATCAATTTCATCATGCGACAGACTCTTCCAATCAATATCACTTCTTCCAATATTCACTGCTGCTTTGTTTTTAAAATTTACACCATACTTCCAATTTTGTCTTGTTCAGACCATTCTAATTATTCCGATAACTGCAAGCCGTTTTTGCTTGCTTGAATAATTCGCCCGGAGCTTTCGAGAACCAACCTACTAACACCGCTTGTTGCCTTTCGCAAATTGGGCAACCTTTCCGCATTCTTGATTTTCTGACATCGTAACCAATTGATTACTACGTTGCAACGATATAAATCCTGCAAGGTCATGGCGTGGGGAACTCGCAGATTACTCTACGATAAATAAGTATGGCGAGAGCCGATATTCGCATTCGAGTTCGACCAATCGTTATTCGAGTTCGCATAAGCGAGGCCGCAATTCGCACCGTTATTCGCCTGACCGCCCCAAAGAACCAGCTCTTGTTCCCCTCTGCCAACCGTCCACGCCTTTCGGCTTTCGTCCCGTTATCCGTTACCGTAAAACGAGAAGGTGGACGGGTTTTAATTAATTGAAATTCAAAGAACTAATATTTCAAAATCTATCATGCAGCCATCAAAGATGCACCGCTAACAAATGTTAAATCTCCAAAATACGCAAGGCGAGAGCCGATACTCGCAGCCGAGTGCGACCAAGCGTAATCCGAGCTCGCACAAGCGAGGCCGCAATTCGCACCGTGACCCGCCCGACCGCCCCAAAGAACCAGCTGCCCAGTAGTGTTTGCCCATGAATAATCAGCCCAATAAGAAGTGCTATTGCCACCAATCTTTTTCGGGAAAATATCAAAATGCTCCCCAAGAATTATTTCCTGCACTTGACCGGAAACTGTCTGCCGGGTAGCTTGTCTGTATTCACCATTTGGATGCGCAGCTAATTCAGCAGTAGTTGGTAAACGGTTTCCCTTATAAATGAAAATCTCAGTTCCACTTTGAGCACTATTGTTGGAACTACCACAAAATACTCCTTGCAGAAATTCCCATTGCCACCCATAAGGATCTTCTATACCCATCATGTTCACCCGTGAGCAATCCACCCCAGTATTACTTCCATTCACCACAGAAATAGCAATTTTACCCCAGTTGTCACCGAGACTTTTTGTTGCACCAGTTTTCAAAGCTGCCGCAGCAGCCCACAAATCTTTACTGGAGCTACCACCTACACCATAACCGAGTTTGGCTTGAATATTGGTATCTCCATATTGGGACAGTCCCAACATCATAATAAGTTTTCGCTGATCGTAATCAGTCAGCCCCCATTCCTTACCATTTACTTGTGCAGCAGTCCAAAATGCGTTGATCGTCTTGCTGCCTGCCGGTGCAACTCCTGAACGTGAGACAAGTGCACTACCTGACATGGAGCCTTTATATGCCCCGATACAATTATACATTCCACCGTTTGCCCCACCGATAAACTCACCGCCAATAGGTAGCATCGAAAGCCATAATACTGGTACACCACTCACACTATCAGTCTGTACACGATAATACAAACGTGGCCCTATCCACATCACATGCCCTTTTGTTTCATCTACCGCAGTACCATCAGCAAACACCGCACTATTGGTAGGAGACATTTTAGCAGCCCTTCCATCATTCGTTACGAGATAACGGCCACAATACAACTTGTATTCCGTCCATGCAGCTGTATTACCTATCACACCATAGTTTGTGCTACTTTGGGTTGATTGTTTGATTGGAATCCCCCAAGCCACCTGCCTCAACATTTGTTCATCGCCATTATTGATAGCGTTCATGAAGTTTTCTACGGTAATGCGTCTAACACTACCACCAACTTCTACCAGCACTGTATTGGAGCGCAGAATGGAAGTCACCAATGTTTCATTTCCTAATCCTTTAGTTGCCATAATATTATCTTGTTTTTATTAATTAAATTTACACTCCACCAAAACATCAACATCATATTGAGTCCCGTTTCTATCAGTTTCCGTTGTTGTTACAGATATGGAATTTGTTGTAGAATGCTTCAAACTTTTCCAGTTTTCCTTATCCATCACATCCATAGTCCACGATGCGGAAGTAGGAGTATAAGTTGATCCCGTAGTCATATTTACAATCTTGGCACTTACTGTAACGGGTTGTCCGGTATCAACCTCTTTGTTGGAAGAAGTTATATAACATACAATTTGAAATTCATCTGCCGTATCAATGATACGTACCCCGGCACGTGCTATCGGTTGTGAAGCACTTGAAGACTGATAAACCTCCGCTATGAACAATTGAGTACCGTCCACATCACCACGGGTAACAGTTACACTTTTTTGTCCGTTCTTATCAGTCCAAGCCGCCGTGTCCTTATACCATTTTATATAGTAATCGGTAATGGCATTGGCACCGGCATACAGCTTGGTAGTCAGAGTACAACTTGTTACTTTGCTTGTTAACTGTTCGGTACTTGCAAGAATAGCAAGATAGTAAGAACTGGCTCCCATATTCTGAATGGCAATAGGCAGTTCTCCGGTCAAATTATACTCAACACCTGCCGTAGAAGCGACACATGAATAAGTCAATGTATCTCCCGCAATATTCGTTTTGCTCGCCAAGTTTCCGATAATTTTAATGGCACCGGTACTGGTATTCAAAGAGAATTTGCCCGTACTGTCTTTTTTCCAACCTCCACTTTCCGTGCCGTTAAAATTTAAAGCCACTCCATTGTAAGCCCAACTATGGCGCGACAAACTGACCGCCAACCCACGCGCCGAAGTTACTTTGGGTGTCCGTACCGGCTGATTCGCAGCTATACTCCAATCAGGAGAGACAGCCCCACTTGCTTCATCTACGGCCTGAAACAATGGAATGCCATTGTTTTCAAAAGTCAGCATCAAACTGTCATTGGAACGAAGACGTTTGATTGTGATGCTATTTTGGGCACTATAATTTTCTGCCATATTCCCAACCTCCTTCTGATATAATTTGATTCATGCTTGTATTAGTATAAACAATACCGTCCAACAACAGTATTCTATCTTCCAGTTCTCCATCAAGAGAAGGCAGACACATTACCTCCTTTTCATTCAAGACAATGGATTCTCCCTTTACTAAGTGCCCCAACAACAGAACCCCGGCATCCAAAGCCTTTTCCTTATTTGCTACAACATACCTCATGTCAATTATTTATATATATGTTCCCGTTACTGTCCGTATATTCATTTGTTCCATCTGTTAATACAGAGAAAGCCTTTTTCTGCTCGGCCTTAATGTACACATCCAACCAATCATCAAGATAAGTTTCACCAATACCGGTTCCATCCAACATTATCACAGTTTTTTCTCCTTCCTGCCATTGTACCCCGGTCTTATTTGCACTATCCGTAAACCATACCATACGGATAATCGGTGCCGGTATCGGCACAATTTCGCCATTCCACTGTACCATAGCTATATTCCTGTGCAGGATTTCATCAGGATTGATGGAAGCCTGACTTGCCGGTATGCACGTAAATTTGGGATAAACACGATTGACAGAGAATTGCTGTCTTGCAACCTCCTTTCCACCAACCTTCACCAACAGCAAATAATCCCCTTTCTCGATCAAACGCAAATCCATTGTCAGACTGGTTAAAGACAAAGCCACAATTTCGTGATTTGCAGTAGTCAGCCTCGTTTGACTGGATATGCTGTTTACCTGATAAAGTTCAATCGCATATCCGGTAGTTATTTTATTCACTCCCTTTGTTACCATAAGTGGAATGGTGCGCTCGTATGAATTTTCATCCAAAGCCGCATTCCTATTGGCCGTAGATGCGGAAATCAATTTGTTGGCTACCTTGTAATCATACAACAAGAGTTTGTCAAGAAATGGATTGTACTGGATTATCTGACTGTCCCCGATAGACAAACCGTATGTGTCTTCACTCTTATCTACCGTTGTCAACATTATGGAGTCAGTTTTTACGGGAATATTCACCCCCAGCCGTGTATCAGCTATCACACCTTCAAAATGTAACTCAAAACTTTCACCCGGAGCCACATTTCTACTTATGGTAATGGCACCGCGTGTATCTCCAACTGTATCTATACTGTACTTCCCATTCCATGAACTGATTGCAGAAATATTCTCTCCATTAGCAAACCAGTTCATCTCTGCCAACAAAGAATTTACATAAGGCTTGTCCCAACTACCGTCAGAGGCATTCGCTATGACTTCCGGCAAAATCATCAACGGAGTAACCCCACGGTCAGGATCATATTCATTTGCCACCGGATTATAGACCTGATTGGCCGGACTGTTCGGTGTCAATATTTTCAAGCTTACCGCAATGGTAAGCGGTTGAAACTCTTTCCTGATTCTTTTCTTTTCACTTTCTATCATATTGTCACAATTGCTTCTACGGATGCTGTTTCATTTGTTGCCATTATGGTAAACAAGGTACTTGCTACCGTTACAGAATTATTTCCTAAATCACTTATTTCCTTTGTATTATGTATTATTATTGAACCATTGAAATCCTTATGCTTGATATTCCAAGCTTCATCATCAGCAGTATCTCCACTATCCCTTCGGATAGTCCATTGTCTAACTGTGTCAGTAATATCCTCCCAACCTTTAAAGACCTTGCAGGTAATTTCCATTGATTCACCATAAGCAAGGAAGTTATCACCCTGCGTATCAATCTCAATGCGTACCGGTGCATCTATCTGTAACTGCTCGATTGTACCGGTCATATAAATGTTATTCAGATAAGCGGAATAACCGGTCATATCCAACCCGAAGATGTTGAGATTACTCAAATCCCCATCCTGCATTGCAATCATACTCTTTGTAAACTCCCAGTCATTTACCCCTACCAAGAAACGGCGGTATGTCCTCGTCTCATAAGCGGAAGTCTGGCGTTCTTTGTTTGTAAAATTGCCATAAGCGACAAAATGCAAGGCCTCACACGGATGGAAAGAATATTGCCAACGTTCAGAAACACCACGAAGCACATAGCGGAACCTTTTGTTTGTTCCGGCATCCAATATTTCTGTAATACGAAAATAGATTGTACAGAAACCGGCAAACATACGGTTGCCACGGCTATCATCTATATCAGATACCGCATTATTCCCCGGCGTTTCATAGTCATGAAAATACCCCATGCAAATATCATCCACAGCCACAGCACCTATTTCACCGTCTTGTAATTTCAAACTTATCGTCCCGGAACGTAGTAAGTTACCATCAGCATCATAATCAGGCTCAACACTCTCTATAATTCCAGCACCGGGAGAACGCCATTTGTCACCAAGCACAATTTCAGCACGATTGAAACGTAATTCCGGCACTTCTAAAAACCTGCGTAACGTGAGGCTTTCCATATACCCACGTCCCATGCTGTCTATTTTCGCCCCAAAGCCGGTCAAACCCTCTGCAAAACCGCTTGCACCAAAGATAGCACCGGCTAAGAAACCGATAAGCCCAGCTGCCGTATCATTGTGGGTGCGCGAAAGAAAAAGCTGATTGCCCAGTGAACGGATGATAGACTGTATCTGTTGGGTATTCAAGCCACCAGTTCCCTGCCCACCACCTGCAATAGAGTCTATCTGATTTTGGATTTTTTCAAGCGATCCAACCGCCTTTTCCTCCCGAAGTGTCATAGTGTACTTCGGTATCATATCTTCTCCCTCTTTGATAATAAGGGTATCAATAATGATGCTGCCTTCAATACCAAGATCGCTATCAGTGAATAGCATCAAGTCCCCTTCTTTCAAAGTATCATGTATGCTTGCTTCCCCCCTTGCAACAGCCTCATCATGTTGGCGTGCCATGAAAATATCATCCACCTTCGGTTCATACGAATAGCGCACATAGTCATTCTTTGCAAGATATTTTTTCGCGGCAACAAGCAACCGTTGTGAAGCGGCCTGAATATAAACGTCCGGCATATCAATATAAAGCAGGACAAACTTGTCACCGGACTTTATATTGTAATCCTTGTATGGGAAATATAATTTCAGACTTTCATCATATACACGGTTACAAGTCAACACATATTTATTGCCCTTCTTCTCACATTTGGTTATTTCAAAATCCCGGCCACCACACATGCCGTTTTTCATGCTAATGGTGGCTGTTTCAGAAGTCAGGTAATCGTTTATATTGAAACCAACATCTTTTAGCGTTATTGTAAAAGGTGGGACATCTTCACCTTCTTTCAGGCTATCCATTGTACCATCATCTGTCAGTTGTTCAGCATCAGCCACTTCGTCAAGGTTACCATTATCCCCGGCATCCAACGATACATAAATACCTGCATCTTTCAACTGTTCGGCGGTCATACCTTCCATTGAAGGACATATTTCTTCCAAATCACCGGTACCGTCAAAATAAACACTCCCTTCCCGAATGCCAAGCACAGCAATATTCTTGCTGTCAATATATGGATCAAGCGTTGTCTTAGGAAAATCAGGTAACATCAGATTTTCCACGGCCATATTATTCGGCAAATAATTGGTAAGAGAACTGTTTGAGAGCTTATTATAATACCGGTTAGGCATATTTCTTGTACTACCGTATGCACGCAACCGCGTAATAATCTGTTGATCCGCATCGGCTGTACGTTGAATTTCGTACAAACCGTTTCCACGTCCATACTTGAAAATATTACCCACAGCAATACCAGCAGTACCGATTGTTATTGTTCGGCCACGAATAACAAAGTTCGCACCAAATTTTGAATTGAACAACTCCAATGCACCCCATACCTTTATATTGTTCACATCAATGTTTACATTGGTAGTGCTCACATATTCAGGGTGTACGACAACCGTCCATTTTTGTGCTCCGGTATATATACGGTCAAGATTTACTTGAACACGGTCTGCCAAATCTTGTATAGACGAAGCGAAGAAACTGAACTTAGGCAAAGAAGTGAAGTGTATCTGATTATCACTTTTCACATAATCAAGAAAATCACATCGCGTCAATTCATCTCCCGGCCAGTTGAACTTTACGTTATCATAGACAAACGCTTCTCCCGAAGTTTTTCTTGCCGCCTTTTTTAATGCCGTAGGATCATAGTTTATCTCAAACTTCTCACCACGGTACATAACATAGTCACCTATCTCAAAAAGAATGGGTACGGCACTTTTCAGAGTGCTTGTCACAAAACATGCACCCATCCATGTACCATTATACTCCAAACCTTTCAGTGTACAACGTACCGTATTGCCAGTTTTATCATAAACCTTCCATGCCATACAGCTATACTTTTTCAACCAATGCAACTATCTTTGTCGGTTCCGCAACACTATACGAGGGGATTATTTGAGTTCGAGGATCAGTTACTCTGAATTTTACCGGGAAGGTCAAGACTTCATCCATATTGGACTTATTAAATTCAAAATCTCCAACCTCCAGTAAGTAAAGTCCTTGCCGCCCGATACCCGTGTGCGAGTTATATATTTTCAAGGTGGCACCGTCACCATTTTCTCCCGTGAGATAGTTTTGAAAGGCCATAATTTTATCGTAGGCAGTACCCAAATCTCCCTTATAGCACATCTCGGCTTCCAAGTCGTATGCCTTTAATAGCAGCTTATCGGGTATGTAAGTATCTTCACCGTCTTCATCCGGCCAATCCCGTTTGGGTAAATCTTTCGTTTCCCCACCCGGCTTGAACGGAAATTCTGTGCACACAATTCCAAAATGCGCCAAGCTGTCTTTGACTGGAGCATTCTCGGTAGTTTTCTGCATCAAAATAGAATACGGTTCGTTCATATACATATATTAAAAAAGAGCTTGCCGCAGAGATATTTAGTCTCCACAACAAGCTCTATGGCCTTATACTTTAATCTTATTTCAACGCAAATATAATTGTATTTTCTATATAATCATAGAAAATAATGCCATAAAAGCATTTTTTAGTAGATTATTATACTCAACCCCTAACTTGCTTCCACGTGTATGTTGAAAAACATAAAAAATATCATTTGTCATAATTTTATTTATTAATACTTTTGCATTTAATTATAAAAGAGGTTATTATATGTTAGGAGTTTTAGTTTGGATAGTAGTGATTCTTCTGATCTGCTTTAGTGTTTTCGGAGGGCCATGTCTATTACCACTATACGTACTTTTTGTGGTGGTGGTAGGTTTTTATTTTGGTGTAAAATATTTAGATATATGATAGAAAAGGAACAAAAAGCTAAAAGAGTGTATCATCGAACAAAACCTGCGAGTAAAAGTAAGGTTCGGGCTATCAGATTTGATTTAGACTTGGTAGAGTTTATAAATCTACAACCAAACGTAAGTCTATTTATAAATGACCTTATTCGGAGAGAAAAAGAAAAAATAGAAAGAATGAAAGCTATTGAAGTTCGTGAAATTTTAAAAGAAATGGAATAATGAAAAACATTTTACTTTTACTGTTCATATCATATTTTATTATTAGTTGCAGTAGTAATACAAAAACGCCATTTGAAGAAGAAGCATATAAAATGCTTAAAACTGAAATTAGTGATACGTTTTCCAGCGTAGGAAACGATGTTGATATATTAAATACCAGTACAGAGTATTATACAGATTCATTATGTGTAATAAAACTATCTGTCAAAGGGAAAAATGAACTTGGAGGAAAAACTTCAAATGTGTTTGAATATATATATTTAAAAGAAGATGATAGTTCGACTATGGGATTTCTTAGAGAAATACAAAAAAATGATTCTTCATTGATGAAAGTAGCTGATATTGAAAGTGAAGACTCCAAATGGAATAATAAATCATTTGATGAAAAGTTATACCATCTATGTAGAGTTTATGCTGCTACCAAGGCTTACGCTAAACAGCTTAAAAAAAATACAAACTAAATTAGGTGAACATAGTTAGTAATAAAATCATGAATGAGTAGGGCTGGCTCCAAAGTCAGCCCAATTTATTTGTTATGTATTGAAAAGAATCGCAAATTACCTCTTGATTGTATAAGAACGGAATTACGTTCTTTTAGTTTTTCCTCTGTAATTAAGTTTTTTACGAATTGTTTAGTAGAATCGTTTCTGTATAGCGCACCATCTGTTTCTGCTGCCCACTATGTTTATTCCATTAACTTTACCGAAAAATGACGATTTAAAATTTGCTTATTACAGTATATTGTCAAAAACTCGATTCTTCTGAATTTTCAGAGAAATAAATAGTGAACGCTATGCTACTGGTATTAATTCACCCTTAATCAGCTTTATGGCTTTCTTTACGTCCCAACCGCTTTCGCATAATGCGATGATAAAACGTACACCTTTCGTAGTCCATACAGTATAAACATTTGTTCCTATCGAGCCATCCGAACGTGTGTACGTCTGTGTACGTGTAGAGTGTAGTCCCCAAGTAGAATAAGGAGTATGCAATAACCATTGTCCGCTTTGTCGGTAGATGACTCCGATTTCTTTCAGCTTCTTATGCAGCTTTTCGGCATCCATTCCTATCTGCTTGGCGACTTGTGTGCTCGTCTGGGTGTTTACACTCTGCAAGTGGTTATCATAATAGCTGACCTTCGGAGCGGCTTGAAGCAACTGCTCTTCTTGCAATGCGTTCTGTTGTTCAAGACGTTGCTTCTCTTCTCGCTCGTTCTTTAATTGTGTTGCAAGACTGATAACAAGGTCGGGATTGTTTATCATTTGCTCCAAAGTTGGCTGCATGGCGGTCATGCCATATTGAAGTAACTCTTTGATACGCTTATTACACCATATAGCAAATGATGGAGATAACCAACGGGCAAATTCCAATGCTACATCTTCGTGAAGCCATGTGCCTTGTTCGCTATTACCACCTTTAACTACTTGAATTAGTGCCGATATGGGAATATGCATATCGGCTGAAAGTGCTTCTGTGAACTCGGTAGTAGCTTTCAATCTAAGCCAATCCCCTACTAATTTACCAAACGGCTTTGCCATTTCTGTTGCATTTACCATTACATTATCATCTTTATAAAAAGTGATAGGGCTTCCATTATATTGAAAAATTTGATTTGTTTTCATATTATAAATTTAGATTTTACTTAACAAAGATTTCTCCCTTTTACGGGAAAGCTCACGCTTGTTTTCTTCAAGTTCTTCCCAACGATTAATAATTTTGGCTCGTAAGTTTGCATCATAACCACTTGCGAGAAGAAGGCAATCCTTTTTGGTGAGAATGTAACAAGACACTTCTTTGCTTCCACCGTTTGGCATAGGTTGAGGTCTTGATGATAATTCAAAACTGAATTGTCGTCTATCTTCCAGTTGTTCAAGGATATTGCGAATATCTCGCATTACATTTGAATGAGTTTTGCCCGTAATTTCTGCAATCTGCAAGGAGGTCATTGTTCTTTTTTTACCTTTTCCCTCATCAATAGGTATTAACTGATTAAAATTTTCCATATCTTTGCACTATAAAGTTAATGTTTTCCCCATCAGCGGCTCGGACATCTCCGCTTTTGGGGAATTATTTTGTCCGATCTTGTAGTAGGTAGGGAATCGAACCCCAATACGCCATTACTCGTACCTACTGAACCCTCCTTAATATAATAGTCACGCTTGACATAATAGTAAAGAGAAAGGGCAAATCCCGATGAAGCCTAATGTGGTTGTCTGCCTCAAAGAGAATGCCCTATAATATTTTACTCCAGTTCATGACAACCACGTAATGAACCTAATAGCATTGTTTCCGACACAAATATAGAAACGATATTTTCACCATACAACAACCTAAAAATCAATAAAATAAATTCGGTAAACATCAGTAACAAACGGTAAGAATCGGTAACTAAAAATAGTTATATTTACTCTAAAATTTAGACACAATATAAATAATGCACGTATCTACCGTATTGTGACGAGATGTTGGTTGCAATTTATGATACCGTTCAAATAATTTGGAAATATAAAATACTGTAAATAAATATATTGCAGAAAACGTGTTAGTCCCCATTCTTTTTATATCTTACCATAACATTGCCTTCGGATTCTATTTTACAGTTTCCACCATGAACATATACATAAACTTTAGCCACATCGCTTTGCCTTACATGTAGTTTAGCCCGATCATATACACTTACAAAAACTTTGGCACAATCCTCCACTTCAAGAGTCAATTCACTATCATGCCGCAAATGGAGAGTAACAACTGTAAATTTACCGAAAGAAAGTTTACCTGAACATTTACCGTTCAGTACATATACACCATTGTCGCCTCCGATCACTGGTTCATCAACAAAAATATGGTTTTGATGAAGCAGACTCCGGTCAAAATTGCCTTTTATATATTCCACCGTCGGATAATCGTGTTCAATACAAAAATCAATGCCCCGTATATACATTCCGATCAATTCTTGCTGGCTTTTATTGTTTTGCCAGTCACCTTGCCATTGTGTGCAGAGGCCATACGATACGGCATGACCTCTCAATTCACTATTCAATCTGTTCATAATCATATATTAAACTTGTTTACACCGTTTATATTCCTATGTAGTATATCCCTGATTTCTTCCACAAATTCCACATTCTTTGCTGTATTTATCTGTATCATTGTCAGTTGTTGTAATTGTGCTTGTGCTATTACATTATAGGCCGGGAACAATTCTTCAACCAATCTGCGCACATACTCCCGTTTGACACTCACGTCAGCCCGGATTGCATTTATATAAGAAGCCAAAAGGTTAGCGGTATTTTCAGTAACATTCTGTATGCCTTTAGATAAACCACTTCCACTGTCTTCTTCCTCTTCCTTCATACTGATACCATATTTCTTTTCCATATAGTTATTCAGTTTGTCAAGCATGGAATAGTAATCATCGGTTTTCTCACTTACCCCCATTAGATAGTCCGCAATACTTTCCAACTCCTTTTCGTCAAGAGAGAAATCCTTGCCGAAATAACCACTCATTCCATCCTCACCAAAAAGCATCTTTTGAAGCTGTTGCATGGCCGGTTCCAAAATACTTATTTTGAGAATGGAGTTCATAACATCACCCATAATGTCGGCAACCTTATTTTTGAAAGCTTCGGCACCATCCTCGCCTTTCTGCCATGCCTCATACAAGGCATCTCCCAACTGCGAAGCCCAGTCTTTCAAATTAATGCCATAAAGAGATTCAGCCGTTTCTTCGGCAAAATCCTTTATTTGCTGTTTCATCTCCGCAATCTGATTCTCATAATCAGCCACTTTGCTATCATCCGTCTTCTTCTTGTCAATTTCGGCTTGCCGCTGTTTCTCCAATTCTGAAAGTTGTTCTTGCATCAAGGCACGTTGATACCCGTATGCACCGCCTTCATCGTATGCCGAAACACGTTTTTGAAGTTTTTCCGCTTCCTGCTTATATTTCTGCAAAGACATCAAATCGAAGATGTTGATCTTCCCCTTATTGCGTATTGCCTCAATCTGATTATTTAATTGATTCAACCGGGTACGGTCATTTTCTGCATCTACAAGTTTTAGTTCCGTGCCACTGCCCAAGAAACGTTCAAGAATACCGTCAATCTGTTCGTATATATACTGCAACTGTTGAGCACGAAGTTTACTTTTTTCAATAGCCTTATCAAGCTTTTTGTCATGTGCTTGTGCTATCTTCCCAATCCAGTTTACAGCTTCACCGGCAGCGGCAGCAATACCACCAACTATTCCACCTTTGGCGAATCCCTGCCCGATATTGCTTATAGAAGACATGGCATCCTGCACATTACCCATCGTGTCGGCCATACCCTCATTGCCCAAAGCATCGAACATGGAAGACATCTGTCCTGCAAAATTGCCGACAAGATCAGCACTTTCAGCGGCACTTTCTCCTATGGCTGCAATTTTTTCTATGGTACCCTTTTCATCTTTATCTCCACTGGAGAATAAAGAACGAATATTTTTTATGAGAGTGGCAAACGGATTCTTCTGTAATCCGGCCTTATATAAGTCTTGTATGGCTTTCTTTAACTTCTCAATTTGAGAATATTCTCCTGAAACATCAATCCGTTTACCATTCTCATCCAAATACCAAGAAGTAAAAGCTGTTGGCTTTCCATTCTTGTTTTTAGTTACAGAAGCATTATCAATAATCTGTTGCGCATAATCGGATGCTTGCTGTATCTGTCCGTATGATTTATAGGTCTGATCTCCAAATATCTGTTCCCATACCGGAAGAAGTTCAAGCAGTTGTCCCCTTAGTTTTGCCAGTTCCTCCTTATATTCGGTAAAAAGAGCTTTCTGTCCGGGAGTCATGCCTTCAACATTCCCAACAAGTTCATTATTTTCACCAATGAAGGTGCCGGTTAAGGGAGCATATTTCTCGCTTAAGTCCCGTATCTTTTCAGCGATAGATTTGTATTTGTTGAGGGCAGTAACTTCTTTCAGCTTTACTTCCAAACTATCTTTTTCAATAGCTTCTTTAGCTTCCTTCCATGCACTGAAAAACTGTTTATACAAAACACTGTCTTTACCTCCAAGTGATTCTGTGGCCTCTTGTTCGGTGAAAGTCAAAGGTATATATACCCCTTTATCCTTCATTTTCTTAGTTACCTTTTCAGCTAATTCCTCGGATTTCTTCTCATATTCAGACAATACTCCGAAAGCGTATAAAGAAGCATCCTTCTTACTTGCACCGGCATTGACAAGCTGCTTGTATATATCCCATTTCTTTGAAACATCAGACACGTACCTTTCAAGTTCCTTTGCGGCCTTATCCGAAGCTTCTTTCATAGCATTGGCATCAATATCCAAAAGAACTTTCCGTATAGAAACTTTCAATTCCCTACGTTCTTTAGTCTTATCGTCAAGCTGGTTAAGAATCTTATTCAATTCATCTCGATAATTTCCAATATCCACCGGTTCTTTACCTTTAAATAAGGAATCAAAAATACCCGATTCTTTAACCTTGCTGGCAGCTTCTCCCTTTCCAACAATGTCAGTCCACTTCTTATATTCAGAATATGCCTCCTTTAGTAAGTTTACCCGTTCTTTCAATCTTTCGGCAAAGGCATCCTTTTTGCTCTTATCCTTATTTGGATCAGTGAGGGAAAAACCGATTTCTTTAGCTCCTTTCTCACCGGCTTGCATTGTATCGAAAGCCTTTTTATAATCTGATACAATTTGCTTCTGCCAGTCGGGAAGTTTTGACAAGTCAATAGCTCCAATACCTGACAAATCTATTCCGGCTTTAATCAATACCGGCTTCAATTGATTTGTTGTCTCTTTAGCTTCCTTATACGCTTTTTGTACTCCTTCAATAATTTTCTCTGAATCCGTAGAAACCTTTATTTGGGCTTCAAATTGCCCATCTGTGGCTTCATTGAACTTTTTCTGCAAGTCTGACAAGCTCTGAATAGTTTCCGTATATTCAGCATTAATCTTGATATTGAATTGCTTTTCAAGAATCTCACCATTAAGAAATTTTCGTATATCTACCGGCATTTCTTTAAATTGATCCAAGAAAGAACTTATATCCAAACCGATAGCTATTCTTTGAGCGTCACTCAAATTGTCTAAATTCCAACCGGCAGCTTGTAATCGTGACTTATATTCAGATATGAAACTCTGCATATCCGGTGATACTTCTTCCTCAAAAACACGTTTAGAGTTTTTCCATGCCTTCCGTAGCTGAAAAATATCATCCCTATATCCTCCCGTGAAGGGTAACTCATTATTCAAACTGGCTAATGCCTTGGGATATTCTTTGATTATATCCAACTGCTCTTTCAATGATTTGCCCGAAGCGACTTTAGCAAAATCATCATACTTGGCTATAACTTTCTGCATGGCAGTATAATACTCTATATAGCTACCAGCCATACGGTCTATAATCTTGTCTATATGCTTCTCTGCCTTGATGTAGTCTTCAATATTTTCACTAAAGCTTTCGTCAAAATAACCATCAGTAGCATCATTCGCATATTCAGATGTACCTCTTATGGCATTCAACAATTTATAAGCCTCTTTTGTATCATTCAAAGCATTCCGAAGCAATATATATTGTTCTGCAAGGCTTTTAACCGTATTTCCTTCATCATCAGTCTTAAACGTTTCATTAAAAGTGTCTGCCCAAACTGGAGAATAATCCTTTAATGCTGTTTTCATTTCTTCAATAGAAGAAATCAGTGAGGCATCATTCGCCTTAAAAGGATCAACATCAGCAAATTTTTGAGCTTCTTTCGTTAAATTCTTGAAACCGTCTTGTGCTCTTGTTGTCAGCTCGGAAATACGCTCGTTCATTTCGTCAGCCTTTTGCCCGGACTTATACCATAATTCAGTAATGGCAAAAAGTCCAGCGAACAAATACATGTATGGATTGAACAAACCCTTAAAAGCAGTCCAAACTTGTTTGGCTCCATAACTAAGCATTGTCATTGCCACACGAGCTTTTCCAGCTGACATAGCCACTTGAAGTTCAGCTTTTGATATATTAAGTAATTGGGTAATATGTCCTGCCTGACCTGATTTAATTTTCCCAAGTGTTATCAACCTCAACGCTTGTTCTTTGTTCAATGCGCCACTAACAGCCAATGCCCTCCATTCTGCGGTAGTCATAGCATTTCTTGAAGCAATCAATCCTTTTTCAGCGGCAGTTAAAGTGCGGTAATTGGAAGCCATCACTAAATCCGCTGCTGTTTTCTGTTTAGCTGCGAGTGTTCCTTTTATTAATGTAGCATTTGCCACTCCCATGGCACGTGATCCTGCATAAACCGCAACCCGATATGTTCCAAACGCAGCTGTGGCCGCTGTTATAAAAGGTACAACTTCTTTCCAATTTTGAGCAAGGGTGGTAAGGCTTTCGGCAGTCCATTTCAATGTACTACCCATTGACTCCGCAATATCACCAAGCATAATGTCAATCGCATCAGCCAAGTTCTTCCATTTGGACTTAACTGATTCTGAAAGAACTTCCTGCATGTTATTAAACATGCCACCATCATCCGTAAGTTCCCAAAGAACATCTTTTACGTCCTCAAACGTAACCTTCTTTTTCGAGATCATATCAAGCACTTCACCGGCACTGACCATGCGGCCTTCCAACTTGCTGAATCGCTCGGCCAGTTTATCCACCATAGGAATGTTCGCTTCCGTTAATTGTCGTAATTCCGTGCCTTTTAGAAATTTAGCTGCTTTTATCTGACCGAAAGCTAATATGATACGTCCCATATCAACACCTACACCAGCTGATATATCAGCCAGTCTTTTCATGGTATCGTACAATTCATTATATGGTATGGAATACGCGGAAAGTTGCTTGGCATACTGATTCAAATCCATAACCCCGAATGGGGAAGCAACAGCCAGTTTCTTAATCTGATTGAATATGGTTGTAGCTTTGCCTTCATCTTGCAGGATAGAAGCCATCGCAATTTTTTGATTTTCCAACTCACCACCAATATCAACCACTGCACGCAAAAAGTTCTGTGCTGCATAAATGGAGTATAGCCCCAAAAATTCATTTCTTAATTGTCCGACAATACTCAACTGACTGTTCATTGCTCCATTCATATTGAGAGTGGCTGTCATGTGACGTCTTGCTGCATTGGCTGACCTCTCACGGGCATTAGCCAAATCCAGTTCAGCTTTGGCGGCACGTGCGGCTCTTTGTCGCGCAAGCTCACGTGCGGCTGCGGCAGAAGCCTCCGCTTTGGTTTGGATGGCGGCGGCTTTGGCGGCACGTAAATCACTTGCTGTAAAGTTCGTATTCAAACCGGCGGCTTGCAAAGCTGCACGAACGGCTTGTGTGGTACTGGCCTTATCCACCACCACATTGATCTTAAACTTCTCACTTTGAAGCAAAGTCTTCATATCACCAACCAACTTCTTCTTGTCAAAACCGACATTAAGTTTTGCCTGCAAGTCTTTGGTGATTTCCGCTTTCAATTTTTTACGTTGTTCCGCTGTCTTATCACGGAACAGTATATCAAAATATAAATTACCGAGATCAGCCATATATTATTGTGTTTGTGCTACTTATAATCATTAATGTTAATTGCTGTTTCTCCATTGCCATACTTATCTTTCCAGCGTTTGGCAGCATCCTCTATTTCGCTTACGGAAGGGGATTTGAAGTTCTTCGTATCGTGCTTCTTTTCCTTGTTGTCCTTGTCACAATCTGTAACCACAATAGACACATCCATTGCCAATAGTTCAATTTGTGCATTTGTAAGTACCCAATAAATACCAAATAAGGGCTTGCTTATTGGAATCCCCAATAGCCTCAAAGGCTCTGTCAACCACGGGTAGGACTTGCCTATTTCCCACGTTTGTCCGTAGCTGGTTCGTGAAGGATATGCTCTGCTTCCTCTTTTGTCATTGTCATCATCGTGTCCTTCATCGCGGTCAGATATATGGTAGCAGTCAAGTAGTCTTCCACTGGAATTTTTTTTTTGCCGACAGCTATAACCTTCATCAGCTCATGATCTCCATATTGTTTGATATAAAAGAACCAACGCCACAAAAAGGGATAGAGGAACTTGATTTTCCAATATCCATTCAAAATAATAGCGGCTGCACATTGACAACTGATCTTATCATCATTTCCTGATTTCTGCATGGTACTGGTGAATTTGCGTATAGTCCCTCTTTTCAGCCACGAAATACCATATTTCTTCCCCCGGACTTCCACATAATCCACACTGTCTTCCATCACATCATTCAATAATCTCTCATCCTCCGGCTTAGGAAGTGTTATATCATTTTCTTTTGTCATATTTTATTGTGTTTTATACGAAAAAAGGTGGTGGCCGGTATCAAGTAGCTCACCACCTTTTCGCTGATATGAATTTTGCAAAGTGTCACATTCTAATCACCTGCACCGGGTGCCTTTTTACGTAAAATATAGATGGAAGCACCCTTAGCATCGTTCAATGGAGAAACAGATACATTAAAGTACCCCGGCTTGTCCTGCTCGCTGACAAGGTTGCTATATCCCTCAATATTCGGTAAAAACAAGGCTGTTTGACGGTCTTCACTACGCATGAAGAGGCCTCCGGTTACTTTCTTCGGCTCGATATTGTAACCTTCACCCTCATAAGTTTCGCCATCAATGGTAGCAGTCATAGTCACTGTTTCCGCTTTCTTGTTCAGTAACAAGTCATTGATCTTTCCTGCCACGGAAGGCACTTGGAACTGAATGTCGGAATCTCCGGCATTGGCAACGGAAGTCCAAGTGGCTCCGGTTGTCAATTTGATCTTGGAAATATCGGCTGCTCCGGTATCAAATGTTACTCCATCAGAGAGTACCGGCAGCTCCATATCAAAAGCCGCTAAAGTTGCGAGGTCACTATTGACTTGGGACACATAATAGACCTCCTTCATCTGATTGAAGAGTACCTTTAACTCTTCCAGTTTGGTAGTAATAGAAATCTCTGCCATAATCGTATCTTTTTAAGTTTGTGTCATTTGTTTATTATTAGCTTCGCTTGTATTATTAAGGAATGAAAACCGAGTCCGTCATTTCCTCCGGGAAGTAATCGTGGACTTACAGCTGAAAACAATTCCGTCACTATTGGAAATTTAGAGATCACGTCCATTTGCATTTCTTCCAAACGAATTGTATTCTCAATGCCGTTTGAACGATCACGCGCAAAAACATTAATCTGACAATAGGTGTCTTGATAGGTACTCCCTTTGTCTTGGATAGTTTGTGGCAGTCGGATAACAACAAAGTCCTTCATCGCCTTTTGTTCAGCAGCCGGACGATCCGTTATAAAAACCTTCTCACCAATGCCGGTTACTGCATCAGCGATTTGTTTTAATATATCCATACGTCTATAAACTGTCCGTCCCATCATTTCATAGGTTTAAAGTTCTTGAACAATGTGTTTTGTGCCCTTTGAAATGTTCCGGTCAGAACATCTGCATTCAACACATTCTCCAAATAGGTTGAATATTCAGTACCCGTACACATCACAATCTCAAATCCCCTACGTGATTTTGATTTGTATCTTTTCAGGAAATTAAAAGAGAATGCCTCACCATAACCTTTGTCTGTTTCCACCGTTCCGGTAAAACGTCTGTTCTGATTATCATAGCTGATACCAGCAAATGTTTCACCCTTAGTCAATTTCACCCTTACCGGTTGTTTCATTGAATCTCCGCTACAGACGAAATAAGAAAATTTGCCATCCACGAATAACCCACACGCATAACTGGTTACTGTATTACCCGTAAGATTCCGAAAGCCTGACTTGTTATCAAGCACATCTTGGATAAGGTCTTCACTGCATTTAGTCAAGACATCAAAGATATACCCTGAAACAAACTCCTTCGCTTTTTTCATTCCTTCATCAAACAGTATGTCATTACTTCGGTTATCCATGTGTCAATTCTTTGCAAGATTGAAATATACAGTGGTTCCTAAATTTCCGGCATAGCTATCAGTAACCATACATTGAGTGAAAGTGCCTTGTCTGTCCGTAACATCTATCAAATCACCGGCCAATATCCCTTCAACAGTTCCAGGAAGACTCAACAGATAATCGCTCTTTACCACATTATCGGTTTTGAACGTTCGCAAGTTTGTACTGCCTTCCTTCCGGCATATACCTTCATACAAAACCACTTTCTCACCATCGCTAAAAGAGTCCTCACCTATAATTCGGTAAACAGTACATTTATGCGGATGCCGTGGATTATTCACCTTCATACTCAAAAATTGATTATTCTGATTTTGCTGCCCTTTACAACCTCTTCATCCCATTTCTCATAAAGCTCTTTTGCCATTTCCCGAAGTTGTCGCTTATCGTATGCGCTGGTTTGCCAACCGCCTTCTTTATGCTTCCATCCCCCGTCACTGTCCTCGGTATCATTCTTGCTGCTTGGAGTGCTTGCACACCACATGTAAATATCGGCAGTGGCAAGATCAAGCTGCCTTTCGGTCAGTTCACTTACCATTGTTCCAAAAGCGATTTTCCGCTTGACAAGAACCCTTTTGAGGGCGTTGTCCGCTATTTCATAAGCAGTTGCGCCACTCAAAAAGTCCTCAATGGTCATATCTTCCGTATGAGAAAGTTCCTCATTCATTCTTGCATAAGTTTAAGAATTACACAGTTACAGTAGAAATGAACATATACTGTGGCATTCTCGGCACACACATTTGGGCGGCTTCACTTTCAATATAGATTGAATGTGTTTCAGGATTGGCTCTCTGTGTCAGTTTCAAGCGTCCACCGTCATAAGAAGCAACCTTGTTTGCCTCATATCCCAAAGTCAAAGGCTCCACACCTTGAATAGTACCGATCTGACCTACCGGTATAAAGGCAATATTGGTGGCCTTGAAGTTCTCCACTTGTTCAGTGATAAGATCAGGTTGTCCGTCCGCATCCTTACCAGGCTTGTCAACAAAAGCATAGCTGTCACGTGGCACGATTTCATCCACCTTAACCAGTTTTTTGAAAATGGCTTTCAGGCGGTCTTCATCTTCATTCTGTGCATTGGCAATAACCGTACTATCATCCGTCACAGTCGGATAGAGGGAATGGCCGATACGTTTAAGAACCGCGGTATGAGTCATTAAATCATCCCATAAGTCCTGTGCCAGCTCCATCCTGATCTTGCCCAAATAATGATATTTGCGGCGAATCTCTTTCACTCTGTTCTTTATATCCATAATCGGATCAGAGGCAGAGCCTTGATTTGCCGGAATATGTTCATCCTTAGTCCACCAGCGACTTGTGCCAGCCAATACCTGATAATGGTTTTCAGGGATATTAAAGTCAATAGTGATACCCTTCAAACCACGTGGGTTGTTATCAGTATCAATAGTGAACTTACCCGTGGAAACAATTCTCATTCGCTGGTGAGTAAGCGCATTGTAGTACGATCCGATAAGACCGTCAGCACTTTCGTCAAGCAAGCCCAAGAACACATTCTGCATCTCTTCCGTCAATGCGGACATGCCTACCCGTTGCAACAGCTGCAATTGTTGTCTCACAGTCACACGGTTCAAACGGTAGAACTTCTTTTGAGTCGGGATATTACCCGTCCTTCCTTCGAGTTCTCCCAATGCAGCTTCATAACCCGGACTTTCCGGATCAACGTAAGCTGGCAGCGTTTTCACGCCGAGGCTCGTAATAAGCTGGGAGAAAGTATAATCCAACTTGGTTGCTTCAAATTCAAAACCATCAATTTGAAGTAGGTCATACTTCTCCTTGTAACGGTCAATAAATTCTTGCCAAGTGTCCCCACCAAGCCCATACTCGATAACCTTGTACAAATCAATAGGAAGTGTATTCATACAATTGTCGTATTTTAAATGTTGTTTTCAAATTCTTTTACTGCACCCATACAATTTGAGGAAGTGTAGTAATCTTTTGCAGGATAGCGACCACTTCTTCGTCAAACATGTACTGATAAATCTCTCCGGCATAGACTACTGTCCCACTGGCCTTTGTGTTACCACTGGCTACAAGAATATCTTCTTGCAAATAACCATTAATGCCAAGAGTGGTAATATCTGATTCAGCCGCCTTGATCTGTGCATCCGTATAAGCGGTGAATGTCTTACCTGAAAGATCAAACTTCACAGCTGTACCGGCAGGAATCTTGCCAACCGCAACCCAATCGGAAATGTTGCTCACCATACCACCGCCCGGATAACGGTGACGGATTTCACGCCACACTTTACGGGCATGTCCGTATTTCACGGTGTTCACATCAAACGTGTTACCCATTGTTCCCATACATTTACTGTTTTAGAGTTAATAATTTCAATTCTTCTTCCAGCCTTCTTTCTTGCCTTTACGCTCAAAGTATCTGCTGGCTGCATTGTGTTGTGTTCCACCTGAACCGTCAGAAGTTCTTGGGGCGGTGCCATAACCCCTGCACGCCTTATATTCTGCATCATATTTTGGCAGAAATTCAGTAACCAGTTCATCCACAGTTTTATTGGTATCGAAAGTTACCCCTTGTAAGGTCTTGCTCAACACATAATCATCATTCGCTTGCTTGGCCTTCATTGCAGCCGTAACCTTCTTTTGCAGGTCAGCTTGAACCTTTTTGCTGTCTTCTGCATCTAAACGTGCTTCCAGTTCTTTCAGCTTCTTCTCCAGTTCATCATCGTTTTTCGGTGGTACCGGTGGAGTTGGAGGTGTCGGGGGAGTCGGTTGGGGCTTATAGTTTTTCTTAAAGTCCTCAACTTTGGTTGCGACATCGTGGTTGTATTGCCCTTGCATCCCTTTCAGAAAACCCACTGCTTTGTTCCAATAAGCCTCGTCAGGCTCCGAACCTTCAGCTATGGGATTAAGTTCTACATACGTCTGTAATGTCTGCGGTGAAAAACTGGTTTCTCCAAGTTTCTCGCTTAATGTGGATAAGATTTTTTCTTGTTCCATCGTGTTTATTTTGTGTTTATGTTGAATAAAAAAAGAGTCAGACAATGCTTTTTGCATCAATCTGACTCTTTGGCCTTATATATTTATATTTAATTGCGGAAGTAGAAGGATTCAAACCTCCGAAGCCTTTCAGCTTGCCTCTTTAGCAAAGAGGTGGTATCATTCACTCACCCATACTTCCAAATGTGCGGACTACAATACATCTCTGTGAAACCACCGCACTTCCCTTGTACTTCGGACGTTATTCATTTTGTGTAGCGTATCAGAGAATCGAACTCTGATTTCCACCGTGAAAAGGTGGCGACCTAACCGTTTGTCGAATACGCCATTTGTTGAGATACAAGGATTTGAACCTTGAATAGCAGAACCAAAATCTGCTGTGTTACCATTACACCATATCTCAATATGCGCGAAGAGAAGGACTCGAACCCCCGACAATCAGGTTTGGAATCTGACGTTCTTCCAACTGAACTATCTCCGCTTCATTGCGCCCGGTGATAGAATCGAACTACCGACCTTTACATTAACAGTGTATTGCTCTACCAATTGAGCTAACCGGACAATATACCTATACTCACCTGACCTGCGATACCCCATTTCAGCGTACCTGTGGGAATTGAACCACACCGTATAGGTTTTCATCAGTCATACTCGCATTTGCAACTACAAAGTAATTGTTTGTACAGATGTTCTCGCCACTAAACTACCACCGGTCACTCCGATGAGAGGGAATCGAAATTCACTATATCGACCCAATGCGCCCTCGTCTCCTGTACAATACTGAATTGTGGAAAGAGATGAAATCGAATCACCTTAACCGGATTTTCAGTCCGGCGCATACACCGCGTCTGCCATCTTTCCATATTCTCCCTTTATCCCCATACGCCGCATCGAAGGGAGAAACAATACGGCAACTCAACTATTGTTGCGGAGATTCGACTCGAACGAATGACCTTTGGGCTATGATCCCAACGAGCTACCAGCTGCTCTACTCCGCGATATTATCCTGAAAACTACTTTGTACCCACAATATCCACATTTATGTAATTCTTGCATCTACGACACTTCACTCGCAATATAACAACACCATTGACATAACTTATATCAGTTAGCTTCTGACCGCATATCGGACATAAAACTATCTTGTTGTATATTTCCCTTTGATCTGCATCTTTATCTGCGCTAACTTTTATCATACTCTATGTTTTCGTTGCAAATATATGTACTGAATTTCTTATCTCAAAACATTTTTGATATTATTTTCTATTAAAATGTAGAAAATAATACTCTTTATGTATATTTTTGTACTGTAATATTGGAATCAGAGCTTATAGGCCGGTCTTCACTTGTACATTGTGAAGATCGGTTTTCTTTTTTATGGAGAAATATAGTGGAATAAAAACGGTTAATGACAACTTGGTGCTTGATTATGAGTATATCCAAATGTTAAGGGACGCGGATAGGAAAATTCCTAATCCGAATAAGATAATCGCACAAGGTGGAGGGCAGGAAAACATGCTTTCCACCCCGGCTGATATTACCATCTGTGGGGGTTGTCGTGGAGGAAGTAAGACTTTCACTCTTCTTATGGAAGCATTGAAAGATATAAAAAGTAAAAACTTCCGTTCTGTTCTTCTCCGGCATGAGATAGACGATCTCTCTGATATGGTAGAAACATCATCTACCCTATACGATGATTTTGGAGAATATAACAAGTCCAAAAACGACATGCGTTGGAATTTCTATAAAGGTGGTTTTTTAAAGTTCAGTTACCATGCTGATACACTTGACGATTTCAAAAAACGTTTTCAGGGTAAACAGTTCGCATATATAGGTGTGGATGAAATAACCCACATGGAATACCTCAAATTCAAATACCTTATCACTTGTAACCGAAACGCCTTTCATATCCGTAACCGCTTTATCGGAACATGTAACCCTGATCCTGACAGCTGGGTTGCAAAATTCATCGACTGGTGGATCGGAGAAGACGGTCTTCCAATCCCGGAACGTGATGGCAGAGTCCGGTATTGTTTTATGGACGGGGACAATGTTTCAGGTATATATTGGGGAGATACCCGTGAGGAAGTATATGAGCAATGCAAGGATATTATACATGCTTACTGGAAACCGGAGTATGAGCAATATGGCACACCACAAGAACTGTTTATCAAATCGGTAACCTTTATTGAAGCAAAACTTTCTGATAATGTAAAGCTGATGTCTTCTGATCCGACCTATTTGGCAAACCTTGTCAACCAGTCAGATGAACAACGTGCACGCGATCTTGACGGTAACTGGAAATACAAGGCTACCGGAGATGATATTATAAAGCTGACTCACATGGAAGCCTTATATCGCAATTCCATGCAGATAGGCGATGGAATACGCCGGGTGTCGTGTGACGCGGCATTTGAGGGTGGCGACAGTCTTGTCATGTGGCTGTGGGAAGGATGGCATATAAAAGACATATTTGTTTGCAAGCTTGACAGCAAGAAAACAGTCGATACCGTAAAAGCAATGCTGGAAGAATGGCATGTAAGAGAAGAATATTTTACCTATGACCTTAACGGACTCGGACAAATATTCAAAGGTTTTTTCCCGAATGCAATTCCATTCAACAACAAAGAAGCCGTGGAAGAGAAATTCAAATACATCTATGCGAATTTAAAATCACAAGCGGCATATCTGTTCGCACAAAAAATTATCAACCGGGAGATTTCCATTGAGCCGACTCTTCTTGAACGCAAGTTCTCCGGCAAAGGATTTGAAAAAGTTCCCCTTAGACAGATTCTCGACAAGGAAAGGAAAGCAATACGAAAGGATGAAGACAGTGAAGAGAAAGGCTGGACTATTATCAAGAAAATCATAATGAAAAAATTAGTAGGTCATTCTCCCGACTTCATAGAAGCATTGCTTATGCGAATGATTTTTGAAATTAAACATAAACGCAAACACATAAAAGGTTTAGGATTAATATGATAGCAGAAATTCTTACTAAAAAGCCTTTTGCAAGAGTCACTCCCGAAGGTTACTTGCAAGGCAGGGTTACGAGCGATTTAAGAAACGCATCGTTTACAAATAATAGTGATAGACTGGCATGGCAGCTCATTTCGCAGGCTGATTTTATCCGAGAGTTTTACCCTTCGGGACACAAGATCAATTCAGAATTGTTTTACCCGGACAGACTGAAATACGATGAAGAAAAGAAACGGTTCTTTCGAGAAAAAGTATTCCGTGCTTCTTTCCCCTTTCAGATGATAATCACTATCCAACAGCTTGTACACTTATGTGGCAATGACATTCATCATGAACTGACCGATACCAAAGTGGATGAAAGTTCACGGGAAATATTTCTCGAATTTCAAAAAGGATGGCTGGATAAGAATATGGAGATTGCATTTTATGAATATGCCAAAAGTGTAAAGATTACGGGAGACGCAGCCGTTGTATTCTATATGCACGAAGGTAAGTTATTCACCAAAAACCTTTCCTATTTTGACGGTGATACTCTTTATCCTCACTATGACTCCATAACCGGCCAAATGACACTGTTTGCCCGGCAATACAGTGACTATGATGAAGAGGGAAAGGAACTCATTTCTTGGGTGGAAGTGTGGGACAATAAGAAAATGTACCGTTACCGTCAGGATAAAGGGGGAATAACCGGAGCAATAAATAAAGTGAAACAGTATTTCGGAATTGAAGGATATTCACTGGTAGAAGAACACGATCATGGATTTGCCGAATGTCCGGTTGTGTATTATCGGGATAAGCACGGTGCCTGCTGGAGTTTTTCACAAGATAATATTGACAAATACGAACTGGCGATTTCACATTTGTGTCAGAACAATATGGCATACGCATTCCCTATCATGTTGCTTAAAGGTGAAGATGTTGAAATTCAAGGGGATATGTATGGCGCAGTAAAAGCTATCACTATGGGGAAGGATGATGATGCTGGCTTTATGAACCGTCCCGAATCAGCCCAATCATTTGAACTTCAAATAAATACATTACTTAAAATGATTTTTATGGGAAGTTTTGTTGTCATGCCTCCCGAAGTAAAGTCGGGAGATTTACCGGGTGTGGCTATCAAGCTGATATATTCGCCATCTTTGGAGAAAGCCATGATTGACTGCAAGGAATTTGACGCATCAATTGATAAAATGAAACGCTTGTTCCTTCATGGATATGGTACTGAAAAGGGGCAACTTACTAAATTTATCAACTTGAAGGTTTTTTCATGGGCAGTTCCATACGTCCACCAAAATGCGGCTGAATTAGTATCGAACTTGGTACAATTGGTCGGTGCCGGTATTTTATCAAAGGAAACCGGTTCGGAAGAATCCGGTTATGGGAAAAACAATGAATGGGATCGTATCATGCGTGAATATAAGGAACAGCAGCAAGCAGACTTGTTATATCAATTGAAAACCAAGCAAGCACAACAGAACTCTTCCACCACTCAAAAGAAAGAGAAATAAAAGATTCCCTTCCAAACATAAAGAAGCCTCTGCCTGCACAAACAGACGGAGGCTTAACTTTTTCAACAACTTGGTTGATAAGCTTTTATTATGACAAGTCAACTTCTACATTGCAAATGTGATGAATGAATTGAATATGACATTACTTTCGATACAATTTTTTATTATAAGGCTTTCGAGGATATTTCCGGTTAAGCTTCTTTTGCAGATCATCATTGATACTTTCATTCAGAAGGATTTTAGAGTTTAGCACCCGGACTTCTCCAGTAAGTTCCATAATTGTTTTGGATTGTGTCGCATTTTGTTTTGAAAGCTCAACATTGGCAATAGCCAGTTTGCTGCATTCTGATGTAAGATGATTGAGTTTCTTTGTGCTGATTAATGATATTCCAAACATAATATTCTGATATTTAATCTATTAAATAATTACATTGCTGATACGGGAACGGCAAAGCATTTACAATGACCGTGATACGGTGGTAATTTGTCCCATTCCACATGAAATCCGACTTCATCGTCACAAATGTTACAAGGATAGGAGCTGCCACGCATCACAAAGAACCCCACGGCTCCACTGGCTTTAGCCTGCAATTCCCAATGCTTCATCCAACCCTCTGCCACAGCATACTCCGTCAAATCTGACATTGCAGTCCAAGAGCTTACAGTACGTCCTACTCCAAAAGACTCCTGAACACCAAGCCTTGAAATAATCGGATACCCTTTTGAAATAGCTCTCTGTACATGCTCATTAAGCAACGGCGTTTTTACCGACTGCCTGACAGATGAAAGTAGTTTGTCTTTGGAAAGGTTCAGTAGCAGTCCGGCGGCAATGACCGTTTCCACCTCCTTTGAAAACCGGTTAACATATTCTCTTGCGCGTTGCGTGAAGGTTTTGCCGTATGATTCTCGCGTTATATATGTTATGATTGCATCCTTATTGTCCTCGTGTGTCGCTACTGCTAAAGTATAAGTATAGTCTTCAATTATTTCAAGAAGGGATAAAATAATGGCATCCACTTCCTCCTGCAACTGTCTGTTTGCTGAAAAACGGAACAGTTCAGGGCTGATCTTGTACCGGTATGAAATATCTATAATTTGCCTTGCCGCCTCGATCATCACAATTTGAAGATTGGTACGCATGGACAGCTCCGCATCCAGCCGTTGACGGAGATATTCTTTGGCCTCTTCAATTTCCTTATCAGTCGGTACCCTCATTTTTACGTTCCTCCTTAATACCTTCCTTGATACTATTCATGTTTCTCTCTTCTTCCAGTATCTTGGCATCATCTTCCGGTGATACTGGTTGCTGCAAGCCTCGTAGCCGTTCGGTAAGATCAGAATAGCTTTTAAAAAACTCTTCCATAAACTTAACGTCAGGGGTTGCATTACTAATAAGGAAACATACTTTGATCCATGTTTCCAAATATTCACGAAGTTCCTTATTGTTGGCTAACTCCCGAATCCGGGAAAACATTCCGTTATCATCCCGAAAACGCATACTCCAAAAACCTGACACTGCCTTAATACTGATCCAGTCATGTTCACTACCATTATCCCTCGTAACAATAAAGTTACCTACCTGAATACCATTTGTTTTTTTGCTCATACATATTTTTATTTAATTGGTTCTCAATATATTGTCTTCTTTTATAACGCATTTTTCCAATATCGAAGTTATACCTCCACCATTTTCTCCTTATGCTAAGCAGATGTGTCGGAATTGGAATGCCCAAATGCACATATCTATATGCAGTCTTTTCCTTCCAATTTCTACTCATAATCAAACATGTACAATTTCAAATTCATCCGCATGTTCCTTGCCAATCCAATCCCGTTTCTGATTTTCAGTTGCGGTTTCGTAGATTCTTCCTCGCTTTGACAAATGCCTTTTCCTGAAAACACCTTCTTCTCCAAGTTTGTCATAATCTCTTCTTGAAGGGGATAATCCCTTTGCTCTGCAAAAGAACAGTCCCGTTTCCTTGTGTCTAAATTTTACTGCCATTCTTATTCCTCCCATGGATTCTCGTCTTCTTCCTCAACGTAAATCCGTTTTAAATTGTCTGATACTTCTTCAAGCTCACGCTTCATTTGATTTACATGAAATTCAGCTGGCATAGGGATTTCCAATGCTCCCCGTAGGTTATCTATTTTGCCAATAACCTCTGCAAATTCATCCGGTGCGATCATACTATTTGGTTCTTATTTTTAATTGTTTGATAATCTTCTCCACAGCGTCCAAGTCAAAAACAGTTGTTCTCTTCTCCATGTGGTACGTCCCCTCCAGTTTCTTCTCCCGGAACAAACGCTGGACTTGATAAATGCTCAATGACAAGCAGGCCGCAAGCCCTTCATGGGTATAAGCGTATCGTTTGCCATCTTGATAAACCGGTTTAGCGATCCTTTGCTTATAGTTACCCCGTAGGTCTTCCCGTTTCTCATAATAGAGTTTTTCCGTCAAGGCTGTTCCATACAAACCATACACCTGACCATTCGGGGTTCTTTTTTTACGATAACCGGCTTCCGAAAGAATACGTCCGAATACTGTTACATTCTCTTCTTTGGTATTATTGTCCTTGCACCATTTGCAATATTTCCGGTACAGAATGGCCGAAGACATCCATTTGGGTTCAATATCGGCAATCTCTTCATATCGGCATAGATAGTTCATTTGGTACATGAACTTCATTACGGTACTACTTTCCGACTGATATTCATCCATGACATTTTCAAGCTCCTTACTGTCTGTCAACTTATAACCATTGGCGATAAAACGGTCACGGCCTTCCAATATCCAATTGAATATAGCCGGGTATTCGGCTTCCAAATCCCGTGACAGTTCTTTTTTCTGCCGGGCTTTGGGTATCTCCACCTCAAAGGGAATAATGCAAATACGCCGCCTCATTCCATAGCTCCAGTCTTTCAAATACGGCATTTGGTTGGCATTTGCCATAAGCAGGGGAATATTGTAAGCAGTGAAGTTATCACCATAGATAGGCCGGGCTTCGGTAGGCTCACCACTGATAAGGCTCTTCAACGTGTCACTATCCTTACCAAACTCCAATGCTTGTATTTCAGAACAGTAGTTCAACCGCTTGCCATTGATGAAAGCGATATTCTTTTTTCTCTCATTTCCGGTAATCAATGCACCTATGCCGAAATTGCTGACATTCTCCCGGCCAAGTATGCCCATGATTGTTTCAAAAACCACACTTTTGCCATTGGAGCCGGAGCCACGAAGAACAAGCATTGTTTCCATTTTCGCCACACGCCGGTCAACGAAAATACTTCCAAGAAATTCCTGCAAAACTTTTTGCATGTTTTTGTCCGGCAAAACTTCATCCAAGAACATTCTCCAAAGAAAGATGTGTTCTTCCGGCTTGTAGTCATAGGGAACGCATGTAGTCTGTACCCAACGCCGGCTGAAAGAATATGCACGGCGAGCACTCATATCAAACACGCAATTATTGAACACCACAATAGCATTATCAGGTTGCAATGCTTTTCCTGCCACCACACGCTTACATACTTTCAGTACACCCTCCACACGGGAATAATCACCATTAGGCATCTTGCATTTACGCATCAAGTCATATATCAGGTTGCCAAAATCATCCCATGCCATCTCTTCATATATCCGGCCACTGAAATAGTAAGGTGTACCATTGAACTTACAAATCGAAGATCGTATAATGGCTGCACGCATCAAGTCCTGCACGGCGTCAACACGCGCTGCACTTTTGGACTCTTGTAAAGCGGCATCCAGTTTCTCGCCTTTCATAAGCCCAAAGACCTCATTCAACAACTTCTTATACTTTCCCTTCTCCATATACAATCTATGAATTTGAATATCCGGCACGAGCTAAAGCCTCAACCATATATACTGACAAGTTATTTATGGCAACATCACCTAAATATCCGCATCGCCACAAATCAGCACGCCAATCCTCTAAAGACGTGTCACAAGGTATATGATATTTTTGCATAATATCTCGCATCACCGCACAATCTTCATATCTTTCCTCTTCCTGTGCTTTTCTGAACACAGAAACAAAAATGTATCGCCCATAATCAAACAATATAGACTCAAACTTATTCATATCACCATTTTCATACCCGAAACAAAGCATTTCTACTGTTTTTATGCTATTTTTCAAGTGTATTATGCCACAAATATAGCTTATTTTCTACATAATTACTACATAAAAGCTATTATTTTCTACTTAAATATAGAATAAAACACGCTTTTTGAAGTCTTTTTTTGCCATGTTTTTATTCGTTGCATCATTGAATACCAATAATCGCAAAATATTGATAAACAAAGGATAATAACTCTATTTCAATAGGAAATACAGATGGAACATTCTCTCTGATATGTATGGTTTATGTAGGGTTTTAAAGGCAACTATACACATATAACATATTGAAATACAAATCAATGGAAAAATAGTGCATAGTATGTATAGTTTTTTATGCAAACCATATTATATATATTTTTTCCATACGCAATTTACATATAAACTATACATACTATACATTAAATTTCCATTGACTTAATAATGAATGATTTACACATGTATAGTTATGAAGTAAACCATACACATACTATACATTTTAAGAAGTAAAACTATACATCAGGCATTCACTTTTGTAATTTATCATTAGAAAAGCCTTAAAAACATCCATTATTGGCTCCAAAAAAGAAAAAAAATAAAAATCTTGACCGGGATTGAAACATGCTTGGTGTCTTGGGTAGCCGGGGGGGGGTGCCCTCCCTGCTTTCATTACCCAGTTGACCGGCAAAGAAGGAGAAAAGCCGCGCTTTGCCTTGATTCCCTTTATATTATACCTATAATATTAAATATAATCCGGCTTTTCCGCTTCTTCTGCTTTCCGCTTTGCTCGATCAGCTATAAAAAGGCTACATCTATAACACTGCAAAGGTAGATAATAATGTACTGTTTCCTCTTCTTCTGTATTTTCGTCCTTCTTCATCTGTTGTAAATCGGCTATTTTCATTAATACATCCGCGCGATCTTTCCCCCTTAAATAAGGTAGGGTTTGTTCGAGACCTGATAAAACCGCGTCTTTATCCCGGTATTGTACAACATTCCCGGCTTTTTCTTCCTCTTCTGTTTCTGTGCTTTTCTTTTTCTTCTTGCTTTTGGGGCTATCATTGTCAGGAAGGAAGGCGGCGCGGTTATCTTCAAAAGACCGTATCAATTTATTAATGCCGGGTTTATCCTTTGCAAGCTGGGCGGCTCCGCGTTGCGCCGTTTCTATTTTGGTTGATCGTGGTCTAAATATAGTTGCGTACGCTTCGCCACGACTGGCACCGGATGCGACAAGCATACAAAAGAAAACATCATCCGGGGTTAATTGATAAATTTGCTGTAAATCTGTTACGCGCTTACTGTACACCATATAAAACGATATAAAAGAGTTCATTATATTGGCGTCTCGCGCTCTGTAACTTGCTACAAAGTTAAACAAAGGCTACAAATAAAGCAAATAAGCATATTTAAAGTCTGTATATTGCAAATATTTCATTACTTCTTAAATGCTTTATATTTATATTTATGTAACTATATAATAGATTGATTATTAGCTATTTATACAAATATTAATAAATGCAAAAACGGTTCATTTTCTTAAAAATAAAAGTACATTTTGTTTTGTATTACAAATATTATCACTATCTTTGTAATACAGAAAAGGAGATAAACGGCTAACGTCTTCCACACTTCCCCGTTTTTTGTTCTCTTCTGCTGATTCAAATATTAACTTAAATATAAATATTATGTTATTGCAGGAATTTATACATCTTACTGGCGTTAACGTTACTTCTTTAGAGTATCAAGCAATAGAAACCGAATATCTAAATACAGATATAGATAAATTCGATTTTTGCGCTAAATGGAAAGCAAACTACAATAATAAGATGAAAAAAGAACGGGCAAAATACCGCAAAGATCATAGTATTGAAAATTTATTTTCTTTTATGGCTGGTGTTGTTTCTACCTTAGGACATTTTGCAAAAGTAGATTTTCAGATAGATAAAGACTCTATTTCATCATATAATTCTAAATCAGTCAAAAAAGAAATATCTCTTTTTTGGTGTGTGCGAAAAAACGGCACCGGATTATATGAAAATAAAAAAGACGCTGAAACATGGGCGAATGATTGGCACGATCAATTTATTGCGCAATACAAAGTAGTATTATTAAATAAATTAGCAACGATAGAAAGAATAAACTAAAAATACAAGGGTTAAAGATCGGTTAACGTCTTCCACACTTTTTTTTGATCGGTCTTTCCCTTCCAATTTTAGAAGTATAATTTTAAACTTTATAATATGGAAGTAACTTTAACAACATCAGGAAAGAACAGCGTAATATTAAACGCCGTACATGTAGCCCCGGAAGGCACAAATTGTTGCAACCGTTTAAAGGTTCATTTTGATGTATTTCAAGAAACAGCGAAAAAGGCCGCTATTATAAGACTATCAACGGCAAATAGTTTTGAACTGATTCACTATCAAGATAAACATATAGCGTTGTTAATTCCTTTTGATCGTATTCAAAAGATTTCATACTAATAAAAAAGCCGGATCAGTGCGCTAACTTCTCCGGCCTCCCTTTAAACTTTGCGTTTATCGGCTAACGTCTTCCACAACGTTAAATGCAAAGTTAAGGGAAAAACAAAGACAAACCAAGTTTCACCCTTTAATTTTTGCGTTATGAATACAAATTTGCTAATTATCTACATTCGCAATTCTCGCGATATTTACGCGCTTACTGAATGGCTGCAAAATGCACTTTTGAAAAAAGTAAACCGCGGTTTAACTCCTTCCGTTGAATATCTTGCAAACTGTTCCACTATGAAAAAGATCGTCCGGATGGCGGCTAAAATGCTTTCCGATCAGGATCATAAAACCGCAACCAAACAAGAAAAAGAACAAGCAGCCAAAGAACATGCAGCATACATTATTGAATGCGTGGAATACCTTGCAAACAATAAATAGTAATTATTTCCGGGGCTGTCATGGCTCCGGGTTACTTCTTACTTTTCATTATTCACCCTTTAAAACTTTGTATTATGACTACTACAAATAGACTTTGTTACACAGTATCAAAAAGATATATTCAAGCCGGGACAACCTTTAAAATCAATGTTAAAATATTACTGGCTGATGATTGCAAAAATAATATATGCGATTGGAGTATAACGGCAGATATTTACGAACAACGCAAAAACGGGCATTTCGTTTGGTGTGCTGGTGGTTGCTGCCATGAAGAAATACTAAAGCGTTTCCCACAGTTTAAAATGTTCGTTGATCTTCATTTGTCTAATCATTACGGCGCGCCAATGTACCCAGTTGAAAACGGGTTTTATCATATTACGAACAGTAGCAAAGAAACTGCAATTAACTATTTGCGTATCACGGAAACAGAATATAATTTGCTTTATCAGGCAGAAGATAAACAATACTTTAAATACCTTCTTTATACGCTTGGTATCGTTGAACGCTGGAAAAGAGAATCTAACGAGGCTTTAAAAAAGCTGGAAGAGTTAACCGGGCAAACATGGGAAAACCCATATAAGCCGGAAAACGAACGTTTTACTTTGAAATTGACGGACGAAGAACGTACAACTATAACTAACAGAATAAACGATGGTTATTATCGTCCTGAAGCTGTACAAGCGCGAAAAGACGAAGAAAAGCGCAAAGCATACGAGAAAAAACGCGCTGAAATAATTAACAACTGTGAAAAGAAACAAGAAAAGGCCGAAAATGAAAAGCGGGTTATGTTGGCCGTTCTTGATGCCGGGTTATCAGTTAGTAATGTGATATATTACGATCATAGTAACGAGCTTGTTTTTAATTGGAGAGACCACGAAACAAAAGTAACGGAGAACGATTTTAATAAATTCGTTTCCAGTGTTAACCGTTCTTTGTTGCCTGCTGGCATAACTTTTAAAATGAAATAGCCATGGCAAAATACACAATAACCAATCAAAAAGAATTGCGCCGGTCTTTTTGGGAGTTCTGCAAAGAGTTCGGAGGCGAATTTGAAAGAGAAGCCAACAAAAAGAAACATTCTTTTAAACTGGATTTTAATATAGCTTTCGGAGAATATAAAGACGGACTTTGTAAAGATGGTATTATATCGCAAAGTTTATACCAACGTGCAACACTTTATTAATAATAAGCTATGTTTTGTTTTATGTTGCTTTTATTCGGTGCCGTGGTGTTTATCTCCGGCACCGATCCCAAGAAATTAAAAGACTTCATAAATAAAAACGATCAATCAGACAAATTTTAAATTTATGGAGAAAAAGATATTATATCATATTGGATTATACGGATTTAGAAAACTTATAGTTTATGTAATAAAGGATAACGGGGATAATACATCTATTGTTAGCCTTAACAAGGACGGTTCATTTCCTAAGCACGTTTGGAACTGTAATTTGCATAACATAAATGAATAATACAAATATTCCACCGCGCCGGGCGGTTTCCCGGTATTCCTTTAAACTTTGATATTATGACTACTTATATAATAGAATCTCCAAACGGAGAAACGCACAAATTAGAAGTATTCCGCACCGCAACCGGATTTAGTGTTTATGTTGATGGCTCAAATATATGTGAGAGTATAACGGAGGAAGATTTTTTGCAAGAGCTTGAAAACCCTACTTTCTAACATGGTGGGCGTAATTATTTGGCTAATAGTAGTTTTATTAATCTGCTTTAGCGTGTTTGGCGGTCTTTGGCTGCTTCCTATTTACTTGCTTTTTTGCCTTGCTTTAGGCTTTTACTTTGGTGTAAAATATCTAACTATTTAATGTTATGAATGAAAAAGAATTTAACGGCCTCATTTTGACCGAATTGGTTAAAATAGCAAACGACGTTTTTACAAATGAAATAGAAATAGCTCCCGGCACCTATACCGCCGCGGAGCTTGCAAAGCTGAAAGATGCCAACGGCAACGAGATAAATATAAAATATCTTTGCGTTGATGCCAAACTAAATATAACGGATTTTAGGACTGTACAAATAAACAGCTTTAAATGTTCTTTTCCAGTGGATCAGGTTTTTAATCTTGTTTGGCAATTTGAAAAGCTGATAGGCACCAAACAAGCCAATAAAACAAGGTTTACCAAAATAGAAGAGCGCGAAAATATTGTTTGCTCCTTTGATATGTGGATTACAAAGGAACATCTAAATATCACTAAATTAGTAACAAAAGATCCTCTAAGACCGGTATTTAATTATATTTATCTTGATCCTTACAAATCGGCTTTAGTTGCTTCTGACGGGCGTACATTAAAAGAATACCCTGTAATTATTGAAACATCCGGGCTTTTGCCTGACGACCTAAAATTATTTATCAATCCCAAACATTTAAAAGAAATGGTTGGCCGGTGTTCTGTTTGTGTTTGTAATCAGGAAGGCGGCAATATTACAGAAATAACCAACGATAAGAAACAAACCTTTGTTTGTGATTTTACCGGATATTTCCCTAATTACCGGCTTGTGTACCCCAATCTTTCAAAAGACGGATTTATAAAGATTCAGAAAAGCGAATTAAAAGCGGTTGCCGGTTTTGTAAAAGAAATAGCCAAACGAAACAAAAAAAGCGGTTTTTCACTTCGTACTATTGCCGGAGAGAATAAAGTTTATTTATCTTATAATGATGCAGACAGTAACGGACACAAAGAACTTTGTGCAACATTGGAAAAAGCCGCTTTAATTGATATAAAGTTAGGTTTCTTTGCATCAAACGTTATCCCCTTGCTTTCCGGCTGGACTGGTGGCGTGTGGCTGGTTGCACCTGATCGGGCGGCGGTCTTTGATGATAAGACAGCGCGTATCGGTGTGGTTATGCCTGCCTTTATAAATGATTCTATTTGCCCAAACTTAAAATGTAATATAAAGGCTTTGGATCGTGCCAAAGTTCCTACCATCCCGGAAAAAGAACCGGTAAGAGAGCCGGAGAAACATTTACCGGCCTTATATGTGGATGCACAAACGAAAACACCGGCGTTTGTCTTTGCTTTGGTAGCTCTGATAGATTTTATTTCTCGTTGGTTTTATCAGGATCAAATAAACAAAGCATTACAGAGGCTAACAATGTTAACCGAACTATCCGGCATTTCTTTGCCTGAACTATTAACCGAACCAGTAAGCGAAGAAACAAACGCAAATGTACCCGAACCAATAACAGAAGATGAACCAGTACGCGCATACACACCCGAACTATTGTATATTGATCGGCCTTTGGTTTTCTCGGTGCCTATCTTCATACATAAACATGAACGAACTATCAGCCGAATCGTTGTGCCCGAACTATTGAATCACCAATGTATAGCGTTACTGTTTGTTTCCATGATGTTGCCCGAACTGTTACGGCGATATGTTTGGGGAACAATCCGACCAAAGACAAATACAGATGGACTATTTCGGAGTGATTTCAGACGTTTTCACACCAAAGGCAACCATCGAATCAGAGACGGAACAAAAGAAGCAAACAAGCCCGAATTACAACCATTTCAAACGAATTATTAAACACATCAATGAACCATCATGGAAGAGAATAAACAAACCAAAAGAAGTTATCGCCGAAACAAACCGGTTACGAAAAGTAAGGTCTATGCTATTAGACTGGATATTGATTTGGTTGATTTTGTCAGAGAGCAACCGAACATGAGTAAATTTATTAACGAATTGATCCGAAAGGAACAACAAAACCAAAAGTAATGAGACAGATAATTGAAATAGTAAAAGCAATCAAAGGTAAGAAATATATTATAGCGTCATGGTGCATAATAATCATTAATGGTCTTCTTCCTGAATGGATATGGGCTTATTGCGCAAGATTAATACATTGTGATATTACTGATTATTTTCAGCATGTTGTGTTTGGGATAGTCCTTATCTTATGTATAATTTATTTACACAAGAATATACAGAATGTAAGGAAAAAATAACAGCTTTGCTTGCCTTGATTACTATTAAGGCAAGCAAACATTTGAACTCTTTTAAAATCAACATAATGGAAAAATCAAAAGCTTTTGAACTGATAGAATTTGTTTGGAACAATGAAAAGACAGATTCTTATTTACGAGTCAACATAGCCATGTATGAGGCAGTAAAATTGGCTATAATTTCTCAAATGAAATTCAACAAAGAGGATTTTCATAATATATTCTCAAAATTCAGCGGTAGTTACTGGTTTGGAGTCAACGCCAATGGTAAGGGCTATGGTGAGAACTTCTATCGGGAAGCTGTTACTTCGGGAAATATTTCAGCCTGCCAAAGCTATGAAGCATTCTGTAGCATTAAACCCTTTATAGACTCCAAAGGCAGAAGGTTATGCAAAGGGGCAATGTACCGGGATAATGAGAAACGTTATAGGGTGACGGGATTTGATTTAGACACTAAAAAAGTCTATTTAGTAGGTTATGCCATAAGTGATTGGGAAGAAAAAGGCAAAAGGTTTCTTTTTAACTTTTCCAATAACGAATGGAACGAATTTAGAAAACAAATAAAGCAATTTTAATCAGAAAGGAACTAACTATGAAATATAGTAAAACAGGTCAGTTTACCGCCAATCAAGAAAAGCTGTGTAAAGAGATAGCAATTCGGATTAGTAAATTGCGCAAAAGCGGTTGTTGTGTTTTCGGTAAGGGAGATGAATTACGTGTATATAAAACAAAAGATATGGAGCATGCACAACCATTACATCTTTCTACTGGTAGCGATTATAAACACGCTATTAAGTATCTTCATGCCGGACGTATAAACGATAGTGGAGCAGATGATAGCGAATATTTTGAACAAGGATATATAACAGAAGAATAATCCTAAAAACAGAATATGAATCAAAAAGCAAAAGATTATATCAGACGCAACACTTTGGATTTGGAAAGTGATAATCGAATGGATTCTACCGGCTATGTGCAATATGCCATATCAGAGGCAAAAGCCTATGCAGCAATAGCGATAGCCGAAGAAGGAATGAGACAAAAAGCCATTGAAGCATTCAAATTTGCTGTTGATGGTTATTTCATAATTGGCGGTACCGATTATTCGGCCGATAGATTAAATGAATTTATCAAGAAACTTGACTCCTAATTGAATATAGAACCAAATATTTAATTGATATGAAAGCTATTATAATATATTCAGGCAAAGGCGGCGTAGGCAAAACCACAACAACCGCAAATATAGCGAGATTACTTGCAAAACAAGGGAATAAGGTGTTTATCATTGATGCAGATATAAATACCCCATCAATGAACACTGAATTTGAAGGCGAGCATCCGCATGAAACGATTTGGGTACACTCTTCCGGGAATATGTTTTCTAAGTTTATTTACTTGGAAAAATCAATGGTAAGACAATATCTTGAACTGGCTAAAAAGAAAATACACTCCATCAACCCGGATTATGTTCTTATTGACACACCTCCAAGTGTCACAAACGTACATATTGAACTTCTTAGTAGGGTAAAAGTAAGTTACGTGCTATTTGTCACCCAACCCACGAAATTAAGTAACCAAGATGTATTGCGTACAATGGACTTCTTTCATGAAAGATGCGGAAAGGTTAACTGTGGTATTGTGGAAAATATGTGCTATGGCACAGAACATAATGAATACCCGATAAGACTTGTTGCACAAATACCCATGCAGGACAACATGAATACCGAAAACCTGCTAACCAACGCCTATAATGAGTTTCAAAAGATAGTTGATGAAATCGTACAGAGTGATATTGTTGTTCTTGAAGAATATTCCACCGAAAACGGATATGATGAAAACTTTGATGTTACGGATATACACATTACCGGCTCACGAAAACATTACTTTACCCATGAACTTAAATATGATAATGGTGTAGAAAAAACTCTTACTCTACCTGCTATGAAATTTCTGTCTGTAAGAACATGGGATAAGGTAAGAGATTATATCCGGTTCCATGATGATTTGGGACATCTTTGGGACGAGAGAATGAGAAGATGTGATACAGAAAGGGTGGGCAGAGTAGTAAATCATTTCCAAAATGACGATAACGCCTATTTTATGGTTATAAATGCGCCAAACACGGAAGTTCATCTCATTACCGGAGAAATCGGAATCTGTTCTTTATTGACTGGGCAGAGAGGGCATTTTGAACTACCAAGAGTCAGTTATCAAACGAGTAAAGGAAACGTGGTGCTGTTCCCTGATGAAATTATGCCAGTAGATATAAACTTGCTACAACAAGAAATAAACGAAGGCTATATAATGTTAAGTGACGGGAGATATTTACCACCGAAAGAAACGGTACAACAATGTTACAACGCTTTCGGTATAAGGGTTGGCTTAGGTGATAATTGGGAAGATATTTATGATAGTTGGAATAAAGAAATGAAATAAAAATGAAAGATTTACGTACAGCATTTTTGGTAAAATACCCCAAATATGAAATTATACTCAACATGTATAGTAAGGCGAACGATTGCCCGGCAACATGGGAGAATCTTTCAAAAGTCCGATTGCAGGCTTTTGTTGATTATATGGAAGAACGGCTGGCACCAAACTCTGTTCGCCAATATGCCGCCAAATTAAAAGCTGTATTGAACTTGTATAATGAAGAGGTTGAGCTACCTAAAGACTATAATAAAATCCTTTCAGTAAAAAATGTGAGAAGCACTAATGTTTGGCTTACTGATGAAGAACTTGAACGAATTATCACCTATGTTCCCAAGAATGCCAACGAACAATTGGTACGCACACAATTTTTAATAGGAGCCTTTACTGGTTGCCGTCATAGTGACTATACACGGTTGAACAACCGTAATATAGTGGGTGGAATGATCTCTTATGTCAGCTTAAAGACTAAGACTCATGCCACAGTGCCATTGAAGCCAATTGTGAAAGAGCTACTAACAAACTTGCCTAAAGAAGAAGTTAGCGATCCGACATTCAACAATAATATCCGTAATATTTGCCGGAAAACCGGAATCACAGAAGCGGTTAAAATATTCAAGGCCGGAAAGGAAGTGGAAGGTGAAAAATGGGAATTTGTTTCAAGCCATACGGCACGCCGGAGTTTTGCAACCAATTTGTATTTACGGGGTGCCGATTTATACTCTATAAGCCAAATGATGGGACATGCAAGTGTGGAAATGACTCAAAATTATCTTTGCTGTGGTCTCCGTGAACAATCGGCACAAGTTATGGAGTATTTCAAATGAAACAAGCCACGCTAAATATCAGTAGAACTATTTTAGCGTGGCTCTCTTATGCTATGACAAAATCCGTTCCAGCATCTCAAAGTCTTTTTCCACTTCGGCATTCAGAACTTTAGCATATTGTTGTGTGGTGCGTACATTTGTATGACCGAGCATTTTACTCACATTTTCCATTTTAACCCCATTGTTCAGGCACATTGTCGCAAATGTGTGCCTGCTCATGTGAACGGTCAAATTTCTATCAAGCCCTGCATAATCAGCAACTATTTTAAGCCGCAAATTGTATTGTTGATTACTGATAATCGGAAGCACATAATCATATTTTTTCAATATTTCCATTGCAGGAGACAGTAATACGATAAAATAGTTTTCTTCTGTCTTTAAACGAATATCCAATATAACATACTTATTGCCGCGTTTTTGTACGTCACGTTTGAAATTGAATTTAGCAAGATCAGCATAGGATATTCCAGTATATGCCTGAAAAATAAAAAGGTCACGGACTCTACAGATCGTTTCCGAGTCTATTTGAGCATCTTTCACTTTCTTCAATTCTTCGGCAGTCAAATATTTCCTGATGGCATGTTTGCCACGGGAAAAACGCTCACCCTTATACGGATCATTTTTTAGCAAATCAAACTTTATGGCCTCGTGAATATAACGTTTGTTACGTTTATGATAGTTATATATTGTCGGCTGTGAATAGCCCTTAGCATGTAACCAATCATCATACAATGTGATATTGGCTTTTGTCAGATCAGAAAAATATATTATTCTGTCAAATTCACGTAATGAGGCCGCAAATGTCCGATGGGAAGCTTTGGTACTTTCCGTTATATCTCCACGCTCTTCAATTCTTCTTTCTACAAAGTCAACAAAACTTTCTGATTTATTGGTATATCTCAAAAATCTATCCAGCTTATCAAAATCAAAAACTTCCTTTTTGCTGATAAGCTCATTAATCCAATTTTGGATAATCCGGAGTTGTTCATCAAGACACTGGTTCAATTGAATCATTTCAACTGAATTGATTATCTTCTTTCGATCATTCCATTGGTCGGAATAGACTTTAACGCCGGTTCCGATCCATTTTCTCTTACCTTCGCTCAAAACTTCAATTTGAACGAGTCCCTTGTGTGTCTTTGTCGCAACCTTTTTACGATCAAAGACGAATCTCATTGTCGGATATTTCATATTCTTTTGAGTTTTGGGTACGGGACTCGAACCCGTGACCCCATGCGTGACAGGCATGTATTCTAACCAACTGAACTAACGCACCATTATTTCATTTTATCGTTGCTATCTCTCTCGATTGCGGTTGCAAAGGTAGGTGTTTTTTTTGAATCTGCAATAGCTGTGATAAACTTTTTTTCAAAGCTTCTTGTCTGTGTTTACTTTTTGTTCTCATATTTAGGAAGTTGTAAAAAATAAGAGATGTAATGTTTAACAAATATTTAAAATTACTCTTTGCAGCTTGTTTATGTTCTGTTTATATGTTATTTAGTATGCGATTAGACGTCTATATATAGAGAAAACGAAACAATTTTCGCTAACTTTTAAACTTCTTGTTTGAAAAGTTCGTTATTTTGCAATAAATCGTTATTTTTGCGAACTCAAGACAAGAATATTGCAATTAGAGAACAATAAAAATAGAGTTTAGGATGATGAAAACGGCGAAGCTGTTACTTCACTGTCCCGATCAGCCGGGAATTTTGGCAGAAGTAACAGATTTTATAACGGTAAACAAAGGTAATATTATCTATTTGGATCAATATGTAGACCATGTGGAGAATATTTTTTTCATGCGTATCGAGTGGGAATTGGAAAGCTTTCTGGTTCCTCAAGAGAAGATAGAGGACTATTTTGAAACATTGTATGCGCAGAAGTACGGAATGAGTTTTCGCCTTTATTTTTCGGATGTCAAACCGCGTATGGCTATTTTCGTGTCGAAGATGTCGCACTGCCTGTTCGATCTGCTGGCGCGCTATACGGCAGGTGAATGGAATGTGGAGATACCTCTTATAATAAGCAATCATCCAGATTTGCAGCATGTAGCAGAACGCTTCGGCATACCTTTTCATCTGTTTCCTATTACTAAGGAGACAAAAGAAGAGCAGGAAAAGAAAGAAATGGAACTGCTTGCCAAGCACAAGGTGAACTTCATCGTACTGGCACGTTATATGCAGGTCATTTCCGAGAAGATGATAGACGCTTATCCCAACCGCATCATCAATATTCATCACTCTTTTCTTCCGGCATTTGTAGGGGCGAAACCCTACCATGCAGCATTTGAGCGTGGTGTGAAGATTATAGGAGCTACCAGCCACTACGTTACTACGGAATTGGATGCAGGGCCTATCATCGAGCAGGATGTGGTGCGTATCACTCATAAAGATACTGTGCAGGACCTGGTGAACAAAGGCAAGGATTTGGAGAAAATCGTCCTCTCTCGTGCCGTTCAGAAGCATATCGAGCGTAAGGTGTTGGCGTATAAGAATAAGACAGTAATATTTAATTAGTAGTTGATGAAGGTTGCAGTTGTCAAATATAATGCAGGTAACATCCGTTCGGTTGATTATGCCTTGAGGCGTTTGGGCGTTGAGGCGGAGATTACGGCAGATGAAAAGATTCTACGTGCTGCGGATAAAGTCATTTTCCCCGGAGTGGGTGAAGCGGAAACAACCATGAATTTCCTGAATGCCGGCGGAATGGGCAGACTGATAAAAGAACTGCGTCAGCCGGTGTTGGGTATCTGTTTGGGAATGCAGTTGATGTGTCGCCATTCGGAGGAAGGAGATGTGGATTGCCTTGGTATTTTTGATGTTGGCGTGAAACGTTTTGTTTCGCTAAAGCATGAGGATAAAGTTCCCCATATGGGGTGGAATACGATTTCACAGACTCACAGCGACCTCTTCAGGGGCTTCACGAAAGAGGAATTTGTCTATTTCGTACACAGCTTTTATGTGCCGGTCAACGATTGTACGGCTGCCGTAACGGATTATATACTTCCGTTCAGTGCTGCTTTGCATAAGGATAATTACTATGCCACCCAGTTTCATCCCGAAAAAAGTGGAAGTGTGGGCGAACGTATCTTGCAGAACTTTCTGGACTTATAGTGAAAGAATCCGATATTTGATAATTCGTAATAAATTGAAATGATAGAGTTAATTCCCGCTATTGACATCATCGACGGAAAGTGCGTACGCCTCTCCCAGGGTGATTATAACAGCAAGAAAGTGTATAATGAGAACCCCGTAGAAGTAGCTAAGGAACTTGAAGCGCATGGTATCCGACGCCTTCATGTGGTAGACCTCGACGGAGCCGCTTCCCACCATGTGGTAAATTACCGCACGCTGGAGCAGATAGCCTCCCGTACTTCTTTGGTTATAGATTTCGGTGGCGGGGTGAAGAGCGATGAAGATTTGGTCATTGCATTTGAAAGCGGTGCACAGATGGTGACGGGCGGTAGCATTGCCGTAAAGAATCCCGAACGTTTCTGTCACTGGTTGCAAACATACGGCTCGGAGAGAATAATTCTCGGAGCTGATGTAAAAGATCATAAGATTGCCGTCAACGGTTGGAAGGATGAGAGTGCTTGCGAATTGTTCCCGTTTTTGGAAGATTATGTCGGGAAAGGTGTTCGTAAAGTCATCTGTACCGACATCAATTGCGACGGTATGCTGCAAGGTCCTTCCATATCTCTGTATAAAGAGATGTTGGAAGCGCATCCCGACCTTTACCTTATAGCTAGTGGCGGAGTGAGTTGTGCCGAGGATATTCGCCAACTGGAAGCAACGGGTATACCTGCCGTTATTTTCGGTAAGGCATTGTATGAAGGGCGTATAACTTTTAAAGAACTGGAAGCGTTTATGATATAAATTTGCGTAACATTGCATTCATTATTGTTGCTCAACGTAAATCGAGTCATAAATCCAAAATCATAAATAAAAGAAGAGTGTTAGCAAAGAGAATCATCCCCTGTCTTGACATCAAAGACGGACAGACCGTAAAAGGGACTAATTTTGTAAACCTGCGTCATGCAGGCGATCCGGTTGAACTGGCGCGTGCTTATAGTGAGCAGGGGGCCGATGAGTTGGTCTTTCTGGATATTACCGCCAGTTTTGAGGGGCGCAAGACATTTGCCGAACTGGTGAAGCGTATTGCCGCCAACATCAGCATACCTTTCACCGTAGGTGGCGGAATCCATGAACTGAGTGATGTAGACCGGCTTCTGAATGCCGGCGCGGACAAGATATCCGTTAATTCCTCGGCTATTCGCCGTCCCGGACTGATTGACGAGATAGCCAAGCATTTCGGCTCGCAGGTTTGTGTATTGGCTGTTGATGCCAAGCAGACGGAAAAGGGTTGGTGGTGTTATCTCAATGGTGGGCGTGTGGAGACCGACAAAGAGCTCTTTGCCTGGACAAAGGAAGCGCAGGAGCGCGGTGCGGGCGAGGTGCTTTTTACCAGTATGAACCATGACGGCGTAAAGACCGGATATGCCAACGAAGCCCTTGCCGCTCTTGCCGACAGGCTTTCCATACCCATTATCGCATCGGGCGGAGCAGGTGCGAAAGAGCACTTCCGTGATGTCTTTCTGGAAGGAAAAGCAGATGCCGCCTTGGCCGCCAGCGTTTTTCATTTCGGAGAAATTAAAATTCCCGATTTAAAATCGTATCTTTGCGCCCAAGGAGTCGCAATGAGAAGATGATAAGGAGTTATAAGTTATGGGTTATAAGGTATTCGCTGCTGCACGAAGCACGGATGAAAACGACTCATAACAATAACTCACAACAAAATAACTCATAACTTATAACTTAAAAAGATGTTGGACTTTGACAAAATGAACGGACTTGTTCCGGCAATTATACAGGATGCTGACACGGCCAAGGTGCTGATGTTAGGTTTTATGAACCGGGAAGCATATGATAAGACGGTAGAAACGGGTAAAGTAACATTCTTTAGCCGTACCAAGAACCGTCTTTGGACAAAAGGCGAGGAGAGCGGCAATTTCCTGAACGTGGTTTCCATGAAAGAGGATTGCGACAAGGATACTTTGCTGATTCAGGTACATCCTGTCGGTCCGGTTTGTCATACGGGTACGGATACTTGCTGGGGAGAGAAGAACGAACAGCCCGTTATGTTCCTGAAACTTCTTCAGGACTTTATCGACAAGCGTCATGCTGAAATGCCGGAAGGCTCTTACACAACCAGCCTGTTCCGGTCGGGTGTCAATAAAATGGCGCAGAAGGTAGGTGAAGAAGCAGTTGAAACTGTTATTGAAGCATGCAACGGTACCGACGAGCGTCTGATATACGAGGGAGCCGATTTACTGTATCATCTTATCGTATTGCTGACCTCTAAAGGTTATCGCATAGAAGATTTGGCACGTGAGCTGGAAGAACGTCACAGTGCGGATTGGAAGAAACACTAAGTTGTTATGGATGAAGTGCTGATACGATATAAAGATGTGGAGATACACCAGCAGGAGCTGTGTGTGTTGAACGATGTAAACTTGGAGTTACATAAGGGAGAGTTTGTCTACCTCATCGGTAAAGTCGGTTCGGGTAAGACGAGTTTGCTCAAAACCTTTTACGGTGAACTGGATGTGGCGGCGGGCGATGCCGAAGTGTTGGGATATGATATGTTGCATATCAAGCGCAAGCATATTCCGCAGTTGCGTCGTAAGTTGGGTATCGTATTTCAGGATTTCCAGTTGCTTACCGACCGTACGGTGTATGACAATCTTGAGTTCGTGCTCCGTGCCACCGGGTGGAAGAATAAGGGAGAAATAAAAGACCGTATCAACGAAGTATTGCAATTGGTGGGTATGAGCAATAAAGGTTATAAATACCCCAATGAATTGTCGGGAGGCGAACAACAGCGTATCGTGATAGCCCGTGCTGTACTGAACTCTCCGGAAGTAATTCTTGCCGATGAGCCAACCGGAAATCTGGATGTGGAGACGGGATTTGCCATAACCCAGCTTTTACATAGTATCAGTGAGGCGGGTTCGCTGGTTATTATGACTACGCACAATATGCAGTTGCTTTGGGAATATCCGGGGCGCGTATACCGTTGTGCCGACCATTTGATAACGGACGTAACGGAGTTCTCTCTGCCATGTCGGGTACCACAAACACATTGGTTGAGATTTCGGACTATCTGTACAAGAAGAATCCGGAAGGTGCTAACGAGATTATCAACAGACTGGAAACGAAATATCGCCAGCACATTGATGAACTTTATGCCACTCCCGAATATAAGCAGAAAGGTCTGGAACTTATCAAATCTCATTTCGACTATATCCGTTCTTACACCAAAGACCTTTTTACGCTGTTCGAGGAGAAGGTAGTGCTGGCGCAAGGTGAGTTGATTTCTACCGCCATGATGAATTACTATCTGCAGGAATGTGGTGTGAAGTCGGTTTTGCTTCCGGCTTTAGAATATATGCGTACGGACAAAAATGCTGAGCCTGATCCTGTTTACATCAAAGAAAAACTTCAGGTTCAGCTTGAGTTGCATCCCAATGCCGACATTTATATTACACAAGGTTTTATCTGCCGCAACGCCTATGGCGAGGTAGACAATCTGCAGCGTGGCGGCAGCGATTATACCGCTTCTCTGATAGGTGCGGCTGTCAATGCTTCCGAAATCCAGATTTGGACGGACATCGACGGTATGCACAACAACGACCCGCGTATTGTGGACAAGACCTCTCCCGTGCGCCATCTTCATTTTGAAGAGGCAGCCGAGCTGGCATACTTCGGTGCAAAAATCCTGCACCCTACCTGTATCCAGCCCGCCAAGTATGCTAACATCCCCGTGCGTCTGCTCAATACAATGGATCCCACGGCTCCGGGTACACTCATCTCCAACGATACGGAGAAAGGCAAAATCAAGGCTGTAGCTGCAAAGGATAATATCACGGCTATCAAAATCAAGTCCAGCCGTATGTTGCTTGCTCATGGTTTCTTGCGTAAAGTGTTTGAAATCTTTGAAAGTTACCAGACTTCTATCGACATGATTTGTACGTCCGAAGTAGGCGTATCCGTTTCTATCGACAATACCAAGCATCTCAACGAGATTCTGGACGATTTGAAGAAATACGGTACGGTGACGGTGGACAAGGATATGTGTATCATCTGCGTGGTAGGCGACCTCGAATGGGAGAACGTCGGCTTTGAAGCCAAAGCGCTCGATGCCATGCGCGACATACCGGTACGTATGATTTCTTTTGGCGGCAGTAACTATAACATTTCTTTCCTTATCCGTGAATGTGATAAGAAACAGGCTTTGCAGTCGCTCAGCGATGCGCTGTTCAACGAGTAATAAAAGAAAACAGTAGATATGAGCGCTTTTACCTTCTTGATAAAAGCGCTCTTTTTAACTAAACGAAGATATAACCCATAATAATTATATGAAAGGAACATTTCCTATTGACAAATTCCGCGAATTGCGTACCCCGTTTTATTATTACGACACGAAGGTGCTGCGCGATACCCTTTCCTGCATCCGTACCGAAGCGTCACGATACGATAACTATTCGGTGCATTATGCGGTGAAGGCCAATGCCAATCCTAAGGTTCTGACTATTATCCGTGAGAGCGGGTTGGGAGCGGACTGTGTGAGTGGCGGTGAAATCCGTGCGGCAATCAAGGCTGGTTTCCCAGCCGACAAGATTGTGTTTGCCGGAGTGGGTAAGGCAGACTGGGAGATAAATCTTGGATTGGATTATAATATCTTCTGCTTTAATGTAGAGTCCATACCCGAACTGGAAATTATCAACGAATTGGCCGCAGCCAAAGGCAAGGTAGCCAATGTTGCTTTCCGTATCAACCCCAATGTAGGCGCGCATACGCATGCCAACATCACTACCGGATTGGCGGAAAATAAGTTCGGTATCAGTATGGAAGATATGGACCATGTGATAGACGTGGCGCAGGAGATGAAAAATGTCAAGTTCATCGGGCTGCATTTCCACATCGGTTCGCAGATATTGGATATGGGCGATTTTGTGGCTTTGTGTAATCGTGTCAACGAATTGTTGGACAAACTCGAAGCCCGTCAGATACGTATCGAACACGTTAATGTGGGTGGTGGACTCGGCATTGATTACGGACATCCCAACCGTCAGCCTGTACCCGATTTCAAAAGCTATTTCGAAACCTACGATAACTGCCTGAAACTCCGTTCTTATCAGACACTTCATTTTGAATTGGGGCGTTCGGTAGTGGGGCAGTGCGGTTCGCTTATTGCAAAGGTTTTGTATGTAAAGCAAGGTACTAATAAGCAGTTTGCCATTCTCGATGCAGGTATGACGGACTTGATTCGTCCTGCACTCTATCAGGCATTCCATAAGATAGAGAATATTACTTCCGATGCTCCACAGCAAACCTATGATGTAGTGGGGCCTATCTGCGAATCATCCGATGTCTTTGGCAAGGCTGTCGATTTGAACGGTGTGAAGCGTGGCGACCTTATAGCCCTTCGCTCTGCCGGAGCTTATGGTGAAATCATGGCTTCAGGTTATAATTGCCGCGAGTTGCCGCAAGGTTATACATCGGACGAGCTGGTATAAGCGCAGTACAAGATTTAAATGCTTTATCAAGCACGGGAACATCCTTTTTGTTTCTGTGCTTGTTTTTTATAGCTACCTGATTTTTTTATTGTATTTTTACGGCAGTAACATCTGATATAAACTCTATTATGAAACACAAGTCGATTTTCTTTTCAATCAGTCTGATATTTAGTTCGTTTTGTCTTTCGGCGCAGGAATTGCCGAAAGAAGTGGTCTGGCAAGAGGTGGAGGGAGTTAATGTACCCATTCCGCCTCAGACGCATCCCCGTTTGTATGTCCGCTCATCTGATTTGCCTGCGTTGAAGGAACGTCTGAAAACTCCTCAGGCACAGCAGACACTCTCTCTTATGAAAGAGCTAAGCAAAGACCGCACTCCGGCCGAAGAAGCTGCCGTTACAAACCGCGGTTTCCGCTATTATTACGAGATGCGTGGCGTTACATCGCGGGTGCAGTTGCAAGCCCTTGACTATCTGTTGGAAGGTGACAAACGTTTGGCACGCAAGGTCATTACAACCATGCTCGATACGTTGCAGCGTGCCTCTTTCGGTACTCGTTCCGACTTGTCGCGGGCCAGCGGAGCCATGCTGATAACGGGGGCTATGGTATATGACTGGTGCTACGACCAGATGAAGAGTTCCGAGAAGCAGGCTTACATCAAAGAATTTATCCGTCTGGCAAAGAGTATGGAATGCGGTTATCCGCCACGCAATAACCAACCCATAGCGGGGCATCCGTCGGAGTGGATGATTATGCGCGATATGCTGTCGGCAGGTATTGCCATTTATGATGAATATCCCGATATGTACAATCATGTCATTACCATGCTCTATCGTGATTATATCCCGGCACGCAACTATTTTTACGAAGGGCAGAACTATCACCAGGGCACGAATTATGTACATGTCCGCTTTGCCTGTGACCTCTTTCCTTTATGGATTCTGGATAAGATGGGAGCCGGTAGCATTTACAGCTCTTCGGCGAGGTTCGTACTCTACGACATTATCTACCGCCGGCGTCCCGACGGAGTGTTGATGCCTGCGGGCGATGATTATCCGCAGAACCGTCCCGTATTGCTTACTATGCCGACGCCTATGTTTTTGGCTTCCAGTTATTATAAAGATGAATATCTGGCTTATGAGTTCGAGCGTAATCCCCGGTTGGACAAGTCGGGCAACGAGTCCATGAACCATTGTCTGATATACGAACTGTTGTGGCGTGACTACACCCTGAAAGGCAAGGCCCCCGACCACCTTCCTTTAACACGTTATTCCGGTACTCCCTATGGCTGGATGATTGCCCGTACCGGTTGGGATGCCAACAGCGTGATTGCCGAGATGAAAATTAATGAGCAATTTGTGGGCAACCACCAGCACATGGACGGCGGCAGTTTCCAGATTTACCACAAAGGGCCTTTGGCTATCGATGCCGGTGCTTATAGCGGTAGTTCGGGCGGCTATAACAGTTCCAACAACAAAAATTATTTCAAACGTACCATTGCCCATAATTCATTGCTGGTGTACGATCCTGACGAAAAGTTCGGCTGTTGGAACTATGGCGGGGGTGGAAAGACACGGTTTGCAGCCAATGACGGCGGGCAGCGTATGTGCGGCGAAGGTTGGAAAACCTGCAATTCGCTCGACAGTCTTTTGTCCGAGGAATATACGGTAGGTAAAGTGTTGGCTCATGGATTTGGCCCTGATGCGCAGGCTCCCGATTATTCTTATTTGAAGGGGGATATAACACAAGCCTATACCCGGAAAGTGAAAAAGGCGAAACGTTCTTTCGTATTCCTCAACCTGAAGTCCGAAACCGTGCCTGCCGCACTTATTGTATATGATAAAGTATCGGCTTCCAATCCCGATTTCCGTAAATACTGGTTGCTGCATAGCATTGAAGAGCCCACGCTTGAAGGTAATACTTTCACCGTGCGGCGCACCAAAGACGGTGATAGCGGTATGCTGCACAACACCGTCCTTTTACCTCAGGCGGATAATCTTCGTATTGATAGTGTTCAGTTAGCCGATCGTGTCGTTACTTTTGCCAGGAGCAGCGAACCGCTGCAGAAAGATTTTACCCTTACAGTTAATGGTACGGGTACATATAAATTTGTCATTACCGACCTTAAAGCAGGAAATTGGCAAGTAAAGAAGGACGGTTGTGTCTTTATTCCGTTGACCGAGGTGCAGGCTTCCGATGGAGTGCTTACTTTTGAGGGGAGTGCCGGTAGTTATAAATTTTGTAGGTAATAATCCCATAGTGAATAAATAAAGATATGAATGTATAAACTTGCTCTTTACACTAAAAATTTAATCAAGTCCTAATTCAGTATATAGCTCTATATCTTTATTTATTTGCTTATCTTTGTGCAGCAAATAATAATCATCGTGAATATGCAGAATACAATATATACATCAGCAAAGCCTTTTGTAAAGTGGGTCGGTGGAAAAACACAGCTTTTGAAAGATATCAAACATGCTCTGCCGGCTAATCTTGTACAAACGAAAGATATTATCTATGTGGAACCATTTGTGGGAGGTGGTGCTGTGTTATTTTGGATATTACAGCAGTTTCCTAATATTAAAAGGGCTGTAATCAATGATATAAATCCTCATTTGATAACAACATATAAGATTGTTAAAGAACAGCCGGGCAAATTAATTGAAAGATTAAAGGTCTTTCAAAACGAATACATCCCTTTAGGAGAAGAAGATAGGAAAGTATATTATTTAGCAAAGCGTGATATTTATAATAACTCTTCTTTACCCGAAGTTGAGATAGCCGCTTTATTCATCTTTTTAAATAGAACTTGTTTTAATGGCTTGTATAGGGTAAATTCAAAAGGTAAATTTAATGTGCCTCACGGTAAATATGCTACTCCCAGGATTTGTGATGAAGATACTATTTTGGCAGATTCACATGTTCTACAAAAAGTGGAAATATTATGTGGAGATTTTGAGGAAACGGCTATTTACGCTTCCTCTAATTCATTGTTCTATTTTGACCCCCCGTATAAACCTTTAAGCAAAACGTCTTCTTTCAATTCGTATGCTAAAGAAGAATTTGATGATAATGAACAAATCAGATTACGTGACTTCTGCTGTAAAATAGCAGAACATAAAGCTAATTTTATTTTGAGTAATTCTGATGTAAAAGGCAAGGATGAAGATGAGGGCTTTTTTGATGAAATATATAATGCCTACAATATTCGGCGTGTAATGGCAACACGGATGGTTAATGCCAATCCTGATAAAAGGGGGAAATTATCCGAACTTATGATTTCTAATATTAATATGAGTTATAGGTAAATGACTATGAAAAGAAATTTCAATGATTGGCTTGCGCAATTCCGTTCAAGTATCGCTAATTATGAATATTATACAGACTTCAATAAGGTTTTTGAAAATGTAGATGCCATTAAAATAGAATTGAATATAATGAATTCTCTTATTGGCAGTAAAAACATTGAGGCTGATTTTGATATTCTATTGGCTACATATCCTAATGTTTTAAAGTGCATCCCTATTTTGATAGCCAAACGTGAAATGGATATAGCGGCTGTAGATGAAGAAGGAAGTTTCTGCTATAATTTTAGGAAGATGAATTATAGTATAGACCAGTATAAAGTCTTTATGCGTAAAACCGGTATTTTCAACTTGCTTGAGAACCGCATTGTAGGGAGCCTTGTGGACTACGTTACCGGTGTAGAAACAGGGCTCGACTCTAACGGAAGAAAAAATAGAGGTGGACATTTAATGGAAAATCTTGTTGAGTCTTTCATTCAAAAAGCGGGATTTATAAAAGACAAAACGTATTTCAAAGAAATGTATATCCATGAGATAGAAGAAAAGTGGGGTATAGACTTGTCTACCATATCTAATCAGGGTAAAGCTGAAAAACGGTTTGATTTTGTTATTTCTACTCCTAGTATGATATATGGAGTAGAAACCAATTTTTATGGGAGTAATGGTTCTAAACTGAATGAAACGGCAAGAAGTTATAAAACAATAACATTGGAAACCAAAGAACTTGTAGATTTTACTTTTGTTTGGTTTACCGATGGGCAAGGGTGGAAGAGTGCACGTAATAATTTGGAAGAGACTTTCGATGTGCTTGAACATATCTATAACATTAGTGATATGGAGAATGGCATTATCAATGAAGTGATGAAATAAGTAGAAATAATGAAAAATCTATATCAGCATAGTATTGATTTGAAGAAAATCTGTATTGATAATACAGATAAAGATTCTTTTTCGCAGAAACTCATGAATTTGCCTTACAGAGGATATGAAGTGGAAGAACTTCCCGATAACCGGAAAATTGTCATAACCAAGCCGGGCGGTAAAAACGTATATAGAGCAACTCAAAAGGAAGATTTTATAGTATTTATATATAATCCTTGTAATGATAGCCTTTGGCAAATATCTCATTATCAAATTTTAGATGATATTAAAAATAAAGTTCGGGAGAATAAAGAAGAAGCTAAAAAGTTTTTATCTTTAATGGAAAGGGTTTATAATGGAGAAGAACCTGCAGATTTTATAAATGATATACGTGCATTACACTTTGTTTCAGGAGAGTCTCCTGAAGTTTTAATTAAAGCATATAAATGGATATGGGGACAAGAGGATATTAATTATCCTACAGGAAAAGGTCGTAGGATGTCTTGGGAGTCTTACCAGGAAATTATTAAGAAATTATGATCCCTTATTTCAAATCCACTGACCGGGCCTTTACTTTGCTTCATGGTGACTGTATTGAACTATTAAAACAATTCAGTTTCAAGTTCGATATGATATTTGCCGACCCGCCTTATTTTTTGAGTAATGGTGGGATAAGTATACAGAGTGGAAAAGTTGTGTGTGTGGACAAAGGTGAATGGGATAAAGGTGGAACGCCGGAATATGTGGATTTGTTTAATAGAGCGTGGATAAGCGAATGCCGCCATAAATTGAAAGACAACGGAACGATATGGATAAGCGGTACGTACCATAATATTTTTTCTATCGCCAACATTTTGACTGAACTTAATTTTAAGATTCTTAATGTTGTAACATGGGCAAAAACCAATCCGCCCCCTAATGTCTCATGTCGTTATTTTACTTATTCCACTGAATTTATAATTTGGGCCCGTAAATTGGCTAAAGTACCACATTGTTATAACTATGATGTGATGAAGCAAATCAATAATAGCAAGCAGATGAGAGATGTATGGCATCTGCCGGCTATTGCCCAATGGGAAAAATCCTGCGGGAAACATCCTACGCAAAAGCCATTGTCTGTATTGTCGCGTATTGTTTTGGCGTCAACTGATAGTGGAGCATGGATTCTCGACCCGTTTACAGGCAGTAGCACAACAGGGATTGCAGCAAATCTGCTTGGTAGACGTTTTTTAGGTATAGATAAAGAAGAAGAGTTTCTTATTCTTAGTCAAAGCCGTAAAAAAGAAATTGAACATTTATCAACCTTTTCTTTATTTCGTAATAAAATTAAAGATATTGCTCTTTTGGATAGTATGGGGAAGTTGTCTGTACAAGAGGACTTTGCTTGCGGTTATGATTTACCCTTTTAATGAACATCCAAGAGTTCTTTGTTACGGTTGTTTTGGGTTTGAAAATATAGGTCTGTATAAAATAGTGCTCCCCGCACTTCACAGTGCAGGGAAGGCACAGCAAACAAACAAAACATTTCTGATTTGAATAAAGAGATATTCTTATCAGACGTTTTTGTTTTAGGTATTTAGAGCGTTTTAATGCTTTGGAAGTGGAAGTTGAATATAAGTTGTGTATGTAAATTCTATATTCTCATTTGTGCAAAGCAATGATTTCTTATTATTTTAAGCTATTTATTTCGTACACACCGGATAACAAAAGCTATTATTTCACCTGTTGAAGAGTCTTCACCCCCAATGAATTCATTTTGAAGATGTCTGTTGTACGTAGTGCATAGATAGTATCCTATGGCATCAAAATAAGGTTCGTGCGGATGTCCGTCGGTAAATCTCATAAAGCTACTATATGGGAGTTTTAATGCATCTCCGTATATTGTGTATCCATCTTTGGGTACTCCTTTTGCATAGGAAAGCAAATTATTGAACTCTTGTAAAGTAGGAGTTCTCCAAGTGCTATTAGGTTCAACTTTTCGACATGGGTCTCTTGAATCGGACCAAGTTGTGACAAGTTCCGGATTATTTGGCAACGGATTATTGAATACAAAATAGTCCGGAGCATTATTTGCTTTGCTGCATGTCAGTGTATTGGGATAGATACCATATTTTTTTGTTTCTGCTGTATAATATAAGTTTCCATTTGCCCAAATATTTCCCCCGATAATATACCCTTCTGTTGTGGTGAATGAAACGTTGTTGTAATAGGTGTTATTGGCGTTAAGAGTCACTCCGGATAATGTTGTGCTCCTATTGCTAAATGGTTTGTTGCCGATGGTAAGATTCAATTTTATCGTTACGCTTGCAGAAGTTTGCGGCAATAGATACGTGTAATTGCTATACACACTCATCGCATTCGGACTGCTCCAAGTGATATTTATCGTTCCCGATCCGGCTTGTGCTGTCAGTGCATTGTTTGTGAAAGAATAGGTAGCATTATGTTTGGGCAGAGTCACTGTACCCGTACATGCCGTAATTATTCCCATTCTTTCGGCTTGGGCAATGGCTTGTACTCTGTATCGTGCACAATGATGTTTGAACACGATGTTACTCAACGTATATTTGCTGCCTGTATTGTTAATTGAAACTCCAGCTTTTACATACGTCATAAAATTTTGCCCGTTTGTTACGGGAACACTTGTAGAGCTGTTGGTAAATGTGGTAATGGCGCTTGAATTGCCGTATGAATAAACGATGAATGTATAAGTCCCCATAGGGAGAATAAGGCTCTTTGTGGTTTGTACGCTGCTTCCCGACAGCTTATAATCTCCATATCCGGCATAGTTTGCAGTGGAAATTTCGGTGGCGGTAGCCGATTTATAAGCTATGACCCGGAAAGTTATGTTATCTTCCATGTTTGCCCAGCGGGTGGCGGCTTCATCGGTTGCATATCCTGCGGGGTAATACAGTGTACTCACTTCCATATTCAAGTCGTATTCTCCTTTTTGTTTGACGGTTTTTGTTATTCCGCTTCGTGTGCCGGCAATCTCTTCCGTGCTCCAGCCGTTTGTCTGGGGAGCTTCCACCTCAACGAGGATGTTGTTGGGAGAGGGGTTCTCTATGCTGTCCTCGTATTTTCCGCACCCGATTATCAGCAGGACAACCGATATATGGAATAATATATTTCTTATCATTCGTCTCATTTTTTTTAAGGTAAAGTAATCGTTTATGAACCGTTTGTCATTTTTGCACCTGCTACCATTGATCCGGACTTTGAGGCATGGTTATTGTTCCCGAACCTGCCGATGTCTGTCCGCTCCACGCTTCTGCTGATATACTTGTTGCTATCACCAATGTCTTGTCGCCCGTAAGTGCTGCTGCTTCCGTGGTATATCCCGCATTGTTCACCGCCTTGATATTCACGATGTAGCGGCAGTTCCTTTTTAGCGGAATATAACTTCCCCTGCTGGTAAGGTCCACTCTGTAATAATGCGTGCTTCCCGCATAAGTACCTCCTACGACAAGGCATACATTATTGTCCCTGCCATTTCCTTGCGGTGTTTCCGCTACGTAGATAGTCCGTATCAGTGATTTGCCGTCCGTGCAGGTGTAGGTCAGCGCATCGTTTGTTCCGGCATCCGGGGGGATGGATACGGACGCAACCACGTTATCGGTAATTGTCCCACCGTTTACAGGAGCTGCGTAGCCTTTATTCTTGGTGCGGTACACGCTGACTGTTTTCAACGTAAATCCGCTTATTCCTGCTGCTGTTTCTCCATTTAGCATACATCCCACGTCTATGCGTGCCAGCGAACGCAGCAACGTGATGTTTCCCAAAGATGTGGCAGGAGTGATGGCTTGCGTTGCAGTCGTTTCTCCCCACATAGGGAAACGGCTGTAGTTTGTCGTTCCGGTTGCATTCCACATTCCGGTGGCATCGAACGTTATCATTTTCAGAACATCGTTTTTGGCAGTGTTATCCGGAATGACGGGTAGTTTCTTTCCGGCATTGGCTATGACTACAAGTCTGTATTTCTCGCCTGTCAGGCTTTGTTTCAGGGTCACTATGTACTTTTCATCCTGTAACTGTATTTGCGGCGCTTCATAGCTGAACGTTTCCGTGGAACTGTTTGCCTTGAATACCAATACTTTCAGTTGGGCTATGTCTATTGCATTTTCCTCGTTGGATGTAATGGCGCGGGTGGCGGTACTTCCGTCCGTTGCCGTCGGTAGCGAAATGCGGAGTGTGAGCATTACTTCGCCATTGTCGGTCAGTGTGCCAGGTTGCCCATTGTCGCAAGCCAGCAGGGCAAGGACGATTACCGCACAGGTTACAATGCGTAATAATGCGGCGGATTTGCTTCTATATTCCGATAGCCCTGTCATACTTTCTTTAATTTACATTTCCGTTTCCTGTTCCACTTCTCCCCATGGCAGTACTTTTACGAATACTCTTATTTCGGTCTTTCTGAAATCTATTTCAATGTCAGTTTGCTTTCCGGCTTCCGCTCGTAAGAGGTGTAGCTCGTTATCCTGCGTAATGGTGCATAGTTTTTCCTGCCCTCTGTATATTTCCACTTCGATACATTCTTCTTCTTGGGTTGGAAATATGCGAAAGGGCGGAGCATAGGTATCTCCTTGTTCATCTGTAAAGGTTGGCGGTTTGTATCCTGCGTTTTCTCCGGTTACTTTTCCCATGAAATCCACTTCGGAACCCGTTCCCCGTACAATGAAGGTATAGGTTTCTCCCTGATACGGATAGCGTTCTGCAAGATAGCGTGTCCGTATGCTCAATCCTGCGGCCATTCTTTTCATAACCAGCGTGATTTTTTCCTCTTGTATGTTCCTTGTAGCGGTGTTGTTCAGCTCCTTGCGGCAGTAAAAGAGGTCAGTAACAGGCAAATGGCTTCCTTCGGCATGTTGTTTCAGTTTCAGGCGTGCTTCCTCTAGCAGGGTCCCCGGTTTGATTTTGGCGGTAATCAGGGTATCTTCCTTGATGTTTCCCCACGCTACGAGGGTAAGCCGTGCTTCTTTGTGGTTTCCGAAAAGATAGTCTGATGACACTCCTGCAGGAACCATGCGTACAAAACCGTTTTCTCCGAAAAGATACACTTCCGATTTCTCCAGTACACCGCTTGGGGTGAGATCATTACCTGCCGCATCCACTACCCGCACGTGTATTTCGTACTGCATGCAGTCTCCTGTGTCTTCCCGCACGCATGATACGTGCAGAAAGGCAAGGCAGGCATACGATGCCGTAAGTATGGCTGTGCGGATAGGTTTCATTACTGTTTATGGTTTTGGGTAATTATTCGAATGTCACGTCCTGCGTGATGTTCAGTGCCCAGTCGGCTACACTCACTGTCAGTTCGAGTGAAGTAG
>PPYF01218867.1_pt1 | contig 277070 bp, 250 predicted proteins | sample 1559871 | NCBI WGS metagenome assembly PPYF01 (sample SAMN08240021, study PRJNA423297) | Human gut metagenome, whole genome shotgun sequencing project. | reverse complement strand
TGCAGTAATGCATGGAGCTGACAAATACTAATCGGTCGAGGGCTTATCCTGACAGGTTGGGAATGGATGTAGAAGATACAAAAGAGGATTTCAGTGTTCAGTTTTGAAGGTATGAACCTATAATGACAAGGACGTCTGTTGAGAACTCAACAGACGTTTTTTGTTATCTCAGTTCACTCGTGGGACCAAACAGGCTGCTCTGTGCTTGCACGAAAATCTGCCTGCTGGGTCCCAGGAAGGGAGCGCCGCTTCATGAGCAAAAGGAGCTGCGAAGCAGCGGAAAGCATCGAAGATGCGAGTTTGCGAATGGCGCGTGTGAACGGACGGCGAATGCAAAAACGCTCCGTAAGGATCGCACTGCGTCGGAAAGGAAGGATGTCGCTTTCGCGACCCGACGGTGCGTATTGTTTTCTGCACAGGGCCGTACCTTTTTCTTTACAGTGTGCATTCAGAATGATAAAATATAAGGAAAGAGATTATAGCAGAGAGGTATTTTATATGAACAAGAGATATTTGTCTATGACTGCAGTTTTTACTGCTGCAGCACTGTTGCTTGCCCCGATTTCTGGGATCGAGGCACAGGCAGCTCCGGCCGCTGCAGCGCAGGCAGCCTATGTATCTGAACTGACGGGTCTTCCGACGAGCATAGCGCTGCAGACACAGCGTCCGGTTGCGGTTATGATCGATAATGATACGAAAGCACTGCCGCATTACGGGCTTTCGGAAGCGGATGTCGTTTATGAGATGATGAACTCGACTGCAAATAAGCGAGTTACCAGACTGATGGCGATTTATAAGGATTGGCAGAATGTTGGTCAGATCGGCAATGTCCGTTCCACAAGACCGACGAATATTTTGCTTGCTTCGGAATGGAATGCAATTCTGATTCATGATGGCGGACCGTTTTATAATAATCCGTATTTCAAGTCCACAGGGATTAGCCATTTATCCGGTGGCTTTAGCAGAGTGAAAAATGGCAAGGCGCAGGAGTTTACCGAATATGTCCTTAAAAATGACATCGCAAAGCAGGTGACAACAGCTGCCATTCCTTCTACTTACACAAATCCGGCAGCGATGAACCACTGGAAGATTGGAGCGACGAATCTTTCTGCAAAGGCTGGCAACATTCCGGCAAACCTGGTGCAGTTAAACTGTTTCAGACTGACAAAACCGTATCTGTCCTACAATGCAAAAACAGGTACCTATGATTATTACGAAAATAAAAAGCTTGCCAAAGATGGAGAGGATAAAAAAGCGCCTTCTTTTGCAAATGTTATTTTACAGAACTGCACCTTTACCCAATATGATAAAAATGGCTATTTGATTTATAACGTGATCGGGCAGGGCGCAGGCTGGTATATTACCGGTGGAAAAGCGATCCCGATTATGTGGGCAAAAGCAAGTGAGACCGGAATTACGCATTATTATGATTTATCCGGAGCAGAGATAACCTTAAATCCTGGTAAAACCTATATTGGCATCTGTCCTTCGGATGACTGGACAAGCGTAACAGTTTCCTGAGTACAAACAACAGAACACGCGTTCCGCTGAGGGATAAAAAAGAGCGCGGATTTTACGGATGCAGAAATGTTCGTAAAATTTGCGCTTTTTTGTGCTAAACAATAGAATGCACGCTCTGCGAGCATTCTATTGTCATGAACTAAAAAAAGCGCGAGATGCGGTTTGTGAAAAAGACGAGGAGAATCACTGGTTCGTAGATTATGTACGGATACGGTTTCGGGCAGTGCGGGTGAAATAGCGAAGACATAACGGTAACGCGTATGGCGCAGATGGAACTGACAGGAAAAAAGAGAGGCAAAAGCAGGGAAATGGCGATCAAATATATTTTTGCGGATGTCGATGGGACCCTTGGAATCGGCGGCATTGGAATCCCGGAGAAAAACCGACTGGCGATTCAGAAATATGTTGAAGAGGGCGGAAGCTTCGGTGTATGCACAGGACGTTCACCGGACAGTGTGAAGGGCTTTATTGGTGACCTTCCGATCAATACATTGAGTGTGGTAAATGGCGGCTGTGCACTTTACGATTTTCAGAAAGGCGAATACTTAGATGAGCTTTGCGTGGAAGAAGATGCGCTGCAGTTTGCATTTTCTATGAAAAAAGAGTTGGAGCAGTTCACAGAGTGCAGAATCGTCATTGTGAATCGTACGAACTATTGGCAGGTGAAGACAAAAGAGGATCAGACTGCCTGCCAGCAGCAAAATAGCTACCCGATCGCTTTGCTGGAGCAGATCGAGAAGCCCTGGTATCGAATCATTTTATGCGTATCGGCGCAGGATGGAATAAAATGCGCAGAATTTGTCAGAAGTCATAAGCCGGATGGCGTCAGAATCGAGCATACGGAGGATACTCTGGTAGAGATTATGAACGAGGCATCCGGAAAGGGGGATGCGCGCAGACGTGCCTGCAGGTATCTTGGAGGAACTGCAGAGGAAGCCGCGTTTATCGGAGATTTTTTTAACGATATAGGAGCGCTGAAGGCAGCAGGGCTTTCTGCCTGCGTAAAAAATGCACCCCAGGAGGTAAAGGATTGTTGTGGTATGGTCCTGTCGGACTGCATGGATGGAGCAGTGGCGGAATTTATCGAACGGGTGCAGAAAATAATATAGAAAACGGACATATTCAACGAATCAGACCCGAGTGCATAACAGATTTGCACCCGGGTCTTCTTTGTATGCACCGAATAGAAGTTGACATTTTGTCTTTTTTTGTAAATTGTATTCCAATTCCGTTTTGGGTAAGATAGGGGACGAAACGAAAACAGAAAGGACATTCCGTCATTGCTGTTGCAGCTTGGACGGGATAAAAGAGACAATGGCAGTCGAGATCAGAGGAACCGGTTCATACATACCGGAAAAAATTGTGGAAAACCGGGAGCTGGAGCAGATGGTTGAGACGACAGATGTATGGATTCGGGAGCGAACCGGAATTTGCAGAAGGCATATCGCGGAGAAAGAAACTGTGGTCGATATGGGAGTCCAGGCAGCTATGCAGGCTCTGCAGCATTCCGGGATTTCAGCAAAGGAAATCGATCTGTTGATTGTTTCGACGCTTTCTGCGGAAACAGTAATGCCATCGGTATCCTGTCGGATTCAGGAACGTATCGGAGCGGTACGGGCAGTCTGCTTTGATTTAAATGCAGCATGCAGTGGATTTTTACTGGCATATCAGAGTGCAGAAGCATATCTGGAAAGCGGAGCTTACAAAACAGCCCTGATTATTGGCAGTGAGCGTCTGTCCAATATCATTGACTGGAAAGATCGAAACAGTTGTATTTTATTTGGAGACGGAGCCGGAGCGGTTGTTCTGACCTGCACAGAAAAAAAAGGGTATCGGTTTATATCCCATTCGGATGGAAGCATGGGAAATGCATTGATGCTGGAGCATCACTATGACAGAAATCTGGAGACAGAGCAGCATAGACTCAGCATAGAGCAGAGTGCTTCATCAAAGGTCAGTATGGATGGGCAGGCAGTATTTCGGTTTGCAGTGCGCAGGGTACCGCAGGTGATTGAGGAGGTGCTTTGTATCAATGGACTTTCCAGAGAAGAAATTGACTGCTATGTTTTGCATCAGGCAAATCAAAGGATTGTGGAGGCCGTGGCAAAGCGTCTGAAGGAGCCTCTGGGAAAATTTCCCATGAATCTGCAGAATTACGGAAATACGTCATCTGCAAGTATTCCGATTCTTTTAAACGAACTGGATCAGTCGAAAAGACTGAAAACAGGAGACAGAATTGTAATGGCAGGCTTTGGCGGTGGACTGACCTGGGGTGCATCTATCGCAGAATGGATTTAAAAAAGTAAAAAGGAGATTTTTCATTATGTTTGAAGAAATTAAAGCAATTGTAGCAGAAAACCTTGGAGCAGATAAAGCTTCCATTACACCGGAAACCTCTTTTTCAGAGGATCTGAAGGCAGATTCCCTGGATCTGTTTGAAATGGTAATGGCATTTGAAGAGCATTTTGGAGTTGATATTCCGGCAGAGGATCTGGAACAGTTGAAAACAGTCGGTGATGTCATGAGCTATGTAGAAAGCCATAAAGCATAAGCGGAGGACAAAAACAGGATGCAGACAAGAGTCACCGGATTGCTGAAAACAGAATATCCCATTATTCAGGGTGGAATGGCCTGGGTGGCGGATTATCATCTTGCAGCAGCGGTATCAAATGGCGGAGGACTGGGAATGATTGGTGCAGCGAATGCACCGGCAGAATGGGTTGCAGAGCAGATCAGAGAGGTCAGAAAACGGACGGACAGACCCTTTGGTGTCAATATCATGCTGATGAGCCCTCACGCAGATGAAGTAGCGCGGACAGTGGCGCGGGAACGTGTGCCGGTTGTTACAACAGGTGCGGGAAATCCGGAACAATATATGACGCTTTGGAAAGAAAAGGATATTCGGGTCATTCCGGTTATTGCATCTGTTGCAATGGCAAAAAGGATGGAAAAGTGCGGAGCAGATGCAGTTGTGGCAGAGGGCTATGAGTCTGGCGGGCATGTCGGAGAAAGTACGACAATGACCCTTGTCCCGCAGGTTTGTGATGCGGTGAATATTCCTGTGATCGCGGCAGGAGGCATTGCAGACGGAAGAGGAATTGCAGCAGCCCTTATGCTTGGTGCGGAAGGCGTTCAGATGGGAACGCGTTTTGTAGTGACAAAGGAATGTCATATTCATCCGGCCTACAAAGAACGGATTTTAAAAGCAAAAGATATTGATACAAAGGTAACAGGAAGAAGCACGGGACATCCGGTCCGGGCTCTGCGCAATGATATGACGAAACGGTATCTGGAGCTGGAACAGGCGGGAGCTTCCATGGAAGAACTGGAATATCTTACACTTGGTGCATTAAGAAGAGCGGTAACGGAAGGCGATGTGTTAAACGGAAGCGTAATGGCTGGACAGATTGCAGGCATGATCCATGAAGAAACAGATTGCAGGACCTTGATCAGACAGCTGATAGAGGATGCAGAAAAAAGGATGAAGGTATGGCGATAAAAAAGAAAAAGGTAGCTTTTTTATATCCGGGGCAGGGAGCACAAATGCCTGGAATGGGACTGGATTTTTATGAACAGAACAGTGCAGCTGCAGCAGTAGTGGATACAGCCCAAAGCGTACTGGATTTCGATGTGAAGTCCCTTTGTTTTGCGAAAAATGACCTGTTGAACAGAACGGAATATACACAGCCGTGTCTGGTCACATGTTGCCTGGCAATGACAGCGGCGATTCTGGAAACTGGGATTGCTCCGAATATGACAGCCGGATTGAGTCTTGGAGAATATGCAGCAATTGCAACAGCTGGTGCTATGGATATAAAAACGGCACTTCTCTTAGTCAGAAAGCGGGGGCTGTTGATGCAAAATGCAACAAAGGACGGATTTGGAGGGATGGCTGCGGTGCTCGGTCTGGAACCGGATGTATTGGAGGCACTCTTAAAAAATACCGATGCCGTTACGGTTGCAAATTATAACTGCCCGGGTCAGCAGGTGATAACCGGGGAGACACAGGCACTTTTGGAAATGATACCAAGACTGAAGGAAAACGGTGCCAAAGTCATCCCTTTGAAGGTCAGCGGACCCTTCCATTCTCCGTTTATGAAGCCGGCAGGAGAAAAACTGGAACAGGAGCTGGAACAGGTGAGACTGTCAGAGCTTCAGATTCCGTACGTATCGAATGTATCGGCTCAGCCAATCACAAAAACAGAGCAGATTCGGTCCCTGCTTTCCCAGGGGGTTTATTCTCCTGTAAAGTGGGAGCAGAGCATGAGGACGATGCTTGCAGAAGGTGTAGAGTATTTTGTAGAGATCGGTCCGGGGCATACCCTGAGCACCTTGTTGAAAAAAATAAATGCAGAGGCAAAGATCTGTACGGTTTCTACCATGGAGGATCTTGTAAGAATGCAGGATTTTCTGAACGAAACGGTATAAAAGGAGAAAAGATTGAACATAACAGGAAAAGTTGCAGTAATAACCGGAGCATCCAGAGGAATCGGAAGAGCCACGGCAATGGAACTTGCCAAAAGAGGCGTCTTTGTGATCGTCAATTACAGGGGATCGGAGGAGGCAGCACTTGAAACGGTTGCAGAAATAAAGTCTGCAGGCGGGGATGCAGTGTGCATGGCGTGGGATGTTTCCGATTATGCAGAGTGTGAAAAAAATATCAAACAAATCATAGATACATTTGGAAGAATCGATATCCTGGTCAATAATGCAGGCATAACAAGGGATGATCTCTTGATGAAACTGTCGGAGGAGGATTTTGATGCTGTGATTGCTGCAAATTTGAAAGGAACTTTTTGCATGCTGCATTTTGTTTCCCGTCAGATGCTTCGCCAAAGAAGCGGAAAGATCATCAATCTTGCATCTGTAGTCGGAATTTGCGGGAATGCAGGACAGGTAAATTATGCGGCGTCCAAGGCTGGTGTGATCGGTATGACAAAAAGTGCGGCAAAAGAGCTGGCTTCACGCAATATTACAGTGAATGCAGTTGCACCGGGATGGATTGAGACCGATATGACAAAAAATTTAAGCGATGCAGCCAGAGAACGAATGCTTTCTGCAATCCCATTGAAAAAACCTGGAACAGCAAAACAGGTGGCGGGGGTGATCGCGTTTCTGGCATCCGAAGACGCAGATTATATTACCGGTCAGGTATTGCAGGTAGATGGCGGCATGCTGATGTAGCAAAAAAAGCAGAAGCAAATCTGGCGCAAGACAGCTTTGAGATAGCAGCACAGGGAATTTTCAGGACATGAGGAGCCTTATGAAAAAAAATACAGAGGAAAAAATGGTGCAGAAAAGAAGAGTTGTGATCACCGGATTAGGCGCGGTTACGCCAATCGGGAATACGGTTCCGGAATTTTGGACAAACGTCAGAAAAGGAACCGTAGGAATTGGAGAAATTACCGGATTTGATACGAAGGACTTTAAAGTAAAGCTTGCAGCTCAGGTAAAAGATTTCCATGGGGAAGAGAAAATGGATGCAAAAGCGGCAAGGCGGATGGAATTGTTTTCCCAGTATGCAGTCGCAGCTGCAAAGGAGGCCCTGGAGGATGCCGGCCTCGATCTGACAAAAGAAGATCTGTTTCGTGCCGGTGTGATCGTGGGATCCGGAATTGGCAGCCTTTCGACCATTGAAAAGGAATACACAAAAATTCTGGAAGGAAGGGCAAATCGGGTAGATCCTTTGATGGTTCCGAGAATGATTTCCAATATGGCAGCAGGAAATATTTCCATTCAACTGGGTATACGCGGAAAATGCACCAATGTTGTAACGGCATGTGCTTCCGGAACAAACTGCATCGGAGACGCACTCCGCGCCATTCAGTATGGGGACGCGGAGATCATGTTTGCCGGCGGAGCAGAAAGCTGTATTTGTCCGACAGGTATTGCAGGATTTCAGGCTCTTACGGCGCTTTCTCAGGAAACAGATCCGCTGCGGGCATCCATTCCCTTTGATGTAGACAGAAAAGGCTTTGTTCTTGGGGAAGGTGCCGGGATCCTTGTTCTGGAAGAGCTGGAGCATGCCCGGAAAAGAAACGCAAGAATTTACGCAGAGCTGGTTGGATATGGTGCGACCGGAGATGCATTTCATATTACATCGCCATGTGAGGATGGAAGCGGTGCAGCAAGGGCGATGGAGCTTGCTATGCAGGAGGCAGAAACAGAGCCGGATCAGATCGGATATATCAATGCACATGGAACAGGGACGCATCATAATGATCTGTTTGAAACACGGGCGATCAAACGGGCATTTGGAGAAGCAGCAAAACAGGTGACTGTTAATTCCACCAAATCCATGATCGGGCATTTACTTGGTGCGGCTGGTGCAGTAGAGGCAATTGTATGTGTGAAAACCTTGCAGGAGGGCTTTATTCATCAGACTGTCGGTACGAAGGAGACGGATGCAGAATGTGACCTCGATTATACCATTGGTGCACCGAAGCAGAAAAAACTGGATTATGCAATGAGCAATTCCCTTGGCTTTGGCGGACACAATGCCACTATTTTAATGAAACGCTATGAGGAAGGAAACAGGGAGTAACAGATATGGAATTGGAACAGATCGTAGAGCTGATCGACCGGGTATCGGCATCAGAGCTTGACAGTTTTTGCCTGGAACAAAACGGTATGCGTTTAAGCCTAAAAAAGAAGCAGCCTCGTAAGCAAACAGATCCGGAAACACAAAGCACTTTGGTGCAGCTGCAAAAACAGTCGGAAAGTCCACAAGAACAGTCAAAACAGATGTCACCGGTGGAGCTTACAGGAACAGAGCTCACAAAAACAGAGCATACAAAAACGGTAGTCTCCCCGCTGGTTGGTATTTTTTATGCAGCGCCAGCAGAGGATGCCGAACCCTTTGTACAGGAAGGCGACGGGATAGAAAAGGGTCAGACCCTTGGAATTGTGGAAGCCATGAAGCTGATGAATGAGCTGGAAAGTGATTACTGCGGGACCGTGAAGCAGATTCTTGTGTCAAACGGGGAGATGGTGGAATACGGGCAGCCGCTTTTTATTGTGGAAGAACAGAACTAAAACGGATATGGAGAACCCTATGAAGCAGTTGAATATTATGCAGATCCAGGAACTGATTCCGCACAGACATCCCTTTTTGCTGATTGACGGAATTGAGGATTATGAGCCGGGAGAATATGCAGTTGGCTATAAATGTGTTACATACCGGGAAGATTTTTTTGCCGGACATTTTCCGGAGGAGCCTGTAATGCCGGGAGTGCTGATCCTGGAGGCATTGGCGCAGACAGGAGCAGTAGCGATTTTATCGCTTCCGGAAAACAAAGGGAAAATTGCATATTTTGGTGCAGTGGATAAATGCCGCTTTAAAGGAAAAGTGATTCCGGGTGACAGACTTTGTCTGGAAACACGCATTATCCGAAAAAAAGGACCGATGGGAATCGGAGAGGCAACTGCCAGTGTAGGCGGAAAGATTGTTGCAAGGGCAGAGCTGACATTTATGATAGGAGCTTGATAACAGACATGATCAGAAAGGTACTTGTTGCAAACAGAGGTGAAATTGCGGTTCGGATCATCCGGGCGTGTCGGGAGATGGAAATTGAGACGGTTGCTGTGTACTCCGAAGCAGACCGGGATGCATTGCATGCAAAGCTGGCGGATGAGGCTGTTTGCATTGGACCTGCGCGTCCGACAGACAGCTATCTGGCAATGGAACAGATTCTGAGCGCCGCTGTTGTAACAGGGGCGGATGCGATTCATCCGGGATTTGGATTTCTGTCAGAGAACAGCCGGTTTGCAGAGCTGTGTGAAAAATGTGGGATTATTTTTATCGGTCCTCCTGCAGAGGTGATCGCACGAATGGGGAATAAGCAGGAAGCCAGAAATACGATGCAGAAAGCAGGAATCCCGATTATTCCGGGCAGCAGGGATGCTGTTTATGAGGAAGAAGATGGACTGGAGCAGGCAAAAGCGATCGGATATCCTGTCATGATCAAGGCTGCCCTTGGAGGCGGCGGAAAGGGTATGCGTGTGGCACAAAGCCCGGAGGAGTTCAGAAAAAATTTCCGGATAGCGCAGACAGAAGCAAAACAATCCTTTGGAGATGGAGCAATGTATTTGGAGCATTTTCTGACCGGACCAAAGCATGTGGAGGTACAGATTCTGGCAGATTGTGCAGGAAATACGATCTATCTGGGAGAACGGGACTGTTCTATGCAGCGACGGCATCAGAAGGTGCTGGAGGAAGCACCCTGTGCAAGCATTTCCCAAAGTCAGCGTCAAAAAATGGGGGAATGTGCTGTGGACGCGGCAAAGGCAGCTGGATATGCGAACGCAGGTACGATAGAGTTTTTACTGGAGCCGGATGGAAATTTTTATTTTATGGAAATGAATACCAGAATTCAGGTAGAGCATCCGGTTACGGAATGGGTTACGGGTGTGGACCTGATCAAGGAGCAGATTCGAATTGCGGATGGACAGCTGCTTTTACTGCGGCAGCAAGATGTGTCTGTAAATGGTCATTCCATAGAAGTCAGGATAAACGCTCAAAATCCGGACGCGGGATTTGCACCATGCCCGGGAACGGTTACAGGGCTGCATTTGCCGGGAGGAAAGGGTGTCCGTGTTGACTCTGCCATTTACAGTGGCTATACGATTCCGCCGTTTTATGATGCGATGATCGCAAAGATCAGTGTATGGGCGAAAAGCCGCCGGGAGGCAATTGAAAAGCTTCACAGTGCCCTGGGAGAAGTGATCATAGAGGGCGTAGATACAAATGTAGATTTTTTGTATGAGCTTCTGGAGAATGAAGAGTTCCGGCAGGGAAAAACGGACATTGAATTTCTGGAACGCAGGAATGGAGAAAGCAAGTGAATCTGGATCATGTTTTTAAAAAAACAAAAACGGCTTTGAAAAAAAGAGAAAGCACCACAACTGTTCCGGATGGCTTATTATGCCGCTGCAGCAGATGTAAAAAACCGATTCTCGTACAGGAAGTGCGGGATGCATATTATATTTGTCCAAAGTGCGGAGGTTATTTTAAGGTACGTGCATATGAGAGAATCCGCAGAGTGGCAGATGAGGGAACCTTTCAGGAATCAGACAGAGAGCTGGTCGGAGAAAATCCGCTGGGGTTTGAGGGATATGAAGAAAAGCTGGCAGCGGAAAGGCTGAAGACCAGAATGAAGGAAGCTATCGTTACGGGAACCGGTTCCATAGATGGTATATCGGCAGCGATTGGCGTAATGGACAGCCGTTTCATGATGGCAAGCATGGGATGGGCTGTCGGGGAAAAGCTGACTCGTCTGATCGAGAAAGCAACGACGGAAAACTTACCGTTAATTCTGTTTACCTGCTCCGGCGGCGCGCGTATGCAGGAAGGAATTCATTCTTTAATGCAGATGGCAAAGGTATCTGCTGCAATGGCAAAGCACCACGCGGCAGGGCTTTTGTCTGTTTGTGTATTGACAGATCCGACTACTGGCGGTGTGACAGCTAGCTTTGCGATGGAAGGAGATGTGATACTGGCAGAACCCAATGCGCTGATAGGGTTTGCCGGACCTCGGGTAATTGAACAGACGATCGGACAACGTTTGCCCAAGGGCTTTCAACGCTCAGAATTTTTAATGGAGCACGGATTCGTAGATCGGATCATAGAACGTTCTGAGTTAAAAAAGGTACTGGCGGATCTTTGCAGAATGCATGACCGGGAATACTGCAAAAAGGCGCTTTGTCAGCTGGTGGATACAGAAATACAGGAAGGTGCAAAAAAGAACCCGGCAGCCTGTCTGGCTCCGGAGAAAAAAGGATCGGACTCTGCATGGGAGCATGTGCTTGCTGCACGACGGGCGGACAGACCTGTGGGCAGTGATTATGTCCGGGCACTCTTTTCCGAATTTTATGAATTTCATGGGGACAGGAGGTTTGGAGATGATCCGGCGCTGATTGGAGGAATTGGGCTGTTTGAAGGAGTTCCGGTTACTGTGATCGCCCAGGAAAAGGGAACCTCCGCCAAAGATCGGGTAAAGCATAATTTTGGAATGTGTCAGCCGGAAGGATATCGGAAGGCTCTTCGTTTGATGAAGGAAGCGGAAAAATTTCATCGGCCGGTGATTTGTTTCGTAGATACCCCCGGAGCTTTTTGCGGGATTGGAGCCGAGGAGCGCGGTCAGGGATCTGCAATTGCGGAAAATCTGTTGGAGATGAGCAGACTGAAGACACCGGTTGTATCCATCTTTATCGGGGAAGGGGGAAGCGGCGGAGCGCTGGCCCTCGCCTGTGGAGATGAAGTGTGGATGATGGAGAATGCGGTGTATTCTGTTTTATCACCGGAAGGTTTTGCAAGTATACTCTGGAAAGATAAAAAGTGTGCGCCCGAGGCTGCAGATAAAATGAAGCTGACGGCAGAGGATGTTGTAAGTGCACAGGCAGCAGAACGGAGGATCAAAGAACCGGAAAAGCTGACCACACAGAATATGGGATCAGTGTTGGAACAGCTTCGGGAAGAATTAAGAAGGTTTTTAAAACAATATGCTGTGCTGGATCCTGAAAAACTTTGTGACAGACGGTATGAAAGATTCCGGAAGCTTTGAACCCGGCATCCTCTTTATAAGAAAATAGTATGAAGGAGAACTACCATGAAAAGCCAGGTATGGATTGGGAAAAAAAGATTGAAAAAACCGCTGATCCAGGGAGGAATGGGAATTGGAGTCAGCCTGTCCGGACTGGCGGGGGCAGTGGCGAAGGAAGGGGGAGCCGGAACCATTTCGGCCGCGCAGATCGGCTTTTTACAGCCTGAATTTGAACAAAACCCGGTTTTAGCAAATCTGAAGGCAATGGAGGAAGAACTGCAAAAGGCGAGAAAGATTGCACCGGATGGAATCCTTGGGTTTAATATTATGGTGGCAATGAATCATTATGAGACCTATGTAAGAAAGGCCGTTGAAACCGGTGCAGATTTTATTGTGTCCGGCGCCGGGTTGCCGCTGGAGCTTCCGGCAATGGTTTCGGATACAGACATTGCAATTGCACCGATCGTCTCCGGCGCCCGTGCGGCGGCACTGATCCTGAAATACTGGGAGAAAAAATATCATAGATATCCGGATTTTATAGTGATAGAAGGCCCGGAGGCAGGCGGACATCTTGGATTTTCCAGAAAACAGCTGGAAGAGAAAATGGATTATGATATGGAAATCTCTGAAATATTAAAGCTGGTACGAGTCTATGAAAAGAAGGCGGAAAGGAAAATACCCGTTGCAGTCGGCGGCGGGATCTGTGATAAAGCGCGGGCAGATCATGGGTTTATGCTTGGAGCGGATCTGATTCAGGTTGCAAGCAGGTTTATTACAACGAAAGAATGTGACGCGGACAGTGCATATAAAGATGCGTATTTGAAGGCACGGAAAGAGGATATTGTGCTGGTGTCAAGTCCGGTTGGAATGCCGGGGCGCGCAATCAGAAATCCTTTTCTGGAACGTGTGGAGAAGGGGGAGTTCCAAAGACCGCAGAAATGCTTTGGCTGTTTAAAGCACTGCAATCCGGCGGAAATACCCTATTGTATTACAGAAGCGTTGATCCATGCCGTAAAGGGAGATACAGAAAATGGCTTGCTTTTTTGCGGAGCCCAGGTTTACTTGGCAAATCAGATAGAGACAGTACAGGATGTTATGGAAGATTTGCTGGAAGGATTGTAAATAAACCGAAAGTTGTGCTATGATGCTACAATGCAGGGCAAAGGAGAAGGATATGGCGGAATTATTTGGGAAAAAATATACAAACAGAACCCGTTTTACGCGGATGTGCATCGGAGAAGCCGTTTTTTCCCTGATGGATAAAAAACCATATGAAGAGATCCGGGTATCCGATATTGTAAAACGTGCCGGTGTTTCCCGAATGACGTTTTATCATTATTATGAACAAAAAGAAGATGCGCTTGCAGATTACTTTCATGAGATCGTAAACGGGTATGTCCGGGAACGCAGCGAGATCCTAAAAAAAGGCGGAAAATTTCACGATCCGGGAAGTATAGAACATGCACTGAAGTATTTTGATCAGTATGCAGCCTTTATCCTGAAGCTTGTAGATGCGCATTTGTATCATATCATATTGGAAGCTATGAACTCTTTTATGATGGAACGGATTCAACCGGTTTATAAGATCCCGCCCTACGAGCTGTACTTTTATGGCGGTGCGTTGATGAATGTGTTTGTTATGTGGGAAAAAAATGGAAAACGGGAAACTCCGGAGGCCATTGCAAAAACGCTGGCGTCCGGAGCTGTTTTTACCGCAGATACGTTTCCAGCTTCGTGTGACGGTAATAGGTAAACAGAAGGATGCTGCACAATAGCCAGCCCAGCGGATAGCCGAGTGCGACGGCGATGACAGAGTCTGTAAACTGTGTGACCGTGTAAAGATAGATCTGGCGGAACACGATAAAGCAGCTCATCATGATGACCATGGGGGCTTTTGTATTGCCGATACCCCGCAGTGTGCCGGCGTGTACCTGATTGACGCAAAGGGCGAGGTAAAACGGCATTTCCAGACGGATGAAAAGTGTGCCATAGTCTAAAACCTCCGGCGTGCGGTTGAACATGGAGACAAGGGGACGGGCAAAAATCAAAACAGGAATCGTAATAAGGATCGCGACGGCAAAGCAGAGCAGTGTGCCTACCTTAGTGCTTTGCCGGACACGGTCTATTTTGCGTGCACCGAGGTTCTGACCGACAAAGGTGGTCACGCCAAGGGAAAGGCTCTGGATGGGAAGTACGCAGAATTTGTCAATTTTTCCATAGGAAGACCAGCCTGCCATGGCAGCAGAACCAAAACGATTGATGTATGCCTGTACAAAAACATTGGAAAAGGAAGTGACTGCCATCTGAATTGCGGCGGGAAGTCCGAGAAAGAAAATCTTTTTCGTCATGCCCGGATCCAGACGGACCTTGCTCCAAATGATGCGGTAACAGGCTTTTTCGCGGGTCAGGACAAAGAGTGTCAGGAGGGCGGAAATTCCTTGGGAAAGGATAGTCGCCCAGGCGGCACCCGCGATACCGAACCGCAAAACTGCGACGAATAAAAGATCCAGCAGCGTATTCAAAACCGCGCAGAAAATCAGAAAATAGAGCGGACGTCTGGAATCTCCGACCGCGCGAAGAATGCCGGCCCCCATGTTATAGAACAAAAGTCCGGTGACACCGATAAAGTAAATGCGAAGATAGGTTGCAGCCTCGGGGAAGACATCCTCCGGAGTGCCCATGAGGCGCAGCAGGGATGGAACAAGCAAAAGGGCGAGCACCGTGCAGAGAATGCTCATGCAAAGTGTCAGCGCGATGGTCGTCTGGACGGCGACAGAAACCTTTTCTTCTTTTTTGCCGCCATAATATTGGGAAATGATGACGCCTGCACCGGTGGACATGCCGGAAAAAAAACCGATAAAGGTATTGATAACGCTATCCGTGGAGCCGACTGCGGCGAGTGCCTCTTTTCCAACAAAATTACCGACGACGATGCTGTCTACCGTATTGTAAAGCTGCTGAAACAGGTTGCCGGCCATTAGCGGAAGCGCAAATAATAAAAGGCACCGCCAGATCGGTCCCTCTGTCATCAGAACTTCTTTTTGCCTGTGTTGTCTTTTTTCCATAACTTCTGTCTCTCCCCTAAAATAATGTCAGTACTTTAATCTTAATCGAAAAAGTCCGGGTACACAATTGGCAGAGTGGATATATTTTTTTGGACAGATTAGGAAAATTGACGGGGAAATTTGCTTGTAAAGAATAAGGAGTGATTTTATAATAGGAATGAAATTTCTGGTGAAAAGCAGAGGTCAAGGAGTGAATCGAATGGAAGAAAAAAAGGAAAAAGGGAATTTTTGGCTGACGGTAGCAACCTTTATTGTCAACAAAAGAAAAGCTTTTCTGGTTTTGTTTGCCATTGCGTGTATTTACTGTGCAGCATGCATGAATAAAGTTTCGGTAAATCAGGATATTACCAAATATCTGCCGGCAGACAGTGAGACGAGAATTGGTCTGACCCTGATGGATGAACAGTTTATGACATATGGCAGCGCCAGGATCATGGTGTCGAATATTACCTGGCAGGATGCAGATGCTCTGGTGGAAAAGCTGGAGGCGGTAGAGGGCGTGAAAGAGGTTGCCTTTGATGATTCCGCAGATCATTACAACGGAACGAACGCCCTGTTTGATGTGACCTTTGACGGCACAGAGGACGATGAGATCAGCAAGGATGCCAAGCAGGCGGTAAAGGAGCTGCTTTCGGATTATGATACCTACATATCTACCTCGGTCGGCGCTGAAGAAGAACAGACAGAATCCCTGAATAATGACATGAATCTGATTCTGGTTCTTGCAGTTGTGATTATTGTAGCGGTACTGCTGATTTCCACAAAGGCATATATGGAAATCCCGGTACTGTTGATTACGTTTGGTGTGGCTGCGCTTCTAAATAAGGGAACAAACTACCTGATGGGAACGATTTCCAGCGTAACGGATTCGATTTCTGTCGTTCTGCAGCTGGCGCTTGCAATTGACTATGCGATTATTTTTTGTGATCGTTTTATGGAAGAGCATGAGACGATGGACGCGGAATCCGCGATTAAGGTTGCACTGTCAAAGGCAATACCGGAGATTAGTTCTTCTTCCCTGACGACCATCTCCGGCATGGTGGCGATGATGTTCATGCATTTTCGTCTGGGCTATGACATGGGTATCGTACTGGTAAAGGCAATTATTTTCAGTTTGATCTCCGTATTCTTCCTGATGCCTGCGATTCTGATGATCTTTGCAAAGGGAATTGACAACACGCATCATAAGAGCTTTGTTCCGAATATTTCGTTTGCAGGTAAATGGGCGAACCTGACAAGATTTATCGTTCCGCCTGTATTTGTGATACTGCTTTGTTTTGCAGCATGGATGTCAAATAATTGCAGCTATCTGTATGATGTCAATTCCGTTCCGGCCGCAAGGGAAAGTGAGACCAGAATTGCCAAGCATAAAATTGAAGACGAGTTTGGCGTTTCGAATCAGATTGCAATTCTGGTGCCGAAGGGCGATTATGAATCTGAGAAAAAGGTTCTGAAGGAATTTGAAACGCTGGATTATGTCAATACCGTGACAGGGCTTGCAAACGTTTCGATCAACGATGATTATGTCCTGACGGATAAAATCGCGCCCCGTGCATTTTCTGAATTGACAGATCTGGATATTGAGATCGTACGGGTTCTGTATATGGCCTATGCCTATGATCAGGGACAAAACGGTCCGATTTTTACAGGCATCGACGAGTACAAGGTACCGATTATAGATATGTTTTTATTCCTGTATGATCAATATGAGGAAGGCTACGTCACATTGGATGCGGATATGGATGAAAAGCTGACGGACCTTTATAATACGCTGCATGATGCGCAGCTGCAGCTGCAGGGAGAGGATTACTCCAGACTGGTTCTGACGGTCAGTGTGCCGACGGAAGGGGACGAAGCGTATGCGGCGATGGATGACATCCGGAATATTTGTGCGAAGTATTATAATAAATCAGATGTGATCCTGGTAGGTGACTGCACAAGCAATCATGACCTGATGTCTTCGTTTGCAACAGATAATATTATTATCAGTGTACTGACAGCGCTGTTTGTTATGATTATCCTGCTGTTCACATTCCAGTCCGCCGGACTTCCGATTTTGCTGGTATTGACCATTCAGGGAAGCATCTGGATCAATTTCTCTGTGCCTACGCTGACAGGAGGAAGTGTATTTTTCATTGCGTACCTGATCGTATCTGCAATCCAGATGGGTGCGACAATCGACTATGCGATCGTTATATCCAGCCGTTACATGGTATTGAAAAAGCAGATGCCGATTCATGAGGCAATTATTGAAACGATCAATCAGGCATTTCCGACAATCTTTACCTCCGGTTCGATTCTGACCGGAGCAGGTTTTCTGATCGGACAGATCGCATCGGATGCGACAGTTGCTTCGATCGGTATTGCACTGGGAAGAGGAACCTTGATTTCCATTATACTGGTACTGTTTGTCTTGCCGCAGATTCTGCTGCTGGGCGATATTATTATCGAAAAGACTGCTCTGACAATTAATCTGCCCCAGGCGACCAGAAGAGATGTTTCCGGACGGATGATTGTAAACGGCCGTGTCAAGGGCTATATACAGGGGGAAATCGACGCGGAGATCAAGGGAAGCTTTAGCGGTTCCATGCAGGCTTCCTTTGAATCCAGACTGCTGATTGGCGGAAAAGAGACAGAGCTTGTAATGGAACAGGAAGGGTTGACACAACCGGACGCAGCAGCACAGCCGGGCGAACAAGATGCGAAAAAGGAGGACAGCGATGAAGAACAGAACGAACAGCTGTAAAAAATGGCTGGCGGTGTTATTGAGCGTTTCTATGCTGCCAACAGCGATTTTGCAGAACGGTTCTATGGCGTATGCGGAGGAAAAGAAGCAGGAAGAGGCAGTGGCAGTTACCGCAGAGGAAGCGCTGGAAAATCGGGAAACCGATATTGTCGTAGAAGAAATTTCGATTTCCGATAAAGAAGAGTTTTTAAAATTTGCCCGGAAGTGCCAGGACGATTATTACAGCTATGGCAGGGTTTTCAACCTACAGGACGATATCGACCTGTCCGGCAGCTCGTTTGATGGCATTCCATATTTTGCGGGAACCTTCAACGGAAACGGGCATACGGTAAGCGGACTGAAGATCTCCCGGGAAGGCTCTGATTACGGATTCTTCCGTTATGTCGGCAAAACCGGCAGGGTAAAGGATTTGACCGTTTCCGGCAGTGTGAAGGTGACTGGCAGCGCAGAAAATGTCGGTGGAGTCGTCGGAACGAACTACGGCATTTTGGAAAACTGCAGCTTTGAAGGAATTGTGACCGGCAACACAAACGTCGGCGGCATTGTCGGGGAAAACAGGGCGGACGGCATCGTGCTGACCTGTTATGATAAAGGCACGATTGTCGGCACGAATGAGGTCGGCGGTATCTGCGGCATGAACCGCGGTATCCTTCAGAACTGCGAAAATGAAGGAAAAATCAATGACGAGGACTTAACGACGACGCTGGATTTAAACGGCATCGATATCGGAACCCTGAATCTGACGCAGAACGTCGTGACGAGAAATGACGCAGGCGGCATTGCCGGAAGATCCTCCGGCACGGTGGCAGGCTGCACGAACAAAGGGGAAATCGGCTATGCGCATATCGGCTATAATGTCGGCGGTGTGATCGGACGTCAGAGCGGCACGGTCATCAACTGTAAAAATATGGGTCATGTCATGGGGCGCAAGGACGTTGGCGGTATCATCGGTCAGGCGGAGCCTTACCGGAAATCGGAATATCTTTCCGATCATCTGGAAAAGGTGAGGGACGATTTTTCAGAGATCAATCACCTGATGGGGCAGATGTCCGATGCGATGCGCAGCGTATCCTCTGACACCAGGGGCTATGTCCAGACGCTGCAGCAGCAGTATGAGGATACGATGGGCAATCTGGACAGTGAGATCAATTCCATGAAGAGCACCGTTACCGGCAATAATGCAGCGATGACGGCCTATATGGATAGCCTGAGCAGCGCACTGAATAATCTGGGCGAGATCGGAAACGATACAATTTCGAGAATGATGGAGAGCATCCGACAAAATACGGAGAATGCTGCCAATAATATCAATGGAAAGTTAAACGACATGAAAGATATATTGACAGAAAGTTCCTCCGAGAGCAGCAGCGCGTCGGAAAGTGATGGGGAAAGCGCGTCGGAAAGCAGCAGCCCGGAAGAAAGCTCTTCTCAGGAGAGCAGTTCTTTGCAGGAAAGCCCTGCAGAGAGCGAACAGCCTTCTTCCAGTGAAAACGGCGACACCCAAAACCAGTCGTCCAACAACGAAGAAGCTGCGGCAATCCCGGCAGACGACGCGGCAGAATATCTGGCAGCAGGGGACGATGAGGCAGGCGATTATGCGTGGTTTGCCAGGGACAGTGTATCCAGGGAATCTTCGGAAGAAAGCAGCTCCGGATGGGAATTGCCTTCGGAATGGCCGAGTGAACTGCCCTCCACACTTCCTTCTGAACTGCCGTCGGAATCTATTTCCATCCCGAGTCAGAGTGAAGTAGAGAGCAAGGCGGACGCAATTACGGATATTCTCAACAAAGATCCGATTAAAGTAAAACACGACGAAAAGATCGACGATAACCTAAATCAGATGAAGGGAGAAATTTCGTCCGCATCTGACAATATCAAAAACCTGCAGAGTACGCTTACAGGTACGGGAGATTCCCTGACGAACACGATGAGCAATATTTCCGGGGAACTGACTGATCAGAGCAAAGCATCTGGCGATACGATCGACAGCATGACTGACAGTGTCGATGGAGGAATCCAGTCGATTACCAGTGATCTGGACAGGATTTTAAATACGTCCTCCAGAATTACCGATATTATCAGCGACGATGTCAACGTCCTGCTCGGAAACGGCAGTGCGATTGACGATGTTTCGGGGAAAGCACTTACAGAGCGGACGCTCGGTGTCGTTTCGGGCTGCAGCAATCACGGAAAAATTGAGGGCGACATCAATGCAGGCGGTATCGCCGGAATTATGAATACGGAGTATGATGTGGATCCCGAGGTTGATATGGATCTGACAGAGCTGACCGATGTGGAGGTGCGTTCCACTACAAACGACGTGCTGATTCACTGTATCAACTACGGAACGGTAGCGGGCAAAAAGAGAAACAGCGGCGGTATTGCCGGAAGCGAAGAGCTGGGGCTGATCCATACATGCGAAAACTATGGAACGGTTCAGCTGGAATCCGGCAACGATCTCGGTGGTATCGCAGGATATTCTGCCAGCCGGGTCAATCAGAGCTACGCCCTGTGTAATTTAAAGGGCGATAACAAAATCGGCGGCATTACCGGGGAAGGCTATGACATCAGCAACTGCCTCGCGATGGTGACAATTTCCGGCAATCGTACCGAAAAGATCGGCAGCATTGCGGGCTGTATCAACGAAGACGGTACATTGGAAAACAATTATTTCGTCTCTGATCTGTGGGGTGGTGTCGATCAGATCAATTATATTGGAAAGGCGCAGCGCTGTACCTACGAAGAACTGATGCAAATGGAAACAGTTCCGGCTGGCTTTACGCAGGTGACGGTGACCTTTGAACAGGATGACGAGGTGCTTGCGACGCTGCAGATTCCCTACGACGGTACGGTGACGGAAGAAGAAGTGCCGGATATTGAGCCGGATGAGGACTGCTACATCAGCTGGGACAGAAAATTCCCGCTGACCCATGTGACTGCCAACGTAACAGTGACGGCAGAGAGCAAACGTTTTACCAAGAGCCTTGCGTGGTTTTCAGCGGCAGACCAGTTAAAACCGGATTTCCTGGTTGAAGGCGATTTCTATGACACGAGTGTGTTGTCAGCGGAAAGTGTGCAGGCGGATAAGATTTCGGATGGGGATCTTGTCTATGCCTATACCTGGAATATCGACAACATGCCGGAGCAAAAGGAGGAATATGTCCTGCATCTTCGGATACCGGACGGCGCAGACGGCGCTGCGGTAAGGGTTCAGACGGAAAATAAGTGGGAAAAGGCGGATACAGAAGAGGACGGCAGTTATGTGACTGTATCGGTTCCTTACGGAGCAGCGTTTGCGGTCTACCGCGTGCAGGATAACAGCGTACCGATCTGGCTGATTCTTGCGATTGCCGCCGCAGCCGTCTTAGCGGCAGTCCTTATCATAAAGGCGACAAAGCGCGGCAAAAATCGGGTAAAAAAACGGCGGGAAAAACGCAAGAAAAAGAAACAGCAGCAGACGGATTCCCAGTAATACCTTGCGGATATTTTATTTTTGGACTTGTAAGAGACGAAAAGATTTACTATAATAAGACATGTTTGCAAAAATAAAATACCCAAAGGAGCGGGAAAATGAGAGAGTATATAGTTACCTGCTGTTCGACAGCAGATATGAGTCGTACCTTCATGGAAACAAATGAAGTTCCCTTTGCCATGTTCCATTATCAGCTGGATGGAAAAGAATATGCAGATGACCTGTACTCGTCCATCTCGCCGGAAGTATTTTATAAAATGATCGGAGACGGCGCGCAGCCTGTGACCTCTCAGGTGAATGCAGAGGCATACTGCGCGTTGTTTGAGCCTGTTTTAAAGAGCGGAAAAGATGTGCTTCATCTGACGCTTTCCAGTGGAATTTCCGGATCCATCAACTCGGCGAATGTTGCAAAGGCCCAGATGGAAGAAAAATATCCGGACCGCAGGGTAATGGTCGTGGATTCCCTTGCGGCTTCTTCCGGTTACGGTATGCTGGTGGAACAGACACTGGAGAACCAGCGTGCCGGAATGTCTCTGGAGGAAAATGCAGCATGGATCGTGGCACATCGCAATACCCTGCATCACTGGTTTTTCTCAACAGATTTAACCAGCTATATCCGTGGCGGAAGAGTTTCCAAAACCGCAGGATTTTTTGGAAAGATGCTCAATATCTGTCCGCTGCTGAATGTGAATTCAGAGGGCAGGCTGATTCCGCGCAGCAAATACCGTGGAAAAAAACAGGTGATCCGTGAGATCGTTAAGCGGATGGAAGAGCATGCGCAGAACGGACGGGAATATTCCGGAAAGTGTTATATCAGTCAGTCAGCCTGCATGGAAGATGCAAAAGCGGTTGCACAACTGGTTGAGGAAACGTTTCCTAAACTGGACGGAAAAGTACAGATCAACAATATCGGAACTGTAATTGGCTCCCATACCGGTCCGGGTACAGTGGCACTGTATTTCTGGGGCGATGAAAGAACGTTGTAAGAAACAACGAAGGAGGAAGAAACGTGAAAGCATATGGTGTGAACGAATTGAGAAGGATGTTCCTTGAGTTTTTTGAAAGTAAGGGACATCTGGCGATGAAGAGCTTTTCTCTGGTGCCGCATAACGACAACAGTCTGCTTTTGATCAACTCCGGCATGGCGCCGTTAAAGCCTTATTTTACAGGACAGGAGATTCCGCCCAGAAGACGTGTGACTACCTGTCAGAAATGTATCCGTACCGGTGATATCGAAAATATCGGTAAAACCGCACGTCACGGTACCTTTTTTGAAATGCTCGGAAACTTTTCTTTCGGCGACTATTTCAAGCATGAAGCGATTGCATGGAGCTGGGAGTTTTTAACACAGGTCGTTGGACTGGATCCCGACAGACTTTATCCGTCTGTTTATGAAAATGACGACGAAGCTTTTGCAATCTGGCAGAACGAGATCGGCATTGCACCGGAACGGATTTTCCGCTTTGGTAAGGAAGACAACTTCTGGGAGCATGGCTCAGGCCCCTGCGGTCCCTGCTCTGAGATTTATTATGACCGCGGCGAAAAATACGGCTGCGGCAAGCCTGGATGTACCGTTGGCTGCGACTGCGACAGATATATGGAAGTATGGAATAACGTATTCTCCCAGTTTGATAATGACGGCCACGGCAACTACAGCGAATTAAAACAGAAAAACATTGATACCGGTATGGGTCTGGAACGTCTGGCAGTGGTTGTTCAGGACGTGGATTCCATTTTTGACGTAGATACCATCCGTGCGCTGCGCGACCGTGTCTGTGAGCTGTCAGGCAAGGAGTATCACAAAGAGCACGCATGGGACGTTTCCATCCGTATCATCACCGACCATATCCGTTCCGCAACGTTTATGATTTCCGACGGTATTCTGCCTTCCAATGAAGGGCGCGGCTACGTTCTGCGCAGAATTATCCGTCGTGCGGCACGTCACGGAAGACTGCTCGGCATCGACGGTAAATTCCTTGCAAATCTGAGCACAACAGTAATCGAAGGCAGTAAGGACGGATATCCGGAGCTGGAAGAAAAGAAAGATTTTATTTTAAATGTCCTGACGCAGGAAGAAGACAAATTCAATAAGACGATCGATCAGGGACTTGCAATTCTGACGGATCTGGAAGAAAAGATGACGGCAGAAGGAAAGACTGTAATGGATGGCGAGGATGCGTTCCGCCTGTACGATACCTACGGCTTCCCCATCGACCTGACAAAAGAAATCCTTGAGGAAAAAGGGTTCTCCATTGACGAGGACGGCTTTAATGCAGCGATGCAGAAGCAGCGTGAGATGGCGAGAAAAGCACGGAAGGCAACCAACTATATGGGCGCAGATGCGACTGTTTATGAGTCTCTTGATCCTGCAATCACCTCTGCCTTTGTTGGCTACGACAAACTGGAGGCAGTTTCCAGAATCAGCGCGCTGACCACAGAGGATGAAGTGGTGGAAGCACTGACAGATGGTGACAAGGGTACAATTATTGTAGAGGAAACTCCTTTTTACGGCACAATGGGCGGTCAGGAAGGCGACAAGGGTGTGATCACCTTTGCTGACGGTAAATTCGCAGTAGAAGACACGATCCACTTAAAAGGCGGCAAAATCGGTCATGTAGGCTATGTGGTAAGCGGCATGTTCAAGCTGGATGACGAGGTGACGCTGTCTGTTGATAAGGAAAACCGCAGCGCAACCTGCAAAAACCATACAGCAACGCATCTGCTTCAGAAAGCACTGCGGGAGGTACTCGGCACTCATGTAGAGCAGCAGGGTTCCCTGAATAATGCAGGACATCTGCGTTTTGACTTCAGCCATTTTTCAGCAATGACAGCAGAGGAGCTGGCACAGGTGGAAAAGGCAGTAAATGAAAAAATTGCAGAAAATATCCCGGTTGTCACCAAACTGATGACTCTGGATGAGGCAAAGAAATCCGGCGCCATGGCTTTATTTGGCGAAAAATACGGTGATACGGTTCGTGTTGTATGCGTGGACGATTACTCCAAGGAGTTCTGTGGCGGTACCCATGTTTCCAACACCGGAGAAATTCAGGCATTCAAGATCCTTTCCGAGAGCGGTGTTGCTGCAGGTGTGCGCAGAATTGAAGCGCTGACCGGACAGGGCGTATTCGATTACTACAACGATCTTGAGAAGAAGCTGGAAGAGGCTGCGAAGACCGTAAAGGCAACCCCTGCAAACCTGCAGGAGAAGCTGGAGCACCTGATGGCAGACCTTAAGAGCCTGCAGGCTGAGAATGAATCCTTAAAGAGCAAGGCTGCAAAAGAGGCGCTGGGCGACGTTATGGATCAGGTTCAGGATGTAAACGGCGTGAAGCTTCTGGCAGTCAGTGTAGCAGATGTGGATATGAACGGCCTGCGCGATCTTGGTGACCAGTTAAAGGAAAAGCTTGGAGAAGGTGTTGTTGTTCTGGCTTCCGCAAAGGATGGAAAAGTCAATCTGATCGCAATGGCAACAGATGCTGCAATGAAGCAGGGCGCCCATGCAGGTAACCTGATCAAAGGAATTGCGGCACTGGTTGGCGGTGGCGGCGGCGGCCGTCCGAACATGGCTCAGGCAGGCGGTAAGAATCCGGCAGGAATCGATGCAGCAATAGCAGAAGCAGCGAAGGTTCTGGCAGGACAGATCGACAAATAAATATTTTGAAAAAACTGTTGACGAATCAGAATTTTTTGTTATAATAGTTCATGTGCATGTGAGTTAATCAATTTTGTACATTATTAACCCGGTCAGTCGTGGATACGAGAGGGACTGAAGGGAGGTCAGGTGAGAGTATATGTCTAATATCATCGTTAAAGAGAATGAGACTTTAGATAGCGCTCTGCGTCGTTTCAAGAGAAGTTGCGCAAAGGCAGGTATCCAGCAGGAAATCCGCAAAAGAGAACACTACGAGAAACCCAGCGTAAAGCGTAAGAAAAAGTCTGAAGCAGCAAGAAAACGCAAATATAACTAAAGGAATGAGTCCCTGAGGGTTTTCCCCAGGGACTTTTTTTCACAATACATTCGTATTGTGAAAAAAAGTCCATCGGATGGGATCACACTGCGGCAAAATGGAAAGATGCCGCGGATGCGACCCGCCGCAGGTGAGGAATCCTGCAAGGCAGGATTCCGTTTCGCAAATTTTCACAGTACATAGGAGGACAAATGAAATTCGGATTCGGAAAGAGAATTGCCGGTTTTGTGCTGGCGGCTGCGGTAGCGGCAGGAACGTTTCTTTCAACACCGGCGACTGCCAAGGCGGCGGCACCGCTCGCGAAGGGAATTGATGTATCCAAATATCAGGGCGCGGTAAACTGGTCTGCAGTCAAAAATGCAGGCTATAGCTTTGCGTTCATAAAGGCGGGGAGCGCAAAGAGCGGTTTAGACCCGTATTATGCGGTGAATATGGCGGGAGCGACTGCAGCTGGCATGAAGGTCGGCGTCTACATTTATTCGTATGCGACAACCGTAGAGGGCGCGATGACGGAGGCTCAGTTTGCCATTGCAGCGATGGAGCCTTATTCGGTCAGCTATCCGGTCGTATATGACCTGGAGGATTCCATCCATAAAAACATGTCTCCCGATCAGCTGGCAGCGTTGACTGTGGCATTTTGCAGCACCGTACAGCAGGCAGGCTATTATCCGATGGTTTATTCCAGCAAAAACTGGATGGTCGGCAAGATCGCGGCAACCCCTTATGACAAATGGATTGCACAGTACAACACGGTATGCGAATATCCCAATCCGGCGTTCTGGCAGTATTCCAGCAGCGGTGTCGTTGCGGGCATAAACGGCAGTGTGGATGTAAACTATCAGTTCAAGGATTACTCCAACCTGATCGTTGCAAACGGCTTCGTAGACCGTGCGGGCGGCAGATATTATTATAAGAACTACAGAATGCAGTACGGCTTCATAGAGGATGGAGGTAAGCGCTACTTCATGAATGCGGACGGTACACTGTACAAAAAGGGGTGGCTTGGTGACAGCCTTAACATGATGTACATGGATACCAAGGACGGCCATATGCTGACTGATCTGGTGGAAATCGGCGGAAAGAAATATTATTTTGCTTCCAATGGCCTGATGCAGAGAGGCATGATCCCGTTAAATGGCAAGATTTATCTGTTCGGAGCAGATGGTGCAATGCAGTACGGCTTTTACAGCGACTCGACCGCAGGAACCAGATACTTTAAGACGGATGGTTCTATGGCAGCCAACGAACTTCTGACAGTCGGCACAAACAAATATTATTTCAATACAAATGGCGTGATGGCGACCGGGCTGACCAATATCGGCGGCGTGACTTATCTGTTCGGAGCAGACGGCGCAATGCAGTACGGCTGGTATACGGATGCTTCCGGCATGCGTTACTTCCAGACAAACGGCGCGATGGCAGTCAATACGACACTGGCAGTAGGCGGCGTGACCTATGTGTTTGATGCAAACGGTCTGGCAACTGCAGTGCCGGTGATCAATCCTGCAACATGGGTAACGGATCCTGCGACAGGTGTGACGATTGATACAGCTACCGGAGCAGTCGTTCCGGCAGAGACCGTTGCAGCTGCAGCTGCAGCAGCGATTGCGCAGAAATAAGCGAAAAAGGAATAATCCGGGAGCAGGGACATAAAAATAGTGGTAAAACGGATGGACGGAGTGTATGAAATGAGACAATCCTTCTGGAAAAAAGTCTTGGCAGCATGGCTGTCATTTCTGCTGATTTTTATGGCATCCCTGGTTCCGGGACTGGATGGAACAGCAGCAGAGGGGGCGGTAACGGTGTCGGCCCCTTCTGCCATTTTACTGGAAGCGCAGACCGGGACAGTGATCTTTGAAAAGGATGCAGACCGGATCTGCTCGCCTGCCAGTATTACCAAGATTATGACGCTGCTGCTGATTTTTGAAGCGCTCGGACAGGGACAGATCCATCTGACGGATGAAGTGGTGACGAGTGAACACGCGCAGTCGATGGGCGGTTCGCAGGTGTTTCTGGAAGCAGGAGAAGTGCAGACAGTGGAAACGCTGATCAAATGTATTGCGGTTGCAAGCGGCAATGACGCAGCGGTTGCGATGGCGGAATACGTCTGCGGAAGCGAAGAAGCCTTTGTTACAAAGATGAATGAAAAGGCACAATCATTGGGTATGACAAATACGCATTTTACGGACTGCTGCGGACTGACGGACGACGACAGCCACCATACAACGGCGCGGGATGTGGCGATTATGAGCCGCGAGCTGGTACAGAAATATCCAGACATCTATCAGTATACCGGAATCTGGATGGAGGATATTACCCATACGACGGCGCGGGGCAGCACGCCGTTTACACTTTCGTCCACCAACAAGCTGCTAAAGCAGTACCAGTGGGCGACGGGGCTGAAAACCGGTTCAACGGCGAAGGCGAAATATTGTCTGTCTGCAACTGCCAGAAAAGATGGGATAGACCTGATTACGGTCGTGATGACTGCACCGGATTCCAGGGCACGTTTTTTGGATGCGGCAACGCTGTTTTCTTACGGTTACAGCGTCAGCGCCCTGTACCGGGACGATAATAAAGACCAGCTTCTTCCAGTTCCCGTAAAAGGCGGACAGGAAGAAACGGTTCCGGTCGTCTATGCGTCGGAGTTTGTCTGGCTGGATACCGATGGCAACGATATTTCTATGGTTCAGAAAAGGATTTCTGTCCCAAAAGAGGCAGAGGCACCGGTCGTTGCGGGCACAAAGGCAGGCGAAGCGATTTATCGCCTGAACGGAGAGCAGATCGGTACGGTTCCCATTTTGTATGCAAGCAACGTGGAAAAGGCGTTTTACAGAGATTATGTGAAAAAAGCGGTGACAGCGTTTTTGCTGTGAGTTTTGTGGAAAGAGGCAGTAAAAGGATGCTGCAGGAGCAGATGTGGATAAAAGCCGGAATTGGCTTTACAGATTCAAAAAGAGAGGATGCCTATGTGGAAGATTCTGGTCGTTTTGTTGTGCCTGGCAGCACTTATACTGCTGGTTGTGATGATATGTGACAGCAATCGATTTGTGAAAGTTTCCTATCGAATTTCAGATCGGAGGCTGAAAAAAAACTGCAGAGTGGTTCTGCTTGCAGATCTGCACAACAAATCCTACGGCAAACACAATGAAAAGCTGCTCGCTGCGATAAAGTCCAGTAATCCGGATCTGATTCTGTGCGCAGGAGATCTGATTACCTCCCGGTCAGGGAAGTCAATGGAACATGCAAAGGAGCTTGTCAGGGCGATTTCTGCAGAGTATCCGTTTTATTATGCAAACGGCAATCACGAATACCGGATTTATCGGGAACCGCAAACCTATGGGAAAATGGGGGCATCCTATCGTGCGTTTTTAAAAGGAAACCATGTGCGGATTCTTGAAAACGGCAGCGTTTTGCTGCCGGAGTATGGAATCCGCATTACCGGTCTTGACTTGCCGCGAGAATATTATCAGAAGCTGGATCGCACAAAACTGGAATCGAAAATAATTTCCCGGATGGTCGGACATGCTGACCGAAATGATTTTCAGGTGTTACTTGCCCACAATCCGGTTTTTTTTGACGCCTATGCCGGCTGGGGCGCGGATCTGACGCTTTCCGGACATATTCACGGCGGAATTGTACGGATTCCGGGTATCGGCGGGGTGATTTCCACGTCCTATCGGCTGTTCCCGAAATATGACGGCGGTTATTATGAACAGAATCAGAAAAAGATGATTGTCAGCAGAGGGCTGGGCAGCCATACAATTCCGGTACGGCTGTTCAATCCGGCGGAGCTTGTGGTCATTGATCTGGTCACAGAAGAGTAAAAAGATTCCGATTGTCTGTCGGCAGATGGAATTTTTAAAGGCACTTACTGGAGAAAAATATGGCGCTTGAGGTCAAACTGGAAGTATTTGAGGGTCCGCTGGATCTGCTTTTACATTTGATTGAAAAAAATAAAGTCGATATTTACGATATTCCGATCGTGGAAATCACGGAACAGTATCTGGATTATATCCGTCAGATGCAGACGGAAGACATGAACGTCATGAGCGAATTTTTGCTGATGGCGGCAACCCTTCTGGACATCAAGTGTCGGATGTTGCTTCCCCGTGAGATCAATGAAGAGGGCGAGGAAGAAGATCCGAGAGCAGAGCTGGTGGAAAAGCTGCTGGAATACAAGATGTATAAGTATATGTCCTTCGAGCTGCGGGACATGGAGCTGGATGCGGCGAAGAGCTTTTACAGGGAAAAGGATGTTCCAAGAGAGGTGGAGGCGTATCGTCCGCCGCTGGATTACAACGAACTGCTCAAAGATATGACGCTGGCGAAGTTACAGGAGATTTTTGAGGGAATCCTGAAACGCCAGGAGGATAAAAAAGACCCGGTGCGCAGCAATTTTGGCAGAATCGAAAAGGATGAGGTCAGCGTAGACCAAAAAGCGGTCTATGTGGAAGATTTTATCCGGACGCATAAACGGTTTTCCTTCCGGGCACTTTTGGAAAAACAGCACAGCAAGGTCGAAGTGATCGTGACCTTTCTGGTGGTGCTGGAGCTGATGAAAACCGGAAAAATTACGGTAGAGCAGGCTTCGATCAATGATGATATGACGGTGATATCGAGGGAGGAACAAATGGCATGAAGCTGACAGAAAAGGAAGCAGCGCTGGAAGCAATTCTCTTTACGATGGGGGAAGCAGTGGAAACGAAACGACTGGCAGAAGCAATTGGCGAGACACCCGAAAAAACGCGGGAACTGTTGGAAAAATTGCGTGCAGGCTGGGAAAAGGAGCACCGGGGGGTGAACCTGATTTCGCTCGAAGATTCCTGGCAGATGTGTACCCGGTCGGAATTTTACGATTATCTGATCCGCATCGCCAAAGCTCCGAAGAAATATACGCTGACCGACACGCTGCTGGAAACTCTTTCAATCATTGCCTACAAGCAGCCGGTGACGCGCCTTGACGTCGAGAAGATCAGAGGCGTCAATTGCGACCATGCAATCAACCGTCTGGTAGAATACAATCTGGTAGAAGAGCTGGGACGGCTGGATGCGCCAGGACGCCCGCTTTTATTCGGCACGACAGAACAGTTTTTACGGTCGTTTGGCGTAGGCTCTCTGGAAGAGCTGCCGGAGCTGTCTGCCGTACAGGTAGAAGAATTCAAAGAGCAGGCAGAGCAGGAGGCGGTGCTGCAGCTGCAGACGTGATTCGCATATCACAGCTGTCCTGCGGCATATAATAGGAAGAAATCCCGGAAAGGGGAATAAGTATGCCGATCGGGAATCGAAACTGGAAGTCTGTAGGAGCACTGACGGCGCTCGTGCTGATGTTGTTTACGACTGTATCTGTACCAGAGATGACTGTGAACGCCGGAAATAGCTATGCAGCGTCCGGATCTGCCGCAGCGACCGCAGACGAACGAAAAAATGAGACAAGTTTAACCAATGAGCTGTACGCCCGTGCCGCCGTCCTGATGGACGCGGAGAACGGGCGTATTTTGTTTTCCAAAAACGGGGACGAAGTCCTGCCGATGGCGAGCACGACGAAGATCATGACATGTGTTTTGGCACTGGAAACTGGAAATCCGGAGGACGTCCTGCCGGTTTCTTCTTACGCGGCGAGACAACCGAAGGTACATATGGGCGTGCAGAAGGGCGAGCATTACCGGATGGAGGATCTCCTTTACGGGCTGATGTTGGAATCCTACAACGATGTTGCAGTGGTGATTGCAGAGTATTACGGGAGTAAGGCGGCTGGGCTTTCCATGGACTGCAGTCTGCACACAGAGGAAGAAAGCAGGAAGGCAGTGCTTACCTTTGCCCGGAAAATGAATGAAAAAGCAAAGGAAATCGGCTGTGAGAATACGTTTTTTATCACGCCGAACGGACTGGACGCAGAGCTTGAAACAGACGGCACACAAAAACAGCATTCCTGTACGGCGACAGACCTCGCTGCAATCATGCGCTACTGTGCGTTTATGTCTCCTCAAAAGGAAACGTTTCTTACAATTACGAGGACGGCTTCCCGGCAGTTTTACAGCCTGAAAAAAGCACAGGATGGAACGTTTGAAACCGGAACCAGGGCAGTCAGCGCTGCAAACCACAACGCATTTTTACAGATGATGGACGGAATGCTATCCGGGAAAACCGGATTTACCGGAAAAGCGGGATATTGCTATGTGGGCGCACTTACAAAAGGGGAAAAAAGCTTTACCATTGCGTTGCTGGCATGCGGCTGGCCAAACAATCGAACATGGAAATGGCACGATGCGAGACTGCTTTTGGAATATGGATTGGAAGCATTTGACCAAAGAAGTCTGCAGCAGCCTGACCTGCCAAAGACGCTTTTGGTGGAAAACGGACAGCTTGCGAAGGTTTCGTTAAATTGTCCAAAAAAGGAAATTCGGATGCTGCTTTCCAGAGGCGATCAGACGGATGTGCGCGTGAGCCTGCCCGGACAGTTGACTGCCCCGGTCGAAAAAGGTGAACAGGTCGGAACGGTGAGCTATCTGGTAAATGGCGCGCTTTATGAGCAATTACCTGTTACAGCGGCATTTGGGGTACCGAAAATCACCTATTGTTACTGCTTGAAAAGACTTCTTGCCCTGGTGTTGTTGTAAAAACCGCTGTAAAAGAGAAGCAATTTAAAAATAAATAAGTAGAATATTTCTAAAATATATCTGGCAGACTGCACTTTTTCGTGTTATACTTCTAAAGTACGGATCTTAACTGGTCTATTATATTACCCAATATAACATGGAGGGCTGAAAAAATGAGCAATACTTCACAAGCGAGTCAAAGAATTACAGCTTTACTCGACGAAAACAGTTTCGTTGAAATCGGCGCGAAGGTAACTGCCAGAGCTACAGATTTCAATCTGAAACAGACAAAAACCCCTTCCGACGGTGTGATCACCGGCTACGGGGTGATCGATGGCAACCTTGTGTATGTGTACAGCCAGGATGCTTCTGTTTTGGGGGGAAGCGTTGGCGAGATGCACGCCAGAAAAATTGCAGGCCTTTATGACCTGGCAAGTAAGACAGGTGCGCCGGTGATCGGACTGATTGATTCCACAGGCTTACGTTTGCAGGAAGCAACGGATGCGTTAAACGGTTTCGGTGAAATCTACCGCAAACAGGCTCTGGCATCCGGCGTGATTCCGCAGATCACAGCAGTATTTGGCAGCTGCGGCGGCGGTCTGGCACTGATTCCGGGACTGACAGACTTTACCTTTATGGAAAGCAAAAAAGCAAAGCTGTTCGTAAATTCCCCGAACGCTATGGAAGGCAGCTGGACAGAGAAGGACGATACCTCTTCTGCAAAATTCCAGAGCGAGGAAGCCGGACTGGTTGATTTCGTGGGAACAGAGGAGGAAATCCTTTCCCAGATCCGCGAGCTGGTATGCATGATCCCCGGCAATAACGAAGAAAACGACGCTTACGGCGAATGCGAGGACGATTTAAACCGTGACATCGCAGATGCTGCAGGCTATAACGGAGATACCACGATTGTCCTGTCCATGCTGGCAGATGATCAGAACTTTGTAGAAGTAAAGAGCGCTTACGGCAAGGATATGGTAACTGGCTTCCTGCGGTTAAACGGCGAGACAGTCGGCGCAGTTGCAAACCGCAGCCGCATCTATGATGAAGAAGGCAAGGAAACAGCAAACTTCGGTGAAGTCCTTTCTGCGGCGGGCTGTGAAAAGGCTGCTGATTTCGTAAACTTCTGCGACGCATTCAGCATCCCGGTTCTGTCCCTGACAGATGTTGCAGGCTATGCTGCAAGCAAATGTGAAGAGAAGAAGATCGCAAAGGCTGCTGCAAAGCTGACCTATGCATTTGCAGGCGCGACCGTTCCGAAAGTAAACGTTGTAATCGGCAAGGCTTTCGGAAGCGCTTATACCGTTATGAACTCCAAGGCAATCGGCGCAGACATTACATATGCATGGCCGGATGCGAAGATCGGCACAATGGATGCGAAGCTGGCAGCTAAGATTATCTGTGACGGTCAGGATGCTGCAGCGATCGACGCATGCGCAGCAGAGTATGAAGCACTGCAGACCAGCGCAGAGAGCGCAGCACAGAGAGGCTATGTAGATCAGATCATCGAAGCAGCAGACACCAGAAAATATGTGATCGGTGCATTCGAGATGCTGTTCACCAAACGGGAGGACGGTCCTGTCAGAAAGCACGGCACAGTCTAAGAAAGGAAGCTGTTTCATATGAAAAAATTTTTGCTGCTGTTAGGTATGGTGACCTGCCTGATCGGTACAGCCGCGTGCGGCAAAGCAGACCAGGTGCAGGAAAGCCAGCTGCAGATCGATGAAGCAAGCCTGATCAATTATTCTGATCAGGTGGTAAACGCACTGAACGAGATTGTAACCGGTGGCATGCAGGATCAGTATGCAAGCGACGCGGTTATCAGCGCCGGCATTTCCAGCTGGGAATCGGCGATGTCCGATCTGGGTGCATATAATGGAGTGACAGATCATAAAGTAGAGATTGGTTCCGACGAGGCGATTGTGGAAGCGAGCGTTTCCGGTGCGGATCATAATGCGGTTGTTACCCTGATTATCAATGACCAGGGCAGCCTGTCTTCCATCACAGTAAATGTAGAGCGTTCCATGGGTGAGCTGATGTTAAATGCAGCCCTTAACACCCTGATGGGTATGGGAACGGTATTTATTATCCTGATTCTGATCAGCTTGTTAATCGGCTGCTTCAAGTTTATCCCGCAGATTCAGGAAAAGTTTTCCAAGAAGAACAAACAGCCGGCAGCGGCACCGGTTGTTGCAGCGCCTGTTGAAGAAGAGGAAGAAACCTCAGATGAAGAGCTGATCGCAGTAATCGCAGCGGCGATTGCGGCAAGCGAAGGCAGCACATCGACAGACGGATTTGTTGTAAGAAGTATCAGACGGCGCAGCGGAAGCTGGAAAAATGCCTGAGCAAAAAGCATATTACTCACAGGAGGATTGAATCATGAAGAATTATACCATTACCGTAAACGGAAACGTATATGATGTTACAGTAGAAGAAAGCGGCGCAGCACCGGTTGCAGCACCCAAGACCGCACCTAAGGCAGCTCCGAAAGCAGCGCCCAAGGCTGCTCCGAAAGCAGCAGCTCCGGCAGGTGCAGCAGGCAGCATCCGCGTAGAAGCAGGCGCAGCCGGCAAGGTATTCAAGATTGACGCTGCGGTTGGCCAGGCTGTAAAATCCGGCGATCCGGTTGTTACCATCGAAGCAATGAAGATGGAAATCCCCGTTGTAGCTCCTAAGGACGGTACTGTGGCAAGCATCAATGTAGCAGTCGGCGACGCGATCGAAGCAGGTGCATTACTGGCAACCTTAAACTGATCCGGATTGTCCGGCCCTGATTACTGACACAGGAGGTCAACGAAATGTCTTATATTACGACTACGATGGACAACCTGATTCATCAGACTGCATTTTTCAATATGACATGGGGAAATGTAGTGATGATTCTGGTGGCATGCGTGTTCCTTTACCTGGCAATCGCCAAGGAATTCGAGCCGCTGCTGCTTGTCCCGATTGCATTTGGCATGCTGCTTGTAAATATCTACCCGGATATCATGCTGAGCTTTGAGGATTCCTCAAACGGCGTAGGCGGCCTGCTGTATTATTTCTACAAACTGGATGAATGGGCAATTCTGCCGTCCCTGATCTTCATGGGTGTCGGTGCGATGACAGACTTCGGTCCGCTGATTGCAAACCCGAAGAGCTTCCTGCTGGGAGCTGCAGCACAGTTTGGTATCTTCGCTGCATACTTCGGTGCGATTGCGATGGGCTTCAATGACAAAGCTGCAGCTGCAATCTCCATCATCGGCGGTGCAGACGGCCCTACCTCTATTTTCCTTTGCGGTAAGCTGGGACAGACCCAGCTGCTTGGACCGATCGCAGTAGCGGCATATTCCTATATGTCCCTGGTGCCGATCATTCAGCCCCCGATTATGAAGCTTCTGACCACAGAAAAAGAGCGGAAGATTAAGATGGAACAGCTCCGTCCGGTTACAAAGCTGGAGCGTATCCTGTTCCCGATCATCGTTACAATCGTTGTCTGCCTGATCCTGCCTACCACAGCTCCGCTGGTTGGTATGCTGATGTTAGGTAACCTGTTCAGAGAAAGCGGTGTGGTTCGTCAGCTGGCGGATACCGCATCCAACGCCCTGATGTACATCGTTGTAATTCTGCTCGGTACTTCCGTTGGTGCAACAACAAGTGCAGAAGCATTCTTAAACTGGGATACCATCAAGATCGTTGTGCTGGGTCTGATTGCATTCGCATTCGGTACCGCTGCAGGCGTTCTGTTCGGTAAACTGATGTGCAAGGTTACACATGGAAAGGTAAATCCGCTGATCGGCTCCGCAGGCGTATCTGCTGTGCCGATGGCAGCCCGCGTATCGCAGAAAGTTGGCGCTCAGGCAGATCCTACCAACTTCCTGCTGATGCATGCGATGGGTCCGAACGTAGCCGGCGTTATCGGTACTGCAGTAGCAGCCGGTACGTTTATGGCGATCTTCGGTGTGTTCTAAAGAATATCTGATCTGAATTTCGGAACCGACCGCGCATGCTGCAGGGCAGGATGGCGGTCAGGCTCCGCCTGTTGCCGGATACAGATGCTGTCCGGTAAAATAGAACAGTATGGAGGAAATGACAATGCCTGTACAAAAACCGATTAAAATTACGGAAACTGTACTTCGTGATGCACATCAGTCGCTGATTGCGACCAGAATGCCTACCGAGTTAATGCTTCCTATCGTAGATAAAATGGATAAAGTCGGATATCATTCCGTAGAGTGCTGGGGCGGCGCAACCTTTGATGCGTGCCTGCGTTTCTTAAAGGAAGATCCGTGGGATCGTCTGCGCAAGCTGCGTGACGGTTTCAAAAATACCAAACTGCAGATGCTGTTCCGTGGACAGAATATCCTCGGATATCGTCACTATGCAGATGATGTGGTAGAGTATTTCGTACAGAAATCTATCGCAAACGGTATTGATATCATCCGTATTTTCGACTGCTTAAACGACCTGCGCAACCTGGAATGCGCAGTAAAAGCCTGCAACAAGGAAAAAGGACACGCTCAGGTAGCTCTTTCCTATACGCTTGGCGATGCATATACTCTGGATTACTGGACCAATATCGCAAAAGAAATTGAAGATATGGGTGCAGATTCCATCTGTATCAAGGATATGGCAGGTCTGCTGCTTCCGTATAAAGCAACCGAACTGATCAGCGCCATGAAGGGTGCGACCAAGCTGCCGATCCAGCTGCATACCCACTATACCTCCGGCGTTGCAAGCATGACCTACTTAAAGGCTGTTGAAGCTGGCGTAGACGTTATCGACTGCGCAATGTCTCCGTTTGCACTGGGTACTTCCCAGCCTGCAACAGAGGTTATGGTTGAGACCTTCCGCGGCACACCTTATGACACCGGTTACGACCAGAACCTTCTGGCTGAAATCGCTGACTACTTCCGTCCTTACAGAGAAGAATGCTTAAAGTCCGGTCTGATGGATCCCAAGGTTCTTGGCGTAAACATCAAGACACTGATGTATCAGGTTCCTGGCGGTATGCTTTCCAACATGGTAAGCCAGCTGAAAGAGCAGAACGCAAGCGACAAGTACGACGATGTGCTGAAGGAAATCCCGAAGGTTCGGAAAGACTTTGGTGAGCCTCCGCTGGTTACTCCTTCTTCTCAGATTGTCGGCACACAGGCAGTCTTCAATGTCCTGATGGGCGAGCGCTACAAGATGGCAACCGACCAGACCAAGGATCTGCTTTCCGGCAAATATGGCCGCACTGTAAAGCCCTTCAATCCGGAAGTTCAGAAGAAGGTTATCGGCGACAGAGAAGTGATCACATGCCGTCCTGCAGACCTGATTCCGAACGAACTGGAGAAGATCGAATCCGAGATGAAGCAGTGGAAGCAGCAGGATGAAGATATCCTGACCTATGCACTGTTCCCTCAGGTTGCAACCGATTTCTTCAAATATCGTCTTGCACAGCAGGAAAAAGTGGATTTAAAGCAGGCTGATACAAAGAACGCCGCTTATCCGGTATAAGGATTCCATAAAAAGTACAAAGGGAAGCCATCTCTGGCTTCCCTTTTTGCCGTCTATTGACAGTCCGGCGTCCAGCCGCTAAAATGTTAAAAGAAGGTTTTTGCGTGTGAGAAACAAAAACCAGAGGGGCGAGAAGGAAACGAAAAGATGGAGAACAGACACGATATTATTTCCCGGATTAACGAGAAATATGCGGCGATGAGTAAAGGCCATAAGGCGATTGCGACTTATATTATGGAGCACTACGATCAGGCGGCTTTTATGACGGCAGCGAAACTCGGCGCAGAGCTTGGAATCAGCGAATCGACCGTAGTCCGGTTTGCAGCCGGACTGGGATATGAAGGCTATCCGCAGATGCAGCAGGCGATCGCGGCATGGGTCAAGGGAAAGTTAAATACCGTGGATGGCGTTGGCGCAAAATATGCGGGCAGCACCCAGTCTGAAATTCTGACCTCTGTTTTAAACAGCGATATCGAAAAGCTGCGGCATACGATCGATCATCTCGATCCGGCAGCATTTGAAACGGCGGTGGATCTGATCCTTTCCGCAAAACGGGTTTATATTCTCGGAATCCGCAGCTGTGAGCCGTTGGCCGGTTTTTTAAGCTTTTATCTGGGGATGATCCGGGATAACGTCATTCAGATCAAATCCACGAGCACGAGCGAAATTTTCGAACAGATGCTGCGGATCGACGAAGAGGACTGTATCATCGGAATCAGCTTTCCACGCTACTCCATGCGGACGTTAAAGGCGATGGAATTTGCAAATGACAGGAGCGCCAAGGTCATTACGATCACGGACAGCGTCCATTCTCCGATGAATTTATATTCTTCCTGCAACCTGCTTGCCAGAAGTGACATGGTTTCGATTGTAGATTCGCTCGTTGCGCCGCTTTCTGTCATCAATGCGCTCGTTGTGGCGCTCTGTATGAAAAGTCCGGAGCAGGTTCGCAAAAATCTGGAGCAGCTGGAAAATGCCTGGAATAATTATCAGGTTTATATGAATGATGAGATCAATTTTATCAATGAGGATTCGGTTCTGACAGAATCTTTTTTAAATCCGAAGGAGACGGAAGATTGAAAAAAAATATCGCGGTAATCGGCGGCGGGGCAGCCGGAATGATGGCGGCTTATGCGGCGGCAAAATCCGGCGCTCAGGTGACGCTTTATGAAAAAAATGAAAAACTGGGCAAGAAAATCTATATTACCGGAAAAGGGCGCTGCAATGTGACAAATGACTGCAGCAGGGACGTCTTTTTCGATCAGGTTGTAACGAATCCGAAGTTTTTATACAGCGCGTTTGAAACGTTTGATAATCAGGCGGTGATGCTCCTTTTGGAGCAGGCGGGGTGTCCATTGAAAACGGAACGCGGCAACCGCGTGTTCCCGGTATCCGACCATTCTTCGGACGTGATCCGCGCGTTGGAGCGCCTGCTGCAGAGAGAGGGCGTGAAGGTCCATCTGCACAGCAGCGTGAAGCGGGTTCTGGAAGAGGACGGGCAAGCAGTCGGTCTGGAGCTTTCCGATGGGAAAAGGATACAGGCAGACAGCGTGATTGTGGCGACGGGCGGTCTGTCCTATCCGTCTACCGGTTCGACCGGAGACGGCTATCGGTGGGCGGAAGCAACCGGACATAAGGTTGTGGCATGCACGCCGTCATTGGTGCCGTTTGTGACGGAAGATACCTGGTGTGCAAAGCTGCAGGGACTTGCATTAAAAAACGTCAACCTGGCGCTTTACTTCGATGGAAAGGAAATTTATCAGGGCTTCGGGGAAATGCTGTTTACGCACTTTGGCGTGAGCGGACCGCTGGTGTTGTCCGCGAGCAGCTACTACAGCGCGCAGCTTGCAAAATGGACGAAAAAAAACGAAAAGAAAAAACTTTCGCGTCCGGAATGTCGGATAGAATTGAATTTAAAGCCTGCACTGACTGCAGAGCAGCTGGATAAACGGCTTTTGCGGGAATTTGACAGTCAGAAAAATAAAAATTTCGGGAATGCGATAGACGGGCTGTTCCCGGCACGCCTGATTCCGGTCATGCTGGAATTATCCGGAATCGAACCGGAAAAAAAGGTACATGAAATCACGAAACAGGAACGGCAGAAATTTGCGGCGCTGATCCGGAAGCTGCCGATGACAGTGGAGAAAACCGGGGAGTTTGCCGAAGCAATTATCACGCGCGGCGGCGTCTATGTAAAGGATGTCAACCCGTCCACGATGGAATCCAAACGCCTGCCGGGACTGTATTTTGCAGGCGAGGTGCTGGATGTGGATGCGCTGACCGGCGGATTTAATTTACAGGTCGCGTGGTCGACCGGCTACCTTGCCGGGACGAGCGCGGCAGGCAGCAATAAAGGAGAATAAAATGGGATACAGCATTGCAATTGACGGACCTGCAGGAGCAGGGAAAAGTACAATCGCCAAAAAGGTGGCGGCAAAGAAAGGCTGCTGCTATGTGGACACAGGCGCAATTTACCGCGCAATGGCATATTTTTTGCTGGAAAACGGCGTAAAAGGGGAAGAAACCGACCGAATCGCAAAAAAATGTCAGGAGGCGAACATCCGGGTCGCATATGAGGCAGGCGAACAGCAGGTATTTTTAAACGGAGAAAATGTAAACAGTAAAATCCGTACCGAAGAAGTCGGACAGATGGCGTCTAAGAGCGCGGCTGTGCCGCAGGTGAGAAGCTGGCTGATCGATCTGCAGCGCGATCTGGCGGTGACGCAGGATGTGATTATGGACGGCAGAGACATTGGAACATGCGTTCTTCCGCAGGCGACAGTCAAAATTTATCTGACCGCATCGGCGGATGTACGCGCAAAGCGCCGTTATGACGAATACTGTGCAAAGGGCATGGACTGCGATTATGAAGAGATTTTAAATACCGTCAAAAAACGGGATATGCAGGATATGACGAGGGCGATCGCGCCGTTAAAGCAGGCGGACGACGCAGTGCTTCTGGATACCTCCGATCTTTCGATCGAAGAGGTTGTTGACCGGATTCTGGAAATCTGCGCGGAAAAAGGCTGCTGAGAATCAGGAGCGAGGAAGAGATGGAAAAATAAAATTTTTGAATCGCGGGATTTGTGTTTGCGTACACTTGACACAAACTCGACATGCGCAAAAAAGTGTGCGCAGAAATGAGGAAAAAATGGAAGTTTTGCTTGCAAAAAGCGCAGGCTTTTGCTTTGGTGTAAAGCGTGCGGTAGACCGGGTGTACGAGCTGGCGCAGACCAGCGCAAAAATATACACTTATGGCCCGATCATCCACAATGAAGAGGTGGTCGGTGATCTTGAAAAAAAAGGCGTTTCTGTAATTGAGACAAAAGAAGAGCTCAGACAGATCAAAGAGGGCGTGATCGTGATTCGCTCCCACGGTGTAGCAAAGGAAATTTACGACCAGATCGAGCAGCAGGGGCTGGAATGCGTGGATGCGACCTGTCCGTTTGTCAAGCGAATTCATAATATCGTCGAAAAAGAGAGTGCAAACGGAAAACAGATTTTGATTATCGGCAACGCAGGACACCCGGAAGTAGAGGGAATTATGGGGTGGTCAAGTACCCCTGCGATGGTGGCGGAGTGTGCCGAAGAAATCGAACAGATCCACTGTAATCCCGATCAGCCGGTTTGTATTGTGTCGCAGACGACATTTAACTACAATAAATTTCAAGAACTTGTTGAAATTTTCGAAAAAAAAGGTTATGATATTAGTGTTGTGAATACGATCTGTAACGCAACCGAGGAAAGACAGACCGAGGCAAAAGAAATCGCTGCCAAAGTTGATGCAATGATAATAATAGGTGGCAGGCACAGTTCCAATACCAGGAAACTGTACGAGATATGCAGTCGGGAGTGTGCAGATACCTATTTTATACAGACACTGGATGACTTGCATTTAGATCTACCTAAATCTGTCCGACTAGTGGGTATTACAGCCGGGGCATCTACCCCGAACAAAATTATCGAGGAGGTTCAAAATTATGTCCGAATTAACTTTTGAACAGATGCTTGATGCATCACTGAAAACAATACATGCAGGAGAGGTAGTTGAAGGTACAGTCATTGATGTGAAGCCTGAAGAAGCCGTACTGAACATCGGATGCAAATCTGACGGCATTCTGACCAGAAACGAATATTCTAATGACTCCAATCTGGATTTGACAACTGTCGTAAAACCTGGTGACACGATGGAAGTTAAGGTACTGAAAGTCAATGACGGTGAGGGACAGGTTCTGCTGACCTACAAGAGACTTGCTGCTGACAGAGGCAACAAGAGAATCGAAGAAGCCTTCAACAACCATGAAGTTCTGAAAGCAAAAGTAACACAGGTACTGGATGGCGGTCTGATTGTTGTTGTAGATGAAGTTCGTATCTTCATCCCCGCAAGTCTTGTTTCCGATACCTATGAGAAAGATCTGACGAAGTATGCAGATCAGGAGATCGAATTCGTTATCAGCGAGTACAATCCTAAGAGAAGAAGATATATCGGCGATCGCAAGCAGCTGATTGTTGCCAAGAAGGCAGAACAGCAGGCTGCATTGTTCGCAAGAATCCATGAAGGTGACGTTGTAGAAGGCGTTGTAAAGAACGTTACCGATTTCGGTGCATTCGTAGATCTGGGCGGCGCAGATGGTCTGCTTCATATCTCCGAGATGTCCTGGGGACGTATTGAGCATCCTAAGAAAGTCTTCAAGGTTGGCGAAAAACTGAAGGTCCTGATCAAAGAGATCAACGGCAGCAAGATTGCTCTGAGCCTGAAATTCGAAGATCAGAACCCTTGGAAAGATGCAGCAACCAAGTACGCAATCGGCAATGTTGTAACCGGTAAGGTTGCAAGAATGACTGATTTCGGCGCATTCGTTGAGCTGGAATCCGGCATTGATGCGCTGCTTCATGTTTCCCAGATCGCAAAAGAGCATATTGAGAAGCCCTCTGATGTTCTGCAGGTAGGCGAAGAGATTACCGCAAAGGTAGTTGACTTCAACGAAGCGGACAAGAAGATCAGCCTGAGCATCAAAGCGCTGCATGCTCCTGAGAAGAAGGAAGAGCAGCGCACTCGGCGCAAGGGTAGATGGTTGCTAAAGCAACCGCGCCTCGGCGCGAGAATGTGCCAAGGCACATTCTTTTTTATGATTCATGACAATAGAATGCTCGCAGAGCGTGCATTCTATTGTTGATTGGATTTCTTACCAACCTATTTCTTTGTTTTCACCAGTGCGCGCAGCAGCCCGGACAGATACTCTTTCTGGACAGATGCGTCGGAATTTAACAAGTCGTCGGCGAGCAGGAAACACTGGCGGTCTTTATGGTTTTCCCGAAATAACGGCAGCTCGTCCGGCGCAGAGAAGCAGGGAAGAAACTGTCCTTCTTTTTTGGTATAACAGGTTGCGGCTGTCGCGGGCATGCGTTGCGATTTATCGACGTAAACGGCGACGGATTTGTGAATTGCGGTATCTTCTGCAGGTAGGTAGGAATAGTTTTTATAGTCTGGATAAAAATGCTTTAAAACGCCATCATAGACCGGCAGGCGCAGCAGCACAGTCCGTTCCCTGCCTGCGAGGAAGCAGTTTTTTAAAACAGTGCCGGAGCCATGCAGGGACAAAGAAACCGGAAGAGGGATATCTGTCTGCAGGGTAAAGACTGCATTGGTCCGCGCTTTTCCAAAAGCGTCCTCGGTATGCTCGAGAGAAAGGGTGACCGGAGAAAAGCCCTGTTCTTCGAAAAATAGCGGGATTGCCATCACGCGGTAAAGGGTGGTCATTCCCTCGAGGTCTTCACGGTTGTGTAAAAGCAGGATGTCGAGAAGCTCTTTTGTAGGCTGTCTGGCGTAGGAATGATACAGCTCGATCAGCTCGCCGCCGTTAAAATGGTCTTCCCGATGGATGCCGATAAACTCCTCCAGCTGCTTCTGGCGACATCCCGGCAGGTGCAGGAGGTTTTTATAAGGGCTTATTTTTTTGTAGATGTCGTGCTGGACGGACGCCGGGACAAAAGAAAGCCCGAATTTTTTCGCGCGGGTCTGCAGAAACGGAACATCGAAGGTTGTTCCGTTAAAATGTACCATGACCGGAAAGGAGGCGGAAAAGGAAAAAAACTGCTGCAAAACATCCGCTTCATCATCGGGCGTCTCCGCAAAAAACTGCCGGGTTTCCCAGCCGTTTGTGGTCAGATAAGCGCAGCCGATCAGATAGACGCAGGCGCTGCGCGCGGAAAATCCGGTGGTTTCGATATCGAAAAATAAAATGTCCTGAGGGGCTTCAAAAAAAGAAGCCAGCTCTTTCGTTGTATCGGATAAAATAGGGTTTTTTAAAGTTTTCATAACCGTATGATAGCATATTTTTGAAATTTCCTGTAGTATTTTGGCTAAAAAAATAGTATGATACAAGATGGAATATATGTATACAATGTACATATTCAGAAACAAAAAAGAAAAGGAAGGATGATTGGCGAATGGCTAAGTTGACATTTATGGGCGGCATTCATCCCTATGATGGGAAGGATCTGTCGAAGGATAAGCCCATGAAGGCAGTTCTGCCAAAGGGTGACCTGGTATATCCGCTGTCCCAGCATATCGGTGCGCCTGCAGTGCCTGTCGTGGCAAAGGGAGACCATGTACTGACAGGACAGAAGATTGCGGAAGCCCAGGGCTTTGTATCGGCACCGATTTATGCGACGGTTTCCGGTACAGTTAAGGCGATCGAGCCACACCGCGTCGTAACCGGTGACAATGTAATGAGCATTGTGATTGAGGACGACCATTTATATGAAGAAGCAGAGTTTGTTCCTGCAGACCTGGAGACGTTAAGCCGGGAGGAAATTATCGGAAGAGTGAAAGAAGCCGGCATCGTCGGCATGGGCGGCGCAGGTTTCCCGACGCATGTAAAACTGAGTCCGAAAAACCCGGACAGCATTACAGATGTCATCGTAAACTGTGCAGAATGCGAACCCTACCTGACCTCTGACTACAGAAGAATGGTGGAGGAGCCGGAAAAGCTGATTGCCGGTTTGAAGGTAATGCTGAAGCTGTTCCCGAACGCAAAGGGAACGCTGGCAGTAGAAGATAATAAACCGGATGCAATTGCACTGTTAAAGAAGCTGACAAAGGATGAAACGGATATTTCCGTGGCTGCCTTACATACAAAATACCCGCAGGGCTCGGAGCGCCATCTGATTTATGCGGTGACAGGACGTGCGATCAATTCCTCCATGCTTCCTGCAGATGCGGGGTGTATCGTAGACAATGTTGATACGGTTGTTGCGATCAATCAGGCTGTGCGCGAAGGGAAACCGCTGATGCACCGTATCGTAACGGTAACGGGAGATGCAGTTGCAAACTCTCAGAACTTTATTGTCCGGATTGGTACCAATTACAACGAGCTGATCGAGGAAGCGGGTGGTTTTGTACAGGAACCTGCTAAGATTATTTCCGGTGGTCCGATGATGGGCTTTGGTATTTTTGATTTAAACGTGCCGACAACCAAGACATCCTCCGCACTGCTGTGCCTGACCCATGACGATGTTGCAGATTCACAGCCGTCGGCGTGTATCAACTGCGGACGCTGTGTAGAAGTCTGTCCCGGCAGAGTTGTGCCCAAGCTCCTTGCAGACTATGCAGAACGTCATGATCTCGAAAGATTTGAAGCCTGTAACGGTCTGGAATGCTGCGAATGCGGATGCTGCAGCTATGTCTGCCCGGCAAAGCGTCCTCTGACACAGGCGATCAAATCCGCGAGAAAGATGGTTCTGGCGGAGAAAAAGAAAAAACAGCAGGAGGCGAAGAAATGAGCGATTTACGCAATGTATCCTCCAACCCCCATATCCGGGCGAAGGATACCACTTCCCGGATTATGCTGACAGTAGTTATCGCACTGCTTCTGCCTGCATTTTTTGGCATTTACAATTTTGGCTTCCGGGCACTGGTTCTGATCCTGATCAGTATCGCAACCTGTGTTCTGACCGAATATATCTATGAAAAACTGATGAAAAAACCCATCACGATCGGCGATTTCTCAGCAGTCGTAACCGGATTGTTACTGGCATTAAACCTGCCTGTATCCGTTCCTTTCTGGATTCCGGTTGTCGGCGGCGTGTTTGCAATCCTGGTGGTAAAGATGCTGTTCGGTGGACTGGGACAGAACTTCATGAACCCGGCGCTGGCAGGCAGATGCTTTCTGCTGATTTCCTTTACCTCCCTGATGACGAATTTTAACTGCGATGCCTATACTGGTGCGACGCCTCTGGCAAGTCTGAAAGCAGGAGAAAGCGTCAACGTTCTGAACATGATTCTGGGACGCACGGCTGGTACGATCGGTGAGACCTCCGTGATTGCGATCGTTTTGGGCGCCTGTGTTCTGATCGTTGCAGGTGTAATCGACCTGCGCGTACCGGGCAGCTATATCGCTTCCTTTGCCGTTTTTGTCCTGCTGTTTGCAGCCCTTAGCGGAATTGCAATTAGCCCGGCATATCTGTCCGCACAGCTGGCAGGCGGTGGTCTGATGCTCGGTGCATTCTTTATGGCGACGGATTATGTAACCCGTCCTGTCACCAAAAAAGGACAGTACATTTACGGTGTGATTCTCGGTTTTCTGACCGCGATCTTCCGTATTTTCGGCGCGAGCGCAGAGGGTGTATCCTATGCAATTATTCTGGGCAACCTTCTGGTTCCGTTGATTGAGCGTTATACGATGCCGAAAGCATTCGGAAAAGGAGGAGAGCGGTCATGAAGAGCATGCTGAAAGATGCGGGCATTCTGTTCGCAATCACCCTGGTAGCCGGATTGCTGCTGGGTTGTGTTTATCAGATAACAAAAGAGCCCATCGCACGTCAGGAGGCGCTGGCACAGGAAAATGCGTGTCGTGAAGTCTTTTCTGATGCGGAAAGCTTTGAAGCTGTGACAGATTTTACAGAAGAAGCTGCACAGACTGTGCTCAATGAGGGCGGCTACAGCGCAGCCAGTGTCAATGCCTGTCAGGAGGCAAAGGATGCGTCTGGAACAGTACTTGGTTATGTGCTGACGGTGACAACCCATGAGGGCTACGGCGGAGATATCCAGTTTACCGTTGGCGTGCGCAATGACGGCACATTAAACGGGATTTCTCTGCTGTCTATTTCCGAAACAGCAGGTCTTGGCATGCAGGCGGGAGACGTTCTGGTTCCCCAGTTTGCAGATAAAAATGCCTATCCGTATGTATACACTAAAACCGGTTCGACAGCAGACAATGAAATTGATGCCATTTCCGGCGCTACGATCACAACCAATGCTGTGACCAATGGAGTCAACGCTGGTGTGTACTATTTCCAGACCATGCTGCAGCAAGGTGCAGGGGAAGGAGCAGCAAATGAGTAAGAAAAATACGCCTGCAGAGCGGCTTTATAACGGTATTGTTAAAGAAAACCCGACGTTTGTTTTGACGCTGGGTATGTGTCCGACCCTGGCGGTTACGACCAGCGCAGTCAACGGTCTGGGCATGGGCCTGACTACGATGGTAGTCCTTGCACTGTGTAACCTGATCATTTCCGCACTGCGCAAGATTATTCCCGATAAGGTGAGAATTCCTGCGTTCATCGTCATCGCTGCGTCTCTGGTTACGATGATGCAGCTTCTGCTGCAGGGCTTTATTCCGTCCCTGTATGATTCGCTGGGTATTTATATTCCGCTGATTGTCGTAAACTGTATCATCCTGGGCAGAGCGGAATCCTATGCGTCCAGAAACCCGGTGCTCCCTTCTTTGTTCGATGGCATCGGTATGGGACTTGGATTTTCCGTTGCGCTGACCTGTATCGGTGCAGTCCGTGAAATCCTCGGCGCAGGAGAGCTGTTCGGCTTCCGCGTGATGCCTCAGTCCTACGTTCCGTTTTCGATCTTCGTTATGGCGCCCGGCGCATTCTTTGTGCTGGCATTTCTGACTGCTGCCCAGAACAAGATCAAGATAAACGGTGAGAAAAAAGGAAAAGATATGAGCAAAATCCAGTCTGGCTGCTCGGATGACTGTTTGAACTGTGGCGTTTCCGGCTGCTGCGGTCACAGCTTTTACGGCGCTTCGGATCCGGCTGCTCAGACAAAGAAGGAGGAAGGCTGAACATGATGGAACAGATCCAGCAGTTATTGTTGATCCTGATCAGCTCTGCGCTGGTCAGCAACGTAGTATTGAGCCAGTTTCTGGGACTGTGTCCGTTTCTGGGCGTATCCAAAAAAGTAGAAACTGCAGCGGGAATGGGAACCGCCGTTATTTTTGTCATTACGCTTTCTTCCGGTGTGGCGGGAGCAATTTACAAATTTATTCTGACGCCTTTGAACATCCAGTATCTGCAGACGATCGTATTTATCCTCGTCATTGCGGCGCTGGTACAGTTCGTAGAAATGTTCCTCAAAAAATATATGAAATCGCTGTATGAGGCGCTCGGCGTTTATCTGCCGCTGATTACGACCAACTGCGCGGTGCTCGGTGTTGCGCTGACCAACGTGCAGAAGGAGTACGGCATCTTTACCGGCATGGTAAATGGCTTTGCGACAGCGCTTGGTTTCACGATTTCCATTGTCATTCTTGCGGGCATCCGTGAGAAACTGGAATACAACGATTATCCGGAATCCTTTAAGGGAATGCCGATGGTTCTCGTCACAGCAGGACTGATGGCAATCGCTTTCTGTGGATTTTCCGGACTGTTATAGGAGGCGGAGAATGGTAAGCGGTATCCTGATTGCAATGGCAGTGGTAGGAGCGGTTGGTCTGTTTATCGGCCTGTTTCTGGGCATTGCCGGAATCAAATTTAAAGTAGAAGTAGATGAACGGGAAGAGGCTGTTTTGTCAGCCCTTCCGGGAAATAACTGCGGCGGCTGCGGTTATGCGGGCTGTGCAAATCTGGCGGCAGCAATTGCCAAAGGGGAAGCGCCGGTCAATGCCTGTCCGGTGGGCGGTGAGCCGGTTGGAAAAGAGATCGCAAAGATTATGGGCGTAGAAGCGGGAAAAGAGACGAAAAAGGTTGCATTTGTAGCCTGTCAGGGAACCTGCGATAAGGCGAAGACAGATTATGAGTATCATGGAATCGCTGACTGTGCGATGCTTTCCTTTGTCCCGAACGGCGGTCCGAAATCCTGTGATTATGGTTGTACCGGTTTCGGTAACTGCGTAAAGGCATGTCCCTTTGATGCAATCCATGTCGTAGACGGCGTGGCGGTTGTCGATAAAGAAGCCTGCAAGGCATGTGGAAAATGTGTCGTAGCATGTCCGAAGCACCTGATTTCGCTGGTTCCTTACGATGCAAAGTATCTGGTGGCATGCAGCTCCAAGGCAAAAGGTCCTGTGACGATGAAGGAGTGCAGCGCAGGTTGTATCGGCTGTACACTCTGTCAAAGAAACTGCCCGGTTGGCGCAGCGAAAGTGACGGACTTCCTCGCAAAGATTGATCCTGAAACCTGTAAGGGCTGCGGAATCTGCGCAGAGAAATGTCCAAAGAAAGTGATTGTGAAGCACTGATTGTTTGCGCCTGCGGAGAAGGTTTCGCCGCAGAGCGTTTGGAACAAAAACGCTCCGCGCGGATCGCACTGCGGCGGAATGGTAGAATGTCGCTTACGCGACCCGCCGCAGGCGGAGAATCCTGCTTCGCAGGATTCTTTCTTAGCGGTTATGATTGCGGGAATCCTTCCGTGCGGTAAATTGTGCCATCGCTTAAAAGGAATAGTGCTTCAATATCCGGCAGGGAGTCAATCAGCTCCCTGCCTTTTTCGTATCCAAGTAAGAAGCAGGACGTGCTGAGGGCGTCTCCGTCCGTGGAGGAATCGGAGAGGATCGTGACGCTGCTCAAACCTGTGTCGGCTGGATAACCGGTGCGAGGGTCTAGAATATGATGATACAGGACTCCGTTTTCCCGAAAGCAACGCTCATAATTTCCGGAAGAGACGAGGGACTGGTCTTTTAACGCGACGATATCGACCAGCTCGTTTGTTTCAGAAAACGGCTTTTTGATGCCGGTACGAAATGCTGTGCCATCCGGCTTTTGCCCGACAGCCAGGACGTTTCCGCCAAGATTGATCAGGGCACTTGTGATATTTTTTTGGAGGAAAAATGCTTTCAGGCGGTCTGCGATCGCACCCTTTGCCAGAAATCCGAGGTCAAGCTGTGCATCCGGGTCGGCGAGGGTAACCGTATTGCCGTCGATCCGGATATTGTGGTAATCGATGTGAGGGAGCAGGGCATTGATCTGGGACTGCTTTGGGACAGGACCTGCCGGGTCTCCGGAAAAGTTCCAGAGCTGGGAAATCGGCGTGATTGTCGGATCGATCAGACCGTTTGTTTTTTCAGACCAGTATAACGCTGTCTGCAGCAGAGAGGCAGTTTCAGAATCGACAGTGACAGGCTGTCCATTCGCATGGTTAATATTCCAGATATCACTGCCTTCTTTGGTGTAGCTCAACAGATTTTCATAGTGCCCGCAGAGTTCAAATGCCTCGTTCAGGACGGCTTCTGCATCGTTTCCATAGCATGTCAGGGAAATCACGGTGTCAAAATAGAAGCCGGTTTTGGAAAACGGCTGCGCAGAAGATGCGCTGCAGCCGGTCAGGGATAATGACAGGGTGAAGCACAGCAGGAGAGCGATCGGTGCGAATAGTTTTTTAAATATAATCATAGATAGAAATCCTTTCAGGTCAAGATAAAATACTGGATTGCTTTCACACGGATGCAATTCTAAAAACATGCGTAATTCGTTCCTATTTTGCCCCAGTATTCCTCCATCCTACCATAAAATGAAGTTTCTGTCGCAGTTTGTCTGTGAAAAAAGTGATTTTTTTCAGACTGGCTGTATAGACTTTTAGAAGGCGTACAGCCGGGAACGGGGATGGAAATGGAAAAAAACAGCACTTTAAAATATGGTATATGGCTGACCGGGGCGTCCATGATGTTTGTATCTGCATGGTTTTGCGTCCGGCTGACCGGAACGGTAGGAGAAATGGGACGGTATCTGGACAGCATGGACAGCGTCGTCTGCATGGAGGAACTTTTGGATTATGAAAAAGAAGAAAACGGGCGGACCATGGAGGAAAACGATCTGGCAGAGCCGACGCTGCAGGTGAGGATGCTGGAACGGGAGGATAGTGCAGCAGCTGTTTCAGACAGCACACAGCTTTCTATCAGCAGCGCGGATTATCAGGTGCTTTTGAAAATCGTGGAGGCAGAAGCCGGATCGGAGGATTTAAACGGCAGGATTTTGGTTGCAAACGTCGTCTTAAACCGGGTAAAGAGCGAGTTGTTCCCGGATTGTGTGACAGATGTGGTGTATCAGCACAGCAACGGTGTTTATCAGTTTTCCCCGGTAAAAAACGGAACGATCGACACTGTTTCGATCAGTGAGGAAACGAAACAGGCGGTAGAGCTGGCGCTGGATGGAACGGATTTGTCAAAAGGGGCGCTGTATTTTGCTGCGCGGAATGCGGCGAATGAAAAAAATATGCGCTGGTTTGATACACATCTGGTCAGATTGTTTGCGCATGGCGGACATGAGTTCTTTGGATAAAGACAAAAAATCGGAAAAGGTATTGTCCTGTCAGAAAACCTGTGATAAAATTGAGCGAAACGGACAGAAAAAAGAAACGAAGCTGTACAACCGCAGCAGAAACAGGAGGAAGCATGGAAGTTTTGTATAGAAGTACGAGAGGAAATGAAGAGAGCGTGTCGGCATCTAAAGCAATTCTGGAAGGTCTTGCATCGGACGGTGGTCTGTTTGTGCCCCAGGCGCTGCCTTCTTTTGATAAAACGCTGGACGAGTTTGCACAGATGGATTATCGACAGACCGCATATGAAGTGATGAAGCTTTTGCTGACGGATTTTACAGAGGAAGAGCTTCGTTATTGTATCGACAAGGCGTACGACGGTAAGTTCGATACGGAGGCAATCGCCCCGCTGGCAGAAGTGAAAAATGCGTGGTATCTGGAACTGTTCCACGGTCCGACGATCGCGTTTAAGGATATGGCACTTTCGATTCTGCCGTACCTGATGACGACTGCGGCGAAGAAAAATCAGATCAAAAATGAAATCGTAATTCTGACGGCGACCTCCGGAGATACCGGAAAGGCGGCTCTGGCAGGTTTTGCGGATGTGCCCGGCACGAGAATTATGGTCTTTTATCCCAAGGACGGTGTCAGCCCGATTCAGGAAAAACAGATGGTCACCCAGACCGGCACAAACACCCGCGTGATCGGTATCCACGGAAATTTCGACGACGCTCAGTCCGGCGTCAAGAAGCTGTTTGCAGATAAAGAGCTTGCAGCATGGATGGAAGAAAGAGGATATCAGTTCTCTTCTGCAAACTCCATTAACATCGGACGTCTGGTTCCCCAGATCGTTTATTATGTTTATGCATATGCACAGCTTGTAAAAGAAGGACGTATCAAAGCAGGCGAGGAGATCAATGTTACTGTTCCGACCGGAAACTTCGGCAACATTTTGGCTGCCTATTATGCAAAAAATATGGGACTGCCGATCAAAAAGCTGATCTGTGCGTCCAATGACAATAAAGTATTATATGATTTTTTCCGTACAGGTGCTTATGACAGAAATCGTGATTTTATCCTTACAACGTCCCCGTCGATGGATATTCTGATTTCGAGCAATCTGGAACGGCTGATTTATCGGATTGCAGGAGAGGATGCTGCATGCAACGCATCCCTGATGGCAGCGCTTGCAGGTGATGGCAAATATGAAATCACTGCAGAGATGAAAGAAAAGCTCGGTGATTTTTACGGAAATTATGCGACGCAGGAGGAATGCGCGGCGCAAATCCGCAGCCTGTACGAAGATACCGACTATGTGCTCGATCCGCATACCGCAGTTGCAGCAGCGGTTTACAACAAATATAAAGAAGAAACCGGCGACACGACAAAAACTGTGATCGCATCTACTGCAAGTCCGTATAAATTCACCAGAACCGTTATGAGTGCTATGGATGAAAAATATGCAGATATGGATGATTTTGCCCTGACGGAAGAATTGGAAAAGATCAGTGGAGTGAAGATTCCGGATGCGATCACAAAAATCCGCAACGCACCGGTGCTCCATAACATCCAGTGCGAAAAAGATGGCATGAAACAGGCAGTGATGGAGTTTTTGGAAAAACAATAGAATGCGCGCTCTGCGAGCTTTCCAATGTCATAAATCACAAAGAGATGGATGATAGAAATGACGGAGAACCTGATGGTTCTCCGTTTTTTGTGTGCCCGGCAAAGGGGGCGGCAGCATTCTTTGCTGTCGCCCCTTGATTACACAATTGTAAAAACGTGCGCGCTGTTATTTTCTTTCCGACAGCTCCACATAAGGCTGATCGGTGCAGAGCGTCTTATACGCAGGGCGGATGATCTTGCTGTTGGTGGCAAGCTCTTCCATGCGGTGCGCGCTCCAGCCGACCATACGCGCGATGGCGAAGATCGGGGTGTAGAGCTCCATCGGCAGTCCAAGCATCTTGTATACAAAGCCGGAATAGAAGTCGACGTTGACGCTGACGCCCTTGTACATCTGACGTTCTTTGGCGATGACTGCAGGGGCGAGACGCTCTACACTGTTATAAAGCTCGAATTCATCATGCAGTCCCTTTTCTTCGGAAAGGCGTTCTACGAAGCCCTTGAAGATGACAGCACGCGGGTCAGATTTGGAGTAAACCGCATGGCCGACGCCGTAGATCAGACCGGCATGGTCGAATGCGTCCTTGTTGAGCAGGCGTGCGAGGTAACGGCTGATTTCTTCATCGTCTTTCCAGTCGTGTACTTCTTCTTTCATTTCCTCGAACATCTTGACAACCTTGATATTTGCGCCGCCGTGGCGGGGGCCCTTTAAGGAGCCAATTGCCGCTGCGATAACAGAATAGGTATCGGACAGGGAGGAGGTGACAACTCTGGTGGTAAAGGATGAGTTATTACCACCGCCATGCTCCATATGCAGAATCAGCGCGATATCGAGGATTTTTGCTTCCAAAGGGGTGTAACTGCTGTCAGGGCGCAGGATATGTAAAATATTTTCCGCCATGGAGAGCGTCTGGGAAGGCTGGTGGATATACAGGCTGTTGCCGTCATGATAGTGGCTGTAGGCCTGGTAGCCGTAGATGGACAGCATCGGACAGAGGCTGATGAGCTGCAGGCACTGACGCAGGACGTTTGGCAGGGAAACATCGTCGGCACGGTCGTCGTAGGAATACAGGGTCAGAACGCTGCGGGCGAGGGTATTCATCATATCCTTACTGGGGGCTTTCATGATAATATCGCGGACAAAGCTGGTGGGCAGGCTTCGATAGGAATTGAGCAGTCGGGAAAAGGATTCCAGCTCCTCCTTGTTAGGAAGCTTGTTAAACAGCAGCAGATAAGTTACCTCATCGAAGCCGAAACGGTTGTCTTTGCTAAAGCCGCGCACGAGATCTTCCACGTTGTAGCCGCGGTAAAACAGCTGTCCATGTGCGGGAACAGCTTCGCCGTTTACGATTTTTGTGGCGCGCACGTCAGAAATATTGGTGAGCCCTGCGAGGACGCCTTTGCCGTTTAAATCCCGCAGACCGCGTTTGACGTCGTACTGTGTGTAGAGCTCAGGCGCAATGGAGCCTGCCTGCTCACTCATTTTTGCAAGCGCAAGGATTTCGGATGTAATATCGGAAAAATTATTCGTAACCTGAAGTTCCATGGAAATACCGCCTTTCTGAAAATAATATATGGCTGTACCGATGCAAAAGAAAAAGGATGCTTGCTGTGCAAAGGACAGCCGGAACATACATAGAAATGAGGATATGTCTGAAAATAGACATGACAGCTGAAATTCGTCGAATACCATTATGCTTTTGTACCGGAATTTGCTGATTTTATGGTAAATTATAGCACGAGTACAGGAACAGAAACAAGAAAAAAACAAAAAGTTTAGAATAAGTTTACAATTTTGAGTACAGTTCACTCGTACATTTTTGTAAGCAAAAATGAGCTGCGAAGCAGCGGAGAGCGTCGAGGACGCGTTTTGCGAATGGCGCGGGTGAACTGTAATCGAGTTTAAAATCAATGAAAAGTGCCTTAAAAAATCTTATGACAAGTTCTTGCGCGGTATGTGCAGTTGTGATAGATTTTTGGTAGTGCCAAAATCTCCGGCACATGGAGGAAATACAAATGGTCAATCAGAAGATACAGGATCGTCTGGCAGCGCTGCGGGCGGTCATGAAGGAAAACGGCGTAGACTGGTACATGGTTCCCACAGCGGATTTTCACAATTCGGAATATGTGGACGCTTATTTTAAGGTAAGAGAATATTTATGCAACTTTTCCGGATCAAACGGAACGCTGATCGTCGGAATGGACGAAGCTGGTCTGTGGACGGATGGCAGATATTTTATCCAGGCGGAGCGGGAGCTTACAGGAACCGGAGTTACTTTATACCGGATGCTGGAGGACAACGTTCCGACGAAGGAAGAATTTTTACAGCAGAAGATGGAAAACGGTCAAACACTTGGCTTTGATGGTCGTGTCGTCGATACGAGATTTGGTCTGAAGCTGGAAAAAGACCTGGCGGACAAGCAGATTAAAATCGTGTATGGCAAAGATCTCGCAGATGAAGTCTGGACGGACAGACCGGCACTTCCGTGCCATCCGGTTCTGGTTCCGGACGAGGCGCTGTTTGGACAGAATGTTTCCGAAAAGCTGGCTGCAGTTCGTAAAGATATGGCAGCACACGGCGCGTCCGGTCTGTTTTTGAGCAAGCTGGACGATCTGATGTGGCTGTTGAATATCCGCGGCGCGGATGTGGAATGCAATCCGGTTGCATTGTCCTATGCGTATCTGACACAGGATGAGTGCCATTTCTTTCTCCAGGATGGGGAAGTGACGGATGTGTTAAAAGCGCATGCGGCGAAGTATCACATTACCCTGCATCCGTATGAAGAGGCGGCAGAGTGGATGGAGTCCTGTGCGATCACAGGCAGCGTGATGTGCGATGAAGGCAACGTCAGCTACGCTTTTTATAAGATTTTGGAAAACCGTGCAGAAGTGGTCGATGCAGCGAATCCGACAGAGCTGTTAAAGGCGGTCAAAAATGAAACCGAGCTGGCAAATATGCAAGAGGTCTATTTAAAAGACAGCGTGGCGGTCTGCAAGTTTATTTACTGGGTCAAGAAAAATGTTGGTAAAATTCCGATGACGGAGTATTCCGCTGCGATGTATCTGGATCATCTGCGCAGTGAGATCGACGGTTATCTGGATCTTTCCTTTCCAACGATCAGCGCTTATGGGACAAATGCAGCGATGATGCATTATGAGGCGACCGAGGACAACTGCGCAGCGCTTGCGCCGGAAGGGATGCTTTTGGTGGATTCCGGCGGTCAGTATCTTGGCGGTACGACGGATATGACGAGAACGATCGTGTTGGGGCCGGTTTCCCAGACGATCAAGGAGCATTACACAGCGGTCGCAAAGGGCATGCTGCAGCTGACAGACGCGAAATTTTTGTACGGCTGCACCGGCAGAAACCTGGATATTCTGGCACGTCAGCCCATGTGGGATCAGAACATCGACTATAAATGCGGAACCGGTCACGGCGTCGGTTATATTTTGAATGTCCATGAGGGACCCCAGGGCATCCGCTGGCGTTTCACCGGCAATCAGAAGGAGGTGCCGATCGAAGCAGGGATGGATGTGACAAATGAGCCCGGTATTTATATCGAAGGAAGCCACGGTATCCGAATTGAAAATGTGATGGTTGCCAGAAACGGCGTGAAAAACGGAGATGGACAGTTCATGTATTTCGATACGCTGACTTGGGCACCGATCGATCTGGATGCCATCGATGTTTCTGTGATGGAGAGAAAAGATATTGAGCGGTTAAACCGTTATCACGCACAGGTGCGCGAAAAAATGACGCCTTATTTGAACGAAGAAGAGGCGGCATGGCTCAAAGAAGCGACACGGGCGATTTAAGGCGGGCAGGAAACACTCAGAAGGAACAGCAGGCAGGACATTTTGAAAAAGAGGTCCTGCCTGTTTTTTATCGTATAGGAAACTTTGTTCCTATACGATAAAACGCTCCGCGAGGATCACACTGCAGCGGAATGGAAGAATGTCGCTTGCGCGACCTGCCGCAGGCAGAGAATCCTGCTTCGCAGGATTCTTTTTTACCATTGCCTGCGGTATTCTCCGGGCGAAATCCCTTCGACCTTTTTAAACATACGGGAAAAATAGTTGGCATCCTTCATGCCGCACTGGATGCCGATTTTTTCAATCGAAAAATCTGTAAAGCGCAGCAGCTGTTTGGCGTGAGTAATGCGCAGGGACAGAAGGTAAGCGTTGATGGAGACGCCGAACTGTTCCCGGAAAATCCGGGTCAGGTAAAATTTGTTGATATAAAAAGTTTCCGCAAGGTCGTCGAGCCGGATTGTTTCAGGATAATGGAAATCCAGGTAATCCTTGATTTGCTGCAGGTTATATTTGCGGGAGGTCGGTTTGGCGGTGCTCCCGGGATGCCAGCTGTCCTGCATCAGCAAAGAAAGCAGGGCAGTGAGCTGCTCAAAAATCTTCATATCGCGGACATAATCGGAGGAAGCCGCCGTTTCACAGAGGCTGTCAAGAATTTTCTGATACGGGGCAAGGCTTTGGGGGCGAAAGCAGGCAAGACCGCCGCGCTCGGTATATTTTTCATAGATTCCGGGCATGTTCGGACCATAAAAGTGCGCCCATTCAAGTGTCCAGAGCTGATTGGAGCAGCGGTGGAGGTAGCTCTTTTTACAGTCCAGAAACACACAGTCCCCGGCAGAGAGTGTGTAGTGCTTCTGGTCGTATTCGAGGGTACCGGAGCCTTCCAGGACAATAAAACACAGGTAGGAGGCGAGATTTTCCCGGTGGCTGGTGTGAGGGGACAGTGCTTTTAAGCGGCCGCATTCCTGCAGATGGATGAGGTTTGTCCGGGCAAAGGTGGACGGTGTATACAAAATCCGTTCGGATTCCACGAGAGTTCCTTCAAAAAGAGCGGTATCCATAAAAAATTCTCCTGTAGATTTTTAATCAGAGTAGCAGCTTTTAGTATATCATAAAAGTCAATATAATGCTAGTTCTGTGCAAGATATGCTCTTCTAAAATCGAAAAAGATCAGGTAGAATATCAACTACTATGAGAAGGATATGACATCAGAGCGATAAAATCAGGAAAGGATGAAATTTTTATGAAAAAAGCATTGATTACAGGCATTACCGGACAGGACGGCTCTTATCTGGCAGAGTTTTTGCTGGAAAAAGGCTATGAGGTGCACGGCATTACCAGACGCGCTTCCATTTCGAATACAGCAAGAATTGACCATCTGATCGCAAAAAATGCGATTACCTTACATGACGGGGATCTTTCCGATTCCTCTTCCCTGATCCGTATCATCAGCATTGTACAGCCGGATGAAATCTATAACCTGGCTGCACAGTCCCATGTACAGGTTTCTTTTGACGTACCGGAGTATTCCGGCGACGTGGACGCGATCGGCGTGCTGCGGATTCTGGAGGCAGTCCGCATTCTCGGGCTGACCAAAAAGACCAAGGTTTATCAGGCTTCCACTTCCGAGCTGTACGGCAAGGTAGAAGAGGTTCCCCAGAGAGAGACAACACCATTCCACCCTTACAGCCCCTATGCAGTTGCAAAGCAGTACGGCTTCTGGATCACCAAGGAATATAGAGAAGCTTACGACATGTTTGCAGTAAACGGTATCCTGTTTAACCATGAGTCTGAGCGCCGCGGCGAAAATTTCGTAACCCGTAAGATTACGCTGGCAGCGGGCAGAATCGCAGAGGGTCTGCAGGATCATTTGGAGCTGGGCAATCTGGATTCCAAGCGTGACTGGGGCTATGCAAAAGATTATGTAGAGTGCATGTGGATGATCTTACAGCACGATACACCCGAAGATTTTGTTATTGCAACCGGTGAGCAGCACACCGTCCGGGACTTTACCGAAAAAGCGTTTGCAGCAAACGGTATTGAACTGCGCTGGGAAGGAGAAGGCCTGAACGAAAAGGGATATGACAAGGCGACCGGCAAGATGCTTGTCTGCGTCAACCCTGCATGGTTCCGTCCGACCGATGTAGACAATCTCTGGGGCGACCCGACAAAGGCGAAGACTGTTCTTGGCTGGAACCCGCAGAAGACCAGCTATGCAGAGCTTGTCCGCATTATGGCAGAGCACGACAGAATGCTGGCAAAACGTGAAAAGGCAGTAAAAGAAGCAGGCACGCAGGCGTAAGCTTCGGGAAAAAGCACGCATAGGTGCAAAAAAGGCGTGCATGCATGGCATATGTTATGTACGGTAGTTGCATAAGGAAAGAAGGATAACATCATGATGGAAAAAGACGCCAAAATTTATGTGGCAGGACATCGCGGCATGGTTGGCTCCGCAATCGTGCGCGCGCTGGAAAAAGCCGGATATCACAATATTGTAACAAGAACTCATAAGGAACTGAATCTTTGCAGACAGCAGGATGTGGAAGATTTTTTTGCAGCAGAGAAGCCGGATTATGTTTTTCTGGCAGCAGCAAAGGTCGGGGGCATCGTCGCAAACCAGGAAGCGCTGGCGGATTTTATGTATGACAACATGACGCTGGAAATGAATGTCATACATTCCGCATGGCAGAATCAGTGCAAGAAGCTGCTGTTTTTAGGCTCTTCCTGCATTTATCCGAGAATGGCTCCGCAGCCGATGCCGGAGAGCTGCCTGCTCACTTCCGAGCTGGAAAAGACGAACGAAGCCTATGCGCTTGCAAAAATTTCCGGTCTGAAATACTGCGAGTTCTTAAACCGCCAGTACGGAACAGATTATATTTCTGCAATGCCGACCAATCTTTACGGACCGAACGATAACTATCATCCGACCCACAGCCATGTGCTTCCGGCGCTGATCCGCCGTTTCCATGAGGCGAAGGTTTCCGGCGCGACAGAGGTAACCTGCTGGGGAACCGGCACGCCGCTGCGCGAGTTCTTATATGTGGATGATCTTGCGGATGCCTGCGTATTTCTGATGAACAATTATTCCGGCAATGAAACCGTTAATGTCGGAACCGGAAAAGAGCTGACCATCAAGGAGCTGACGGAGCTGACCGCGAAGGTGATCGGCTACACCGGTGAGATCAAGTGGGATTCCACAAAGCCCGACGGCACACCCAGAAAACTTCTGGATGTTTCCAAATTGAAGAATCTGGGCTGGACTTACCAAACCGAGCTGGAAGATGGAATCCGTCTTGCATATGAAGATTTCTTAAACAATCCGATGCGTGCAGAGCGGTAAAAAAATTCCTGTTGTATTTTCGGGATGAATTGGATATAATGAAAACAACCTGAAATGTACGAGAACTCCTGTTGTTTTGAACCTACATTTACTTTAAACGGGATTCCTATATTGCCGGGTAGATGTCAGGCCCTCATTGCGCAGGGGAAGGCAGAAGCGCCGGTTGCGGTTACCCACCTGGCCTTGGCTAGGAGTCAGAAGATGGGAGGCGGCATTTTGGGGGATACAAAAGATAAAGAGACGATCCGGAAGGGTTGTCTCTTTATCTTTTGTAAGAAAACTGCATGGGAGCGATAAAATCAAATGGAAAGACGGGAGTCGTTTCGGGAACGCAGGAAGAGACAGCAGGCGCGCAGGCGTCTTTTTGGGAAACTGGCAGCGGTTCTGATCGGTGCCGTTTTTTTGTTTGGGCTGTGCAAAAAGACGGCAGATCAGTTTTTGCTGACGGATGAAAAAAAACAGGACAGCTATATCGGGATCGAGGACGCAGGCCATATGGTCTGGCTCCTTGCAGACTGTAGGCAGGAGCAGCCGACACAGGCGCTCGCAGAGACAACCGATGCTGCGCAGGAGTTTGACGGGGATAATACACAGGCGGCTGTAGTATCTGCGCATGCTGCTGGCAGTCGGTCAACCCCTGACCAGGTGCTGGATTTGATGAAAAAATTTCAGGCGGAATCTGACGACGGCTATTTGACGTGGACCCAGGCAAAACAGTATTTTTCCTGCCTGCCGGGCAGCCGGGAGTTATTTTTAGGCGGTGCGTATACGGGGACAGAGCGGGTGGAGAAAGCGGACTGGTATGACTGGTTCGACCGGGCGAGAAGAAAGTATGATGCTGCCGGAAAGATTCAGGAGGAGACGGTCGTAGTGCTGGGTATTTTGAAGGGGGATGAAAATGGACCGGGAGATGCACAAGAAAGCGCGCAAGCTGCTCGGATGCGCGAAATGGGGACTGCTTCCGGTGGCAAAAAGGATGCGCAGAGCCAGAAAACAGAGCTGCGCATCCTGACGCAGAACGGTGTCCGGATGGCTGCGTCGGCAACGTTTTTGACAGAATCCATGCGGTTTTGTCCAGTGCGGGCGATCGTAAGGGAGGATTGCCTGTATGCAGTTCGAAATAGATTAACGGAACCGGTCATATTAAAAAATGTCTGGATGATCGAGACGACCGGACAGAGCATACACGGGTTCTGGAAAAACTGTGAATTTTCCGGTACGACGGTGGTTTCAGATACAGTACAACTTTCCGAAGCAGTCTGTGATCTGACGTTTGAAACAGGAAAGCCTGTCATTGTGTGCCAAAAGCCAGACAAGATTTCCGGACGGCTGCTCGGCGTGTCGCGAAACGGCGCAGAAATCGAAGGTCACGGGACGATTCCTTTTTCGGAGGATCTGCAGTGTTATCGGTTGTATGGGCGGCTTTCACAGATGGACATCGGAGAATTGAAAATCGGCTATGGGTTTACGGATTTTGTAGTGGAGGACGGAACGATTGAGGCAGCGCTGGCGGTGCGGGAAGAAAAGATGGAAACCATTCGCGTGCTGATTAAGACGTCTGGCTATGCAAACAGCATACATCAGGCCGTGGAGCTTTTCGCGGACTGTGATTGTAGGATTTTGCACGTCGAGAGCGAGCTTGCCACGCTTGAAAAAGATCAGCATCTTGTCATTACGCGGGATTCTCCGTTGTTTGATCAGACCGGGCGGATTACAATCGAACCGAAAATCCTGACCGGGCATCTGATGTTATCCGGCGTGGAGCGGGCACAGGGGCAGGCAAACTACCGCGGCAGGCTCGAGCTGGTGCGTCGGGAGGATGGAATTGTTGTAATCAACGAGCTGCCGCTGGAAGAATACCTTTATGGGGTCGTGCCTGGCGAAATGCCGGCGTCTTATCCGCTGGAAGCGTTAAAGAGCCAGGCGATCTGTGCCAGAACCTATGCATATGAAAGGCTGCAGCGCGCCGGATTACCGGAGTATGGGGCGCATGTGGATGACAGCACGGCGTTTCAGGTGTATCAGAATCTTGCAGAGCAGGGGCAGACGACACAGGCGGTCAAGGAGACGTCCGGACAGGTATTATTTTACGGGGAGGAGCCGGCGCAGACTTATTATTATTCTACATCCTGCGGCTACGGCACGGATTTGTCGGTCTGGAGAGGGACCCGGGCAGAAGCATATCCGTATCTGTGTGCGCAGGCGATCGACGAAAGAAACATGGAGCTGACGAGACAGCTTGGCGGGCAGGAGAGCGTTGCTGCGATGGCGCCGATTTTGCAGCAGGCGCAGCTGCTGGAGCAGTCGGATGTAATGGAAGCGTTTTTGGGGCAGAGGGACGGCGATTTTTATGAGAAAGAAGAGCCGTGGTACCGTTGGAGCTATAGGGCAGAAACCGTTGATGAAAAGGCATTCTGGGAAAGGGTATGGATACGGGCACAAGCGGATGGACAGTGCGTGTTCGTGCCTGGTGAAGCCGGAGAATGGAATGCAGTAAAGGAGCGCACGAAACTGTCTGAAAACACAGGGAAAATCCGGGAAATCCGTGTTACAAAACGCAGCAGCGGCGGCGCGGCGCAGGAGCTTTTGATTGAAAGCGAAAACGGACAGGTACGGATACAGTCGGAATACAGCATCCGGTATGTGTTGTGTGACGGAAAAACACAGGCGGTCAGACAGGATGGGAGCGCGGCAGCGGTAACATCGCTTTTACCGAGCAGCTTTTTTCAAGTCAGTACTTTTAAAACGGACGGCTTTATGATAGGATATACTTTAATTGGCGGTGGTTACGGGCACGGAATCGGCATGTCTCAGAATGGGGCGAAGCATATGGCGGAGGCGTCTGTCAGCGCAGAAGAAATTTTGGCGTTCTTTTATAAAGGATGTCAGTTAAAAATGATTTCCTGAAAAGTCCACGCAGCGATGCACCGCAAAATGAAAAACCGGAAAGGAAAAGATCTGTTTATGAAAAAGAAAATCCGGCTGATTACAGGGTTTGGCAGGCATATGTCAAAATCAAATGTCAATGCATTTGCATCAAGCTCTGCATACTTTATGTTTTTGTCGATCATTCCGATTATTATTTTATTGTGTTCCCTGCTGCCCTTGACGACGCTGCAGAAATCCGACCTGTTAAAGGCGGTGTCAGAGGTCATGCCATCGCCGATTGTGCCGATGATGAGCAGCCTGATCGAGTCGCTCTATAACAGTACGGTTGGCGTTACGAGCGTCGCAGCGATCGTAACTGTATGGTCGGCAAGCAAAGGCATGCTGTCTATCATGCGCGGCTTAAATGCGATGAACGGTGTTGTGGAGGATCGTAACTATTTTGTGCAGCGGATTTTGGCATCTTTTTATACGATTCTGTTATTGATCGTTCTTTTGCTCTCTCTCGTTTTCATGGTATTTGGAACAACGCTGGTACGTCTTTTAAACGACAGGATCCCGATACTGGATCATCTAATGTCCGTAGCGATGCATTTTAAACCGCTGTTTTCCTGGGGCATCCTGACGCTGGTGTTTATGGTGATCTATGCCTATGTGCCAAATGTGAAGCTGAAACTGACGAAGCAGTTTCCCGGTGCATTGTTTACGGCGATAAGCTGGAACCTGTTTTCCTGGGGCTTTTCGGCATACATAGAGCAGTTCAATGATTTCGGCGTATACGGAAGCCTTTCTACAATCGTCGTCGTGATGATGTGGTTATATTTTTGTATGTATCTGCTGTTAGTCGGGGCGCACATCAACCGGTTTGCTGTTCCGTTTCGAAGAGAGATTCTCGAGAAATAGTATTGACTTTTCGGGATGGATTTTTTACAATAAGGCGTAAAGGCGATGAAGGTGTCAGTAGTATTTCCTGTACCGGCAGAGAGGAGAAGCCAGTGGCTGAGAGCTTTTCCAACAGGATCGGATACGAATTTCCCACCGGAGCTGTTCGGCTGAAGAGAGCCTGCTGTCAGTGCTTTTGGGTAGGTCGGAACGCACAGGACACGTTACGTCTGCAATGAGTGCCTGCCGATGGCGGGAACAAGGGTGGTACCGCGGAATTTTTTCGTCCCTGGTTTAATAAACCAGGGGCTTTCTTTTTATTCAGCTAATAGAAAGGATTCTATTGGGCATGACAGTAAAAATTGCAGGGCAGTTTTGCTGTTTACAATAATCAAAGGAAGGTCCCGGGAAAGTAGAAGGCCGCACAGAAGAAAAACGGCTATCTGACAGAAAGGAGTTTGCTGTGAAAGAGAAACTGGCAAAAATCAGAGAAGAGATTTTGAAACAGATCGACGCCTCCGAGAACCTGGATAAGCTCAACGAGGTAAGAGTCAGCGCACTGGGTAAAAAGGGCGCCCTGACCGAGCTGTTAAAGAGCATGAAGGAGGTTGCGCCACAAGACCGTCCGAAGGTTGGACAGATGGTCAATGAAGTGCGCGCTGAAATTGAAACAGCGCTGGAAACTGAAAAAGCAAAGCTGGAAGACCGTGTAATGGAAGCTCGTTTAAAGAATGAGGTTATTGACGTTACCCTGCCTGCAAAGAAAAATTCCGTTGGACATCGTCATCCCAATACGATCGCTCTGGAAGAGGTAGAGAGAATTTTCGTCGGCATGGGCTACGAAGTGGTTCGCGGTCCCGAAGTCGAGAAGGACTACTACAACTTCGAAGCGCTGAATATCCCGAAGGACCATCCGGCAAGAGACGAGCAGGATACCTTCTATATCAATGAGGAAATCGTCCTGCGTACCCAGACCTCTCCGGTTCAGGTTCGTACCATGGAACAGGGCAAGCTGCCGATCCGTATGATCGCGCCCGGCAGAGTATTCCGTTCCGACGAAGTGGATGCAACCCATTCTCCGTCCTTCCATCAGATCGAAGGTCTGGTTATCGATAAGAATATTACATTTGCCGATTTAAAGGGCACGCTTGCAGAGTTTGCAAAAGAGCTGTTCGGCGAAGATACCAAAGTAAAATTCCGTCCCCATCATTTCCCGTTTACAGAGCCCAGTGCGGAAGTAGATGTCAGCTGCTTTAAGTGCGGCGGTAAGGGCTGCCGGTTCTGTAAGGGCTCCGGTTGGATTGAAATCCTGGGCTGCGGTATGGTACATCCCAAGGTACTCAAGATGTGCAATATCGATCCGGAAGAATACTCCGGCTTTGCATTCGGCGTAGGTCTGGAGCGTATCGCCCTTCTGAAATACGAAATCGACGATATGCGTCTGCTTTATGAAAATGACATCAGATTCTTAAAGCAGTTTTAACGGGAAGGAGAAAGAGGAAGATGAATACAGCATTATCATGGATTAAAGCATATGTGCCCGACCTTTCCTGCACCGATCAGGAGTATTTTGACGCCATGACGCTGACCGGCACCAAGGTAGAAGGCTATGAGCGCATGGATAAAAACCTGGAAAAGATCGTAATCGGACAGATTGAGAAGATCGAAAAGCATCCCGATGCAGACAAACTGATTATCTGCCAGGTTAACGTAGGTGACCGTACGATTCAGATCGTAACCGGCGCACCTAATGTAAAAGAAGGCGACAAGGTTCCGGTTGTTTTAGACGGCGGTAAGGTTGCAGGCGGTCATGACGGCAGTCCGTTGCCGGAGGATGGCATTAAGATTAAGGCCGGCAAGTTAAGAGGCATTGAGTCCGACGGCATGATGTGCTCCATCGAGGAGCTGGGCAGCAGCCGCGACATGTATCCGGAAGCACCGGAGAACGGCATTTACATTTTCGACGACGATGTAGAAGTCGGTACAGACGCAGTAGAGGCGCTCGGTCTGCACGACACCGTATTTGAATATGAAATCACCAGCAACCGTGTAGACTGCTACAGCATTTTAGGCATCGCAAGAGAGGCGGCTGCAACCTTCAGAAAGCCGTTCATTCCCCCGGTTGTGGAAGTACACGCAAACGGCGAGAATGTACACGATTATGTGGACGTAGAAGTACAGGATACCGATCTGTGCACCCGTTACTGCGCAAGGGTCTGCAAAAATATCAAAATCGCTCCGAGCCCGAAGTGGATGCAGAGACGTCTGGCTGCAGCAGGTATTCGGCCAATCAATAACCTGGTAGACATCACGAACTACGTTATGGCAGAGTACGGACAGCCGATGCATGCATATGATCTGGACACGATCGCAGGACATAAGATCATCGTCCGCCGTGCAAAGGACGGAGATGAGTTCGAAACGCTGGATGGTCAGATCCGCAAGCTGGACAATCAGGTCCTGATGATCTGCGACGCGGAAAAAGAAGTCGGCATCGCTGGTATCATGGGCGGCGAAAACAGCAAGATCACAGACGATGTGCACACCGTTTTATTCGAGGCTGCAACATTCAACGGTCCCAACATCCGGAAATCCGCAAAGAGAATCGGTATGCGTACCGAGGCTTCCGGTATTTTCGAAAAAGGTCTGGATCCGGTCAATGCAGAAGCAGCAATCGACAGAGCGTGCCAGCTGATCGAAGAGCTGGGCTGCGGCGAGGTAGTAGGCGGCATGGTAGATGTATGCGAGCCGATCAAGCCCCTGCGCAGAATCCCGTTTGAGCCCGAAAAGATCAACCGTTTCCTCGGAACAGACATCACAAAAGAGCAGATGCTGGAGTACTTCGGACGCATCGAGCTTGCATATGACGAAGCTGCCAACGAAATTGTTGTTCCCTCGTTCCGTCAGGATCTGGAAGGCTTTGCCGATATCGCAGAAGAAGTAGCACGTTTCTACGGCTATGACAAGATCCCGACCACCCTGCCCTCCGGCGAAGCGACAACCGGTAAGCTTTCCTTCGAAGAAAGAATTGAACAGAAGGCAAGGGATATCGCAGAATACTGCGGCTTCTCCCAGGGTATGTCTTATTCGTTCGAAAGTCCGAAGGTGTTCGATAAGCTGCTGATCCCGGCAGACAGTAAGCTGCGCAAGACTGTAACGATCTTAAACCCTCTGGGCGAGGATTATTCCATCATGCGTACCACTTCGTTAAACGGCATGCTGACAAGCCTTGCAACCAACTATAACCGCAGAAACAAGGACGTCCGCTTATATGAGATGGGCAACATTTATCTGCCCAAGGCGCTGCCTCTGACAGAGCTTCCGGACGAGCGCATGCAGTTTACACTCGGTTTTTACGGAGAAGGCGACTTCTTCACGATGAAGGGTGTTATCGAAGAGTTTCTGGAGCACATCGGTATGAAGAAGAAAGCGGAGTACGATCCGAACGCACAGAAGCCGTGGCTGCATCCCGGCCGTCAGGCAAACGTTGTTTATGATGGAACCGTAATCGGCTATCTCGGTGAAGTACATCCGAAGGTAATGGCAAACTACGGCATCGGTCAGAGAACCTATGTGGCAGTTTTGGATATGCCTGCAGTGGACGGCTTTGCATCCTTCGACCGTAAGTACGAGGGCATCGCAAAATATCCTGCAGTGACCAGAGATATCAGTATGGTTGTACCGAGAACCGTTCTGGTAGGTCAGATTGAAAAGATTCTGGCACAGCGCGGCGGCAAGATTCTGGAAAGCTACTCGTTATTTGATATTTACGAGGGCACACAGATCAAGGAAGGCTATAAGTCCATCGCTTATACCCTGACTTTCCGTGCAAAGGATAAGACGCTGGAAGATGTAGAAATCACAGCGGCAATGAAGAAGATCTTAAATGGTCTGGAACAGCTTGGCATTGAATTAAGACAGTAATAAAAAGACATAAGCAGAGCCCTGATGCCGTTTTGCAGCAAAAAGGGCTCTGCGTATGGAACATCGGACAGGGAGGAATATATGGAGAAAAAAACGACCGCGCTCGGAACGGTGAATAATGAAGTGGATTTCTGCAAGGTATACGATATGGGGACAAAGGAGCAGATCGAGAGAATCCTTCTGGCAAACCGGATTTCCTATTCCTGCCGTTTCGAAAAGCAGGGATTTTTTTCAAAACTGTTTGGAGTCGGGGAAAAGGCTCTTTGCACCTTCCGGATTCACGATGAGGAAGTGCCGCGTGCCAAGAGGCTGGTAGCCTCGGTGCTCGGTAACAAGAACAAACGTAAGGAGATAAAGAAATAATGGAACGCAAAAATGCTTGGAAAGGCTATGACGAAGCCAAAAGCGCAAAGGTAGATGCGCTGGCAAAAGACTATATGGATTTTCTTGACAACGGTAAAACAGAGCGGGAATGTGTCGATACGATTGTAAACCAGATTGAAGCGGCAGGATACCGCGAACTGCCCGAATTGATGAAAGAGGGCAAGAAGCTTTCTGCAGGCGACAAGGTATATGCGGTATGGATGAACAAGGCAGTTGTGATGTTCCAGATCGGAACAAAGCCGATGACCGAAGGCTTAAACATTCTGGGTGCACATATCGATTCCCCCAGACTGGACATCAAGCAGAACCCTCTGTATGAGGATTCCGATTTTGCCCTCCTGGATACTCATTATTACGGCGGTATCAAGAAATATCAATGGGTAACCCTGCCTCTGGCACTGCACGGCGTCGTTGCAAAGAAGGACGGCTCCATCGTAGAGATCAATATCGGTGAAAACGAAGATGATCCGGTATTCTTCATTTCTGATCTGCTGATCCACCTGTCTGCAGAGCAGATGGAAAAGAAGGCTTCCAAGGTCATCGAGGGCGAAGCACTTGACTTAATCTTCGGCAGCAGACCGCTGGCAGGAGAAGAAAAAGAGGCGGTAAAGGCTGGCGTGATGAAGCTTCTGGCGGAGCAGTATGGCATTGAGGAAGAGGATTTCCTGTCCGCAGAGCTGGAAGTTGTACCGGCCGGCAAGGCAAGAGAAGCAGGCCTGGACAGAAGCATGGTGCTTGGTTATGGTCAGGACGACAGAGTATGCGCATTTACTTCTCTGGCAGCGATGCTGGAAATTGGTCAGACGGAGCGCACTGCATGCTGCATCCTGGTAGATAAAGAAGAGATCGGCAGCGTCGGCGCAACCGGCATGCAGTCCCGTTTCTTCGAAAATACCGTTGCAGAGGTTTTGAACCTGGTCGGTGAATACAGCGAATTAAATGTCAGAAGATGTCTGGCAGCCTCTGATATGCTTTCTTCTGATGTAAGCGCAGCATTTGATCCCTCTTATGCGTCTGCTTTTGAAAAGAAAAACGCAGCGTTCTTCGGACGCGGCATGGTGTTCAATAAATTTACAGGTGCCCGCGGAAAATCCGGCTCCAATGATGCAAACGCAGAATATGTTGCACATATCCGTGCAATCATGGAGGAGTCCGGCGTTGCATTCCAGACCGCTGAGCTTGGCAAGATCGATGTCGGCGGCGGCGGAACAATTGCTTACATTCTTGCTTTGTACGGCATGAACGTAATCGACTGCGGTGTTGCAGTTCTTTCCATGCATGCACCGTGGGAAGCTACCAGCAAGGCAGATATTTATGAGACAAAATGCGGCTATGTTGCATTTTTGGAGAAAGCGTGCCTGTAATGGAAATGGAAGGCTTAAAAACTTCTGATTATTATTTTGACCTCCCGAAGGAGCTGATCGCACAGGATCCGCTGGAGGATCGGAGCGCATCCCGCCTGCTTGTTATGGACAGACAGACGGGGGCGACCTCGCATCATATTTTTAAAGAGATCTGTTCGTTCTTAAAACCGGGCGACTGTCTGGTTTTAAACAACACGAAGGTTATTCCGGCGCGTCTGCTTGGTGCAAAAGAGGATACGGGAGCTGCTGTAGAAATCCTGCTGTTAAAGCGGATGGAAAACGATGTCTGGGAAACCCTCGTAAAGCCCGGCAAAAAGCTGCGCCCCGGTGCAAAGGTCGTCTTTGGCGACGGACGTCTGCGTGCAGAGATTCTGGATGTGGAGGAAGATGGAAATCGCCTGGTGAAGTTTTTTTATGATGGGATCTGGGAAGAGGTGCTGGATTCCCTCGGTGAAATGCCGCTGCCTCCCTATATTACCCATAAGCTTCAGGACAAAAACCGTTATCAGACGGTATATGCAAAATTTGAAGGCTCTGCAGCTGCGCCGACAGCAGGACTGCATTTTACAAAGGAACTGCTTGCCCAGGTAGAAGCGATGGGTGTGGATATTGCCTATGTCACGCTGCATGTGGGACTTGGCACATTCCGTCCGGTCAAGGTCGACAACGTGCTGGAACACCATATGCACACAGAATTTTATCAGGTGACCCAGGAAGCGGCGGATAAAATCAACCGTGCCAAAGCAGCCGGAAACCGTGTGATTTGTGTCGGCACGACGAGCTGCCGTACTGTAGAGAGCGCTGTAGAAGCGGACGGACATATGAAAGCCTGCAGCGGCAACACGGATATCTTTATCTATCCGGGCTACAAGTTCAAGGTGATGGACGGGCTGATTACAAACTTCCATCTGCCGGAATCGACACTGGTGATGCTCGTATCCGCATTTGCCGGAAGAGACCATGTGTTGAAGGCGTATGAAGAGGCGGTAAAGGAGAAATACAGATTTTTCTCCTTTGGGGATGCTATGTTTATCGCAGATCTGAACAAAGAAGGGGTGCGCGCAGAGTAGGATTTTACGAACGCGGTAAAAGAATTCCTATCTATAAAAAGTATTAAAAGCAAGGTCGGGAAATGTCTCACAGACTGTCTGTGGAGCGCATTTCCCGACCTTTTTGTCTGGAATGCCAAACCGTTGCCCGATATCCCTGTAATTTTGTAGGATTTAATGCTTGCATTTTGGGAAAGATTCCATTATGATAATCTACAGCAAACCCTACAAAGTTAGTAGGAGTTAACCAGGAAGATAGTCGCAGGGACGAAAAACAGAGACAAAGACCTGTGAAGAACGGAGGAAGTTATGTCAGAACAGCTGCTGCAGGTAAAGAATTTAGTAGTCAACGTAGAGGACACAGAGATCCTTCACGGCATTGACCTTGAGATAAACAGAGGAGAAACACATGTCCTGATGGGCCCAAACGGTGCCGGTAAATCCACACTGGGTTATGCGCTGATGGGAAGCCCCAGATATCAGCTGACAAACGGTCAGATCTGGTTCAAGGGACAGGATATTACAGAGGAATCCACAGACAAGCGTGCGAAGGCTGGTCTGTTTTTATCGTTCCAGAACCCGCTGGAGGTTCCCGGTATTACCCTCGGGAACTTTTTGAGAAATGCGTTGGAACAGCGCACCGGACAGAGAATCCGTCCGTGGGAGTTCCGCAAAGAATTAAAGAAAGCAATGGACGTACTGCAGATGGATCATTCCTATGCAGACCGTGATTTAAATGTTGGCTTCTCCGGTGGTGAAAAGAAAAAGGCGGAGATTTTGCAGCTTCTGATGTTAAAACCGGATCTGGCGATTCTGGATGAAACCGATTCCGGTCTGGACGTCGATGCAGTCCGCACCGTATCCAAGGGAATCGAAGAGTTCCAGAAGAATCAGCAGGGCTCCTTGCTGGTAATTACACACAGCACGAGAATTCTGGAATCCTTGCATGTGGATGTGACGCATGTGCTGGCAGACGGAAAGATGATTCTGTCCGGCGATAGCAGCCTTGTGGAGGATATTAACGAAAACGGTTTTGAAAAATATATCGGACATCAGGAATAAGAAGCGTCCAAGAAGGAGAATCCCATGAAAGAAAAGACTTATGTGGAGGATGTCAACAGAAGCATCTATGACATCCGAAACGAAGAGAAAGATGTATATCGGGTCAAAGAGGGACTGACACCGGAAATCGTGGATCAGATTTCGAAAGAAAAACACGATCCGGACTGGATGCGCGAATTTCGTCAGGAAGCCCTGAAAGTATATAATGAAATGACGATGCCGGATTGGGGCCCGTCCATCGAAGACTTAAATATGGACGAGATTGTAACCTATGTACGCCCCAACACGCAGATGAGTGCGAAATGGTCCGAGGTTCCGACCGATATTAAAAATACGTTTGAAGCACTGGGCATCCCGGATGCAGAGCGTACCTCCCTGGCGGGCGTCGGCGCACAGTACGATTCTGAGCTGGTTTATCACAACGTACGCGAAGAGGTTGCAGCACAGGGCGTTGTATACACGGATATGGAAAGCGCGCTGACCGGAGAATATGCCGATCTGGTGCGCAGCCATTTCATGAAGCTGGTTCCGCCCAGAGACCATAAGTTTGCGGCACTGCACGGCGCGGTCTGGTCCGGCGGTTCGTTCGTATATGTTCCGGCAGGTGTGCATGTGGAGATTCCACTGCAGTCCTATTTCAGACTGAATGCGCCCGGTGCAGGACAGTTTGAGCATACACTGATCATTGTTGAAGAGGGCGCGTATTTGCACTTTATCGAAGGCTGTTCCGCACCGAAATACAGTGTTGCAAACCTTCATGCGGGCTGTGTGGAGCTGTATGTCGGCAAAAATGCGAAGCTGCGTTATTCGACAATCGAGAACTGGTCGAAGAACATGTATAACTTAAATACCAAGCGGGCAAAGGTAGAAGAGGGCGGCACGATTGAATGGGTATCCGGTTCCTTTGGTTCCCATGTTTCCTATCTGTACCCGACGAGCTTATTGGCTGGCGAAGGCGCGAGAAGTGAATTTACCGGCATTACCTTTGCAGGAAAAGGTCAGAACCTGGACACCGGCGCGAAGGTCGTACACAGCGCTCCGAACACTTCTTCCTATATGAATACGAGATCGATTTCCAAGGACGGCGGCGTGAGCACGTTCCGTAGCAGCGTTGTAGTTACAAAGCAGGCAAAGCACAGCAAGAGCTCCGTTTCCTGCGAGTCCCTGATGCTGGATGACCGTTCCAGATCGGATACGATTCCGGCAATGGATATCCGGACAAAGGATGCGGATATCGGACATGAGGCGCAGATCGGCAAGATCAGCGACGAAGCAGTCTTTTATCTGATGTCCAGAGGACTTTCCGAGGAAGATGCCAGAGCGATGATCGTCAGCGGCTTTGCGGATAATGTTTCGAAAGAGCTTCCGCTGGAATATGCGGTCGAGATGAACAATCTGATCCGTCTGGAAATGAAAGGCAGCATCGGGTAAGGCTGCAGGAAAACGAATCTGCAGCGAAATGAGAGGAAGTAGGAATCAACATGGATATGAAAATAAATTTCCTGCCTGCAAAGACCTGGAACTGGCTTCGGATGAATGAAACGGAAGTAAAGCAGGTAAAAGCAGACAGACAGGCTTTGGAAAAAGAAGAAATTCCGGAAACGTTTGCGGTAGAAGCAAGCACACTGGAACCGATCAAAACCGGTATGGGACCGGACATGGACAAGTTGGCAGAGCAGTCAGGCTTTGCGGCAAAAGCTTACCGGATGCCTGCAGGCATAAAAGAGGCAGCTGCGCTGCGTCTTGGCTTTGTCTGTAAGGATCAGACTGCAAGTCTGGATCTGATCGATCTGATTGCAGAAGAAAACAGCGAGATGACCGTTGTGATGGATTATGCATCCGATGCAGATGCAGAGGGACTTTGCAGCGTGAGGACCCGCGCAAAGGTCGGAAAAGGCGCACTGCTGCGTCTCGTTCAGATCGATTGCCTCGGCAAAGGGTTTCGTGTTTTAAATGATGTCGGAAGCATCTGCGAGGATCAGGGACGCATTGAAATGGTGCACATTTTCCTGGGCGGCGGAAAGATTTATCAGGGATGCCAGACAGAGCTTCTCGGAAATGAAAGCTCCCTGCAGTCCGATATCGGTTATCTGTTACAGGACGATCAGCGTCTGGACATGAACTATGTGGCGCTGCATGAGGGGAAACGTACAAACAGCGAGATCAATGCGTCCGGCGTATTGAAGGATGCGTCTTCGAAATTGTTCCGCGGAACGATCGACTTTCAGCACGGCTCAGCAGAATCTGTCGGAGCAGAAAAAGAAGATGTGCTGCTGATGGGCGACAATGTGGTAAATCAGACCATTCCGCTGATTCTCTGTGCGGAAGAGGATGTCAAGGGCAGCCATGGCGCATCGATCGGACAGCTGGATGAAGAGACGCTGTTTTATATGCAGGCGCGCGGGATTTCGGAGGAACAGGCATATGCACTGATGGCGGATGCGAGAATCGAAGCGGTATGCCAGAAGATTCCGGATGAAACTGCGCAGAAACTGGTAAAAGCTTATCTGGGAGGAGATGCAGCTGATGAATGTGAAAAAAATTCGTGAAGATTTTCCACTGCTTCTGGCAAATCCGGATCTGACCTATCTGGACAGTGCGGCGACTTCCCAGAAGCCTGCGTGCGTGCTGCGGGCAGAGCGGGAGTTTTATGAATGCCATAATGCGAATCCGCTGCGCGGCTTATATGAGCTGAGTGAGAATGCGACGAAATGTTATGAAGATGCCCGTAAAACGGTACAGCACTTTATTGGTGCAGCCCGTCCGGAAGAGATCATTTTTACCAGAAATGCAACGGAAAGCCTGAATCTGGTCGCTTACAGTCTGGGGAGCCTGCTGCTGAAACCCGGAGATGAAGTGGTAGTCAGCATTATGGAGCATCACAGCAATCTGCTGCCCTGGCAGCATGCGGCAAAACGTGCCGGAGCGCAGTTAAAGTTCGTGGAATGCTCCAAAGACGGCAAAATCACGCTGGAAGACGTGGCAGCTGTCCTGACGGAAAAGACGAGAATTATGGCAATTACCCAGATGTCCAACGTGTTAGGCTGTGTCAACGATATCAAAGGCATTGCCGGACTTTGTCACGAAAAGGGCATCGTACTGGTAGCGGACGGCGCGCAGAGTGTGCCGCATATGCCGGTTAATGTGTCGGAGCTGGATGTGGATTTTTTGTCCTTTTCCGGACATAAGATGCTGGCCCCCATGGGAATCGGCGCGCTGTACGGCAAGATGGAGTGGCTGGAAAAAATGCCTCCTTTCCTGACCGGCGGCGAAATGATCGAATATGTGACCCGTACCGGTGCAACCTATGCCGAGGTGCCGCACAAATTCGAGGCGGGAACCGTCAACGCTGCGGGTGCGTATGCGCTGGGCGAAGCAATCCGTTATATCGAAGGAATCGGCTTTGATGAGATCACAAAGCGTGAGGATGAGCTGACAGCGCTGGCAATGGAAGAGATGAAGAAGAATCCGTATGTGCATATCATTGGCTCCGACCGTCCAGAAGATCATCACGGTATTTTGTCGTTTACAGTTCAGGATGTGCATCCTCATGATGTGGCTGCGATTCTGGATTCCGACAAAATCGCTGTCCGCGCGGGACATCACTGCGCACAGCCGCTGCTGGCGTATTTAAAAACACCGTCCACGACACGGGCGAGCCTCGCTTTTTATAATACGGAAGAGGAAGTTCTGCGCTTTACGCAGAGCCTCAAAACACTGAGAAGGAGAATGGGGTATGGAGAGTAAGACCTTTTACAATGAGAGTCTGACAGAGCATAATGTACACCCTTATCATAAGCACACCCTGGAGGGTGCAAACATGGCGCTGGAGGGTGTAAATCCCAGCTGTGGGGATGACATCGTCCTGCTGTTAAAGGTAGAAGATGACAAGATCGTAGACGGCGCATTTCAGGGAGACGGTTGTGCGGTGTCGCAGGCATCTGCAGATATGATGCTCGATCTGATTATCGGCAAATCCAAGGATGAAGCACTGCGCCTGGCAGATATTTTCCTGCGCATGATTCAGGGCAAGGCTTCGGAGGAGGAAATGGACGAGCTGGAGGAATCCTCGATCCTGGCGGATGTGGCGCATATGCCTGCGCGTGTAAAATGTGCCTGTCTCGGATGGCATACTGCAAAGGAAATGCTCGAAAAAGGCCCTGGCTGCAAATGCGAGGCATGTCATGAATAATCGCTTCCGGTTTGATGCTCCGTCCGTTGCAGACGAAGAAGAATTAGACGATCAGCTGGTTGCATATAATTTACAGAAGGTTCCCTGCAGACAAGAGGAGCCTTTTGTTAAATTCTGCCGCTGCGCCTATAATGAAAAAAAAGAACTGGTCGGCGGTGTACTGGCATGCAGTATCCTCTGGAACATCCTTTCGATTGAGTCTGTATGGGTGGCGGAGAATTACCGGGGACAGGGCATTGCTGCCAGACTGTTAAAAGAAGTAGAAGAAGAAGCGAAAGCAGCAGGCTGTTATATGGCACAGCTGGATACGTTTGATTTTCAGGCACCAGGCTTTTATGAAAAGCAGGGCTATGAAATATTCGGTACGCTTACTAATGCACCAAAGGGACATACACATTATTACATGAAGAAGACGCTTTGAGATTGCTTTTTTTCAGCAGTCTGTATATAATAGAAAAAAACTGCAACCCATCGCGGACAGGAGGAATCTGTTATGAAAATGATATTTGCCATGCTGCATTCGGAAGATGTGGATGAAACCGTAGAAGAGCTGAACAAGGAAAAATACTGGGTAACCAAGCTCTCTACCACCGGTGGCTTTTTGAAAAACAAGAACGTCACGCTGGTCATCGGTACGGAGGATGAACAGGTTCCCGGCGCACTCAAGATTTTAAAGGAATGCGCAGGTGCGCGTCAGTCCGTCAAATATACGATGCCCTCTATGTCGACCGGAAGTCTTGGTCCTGGCGCAAACTCGATGATCCCGATCGATATGCAGGTCGGCGGATGTACCGTCTTTGTAGTGGATGTGGATCAGTACGAGAAATTCTGAGGCTGGACGCTGGCAGGTGAGTGTGTTCAGAATGCCCGATGCTGTCAGCAGAAAGCTGTGAACCGATGCTGTATGCAATAAGGATGAGATAAAAAATAGAAAACCGCTGTAGTTTCTACATGCTTTCCGGGTCGGAGTTTAAAACTGACTCTGAAAGATGTAAAAACTACAGCGGCTTTTTGTTGTAGAAAAAATCGATCTTACATTCGCTACACTGCAGTCGGTAAACCATGCGGCGTAGAATATGCTCTATGGGAAAACACGACCGTTTATTCTACCGTTCCGTCGCTGGTATCCGGCAAATCTCCGCCCGTCCAGTCGGTTGTTTCGTGAATGATGGTAATCTCTTCATCGTCCGGCGTCCTGCCCTGCAGCATGATGCCGATGTAATGGATTCGTTTCATTGCGCGTTGATAATGTTCCTGTGCGGCGCTGGCACGTTCCTGGTCGAAAGTCTCTGCGCTGCAGGCTTCGTGGTACAGGCTGTCCGCTTCCTGCATGTGTTCCGCCGCCTGGGCAGCCAGCTCGTCGATTCCGGCGTCGGCATAGCGCTTCGGAACGGAGATGTCCGCGAGGCTGTCTGTCAGGGCGGTCAGTTCATCCAGACCGGAAAGCAGCTCCTCCTGTGCAGTTTCGGAAGACGGATCGATCTGCTCGAGTGCCAGCGTTCCGGAAGAAAACGCATCATAAAACGTATTCATCTGGCTGGTGTAATCGGTCAGGGCAGAATCGCTTCCGCAGCCGGAAAGGGAAAGGGTAAGCAGCAGGGACAAAGAAGCCAACGCTGTTTTTGCGCGCATCATCTCGTACAAGACGCCAGAATGCGGTCTTTGAGGGCGCATAAGGCGGCAAGGGAATCTTCCTTGACAGAGGATTTTACGGTAACGACAGGCTCCAGGACGTTCATTTGCTTCATTTCAGAAAACAGCTGCTGCATCTGCTTTGCGCTGACAGGACCCCAGGTTCCGTTTTCAATCAGACCGATGGTGCGGTTCTGCAGGCTCAGTGCGCCCATATCGTGAAGGAAGTTGTACATAGCAGGGTAAACGCCGTTGTTGTAGGTAGGCGCTGCAAAAACAAGATGGCTGCAGCGGAACGCTTCCGCGATCAGGACAGAGACGTCGGTAACGGAAACATCGTAGAGCGCGATATTTTTTATGCCGCCCTCTGCAAGTCCGGCTGCGAGGATGTTGGCTGCATTTTCGGTGTCACCGTACATGGAGGCATAGAAAATCGCAACAGAGTTGTCTTCGGGAACATATCTGCTCCAAAGGTCATATTTGCTCAGCAGGTATTCCAGGTTTTCTCTCCATACGGGACCGTGCAGCGGGCAGATCGTGCGGATGGAAAGGGCAGAGAGCTTTTTGAGTGCTGCCTGTACCTGTATACCGTATTTGCCGACGATATTGCAGTAGTAACGTCTGGCATCATCGAGCCAGTCGCGGTCGAAGTTTACTTCATCTGCAAACAGATGGCCGTTTAATGCTCCGAAGCTGCCGAACGCATCTGCGGAAAACAGGATCTGTTCGGTCTCTTCATAAGTAACCATGACTTCCGGCCAGTGCACCATCGGTGCGAGGAAGAAGTGCAGGGTATGGGAGCCGAGGCAAAGGGTGTCGCCCTCTTTGACAGTCAGGGTGCGTCCGGTTAAGTCGAGGTCGTAGAACTGGCTGACAAAGGCGAAGGTTTTGGCGTTGCCCACAAGCGTCAGGTGCGGATAACGCAGCAGAAGCTCTGCAATATTGGCGCAGTGATCGGGCTCCATATGGTTGATGATCAGATAATCTAACGGTTTGCCGTTTAAGCTGTGGCTGACATTTTCCAGATACTGTCTGGTGACGGAAGCATCCGTTGTGTCCAGCAGGGCGGTTTTTTCATCAAGGATCAGATAAGAGTTATAGGAAACACCGCGCGGAATAGGAAAAAGGTTTTCAAATAAAGCAAGGCGACGGTCGCTTGCGCCGACCCATACGACAGAGTCGGATACGTTTCTTGTACAATACATAAGCGCTCCTTTTCATTTTTTGAAGTAAGAATGCCGCAGCAATCGCGCATTCTGCGTCCTGTCTGCAGGCTGTTTTGACCTCTATAGGATACCGCATTTTGGATTTTGTGACAAGTGAAAACAGTTCGTCTTTTCTTTTCCGGAAAATCGTGCTAGAATAGTATAAACTTTTTCAATGCACAGAGGAAAAGTGCAGAAATGAGGAGCAATGACAAAAGAAGAATTTCGCAGGCTGGCACAAAGCGGTCTGCTTTTTCTGGACGGGGCAACCGGCTCGAATCTTCAGAAGCAGGGAATGCCTGTCGGGGTGTGCCCGGAGCTATGGATTACAGAGCATGAAGAGATTATGATCGGACTTCAGAAAGCATATCTGGAGGCAGGAACGAATATTCTGTATGCTCCGACCTTTACGGCAAACCGGATCAAATTAAAGGAATTCGATCTGGAGGACCGGATAGAAGAACTGAATCACAAATTAGTCGAAATCTCCAAAAGGGCTGCAGATGGGAAGGCGCTGGTAGCAGGCGACCTGACGATGACAGGGCAGCAGCTAAAGCCGATGGGCCCGCTGGATTTTGAAGAACTGATCGACGTTTATAAAGAACAGATCCGGTATATTACAGAAGCAGGAGCAGACCTGCTCGTGGTGGAAACGATGATGAGCCTGCAGGAATCGAGGGCGGCGCTCATTGCGGCAAAAGAGACGTGTCCGGACATTCCGGTCATGGTGACGATGACGTTTGAATCGGACGGAAGAAGCCTGTTCGGGACGGATGCGGCGACGGCGGCGATCGTTTTGTCGAGCCTGGGCGCAGACGCGGTCGGTGCAAACTGTTCAACCGGACCGGATCAGATGGCAGAGGTCATCCGCAGGATGGCGAAGGTGACGGATATCCCCATCATCGCAAAGCCAAATGCAGGACTTCCGTCTCTGGATGAAAAGGGGCAAACCGTTTACGATATGGGACCGGAGGAATTCGGCGCAGATATGGAGCTTTTGCTGGACGCAGGGGCGCAGATTTTGGGCGGCTGCTGCGGCACGACGCCGGAGCATATCCGCAAAATGACCCACCGGCTGGCAGGAAGACCGGTTCCGGTGCATGGAAATCAGACGCAGAGAGCGCTGACTTCGGAACGCGCGTCCCTGACCTTTGACCTGGACGGACCGTTTCTGATCGTTGGCGAACGAATCAATCCTACCGGTAAAAAGAAGCTGCAGCAGGAGCTGCGCGAGGGCAGCTTTGAACTTGTGACGCAGTTTGCACAGGAGCAGGAAGAACGCGGTGCGTCGATTCTGGATGTCAACATGGGCATGAGCGGAATCGACGAAAAGGCGATGATGCTGCAGGCGCTGGAAGAGGTGGCGGGTGTGACGAAGCTGCCGCTGTCCATCGATTCCAGCCATGTGGACGTGCAGGAGGAAGCGCTTCGGCGTTATCCGGGACGCGCACTGATCAATTCGATTTCGTTGGAATCCGAAAAATTCGAAAAGCTGCTGCCGCTGGCAAAAAAATACGGCGCGATGTTTGTCCTTTTGCCGCTATCGGACGAGGGACTGCCCAAAAATTTGAATGAGAAGATTTCCATCATCGAAAAAATTGTGGCGCGCGCGCTGGAATTAGGCATGAAAAAGACGGATATTATTGTGGACGGTCTGGTGGCGACGGTCGGCGCGAACAAACAGGCGGCGTTGGAAACGTTGGAAACGATCCGGTATTGCCATAGAAACGGTCTGGCAACGACTTGCGGACTTTCGAATATTTCCTTCGGCCTGCCGGAAAGAAGCTGCGTCAACAGTGCGTTTTTGACGATGGCGATCGCGTCGGGACTGACCATGGCGATTGCAAATCCGAGCCAGGATATTTTGGTCGGCGCTGCATTTGCGTCGGATCTTTTGTTAAATAAAGAAGATAGTGATATCCGTTATATCGAATTTTCCGGTCAGGCAAAGGAACGTCGGGAAGAGGCGGATGCCAAAAAGGAAGCGCTGCTTCGGCAAAGCCTGCAGGCATCTGAAGGCAGCACTGTGACGGCAAACCAGCCGGGAAATACGGAAGTCCAAGACGGCGCGGCCCGGCAGAAATCAGCGGGTACAAAAACACCACAGCAGCAGGCGGCAGAGCGGGTGCGTGAGGTAGTGTTAAAGGGAAAACGCAAAACCGCAGAGGATTTGACGAAAAAAGCGCTGAAGGCTGGTAATTCCCCACAGGAGCTTTTGCACGGACAGCTGCTTCCGGCAATCAACGAGGTCGGTGAGCTGTTCGATAAGGGAAAATATTTCCTGCCGCAGCTGATTGCGAGTGCGGAGACGATGAAACTGTGCATCGGCATTTTGGAGCCGCTGCTTTTGCAGGATCAGACTTCGGAAAAGATGCCGGTAGTCGTCATTGCGACGGTTGCGGGGGATATCCACGATATCGGCAAGAACCTCGTCGCGCTGATGCTGAAAAATTACGGCTTTCAGGTTATCGACCTCGGAAAGGATGTTCCGAAAGAGGAAATCATAAAAGCCGCAATTGAGCACAACGCACAGATTATCGCACTTTCTGCCCTGATGACGACGACGATGCAGGAAATGAGAAATGTCGTTGAATATGCGAAAGAAAAGGGTGTAACGGCAAAAATCATGATCGGCGGTGCAGTAATTACGCAGGATTATGCGGATGAAATCCATGCAGATGGCTATTCTCGGGATGCGGCGGACGCCGTCCGGCTGGCAAAGCGCCTGGTCGGAATGCAGGAGTGAGATCAGCGCAGGTTTGAAAAATTTCCAACAGGGGGAATATCAGATGGAAGAAAAATCCAGAGATGTGATCGGTTTGCTGGAAGTGCTGACAGAGCAGAACAGACAGCAGACGGCTTCGTTAAAAAAGCAGCTTTTCGTGACGAGAATTTTGGCGGCGGTAGGCTGTGTTCTGGCAGCGGCGGTCATCGCAGTTTTTCTGCTTATTGTCCCGCCGATGCTGCAGATTATCCGTCAGGGACAGGAGACGCTGGTGGAAGCGACAGACACGCTACAGACGGCGCAGGAGACGCTGACGGATATTCAGACGCTGTTTGATGAAAACGGTCTGGTTTGGCAGAGCAGCGAGGCGTTAAGCCAGGCGACGGAGAAGTTAAACCGGATGGACATCGAAAGCTTAAACAGCGCGATTCGTGATCTGGGAGCAGTTGTGGAGCCGTTAGCGGAGTTTTTCGGGATGTTTAAACGGTAAAACGATAGTTTTAGACGATAAAATTAAGCTGAAAATACAGAGGTGCGATAAATCGCACAAAACGCTGACAGGGTGGCGGCGAGGAGGAGATGCAGCATGAATGGTGCTCAGGCAATGGTAAAATGCCTTGAAAATGAAGGCGTAGAAATGGTATTTGGATATCCGGGGGTTGCGATCTGTCCGTTTTATGACAGTCTGTTGGATACGGATATCAAATCTGTCCTGATCCGAACGGAGCAAAATGCGGCGCATGCAGCCAGCGGTCTGGCTCGTGTGACCGGCAAGGTGGGCGTATGCGCGGTAACGAGCGGTCCCGGTGCGACAAACCTGATTACTGGTATCGCAACGGCTTTTGCAGACAGCATTCCGCTTGTGTGCATTACCGGACAGGTCAACAGCGAGCTGATCGGCAGCGACGTGTTCCAGGAGGCGGATATCACTGGAGCGGCGGAATCCTTTGTCAAATACAGCTATCTGGTCAAAAATGCAGAGGACATTCCGCAGATTTTTAAAGAAGCATTTTATATTGCAAATACCGGCAGAAAAGGTCCTGTCCTGATCGACGTTCCGATCGATGTGCAGAATGCGCCGGTACGCAAATTCAAATATCCGGACAGTGTGAGCATGCGCACATATAAACCGACTGTAAAAGGACATATCGTGCAGATCAAAAAGGTAATTGCCGAGCTGGAAAAGGCAAAGCGTCCGGTCATCTGCGCAGGCGGCGGCGTGCTGCTTGGCGATGCACAGAAGCTTTTACGGGAATTTTCCCACCGTCACAAAATTCCGGTTGTAACAACTATGATGGGCATCGGCGCGATGCAGACAGAAGACCCGCTGTATTTCGGTATGGTTGGCAACAACGGCGCACCGTGCGCAAATCGCGCGATGAACGAGGCTGACATGATCATTATGGTCGGCGCGAGAGTGGCGGATCGTGCGGTCAACCAGCCGGAAATCATCACGAAAAATAAGGTGCTCGTCCATATGGATGTCGATCCTGCGGAAATCGGAAAAAACGCAGGCCCGACGATCCCGCTGGTCGGCGATGCAAAACACATTTTTTCCGATATGCTTGAACAGGAGTTAGACGGGGATTACAGCGAATGGGTAGTCTGCCTGCAGGAATATGAAAAGACGATGGCAGATACGAGAAAGCCCGATCCTGCCTTTGTCGATCCGGCGGAGTTCGTGCGCAGGCTTTCCGATAAAATGGAGCAGGACGCGGTTTATGTGGCAGACGTGGGACAGAACCAGATCTGGTCATGCAGAAACTGCAAGATCCGTGAAGGCAGCTTTTTGACCTCCGGCGGTATGGGAACGATGGGCTATTCCATTCCTGCGGCGATGGGCGCAAAGCTGGGCGCACCGGGCAGACAGGTCGTTGCAGTCTGCGGTGACGGTTCGTTCCAGATGTCCATGATGGAATTTGCGACGATGCGTCAGTATCAGGTTCCGGTGAAAATTGTGGTAATTGCAAATCATTATCTTGGTATGGTAAGAGAGTACCAGCAGAATACTTACAAGGGACGTTACTCTGTCGTAGAGCTCGGCGGCGGTCCTGATCTGGAAAAGCTGGCACAGGCCTACGGCATGGACTTTATCCGTCTGGAGGCTCCGGACAAGATGGACGAGGCGATCGACGCCTTTTTAAAGGATGAGGACGCTGTTTTGATGGAATGCGTCATCAATCCGATGGATACGGTAAAATAACGGAGGGAGGAACAAACCGATGAAGAAGATATATTCTGTACTGGTGGAAAACCGCTCCGGTGTTCTCTGCAAGGTTGCGGGGCTGTTTTCCAGAAGAGCGTTTAACATTGACAGTCTGGTGGTTGGAGAGACGGACGATCCCAGTGTTTCCTGTATGACAATCGTATCCAGCGGCGATAACCACACGTTAGAACAAATTGAAAAACAGTTAAATAAAAAACTGGATATCATTAAAGTAAAGACCTTCGACGAGCCCACCAGCATCAGCAGGGAACTGATGCTGGTGAAGGTAAAATATAACCGGAACAATCGCAGGGACATTATGGAAATCTGCAACATTTTAAAGGCGCAGATCGTAGATATGAGCAAATATCAGATGATGATCCAGATCTGCGACGTGCCGGACCGCGTGCAGTTATTCTTAAAGATGCTCAATTCAATCAGCATCGTGGAAGTTGCCCGCACCGGAACTGTGGCGCTGCAGAAATGCCACGATCAGGAAAACTGAATGGGGAAGCTGTTGCAGGTGCAGTGAGAACATTACATTCTGTAGACAGTTTGGCGGGATTTCGATATCAGGCGATCCTGCGTTATAACACAGATTTTGCGTAAAATAAAAAGCCATAACTTCCGGTTATGAATGACATGCCGGAAACTCATACGTTGACATGCTATGCGAACATTGCTAAAATAAAGCGCATAGGGTGATCAGGCAGCCCGGCAGAAGAGCCGGGTGCTGTACAGGGAGGAAACGAAGCGATGCATAAGAAGGCATTTCAGCTAATTGTTGACAATACCTCCGGCGTATTAAGTCGGATTTCCGGGCTGTTTTCCAGACGGGGTTACAATATTGAAAGCATTACTGCAGGCGTAACGGCTGATCCGCGTTTTACCCGGATTACCATTGTAGCCAGCGGAGATGATGAAATCCTCGATCAGATTGAAAAGCAGGTCGGTAAGCTTGTGGATGTCCGGGATATCCGTGAGCTGGAGCCGGATTCCAGCGTATTCCGCGAACTGGCGCTGATCAAGGTAAGGGCCAATGCCAAGGAACGGGAAGGCATTATTGCTGTTGCAAACGTGTTCCGTGCCAAGATCGTGGACGTCGGAGCAGAGAGCCTGGTCATTGAAGTAACCGGCTCCCAGAGTAAGCTGGAGGCGTTTCTGAATCTATTGTCCGGCTATGAGATCCTGGAGCTTGCAAGAACCGGTATTGCGGGACTTACAAGAGGTGTGGATCGTGTGGTTTACATCGATGAAGAGGACAACAAAAGTCTTTAATGTACAATGTTACTGATAGGAGGATGACCTCCTTTTCAGAGATAGAAGCAGATACCAAAATATGGAGGATACCAAGATGGCAAAGATTTATTATCAGGAAGACTGCAACCTTTCTTTATTGGAAGGTAAAACAATTGCAGTGATCGGTTATGGCAGCCAGGGACATGCACATGCATTAAATGCAAAGGAGTCCGGATGTGATGTCATTATCGGCCTGTATGAAGGTTCCAAGTCCTGGGCAAAGGCTGAGGCACAGGGCTTTACCGTATACACTGCTGCAGAAGCTGCAAAGAGAGCAGATATCATCATGATCCTGATTAACGATGAGCTGCAGGCAGACATGTACAAGAAAGACATCGAGCCCAACCTGGAGCCCGGTAACATGCTGATGTTCGCACACGGTTTCAATATCCATTTTGGATGCATCAAGCCTCCGAAGGATGTAGACGTAACCATGATCGCTCCCAAGGGACCTGGTCATACCGTTCGTTCCGAATATCAGGCAGGCAAGGGCGTTCCGTGTCTGGTTGCAGTTGAGCAGGATGCTACCGGCAAGGCATTGGATCTGGCTCTGGCATATGCACTGGCAATCGGCGGTGCAAGAGCAGGCGTTCTGGAGACCACTTTCCGTACCGAGACAGAGACAGACCTGTTCGGTGAGCAGGCAGTTCTGTGCGGCGGCGTATGCGCACTGATGCAGGCTGGTTTCGAAACTCTGGTAGAAGCTGGCTATGATCCGAGAAATGCATACTTCGAGTGTATCCATGAGATGAAGTTGATTGTTGACCTGATCTATCAGTCCGGTTTTGCAGGCATGAGATATTCTATTTCCAACACTGCTGAATATGGCGATTACATCACCGGCCCTAAGATCATTACCGAAGATACCAAGAAAGCAATGAAGAAGATCCTGTCCGATCCCTTTTTGCGCTACTTTCGAATTTCCGTAGGAAATTTGAAAGGATCCTGGTAAAAGGGAACCGGAAGGTTCCCTTTTTTGCGCTACTTCTAAATTCTGCAAGGAATTTAGAAGGCTCCTAGTATTGGGGAACCGCAAGGTTCCCCTTTTTTGCTTAAAGTTCTCTTTGACAATCCCCACAACTGTGTTATCATAGTTTTAAAGCATATTTTCTACCAGCAGATTAGCGCTTTTAGCGCATCTTTATGAAATCTTATTCTATTCCGGAAGTCTATGCTTTTGAACCAATTTCTATCAGTTTCATTTATTGAAAAAGCGGGGGATTTTACAGATGACGTGGGGAACCTGCAACCGGGAAATCGTATCTCCTGCAAAACAGGAGGTGTGAAACGTAGCGAGAAAAAACAAGATAAAGCCGGATGTCGTATTAAAAAACTTCTGGAAAAACAACGCGCATTTTGCGGATTTATTCAATGCAGCGGTGTTTCAGGGAGAACAGGTGCTGAAACCTGAAGATCTTAAGGAAGCTGATACGGATGTTTCGTCTGTATTGAAATTTAATGGGCATGCGGAGACAGTACAAAAAGTCTGGGACGTCGTAAAGAAAACGGCTTACGGAGTGGATTTTGTACTCTGGGGGTTGGAAAATCAGGAGAGGATTCATTATGCGATGCCGCTTCGGCATATGATTGGTGACTGTTTTTCGTACTTAAAAGAGTACCATGAAATTGCGGCTAAGAACAGACAGGAGAAAGATTTTGTTTCATCCGATGAATTTCTTTCGAATTTTAAGAAAACAGACCGGCTGCATCCGGTAATCAGCCTGTGCGTTTATTATGGAGAAGAAAAATGGGGTGGTCCGGGATGCTTAAAAGACATGTTGAAAATTCCGGAAAAATTACAGTCACTGGTATCGGATTACAGCATGAACCTGCTCCAAGTAAGAACGAGTAAACCGATGCAATTTCGTAATCCTGATGTAAATACGGTGTTTGAGGCAAGTCGTTTTATTTACGAGAAGGATTATGAAAATTTAAATGCAATTTATGAGAACAAAGAAATTCCATCAGAGCTTGGACTTGTCATTGGGACGATTACTAACTCCCAAAGTCTAATTGATCGGGCGTTGGAAGCAGAAGAAAAAGAAGGAGGACAAATGATTATGTGTAAAGCACTGGAAGAGCTGAGAATGGAAGGTGTTCTGCAGGGGCGAACAGAGGGAATTCGGGCAACTGTCAAAACCTGTAAAAAGTTTCAGATCAACAAGGAGGCAATCATTGAGACGATCGGAAAAGAGTTTTCTATGCCAGAAAAAGAGGTCGCAGAATATGTAGAAAAATACTGGTAACGCAGAAAAAGACTGCCGGAGTTACTGCATCCTCCGGTAGTCTTTCCAGAATGCGATCGTTTCCTGCAGATCTGCCTCATCCTGAAATAAATTCATCTTTTTTGCAACTTCGATTGCAAAATCGACATATCCATTCGCCCGGGAGGTGATGACCTGATCGGTAACCGCAACGTCGAGATCAGAAGAATGTGTAGACACAACCCCGTCCAGAATTCCGGCATGATCAAGTACATCAACCCCGGCACAGATGGCGGCGAGAATACCGCCCCTTGATTTGATGTCCTTTAAGCAGTTCCATACAATCGGATTGTCAATTGCCTTGATATTTCCGCCTGGAACGATCGCAAGTTCTATTTCATCCGGAGCAATATCGGTCAGTTTACCGGAAACATTGATTGAATAACCCTCCATCGCTGTAATGGGAGTTCCATCCGGAGATACAAACAAAACTTCCTTGCCGGCAAAGTGCAGGAAATAATTTAAAATGACAATTTCATAAATACAGCTTGTTGGATATAAAAGAACAACAGTTTTCATGGGGAACCCTCCTTACAGCAGATGGTAGCTGAGGCTTATACATGTCCTCTTTAAAGCAAATTTTCTTGTAAACACAAAATATGCGATCGAAAGAGATAAGTGTGAACGATAACGATATAACTGAATTGTAACAGAATTGTTATAGAATGAGAAGAAAGAGAAAAGGGAAAATTGTTTTTTGCTGCACAGTATTGTATGATAGGTATTAAAAGTTCACCTGTGCCTTTCAACAGGCAGGCTTCGCATGGAAAGATGCGAGGAATAGGATGAAAACGGACAAGGAGAAAACAAAATGGAGCTGGAAGCGTTATCGAAACGTTTTTTTGTGAGAGCATTGGAAACAGAAGATGTGGACATCATTTATGATCTTTGTTCTAAAAACAAACTGTTTTATGAATTTCATCAACCATTTGTAACCAGAGAAAGTATCCTGGATGATAGAAATGCGCTGCCGCCTGGAAAGAGCAAAGAGGATAAAGCGTATATCGGATTGTTTGACGGGGATACGCTGGTTGCTGTGATGGATCTGATTTTGGGATATCCGACGGAAGAGATTGTATGGATCGGATTTTTTATGATGGATACGGCATATCAGAACCAGGGAATCGGGACACAGATCATTCAGGAAGCAGTGGAAGCAATGAAAAACGCAGGCTATCGGGAAATCCGCCTGGGCGTAGACTATGGGAATCCGCAAAGCTTCGCGTTCTGGAGCAAAAATAAATTTGTGGTAATACAGGAAAAAGAGTACATTGTGATGAAACGAGTTTTATCCTAAGACAGAGGAAATCTATATGAATGATCTGATGAATTTGTTAAAAGAAAGACGAACTTACCGGAGATTTTGCCAAAAGCCCATTTCGGAGGAAATTCTGGCAGAGATCCTGACGGCGGCGCGGTACGCGTCCAGCGCGGCGAATAAACAGCCGTTGAGCTATGTCGTTGTGAAAACGCCCCAAAAGGTGCAGGAGGTTTTTGCAGAGACGAAGTGGGCGGCATATCTTCCGAAGAAACAGGGACAGCCGAAGGCTGGAGAAGAGCCGGTGCTGTTTATCGGCGTGGTGCAGAATTTGAAAATCAACCCGAACTGCGATACGGACGCCGGGCTGGCGATTTCGAATATGACGCTGGCAGCGTGGAATCATGGGGTCGGAAGCTGTATCATAGGCGCGTGCAACCGGCAAAAGCTTTCGGAGCTGTTTGGATTGACGGAGGATCAGAAGCTGCATACGGTGGTGGCATTTGGTTATCCATCCCATATCAGCAGGATTGAGAATGTCGAAAAGGATGGCGATATCCGCTACCATCTGGATGAAGACGGAAATTATGTCGTTCCGAAACGGAACCTTGAAGATGTCGTAACCTGCATTTGAAAGCTTTGAGGACGAAAGATTGAAAAACAACAGAATACACGCTCTGCGAGCATTCTATTGTCATGAATAAAATTTTCAATCACGAGATTTGTATCTGCGTGCACTTGATACAAACTCGACATGCGTAAAAAGCGTGCGCAGAAATGAGAGGAAAGAATGGTAAAAAACATCGCAATCGTAAGCCTGTCCTCCGGTACGATCGGAGAAGCCTTTGCGGCACATGAAGTGGAAATCGGAATCCGGAGACTAAAAGAATATGGATTAAACGTCATTATGATGCCGCATGCGCAAAAAGGCATTGAATACGTCAAAAATCATCCCGAAGATCGGGCAAAGGATCTTTTACAGGCATTTTCGGACGATTCCATCGATATGATCCTGTGCGCGATCGGTGGGGACGATACCTATCGGCTGCTGCCGTATCTGTTTGAACACAAGGAATTACAAAAAGCGCTGAACAAAAAAATCTTTCTGGGGTTTTCCGATACGACGGTCAATCACCTGATGCTGCATAAGCTGGGGCTGAATACCTTTTACGGGCAGTCGTTTCTGGCGGATATCTGTGAGATGGATCATGAAATGCTTCCATATACGGCAACCTATTTTGAAGAGCTGATTCGGACCGGGAAAATTGCAAAAATTGAGCCGAGCGACGTCTGGTATGAGGAACGGACGGACTGGTCGCCTGCTGCAGTCGGCACTCCGAGAACCGCACATCCAAACGAAGGCTTTTTGCTGCTGCAGGGAAGTCCTGTTTTCCAGGGAAAAATTCTCGGCGGCTGTCTGGAAGTGCTGTATGATATTTTCGATAACAGCCGCTACGCAGACTCAGTTTCGATGTGTGAAAAGTATGAGCTGTTTCCGCCAAAGGAGGACTGGGCAGGAAAAATTTTGCTTCTGGAAACCTGCGAAGAGCAGCCAGTGCCGCAGCTGTACCGAAAAATGGTTCAGACGTTGAAAAAGACCGGGATTTTCGAGGTGATTTCCGGAATCATTTGCGGCAAGCCGATGGATGAACTGTATTTTGAAGAATATAAAAAAATACTCGTAGAAGAAGTGGCTGATCCGACGCTTCCCATTGTGGCAAACGTTAATATCGGACATGCGACGCCAAGATGTATCATTCCGTTCGGGGTGGACGCTGTGGTGGATGCGAACCGGCAGCAGATCACTTTTTCCTATGAGGACAAATAAAGGGGAACCATATGGAAAAAAACAAATTACAGATCAGGGTAGCGACTAAGGAAGATGCAGAAGCACTTCTGGCAATTTATGTGCCCTATGTAGAAAAAACAGCAATCACATTCGAATATGAGGTTCCCTCTATAGAAGAATTTCGCTGCAGAATCCAGGAAACGCTGAAAAAATATCCCTATCTGGTCGCAGAAAAAAACGGGAAAATTGTCGGTTATGCTTATGCGGGGGCCTTTCATGCCCGTCCGGCCTATGACTGGGCGGTGGAGACCTCCATCTACGTCTCAGAGCTCCAGAAAGGAGAAGGAATCGGGAAAGCTCTGTATAAAGCGTTGGAAGAACAGCTTTCCCGGCAGCATATCCTGAATTTAAACGCCTGCATCGCCTATCCGGAAACAGAGGACGAGCATCTGAACAAAGACAGCGTACGCTTCCATACACACCTTGGCTACCGGATGGTTGGGGAGTTTTACCAGTGCGGGTATAAGTTCGACCGCTGGTATAACATGGTATGGATGGAAAAGCATATCGGGGCGCATCCGTCGAATCCAGCGAAGGTGATCTGGTTTTCCGAACTCTGAGGCACGTACTTTCCTATTGACAAGGTAGGAATAGTGGGGTACATTTAAAAATGCTGTCAGGAGTTTTCAAGAACGGGAGAAATACATGTTAAATCAGTTTTCAAGAACGGAATTATTGTTGGGGAAAGGCGGAATGGAACGTCTGAAAAATGCAAGAGTTGCTGTGTTTGGCATTGGCGGCGTCGGCGGGTATACGGTAGAAGCGCTTGCCAGAAGCGGCGTTGGAACCCTTGACCTGATCGATGACGATAAAGTTTGTCTGACGAATTTGAACAGACAGATCATTGCAACTCGCAAAACCGTCGGAAAATATAAAGTAGACGTGGCAAAAGAGCGGATTTTGGAGATCAACCCGGATGCCGTGGTCCATACCTACAAAATGTTTTACATGCCGGATACGGCGGATCAGTTCGATTTTTCCCAGTATGACTATGTTGTGGACGCAATCGATACCGTGACCGGTAAAATCGAGCTGGTGATGCAGGCACAAAAGAGCAATACGCCGATCATCAGCTGCATGGGAGCGGGCAACAAGATGGATGCGTCCGCGTTTGAGGTGGCGGATATTTATAAGACGTCCGGCTGTCCGCTGGCGCGCGTCATGCGGAGGGAGCTCAAAAAAAGAAGAGTGCGCCATTTAAAGGTTGTATATTCCAAAGAGCCAGCTATGACGCCGGTGGACGAAATGGCGATCAGCTGTAAGACAAACTGCATTTGCCCGCCTGGAACAGCGCGGAAATGTACTCAGAGGAGACAGGTCCCCGGAAGCAATGCGTTCGTGCCTGCGGTTGCTGGGCTGATCGTGGCAGGCGAGATTGTGAGAGATTTAACAGGCGTGCGGGGAGAACAGGCATAATGATCTATCTGGATTATTCGGCAAATACGCCGGTTTCGGAGGATGTGCTCCGGTGTTTTTGTGAGACGGAGCGGGAGTTTTTTGGAAACCCGAATTCCACGCACGATGCCGGAAAAGCCGCCAAGGAGCGGATGGATGAGATTACGGTATCGATTGCCGGGCTGATGGGGGCTGCGCCGGAGGAGATGATATATACTTCCTGTGCAAGCGAATCCAACAATACGGCGTTAAAAGGAATCGCTGCGCTGGCGCGTTCGAGAGGCATGCATATTATTTCCACTGCGCTGGAGCATTCTTCGGTGGGCGGGTGTCTGACCGCATTGCAGGAGCAGGGCTTTGAGGTGGATTTAGTCGACATCGACCGAAATGGAAAAATCGATTTAGAGCATCTGCGGGAGCTTCTGCGCCGGGACACGATTTTAGTATCCGTCTGTCTGGTGGACAGTGAGCTGGGGACAATTCAGCCGGTTTCAGAGATTGCAGAGATATTAAGAGACTTCCCGGACTGCCGTCTGCATGTGGATGCGACGCAGGCGATGGGAAAAATTCCGGTCTGTCTGGACGGGATCGATACGTTGAGTTTTACACCGCATAAATTTTACGGTTTAAACGGAAGCGGCATTTTATATAAGAAAAAGGACCTGATTTTGGAGCCGCTGATCCACGGCGGGCACAGCACGACGATTTACCGCAGCGGGACGCCTGCGCTCAGCCTTGCGGCGGCAACTAAATGTGCGCTGTCAGATGCAATCAGTCATCAGAAGGAACGATATGAAACGGTGTCCGGATATAACCGGTTTTTAAGGGAAGAACTGTCCAAAATTCCGGGTGTGTCAATCAACAGCCCGAAGGACGCAGTACCGCATATTTTGAACGTGAGTGTAAAGGGAATCCGCGGGACGCGCATGCAGCAGGCATTGAATGAAAAGGGCATCTGCGTGTCAGTCAAGTCTGCCTGCGCGGTAGAAGGCACGCCGTCAAAGGCGGTTTATGCGGTCTGCCGAGATAGAAATCGGGCGATGAATTCTTTCCGGATCAGCTTAAGCCATCTGACGACGAAAAAAGAGCTGGATACCTTTTTGCAGGCGTTTTTGGAGTGTTGTAAAGAAAGAGAGTAAAACTATGGCAAGAGAACTGGAGCCTTACCAGAATATAGAAAGAAGCATTATCAAAAAATTCCGCAAGGAGATCTGGCGACCCTTTATCGAGGCGGTACAGCGGTATGAGCTGGTGAACGAGGGAGATAAGATCGCCGTCTGTATTTCGGGCGGAAAGGATTCGATGCTGATGGCAAAGCTGATGCAGGAGCTGCAGCGTCACAGCAAGGTGAAATTTGAGCTGGTTTTTCTTGTCATGGATCCTGGCTACAACGAGATCAACCGACAGAAAATCGAGAGCAACGCAGAGCTTTTACACATCCCAATCACGGTTTTTGAGACGGATGTCTTTGCGGTTGCCAATACGAGCGAAAAAAATCCGTGCTATCTATGTGCACGCATGCGCCGGGGCTATTTATACAGCAAGGCACAGGAGCTTGGCTGCAACAAAATTGCCCTGGGACATCATTTCAGTGACGTCATCGAGACGCCCGTGATGTCGATGTTTTACGGCGGACAGCTGCAGGCGATGCTTCCGAAGCTGCACAGCAAAAACTTCGAGGGCATGGAGCTGATTCGTCCGATGTATTGTATTCACGAGGACGCGATTCTGGACTGGAAACGTTACAACAACCTGCAGTTTATCCAGTGTGCGTGCCGGTTTACGGAAAACTGCGCGATCTGCGATAACGGAGGCGGCGGTTCCAAGAGACAGGAGATCAAGACGCTGATTCGAAGATTAAAACGGGATAATCCGAATATCGAAAAAAGCATTTTCAACAGCATCCACAATGTCAACATCGACACGATGCCCGGCTACAAAACGGACGGGAATTATCATACCTTCCTGGAAAAATTTGACGCCTGCATGGACGGAGAGCCCGAGGAGTAAACGGATCGCATGGACAGCTCCGGGGCAGCTGCGGCAGAAAAATATCGGGAAAACGGGGTTGTGCTTCTTTCCGGAAAGTGCTATAGTAAACACAGTTTTTAATTCCACGAACCGCGAAAGGAAAAGCAGAGCATGTTGAGAAACGTTTATACAATTGTCATGGCGATGCCGCAGATGATGATGGGACGCATTAACTGTATCTGATATGCGAGAGAGCGCAGTGCACAGATACAGGGAAGGGTCTTTTGCTTCTGTGTGCATCGGGCGTTTGAAATTCTTTTCGGAGAGAAAGAAGAATCCAAAATACCGGAGCCGGAGGCAAAGAGCCTTCGGCTTTTTTGCTCTGTAGGAAATACCGTGTTGCATGAAAGTGCATTTCATCTGCCAATGCGCAGGATTTCCCTTTTGCCGGCATGGAACAAATCTGAGAAAAGGATGGGAAAAAGCATGAAAACACCGATACTGGAAACCAGTCGGCTTTGGCTGAAACCGTTAAAGGAAGAGGATGCGCCGGGCGCATTTTTGTGGACGGGAGATCCGAAGGTCAGCTGGTACATGCGCTACGAAACGCATGAAAGCCTGGAGGATACGAAGCAATGGCTGCGGGAGGAAGAAAAACAGCTGGATTCCGATCTGCTGTATGATTTTGGATTTCATAAAAAGGACAACGATGAGCTGATCGGCAGCGGCGGGCTGACGTTTAATCAGCAGCAGGGCATCTGGGAGCTTGGCTGCAACCTGCGCCGGGATTGCTGGAACCAGAGCTATGGGACTGAGGCGGCAGCAGCGATTCTATCATTTGCGGAAAATACGCTGCACATCCATCGCGTAATGGCGCGCCATGCAAAGGACAACGCTGCATCCGGGCGGGTGCTGGAGAAGAACGGATTTTCCTTTGTAAGAGAGTGCTGGGATCAGAAATGGAGCGGCTCGCATCGGTTCGAGTGCCGCGAATATATCTGGAAAAGCGAAAAGGAAGAGGAAAAAAACAGCGCCGCCCGCAACGAGGTCGAGCGCTTCTATGATGACGAATACGAAGAATGGGATCGTCTGGAATGGCATACGCCAGAGTTCGAGGTGACGAAGCGCTATATGGAGGAATATATTCCAAATGATACGCCGCAGAAGATTCTGGATATTGGCGGCGGCCCGGGCAGATATTCCATTTTTCTGGCGCAGAAGGGACATGACGTGACGTTATTTGACTTGTCCGGCAAAAATATCCGACAGGCGATCGAAAAGGCGCAGGAAGCGGATGTGCTGTTGGACAGTTGTATCCACGGCGACGCGCTCCGGCTTTCGGAATATCTTTACAAGGCGGAACAGTATGACGTTGTGCTTTTGATGGGACCTCTGTATCATCTGATGCGGGAACAGGATCGGGAAAAAGCCCTGCAGGAGGCACTGCGGGTGTTAAAGCCGGGCGGGCTTTTGTTCGCATCCTTTATTTCGACGTATGCGCCAATTCAGGATTATGCCAGCGGACTGTACGATTTCGGAGATATGGACAGACTCCTCGCCGGTCTGGAGGACGGAACTGCACAACCTGGTAAAAATTTCACAAACTCTTATTTCTGTGGGGAAAAAGAGGCGGAAGATATGATGGAAAAAGCAGGGCTTTGCCAACTGGCCTTTGCGGGTGTGGAAAATATCCTTTGCGGGAAAGAAGAGCTGCTGCACAAGCTTGCGTCTCAGCAGCAGGAAAAATGGCTGAATCTCGCATGGAGATTGAGCCAGGACAGAAAGCTGCTCGGTATGAGCGAGCACTTCCTCTACATCGGAAGAAAGCAGTGAACGTGGTGCCTTTTTGGAAAAGCGGTTGCATGAAACCGTCTCTTCGGGGTATAATGGCGATATGCGTCGGCGGACAGCTTTCCCCACTGACGGAAATGAAAATACAAAGGAGTTTTACAGCGTATGAAAAATGACCTGTTTTCTATTGGACCGTTTACCGTACACGGCTATGGACTGATGATTGCGATCGGAGTTTTGTCTGCTTATTATATGGTGGAATACCGTGCAAAAAAGAAACAGATGGACTGGGAAAAAGTGTTCCCACTGACGGTCTGGTCGGTGCTGGGCGGTTTTTTGGGCTCGAAGATTCTGTATCTTCTGACGAGACTGCCGGACATTCTTGCAAATCCGGCGCTTCTTGGCAGCAGCATTAAGGACGGCTTTGTCGTATACGGCGGCATTATCGGGGGTATCCTGACTGCGTGGATTTACTGCAAATGTACGAAATGGAACTTTTGGAAAATTTTTGATATCGCGATGCCTGCGGTTGCGATGGCACAGGGCTTCGGGCGGATTGGCTGTCTGCTTGCCGGCTGCTGCTACGGAATAGAGCTGGATCCCGCAAACCCGATAGGGATCGTGTTCCACAATTCCGCCTATGCACCAAATGATGTCGCGCTTTTGCCGACGCAGATTATTTCCAGTGTGCTGGATTTTGCAAACTGCTTCGTGCTGCTTGCACTGTCGAAGAAGCTCAAAACAGACGGACAGGTGGCGAGCTGTTATCTGATCTTTTATAGCATCGGCAGATTTGTCCTGGAATACTTCCGGGGCGACCTGATCCGGGGAAACGTCGGGGAGTTTTCCACGTCGCAGTTTATCTCCCTGTTTATCTGTCTGATCGGTCTTGTATTGCTTTTTGGACTTCCAGTTCTTGCAAAAAAGAAAGGAGCTTGCGCACAGTCGGAGGAATAGCGCCGGATTTTGCATAGGCGAAGCCGATTTTGCGGGCGGGAATGGAAACCGGCATTTTCAGCTGGACAAGCCTTCCCTCTGCGAGCTCGTCGCGGACGAAATTTTTGATGACGCAGGCGATTCCTAAGTCGATTTTTGCAAATTCGATCAGAAGATCCATGGAGGTTACGTCGATAATCCGGGAGGCACTTAAGTTTTCCTGGGAAAGATAGCGGTCGATGTACCGGCGGGTAATATTTTCTTTATTCAATAACAGGAGCGTAGACGCTGCAAACGCCGTCCGGGAGGAAAGATGGTCGTTTGGGCGGATGCGCTCTTTTAAATTGTCGAGATAGGTGTGCGTGGTGACAAAAATATCCTGAATGTCGGTGAGGGGTTCAAAAACGAACGCAGACATGTCATCCTCTGCGCCGATCAGCCCGATGTCGAGCGTGCCTTGTTCGAGTGCCTGCATCGTTTCGAGGGAGGACTGGCAGGCGATGGAAAGCTGGATATGCGGGTTTTGGCGGATAAAGGGCTGTAAGATCGGGAGCAGGACATATTTGCACAGTGTCGCAGAAACGCCGATGGAAAGATGTCCCATGCCGAGCTTTTGGAAGCGCTGCAGCTGTTCTTCGCCCTGGGTGATCGCCTGGAAAGCGTTTTCTACCTGGACAAACAGGATTTCACCCGGTTCCGTCAGGGAAACACCGCGGGAGGAGCGGTAAAAAAGCGTCGTGCCAAGACTCTGTTCAAGCTTGGAGATCGCCTTGGAAATGGCGGGCTGGCTGATGTAGAGCTCGCGCGCTGCGCCGGAAATGTTGCGGCATTTGGCGACGGTATAAAAAATGTGGTAAAGATTAAAATTCTGTTCCATAAGTTTCCCTTTCCGGCAGACCGGCAGTAATTTTTACCATGTGCGGTCTGTTTCTGTCTGTTACTGGTATAACTGAATTTATATATAACACAATCATACCATAACTGATGATTATAGTAAATATAAGAGAAAGGTATTTTTCTTTCTGAATGTACTGTGATACACTTAAATACAGAAAAAAGACGTCCGGGGCGACGGACATCTGCAAATCCGGCTGTTTTTCAGCCAAAAAGGAGATCGGATCATATGGGAATGACAATGACACAGAAGATTCTGGCCGCGCATGCCGGACTCGACCATGTGGAAGCAGGACAGCTGATTGAAGCGCAGCTGGATCTGGTTCTGGGCAACGACATTACAAGCCCGGTTGCCATCAAAGAGATGGAAAAAATGAAGGTGGACGGTGTGTTCGATAAGGACAAGATCGCGCTGGTACCGGATCATTTTGTACCGAACAAGGATATCAAATCGGCAGAACACTGCAAATGCGTTCGCGAATTCGCACGCCGCAATGAGATCACGAACTATTTCGAGGTCGGCGAGATGGGAATTGAGCATGCCCTGTTGCCGGAAAAAGGACTTACCGTAGCAGGTGATGTCGTAATCGGCGCAGACTCCCATACCTGTACCTACGGTGCGCTTGGCGCATTTTCCACCGGTGTCGGCAGCACAGATATGGCGGCTGGAATGGCGACCGGCAAGGCATGGTTTAAAGTTCCGTCTGCAATCCGGTTTAACCTGATCGGCAAACCGGGCAAGTGGGTCAGCGGCAAGGATGTGATTTTACATATCATCGGCAAGATCGGCGTGGACGGCGCATTGTATAAATCCATGGAATTTACCGGTGAGGGTGTTGCCAATTTAAGCATGGATGACCGGTTTACAATTGCCAACATGGCGATTGAGGCAGGCGGCAAGAACGGCATTTTCCCGGTAGACGACAAGGCGATCGCATACATGAAGGAGCATTCCACAAAGCCATACCACATTTACGAAGCGGATGCGGATGCTGTTTATGATGAGGAATACACGATTGACCTTTCTGCACTGCGTCCGACGATCGCATTCCCGCATCTTCCGGAAAATACAAAGACCATCGATGAAATCCAGGAATCTGTTGCCATCGACCAGGTTGTGATCGGTTCCTGTACAAACGGCAGACTGGATGACCTTCGGATCGCTGCAGAGGTGCTGGAGGGCAGACATGTGGCAAAGGGGATCCGTTGTATCGTAATCCCTGCGACTCAGAAGATTTACATGGAAGCGATGGAAGAAGGGCTGTTAAAGACCTTTATTGAGGCGGGAGCAGTGGTCAGCACACCGACCTGCGGCCCCTGCCTTGGCGGTTATATGGGCGTTCTGGCAGAGGGTGAGCGCTGTGTATCGACGACGAACCGGAACTTTGTCGGACGTATGGGGCACGTCAAATCAGAGGTTTATCTGGCGAGCCCTGCAGTTGCGGCAGCCAGCGCAGTGGCGGGACAGATCGCATGTCCTGAGCAGCTCGATTGAGGAGGGACAAAACAGCATGAAAAAGGCGAACGGAACAGTTTTCAAATATGGAGATAACGTGGATACGGATGTCATTATCCCCGCACGTTACTTAAATTCCTCCGATCCGGCAGAGCTTGCACAGCACTGCATGGAGGATATTGACAAGGATTTCATCAAAAACATAAAGCCCGGCGATATCATTGTTGCGGATAAAAACTTCGGCTGCGGTTCTTCCAGAGAGCACGCGCCGATTGCTATCAAGGCGGCTGGCGTCAGCTGTGTTATTGCACAGACCTTTGCCCGGATTTTTTACCGTAATTCGATCAATATCGGACTGCCGATCATCGAATGCCCGGAGGCGGCAGAAGCAATTCAGGCGGGTGATGAGGTCGAAATCGATTTCGATACCGGTATCATCACTGACAAGACGCAGAACAGGCAGTTCAAAGGACAGGCGTTTCCGCCCTTCATGCAGAAGATTATCGCTGCAGGCGGACTGATCAATTACATTAACGAGGATTAAAATAATAGAATGCATGCTCCGCCGCAGGTTTGAAACGCCTGCGGCGGCTTTTTGCAGTTGCGATTTTGGGCCCGTCCGGCTCCGGCAAAACGACGCTGATGAACATCATTGGCTGTATGGACCGGTCAGAAGCAGCGTGTGTCGATTATGGATGGACAGCTGTCGCAAAAACAAGCAGAATTGCCAGAAAACCAATATTTGCAAGGGTGAACAGAAGAAAGTACTGCCCTTTTTGTTCGGGAAGCTTCCGGGCGATCTGCCGATAAGAAATCAGGCTTGCCATCGATGCGATCAGGGTTCCGAGCCCACCTAAATTAGTGCCGACGATCAGCGCTGGAACGTTATTGGAAAAGCCGGACAGCAAAAGCGCCGCCGGAACGTTGCTCATGACCTGGGAGGCGAGGACGCTGATGAGGATTTCCCGACCGGAGAGCGCTGCAGAAAGCCAGGAGGCAAAGGCGGGAATTCTGCCGAGATTTCCGATGAAAATAAAAAATGCGAGAAACGTGGCGAGCAGGGAATAATCGACCTGTGCCAGCACTTTTTTATCTGCGATCAATGCGCCCAAAAGGACGAGGATAAAGACTGCCGGGTAGGGAAGCATATGCAAAACGGCAAGGAGGCAGAAGAAAAACAAAACGATGTAAAGCCGGATCAGCGCCGGCTTTTTTTGTGCAGCGTTTGTGGTCGGATTCTGGATTGAGGAAGAGACTGTTTGCTGCCGATGCGGATGTCCCAGATAGAAAATGCAGACAGAAAGCAGGATGGCAGACAGCAGCGTATAAGGGAGCATGAGCTGCAAAAAAGCGGAAAAGGACAGTTGGCTTTTGCCATACAGATATAAATTCTGAGGGTTCCCGATGGGAGTCAGCATGCTGCCGAGGTTGGCGGCAATCGTCTGCAGGCAAACAACGGGCGTCAGGAGTTTTTTACCGGATGCTTCCGGCAGCTGTCCCAGTACAGCAAAGGAGAACGGAACGAAGGTCAGGAGCGCAACGTCGTTCGTGATCAGCATACTGCAAAAAAAGCATAAACCGACCAGGACGAATACCAGGGAGGTGATGCTGCTTGTGCGGGACAGCAGGGAATATGCGAACCGTGTAAAAACGCCCTGACGCTGCAGCCCGGCCATGACAGTCATTAGGGAAAACAGGATGGTAAGCGTGCGAAAATCGATATAACCGAAATAGGATGCGTCCGGCAAAACGAAGCAGGCAGAGAGCAGGGCGAGCAAAACGGCAATCGACAGGACAGCCTCCTGGCGGATTTTGTAAAACAGTTTCTGAAAGATGGAATATAGCATGGGAAAGCCTCTTTTCCTTTTTATTATGGGATATTTCTTGTAAATACTATAATTTTTACAAATAGGAAAGTCAAGGAACAATGAAAAAGGGATGACTTTTTGGAAAGATTATTGTAATATGGAGAAAGGTCAAAACAACGAATGTAAAGGAGTATTGACTGTATGAGATTTCGGGAAGAGGTTTTAGCAAAGATTTTTACCTATATTACTGTCGCCGTGCTGCTGGGAATCGTTGCATTCGAGGCATGGGGGCTTTCGCGAGAGCGAAGCCGCAGAAAGGATGCAGAGGACAATGCAGCAGTACTTCAGGAAGAAGTAGAGAACATGCGGGATATCAACAGCACCCTGAAAAAAGAAAACGGAGAGCTTTCTGCATTTCGCAACAAATGGAATGTATACGTTTCTTCTTTGACCAGCAGTGAGGTTTTAGAGCTTCAGCACGATTTGTTTATGCGGACAGATTTGATTCCGCAGGAGGCGAAGGAAGAAATCGCGGAGCGGGAAGCCGGGCTTCTTACGGAAGAAACAGATGGGAAAAGTACGTCTGAGCAGAGCTCTTCCAAAAATAAAACGTCGAAAACGGATACCAAAAGCAAAACGACAGACAACGCCAGAACTGCAAAAATCGTCGTCGGGGAATATTCGTTTGACAATCCGAATGGGGAAAATATTTTTCTGCCGGTCAGCGCCAACACGGGAGACGGGGAGAATTGTCTGATCTACACGGCTGCCTATGAAGAGGAGGGAAGCCATGTGATCGAATTATTATATGAAATTACGCTGGATGAATCGGGTACGATCGCGCGCAGGGATACGACCTGGGAAGTGGAATGGTACTGTGTCGCCTATCAGGCGGGCGGAGGTTGGAAAGCGACAGCAACAAAGGAGGACGCAGGGAATGATGACAATTGACCAGATTTTAACAAAGCTGGATCATTATTATAAGGAGGATCAGCTGACAGAGGTAGAGCCGTTTCTCTTATCCTGTCTGGAGGATGCCAAAAAAGAGCAGGAGTATGGCATTTATATTTCCGTCGGCAACGAGCTTCTGGGCTTTTACAGAAGCATCGGACAGTTTGAGGCTGCATTTGCGGTCGGGGAGGATGTTCTTCTTTTGATGGAGGAGCTGCAGCTGGATCATACCGTCCATTTTGCAACGACCCTGTTCAATGTGGCGACTGCGTACCGCACAGCAGGAAAATACGAGGAAGCACTTGCAAATTATCGGCGTGCCCTTGAAATTTATCAAAAAGAGCTTCCCAAAGACGACTATCGTCTGGCAGAACTATATAGCAGCATCAGTATTTTATTGGAAAAGCTCAACGAAAATGAAAATGCGGTGCTGTTTTTGGAAAAAGCGATTCAGATTATGGAAAAACAGCCTGGAACAAGGGTTGAAGTGGCGACTTCCCGGACGAGTCTTGCACTGATCGAGCTGAAAATGGACAAGCTGGAAGCGGCGGAAAAGCATCTCGGGCTTGCGATTTCCGCGTTTAAAGAGGATGGCGGCAAGACGGATACACACTACAGCGCAGCGCTTGCCGGACTCGGCGAGGTCTGCTACCGTCAGGGCAGTCTGGAACGCTCCCTGGAAAATTATGAGCACGCGCTGTTTGAGGTGGAAAAGCATTTTGGCAGAAAAGAAGGCTACGGTCTGCTCTGCGGCAACTGCGCGGCGATCTGCAGAGAGCTTGGACAGAGCGCAAAAGCTGAAGAGTATGAGGTGCAGCGCAAAAAATACTGCCCGGAAGCCTGACAGGACGGGGAAATAAAACTTGAAACATACGTTCGAAAATGATACAATAAGCAGCGGCGAACACAGGAGGGATTTCCTTTTGATCGCCGCTGTTATACTGGCAGCGGCAGCAGCTGTCTTTTTCTTTCAGGTCAAAAACAGGACTTCCGGTACGGTTTATGCGATCGTGGAGCAGGACAGTAAAGAGCTGATGCGTCTGCCGCTGTCGGAACCCGGGGAATATCGGATTTCCGATGGAGACAGCTATAACGTGATCGAAATTGCAGAGGGTGGTGTCCGGATGAAGGAAGCGGACTGCCCGGATCAGATCTGCGTCAGCCGCGGACTGATTCAGAAAAGCGGACAGAGTATCGTCTGCCTGCCGCACCGGCTTGTCATCCGTCTGGAACAGCTGGGAGATCAGGAACTGGATGCGGTAGTGGAGTGAAACAATAGAATGCACGCTCTGCGAGCATTCTATTGTCATGAATAAAATGACTGAACCGGTCAACGAAATAGACCGAATGAGTCAATGACATATCCGGTGACATAGACAGATTGGATCCGCCAGAAAGGAGAAAAGCTTCATGAACAGCAACAGCACACGCAATCCTGCCGGAAAAGCAGCCTTTCTCGGTGTCATGACCGCGGCGGCACTGATGCTTTCCTATATAGAATCGCTGTTTATCCTTGTCCCGGGCATCCCGGGGATTAAACTGGGATTTGCGAATCTGGCAGTGGTATTGTGTCTGTACCGCTATGGCTGGAAGGAAGCCCTTTTTCTGAATGCGGTTCGGATTGCACTGGCAGCATTTTTGTTCGGGAGCATGTTTACGATGTTATACAGCCTGGCGGGGGCGGCATGTGCGTTTGCTGCGATGGTACTTGCAAAGCGCCTGAAGCTGTTTTCTGTCGTCGGCGTGAGCGTTCTTGGCGGCGTGTGCCATAATCTGGGGCAGCTGGCGGTGGCGGTCGCAGTGCTCGGAGGCAGCTGGGCAGGCTGGTATTTGCCGTGGCTTATGCTGGCAGGCTGCGTGACCGGGATTTTTATTGGCGTGTGCGCAGGGGCGGTCAACCGGGCGCTGCCGCCGCAGAGATAGGATACGGCAGAGGGAGAACACATGATTGCATATTTAAACGGCATACTCGCCGAAATCGAAGAAGAAAATATTGTAATAGAAGTAAACGGTATTGGCTATAATGTCCGAATTCCGGCGGGAATGGCGGGACGGCTTCCCCAGATCGGAGAAGTGGTTAAACTCTATACCTATACAAGCGTCCGGGAGGATGCGATCGGGCTGTATGGATTTTTGAGCCGGGACGACTTAAATATGTACCGGCAGCTGATTACGGTCAGCGGAATCGGGCCAAAGGGCGGTCTTTCGGTGCTCTCTGCGATGAGCGCGGACGAGCTTCGAATGGCAGTGATTTCCCAGGATGCAAAGGCGATTGCAAAAGCGCCCGGCGTTGGGACAAAAACCGCGCAGCGGATTATTTTGGAGTTAAAGGACAAGATTTCGTTAGAGGATACCGCAATGATGCGGGAGGTCAATCAGGTTCCGCAGGACAGTATGCTGACGGGCAAAAGCCAGGCACAGACAGAAGCGGTAGAGGCACTGACGGCGCTTGGATATTCCCCGTCAGAAGCGTTGCGCGCGGTAAAGGCGGTGCTGCAGGAAACTCCGGATCTGGATGTGGAAGCCCTGTTAAAGGCGGCCCTGAAAAAAATGTTCTAAAAAGAAACCGACAAGCAGGATGTTTTACCTGCGGCAGGCACAAAAGTGCCATGCTTTTTTTACCTGCTGCAGCGTGATTAACGGTAGAATGGAGGCAACATGCCAAGAGTCATCGAGACGAATCTGACGGAGGAAGATAAAAAGATCGAGAAAACATTGCGTCCGCAGTGTCTGGACGATTATATCGGTCAGGAAAAAGCGAAGTCGACCTTAAAAATTTATATCGAAGCGGCAAAGCAACGCCATGATTCGCTGGATCACGTCTTGTTTTACGGACCTCCCGGTCTTGGAAAGACGACGCTTGCGGGGATTATCGCCAACGAAATGGGCGTCAACATGAAGGTAACCAGCGGTCCGGCGATCGAAAAGCCCGGAGAAATGGCTGCAATTCTGAACAATCTGCAGGAGGGTGATCTTCTGTTTGTCGATGAAATTCATCGCTTAAACCGTCAGGTGGAGGAAGTGCTTTACCCTGCAATGGAGGATTTTGCAATCGATATCATGATCGGAAAGGGAAGCACAGCGCGTTCTGTGCGTCTGGACCTGCCGCATTTTACGCTGGTGGGCGCGACGACGAGGGCGGGACTTTTAACAGCGCCGCTGCGGGATCGCTTCGGGATGATCCACCATATGGAATTTTATACGGAGGATGAGCTGAAGCTGATTATCAAGCAGTCGGCAAAGGTTCTGAACGTAAAAATCGAGGATGCGGGGGCGACGGAGCTTGCGCGCAGAAGCCGCGGGACGCCGCGTCTGGCAAACCGGATTTTGAAGCGGGTGCGCGATTTTGCGCAGGTCAAATATAACGGCGTGATTACGGAAACGGTGGCGCACACCGCCCTCGACCTGATGGATGTGGATACGCTCGGTCTGGATCGGGTGGATCGAAACATTCTCGTGACGATCATCGAAAAGTTTGGCGGCGGTCCGGTCGGACTGGACACGCTGGCAGCGTCGATCGGAGAGGATGCCGGTACGATCGAGGATGTTTATGAACCGTATCTTTTGATGAAAGGGCTGATTGACCGCACACCGCGCGGACGAGTTGCGACGCAGATTGCTTATACACATCTGGGACTTTAACGCTTGCAATTGGTGCTTTTTGCTCTTATAATGAAAAAGAATCGAACAGCGTTTTTTGAGTTCTGGCAACAGAGTGCGTACAAAATGTAGATGCTGTTGCTGACAGCGCTGTTCAGAAAGCGCGGATACGCGATACGAAAGGGTAGACAGTCATGGCGGTCAAGACAGATACAGAAGTGATCATCGGAGGCAGGGTGCTGACGCTCAGCGGCTACGAAAGCGAAGAATACCTGCAGAAGGTGGCTTCTTATATCAATAATAAACTGGCAGAATACAACCGGGTGGAAAGCTTTCGCCGTCAGCCGGCGGATATCCAGAACATTTTAGTGGAATTGAACATTGCGGACGATTATTTTAAGGCGAAAAAGCAGATCGAGGAGATGGAGGAAGAAGCAGCCTCCAAGGAAAAAGAGCTGTATGACTTAAAGCACGAGCTGATTGCTTCCCAGATCAAGCTGGATAATACGGAAAAGAGCCTGCGGACGCTGCAGCAGGATCAGCAGGAAAGTTCCAGACAGATCGTGCGCCTGGAAACCGAGATCCGCGGAATGAAGGATAAAAAGTGACAGAACACATGTTTTGTAATTGTTCTGTTGTCAGAAACTAAAGGAAACAGACGGTCAGGCTGTCAGCGATGACAGCCTGTTTCTTTATCGTATTGGAAACTTGTTTCCAATACGATAAAGACGCTCCGCGGAGATTGCACTGCGGCGGAATGGAAGAATGTCGCTTGCGCGACCCGCCGCAGGCGGAGAATGTGCCTCGGCACATTCTGAATCATATTTTCTTTATCAATGGAGGAAGAGGATGGAAGAATACAGAGGCGAGCTTTTGGCTCCTGCCGGAACTATGGATTGCTTAAAGGCAGCGATTGCAGCGGGGGCGGACGCCGTGTATCTGGGTGGACAGCGGTTCGGTGCGCGGGCGTTTGCCGGAAACTTTTCCAGGGAAGAGCTGTTAGAGGGACTTTCTCTCGCCCATCTGTGGAATCGGAAAATCTATTTAACTGTCAATACGCTGACAAAGCAGGACGAGCTTTCAGGACTTTGTGACTGGATCGCACCGTTTTATGAGGCGGGGCTGGATGGCGTCATCGTTCAGGATATGGGAGTTTTGGAGAAGCTGCGCAAAAATTTTCCCGGCATGGAGCTGCATGCCAGCACGCAGATGACGGTGACGGAGAGCAGAAGTGCCCTGTTTTTAAAATCGCTGGGCGTCTGTCGGATTGTCCCGGCGAGGGAATTGAGCCTGGAAGAAATTCGCCTGTTAAAAGAACAGACCGGTCTGGCAATGGAAGTATTTATCCATGGAGCCTTGTGCTATTGCTATTCCGGACAGTGCCTGTTTTCAAGCTTTCTGGGCGGAAGAAGCGGAAACCGGGGACGCTGTGCGCAGCCATGCAGACAGCCCTATACGGTGCTTGGACAGGAAGCAGGAGGGGGCAGGATGGGCGGAAAAAGTCAGCAAAAACCTCCGGCGTATCCGCTGAGCTTAAAAGATCTCTGCGTGCTGCCGTTTTTACCGGAGTTGATGGATGCAAAAATCGATTCCTTTAAAATAGAAGGGCGGATGAAGAGCCCGGAATATGTTGCCGGCGTTACTGCAATCTACCGCAAATATATGGATTTGTATCTGACGGATCGGGAGCATTGGCAAATCGATCCGAAGGATCAGGAGCTTTTGGCAAAGCTCTACGTTCGTTCGGAAACCGGCGGCGGATATTATCACAGGCATAACGGCAGAGAAATGCTGACGTTGGAAAAACCCGGATATCTGGCATGTCCACAGGAAATTTTGGAACGGGTGCATGGGATGATGGAGGATGGCAAGCTGCAAAAGCCAGTCAGCTTCCATGCGGCAATCCGTCCGGGCGAGCCGATTCATTTAACAGCGTCCTGCGAAGGCATTTCGGTTCAAAAAGAAGGCACAGTCGCACAGCCGGCACAGAAGCGCCCACTGGCAGAGGATGATGTCGTCAAGCAGCTCAAAAAGACCGGCGGCTCATTCTACGGGGCAGATGATATTTCCGTAGAGCTGGACGGAGACAGCTTTGTTCCGGTTTCTGCGCTCAACGAGCTGCGTCGGGAAACGCTGGATGCGTTGACGGAGAAACTGCAGGATCGACAAAAAAGAACGTATGTTCCAGAACACGGCCGGGAAGCAGAAACAGCGCAGTCCGAGGCCGGCGAATCGACTGCAGCAGCTATGCCGCCCCTTCATTATGCGGATACCCAGCGTCCGCAGTCAACTCAATGCTATGTCTCTGTCCTGCAGGCAGAGCAGGCATTTGCTGCGCTGCGCACGACGGGCACAGATCGGTTGTACCTTTCTTCGGATTTGATGGACGATCCGAAAATCGGACAGCTGATGGAACTCGTAAGGAACGTGAAAGCAGACCGTCCCGGATTTGAATTGTTTGTGACGCTTCCGACGATTCTACGCTCGTACAGCGAACCGTATTTAAAACGTTTGTCGGGACAGGTGAAGGCCTATGACGGGCTGGTGGATGGATTTTTGGCGGGCAGCCTTGGTGGAATGTGCTGGGTGACAGAAAAATATCCGGAGAAAAAGCTCTCCCTGCAGCATAGCGTTTATACGTTTAACCGGGAAACCAGGCAACTGTATCAGGACTGTTTTGCACCGGACAGCTACACAGCGCCGTTAGAATTAAACCGCAGGGAGCTGGAAGCGCTTCCTCCCCAAAATCAGGAAATGGTGGTTTACGGAAGGGTGCCGATGATGGTCAGTGCCGGATGCGTCAAAAGAAGCCTGGGGGCCTGTCAGATTTCCCATACGCAAAAGCAGCTGTCGCAGGGAATCCCTGCAGCAGCGTTTTCCTGTCGGTTAAAGGATCGCTACAATGTAGAATTTCCCGTATGGGTTAACTGCAGGCACTGCACGAACACGATTTACAATTCTGTGCCGCTTTCCCTGCATCAGTATCTTGCAGAGCAGAAAAGGCGCGGTATCCGTGCAATCCGTCTGGATTTTACGGACGAGACGGCGGAAAAAACGCGGGAAGTGCTCGAATTTTTCAGCGAAGGAAAAGGAACAGCACCGGCGCAGTATACGACCGGACATTATAAAAAAGGAGTACAGTAAGCGTGGCATATACGATTGTGATAGCATCCAGATATCTGATCCCGCTGTTTTTGTATCTGTTTCTTGGCTGTAGCATTTATGCGCTGTTTGTCGGGGACGTTCGCAAACAGTCTGGCGCTGCAGCGCTGCAGATGGTCTTTTTATTTCTGATGCAGTTTACGGCGTGGCTGACCATCGTGATCCGGACACAGCAAAGTAAATATCTGCTGTTTTATGCTTTTTTACAGATTCTGACGCTGGCGCTGCCGGTGTTGGCGTGGTTTATCTATCCGGGAATCAGCCGGATTGTTATGAATCATATGTGTATGCTTTTCAGTGCGGGGCTGATCGTGCTGACACGGCTCGATCTGACAAAGGCGATCAAACAGCTGATTATCGCGGGCGCATCCTTTGTCGTATTTCTGATTGTGCCCTGGATCTTGCGCAAATGCAGGTTTTTGGAAAAACTTGGCTGGATTTATGCCGGAATCGGAATTGCAGCCCTTGGAATCGTGCTGATTTTAGGACAGGTGACGCACGGCTCGAAGCTGTCCTGGTCGATAGGTGGAATTACCTTCCAGCCGTCGGAGTTTGTCAAACTGACGTTCGTATTTTTTCTGGCAGCGGTTCTTTCCGAAAAGACAGGAATCCGGCAGGTGGTCGCAGCTGGAATCGGAGCAACAGCGCATGTGCTGATTCTCGTACTGTCGAAGGATCTGGGAAGCGCGTTGATTCTTTTTATGGTGTATGTGTTTCTGATGACGATTTCTGCACATCAGCCACTGTATCTGGCTGGCGGGCTTGTCGCCGGGGCAGGCGCATCGTTGCTTGCGTACCGGATGTTTTCCCATGTACAGGTGCGCGTGCAGGCGTGGAGAGATCCATGGAGTGTGATTGATAAGCAGGGATATCAGATCGCACAGGCGCTGTTTGCGATGAGCCGCGGCGGACTGTTCGGACTGGGAATCGGAAAAGGCACGCCGCAGGATATTCCATATGTGGAGACGGATTTCATTTTTTCCGCAGTGATCGAAGAGCTGGGGCTGCTCTTTGGAATTGGAATTTTGCTGACAGCGGCAGTGCTGTTTGTCCTGATGATTCGTCTGGCGGGTGGTCTTGCAGACGGATTTTACAGAAATCTTGTAGTAGGATTTGCAATTTTATACCTGTTTCAGACGTTTCTGACTGTCGGCGGCGGAAGCAAATTTATCCCGCTGACCGGTGTGACGCTTCCTCTTGTCAGCTACGGTGGAAGCAGCGTGATGACGACGATCCTGATGTTTGGCGTCATAGAAGGCGTTTTTGTCTTGCGGTATGATGAGGAGCTTCGAATTGAAAAGCAAAGAAGAAAGAAAAAAAGACAAACAGAAGAAACGGAATAAATGGCAGATGAACCGTGAACTCTATCTGTGCAGCCTGCTGATGCTTGCAGTGTTTGCCGGGATGATCTGGTATCTGGCAGATTATGTGTCCTCCAATCAGGAAGCGCTGTTTAACAACAGCTACAATTCCCAGCAGCGCGTCCTCGCCCAGGAAAATACCCGCGGAACGATTTACGCTGGGACGGGAGAGGTGTTGGCACAGACTGTGATCGCAGAGGATGGAACATCGGTTCGGGAGTATCCCTATAAAAATATCTTTGCCCATGTGGTGGGTTACACGGATAAAGGAAAGACGGGGATCGAGGAGCTGGAAAATTATCAGTTGATTCATTCGGATATTTCTGACCGGGAAAAGCTGGATCATGAGCTGGCAGGAGAAAAAAATCCGGGAAACGATGTCTATACAACGCTGGACACCTCCCTGCAGCAGGCGGCGAGCGACGCGCTGGGGTTATACCGCGGTGCGATTGTTGTGACGGAGGTAAAAACGGGAAGAGTGCTCGCAATGGTCAGCAAGCCCGATTACGATCCGAACAAAATCGCAGAAAACTGGGAGACGCTCAGCACTGGCAAGGACAAAGCAGCACTCGTAAACCGTGGGACGCAGGGACTGTATCCGCCTGGTTCGACCTTTAAAATCGTGACGGCGCTTGCCTATATCCGCCAAAATCCGGACAGCTGGCAAAATTATCATTATCAGTGTAACGGTGCATATATCAATGGAGACAATAAAATCAACTGCTATCACGGGAGCGTGCATGGCGATGTCAATCTGATGACCTCCTTTGCAAAATCATGCAATGCCTCTTTTGCCAACATCGGTATGTCGATGGATCGGGAAAAATTTGGCGAAACGATCGACGGTCTGCTGTTTAATCAGGAGCTTTCGTTCCCGCTTCCTTATAACCAGACGAAGGTAACGTTAGATCAGGACAGCACGGACGAGGACGTGATCCAGACATCGATCGGTCAGGGGAAGACGCAGATCACGCCGGTACAGTTAAACCTGATTACGGCGGCGATTGCAAACGGCGGCAAACTGATGCAGCCGATCGTTGTGGATCGGGTGCTGAATGCGGACGGGAAGATACTGGAGAAAAATGAGCCGTCCGTTTATCGGGAGCTGATGTCGGAAAAAGAGGCGGAAGTGATGACTTCCCTGATGGAGGATGTTGTGCAGGAGGGAACCGGCAGAAAGCTGAAGGATCGTTCCTATACGGCTGCCGGAAAGACCGGAAGCGCTGAATTTTCCAGCGATAAGTCCGAATCCCATGCATGGTTTACCGGCTTTGCTCCGGCAGAGAATCCTGAAATTGCGGTGACAGTAATCGTGGAAAGCGCGGGTTCCGGAAGTGATTATGCAGTGCCCCTTGCCAGACAGGTGTTCGATGCATATTTTTCAGACTGACCGGACAATTTTGAATTTTCGGTAAATTCTTTTTGGAGAATAGGACTTGCCCTGTATCCGGATTTAAGGTATACTGAATTCCAGAGTCAGATATCGCCGGACAGGAGGAATTGCAGTGATAGAAGCAACGAGCTGCGGCGGTGTAGTAATTTTTAGGGGGAAGATCCTTCTGCTTTATAAAAATTATAAAAATAAATATGAAGGATGGGTACTCCCTAAAGGAACCGTGGAGGAGGGCGAGGAGTTTCAGCAGACCGCGCTCCGTGAGGTTCTGGAGGAAAGCGGTTCCAGAGCTTCCATTATCAAGTATGTGGGCAAAAGCGAATATACCTTCAACGTACCGGAGGATGTCGTGGAGAAAGAAGTTCACTGGTATTTGATGATGGCAGACAGTTATTACAGTAAGCCGCAAAGAGAAGAGTATTTTGTGGACTCCGGATTTTACAAGTATCATGAGGCCTATCATCTTTTGAAATTTGCCAATGAAAAGCAGATTCTCGAAAAAGCCTATCATGAATATCTGGAATTAAAAAAGAGCAATCTCTGGGGCAGCCACAAATACTATTAAGCGGACGGAAATTATCTGTTTAGGCCGGTCAATCTGACCGGCTATTTTCAAAAAATATGCTTATGAGTGCAATTTGGGGGCATTCTAGGAACAGGAGAGTGTTGCCAGTTCATGAAATTTTACCGCAGGCTGTATGTGGGGCCGTCAATCCGCAATGTAAATAAAATAAAATGGAAGCTTCTGACCGGGAGAGGACAGCTTGGCATCTATCTGATCAGCCTGTCCCGCACTTCAGATCAGCTGGACATTTTCCACTGCGCGCTGTTAAAACAAAAATATTTTGACAAAAAGGCACTGCAGGTTGTCGGCATTGCAGAGGGGCGGGAGGAAGCGATTTTTCTTGTGCAGCAGATGCTGCAGGATACGATGGACGCCGGAATGGAAACGGATATCAAGGGATATCTGCAAAAGACCTTTACCTCCGGGAAAGGAGGCGGCGGATGACAGTACTTCTGACAATATTAAAAGTAATTGGATGGATTTTGCTTGGAATCCTCGGACTGATCTTGCTGACAGTTCTGACCGTTTTGCTCGTCCCGATCCGATATCGGGCGGACGGTGTCTGGAAGGAAGAAAAATACATCCGGGGTCGCGTGACATGGCTGTTACATCTGCTGTCTATCCGTGTCACATATGAAAAAGAACTGCTTTTGGAAGTCCGCGTGGCGGGATTTTTAATTTATCCGAAAAAAGAACGATCTGGGAAAAAGAAAAAAGCGGCATCCGGGGCGGATGCAGAGGAAGGTGTAGGCGACGCCGACGCGGATACGAATGTGCTGGATGCGGACGGAGCGAAAATGCCGTCTGCGGACGTAAAAACGCTGGGCGAGAGCGCGCCTGCTGCCGGTACGACTGACGAACCGCAGACACAAACTGTCGCGGAAGCATCTGAACCGCAGTCAGCAGACCCGCGTGGCTCGGCTACGACTAGGATGCCTGATGTCGAATCACAGTCAACTGACCCGAACGAAACGTCTGCTTCGGAGGCTGACGCGCAAGCTACCGATTCGGACGCTGCGCCCGAACATCCTGCCGGCAGCTTTTTTGAAAAGCTTTCCGGTAAGCTTTCGCAGGTCACAGACCGACTGCGCGGAATGCAGCAAAAGACCGACCAGCTCAAACAACAGACTGCCTATTATAAAAGAATCTGGGATCAGCCGCAGACACGGCAGGCGATCCGGGTTGGATTTTACGAGCTGGGAGAAATTATCAGACATGTACTGCCGCGAAAGCTGGAGGTTTTTGGAATCGTCGGGACAGGCGATCCGGCTTCTACCGGACAGATCATGGCGATACAGGGAATGCTGTATCCCTGGCATAAAGGAAATATCCGGCTGGAACCGGATTTTGAAGAGAAATATATCGAAGGAGAGCTTCACCTCAAAGGCAGAATCCGGCTTGGAACCCTCGGAATCTGCGGACTGAGGATTTTACTCAATAAAAATGTCAGACGACTGATCAGAATACTGCGCAAGAAGGAGGAAGCATAGCATGGCAGAAAATAAAGACAACAATATTACTTCTGTAATGGAAGCCTTGGTGAAAGGGGCAGAATCCGTTTTCACAACGAAAACCGTAGTTGGAGAAGCAACAAAGATTGATGATACGATCATTATCCCGCTTGTGGATGTATCGTTTGGAATCGGTGCGGGCGCAAGCTGCGGAGCGGGTAAGGACTCCCGCAAAAACGGCGGCATGGGCGGTATGAGCGGCAAGATGTCCCCCAGCGCGGTGCTTCTGATTAAAAACGGACAGACACGTCTGGTCAACATCAAGAATCAGGACAGCGTCAGCAAGGTAATCGACATGATTCCCGATCTGGTAGACCGTTTTACAACGCCCAAACAGGAAATGATGAGCGATGAGGAGGCGGTTGATGCAGCGTTCCCGGAAGAAGACGGAAACGAAGCATAAATTTAAAATGATGAAGATTGCGAGAGTGCAAAGCGCGTAGCAATCTGGTATTAAAGGATAGCGAAACATGTGACAGGGGCGGTCTGGCTGGATTTGTCCCTGTTTTGCTTTTTGAAGAAAGCTTGAGGGCAGGCAGGATGAAAAAAAGGATGAAACGATTCAAAAACAGGAGGACAACTTCGACTGCCGCGATACTGTGTATGGCAGCTTTGCTTTTTGCTGTTTTGCTGGCGGGATGCTCTGTACAGAAAGAAACGGAGGCTTCCGGTGACCAACAGCAGGAAACCTGGTCGGAAGAAATGGAAAATAGCACAGCTCTTTCAGAGGAGCCGGATGATACAGATACTATCGGAAATGCGGATAATCCGGAGGATACAGGCGATATCGGGAATCCGGAAAACCCGGAGGATACGTCTACAGCCCTGACGCTTCCGATTTTGGATCAAATCAATTCAAAGGTTCAGATTGGGACATCGGGTTCGTCTCTGATAGCGGTGCAGGCAGCAGTAAAGCTGTTGGAGTGGGGCGAACATACCGGTCTGGATCCGGAAGAAATCCGGGAGGCGGCTTCTGCATGGCTTTCGGAGCAAACGGACAGTGACAGGGAGGAAGCTCTGTTAAAGCTGGAAATGGTAGACGACGCTTATCAAAGGCTCTTAAAAGAAGATGCGCGGGAACTGCTGGATACTGCGGGATGCGCGGATACGGAGATTTTCTGGGGAAGCGAGCCTGTGGAGCCGGTTGAGGCAATTATGCAGGTAGCCGGACTGCGAAAGGACTAAGCCGTTGATGCTTGCGCAGATTTTTAATCAAAGAACGCCAGCCCGTGCATAGACTAAATAATATAAGATATTTTGCAGGGATTGATGCGTTTATGATCCGACTGGTTGCGTTTGCAATATTCTGGACAGCGATGGGAATGTTTTTGATGCTGTGCTTTCGGTACCGCTTTTTCGGCGTTGTGTTTGCGCTGATCTTGCTGGCGGTCAGCTATCTGATTTTAAGCTGCGATCAGTGACCGATTTTGGCAAAAAACGCCAGTCGGGCGTTTGAATGTTGCTGCAGAATGCGAAGCACTGGGATATTAGAGGAAAGATGGATATTACATTATTTTACAGAGAAAAAGGGAACGGAGAACCGTTTGTTCTTTTACATGGAAATGGAGAAGACAGTTCTTATTTCAAACATCAGATTGAATATTTTTGCGACCGGTATCGGGTGATCGCGCCGGATACGAGAGGACATGGAAAATCTCCCCGGGGGACAAGTCCCTTTACGATCAGGCAGTTTTCGTGCGATTTATATGATTTTATGAAAAATCACCAGATTCCGAAAACTGTGATTCTTGGCTTTTCGGATGGCGCGAATATCGCCATGCGGTTTGCAATGAAGCATCCGGATATGGTGACAGCGCTGATTTTAAACGGAGGAAATTTGGATGCGAAAGGCGTAAAGCGTTCGACGCAGCTTCCGATCGAAATCGGCTATAAAATTGCAAAGCATTTTGCCAAAAGATCGGCGGAGGCGAACAAAAATGCAGAGCTGCTGGGTCTGATGGTAAACGATCCGAATATTGAACCGGAAGAGCTTGCACAGATTACCGCACCGACCCTCGTAATCTGCGGGACAAAAGACATGATCCGGGAAGACCACACGAGAAAAATTGCGGAAAATATCCCGAATGCCCGTCTGGCGATCCTCGAGGGGGATCATTTTGTTGCAAATAAGCGCTCGGAGGAATTTAACCGGGAAGTGGACAGGTTTCTGGAAAGCCTTTAAAACCATAGGAGAAAGAATGATTCGAAAAGCGGAAAAGAAAGATATTTCAAGAATTGCAGAAATCCTCGTATTTGATAAGCGAATGAATTATCGATCGATTTTTAAAAACGACGACTATTCTTTTCATGTGCTTCAAGTACTGGATGTTGCAAAAGAGTATGCGCAGCCGGAAATCCTGGATCATATTTTTGTGTATGACGATGGAATTGTGAAAGGACTGATTCATCTGGAACAGACGGAAATCGCAGAGTTTTATGTGGATCATTTTTTTCAGAATCAGGGAATCGGCGCGGCGCTGATGGAGTACGCCAAGCAGGAGCACCGGGCAGACCATCTGTGGGTGCTTGAGAAAAATGAACGCGCGATCCGGTTTTATGAAGCCCACGGCTTTTCTTTTTCCGGGCAAAGGCGTCTGGAAGCGGGGACGACGGAATACGTCATAAAGATGCTCGCAATAGAATGACAATTTGAGGAGGAAAACAGGATGAACAAACGAAAAGGCGCACTTTTTCTGGCGCTGTGTCTGTTATTGGCAGGCTGCGGTCAGGGTGCAGGGGCAGAAACGAACGTAGAAACTGAAATAGCAGAAAGCATTGGGATGAAAAACGAAAGCGCCATGCCGGATACAGAGGATACAGATGCAAAAGACTCTGTTTCAGAAACGGGCGAGACGCAAAATACGAAAACGACTGCTCAGGAGCCGGAAACCGAAGCAACTGTGGAAAACACGACAGAACCGAAATATCTAACCCTGGACATATCCACAATGGGCGAGATACTTGCGGATGGCGATGCGGTGGATCCGATCGGGTTGACCATTCTATCGGAAGAGGAAAACGGAGTCAGCTGGGCAAACGACTGGTATGACAGCGAAAATTTATCACTTCCGATGATCGGCACGGACTGGAACAGCTTTTATGATGATCATTACCAGTACCAGTGGGTGGACGACGAACTCTATATTTATGAAACCGGTACGGGAAATTGCATCTATGTGCTGGATTATCCGACGGATCAGTGGTATATTAACGGCAACAATGCATATCTGGAGGATGGGGTTTTTTACGGAGCCAGCGTGAGAAACGGATACGCGCAATCCAATACCTGTTTTATGTTTGCCTATGATCTGGAAAACGATAAGCTGCTGTGGAGAAGCGCAGACCAGACCTATAATTCCATGAATTTTGTAGTCAAAGGGGATGTTATTCTGTGCGGCTATGGCTTTACGGCGGAACCGGATTATCTGTATCAGATCAATCGCAACACAGGAGAAGTGATCGATCGGCTGTCCTTAAAAAAGGCACCGGATCTGATCATAGAACAGGATGGGAAGCTTTATGTCCATACCTACAGTTACAATTATGTGATCGGGATGGATGTACCGAACGAATTTTGAGTGGGAGGTACGGATTGGGAAATTCTGACAATAGAAAACGGGGTGTGAACTCCAGGCAAAACGAGAAAAACAGGGAAGCTCTGATTGCTGTGCTTACGGTCTGCCTGATTGGCGTACTGGTAACGGTGGTCATTATCGCAGCTGTCGATCTTTACCGGAAACACACCTATACGGCTGAAATCGATCCATCTGAGTACAAAATTATTAAAATAGAAAAAAGTACGACAACGTCCTATTCTGCGGCAACGGAAACCGTGGATACGGATTCGATTTATGTTGTAACTGTCGAATATCAGGTGGATGGTGTTACCTATACGGACACGCTGGACATGCTGACGGGGACGGAGCTTGCCAAAACCCTGTATGGACGTTATCAGACGGATTCGAACCCGGAAGAGGTGCTGGGGAAGCTTTATTATTCACCGAAGAAGCCATCCCATATCGGCAGATATGGAGATGACAGCATTTTTGTGAAGTGATTTTTTTCACAGGGAAAGGGAGGCACTATGGGCTTTTGGATTTTTATGCTGGTGATGGATCTGCTGATTCCGGTTACGATGGTTTTTATTGGAAAAAGATTTCAGAAAAAGCCTCCGAAGGAGATTAACGGGATATATGGATACCGGACGGCGATGTCTATGAAAAATAAAGAGACCTGGGAATACGCGCATCACTGCTGTGGGAAGCTCTGGTATGTCAGTGGGCTTGTAATGATTCCGGTTACGGTAATTGTTTTGGCGTGTGTTTTCGGAAAAGGGAACAACTGCGTAGGGAATGTTGGGGGAATTGTGTGTACACTGCAGTGCGTCGTTATCATTGGAACGATCGTTGTGACAGAGCGGGAACTGAAAAAGAGATTTGACCGGAATGGGGAATGGAAGAGGAGCTGAGATTATTAAGATCATCCACCGGCTCCGGAAAAAACATTCCGGGGCCGGTGGATGATCAGCGGTCGGAAAAGGACAGACCGCCGCAGAGCGGCGGCTGTAATTCATGACAATAGAATGCTCGCAGAGCGTGCATTCTATTGTTGCTACAAAAAAAGAGCCTGAGCAAAAACCAAAGAACGGCTTTTGTTCAGGCTCTTTTTTGCAGGAACATCCCTGCTTCGCAGGTCTGTCCTTTTCCTCGTCGCCATGACAAAAAAGCCACTCTGAAAACCCAGAGTAGCTTTTCAATGTTTCTGATTCAATTAAGCTCTTTCAACCCTGCCGGACTTCAAGCAGCTTGTGCAAACGTGCATTCTCCGTGCACCACCGTTGACTTTACATTTAACGCTTCTGACGTTGGAATTCCAGATACGGTTGGATCTTCTATGGGAATGGCTTACGTTGTTACCGAAATGAGCGCCTTTGCCACAAATATCGCATTTTGCCATGATTGCACCTCCTCAAACTATATTCGTCGTTTGACTGACAACATCAGTATGATAACAGAATTAAATACATTTGGCAAGTAAAAAATCATCAAATTTTTAAAAAATTAAAATGGTTATTCCCTTTTTGCAGGAAAGCGGTTATAATAGCCTTAGATTTTCATGGAAAAAGGAGGTTATCACATGAAGGGTTCTTCTATGACGACCCATATGGGCAATATTACGATTGATAATGAAGTGATTGGTCAATATGCGGGAACAGTGGCGATGGAGTGTTTCGGCATCGTTGGAATGGGCGCTACAGTGAAGGGCGGTCTTGTCAAGCTGTTGAAGAGCGACAGCATTACCAAGGGCATTGCAGTTACACTGAATAATAATAAACTGACACTGGACTTCCACGTTATCGTGGCATACGGGGTGAGCATTCTTGCGGTATCGGACAATCTGATCAGCAATGTAAAATATAAGGTAGAGGAATTTACCGGAATTGAGATAGAGAAAATCAACATCTTTGTAGAAGGTGTGCGAGTGATTGATTAAGGAGGACTTAACTGTGGCTGTAAATACGATCGACGCTAAGATGCTTGCAAAGATGTTCTTAGCAGGTGCTAAGAATCTGGAGAGTAAGAAAGAGTGGATCAATGAATTAAACGTGTTCCCTGTTCCAGATGGTGATACAGGTACGAACATGACACTGACCATTATGTCTGCGGCAAAAGACGTTGCAGCGATGAATGCAAACAATGACCTGGATATGAAATCCCTGGCAAAGGCGATTTCATCCGGTTCCTTAAGAGGCGCCAGAGGCAACTCAGGCGTCATTTTATCGCAGCTGTTCAGAGGCTTCACCAAAGCAATCCGCGATTATGATACGATCGATATTCCGCTGCTTGCAGAAGCTTGCGAGAAAGCGGTAGAGACTGCATACAAAGCAGTTATGAAACCGAAGGAAGGCACGATCCTGACCGTTGCCAAGAGTGCTTCTTTAAAGGCGCGTGAGCTGGCAGATGCAGGGGAAACCGACCTGGAAAAATATATCGGCGATATCATTGAGCGCGCAGATTATGTGCTGAGCCAGACTCCGGAGATGCTGCCTGTTTTAAAACAGGCTGGCGTTGTGGATTCCGGTGGACAGGGTCTGATGCAGGTATTAAAGGGCGCTTATGAAGCGTTTTTAGGCAAAGAGATCGACTGGACGGTAACAGAAACCACAGCTCCTGCAGGGGCTCCGTTTGCAGGCAGCCAGGAAACCGTTCTGGAAGAGAGCGATATCAAATTCGGTTATTGCACAGAGTTTATCATCATGCTTTCCAAGACCTTTAACATCAAGCAGGAGATGGACTTTAAGGCATATCTGGAATCTATCGGCGATTCGATTGTAGTTGTGGCAGATGACGATGTGGTTAAGGTACACGTGCATACCAATGACCCGGGTCTTGCGATCCAGAAGGCATTGAAGTATGGTGCCCTTTCCAATATGAAGATCGACAACATGCGCCTGGAGCACCATGAAAAGGTTGTGAAGATGGCACAGAAGGAGCAGCAGGAGGCTGCAGCTGCAGCACCGGCTGAGAAAAAGGAAGCGGCATTTATCGCGGTTTCTGTAGGTGAAGGGATCAATGCGATCTTAAAAGACCTTGGCGTAGACTATATCATCGAGGGTGGTCAGACGATGAACCCGAGCACTGAGGATGTGCTGAATGCCATTGAAAAAGTAAACGCAGAAACCGTTTACGTTCTCCCTAATAATAAAAATATCATTCTGGCTGCAAACCAGGCAAAATATATGACGGAGGACAAGAAGATCGTTGTCATTCCTACCAAGACAATCGCACAGGGCATTACCGCAGTAATCAACTATGTACCGGATCTGAGTCCGGAAGAAAATGAAGTGGCGATGACAGAAGCGATCGAAACCGTTCGCACCGGTGAAGTAACCTATGCAGTCAGAGATACGGTGATCGACGATCATGAAATCCATCAGGGCGATTACATGGGAATCGGAGATGCAGGAATCCTTGCAGTCGGACAGGCGATCGAAACAGTTACGAAAGACATGATCGATAGCATGATGGATGAGGATATGGAGCTGATCAGCATCTATTATGGTCAGGAGACCAAAGAGGAAGACGCTGCAGCGCTCCGCGACAAGGTGGCGGAGAAATATCCGGCGTGTGATGTAGAGCTGCAGTATGGCGGACAGCCGATTTACTACTATATTGTTTCTGCAGAGTGAGGCATAATGGAAGCCAGTCATTTGATTACAGAGATAAAAGGCGTAGGGGTGAAGACCACTGCGCTTTTTTCGAAACTTCATATTGAAACGATAAAGGATCTGATTTCTTATTTTCCGAGAGGCTATGATCATTATGAGGAGGCGCTTCCGGTTGGAGAGCTGTGCACCGGCAAAGTACAGTCGGTAAGAGCCTGTATTGTTGGTACGCCGTCGATGGTGCGGGCAAAAGGAATGGTCATCACCCATGCGCAGGCAGGAGATGCCTCCGGACGAATGAAGCTGACCTGGTTTCGAATGCCGTATCTGAAGAAAGCGCTTCCAGGCGGCAGCTGGCACGTATTTCGCGGCATGGTACAGGCAGGCGCAGGCGGGATGCTTTTCATGGAACAGCCCCGGGTGTTTTCACAGGGCGATTATGAAACCCTTGCCGGGACATGGCAGCCCAAATATACGCTGACGAGCGGACTGACCAACCATATGATCTCCAAATGTGTGCGGCAGGCGCTGGAGGAGCTGGAGCTGCCGGATTATCTTCCGGAAGAAATACGGAGAAGATACCGTCTGATCGGATTCCGGGAAGCAATGGAAAAAATCCATTTTCCAGGAAGTCAGGAGGATGTTGTGATGGCCAGAAGACGTCTGGTCTTCGATGAATTTTTAGCCTTCCTGATTCAGATCAAGCGTCAGAAAAAAGAGAATGCAGGGCTGTTAATCGATCGGCCGCTGCAGCCGACAGAGGATACGGACCGCCTGATTGCAGCGCTTCCGTATCAGCTGACCGGAGCCCAGCAGAGGGTTTGGAAGCAGATCGAAGCAGACCTGACAGGACATATGGCGATGAACCGACTGGTTCAGGGGGACGTGGGAAGCGGTAAAACGATTCTTGCTTTTCTGGCGCTTTTGGTGTGCAGTGCAAACAGCAGGCAGGGGTGCCTGATGGCACCGACAGAAGTGCTGGCGGTACAGCACTTTGAAGCACTGACAGAGATGACGGAGAAGTACGGACTGTGTACAAAGCCGATCCTGCTGACCGGTTCCATGACGTCGAAACAGAAAAAAGAGGCGTATGCACGGATCAAATCCGGGGATGCGGACGTGATTATCGGGACACATGCGCTGATTCAGGACAAAGTGGAGTATCGCGATCTTGCATTGGTAGTGACAGATGAACAGCACCGGTTTGGCGTAAGGCAGAGAGAATGCCTGGCAAATAAGGGGGAGGGCGTACATGTGCTCGTCATGAGCGCGACACCGATTCCACGGACGCTGGCGATCGTATTATATGGCGATCTGGAAGTGTCTGTGCTGGACGAGATGCCAAAAAACCGTCTGCCGATTAAAAACTGCGTCGTAGATCCGTCCTTCCGCAAAAAAGCCTATGCCTTTCTCGAAGCGCAGGTGGAGGCAGGGCATCAGGTCTATGTAATCTGTCCGATGGTAGAAGCCGGAGAGGATTCCGCAGACGGACTGGAAAATGTCACGGATTATACGGAAAAATTAAAAGCTGCCCTGAATAGTTCGATTCGGGTGGCTGCTTTGCATGGAAAAATGAAGGCAGCACAGAAGCAGGAAATTATGGACGCATTCGGAGCCGGGCAGATCGATGTCCTTGTATCGACGACGGTTATCGAGGTTGGGATTAATGTTCCCAATGCAACAGTAATGCTTGTGGAAAATGCAGAGCGCTTCGGACTCGCACAGCTGCATCAGCTGCGGGGACGTGTCGGAAGAGGTCATGCGCAGAGCTTCTGCATTTTTATGACCGGGGATGGAAGCGGTGCAAAAAATAAACGTCTCGATGTATTAAATCACTCCAACGACGGATTTTTTATTGCCAATGAGGATTTAAAGCTGCGGGGGCCGGGGGATCTTTTCGGCATTCGCCAAAGCGGTGACCTGGATTTTGGATTAGGCGATATTTATCAGGATTCTGATGTGCTGATGCTTGCAGGAGAGCTGGCAGATCAGGTGCTTTCCGGGGACGTGGTGCTTCCGGAAAAGGAATTCGGATTATTTGAAAAATCGATCGACTATCGGACGATCTGACCGTACGGCGTGCAAAGTCGGCGCAGGCTTTGCAGCTGTGCGGTTTCGTATCTGAGAAAAGGGAGAATGAAATGCAGGAAACCAAAAGCCGGGGGCTGACCCGCGACGCGATCAAGATGATCGCGATGCTGACGATGTTTTTCAATCATTTCAGCCATGTTTTTCTGACAGCGGGGACATATCCGGCGGAATTTTTGAAAGGAATCGGCTATTTCACTGCGCCGGTGATGTGTTATTTTCTGGTGGAGGGGTTTTATAAAACCTCGTCCAGACGTGCGTATGCAAAACGGCTGTTTGTATTTGCGCTGGTGTCCCAGGTGCCCTATTTTCTGGCATTTAACAGAGAGGCGGCAGTCTTGAATATGATGTTTTCCCTGTTGTTTAGCTTTCTGATCCTGTGCGTGTTCCATGGAGAAGCGTTCCGGCGGGGAAAAGGGCAGCTGCAGATCGCAGGGCTGTTTTTTTTATCGGTATTTTCAGACTGGTCTGCACTCGCCCCGGCGTTTACGCTGTTGTTTGACCGGGCGGGTCAGGAACGGAAAAAACTGCAGAAAACCTTTCTGTTCGTGACGGCGGTTGTCGGAATCAACGAAGCAGCGTCTGTGGCGCAGACGGAGGGCGTTTTGGGTTTTCCGGAAGGCGCAGTGCGCGTTTTGTTCTCAATGACAGGTCCGGCGCTGGCGGGACTGTGCATTTTATATGGATACAATGGGGAGCGGGCGAAAAAAGGACGGCAGGTTTTGAAATGGTTCTTCTACGGATTTTATCCGTTGCATCTGCTTTTGTTGTGGCTGGTGGCCCGGGCGATGGGAACGATGTAGCAGCTGTTTGAAAACGCGCAGAGCGTGCATTCTATTGTTTCAACGCTGCATCAGAACGCGCGGTGTGAACCGGACGGATGTAGAATCGTGGCGCAAAAATCGCAGCGGGACTTCCCAAAATCGAACATATGTGTTATACTCTCGAAAGTAATTCGACTTTTACAGTTCGCGGGCGACCCGCCGCAGGCGGAGAATCCTGCGAAGCAGGATTCTATTTTTATGACAGAAATTTGGGCAGTTTGGAATCGGAAAGAAAGGATCAGATAGATGGCACAAAATACAACCTATGACGCTTCCAGCATTACGGTGCTGGAGGGACTGGAGGCAGTGCGGAAACGACCGGGCATGTATATCGGCAGCGTTTCCACGAAGGGCTTGAACCACCTGATTTATGAAATCGTGGATAACGCTGTGGACGAGCATCTGGCTGGCTACTGCAGCAAAATCACCGTAATTCTGGAAAAAGATGGTTCAGCGACCGTTTCGGACAACGGACGCGGTATCCCGGTCGGGATGCATGAAAAAGGAATCAGTGCGGAGCGTCTGGTTTTCACGACCCTGCATGCAGGCGGTAAGTTTGACAATAACGCCTATAAGACCAGCGGCGGTCTGCACGGCGTCGGCTCCTCCGTCGTCAATGCGCTTTCGAAGCATCTGACAGTGCGTGTAAAGGACGGAAAAAATGTCTATGAGGATACTTATGAGTACGGCAATCCAACGACCGAACTGGTCAATGGACTGCTGCCGGTCGTTGGACGTACAAGAGAGACCGGAACGACGATTTCGTTCCTGCCGGACGATACGATTTTTGATAAAACCAGATTTAAAGAGGACGATATCAAAAGCCGCCTGCATGAGACGGCGTACTTAAACCCTGCGTTGACAATTCACTTCGAGGATTGCAGAGGGACAGAGCCGGAGATTTTGGATTATCACGAGCCGGAGGGTATTGTCGGATTTATTAAGGATATGAACAAGTCCTGCGAGGCGGTGACGGACGTCATCTCATTTCAGGGCGAAAGCGACGGAATCTCTGTCGAGGGTGCGTTTCAGTATATCAACGAGTTCCACGAAAATGTGCTGGGATTCTGCAATAACATCTACAATGCGGAGGGCGGCACGCATCTGACCGGCTTCAAGACGCAGTTTACGACGATCATCAACAGCTACGCGCGGGAGCTCAATATTTTAAAGGAAAAAGACCAGAACTTCACCGGTCCGGACGTGCGAAACGGCATGACGGCGGTCATTTCGATCAAGCATCCTGATCCGCGGTTTGAAGGACAAACAAAGACTAAGCTGGACAATCAGGATGCGGCGAAGGTTGTGGCAAAGGTCGTGGGCGAAGAGCTGACCAGATTTTTTGACAGAAACCTAGAGACGTTAAAAGCTGTCATCGGCTGCGCGGAAAAGGCGGCCAAAATCCGCAAAACAGAGGAGCGCGCCAAGACGAATATGCTGACGAAGCAGAAGTTTTCGTTTGATTCCAACGGAAAGCTGGCAAACTGCGAGTCGAAGGACGCATCGAAATGTGAAATTTTTATCGTAGAGGGAGATTCTGCGGGCGGCTCCGCCAAGATGGCGAGAAACCGGATGTATCAGGCGATTCTGCCGATCCGCGGTAAGATTCTGAATGTAGAAAAGGCGAGCATCGACAAGGTGCTGGCAAACGCTGAGATCAAGACGATGATCAATGCGTTCGGATGCGGTTTTTCAGAAGGCTACGGCAACGATTTCGATATCACGAAGCTGCGTTATGACAAGATCATCATCATGGCGGATGCCGATGTGGACGGCGCGCACATTTCCACGCTGCTTCTGACGCTGTTTTACCGGTTCATGCCGGAGCTGATTTTCGAAGGACACGTTTATATCGCAATGCCGCCGCTGTATAAGGCGATGCCGTCCAGGGGTGCAGAGGAATATCTTTACGATGACAAGGCACTGGAGCGCTACCGCAAACGTCATAAGGGACCGTTCCATCTGCAGCGCTACAAAGGTTTGGGCGAAATGGATGCCCAGCAGCTGTGGGAGACGACGCTGGATCCGGAGACGAGAATGTTGAAGCTTGTGGAGATCGAGGACGCCAGAATGGCGTCTGAAGTGACGGAAATGCTGATGGGAACTGAGGTTCCGCCGCGCCGCGCGTTTATTTACCGCAATGCGACAGATGCAGAACTGGATATCTGACCGGGCAGATAGCTGATATAAGGAAGAAAAATTGAAAAATGAAATTTTTCAATCGCGAGATTTGTGTCTGCGTGCACTTGACACAAACTCGACATGCGCAAAAGGCGTGCGCAGAAATGAGCAGAAAAAATGGAAGATAACAACAGAATTATAAAAACAGAATATTCCGAGCTGATGCAGAAATCTTATATCGATTATGCGATGAGCGTTATCGTGGCGCGTGCCCTGCCGGACGTGCGGGACGGCTTAAAGCCGGTACAGCGCCGCGTGCTTTACGATATGTACGAGCTTGGAATCCGCTATGACAGACCGTACCGAAAGAGCGCGCGTATCGTCGGTGATACGATGGGTAAATATCATCCGCACGGCGACAGCTCGATCTACGAAGCACTGGTCGTTATGGCGCAGGAATTTAAAAAGGGACAGCCGTTAATCGATGGACACGGCAATTTCGGCAATATTGAGGGTGACGGTGCGGCTGCGATGCGATATACGGAGGCGCGCCTGGAAAAGCTGACCCAGGACGCCTTTTTGGAAGATCTGGATAAGGATGTCGTGGACTTTATCCCAAACTTCGATGAGACGGAAAAGGAGCCGTCCGTTCTGCCCTGCCGCATCCCGAACCTTCTGGTCAACGGTTCGGAGGGTATTGCAGTCGGCATGGCGACGAGCATTCCGCCGCACAACCTCAGCGAGGTCATCGATGCGGTAAAGGCATATATGCTGGATGAAAACATCACGACCGCAGAGCTGATGCGCTACATGCAGGGACCGGACTTCCCGACCGGCGGTATCGTGACGAACAAAGACGAGCTGCTTTCCATCTATGAAACCGGCGCAGGCAAAATCAAGCTGCGCGGCAAGGTGGAGACGGAAAAAGGCAAAAACGGCAGGACAAACGTTGTCATCACGGAGATTCCCTATACGATGATCGGCGCGAACATCGGTAAGTTCCTGTCGGACGTCGCAGCGCTTGCGGAGAGCAAAAAGACGACGGATATCGTGGATATTTCAAACCAGTCGTCCAAAGAGGGCATCCGGATTGTGATTGAACTCAAAAAAGATGCGGACGTCGATCATTTTATCAGTATGCTATATAAAAAGACACGTCTGGAAGACACCTTTGGCGTGAACATGCTCGCGATTTCCGACGGACGTCCCGAAACGCTCGGTTTAAAACAGATCATCAAGGCAAATACCGATTTCCAGTTTGAAATCAACCGCCGCAAATATGAGAGACTGCTGGCAAAAGAGCAGGAAAAACGCGAGATTCAGGAAGGCCTGATCAAAGCCTGCAACGTGATCGATTTAATTATCGAGATTTTGCGCGGTTCACGCGACCGGACGATGGCAAAGGCGTGCCTGGTGGACGGCGTGACGGAGGGAATCAAATTTAAAACAAAACAGGCTTCCGTGATGGCGGCGCAGCTTTGCTTTACGGAAAATCAGGCGAATGCGATTCTGGATATGCGTCTGTATAAGCTGATCGGTCTGGAAATTGAGGCCCTGATCAAAGAGCACGAAGAGACAATTGCAAATATTTACCGGTATGAGGATATTTTGGAACGGAAAAGCGCAATGGCGCAGGTTATCATCAACGAGCTGGATGCGCTCAAGAAAGAATATTCGCAGAAGCGCCGCACGGTGATCGATAACTGTGAGGAAGTTGTTTTTGAAGAGAAAAAAATCGAGGAAGCGCCGGCTTACTGCCTGATTGACCGGTTCGGTTATACCAGATGCGTAGATGTTGCGACGTTCGAACGCAATCAGGAAGCGGCGTTTGCGGAAAACCGTTTTGTATTTCTGGTAAAGAATACCGGCAGGATCTGTCTGTTTACCAATACCGGACAGCTTTATACGGTCAAGGTGTCCGATCTGCCCTTTGGCAAGTTCCGCGATAAGGCAATTCCGCTCGACAACGTGAGCAATTTCGATTCGACCAGGGAACAGCTCCTGTTGGCAGTCGGTCAGAGTGAGTTGAATCTCTACCGTCTGCTGTTTGTGACAAAACAGGGCATGACAAAGATGGTAGACGGCGGCGAGTTCGATGTGATGAAGCGTACCGTGGCGGCGACAAAGCTGCAGGAGGGCGACGAGGTAGCGAATGTCTGTGTTTATCAGGATCAGAAATACATTATTTTGCAGTCAAAGGACGGATTTTTCCTGCGCTTCGAGGTGGAAGAAATCCCGGAGAAAAAGAAAAACGCAGTTGGCGTGCGTGGAATGAAGCTGTCGGACGGCGATGTTTATGAGCAAAAAGAGCTGCAAAGCAGCGGAAAGCATCGAAGATGCGCTTTTGCGAATGGCGCGTGTGAACAGTAACATTTTTTGACCTGATTTTGGAGGAATTGGAAATTTATGAGAGTAATTGCGGGAGAAGCCAGAAGTCTTCCTTTGAAAACCCCTCAGGGTTTAGATACGCGGCCGACGACGGATCGGATCAAGGAAACTCTGTTTAATATGCTCCAGCCTTATCTGCCCTGCAGCGTATTTATCGATCTGTGCAGCGGCAGCGGCGGCATCGGAATCGAAGCGATCAGCAGGGGTGCAAGGCATGCCTATTTTGTGGAAAACGGCAGGGAGCCTGCCAAATGTATCGCGGAAAATCTTCATTTTACAAAGTTCGAAGACCGTGCGACCCTGTTAAAACAGGACGTTGTCAGTGCACTGTCCTCGATTCACGAAAAGGAAGCGGACGTGATTTTCATGGATCCGCCGTATCAGTCCGGGTTAGAAGAGCCCGTGCTGGCGGCGCTTTCCAGAATGCCGTATGTGACGGATGAGACCTTGATCGTGATCGAAGCGACACTTGACCGCGACTTTTCATTCGCCGAAGAATACGGATTTTCAATCAAAAAAGAAAAATGCTATAAGACAAATAAGCATGTATTTCTGGCAAAGGAAGAAAAAAAATGAAAGCAGCAATTTATCCGGGCAGCTTTGACCCCGTAACCTATGGACATTTGGATATTATCCGCCGCGCCGCGTCCGTTTTTGACGAATTGACGGTCAGCGTGCTGAATAATAAAGTAAAGACTCCATTGTTTTCTGTTGAGGAACGTGTTAAAATATTAAAAGAAGCGACAAAAGATCTGCCGAACGTCAAGGTGGAATCTTTCAGCGGTCTGCTGGTTGACTATGCCGCCAGTAAGGACGTGACGGTTGTTGTGCGCGGTCTGCGCGCGATTACGGATTTCGAGTATGAATTGCAGAATGCTCAGACCAACCGGAAGCTTTCAGGAGACAAGCTGGATACGATGTTTCTTACGACCAGTCTGGAATACGCTTATCTCAGCTCTTCCAGCGTCAAGGAAATTGCCAGCTTCAACGGAGATATTTCACAGTGCGTGCCGCCTTTTGTCGCACGGCTTGTCTATGAGAAGTTCGGACATGCCAGAGAAAACTGAGCATATGCGGAAATGAGGAAAAGATGAGCAGCAGAATCGAACAGCTGATTGATGAAATTGAAGAGTATATTGATAATTGTAAGTACCAGCCGCTTTCCAACTCGAAGATCATCGTAAACAAGGACGAGATCGACGATCTTTTACGCGAGCTGCGCCAGAAGACGCCGGAAGAGATTAAGCGGTATCAGAAAATTATCAGCAATAAGGAAGCGATCTTAAACGATGCGCGCGAAAAGGCGCAGGCGCTGATCAACGAGGCAACCGAGCATACGACCGAGCTGATCAATGAGCATGAGATCATGCAGCAGGCTTATGCGCAGGCAAATGAGGTTGTACAGCTTGCAACTCGCCAGGCACAGGAGATCGTGGACAATGCAACGCTGGAAGCCAATGCGATCAAGGATTCTATCATGCAGTATACCGACCAGAAGCTCGCCGAGGTGGAGGATATCATTGCGCATGCGGTAGAAGTCTCCCAGACCCATTACAGCAACCTGGTCAGCGACTTAAACCGGATCAATGACGTGGTACAGACAAACCGTGCAGAGTTCCATGCGCAGAATGAAGAGCTTGGCACAGAAGAGATGGATGCAGCAGGAAATGTGGGCGATGACCTGAATGTCATGTAATCCAATCTCATCAAATATCATATGGAAACAACAGAATGCGCGCTGCGTAAAAATTCTGTTATCAAGAGAACTGGAAAAAAGACTTCGGCGTGCGCCGGAGTCTTTTTTTTTATCGTATGGGAAACTTCGTTTCCATACGATAAAAACGCTCCGCGAGGATCGCACTGCGGCGGAATGGTAGAATGTCGCTTACGCGGATGCGCACTCGGCGGGTCGCGCAGAGCAGTGAGCACTGTACTGTATCCTCTGGTGTGCCACATTTCAGCGGAGTAGTCTGTGACACACCTGTCACGTGCACCGTCTACATCGGAAGCACCAGATACCACGCTACTGTCAATAACGTCAGGATCAGTTTATGAAAGATGTACGGTTTCAGCGACAGCCCGGTTTTGTGAATGCAGCTTGCAGTCTGCGCGATGCAGCACATCCCGCCAAACGGCAGCACGATATACGCCCAGAGCCGCTCCGATGGCAGAAGCATAGACAGCCCGTTGGTGATCTCGAGCAGCGGGGACAGCGTGCGCATAAATGCCGGATAAGCTGTCAAAAAGACTGTCGGGAACAGATTTAAGAGGTTGAAAAAGACCATATATCCGCCAAGTTGGGCGATGCCGTTCATCGCGGACAGAATCGATTCATGCAGGGCGGACAGCAGGCGGGCGGATGAAAGGGACGTACCTGTAGGGCTAGCTGGGGTGTTTGCCTGGCTGTGGACAGAAGTCGGGACAAAGACGCGCCTGACACTTTGCGTTGGCAGATCGCGGTAGAGCGTGTACCGCAGCACCATTCCGTACAGAAACGGCAGCAGATACATACCAAGCCAGACCGTCAGCGGAGTACGCACCGGAAACAGCGTCAGGACATAGCCGGAAAAATAGACCGGTCCGATATTGTTTATAAAGGCGAGCAGCCAGGAAGCTTCCCGGAGGGAAATTTTCTTTTGCTGAAGGCTTTGTGCACAGACTCGCGCACCCATCGGAAATCCGCAGAAAAATCCGGTCAGGATGCAGAACAGGCAAGCGTCAGTTGTCTGGAAAACGGGCTGCAAAACGGGCGCTGCCAGGCGTGCAAGCAGGTTGGAAAAGCCGGTGGAAAGAAAGAGACCGGACAGAATCATGAACGGAAACAGAGCAGGAATCATTTTGGAGAACCAGAGTGTCAGACCGTTGGCGGCGAGCGCTCCGGCCTGCGCAGGAAAGCGCAGCAGAAACAGACACAGGATAGAAAGGGTTCCGAAAAAGAAAAAGAGAAACAGCTTTCTGCGCATTGATTCTACCAAAGACTTTCAGAGTATAGTATACTTAACAGTATGTGGACAACAGAAAAATTAGACCGGGAGGAACATTTTGATCAGACTGGACAAATATTTATGTGAAATGGAAGCCGGAACCCGAAGCGAGGTGAAGGCATTTATCAAAAAAGGACGGGTAACCGTAAACGGGGAAACCGCAAAATCACCGGAACAGAAGGTGGACGAAACAAAGGATACGGTTACGCTGGATGGACACAGCTTTTCCTATCAGAAATATTTTTATTATATGCTGCATAAGCCGGCAGGCGTTGTGACCGCGGTGCGGGATCATCACGATCAGACGGTGCTTGACCTGCTTGTGGACGCTCCGGGAAAAGATCTTTCCCCGGTTGGACGGCTGGATAAGGACACCGAGGGGCTTTTGCTGATTACAAACGACGGGGTGCTTGCGCATAGGCTGCTTTCCCCTGTAAAGCATGTGCCAAAGACCTATCTCGTGCATACGAAGAAGCCGGTGACGAGCCAGATGTGCGAAAAGCTGGAAGCAGGCGTTGAGATCGGGGACGAAACGCCGACTGCACCCGCAAAGACAAAACTGCTTTCGGATACCGACTGTGGACTGCTTCTGACGATCACAGAAGGACGGTTCCATCAGGTCAAGCGGATGCTGCAGGCAGTTGGCAACGAAGTCGTGTATTTAAAACGTCTGTCGATGGGTGCCCTCGTCCTGGATGAGACGCTTTCAAAAGGAAGCTGGCGCGCGCTGACGGAAGAAGAAAAAGCGCAGCTGGGCGTGTAAACAGACGGAAAAGAGACAAATTCGACATGCGCAAAAAAACGCGCGCAGAAATGAGGGAAACTATGAATATTGTGGTAATTACAGGTGCTTCCAGCGGAATGGGACGGGAATTTGCCATGCAGCTGGATCGGGGACTGCATTCCGTGGACGAGTTCTGGCTGATCGCAAGACGCGGAAGCCGGTTAAAGGAAATCGCTTCCGGCATGCAGCATACCGTAAAGATTTTGCCGCTTGATTTGACAAACGAAGCGGATATGACAGTGCTGACAGAGAGCCTTGCGGAAGAAAAACCGGTTGTGCGCATGCTCATCAACTGCGCCGGATATGGCATGATGGGAGATTTTACGGCGGTTCCGATCAAAGAACAGACCGGCGAAGTAGATTTAAACTGTCGGGCGCTTCTGGAAGTAACCTATGGGTGTCTGCCCTATATGCGGGCCAAGAGCCGGATCATTCAGCTGGCGAGCAGTGCGGCATTTTTGCCCCAGCCGGGATTTTCCGTCTACGCGGCGACAAAATCGTTCGTTTTGAGCTTTTCCAAGGCGCTTCGGGCAGAGCTGAAGGAACGTCAGATTTATGTGACGGCGGTTTGCCCTGGACCGGTTAAAACAGAATTTTTCGAAGTGGCGGAGCACTATGCATCCACGCTTGCGATGAAACAGTATACGATGGTGGAGGCAGATCGGGTGGTCAAGGATGCGCTGCGCGCCAGCAGCAAAAACCGTCCGATGTCCGTCTGCAGTCTGCCGATTCAGGCGTTCTGGGCAATGACACGGCTGCTGCCGCAGGATCCGGTCATCTGTCTGGTACAGAAAATGAGAGAGAAAGGAACCGAAGTCATTGAAGAAGAAAAAGAATCAGAATAAAGGGCAGAAGGGATACCTTGCCTGGAACAAAAAAATGTCCATCTGCAAAACGCTTGTGCTGTTTGCCATTTCTTTTGCAGTATACGCAATGGGCATCTGGTCGACCGGTTCCAACCAGAACCTTTTGACGATCGTTGCGGTGCTTGGCTGTCTTCCGGCGTGCCGGAGCGCGGCAAACCTGATCGCCCTGCTTCGCTGTCATGAAATTTCCGAATCGGATTACCGCAAAATCTCTGCAAAAATCAGGACAGCGGAAAGCCTTACCGATCTGGAATTTACCAGCTACGAACGTACTTATCAGGTACAGCATATGGCATTATCCGGGGTGGAGCTGATCGGCTATATGGCGGATCCATTCGCAGACATAAAGGGCTGTGAGAAGCATCTGGAGGGTATGTTTATGCGTAATCAGCTTTCGGAGGTACATATCCGGATTTTTAAAGAGCTGCCGAAGTATTTAAATCGGCTGGACGAGCTGGAAAAGGCATCCGCTGCGGGCGATAACACGGAAGAAGAAACGGAGCGGACAGCGCGGATCAAAGCACTTTTATTTGCGATCAGTCTATAAGGAGAAAAGCGGATGCGTGCAGTAACGATCGGGCAAAATGAAGCCGGACAGCGGCTGGACAAATTTTTAAATAAATATATGAAGGAAGCCGGAGTCAGCTTTTTTTACAAGATGATGCGCAAAAAAAATATTGTCCTGAACGGGAAAAAATGTACCGGAAAGGAAATTCTTTTAATCGGTGATGAGGTAAAGCTGTTTCTGGCAGAGGAAACGCTGGAAAAGTTCGGGGCACCTCCTGCAGACTACAGCGGGCAAAAAAAGGCGACAGGGGCGGAAACAAAAGAATATCTTCTGGCATTTGAGAAGCTGAAAAATATTCGCATTTTATATGAGGACGAAGATATTCTGGCGTTGGATAAACCGGCTGGCGTGCTTTCCCAGAAGGCGTCTGTGGCGGATTTTTCTGCAAACGAATGGTTGATCGGATATTTGTTGTCTCAAAAAAAATTGACCGCCGAAGCGTTGGCGACCTTCCATCCGTCGGTGTGCAACCGTCTGGATCGAAACACGAGCGGACTGCTGTTATGCGGCAAAAGCCTTTTGGGAACGCAGAAACTCACAGGGCTGATCCGGAACCGGCAGATTCATAAGTATTATCGGCTCTTTTTGCTCGGGGAAGTAAAGGAAAAACAGATTTTGACAGGTTATCTTTTGAAGGATACGAAAAAAAATCAGGTTAAAATTTTAACAAAGCCAGCGGAGGGCGCGGACGAAATCAAAACAGGGATCGAACCCCTCGCCTGCCTGGAGCTTCCCGGCATCGGGACGGTCACTTATGCCCAGGCAGAGTTATTTACCGGCAAGACGCACCAGATCCGCGCACATTTTGCATGGGCAGGGCATCCCTTACTGGGCGACCCGAAATACGGAAACGAAGCAGTCAATCGAACCCTGAAGCAAACCTACGTAATCAACAGGCAGCTGTTGCATGCATGGCAGATCCGCCAGAAGGACGCTGCCTCTGGCATTTTACCGATAGGCGGCATCACTTGTCCGCTGCCGGAGGATTTTCAGAAGCTGCTTTCTACGGCAGGAATACAGCCCTAAACCACATAAAAAAAGAATGTGCCTTGGCACATTCTCGCGCCGAGGCGCGGTTGCTTCGGCAACCATCTACCTCTGCGCCGAGTGCGCATCCTTGCGGAGCATTTTTATCGTATGGAAACGAAGTTTCCTATACGAGAACAAAAAGCCTGGCGGCAGCCGTAGACTGTACGCAGCCGTATCGCAGGCTTTTTATACTATAACGAAAGATGGAACAATCACATGGCAACCTGGAACTCAAGAGGACTGCGGGGATCAACACTGGAGGATCTGATCAACCGCACGAATGAAAAATATCTGGAAAGTAATCTGGCATTGATCCAGAAGATCCCGACCCCGATTACGCCGATCAAAATCGACAAGGAGCACAGGCACATCACGCTGGCATATTTTGACCAGAAAAGTACGGTAGACTATATCGGAGTTGTACAGGGCATTCCGGTCTGCTTCGATGCAAAGGAATGTGCCCAGGATACCTTTGCCCTGCAAAACATTCACAGGCATCAGGTAGCGTTTATGGATCGGTTTGAAAAACAGAAGGGCATTGCTTTTTTTCTGATCTACTATTCGCACAGGGAACAGTTTTATTATCTCCCCTACGCACATTTGCGCTATTTCTGGGATCGGGCGCAGGAGGGCGGGCGCAAAAGCTTCCGGCTGGACGAGTTAAACCCGGAGTATTTCCTGCCGAAAAAAAACGGTGTTCTTGTTCCGTATCTTGATCTTCTACAAAAGGACTTGGAGGATCGGCCGGAGAGCTAGGAGGAATGATATGAACAGAGAAGAAAGAAATTCCCTGATCGGGACAATGACGACGCTGTGTTATCTGGAAAAAGACGACAGCTATCTGATGCTGCATCGTGTCAAAAAAAAGAATGACGTCAATCAGGACAAATGGATCGGTGTCGGTGGACATGCACTCGCCTATGAAAGTCCGGAGGACTGCCTGCTTCGGGAAGTAAAGGAAGAAACCGGTCTGACATTGACCTCCTATCGGTTTCGAGGAATCGTAACGTTTGCGTTAAAGGATGTGGAAACGCAGTACATGTGCCTGTATACAGCAGATGGCTGGGAGGGGACCCTGGATTATAACTGCCCGGAGGGTGATCTGGAATGGGTTTTGATCAAGGAGCTGGAAAGCTTAAATCTGTGGGAAGGTGACCGCGTATTTTTTCAGCTTTTGCAGGAAAACCGTCCGTTTTTTTCCCTGAAACTGGAATATGACAGCGACGAGCTGATAAAATGTGTGCTGGACGGCAAAGAACTTGAGTTGACAGCATTTTAAAAATCTGATATTCTATACAGGATTTCATATGCTAATACGGTAGCATGATAAAGTGCAAAGGAGATCCAACGATGAATAAATCCTTGCTTCATACACCGGAGGGTGTAAGGGATGTTTACGGAGAAGAATATGCGCGTAAGCTTTTTGTGGAGAAAAAGCTGCATGATACGATCCATTTGTACGGGTATCAGGATATTCAGACCCCGACGTTTGAATTTTTTGATGTTTACAGTAAGGAGATCGGCACGACGCCGTCTTCCCAGCTGTATAAATTTTTCGATAAGGAAGGCAATACCCTGGCGCTTCGTCCGGACTTTACGCCGTCCTGTGCCAGATGCGCCGCAAAATATTTCATGGATGAGACCGCACCGCTTCGTTTTACCTACAGCGGAAGCACGTTTACGAATACGTCGAACCTGCAGGGCAAATTAAAAGAAGTGACCCAGATGGGCGCGGAGCTGATGCTGGAGCCATCTGTGGAGGCAGATGCCGAGATGATCAGCCTTGTCGTCGAAGCATTGAAAAACTGCGGTCTGACCGATCTGCAGATCACAGTCGGCGAGGTGGAATATTTTAAGGGGATCTGCGCACAGGCAGGCTTAAACGAAGAAGTGGAATTGAAGCTGCGCGACTTTATTTCCGCCAAGAACTATTTCGGTGCCCAGGAGCTTTTAGAGGAACAAAGAGTGCGCAAGGATTATGCACAGGTGCTTTTGGGGCTTGCGGATCTTGTCAAAGGGACGCAGGATCTGGAAAGTGCGAAAATGCAGGTGGATAATGAACGTTCCCTGCAGGCGATTGAACGCCTGGAGGCACTTTATGAGGTGCTCAAAAAATACGGAACAGAAAAATATGTCTCCTTTGATCTCGGGCTGTTAAATCAGTACAATTATTATACCGGTGTGATCTTTAAGGGATATACCTATGGTGTCGGAGATGCTATCGTGACAGGTGGACGCTATGATAAGCTGCTTTCCTATTTTGGAAAAAATGCACCTGCCATCGGATTTGTCGTCGTTGTGGATGATGTTCTGGAAGCCCTTTCGAGACAAAATAAAAAGCCGCATACCGGTCTGGATGGCTGCCTTTTGTTTTATACGCCGGACAGCTACGATGCAGCACTGAAAAAGGCAAATCAGCTGCGGCTTTCAGGTGTTTCTGCAGAGCTGATCCCTGTTTCCTGTAAGCAGGACTGCAGGCGGGCAGATTTGAGAGGAAGACTGCGCAGAGAGGCGATGCTCATTCATGCAGACGGAAGCTGCGAGCAGTTGAAATCATAGAGTGCACGATGTTAGAACACCAAATAGGGGACATGAAAATGGCAGAAGATAGATACCTGACCTTCGCCCTGACAAAAGGGCGTCTGGCAGACAAAACGCTGTCTCTTTTGGAGCAGGTTGGAATTACCTGTGAAGAGATGAAGGATAAAAACAGCAGGAAGCTTGTTTTTGTCAATGAAGAATTAAAACTGAAATTTTTCCTGGCAAAGGGACCGGATGTGCCAACCTATGTGGAATACGGAGCCGCAGATATCGGTGTGACCGGTAAGGATATTTTGCTGGAAGAGGGAAGACGGGTTTATGAAGTGCTGGATCTTGGCTTTGGCAAATGCCGGATGTGCGTTTGCGGTCCGGAATCGGCGCGGGAGCTTTTGCAGCATCATGAGAGAATCCGTGTAGCAAGCAAATATCCGGTGATCGCAAAGGACTATTTTTACAATAAAAAGCATCAGACGGTCGACATCATCAAATTAAACGGTTCTGTTGAATTGGGTCCCATTGTGGGATTGTCCGATGTCATTGTCGATATCGTGGAAACCGGTTCGACCCTGCGGGAAAACGGATTGGGCGTGCTGGAGGAAATCTGTGAGCTGTCTGCGCGTGTAATCGTCAATCAGGTAAGCATGCAAATGGAATCGGAACGGATCCGGGAGATTATTTTAAGGCTGCGCAAACAGCTGGAGGAAGCATAAGCCAAGGCGGCGGAAATGAGGAAAACCGATGAGAATTGTCAAATTGACGGCAGAAAGCAAGAAAGGACTTTTGGAGGATCTGCTTCAGAGAAGCCCGAACCACTACGGACAGTATGAAAGTGCTGTGGCGGAAATTATTGAAACGGTGAAAAAAGGCGGCGACGAGGCGCTCTTTTCCTATACAGAGAAGTTTGACCACTGCAAAATGGATGCAGCCCACATCCGCGTAACCCGGGAAGAAATCGACGAGGCATATCAGAAGGTGGATGCAGACTTTGTGGAGGTTATGAAAAAAAGTGCGGCAAATATCCGTGCATTCCACGAAAAACAGCTGAGAAACAGCTGGTTTGACCCAAAACCGGACGGGACGATCCTCGGCATGAAGATTCTGCCCATCGCGATTGCCGGCGTTTATGTGCCCGGTGGAAAGGCTGCGTATCCCTCCAGCGTACTGATGAACGTGCTTCCGGCAAAGGTTGCGGGCGTGGAGCGTATCATCATGACAACCCCTCCCGGAGCAGACGGAAAGGTCAATCCTGGTACATTGATTGCTGCACATATCGCCGGTGTGGATGAGATCTACAAGGTCGGCGGCGCACAGGCCATCGCAGCCATGGCGTTTGGCACACAGAGCATCCCGAAGGTAGATAAAATCACCGGGCCCGGAAATATTTTCGTTGCCCTTGCCAAAAAAGCCTGCTTTGGTTATGTGAGCATTGATTCCATCGCAGGACCAAGTGAAATTCTGGTGATCGCAGATGAAACGGCAAATCCCCGTTATGTGGCGGCAGACCTGTTGTCCCAGGCAGAGCATGACGAGCTGGCCAGTGCCATTTTAATCACCACCAGTAAGACTTTAGCGGATCAGGTTTCTATTGAAGTGGACAGGTTCGTTGCAAACCTGTCAAGACGCGAGATCATCGAAAAATCCCTCAACAATTATGGTTATATTCTGCTGGTAGATTCTCTGGATGAGGCAGCGGACACTGCCAATGAGATCGCTTCGGAGCATCTGGAAATCCTGACGAAGGATCCCTTTGCCATGATGACAAAAATCCGTAATGCCGGAGCGATCTTCCTTGGGGAGTATTCCTCCGAGCCTTTGGGGGACTATTTTGCAGGTCCAAACCATGTGCTTCCGACAAATGGGACGGCACGATTTTTCTCCCCGTTAAATGTAAATGATTTTTTGAAAAAGACGAGCATCATTTCATATTCCCGACCGGCGCTGGAAAAGATCCATCAGGATATTGAGTGCTTTGCAGAAAATGAGGGACTGACGGCGCATGCCAATTCCATCCGTGTCCGTTTTGAAAAGGAGGACTGATGATGGAAAGAACGGCGAGTATAAAACGCGATACAAAAGAAACCAGAATTGCACTGACCCTTTCCTTAGACGGCACCGGCAGCGCGGATCTTGATACCGGCATCGGATTTTTCGACCATATGCTGGACGGCTTTGCACGGCACGGATTTTTTGATTTATCTGCAAAAGTGGACGGAGATCTGTTTGTGGACGGACATCATACCGTAGAGGATACGGGAATCGTACTCGGGCAGGCGATCGCTGAGGCAGTCGGAGACAAAAAAGGAATCAAACGTTACGGATATTTTCTGCTGCCGATGGATGACGCGCTGGTTGCGTGCGCAGTGGATCTGTGCGGACGTCCCTATTTCAATTTTGATTACGAATTTAATGTTCCGATGATCGGCGGGCTGGATACTCAGCTGATCCGGGAGTTTTTCTATGCCGTTTCCTATAGTGCAGGTATGAACCTGCATATCAAGGTATTGGACGGCATCAACGGACATCATGTTGCGGAGGCGATGTTTAAGGCGTTTTCCAAGGCACTTGATATGGCAGTATCCAACGAACCGAGGTTAGACGGCGTGCTTTCCACAAAGGGAAGCCTGTAACATACAGAATACATATCGGGCAGTCGTCTGGCTGAACCAGACCGGATGCAGAACAGCTGTCTGGAAATGAGGATCAGAATGAATACAAAAAAATTTATGGCATGCATGTACCTCAAAAATGAGGTCGTGTATCAGGACAGAGAAGGCACATGCAGAATCGAGGAAATGCCTGTCGCTCTGGCGGAGAGCTACAGCGAAAACGAATGCGATGCAATTTATGTCGGTCTGCTTTCGGAGAACGATGCAGAGCATGAAAAGGATCTGGACGTTCTGCGGGAAATCTGTCAGAATACAGCGGTTCCGGTAATTGGAAGCGGACATATTTTCCGAATGGAGGATGTGAAAAAACTGTTATATGCAGGCTGCCAGCAGGTGATGCTGGATTATGCCGATCCGGTGCAGCTGGAGCTGACAAAAGAGGTCTCCCTGAAATTTGGCAAAGAAAAAATCGCAGCAGGCGTTGCAGATATTTCGCTTCTGGAACAGGAAAAGGAGCTGCTAAAGGAATATACCTCCAACGTATTTTTGTTCTGTCCCGGTGCAACGGCGGAGGCTGCGCTGATGTCTCCGGTTTCGGTGGTAACATTTTTGCCGGAGGTTTCCCTGGAAAAGCTCATCGAGGTGCTTTCCTATGCCAATATCAGCGGTATTTCCGGTAAGTTGGTCAATGAAAACATAACAGAGATTTCCGCGATCAAAGCCCTTTGCCGGGAAAATAAAATTCCGGTAGAGGACAGAGGGGCGGCCTATGCCTTTTCCGATCTGAAAAAGGGACCAGATGGTTTGGTTCCGGTGGTTGTACAGGATGTAAAAACCGATGCCGTGCTGATGGTTGCCTATATGAACGAAGAAGCCTACAATCAGACGCTGCGCACCGGACGTATGACTTATTATAGCAGAAGCCGTAACGAGCTCTGGTTAAAGGGAGAAACCAGCGGACACTATCAGTATGTGCATTCTCTGACCGCGGACTGCGATCTGGATACAATCCTTGCAAAAGTAACACAGGTCGGCGCGGCATGCCACACCGGTTCCTACAGCTGTTTCTTTAACGAAATCCAGAACCGCAGCAGCAAGCAGGAAGCGCACAATCCGATGAAGGTCTTTGAAGAGGTATTTGCGGTGATCGAGGACCGCAAGGAGCATCCCAAGGAAGGCTCCTATACCAACTACCTCTTTGAGAAAGGCATTGACAAGATTTTAAAGAAAGTCGGGGAAGAGGCGACGGAAATCGTCATCGCAGCCAAAAACCCCAATCCGAATGAAATCAAATATGAGATTGCAGATTTCCTGTATCATATGATGGTGCTGATGGCAGAAAAAGGCGTGACCTGGGAAGAGGTTACGACAGAGCTGGCAAACCGATAAAAATGTATCGGAAAGCAGCGTAGCGCGGCAGGTGCGTCTTCGCATTAAATTTAGATAAAAAAAGAGAAAAGACCGGGCGTCAAATCCTTTGAAAGCAAAAAGGGTTCGGCGCCCGTTTTGGTTCCTCAAATTTTTGTTTTAGGACAATGGAATACTTCCGGTACATGTATTTTCCGGTTTTGCGGATTATTTTTTCAGATGCGCCATCATACAGATGAATAGAATACTCTACGCTATAATGGTTTACATAAAAATATTATGTAAACTATAAAGTGGAAAGGATGGATCCCATGGAAGATGCGGAAAGAAAGCTGGAGCTGACCAGATACCTTCGGCAGGAACAGAATTTAAACCGGATGAAGGTAAAAAATCGGGAAGATATTTTGTACGGAACTGGTAAAAACAGTGAAATGCTGTATGGAGACGATGGTTTGGAACTGGCAGAATATGACAGAATCCGGCAGCAGGGGCATAAGGGGCCTATGTTTGGGCTGCGGCTGGCAATCAGCCTGATTCTGTTTGCTTGCGTGATCTATCTGGATAAAAATCAGATTGACTGGAAGGGGCAGAGTGCAGTTGCCGTGATAAGCAGGCAGCTGGAAACTTCTGTAATAGGAAATTCTACGGTGGAGGCACTGCATTAGCCTTGCAACGAAGCCGGAAATACCCTATAATCATACCATAATGTCCATTTTCAAAATGGGAAAAATCTGCGCTATCGGGGCTCTGTGTTCTGGCTGCGGGAAGCAACCCGTACCGAATATTTTAAAGCCACACCGGCAGCAGATAAAAAATGGTAAGGAAACAGGGAAAAATGAAAAGATTAACATCAAATATCGAAGGGCTTTCGGCACGGCAGCTGGCACAGCGCTGTATCGGTGCAGAAGAACTTTCAAATGGCAGAGAGCGAAAGCTTGCCCTCGGGGATGACATCCTGATGAGTGTTTCTTCTCCTGCACGTTATGTCGGTGGGGAGGTCAATTCCGTCATGAAAACACTTACACCGGGAATGGTCCGGTTTGCCATGTGTTTTCCGGACGTCTACGAGATCGGCATGTCCCACCTCGGCATCCAGATTCTCTACGATATGTTCAACCGTTATGACGACGTGTGGTGTGAGCGGGTTTATTCGCCGTGGCTGGATCTGGATAAAATCATGCGTGAGAAAAAAATCCCGCTGTTTGCCCTGGAATCTCAGGAGCCGGTGAAAAATTTTGACTTTTTAGGCATCACGCTGCAGTACGAAATGTGTTATACAAACGTCCTGCAGGTGCTGGATCTGTCCGGGATTCCGCTGCTTGCAAAAGACCGTACCGAAGAAGATCCCATCGTGATTGGCGGCGGCCCCTGCAGCTACAATCCGGAACCGATCGCGGAATTTTTTGATCTTTTCTACATCGGAGAGGGAGAAACTGCGTACCGGCAGCTGCTGGACGTTTATAAAGAAGTAAAAGAAAAAGGCGGCAGCCGTCAGGAATTTCTTTTGCGCGCGGCGAGGGAAGTGCCTGGCATGTACGTGCCGTCCCTGTATGAAGTATCCTATAAAGAGGACGGGACGATCGCATCTTTTGTCCCGACCAGGGAGGGGGTTCCGGCAAAGATCACAAAGGAAATCGTGATGGATCTCGACCATGCGCCGTATCCGGAGAAACCGGTGGTTCCGTTTATCCGTGCGACACAGGATCGTGTCGTTTTGGAAATTCAGCGCGGCTGTATCCGCGGCTGTCGTTTCTGTCAGGCTGGGCAGTTGTATCGCCCGGTGCGCGAAAAGAGCCTCGAGACCCTCAAGCATTACGCGACGACGATGCTGGACAGCACCGGTCAGGAAGAAATTTCCTTGAGCTCCTTGAGTTCCAGCGACTATTCCCATCTGGAAGAGCTGGTAGACTTCCTGATGACGACCTGTCAGGAGAAAAAAGTGAATATTTCCCTGCCTTCTCTGAGAATTGATGCGTTTTCTTTAGACGTTATGGGAAAGGTACAGGATGTCAAAAAGAGCAGCCTGACCTTTGCACCGGAAGCAGGAAGTCAGCGTCTGCGAAACGTCATCAACAAGGGACTGACCGAAGAAGTGATTTTAAAGGGCGCAGGACTTGCATTTGAGGGCGGATGGAGCCGCGTGAAGCTGTATTTCATGCTGGGGCTGCCCTTTGAAACAGAAGAAGATATCCGTGGAATCGCAGAGCTGTCCAACAAGATTGCAGCCCTCTATTATGAGGTTGTTCCAAAAGAAAAGAGAAACGGGCCGGTACAGATCGTTTCCAGTACCTCCTTCTTTATCCCGAAGCCGTTCACTCCCTTTCAGTGGGCACCGATGTGTACAAAGGAACAGTTTTTGGATAAGGCAGCGCTGACAAAGCAGGCGGTGCGTGAACAGCTCAACCAGAAGCGGATCAAATACAACTGGCATGAGGCGGACGTCAGCGTTTTGGAGGGCGTGTTTGCCCGCGGCGACAGAAAGGTTGCCGACGTAATTTTAAAGGCGTATGAAAAAGGCTGTATTTACGATGCCTGGGGCGAATATTTCAAGTATCAGACCTGGGTGGACTGCTTTCAGGAGTGCAATGTCGATATGGACTTTTATACGACAAGAACGCGCAGCGATGAGGAAGTTTTCCCATGGGATTTCCTGGACTGCGGCGTAAACAGAGCCTTCCTTTTGCGGGAATGGAAACGTGCGGCGGAGGCTGTCGTAACGCCCAACTGTAAGATGCAGTGTCAGGGCTGCGGCGCTGCGCGCTTCGGCGGCGGAATCTGTTTCGAACAAAGAGGAGGGGATGCGGTATGATGGTACGTGTAAAATTTGCAAAATATGGTCCGCTGCGCTTTACCGGACATCTGGATGTACTGCGCTTTTTCCAGAAAGCGATCCGCAGAGCCGGACTGGATGTTGTGTATACACATGGATTTAATCCGCACCAGGTCATGAGCTTTGCTGCGCCGCTGGGTGTCGGACTGTGCAGCGTCGGGGAATATATGGACGTGGAAATCGCTTCGTCTGATGGCGCGGAGGATTTTAAGGAGCGACTGCAGGCGGCATGTCCTTACGGAATCGATATCCTGAGTGTAAAGATGCTGCCGGAAAAGGCGGGAAACGCGATGGCGAGCGTCGCTGCGGCAACCTATGCAGTAGCATTTAAAGATCCCGAAAAGAGCTTTGCAGGCTGTCAGGGCGCGGTGGACGGGCTGCTTTCCAAAAAGGAACTCTGGATTACAAAGGAAACCAAGCGCAGCACGGCAGAGGTCGATATTCGGTCCGGTATTTATGACTGTCACATCGACGACGGCGCGTTGGTATTTATGGTAGATGCAAGCAGCGGCGGAAATATCCGTCCGGAGTTCGTAACGGATGCAGTCCTTTCCCTCGCAGGTCTGGAGGCGTCAAAGATTGAGCTGCAGACCGTGCGCATGGAAACCTGGATGAATACGGGAACGAAAGAAGAGCCTTCCTTTGTTCCGCTGGATGCGATAGGAGAAGCATTTTGAGCAGCGTATGCGTGATTACAAGAGCGGTTTTAAAGGAACATACAGAACCGGTTTTAACTTCCTTTTATTTGGAAAAGGACAAACTGACAGAGGTTCATCCCCATCTGGAGGGACGGTCGCTTCTGGGAAATATTTACGTCGGAAAAGTCAAGCATGTGGTAAAAAATATTGACGCTGCATTTGTGGAGATCGCCGGTGGACAGACCTGTTACCTGCCTTTCAAAGAAGCACAGGCTCCGGTGCTGACGAACCGCCGCTGGGATGGCAGATTGCTGGCAGGCGATGAGATTTTGGTGCAGGTGATGCGCGATGCATTAAAGACAAAAGAGCCTGCCCTGACAGCGAAGATCAGCCTGGAAGGGCGGCTGGCAGCAGTCGTTCTGGACGGCGGACACGGCGTGCGGTATTCCAAGCAGCTCCCAAAAGAGGCGGCAGATCATTTCCGGGAAGTGCTGCAAAGTGTAACCGTTCCGGATGGAATGACACTGGTGGTGCGGACTGCGGCGGGGGATGCTGCGGATATAGCCCTTTTACGCGAGGCAAACGCTCTTCTCGAAAAGGCGCAGAAGCTTTTAAGCATCGGCAGAAGCCGGACGGTCTTTTCCATGATTTCGGAGGAACGCCCCGGCTGGCTGATAGAGCTTCTCTCACATAAGCAGCTGCCGGATAAGATCGTGACAGATGAAACCCTCGTCTATACCGCGCTGGAGGACTCGTACGGCAGCGGTGCATCCGGCACAGAGAAAAGAGTGCCCGCTGTCGCAGCGGATTCTGTGGAGCGGTTCGGCAAAAGAACTCCGGAGCTGCCGGAAGGCACGAAATGTCCGGAAATTTCGTTCTACAGAGACAGCCGACCGAACCTGTTTGCACTCTATGGGCTTGCCGGGAAGCTGGAAGAAGCGCTGTTGAAGCGCGTCTGGCTAAAATCCGGCGGATATCTGGTCATCGAACCAACAGAAGCGCTTACGGTGATCGATGTCAATACAGGAAAATATGATGGCTCCAAAAATGTGGAAGAGACCTTTGCCCTGATCAATCGAGAAGCGGCGCAGGAAACAGCGCGCCAGATCCGGCTGCGCAATCTTTCCGGTATTATTTTGATAGACTTTATCAATCAGAAGGACCGGCAGGCGGCAAAAGAACTGTTGGAGGAGCTGCGCAGCCTTTGTAAAGAGGATCCGGTCCCGGTTCGCGTCGTGGACATCACTGCTCTTGGACTGGTGGAGCTGACACGCAAAAAGGTCAAAGGCACACTGGCAGAGCAGTTAAAGGAGCTGAAACCCACAGGGGCACAGCGATAACCAAAATCGATCAGACAGGCAGGGAAAAGGCATGAAATTTCTTGGCATGAAAAAGGTGCGGGACGGCAAATATCTGAAAAATTATGAGCTGTCCTATGAAAATAAAGCAGGCAGGTTAAAAACCTACGAAATCGTCAGCCGAAAAGAGCTGGAAGATGTGCAGGATCTTGGCAGACGGGCAAGCGGTGTCTCTATTGTGGCATTCCAGGATGGGAAAATGCTCCTTTTAAGGGAGTTTCGCATGAGTATCAATAAAACGATTTTCAACCTATGCGCCGGGATGCAGGAAAAAGGAGAAACGATCGAGGAATGTATCCGCAGGGAGCTGTATGAGGAAACAGGACTTTCGGTGAAAAAAATTCTGAAGATCCTGCCGCCCTCCTATTCTGCAGTCGGTTTTTCCGATACGAAAACCTATATCGCCTTTGTAGAGGCAGGCGGGGATTTTTCAGACCATACGTCTGACAATGAAGAAATTTCCGCACGTTTTTACAGCCGGGAGGAAATAAAAGCGCTTTTGGAAACGCAGGAGTTTTCTTCCCGTTCCCAGATGGCGGCATTTTTCTTTACAGAGGGAGCAGAGCTTTGGAACAAAAACGATCCGAAACAGGAGGATGAGGACAAATGAAGAAAAAATGGTGGCATGAAAAGGTCGGATATCAGATTTACCCGAAGAGCTTTTTAGACACAAATGGGGATGGTGTCGGAGATCTCGCCGGTGTGATCGAGAAGCTGCCTTATCTGGAACAGCTCGGCGTTGATATTTTATGGCTTTCTCCGGTCTATCCGTCCCCGATGGTAGACAACGGCTATGATATTTCCGATTATGAGAATATCGACCCGCGTTTTGGTACGCTGGAGGATATGGATCGTCTGATCGCAGAAGCCAAAAAGAAAAACATCTCGATCATCATGGATCTTGTGGTCAATCATTGTTCCGATCAGCATGCCTGGTTCCAGAAAGCAATTGCAGATCCCAAAGGTCCTTATGGCGATTATTTTTACCTGAAAGAGGGAAAAGACGGAAAAGAGCCGAACAACTGGCGCAGCTATTTTGGCGGCAGTGTCTGGGAAAAGCTGCCCGGACAGGAGAATTTATATTATTACCATGCCTATGCCAAGGAGCAGCCGGATTTAAACTGGGAAAATCCTGCCCTGCGAGAGGAAATCTACAAGATGGTCAACTGGTGGCTTGACCGCGGCATCGCAGGCTTCCGGATTGACGCCATCATCAACATTAAAAAAGACCTGACCTGGGAAGATCTTCCGGTGGACGGGCCGGACGGCAGAGGTTTTTTAACCAACAGCATCACCCGGATGCAGAAGCGCGACGGCGGGACGAAAAATGGCATTGGCGTCTTTTTAAGAGAATTAAAGGAACGCTGCTTTGCGCCCCACGATGCGTTTACGGTCGGAGAGGTGTTCGAGGTCGACAGGGAGCAGCTGGAAGAATTTATCGGAGAGGACGGATATTTTTCCACGATGTTTGCCTTTGATCCGATCCAGAGCTATAAAAAAGGAACCTGTCAGTGTGAGTTTGACCGGAACATGAACCCGGACGAATGGAAACGGGATGTGTTTGTCAACCAGAAGCTGCTTGGAGATATTGCATTTGAGGCAAATATTATCGAAAATCATGATATGGCGCGTGGTGCGACGATCTATATCCCGGACGAGGATTACGGCTTTGCCAGTGTATCGGCGCTTGCCGGTCTGCAGGTACTGCAGCGCGGTATGCCGTTTTTATATCAGGGACAGGAAATCGGCATGACAAACTGTCCCTTCGAATTGGAAGATATTGATGATATCATGACGCTGGACAACTATCGTTATGCAGTTGCCTGTGGATTCCCGGAAGAAAAGGCGTTTGCTGGCTGTGCGCGGGAAAGCCGTGATAACGCCAGAACACCGATGCAATGGAGTGACGCGGAAAATGCTGGTTTTACAACCGGAAAACCCTGGCTGAAGGTCAATCCGAATTATCCTGAGATCAATGTGGCGCGGCAGGAAAAGGAATACGGTTCTGTATTGAATTTTTACAGGCGCTTGCTGTGCTTCCGCAAGTCGGAGGAATACCGTGATTTACTGACTTATGGTACGTTTGAACCGATGTACGAGGATCAGGAAAAGATTTTTGCATTTAAGCGTTGTCTCGGTAAGCAGTGTCTGACTGTAATCTGCAATGAAAGCCCGGCAGAGCGTTTCCTGACCTTAAAAGAGGATTATGGGGAAGTGGTTTTTGTCAATCTGCCGCAGGTGACGAGAATTGGTGACAACCTGATTCTACATCCATATCAGTTGATTGTGGTGGAAACGACGAAAAAATAGTTGAATTCTTCGTGGGAATTGTATATAATAACAGTATCAACAACGAAGAGAGGGTGATGCTATGAATACAGTGATTACGATTGGACGTCAGTTTGGTTCCGGTGGCCGTGAGATCGGGGAAAAGCTTGCGGAGCATTTCGGCATCAAATGTTATGACAAGGAGCTGTTATCCAGAGCCGCCAAGGACAGCGGATTTTGCGAAGAGATGATTAAGACACATGATGAACGTCCGACCAACTCTTTCCTTTACAATCTGGTCATGGATACTTATTCTTTCGGCTACAATACATCCACCTTTATGGATATGCCGATTAGCCATAAAGTTTTTCTGGCACAGTTTGATGCGATCAAGAGCATCGCAAAAGAGGGTCCGTGCGTATTGGTTGGCCGCTGCGCAGACTATGCGCTGCACGACATGAAAAACTGCCTGCATTTCTTCATCTACGCGGACGAAGAGACGAAAATCAAACGTCTGGTGAAGAAATATCCTGACTTGAACGAATCCAAGGCAAGAGACATGATGATCAAGAAGGATAAGCAGCGTCAGAGCTACTACAACTATTATTCTTCCAAGAAGTGGGGACGTGCAGACAGCTATGATTTCTGTTTAAACAGCTCGGTTCTCGGCATTGATGGAACCGTGAAGCTGATTACGCAGATCATTGAAGATTTTGAACAAAAAGAGCAGTAGGTCTGCGCATTTATTGCGCTGACCGTAAGAGAATTTAAACTGGAAGGCAAAAATCCTATCGGCACAGCCGATTTGGAATGGATTTTTGCATGTAACTGTGAGGGTACGGAACAGTTACATTTTGAACAAAAAGAGCAGTAAAACAAAAGTGAAACAATAGAACCTATGCTTTGTGAGCAGTCTATTGTCAGGAATAACAGCGGTTTGAAATTTGTGATGTAGTTTCAAACCGCTGTTTTTGGATGGAATGAGCTGCTGGCGTATCATGGCATGGATGGAGAAACATCCGAGCGGGAGACCATTATGAAATATTTCAGAAAATACGTTTTGACAATTTTATTATGTTTTACCCTGACCGGCTGCGGGCAGCAGGCAGGTTTTTCGGAATCTGTATCTGCGGTACCGGAAAATAATTTTACGGAATCCCAGACAGGCGTCCCGGAAACCGTGATGCAGCAGACTGACGCGGATGCAGAAACAGCGGAAATAAAGTCGGCTTCCGACAACGTAAGACCCTCCAAAGAAGAAGTCCTTGCCATGCGGGAAAAAACGCTGGATGGGATGCCGGAGACGGAAATTTCCAGACTGAGGGAAAATATCAAAGTTGCAAATCTTCAAATGGAATCCGCATATCTGAACGACAACCTCTTTAAAAAGCTGTCAGATAAAGAAAGCCCATACTGGCAGTATTTTGACTGCAAAGGCGACATTCAGCTGGGCTGGTGGTATCATCAGGCGATCTATCCGAAGGATGTCATCATGAAAGCGGAAAATATCACAGAAGAGGAATTTGCGGAAACCTATACGGAGCCTGGAATTGTGACGAATAGCTTTGACGCGGCAGATTTTATCGATTTGATTTCCGAAATGAAGTCCTCTGTGAAAAATGAAGCCCTGGCAGCAGATTTACAGCAGCTGATGGATCTGACGCGAATGGCGCAGACAACGCATGAGATGCAGTATGCGAATGAACTCTATAAGGTGCTCCATGATCTGGACTATTTTCTTTTAAGATACGGAATTGAGGACGTTGGGCAATATACTGCCGATGCGGGAACCGTAGGCACTTATTATGGCGTTCTTGCAGTTTATGGGGCAGAGCCTTTTTCGGCAGAGGAACAGACAAAAGCGTTTGGCAAAATCCTGTGGGATGCATATTGTTTCGGAAAAATCGAGGGAACAGATCATGGAGTGCCGGATACCTATGGACAGGAAAGCACGTATTTTGCTTTGTACGATGTAGATGGCGATGGACAAGAAGAGCTGTTGCTCAACTGGACAGGTGCTTCGATGGCGGATACGGTAGAATATATCTGGGGATACGGAGATAACGGCACTTATGTAGAGCTGTGTGAGTTTCCGGCGCTGACCTGTTATGACAATGGAGTGATTGAAGCACAATGGTCGCATAATCAGGGACTTGCCGGAGAATTCTGGCCATATTTTCTATACCGCTATAATGCCGAAACTGATCAGTATGAAATCTGTGGCGGAGCAGATGCGTGGGATAAAAGCGTAGCAAAGACGAAGGAACAGGGAGAAGTTTTTCCGGACGATATCGATGCAGATCAAGACGGTGTCGTTTATTATCTGCTGCCTGCCGACTGGGATGGAAACTATGATATGGAGCCTGTAGATGGATCTAAGTACCGGACATGGCGGGAATCCTTTTTGGAGGGAGCGTCAAAAATGGACGATATCTGGTTTTGGGATTTGAAGGAAGAAAATATTGCAATTTTAGGTGCAGAAAAGCCAGGCTAAAACAGAGGATAAAGATTGAAAAATAAAAATTATTCAATCGAGAGATTTGTGTCTGCGCGCACTTGACATAAACTTGATATGCGTAAAAAGCGTGCGCAGAAATGAAAGGAAAAAAATGGGAAACGAAAGCGGGACTTGGATTATGTATGGGGTAAGTCGGGAGGACCCGGAATGTATCCATACAGTCGATGAAGCAGTGGAATATATCAATCAGGTGGGATTTTTGCCGCTTTTTAAAAATGAGATTCCGGGGTTTTCACTGGAAGAGCGCACTGTTCCGGAATATTGGTGGAGCGGCGATCCCAAAAGCGATCCCTGGGAATGGCGTGAGATCATTGCCAGAAGCGGTAAAGTCGCCTATGGAAAATTTTTTGATAAGAAAGCGGGTTTTATTTCAAAGCAGTGGTTTCCGTATTTTGCAAACTTTAGGCGGGACGGATATGATTTTGATGCGCTTTGGGATGATGAAAAGGCGTCCATCCGGCAAAAGAAAATCATGGATTTCTATTTAGAAGAAAATGCCGAAGCAGAATATTTTTCCAGTGAGTTAAAGAAAAAAGCCGGTTTTGGAAAGGGCGGTGAAAAAGGCTTTGATGGCGTGATTACGGCGCTTCAGATGCAGACTTATCTTTGTGTCAGAGATTTTCGCCAGCGAAAAAACAAAAAGGGAGAAGCCTACGGTTGGCCGGTCGCCGTTTACTGTACGCCGGAGCATCTCTGGGGACGGGATCATGTGACAAGCGCTTATACAGAGTCAGCGGCTTCCTCCGGAGAAAAAATCGCAGCGCACATGCGGGAAATCTACCCGATTGCAACCAGGCAGCAGGTACATCGGTTGGTGGGGAATATTGTTGCACTGTAATTGATAAAATAGTTAAAATAGAATATAATAATATTAGCTAATATTGAAAGACTTGTTACGGGAGGTGCTGATATGATGATTGAGACTGCAACTGCGACGGAAATGCAGAATAATTTTGGAAGATATCTTAGTATGGTGATGTCTGGACAGGAAATCATTGTGACAAAAAATGGTAAAGAAGTTGGGCGATTTATTCCAAAAGATGCGACGGTATCCTATTTGACAGATTCCCTCACCGGAATTTTACAGGAAGATTACGATTTGGATGAAGCTAAGGAAGAAAGCCTGAGGGAAAAATATGGTTTTGTTGGTTGATACAAATATCATTTTAGATGTGCTTCTAAGCAGACCGGAATTTGTAAAAGATTCTTCTATGATATGGAAATTATGTGAAACAGAACAGGCAAAGGGATATCTTTCGACTTTAACGTATGTGAATATGATGTATGTTATGCGAAAACAGTTGACACCAGATCAAATTGAAGATGTATTTCGAAAATTAAACCTGATTTTTGAATTTGCTGATTTCAGTCCTGCCGTTTTGGAGAGGGCTGTTGCAATGAAGTGGAAGGATTTTGAGGATGCTGTTCAAAGTGCAACTGCGGAGTCTGTCCATGCGGACTATATTGTTACAAGAAATCTTAAGGATTTTATGAAGAGCAAAGTTATAGCATTTACACCGGCGGAACTTTTGGCAAGAATCTAAAAAGCCGCAAAGAAATGAATTGGATGTTTATAAAAATATATACAGTGGATCGGTTCGGGCAGCAGAAGCGGAAATTAGAGGCAGTTTAATTCGGAGAGAGAGGTTTTGATTGAGGCATCCAACTATTCGCAAAAGCCAAGTTTAACGAATAGTTGGCACCGCTTTTCGTGATTTCGCAGAAAAATACGTTTTGCTTCGGTGCTAACTAATTCGTTAAACTTGCGGGTGTTTGATAAAAATGAGTTCAGGAGGCATATATCTGCTGACGCAGATGATTGCCTCCTGGGTTTGTCGCTTTTTTCGTAGATTCTGTAATTTCCAATTATAATTAAAATCTGTAATTTAAATATTTAAATGTCTGCAATTTATGTCTTATTATATACCAATTATATACCATTTTATATGTCACATATCTGGAATCCGTTTTATAATGTTTATATGCTCACGCCAGGTCTTTTGAATCCAGAATGATTGTAAATGGTCCGTCATTGATCAGCGCGACCTCCATTTCCGCACCGAATACGCCGGTTTTCACGACGGGAACTTCCTTTTTGCAGGCGTCGATGATGTATTCGTAAAGCTCGTTTGCATGTTGTGGCGATCCGGCTTTGACAAAGGACGGCCGGTTGCCTTTTTTGCAGTCCGCGTACAGGGTAAATTGGGAAACCAAAAGAAGCTGTCCGTCGACATCTTTTAACGCGAGGTTCGTTTTTCCATTTTCATCCGAAAAAATCCGCATTCCGATCAGCTTGCGAACCATTTTGTCTGCTGTTTCTTTTGTGTCCTCGTCACAGATTCCGATCAGGACGAGGAAGCCTTTTCCAATTTCAGAATATAGCTTCTGGTCGATTGTAACGCTTGCCTGTGTAGTACATTGAATAACAAATTTCATAGGTAATCATCCTTCTGAGGTTCATTTTAAATTTTTAACAAACATTGTGAATAAAATAACAATAAAACAAGCCGGATTATTTTTTGCTTTGTTCCGAACTCGAATCTTCTGTTTTTCGATTGGATTCTACGGCTGGCGCAGAGTTATCCGAAGTTGTTTGCGCTTTTTCGTCCGGATGTTCTGCGGGGTGCGGAATAAACGTCTTTAAATCTTCTTTAAAATTCCGGAACGAAAACTGTTTCGTGCGATGTCTTGCGGGCTTATCTTCCGGTTTGGAAATAAAGCTGCCGGTCTGGACATCGACATAATCCAGTGTCTGGTACTCTTCTGTTTTATCGGACATGACCTTTTTTTGCAAACTGCGGTTGACGTAGCGCTTGATTAGCGCATAAAAAACAGCAAAAATTGGAACCCCGAGAATCATGCCTGGTACACCCATGAGACCACTGAAGATGGTGATGGAAAAAATAATCCAGAACCCGGAAAGACCGGTGGAATCGCCAAGAATCTTAGGCCCAAGGAAGTTGCCGTCAAACTGCTGCAAAATCCAGATGAAGATGATAAAATACAGGCATTGCATCGGATTGACCATTAAAATAAGCAATGCACAGGGTACGGCTCCGATAAAAGGACCAAAGAACGGAATAATGTTGGTAACACCGACTATGACGCTGATCAGCATTGGATATGGCATTTTCATGATGCTGACAACAACAAAGCAGAGAACCCCGATGATGGCTGAATCCAAAATTTTTCCACTGATAAATCCGCCAAAGGTGGAATCGATCAGACGGAGGTCTTCCATAATTACATTAGCCTGTCTGGTATCCCAGAAAGCGTATAAAAGCTTCTTCCCCTGGCTGACAAAGCGTTCCTTACTGGCAAGCAGATAGATGGAAATGATTAGTCCGATCACGAGGTTCCAGACTGCCTTTGCAAAGCTTAACATGCTTAGGGAGACTGTTTTTACGATGGCATTGATCTGAGGCATCATGGTTTTATTGAGGAAGTTTTCAAGATCTGTCGAATAATGATCGATCAGATCGGATACAGTCGTTTCGATGTCTGGATTATCAGCAAGCAGTTTTGCAGCCCAGTCACTGACGTTTTTTACATAGCTGGGGAACTGACCGACAATACTCTGGATACTTCCAATGATCTGCGGAATTACAACTCTGAAAAATCCGTACACCAAAAACAGGACAAAGCACAGCGTCAGGACGATCGAAATGCCGCGGCAATAGCTGGTCAGCTGTTTCTTTTTTTTCTGTAAGGACGGTTTTTGGGAAATCAGCCAGTCTCTGGCGGGATACAATGCAAAATGCTCGATGGCGTTTACCAGCGGACACATCAGCCATGCCAGAATAAAGCCGTCCAGAATCGGCATGCAGATGTGCAGCAGATTCTGCAGATGATCTTTAAAGTTGCCGCCGTGAAAGATCAGATAATAGGCGAGCAACCCGCCGATTACAACCAGAAGCGCCGTTACGCCCCAGTATAGATATTTTTTTTCCCAGCGAAATTTCATATCAGATATCCTCCTTCCCGTCATGCGAAGAAAGCTCGTCGAATTTCGCTTTCATCGTCGGGTTGTTTTTCGTAAGGCGCTTGATGCTCAGATCTTCCGCCTTGTTGTTTGCAAGCCGCAGGTTGTTTTCAGAAGAAAGCAGGGCCTCCTTTGTCTTCTGAAGATGGTCGATCGTTTTGTCGATTTCATCGATTGCGCGGTGGAAACGTTCACTCGCCAGACGGAAATTCCGATTGAATTTCTCTTTAAAATCATTCATATCTTCCTCAAAATGGGAAATGTCAATATTCTGATTTTTGATGACAGCAAGCTCCTGCTTATACCGCAGCGCATTCAGGGAAGCATTGCGCAGCAGCGTGATCATCGGGATAAAAAACTGCGGACGGATCACATACATCTTCGGATATCGATAGGAAACGTCCACGATGCCGGTGTTATACAGCTCGCTGTCTGGCTCCAGCATGGACACTAAAACGGCGTATTCGCAGTCTTTCTCGCGCCGGTCCTTATCCAGCTCCTTGAAAAAATCTTCATTTTTCTTTTTCGTTGCGGTTTCATCCATCTCATTTTTCATTTCAAACATGATGGAAATAAATTCGATTCCGTCCGGATCCGTTTCTTTATAAATATAATCGCCCTTGCTGCCGGTTCTGGCATCGTTGTCCTTTTCAAAGTATGCATTCTGGAAACCGGTTGCGCGCAGCTTGTTGAATTCTGTCTCACAGTGCTGCTCTAAGCTTTCTCCGATCATTTTGGTGGACTGGCGCGCCTTGAAATCCTTATAATAGGCGATTTCCTCGTCCTTCATGCGGAGGCGCTCTTCGTACTGCTCCTTAATATTTTGCTCTCGGAGCCGGGTTTCCTGCTTTGCATGTTCTATTCTACCGGTCAGGTCATAAATCTGCCGGTCCATTTCATTGATCTGCTTTTCTTTCTGGGCAGCTGCTTTGGAAACCGCCAGGGCGATATCCTTGTCCGCAGTTTCCTGTACAGATGTGATTTTGGCATTTAAAAGGCTGATCTGAGCGTCCTTTTGGGACAGAGCCTTTTCCTGTTCGGACAAAAGCTTTTCCTGCCGGGAACGGGCGTCTGCCTCTGCCAGCTGCCGTGCGCTCTCTGCTGCCGCAAGCTTTGCCTGCAGCCGGGAAATTTCCTCCGCCAGCTCCTGTCTCGTCTGGGTCTGCGCCAGAAGGACAGCGTTTTCTTTTTCAGAAAGATATTGCGCTTTACGCTCGGAAAGCTCTTTCTCAAATTCTTTATCACGGACCTGTCTGACGATCGCCGCATAGCCGGATTCGTCTACCTGAAAGACTTCGCCGCATTTGGGACATTTGATTTCCTGCATGCACCTGCTCCTTTATCATGATTGGATATTCTATTAGTTTACTCTGTCGAGCACTTTTTTTCAAGGCGAATCCCGATAGAAACCTAGGATCGATCCAAATCCGGTAGGAATCACTGCGGTCTCTTTGCAAAAAGAAAGAAAAAATAGTATACTGTCAAAAGGAAAATCAGGATGAGAAAACCATTCCGGCGTGCAGACGCCGGTAATTATGAAACGAGGAAACAGCATGACGTTACAACAGGTATTGAGCCAGGTGCGGCGAGCCGCCGACGATTATGAAATGATTCAGGACGGAGACAAAATCGCAGTCGGGATTTCCGGCGGAAAGGATTCCCTGACGCTTCTTTATGCGCTGAGCGCCCTCAGACGCTTTTATCCGCATCCCTTTGAACTGCATGCGGTAACTGTCGACCTTGGCTTTGAAAACTTAAATTTGGGCAAAATAGAGGCACTCTGTAAAGAGCTGGATGTCCCGTATACAATTGTGCCGACGCAGATCGCTTCGATCGTATTTGACCAACGGAAAGAAAAAAATCCCTGCGCACTGTGCGCAAAAATGCGGAAAGGCGCATTAAATGAAGCGATCCGTGGGGCAGGCTGCAACAAAATTGCTTATGCACACCACAAGGACGATGTCGTGGAGACGCTGATGCTGTCTTTGATTTATGAAGGGCGCTTCCATACGTTTGCCCCAGTCACTTTTCTGGATCGGATGAATCTGACGGTGATCCGTCCGCTCGTTTATATGAAGGAAGCGGATGTGATCGGATTTGTCCATAAGCACGATGTTCCGGTTGTCAAAAGTCCCTGCCCTGCAGACGGACATACTCGCAGAGAATATGTCAAGCAGCTGCTGCGTCAGCTGAACCTGGAAAATCCGGGTGTGAAGGATCGGATGTTCACCGCGGTTCAGAGTGGTCTTGCGGAATGGAGGGTACATGAAAAACAGTAACAATTACCATGATGAAACTGCAAAGGAAAATATCCTCCAGCTGCGAAAGCTGCAGGAAGAGCTGCCGCGCTTCTGTCGCCAGTATTTCCGTGGAATCGAACAGACGACCGCGCCCCGCACGCGGCTTGCCTATGCGTATGACCTCGGTGTCTTTTTTGAGTTTCTGCACAAAAATAACAGCGTGCTTTCGAAGATGGATATCATAGAGTTTCCGCTGTCAGTTCTGGATCAGATCACAAAGGCGGATATCGAGGAATATCTGGAATATCTTTCGTATTATGTCAAAGACGACGGCACGGAATATACCAACGATGAACGCGGGAAACGCCGCAAGCTCGCTTCCCTGCGCTCGTTTTATAATTATTTTTTCCGGGACGAACAGATTAAAAGCAATCCTGCGTCCTTAGTGCCAATGCCGAAGCTCCATGACAAGGAAATCGTGCGTCTGGACCCCAACGAGGTCGCAATTCTGCTTGACCAGGTGGAGGACGGCACCAAAATGACCAAAAGTCAGATGAAGTTCCACGATAAGACGAAGGTGCGCGATCTTGCGCTTTTGACACTTTTGCTGGGAACCGGTATTCGTGTGTCGGAGTGTGTCGGTCTGGATATCAGCGACGTAGATTTTGATAATCTCGCAATCAAGGTGCGACGCAAGGGTGGATACGAGGACGTCGTCTATTTTGGGGAAGAGGTGGAGGAAGCGCTTCTCTCCTACCTGGATCAACGCAAACATATGATTCCGATGAGTGGCCACGAGGATGCATTATTTTTATCCCTGCAGAACCGGCGCATGGCGGTGCGCAGCGTGGAAAATCTGGTCAAAAAATACGCTTCTCTCGTCACAACGACAAAAAAGATCACGCCCCATAAGCTCCGTTCCACCTACGGCACGACGTTGTATCAGGAAACCGGGGATATTTACCTCGTTGCAGACGTTCTGGGACATAAGGATGTCAATACCACACGGAAGCATTACGCTGCGATGAAGGACGATCATAAACGGAAAGCTGCCAAAACAGTAAAATTGCGGGAGTTATGATTTTTCGTTGACTTGTAACGCGTGCAATCTATTGTGCGGAATCGAAAACGGTCACTCTTCCAGTGTTGGACTGAGTGACCGTTTTTCCGTTCTCTTGTTACTTTTTCTGCCCGTGCTTGCGAAGGTTTTTATCGCTTCTCCATCGGCTTGGGCGATAAATCGGAGGTGGTTCGATACCCTCTGCAGGATTGTCTGCAGCGCCGGGGCAATTTAAATTGCCAGATAAATTGGCGTTTGCAGAATGTGCGGTATCCAGATGTTCCGATCGGTTATCGATCGGTTCAGCGCCCGGCTTGCGGAAGGTCAGAATCGCCTTGAACAGATCGCCATCGAGAAGAATCTGCATTGTGCCGTGCTGCAGCTCAGTAAAGCTTCTTGCGATGGCGAGACCAAGTCCGCTTCCCTCTGTGTTGCGGGAGCCGTCTCCGCGGACGAAACGTTCGGTCAGCTCTTCTCCGGAGACGGTCAGCTCCATCTGGGAAATGTTTCGGATCGCAATCTGCGTTTCGGATGCGCTGTCGGTCACGGTAACATAGACGCGCGTGGATGGCATGGCATATTTGCTGATGTTGGTATAAAGGTTATCAAAAATACGAAACGTCTTTTGCGGATCAAGCCGTAAAATTACTTTTTCTTCCGGCAGCTGAAATTTGAATGTCAGATTCTTTTCCTGCATGCGGGCTTCATATTCCAGATAGCACTGTCGAAGCAGGTTGCAGATATCGACATTGTCGTAATGCAGGGTAACGTTATTGGTAGTTGCCTTGCTGATTTCGAACAGATCTTCGATCAGTACCTTTAAGCGGAGCGCCTTTTTGTCCAGCGTATCGAGATATTCCTGCTGCTGTATTGGGGTAAGTCCCGGCTCCTTTAACAGGTTGATATAGGTAATGATTGCAGTCAGCGGCGTCTTTAGATCATGAGATACGTTGGTGATCAGTTCGGACTTCATCCGTTGGCTCTTGACCTCTTCTTCTACCGCTTTCTTGAAATCAGTCTGAATTTGTAAAAGCTCTTTTTTATAGCTTTCGAAAACGCCGAAGTCTTCTGAAAAAGCGGTATCGAAATCCCCTCTTGCGATCGAGCTGGTGGCGCGCAGGAGGTTCTGATATTTGGTCTGTATGTCATGGACGTATTTTTTGAGCAGGAAATAGAGAATCAGGGAGTAAATCAACAGTGGAACAAAGCCCCATACCCAGAAAAACGTAATGACAAACAGGATGATAAAATTGACGACGACCAATTTGGAAATCATTTTCCTGGCGTCTGTGCCGATATCGAAGCTGACAAGCTCCTGATAGAACCGGTTCCAGGCGTTCATAATCCTGCGCCAGTAACGGATGATCAGGCTGTGCTCGCGAAGCTCCTGTTTGCTGCGCAGACAGCCTGCTGCAATCGTACCGAGAAGAAAAGCGGCGAAAAAGCAAAGAAAAAAAACAATCGCCAAAAACAGATACAGCGTCCCGGACAAATGCAGCGGCGAAAGAACATGCTTTGTCAGGTTCGGGAACAGTTGTCCATGCTGAACGTCGCAGATCAGACGAGTCAGGAAATAGGCTCCCGGGAAAAACAGACAGAGAAGCACTGCTGCTATCTCAATCGGAAGCTGGCAGATGGAAAAGCTGCGGATACAGTAACCTCTTTTTTCAAACAGGAGAACCAGGACACAACCGAACAGGAATGATGCAGTAAAAAATCCGGTCAGCACGTTGGGAACCCCGGCGGCACAATAGCTCTGATACTGGAGGCTGTCGTAATTGGCATAGCTCATGAACAGATCCCGGGAAGAAAGAATCTTCTGATACTGCTGCTGGGTGAGAGCATAAATAATCCGCATATTCGAAGGGCCGGAAAGCGAAACACGGTAACGGTAAGTCTGGCCAGAATCTGAATCGAAATCTAACAAAAGGCTGTCGGAGTCATCGGAAAACTGCTGAAAATACTGTTCTCTTCCGGCAGTTTCCAGCTTTTTTAAAAAGCTGTCGGATTCGTCGCCAAAATAAGCGCGGCAGCTGCTGACATGTCCGGCGGCGTCATATTCGATAACCGCATAATAAATATAGGATGAATGCTTTGTCGAGGTTTGTCCGTTTAAAAGCGCAGTCAGCTCGGAAACACTGCTGTTTCCGATTTGCGTACCGGAAGTCATATCCTGTGCACAGTAATCGACATATTGCGTCAGTTTCTCTGCACCCGCCTTCATTTCATCAATCTGTGACAGAAATACATTATACAGGGCTTCTTCCAGATCACCGTCAGAAACGGGGGTGTCAGACGAAGCGTCGGAAGAGATTCTGTCAGCGATCTGATAAGTTGCTGAAGAGGCAGAAAATTCAGGATCACCTGATTCACGGCTCCCCAGATAGTCGATCGTCAGATACAGATCGGAATAAGACCAGTTTTTCTGATCGGTCTTTTCTTTCAGGTATTTATATTGAATATAATTGCTCTGATAAAGCTGTTCGATAAAGGACATTTCCGTCAGCGGAGTGGAAAATTCACTGGCCGCACGCGTTTGAAAGAACGGCAGAAACGCCATCAGACAGAGCGTCAAAGACAGGAGGATGACAAGCATCACTGTAACGCTTTTTGCCTTTGGACTACTGTTTTTCCATTTTGTAACCAACACCCCACACCACCTTTAAATATTTCGGATTCTTCGGATCGATTTCTATTTTTTCTCGGATTTTACGGACATGAACCATAATCGTGTCAGTATTGACCGCTTTTTCATTCCAGATGCGTTCGTAAATTTCGTCTGCGGAAAAAACACGTCCGGGATTGCGCATCAAAAGCAGCAGGATTTTAAACTCAATGGGCGTCAGGCGCACCGGTGCACCATCAACAAAGACTTCTACAGTCTCTTCGTTCAATTCGATTCCGCCCAGCACATGGTAAGTATCCTTGACCGGTTCAGCCGATGCGATCGCTTCACGGTAACGGTTATAGCGCCGCAGTTGGGAATTGACACGTGCCAAAAGCTCCAAGGGCGTAAACGGCTTTGTGATGTAGTCGTCAGCACCCATATTTAAGCCCATGATCTTATCGACCTCTTCTGATTTGGCGGAAAGCATAATCACCGGGAAATCATAGCCCTTTTCCCGCACCTTCATCATCATCGTAATGCCGTCCATGCGCGGCATCATGATATCTACGATTGCAAGATCAATTTCTTCTTTTTCAATGACCGCCAGACCCTCGATTCCATCGCCTGCCTGAGATACGTCATATCCCTGGTTTTTTAAATAAATCTCGATTCCGGAACGGATATCGGCGTCATCTTCTACGATCAGAATATGATTCTTATCCATTGCAGCTTTTAACTCCCCTCTTTTGTATGGCGCCTGATAGTAAAAATAGTGTTCAGATCGCCTGTCTGACATATGTCCTATCAGTATAGCATCCGCGTCCCGGGAAAGCAAACTTTCGGACAAACTTTACGATACGCAAAAGAGCTTAGAAAAAAGCGGCATAAAAACGAAAAAAAATCTAAAGTTTTGAAAATATGTGCCCTAATAGCAGGTATCAGCGGAATGATTTCCGAAAAATGTGACGGAACCGTTCAGTGAAAATCCGTGCTGTAGTATGGAATGATCAGATAATCTCCGGCGTGGATATCGTCTGCATCCTGTAAGTGATTCATTTCGCAGACCTCGTCGATATAATCCTGGACAGATGTATAATGATTATCCATATAGCGGCCGGAAATAGCGGAAAGCGTATCTCCCGAATATACCATAATGCTGCGGAAATACTTATAATGGACAGGTTCGGAGGATGCCTGCGCTCTGGATAAAAATCCGGTTGTCAAAATACCGATAAAGACCGCGATAAGGGTCGCTGCAAGGCTGAAAAAGATCCGTTTGGTCAGTTGTCTGGTTCTGCGCAGGTGGTTGCGATAGGAACGCTCCTGATATGCTGCTACTGCTCTGGCGGTCTGAAAATAGGTGCTGTATGTTGTGTTCATAGAAATCCCCTCCTGAGTACAATCGAACATACGGTTTCGAACATATGTTTCTATACATGGATTATATCGAACGTACTTTCGAATGTCAACAGGAAACGGTAAAAATCGAACACTTCTTCGGAATGTATGTTTGCTTTTTTATCAGGGGTATGTTATACTGAATTTACATTAAAATGCAGAAAGGAATTTTTCTATGACACAGAGAAAGATCACTGCAAAACAGCAGGAAATTCTTGATTATATAAAAGAAGAAATTTTAAAAAAGGGATATCCGCCGGCAGTTCGTGAGATCTGCGAGGCAGTTCATTTAAAATCCACGTCTTCCGTTCATTCTCATTTGGAGACGCTGGAGAAGAACGGATATATCCGCAGGGATCCGACTAAGCCACGCGCGATTGAGATTACAGACGACAGCTTTCAGGCTGTTCGCACAGAGATGACGAGCCTTCCGGTTGTCGGCAATGTTGCAGCCGGACAGCCAATCCTTGCCGAAGAAAATATCGAAAGCTATCTTCCGATTCCGGCAGAATCCGTGCCGACCGGTGAGCCGTGCTTTGTGCTGAATGTCCGCGGCGATTCTATGGTAAATGCCGGAATTCTGGATGGTGACCAGATTTTTGTACAGTGTTGTCAGGAAGCCTATAACGGACAGATCGTGGTTGCGCTGATCGATGACTCTGCTACAGTAAAACGTTTCTATAAAGAAAAGGATCACATCCGTCTGCAGCCGGAAAACGATACGATGGATCCGATCATCGTAGACGACTGTCAGGTAATCGGACGTGTGTTCGGAATGATGCGGATCTTCCATTGAAATCCTCATTCCGCAGGCGCTTTGCGCCGAAGGAACCGCGAGCAGAACTTCCGGTTCTGCTCTACGAGCATCACTGCTTTGTGACGCCTGCGGCACAAAGCAGCTGTACAAAAAACAAGCTTAATATGTTTGGTGATTGCGCTAATCTTACGGGTGTCTCCAGCCTTAACGATTGAATATTTCAAATGTGACGAATTTCGATATGATGTTTTCCCGATAAGCTGTCCGGACGGATAAATTCTGCTGTTCAATCCATCGCAACCGTGATAGAATGAATGCAGTGTTTCGGGATGGTACAGAATCATGGAGGGATGCAAATGGAACCGATGTATTTGTCAATCCAGCCCGTGGAAACCGGGAAGCGGATCAAGCAGCTGCTTTCAGAGCAGAACTATACGATCCGGGAGATCCAGGGTGCGTTCGGCTTTGAGAACCCGCAGGCGATCTACAAATGGGTCTCCGGAAAATCGCTGCCGAGCCTGGACAACTTTGTTATTCTCAGCCGACTGTTGCATACCAGCATTGAAAATATCCTCGTCATTGACGGGGATATTCCTCGTTTAGGGGGCTTTTTAAACCAAAGGTTCAATGACTTCCTCTCTCTCCCGCCTTATAATCGTGTCACAAGGAACTGATGCGAAGGAGGCGAATACATCATGAAAATCACATCGGCTTATGCCAATAAACTGCTCAAAAGCCTGACGGACGAGAAATCCTACTGGGAAGCCAAGGAAGCCGCATCCCGCACTTATGTTGCCGCCGTCGGTGAGGAACCGGTTATCCCGGAGTATGACTACACCGATGTTTCTGCGACATTAAAAGAGATCGACCGTAAAACCGTCATCATCAAACATGCTCTGAACCTGGCCAACGCCACCGCAAAGATCCCGGTCGGAGATACGGAAATGAGCGTTGACAGCATCCTGGTAAGAATGGCACAGCTTAACTCTCGCAAAGTGACCCTGGACGTTATGCGGAAATGTCTTCCGAAAATGAGGGAATCTTCTCATGCATTCAGCTCCAGAAATGCTGTTCCTGAATACCGCTACACCAATTACGATCCAGAGCTGGTAAAACAGGATTACGAACGCATTTCCGGCGAAATCATGGAAATGCAGATTGCCCTTGACCGGTACAATCAGACGTTCCTGTTTGAAGCGGACATTTAAAGAATTTTCCGTACAGGGTCTTTAAAAATGCAGATGGGATTGTTAACGTTCAGTGACATGGATTGTTTTCTTATTTTTTATCCGTTGTATCTTTCGGTTCATGGTACGCTAATTCAGCAAATATCAATGGTAAATAATCCCCCTGTAGAAAACCCGTGAGCGATCACACCGGTGCCGGGTACGGTTTCAGGCACCACGGCTGCGGAATGTAAATTTCGCAGCCTTTTCCTTACAGACAGCTATCACAAAGGAGGATCCCATGAAAAATTTCCTGAGACTCGACGGTCTGTCCATCCTGTCCGTCCAATATATGTATATTGATTACAAAGACTACCTTGCGGATTCCCTGCTCGCACAGAACCATGTTTCCGTGCGGTTCGAAAACGAATTCTCACGGGACGATTCCTCATACCGGATCATTCTCTGCAAAGTCAGGAAGAAAGACACGGCGGGATTTGAAAAATCCATGGAATTGCTATGCAATAAGATGCTGCTTTTCGGACACAACGATTACATGGAATTCTGCAATAGCATCATGGAAACACTGGAACAGAATCGAGGTGCCGCATGAAGAAATCATTTGTCCCGATCAGCAAACAGAGTAAGAAAGCACAAAAAGCGTACCATTCCACCCAGCGTTCCACCTGGGGCATCCTGAACCCGGCAACGCGGACCATGCCGAACGGCAAGGCATACAACCGGAAGAAGCAGAAAGCGAACGACAGAAGCGGCAGGGAATCCTTCTTCGACTCCCCGCCGCTTCCTTTTTTCTTTGCAGTTTCATCCATTGCGGTTTCTCCTTTCCCGTAATATCCCTGATACGACAGTTATATCACGGAACGGAAAAGGCCGCATTTAACCAACGGTTTCATTTTTTCAGGAAAAGAAAGAAGTGCAAGCTGCCTGCACTTCTTCTTCAAATAACCAATTTGAAAAAAACGGACGCTATTTGTTTTGATATAAAAAGCATGTTTCATAAATAAAAGGAAAACTACAACTTCTCTTCCAGAAAAGCGTCCACGTCGATCTGCTCGCCGTCTCTCCAGATACGCTCGAGATCATAGAACAGTCGGTTTTGACGGTCAAACACATGTACGACGAGATCGCCGTAATCCATCAAGATCCAGTTTCCGGTCGGATAGCCTTCCATGCTTTTTAAGGAATAGCCGGCTTTGGTGAGTTGTTCGTCTACATTGTCCGCCATTGCCTGCACCTGGTTTCGGTTGTTTCCGTTTGCAATCAGGAAATAATCTGCCAGAACGGAAACCTTTGCGATGTCGATCAGGGTAATATCCTCGGCTTTTTTATCTTCCAGCGCTGCGATCGCAAGCTGCGTCATTTTAGCTGCCTGTGTCATACGTTTCCTCCGTTTTTATAAAAATCATAGGTTTTCTGTGTCATGGAATCGATCTCCATATTTCCGCCCTTTAAATAGCTTAAGGTGTTCTCCAGCGCCATGATGAGTGCTTTGTCAAGATCTTCAAAAGCGATCCTTCGGATTTCCGGAAGATTTGGAGCCTGTTTTCTGCCGGGCTCGATATAATCCGACAGCCATACGATTTTTTCCAGCAGGGACATATCCGGCCGTCCGGTCGTATGGTTCAAAATCGCGTTCAGGATATCAGGATCTGTCACGCCGTATTTTTTGGAAGCAAGATAGCTTCCGACCTTTGCATGCAGTAAAAAAGGATTCTTCTCTTCTGCAGGATTGATCGGGAGATCGTGCTTTTTACAGATTGAAATCTTTTTTTCATTGCTTAAGCATTTTGCGCAGTCATGAAGCATGCCGGCGATCAGCGCGCTGTTTAAGTCTGCGCCGTAGCACATTGCAAGGGAAGCTGCGGTATAAGCGACACCGAGCGTATGTTCATAACGCTTCGGGTCGAGTTCTTTTTCCATCGCCTTACGTATTTTTTTCAGATCCGGCTCTTTCATTTAAAAGACTCCTTTCCATCCCTGTAATACCCGCTTTTTTCCAGAAAGCTGCGGACGCGTTCCGGGACGAGATAACGGACGGATGTTCCTTTTTGCAGGTGATCCCGCACCAGGGTAGAAGAAATTTCTACATGAAGGGACGGCATGAAACGGATATCTGCGCGGTAACGGGACGCGAGGGATTTTGCCTGCAGCATCAGCGCAGAATCTTCCCTGCCCTGCCGGACGGAGGCTGCCGTAATGCACTGGGTAAAAATCTGCTCCGGATTTTTCCAGAATTCCATCTGGAACAGCGTGTCCGCACCGACAATATAATAAAGTTCGTCCTCCGGATACTGCGCATGCAGTCGGGTAATCGTTTCACAGGTATAGGAATTGCCTTCTCTTACAATTTCCATGTCGGAAACGCAAAAATAAGGGTTATCTGCTATGGCGAGCTGTACCATCTGAAAACGAATTTCTCCAGGCAGGATCTCCTCCTGCCGTTTCATATAGGAACAGCCGCTTGGAATGAACAGAACCTGATCCAGTCCATAAAAGCACCTCGCCTGCTCTGCAAGCAGCAGGTGCCCGTTATGGATCGGATTGAAGGTGCCGCCTAAAATACCGATTTTGCTCATAGGCTACCGCCTTTATCCATGGGTAAAATAACTGTTACAGGGGAAGTTCGATTTTTTTGTGGTCTTTGCTCTCTTTGTAGAGAACGATTTTCTTGCCGATGACCTGAACAACGGTAGAGTGTGTGCGCTCTGCTACGATAGCTGCGATTTCTCTGGGATCGTCGAAACAGTTCTTCAGGACAGAAATTTTAATCAGCTCTCTGGTATTGAATGCTTCTGCAATTGCTGCCGTGCATTCCGGGGTCAGGCTGGATTTGCCGATCTGAAAAATCGGTTCCAGGCTGCTTGCGAGCTTCATCAGATATGCTCTCTGCTTACTTTTTAATTCCTTCATGGGAGTCCTCTCTTACTTATAATAATCAAAGGATAAGCCGTACATCCGAACCGTATCGCCTTCCTGGATGCCAAGCTCCTCCAGCTTGTCCAGAATGCCGGCATCTTTTAAAAATCCCTGGAAGAACGCAAATCCCTTTTCGGATTCGAGGTTGGTATAGCCAAGCATTTTTTCGATGCGGGGACCTTCTACGACATATTCCTGTTCGAGTTCGTCATAGGTAACGGTATAAGGTTCGTCAGAAACCGCAAGTGCCATTTCCGGGAAGTACTCCTGCTCAAATACAGTCGGCTTTTCGTCGAGACCGTCCAGCATCTGACGGACATGATAGAGCAGCTCATTGACGCCCTTGCCGCTGACTGCGGAAATCGGGAATACATCAATGCCTTTGGGACCAAATTCCTTGCGCAGCTGTTCGACCGGGGATTCTTCAAGATCGTAAATCGCGTCGGTTTTGTTGGCTGCGATCACCTGGGGCTTTCTGGAAAGCTCCTCGCTGTAATTGGCAAGCTCTGCGTTGATCGCATAGATGTCCGCGATCGGGTCGCGTCCTTCTGTTCCGGCTACATCGACAACGTGGATGAGCACCTTGGTACGCTCGATATGGCGCAAAAATTCATGGCCGAGACCGACGCCTTCGGAAGCGCCCTCGATCAGTCCCGGAATGTCTGCGATGACGAAGCTCTTCATATCCGGCAGATCGACAACTCCGAGGTGCGGATTTAAGGTTGTAAAATGATAATTTGCGATTTTCGGTCTTGCGTTGCTGACACGGGATAACAGGGTGGATTTTCCGACGTTCGGGAATCCAACCAGTCCAACATCTGCGATGACCTTTAATTCAAGCGTCAGCTCAAGCTCCTGTGCCGGCTGACCGGGCTGTGCATATTTCGGCGCCTGCATCGTACTGGTCGCATAGTGCTGGTTGCCGTTTCCGCCGCGTCCGCCCTTTAATAAAACGACTTTACGGTTGTCGCCGGACATATCGGCGATGACCTTGCCGGAATTGAATTCTTTGATAACAGTTCCTTCCGGAACCTTGATATAGATATCGTCGCCGTCCTTGCCACGGCAGTTTTTCTTACCGCCTTCCTGGCCGTCTCCGGCTTTATATTTTCCAACATGTCTGAAATCGGTCAGGGTATTTAAGCCTTCGTCTACGATAAAAATGACGTCGCCGCCATGGCCGCCGTCGCCGCCGTCCGGACCGCCTGCCGGAACATATTTTTCACGACGGAAGGAAACGTGGCCGTCGCCGCCCTTGCCGCTTCTGACATATATTTTTGCTCTGTCTGCAAACATACTCTGATTCTCCAAATGATATAATGAAACACCTGTCCAGCAGGGTTTTCATGTCTGCGGTTTGTCGCAAAAGCAACTTCTTTTCATATTCGATAAAAAGGCCCCAAACGTGCGTCTGGGGCCTTTTTGGAAATGCGGCCCGCCCATTTGTGCGTCCGCTTATGGTTCCTTGATAATGCTTACTGTTCTACGGGATATACGGAAGCCTGTTTCTTGTCTCTTCCCTTTCTCTCGAACTTCAGTACGCCATCTACCTTAGCAAATAATGTGTCATCGCCGCCGATGCCAACATTGATGCCGGGATGAATCTTGGTTCCGCGCTGTCTGTAAAGAATGTTACCAGCCTTTACAAACTGTCCGTCCGCTCTCTTTGCACCAAGGCGCTTGGATTCGGAATCTCTGCCGTTCTTGGTAGAGCCGACACCCTTCTTATGAGCAAAAAACTGAAGGTTCATATTGAACATTTGTTTACACCTCCTCGAATTTCAGCCTCAGGAATTTTTTCCCGTACTGTTTTTCAATGCCTGTCAGACCAAGGATCATGGTATCAAGCAAAAGCTTTGCCCGATCGCTGACCGGGGATTTAAATACTACATCAACCAGGCCTGCCTCATCGTTTGTCACTACATTCATTGTATCGTCCGTATAACTTTCGATCGCATTGAGCGTATTGAAAACGAGTACGGAAACCGCCGCACAGATAATATCTGAACCGGCATCCGCATAACCGGCATGCCCGATGCAGTTAAACCCCTGATAGGAATCCTTTGTCTTTCGAATTAGAATCGTCGTCATAAAACATACCGTCGCAAAATCTGATGATTAAGCGTTGATTTTCTCGATTTTCACCTGAGTGTATGCTTGTCTGTGACCATTCTTCTTGTGGTAACCGGTCTTTCTCTTATACTTGTAAACGATGACCTTCTTGCCTTTGCCTTCGCCTACTACAGTAGCGGTTACGGTTGCACCTGCTATGTCAGCGCCGACCTTTAAGCCGTCATTGCTTACTGCGATTACCTGATCAAATGTTACAGTTTCACCGGCTGCTGCGCCAAGCTTCTCAACCTTCAGAACATCGCCCTCAGCTACCTTGTACTGTTTGCCACCTGTTGCAATAATTGCGTACATCTGGGACACCTCCTGTCAAGCGTTAAAATAATTAACGTTACTCGCTAACTTTGGTGGCGCTGTTACAGCGCACTTATACCTCGTTACGCGGCATACTTCAGTATAATAGCATTCCACCTAAACACTGTCAAGTATTTTAACTTGATTTTTTTAAATTTTCTCGAAAAATGTTACTGTTCACACGTGCCATTCGCAATACAATAGAATGCGCGCTCCGCGAAGCAGATTCTGCAGCTTATAAGAGATCGAGCAGTCTCTGGAAATATTCCGGCAGCGGCGCACTGGTTTCGATATACTCTCCTGTCCGCGGGTGGACAAAGCCGAGGATCATCGCGTGCAGCGTCTGCCCTTCGAGCTTTGGAAACGGGCATTTCTTCGGACCATAAACGCTGTCTCCCAAAAGCGGATGACCGATTGACGCCATGTGGACACGGATCTGATGGGTGCGCCCGGTCTCCAAACGACATTCGATATAAGTAAAGCGTTCAAAACGCTCCAGGACAGTATAATGGGTGACGGCGCGTTTGCCATTCACCTGGTTGACCGCCATTTTTTTGCGATCGGCATTGTCCCTGCCAATCGGCGCGTCGATGATGCCTTCGTCGTCGGTCAGCACGCCGTGTACAATCGCCCGGTAGCGACGCGTGATCGTGTGGTCCGCAAACTGCACGGCAAGCGCCTGATGGGCGGCGTCATTTTTACAGACGATGACAGAGCCGGTCGTATCCTTATCGATTCTGTGGACGATTCCGGGGCGCAGCACGCCGTTGATGCCGGAAAGCTGTCCCCTACAGTGATACAGTACGGCGTTGACGAGGGTGTGGCTGTAATGCCCGGCTGCCGGATGGACAACCATATCCTTTGGCTTGTTGACAACCAAAACATCGCTGTCCTCATAGAGAATGTCCAGCGGGATGTCTTCCGGCTCGATATCCGGCTCCTGCGCTTTGGGCAACAGGAAAGATAAGTCATCTCCTGCCTTGACTTGATAGCTTGCTTTGACAGGCAAGCCGTTGATGCAGACGCGCCCCTCCTTGATCATTTTCTGGATAAAAGAACGAGATAAAGAGTCGATCAGCGCTGCAATGCACTTATCGACTCTTTCTTCTTCCTGTTCTTCGGTAATCTGAAATCGAAATAAATCAGTTGTTTCCTGTATCGGGTTTTCCATTATGCTTCCTTTTTTGAGTCCGGTTTCCTTCGTTTTAAAAAGTCAAAGTCCTTTTCCTCGAAATGCCCGAAAAAGGCGAGACAAAGACCTGCCGCGCAGACAAACGTTACATAAATATCAGCTACGTTGAAGATCGGGAAGTCGATCAGGCTGATATAGATAAAATCCACGACATAATCCAGACGGATACGGTCGAAGAAGTTGCCGAGCGCTCCTGCCATCAAAATCGCCCCGAGGATATGGAGCATGGTATATTTCCGTGCGGCAGGCATGCGCCAGAGCGCATAGATGCAGGCGAGCAGAATCAGGCTCGTCATCAGTACAAAAAAGATTTTCTGATTTTGTAAAATGCCGAATGCGGCACCACGGTTTTCCAGATAGCGAAGCTCCAAAGCACCGGGAATCAGCGAAACCGGGGCCTGATCCTTTAAGCGAAGGACAGCAAGGTGTTTCGTGAACTGGTCAAACAAAACACCGATAATTGTGATCAGGAGATCTATAAAAAACATTTTTTTCGCAGAAAAATTCATATCAGTCCTCATCCTTAAAGTTCAGTTCTTCGATGGCAGCTGTCATCTCTTCATCGGTTACGGTATCGTCGATCCGTGCATGTCCGATCCGATCTAACAGGACAAAACGGATTTTGCCGCCGCGCATCTTTTTATCGGACTTGGTCAGTGCTACGATTTTTGCAACATCCAGGTCATCTGCAGAAATCGGAAGGTTGAAGGGAACGAACATGTCGCGGATCTCGTAGTATTCTTCCATCTCGATGAGCTCTTTTTTCCAGGAAATATAGGCAGCAGCAACGCAGCCGAGGGCGACGCATTCGCCATGCAGCATCTGAAAGCCGCTGCTTTTCTCGATTGCATGCCCGATCGTATGTCCGAAGTTTAAGAGCGCACGTTCGCCCTGTTCGGTCGGATCGTTTTCCACGACCGCTTTTTTGATCTCGCAGCTGCGCTTGATCATGGAAAGGAGCGTTTCCGGGTCGCGTTCGCAGATTTCATACATGTTAGAGATCAGCCATTCATAATATTTCGCATCTTTGATCAGACCGTGCTTCATGATTTCTGCAAAGCCGGAATAATACTGTCTCGCGTCCAGCGTCTGCAGGGTGTCGAGGTTCATGTAAACGAGTTTCGGCATATGGAACGCGCCGACCATATTTTTGTAGGAATCAAAATCTACGCCCGTCTTTCCGCCGATGCTTGAATCCACCTGGGCGAGCAGGGTTGTCGGGATCTGGATAAAATCGATGCCGCGCAGATAGGTCGCTGCAGCAAAGCCGGTCATATCGCCGACCACACCGCCGCCGAGGGCTGCGAGCATGTCCCTGCGGTCAAAATGATGCTCGATTAAAAAAGCGTATAAAGTCTGGATGTTGGCGAGGGTTTTATTCTCTTCGCCTGCCGGAAATTCAAACACTTCTACCTGTGCAAAGGCAGAGGAAAAAGCTTCCTTGACCTGCGCAGCATAAAGTAGAGCAACATTTGTGTCCGTAACGATGCAAATCTTACGCTCCGGTGCAGAAACCGAAAGTGCCGCGCCTGCAAGCTCTTCAAAGCCGATCGTCAGCACAATATCATAGCAGGGCTTTCCTTCACAGGATACCGTCAGTTTTTCTTTCATGAAAACCTCCTTCGGAAAAAGTTCCGGGCAAAACAGGGACAACCTGCCAGAATGGCAGGTTGTCCGCCTAAACAATAGAATACACGCTCTGCGAGCATTCTATTGTCATGAATAAATCCGATGCTGCGCAGTCTTTGCGCTGGTTGCATCAGACATCCCTGACATCGAATGCGCCGCCGATAATTTCCTGAGAATCGCCGGAAATATCAACGCTTGCAGGGGTAATAATAAAAATAAAATGCGAAATCTTCTGCAGATGACCGTCGATTGCGTAACAGGACCCAGACGCGAAATCGATAATTCTCTGTGCAATATCAATGTCAAGCCCTTCCATATTGAGAACGACAGTGCGGTTTTCCAGCAGTGTTTCGGTAATTTCTCTGGCGTCTTCTACACTGGTAGGCTTAATGACCTGTACGTTCATACCGGGTACGCCGGATCTGCGCGGTGCAGGACGCATGGGAGTTACTTTCTGAAGCGCTTTTCTTGGGCGTTCCTCTTCTTCATAGGAATCAGCCTTCTGAATGCTCTTGATTTTGGGTTTCTTCTCTACCGGCGCTTCGTCATAATCATCATATTCATCATCATAGTATCCATCATCTTCATCGTCGCCTAATTTCATATAGCCCAAAAATTTGTCCATCAATCCCATTTTCGAAACATTCTCCTTTTATTCCATATCGGCCACTGTCCGAGTACCGAATATCCCAGTACCGACTCTCACACAGGTGGAACCTTCTTCAATGGCTGTTTGGTAGTCGATGGTCATGCCCATCGATAAAACGTCCATAGAAACATTATCAACACTTTCCTGTGCGATGTCAACAGATAATTTCTTCATCAGCTGAAAATAAACCCGGTTCTCTTCCGGCGTCTGCGTAAGCGGTGCAACCGTCATCAGCCCCCGGATATGGACATTTGGAAGAACTGCGATCTGCCGCACCAGCGCGAGGGTATCCTTCGGGCGGATGCCAAATTTGCTCTCCTCCCCGGCACAGTTGATTTCCAGTAAAATATCTGTCTGCGCGTCTTTCTTGACGCTTTCTTTGCTGATTTCCTCCGCGAGGCGCAGGGAATCGACGCTGTGGATCATTGTCACTTTCCCGATCAGATATTTTACCTTATTGCGCTGCAGATGTCCGATCATATGCCAGCGGATGTCTTTTGGAAGCTGGTCGTATTTATCGCACAGCTCCTGCACCTTATTTTCCCCGAAATCGCGGATTCCTACGTTGTAGGCTTCCTGCAGGGCGGAAAGCGGCTTTGTCTTGCTGACTGCGACCAAAAGGATGTCATCGGAAGTTCTCCCGGATTTTTTCGCGGCTTCTGCGATATTGTTCTGTGTTTGTTTTAGATTTTGTGTAATCATGCTGTTCCTGCTCCATCCCTATCGTTCTGTTTTTGGTAAAGGGTCTGTATTTATTCATTGATCAGCTGATCTACGTCCACGCTCGAAGCGTCGAGCACGATATAATCATAGGTGCTCAGACCGTAGGTGGTGTTGGATTTGATCAACGCGTATTCGTCGTTCTGCTTTAAAATCTGGATTTCCTTAAAGTCGGCGTAGCCCTTGTTGATATTGAACACGCCGGTCAGGGAAGCCGTCTGGGATACCGTATAGCTTTCCGTCGATTCCGGTTTGATCAAATGGTCGCCGACACGCAGGGAGGAATCGTCCAGATAGTAATTCTCATCGTTTTCCTGATAAATCTGTGTCGCAACAAATTCCGTCGTCAGGGAGCCGTTTTCTCCCGCCGTTTCGCGCAGGACACCGGTTGCGCCGTTGCTTCCGCCCTTTGTGATATAATCCTTCGGGATCAGGAAAAATTCCTGCGTCGTGATCGCGGAAAGGGGAACCTTTAAACCGCTCTCGGAGTCAGATAAAATTTCCACGTCGAGAAAACGGTCGGTTGCAAAGGTGATCATGGAATTGTTTAATTCCAGCACTGCCAGGACATTTCCCTCGCCGCCGTTGTCGATGATGGAAACCTGTCCCCAGGATTCATACTGGTTTTTGAGGAAACGGACTTTGACGTACTGCTCGTTCTCTAACTGCGCTGCTGTCGTGCGGTCGACCTGAATTACGATTCTCCAATTTTCGCTGGTGGAAAGTCGGTAGAGCGGATCGGAGGCAGAGGTCAGCTCGTTGCTGATCAGCTGCGTTTTTTCGTAGTTGTCTTTTTGAAAGTCAGCGTCAGTCAAATCGGAGGGCGCTTTGTCTTCATAACCGTCGATCGAATAGGTAATAATGCCGGATTCCGGCGCATAACAGAGATTGACCGGTTGCGTACTCGCTGCATTGTTGATGACCTCGAGATTTTCCAGTACGTTAATGTTAGCGAGTTTTAAAACAGTGCCTTCCAGCTCATATTTGAAGTTGTAGACGCTGTTGAACTCATGGGGGGTAAAATTCGCGCAGAAGCCGGAAATACTTGTGCGCAGCTCGCGCATATCGCTTTCCGACAGGGAAGTGTTGTCCGCGTTCTGCTCGTCTAAGATTTCCTTGATCTGACCGCTCTCATCTACGGTGCAAACAAGCTGATTGGCACCGACACGTTCCCCTTCACGGGCATAATAGTTGATATAGCCGTTGTAGGAGCTTGTCACAACCGTTTCATCGCGCAGGGCGATGGCCGTATAAATATTATCTACAGACAGCGCGCCCTCCTGTACGCGGTAGGCGACGACCTTCTGATCCCGGAACAGATAACTCCCGACGCAGATAATGATATAAACAAAAATCAGGAAAAAGATAAACGTCCCGAGATTGATATTGAAGGGTTTGCGGTACTGTCTGATATTTCCGTTATTCTGTCTTGCTGCCAAATAAAAAACCTCCGGCTTTTTCCAAAAATAAGCCCCGGCAGAGTTCCTCCGGGGCTTTTTCTTCAGAGTAGACCAGCTTCCGGCTGACGGTAAGCTGAGATCTCCTGTTTCAATAAACTCATTTTATCAGATGGATACGATGATCTTGGACTTTAAGCTGTCGTCCAGTTCGGATTCATTCCGGGAAACACTGAGTACGAAATCCACGCCAAACTTTTCGCTCATCTCATCCAGCTTTGCAACAACGCCTGTAATGTTCTGACCTTCCAGGTTTGCAATTTTCAAAAAGCTGTCAAAATACATCTGCTCGAGGTCGTGATCCTGAGAGATGATGCCACTGACGAATCCGAGAAATGCGTCGCTGGAATCGATCATGTAGTCAGGAACTACGATCAGACGGATTTTGTTATTCAATTCATACATGTGTTTGGGACTCTTGTCCAGATATACGATGCTGCCGTGCGCATCCTTTACCTCATTATTCACTTTGTCCAGAAGAAATTTTGTTTTACCCTTGCCCTTTTCGCCTACAATTAACTGAACCATTGCAATCCCTCCTAAAGTATATTCCCCTTTATATGTAAACATTACACATATAACATATAGGATATGTTTTATTATAGTGGATTTCGCCCAAAAAAACAACCTTTATTTTCACTTCTGTTACGGTTCACTCACAGCTTCCCGGATGAACGGTGTAAGGGCTGAAACGCCCCACGCCACCCGATTAAGAAGTCGCCTGCTTCAGCAGGGCATTCATCTCTGTATACAGAATTCCGCGCTCCGCCGACTTTAAAATCACCGCAATATAAGGGTTCCCGGAGGTGTCGCGTGCAAGTAAAATCAGGCAGTTTCCTGCAGCACTTGTGGTGCCGGTCTTGCCGCCGATTACCGTAACCCTGTCCGGCGCTGCGACATTGCCCGCCAGGTACTGATTGGTATTTTTGACGGAAAGCGTTTTTTCTCTGCCGTTTTTATCTGTATAGACGGTATCATAGCTCGTCATGCTGATGATTTCATTGACCGTGTCGTATTTGAGCGCCTCATTGAAAATCAGGTACATGTCGTACGCCGTGACGTAATGGTTCTCTGCATTAAGTCCGTGCGGGTTTACAAAATGGCTGTTGGTTGCACCGATCGCCTGTGCCTCTTCGTTCATCATATCCGCAAAGCCCTCTACGGAACCGCCGATATGCTCTGCAATTGCAACGGCCGCGTCATTGGCGGATTTGATCAAAAGTGCATGGAGCGCCTGGTTTAACGTCAATTGGTCACCCTCTGCAAGGCCGCAGACAACTGCTCCGCTTTCGAGGTTTCCCATATTGGAGCTGACCGTGATCACATCGTCCGGATTGCCGTATTTGAGTGCGACAACCGCTGTCATCAGCTTGGTAAGGCTCGCGGGAGCCAGCCGTTCATGAATGTTTTTGGCATAAAGAACGGTACGGGAATTCAAATCAAAAAGACCGGCCGATGTGGCATCCGTCATATCAACAGCGGAATTGTCCGTATTGATATCTCCGTTCACAACACAAAGGCCGGATGCAAAAGCGTTTGCCGTTTCGAAACCGGTATCGCCGGAAATCCGAAACGCAGAAACCTTATAATCCGGATTATAGGAAAAGGCAATTGCCTCATCGCTGCAACCGGTCGCACCGAAGCAGACAGCAAGCGCTGTCAGCAGTGCAAGACATTTATTTGTACATTTCACGCCAGTCTAAATCTCCTCTGTCCAGGGACTTGATCAACAGTTCTGATGTAGCCAGATTGGTAGCAACCGGGATGTTGTGCATATCACACAGACGCAGGATGTTGTTTACCGTAGGCTCATGCATCTTCGGAGTCATCGGATCACGCAGGAAAATGACAAGGTCAATTTCGTTATGCTCGATTTGTGCGCAGATCTGCTGTTCACCTCCAAGATGTCCCGCCAGATATTTATGGACATTCAGATTGGTAACTTCTTCGATCAGACGACCGGTGGTACCTGTTGCATACAGACTGTTCCGGCTTAAAATGCCTCTGTACGCAATGCAGAAGTTCTGCATCAGTTTTTTCTTTGCATCATGTGCAATTAACGCAATGTTCATGTTGCCTTCTCTCCAATACTATAAATTATACAGGTTTTTTCGCTGAAGCCCGACATTTAAGACGAAGCCGATCCCTATATACATACTGACTAGCGAACTCAGCCCATAGCTGACAAACGGAAGCGGTAATCCTGTATTTGGCATCATCATGGTAGCGACTGCAATATTCATAAAGCCCTGGATTCCGATCAGGGAACCCATTCCGGCAGCGATAACCATTCCGGCGGTATCCTTTGCGACCCGCGCGATGGACACACAGCGCATTGCAATCAGGATCAGCAGCAAAATGACTACTGCCGAACCGACAAATCCAAGCTCCTCCCCAATGACAGCAAAGATAAAGTCCGTCTGGGATTCCGGGAGAAAATTGCCATTTTTGACGGATGCGATATCCGTATTGTTAAGTCCCTTTCCCCAAAGCTGTCCGGATCCGATCGCGATGACGGAATTTAACTGCTGATAAGCTTCTGTATCCGCATAGGTCGCCGGGTCAAAAAATGCCATAATACGGTCCCGCTGATAATCCTTTATCAGCGTCTGTCCCTCCTGCATGACAATGGACAGAAAAACAAGAACGGACGGAACCGCTACTGCGAGAACGCCCCCGATGATCTTCCAACTCAAGCCGCCGACAAACATCAGGACACAGAATAAAACAGACACCAGAATCGTCGTGGAAAGGTTGGGCTGTTTATAAATCAGGGTCAGAGGCGGGATGATAAAGAGGACTGCAAGCAACAGTACCCGCATCGTATTAAATCGTTCTCTATACTTCATAATAAACTGTGCATAGAATAAAATCAACAAAATTTTTGCAGTTTCTGACGGTTGAAGGTCAAAAAAGCCCAAATCGAGCCAGCGCGCCGCACCGTTTGCCGACCTTCCGAAAAAATGAACCAGAACGAGGGTCACGATCACGAACAGGTATCCGATCCATGCCAGCTTCAACAGTCTGGAATAGTCCAAAAAGGCGATTACCAGCATGGCAATCAGACCGACTGCCATGCCGAGAATCTGTTTGCTCTGTACACTTTGCTTGGCGCTTCCGATCGCAAGGATGCCGATAACATTTAAGGCAATCACCAAAAGCACCAGAAGAAAATCAAAATTCTTTAGTTTGTATCTCCGAAACATATTGCTCCTTTAGCTGATTTTATGGAGATCCAGAATCGGGATGTTGGCGTAGATCGAAGGGGTCTTCGCCCCCTTGCCCCGCGTCGGCGCTTTGCTGATCTGGATTTCCATATTGTTTGTGTCTATTTTCATATAGCGTGATATGACTTCTGCGATATCTTTTTTGATCATCTCCAGAATTTCGGGCGAGCAGTTGACGCGGTCGGAAATCAGCAGGATTTTCAGACGGTCCTTTGCAACCTCGCGAGAGGGTTTTCTGCGAAAAAGATTAGACAGTTTCATACGCGTCCCTCCTGACTTTTATGAAAAATACCGGTGACCTTCGTCCAGAACGAAAAAGTCGGTTCCGGAAGCAGATACGGGGTCTCCTGCCCCAAAATCCGCTGGCAGATGTTCCGGTAGGCGCGTCCCGCCAGCGTGTGGTTGCCGACGAGCGGTTCGCCCTGATTGGTTGCGATGACGACGTTTTCATCGTCTGGCACGACGCCGATGAGCGGGATGGAAAGGATGTCCACCACGTCGTCTACGCTCATCATATCCCCGCGCCTGACCATCTCGTAGCGCATCCGGTTGATGACCAGATCGATGCGTTCAAAACCAGATGCCTCCAAAAGACCGATGATACGGTCCGCGTCGCGGATGGCGGAAACCTCCGGCGTTGTGACGACGAGCGCCCGATCCGCACCGGCGATGGCATTTTTAAACCCCTGCTCGATGCCTGCGGGACAGTCTAACAAAATGTAATCAAACTGCTCTTTTAAGTGTTCCACCAGCTTTTTCATCTGGCTTTCGTTGACAGCGCTTTTGTCCCTTGTCTGCGCGGTTGGCAAAAGGTACAGACCGGGATAACGTTTGTCGCGAATCAGCGCCTGCTTGACGCGGCAGCTTCCTTCCACGACGTCTACAAGATTATATACAATCCGGTTTTCCAGTCCCATGACGACATCCAGGTTCCGCAGACCGATATCGGTATCGATCAATACAACCTTTTTTCCAGCCGCCGCCAGACCGGTTCCGACGTTTGCGGTCGTCGTTGTTTTTCCGACACCGCCTTTTCCTGAGGTAACGACAATGACTTCACCCATGGCATACGATCCTCCGATCATGAAATATTGGCGTTCCCTGAACAGGCTGCACTAAACAGGCAGTTCATTCAGTAATTCTTTGGTAATGGACTGCATTTGTATTTCGCCGTTTCGGACGCATGCCATCTGCGGCTGCCCCTTGCGGAGCCTTCCCGCCCATAAGCGGCTTTCCTTTGTTTTATATTTGAAATCTCCGATTTTTAATTTCTGCGGAGTCATTTCAAGCGCTGCAATAAAGTGATGGTCCCTGCCGTCGCCGCCCGCATAGGCGTTTCCGGCAAGCCTTCCCAGAACGATGATATCCTTTGTGGAAATGATGCTGCAGCCTTCTTCCACGCTGCCTAAAATGACGATGCTGCCCTCGGTTTCAAGAATCTGCCCGTCTTTTAAGCTGCCGCGGTAAAACTGTCCATCGTCCCCGCTCGCAGATTTCTGCGCAAAGTACCGCGCCGCTTCCGTTGCATTGGAAAACTGGTTCTGGAGCCCGGCATCTTTTCCGATGACACAGAGCACCTGCAGACGGCTGGATGAGGTGATCGTGTCCACGAGGATATTTTCCTCCTCCTGGGTAAGCGTCCTGCCCTCAAAGGACACCGCGACCTGCATATCCCCGAAAAAACGGGCTGAGTCGCGGAATTTCTGTGCAAGATCCAGACAGAGCTGCTCAAATTCCAGCGTATCATCCAGATAGATTGCAATGCCGTCTTTATAGCTTTTGAGAATTACGGTGTTTTTCATGATCAGTCTCCTCCCCCAACGACAGTTTCCAGGGAAAGTGCAGTCTGGCTGTCAGTCAGGGCTCCGTTTTCGTCCAGGTCGAAATACACGGTCATCAGCTGCTTGGAAAGCTGGCAGGCGTAGTCGGAGGAATAACCGTTTGCGATGCGGATCGCCATAGAGACCTCCGGATTGTCGTAAGGCGCGTAGCCGACGAACAGACCGTGGTTTGGACGGGACTTATCTTCTTCGGCGGTACCGGTCTTGCCGGCAACCTCAACGCCGAAATCCTGATAGTATTTCTTGTTCTGGACAACGCCGCGCATGCCCTGATGGATTGCATTCCAGTAGGACTGGGGCATATCGATCGTATTGCGGACGTTTGCCGAATAATTGACAAGCAGGTTGCCAGAGGTATCCGTCACCTTATCTAAAAGCGTCAGGTCATAGCAGGTACCGCTGTTTGCAACGGTCGTCACATAACGGGCAAGACCGACGGTGGTGAAGTTGTTGGTACCCTGTCCGATTGCGGATACAACAGACAGTGCGTCGGAAATCTGCGGTTCGGATTCTTCAATTTCAATGCCGGATTTTTCGTTCAGTCCGTACATAGACGCATATTTGGCGAGCTTTTCATTACCGAGATCCTGATCGTATTTATCGCCGTTTAAGCCGAGCTGATAGCCGACCTCGTAAAAAAAGACGTTACAGGAGTTCGTGATCGCTTCGGATACATTTAAGCTGCCGTGACCGCTTCTCTTCCAGCATCGGGGCTGATAATCGGAGAAACGGGTAAAAATTCCCGGGCACTCGATTCTTGTCGTCAAATCGATCACATGCTCCATCAAAGCCGCGGTAGACGATACCATCTTAAAGGTGGAACCGGGCGCCGTACGCATCTGGGTCGCATAATTCCACATCGGGCGGGAAAGATCCTCGCCGCTGGAAATCCGCGAATAATATTCTGCGTCGATGCCGTTTGCCAGCCGGTTGTTATCATAGCTGGGGTAGCTGACGAGCGCACGCACCTCTCCGGTGTTGACGTCTGTTAAAACGCAGGATGCCGAATACGGGTCGAGAGCAAGCTGCGCCGGAGTAATCTCGAGGTTGCGAATCAGATTTACCATAAAGTTAAAGGCAGAAACACTGCCGGATTTTAATTCGGCGATTTGGTTTTCTGTCGGGTTGATGACATCCTGTTCGATCAGGAGGATGCAGACCTGGGTTCCGGTAATCCGGTTCTGCTCGATCATGTACGGAATCAATTTCTTTAAAAAAGTCTGGCTGTCCAGCTCTTCTAAAATGTAGGAAACCAGCTGCTGATAGACCTCCGAGGAATCGGAATATTTTCCATCCAGGGGAAGCTGGGTCACGTCGATCCAGTTTTTGGAGATCGCGTATTCCAGATATTCCCGGATGCTGATCGTCTCATTGGTCGTCCAGTCGATGTAGGTCTGATCGGTTTTATCTACGCCGGATAAAATATTGTTCTCCGGCAGCAGGTTGTTGATGATATAGCTTTCATATGCTTTATATTCTGCAGGAAGGCTCTGATAAGCAATTGTTCCGGACAAAAGCTCCTCGGAGAGCCAGGTAAGGACCTCATCGCGCCGGGATAAAATCGTCTGATAGACGCTGTACTGGGTTTCTCCTTCGACGGCAGCTTCCATTTTGGAAAGCTCGATCACGTTATTTTTAAACAACGCGCTGTATACATTATCGATCGGAATCTTTAGGTTCGCGCTGGAAACATCGGTGGAGTCATAGTTTTTAACGTTGATGATTTTATCCACCAGAATACCGGCAACGAATTTTTCCAGGATATTATAGGCGTCCGCCTGGAGCTTGCTGTCGATCGTCAGGTAAACGTCGTTTCCGGCAGTCGCGTCCACATGGTCGAGCACTTCTACCTCCCGACCCATCCGGTCAACAAAGACCGTCTCATAGCCCTTTGTTCCCTGCAGATATTCTTCCATGACCTTTTCGATGCCAGCCTTGCCGACGATATCCGTCAGCTCGTATTCTTTGACATCCGGCGCGCTCTTGACGCCGTCCATGCCTTCTTTACTGTTTAATGCGGTCAGCTCGTCCGTCGAGATTTTGCCGGTGTAGCCGAGGATCTGGGAATAATACGGTCCGTCCTTATATTTGCGGATTGTGTCTTCCGCAACGGAAATGCCCTCCAGCTCGTCCTGATTTTCTGCAATTGCGGCAACGGTTTCTTCCGAAACGTCGGTCGCGATTGTAACCGGGATATATTTCTGATATCCGGTGGTTCCCATCGTATACCGGATCGCGATGATGTTGAGCAGTTCTTTTTGGGTATATCCCTCTCCGACTGTAAAGCTGTTTTTATCGTTCGGATCAGTCAGTCCGCCGATCGCGTAACGTTTGGAGCCTGCGAGATATTCGATAATATCCTGCGCGGTTGCATTTTTCTGGCGCTCTTCCAGATCGGAAATCTGGGTGATACCGTAGACGTCAGCGATAAAACGCAGCCTTCTCGAGCCAGTCACGCTGTAGGCAAATTCGCCGTCGCCATCGATATAAATATTGAAATCGCAGCTGATGCTGTCGCCGTTTTCGTCCAGAATATGAAGGACTTTTTTGAGGATACCGTTAATTGTGGCATTTTTTTTGCTGGATTCATAGACATCCTCGATCGTGACAGAGCTGGAAAGCTCATTGTAGGCGAGCGCAATGCCGTTTACGTCGTAAATATTGCCTCGCGTGCTTGCAATCGAACGTTCTTTTTTGATTTTTAGTTCAAATTCCTGCTGCTTGTCCTCGCCCTGTACGATCTGCAGCGTGAAAATACGCTGGAACAAAAGGACTGCCATCACAACAAACATGACGTACAAAAAAAACGTTCTGGAACTGATAAAATTGATCAGAAATCTCTGAATTTTTTTCAACAATTATTCTGTACTCCCTCGATCCGCACACCAGAGCCATTTGTGCAGCAGCAAAAGCAGCGGATAAAAAATAAATGCAACAACGATGGTGTAAACTGCTTCCGGTAAAATGATATGTAACAGATAGTAACCGATGTCAAGGCGCGCCCGCATCAGAAACATAATCAGATAGCAGACGAAATTGACGCAGAGGTCTGCAGCGGTAATCATCATCAGCGGAAGCTTGATATCTTCGGGATAAAAAAGCCGGTTCGCCTGTCCGCATAAATATCCGACATACAAAAACAGCAGCGCGTAAAAACCGAGCAGGTCTCCGGTAGCACCGTTCTGGGAAATGAGGCTGACGCCGTTTGCCGCAAACAGATCTGCCAAAAGCCCACAGGCAAAGCCTGTCCACATGCCGGCTTTGGATCCCTCCATAAATCCGATGGATGCGACCAAAATGACTAAAAGATTCGGTTTGATCGAGCCAAACGCAATCCAGGGGCAGACAGAGGTCTGCAAAAGGAAAAAGACCCAGATCAGGGCGGCAACTGTCAGAAATTTTTTCATAGAAAGAAGCCTCCTTTGTCAGTCACCGGTCTGCTGTTTTTGTTCCATCACAACTAAAACCTCGTCCAGATGGGAAAAATCGACAGCTGGTGTCACCGTTCCGGATTTGGTCAGGTTATTGGAGGAAGTGCTGATCGAATCGATATAGCCGATCAGAATTCCGGGCAGATATTTATCACTGATATTGCTCGTAACGACCTTATCTCCGACTGATACGTTGTTGTCCGGATCGGAAAGCTGGGAAAACAGGATCGTTCCGTCCGACTGTATGGACTGCAGGCTGCCGGATACGATTAAGTTGTTTGAGGTTGCAAGGACGGTTGCGCTGACGCTGCTCGTATCGGAAATGATGGAAATAACCTTTGCGTAGTGCGGACCAACAGAAACAACGCGTCCGACCAGACCGCTGCCTGCCATGACGTTATAATCGACCTGTACGCCCTCTTCTTCCCCCTTGTTGATCGTAAACGAAGAAAACCAGTTATCAGTTTCGCTGGAGATGACCCTCGCACCGATCTTGTCATAATCGGAATATGCCTGGTCGAGTTCATATAAGCTGCGCAGGTTATTTAATTCGTAACGATCCTGCTGCAGCTGGTTGTTTTCGATCGTCAGCTGGTCAATCTGCTCCTGCAGATCTTTGTTTAGGGCAAGAACATCCTTTAACTGCGCCAGCTCGTCGGAACGGTCGGATAAGTATCCGCCTATCGTCGCGATCCCGTTCTGGAACGGAACAACGACGTAGCCTGCCGCCTGCTTTAAAACACCTTCGAATACGTTGGTATTAAAGGTAAAAATCAGCAGAAAAGCGCAGACTGCAGTCAGCACAAGCAAAAGCTGTTGGCTTGTAATCGTGATTTTTTTTCGTTTCTTTTTGACTACAGGACTCATTTACCCATCCCTTCAATAGCATATGCTACAGATTTGTAATTGTCCTCTTTCAGGATGCGGCCCATGCCGAGTACGACGCTTTCAAGCGGGCGCTGCGCCTGATTGACCTTTAAGCCGGTGGATTTCTGCAGAAGCTCTGCGAAATGGCTGGTCTGGCTGGCACCGCCGGTTAAATAGACACCGTGTTTGAAAATATCGGCACCGAGTTCCGGAGGGGTTCTCTCCAGAATCACTTTTACGCTGTCGATGATGGTGTTGAAGTGCTCTTCCAGGCAGCTGTTGATTAAATCCGTCGGGATTTCACGTTCTACCGGAAGTCCGACTACGATATCGCGGCCGTATACGACAGCGCCCTTGCCCTCTTTTTCGAGATCGCCGATGGACTGACGGATCGTTGCGGCTGTTTTCTGACCGATCAGAAGGTTAAATTCACGGCGTACGGTCTGGCGAACCGCTTCGTCGAATTTCAAGCCGCCGGTTTTGATCAGTCTGCTCAGCACGATGCCACCGAGGGAAAGAATGGAAACCTCCGTCGTATCGTAGCCGATATCCACAACCAGGACACCCTGGGAATTTTTTACGTCGATGTCCATGCCGAGGCCGTCCGCAATTGCCTTTTCCACGACCATGATCTTGCGTGCCTTGACGTTCGCATCCTTGATCAGATCATAAAACGCGCGCTTCTCCACTTCCGTGATATCGGTCGGGACTGCAATATAGAAATCTGCCGGACGGATATTTCCTTTGGACATATCGGAAATAAACAGATGAATCAGCCGTTCCATGTTGTTGATATCCGCGATGACACCGTTGGAAAGCGGATGGCTGATTTGAATATTTGCCGGGGCTTTTTCATACATTTCATAAGCGGAATTACCGTAGGCAAATATGTTCTTTTTATTTTCGATGGCGATCATATTCTTTTCCATCATGACTGAATCGTCGGAAAGACTGTAGATTTTGATATTGCTCGTTCCGAGATCGATTCCGTATGCGCAATTTGGCACCATGTTATTCTCCTTCCTTAGATCAGCCCTGCCTGACGGAAACTGAAAAAATCCGAATCACCGACAATGATATGGTCGGTCAGGCAAAGCTGCATCATCCCGCCAAGCATAGCAAGGCGCTTTGTAAGTTCTTTGTCCTCGGGGCTCGGAGTAACGTCCCCGCTGGGATGGTTGTGCAGTAAGAGGAAGCTGACAGCCCCGACGCGCAGCGCCTGCAGAAAAATTTCGCGCGGAGATACGAGCGCCGCATCGATGGTCCCGATCGAGAGAAGCTTTTCCCTGATCAGGCAGCCTTTGCCATCTAACAACAGCAGAATCGTGCGTTCGAGCATACCGCCGTCCTCTTCAAACATCGGTCTGCAATAGTCTGCCGCCGTTGCCGGGTCCGGAAAGGCGGGAAGCTTTTTGCGCTGCCCGAGGGCGATCCTTCTTGCCAGTTCAAAAATGCAGCAGATCCGCACGGCTTTTACTTCGCCGATTCCCCTGATCTGCTGCAGCTGGTTGCAAGATAAGCTGGAAAGTCCCAAAAGTCCGCTTCGGGAACCGAGCGGCAGGGAAAGCACCTGCTCTGCCAGCGCGAGCGCCGGACAATCCCGAAACGCCTGCGGGGCGTCCGGTCCGGGATTAGGTCCTGTACGCAGCATAATCGCCAGAAGTTCGGCGTCTGATAAGGATTCTGCCCCTTTTTGCAGAAATTTTTCATACGGGAGACGGTCAGAAGCTGTCAGCTGTGTTTCTTTTTTGGATACTTTCATTTGGTTTGTCCTCCATTTTCCTCTCCATGAAAATGCAGGACAGCATGCTCTTTTGTCTCCCTGAGCTTTTATCATATTAACATAATTCTTTTTTTCTGTATAGAAAGAAAAGGCACTTTTTTTCGCACCGTCCGACAGCTGGCGATTATTTCTGACACAAAAGGGCAGAAACGACGCCCTTTTTGACGCACTGCTGCAGGGATTTCAGGATGCCGAATTTTGCGTGCTGCCAGGTCAGTCCGCCCTGAAAATATACGGCGTAGGGAGGCTTGATCGGACCGTCTGCGGACAGCTCGATGGAAGCGCCGGATACAAATGCCCCAGCCGCCATGATGACCTGACTGTCATAGCCGGGCATATCCCACGGCTCCGGGGTAACGAAGCTGTCTACCGGGGCAGCGTACTGAATACCTTCACAGAAGGAAATCAGTCCTTCCGGCGTGCCGAATTCGATCGCCTGAATGATATCGTAGCGGGGGGCGTCCCCGGAGGGAACGACCTTAAAGCCGAGCTTTTCATAGAGGTTCGCCGCAAAAATCGCACCCTTTAATGCGCCTGCGGTGACGGTCGGCGCCAGGAACAGTCCCTGATAAAAGGAAGGGAGCACCTGCAGCGATGCGCCGACTTCTCTTCCGAGTCCGGGAGAGGTTAAACGAAAGGCAGCATTTTCCACGCAGTCCTTTTTGCCGACGATATAGCCGCCGATCGGTGCAAGTCCGCCGCCGGGATTTTTGATCAGAGAGCCAACGCACATATCTGCACCGACGTCTGTGGGTTCGATCGTCTGGGTGAATTCGCCGTAGCAGTTATCCACCATGCAGATGATGTCCGGCTTGATGCTTTTGAGAAAAGCAATCAGCTCGCCGATCTGCTCTACGCTCAGAGTCGGTCTGGTCTGATAGCCCTTGGATCGCTGGATCGTTGCGAGTTTAGTATTCGGATGGATGGCGTTTCTAATGCCCTCCCAGTCAAATGAACCGTCCTCTTTTAAATCGACCTGACGGTAGCTGATGCCATATTCTTTCAGGGAACCACGGGATTCCCGGATGCCGATAACCTCTTCGAGGGTGTCATAAGGCTTTCCAACAGGAGATAACAGTTCGTCTCCCGGTCTTAAATTGCTCATCAGCGCGAGCGCGAGCGCGTGTGTTCCACAGGTGATCTGAGGACGCACCAGGGCTGCCTCGGTATGGAACAGGGACGCATAAACTGCTTCCAGCGTGTCTCTGCCGATATCGTTATAGCCGTAGCCGGTTGTGCCAAGCAGGCAGGCTTCACTGACACGACAGTCCTGCATTGCCTTTAATACCTTCAATTGATTGTATTCTGCTGTTTTGTCGATCTCGTCAAATCGGTCTTTTAAAGAAACAAGGGTCTGTTCCCCGTATTCATATACTTCGGGGGAAATTCCCATCGCGGTATACATATTCTGCATCATTGTTTTAACTCCTCTGCTTTTGTAATCAAAAACTGTAAAATACTATTTTCATCTGGAAAGTTCTGCCTGTCAACCCATGTCACACATTTTTCCCGGCGAAACCAGGTCAGCTGGCGCTTTGCAAAGTGCCGGGTATCGCGCTTAATCAGATAAACTGCGCGTTCGAGGTCATATTCGCCCTCCAGGTAAGCCAGGATTTCCTTATAACCAAGTCCCTGCATCGACACCATCCCTCTGTGACAGCCTTCCTGCTGCAGCCCTTTGACTTCTTCCACCAGTCCGTCTTTTAACATCTGGTCGACGCGGCGGTCAATCCGTTCATAGAGTTTTGCACGGTTATCCGTCAGGACAAAATAATAAAACCGATAGGCGGCGTCCCGCTGATGCTGCGCTTCATTATGCGCAGAAATCTTCCCGCCGGTCTGTTCGTGGTATTCGAGCGCCCGGATGACGCGCTTTACGTTGTTTTCGTGGATTTCTTCCGCGGCTTTCGAGTCAGCCTGTACAAGCAGCTCATGCAGCGCATGTGCGCCGTTTGTTCTGGCATATTCTTCCAGCCGGTTTCGCAGCGATGTATCCTCTGCGTGCTCAGTAAAGTCGATATCATATAAAACGGACTGAATGTAAAAGCCTGTTCCGCCGACAAGAATCGGGATTTTATGACGGCTTAAAATATCCGAAATCGCTTCTTTTGCCAGCTTTTGAAACAGCACGACATTGAAATCCTCATCCGGGTTGAGCACGTCGATTAAATGATGGCGGATCCCTTGCATTTCCTCGTTGCGTACTTTGGCAGAGCCAACATCCATGCGCCGGTACACCTGCATGGAGTCGGCGGAAATAATTTCACCGTTCACCGCCTTTGCAAGGGCAACAGACAGGGCCGTTTTTCCGACAGCGGTCGGACCTGTCAGGATGACGAGGGGCGGCTTTGAGGGCGCACTGCCTGCGCTGGGGCAGTTTTGAATGTTGAGTCCGGTGTCGGGAGAACCTTTTTCATTATTCGCTACGCTGCAGGCAGAAGGTTGTATCTTTTCCATAAAATTTTATCTCTCCAAATTGAAAGCTATATCTCCCGGTTCTATTTTCGGGGATCGAATTCCCATTACACGATTCGCTTGAATTTGCGTTCCAGCTCCTGCTTTGTCATCACAATCATTGTCGGGCGGCCGTGCGGGCAATGATACGGATTATCGAGGGTCAGAAGCTGTTCCAACAGTTCCTGCATTTCGGCAAGGCTTAAACGATTATTGCCCTTGACTGCAGATTTACAGGCCATCGTAGCGATACGTTCTGCGATCGCGGTCGGTGCATTCGGAGCCTGACCGGTTCCCAGCTCATCCAGAATATCCTGTAAAAATTCTGCCTCGCAGTGTCCGTACAGATCGCAGGGAACTGCGCGCATCGCATAGGAGCTGCCGCCGAAGGAATCGATTTCAAAGCCGAGCTGTTCAAAATACTCCTGATACTGTTCCAGAAGCGCTGCTTCAGCGCCTGTGAGTGTTACGATCAAAGGCGGCATCAGGTTCTGGCTGACGGGCTGTTTGTCGTAGAATCGTTTCATGAGCATTTCGTATTTTACCTTTTCATGCGCCGCATGCTGGTCGATCAGAATCATTTTATCATGATACACGGCGATCCAGTACGTGTCAAAGATCTGACCGATAAGCTGGTATTCGTCCACCGCCTTGCGGCTAAGGATTTTTTCATCAAATAAATTCAACTGCTCTGATTTTGCAATGTCAGGCGCCTGTGTCTCATATGCGATTCGATTCTCACGGACAGCCTGTTCGAAGCGTTTTTTCTCAAACGGCTGCGGCGGGAGAATCGCCGAATGGTGCTGGGGCCTCTGTGGGGAAACGCCGACGTTTTCTGATGTGCCAATCCCTGCACCGGTAGAAGAAACGGGATCTGCCGTAGCTTTGGAAAGCGAATCGCTGGCAACAGATTCTTCCTCTGTCCTTTGTGTGGACAAACCTTCCACGGCTGTATCAAACGTATTGACTTTATCAGTCAAGGCTCGGATAGTTGGCTTATTTATGCTATTTTCTACACTTTGGCTGCTTGTGGTTGTTGACCTGACAGGTCGGCTTTTGTATAAGTTGACCATATCGGTCGATCGCTGCTTTGCCGAATCCGGCATCGGTGCTGCTGCCTGGACATCCTTACGCTCCTGCTGGCGATGTCCAGTCGGAATGCCGGAGGAAAGGAGCTTTTGTGTGAGACTGACGGCAGTTTGCTTAGATGCCTGCGCACCGCTTTTTTCCGTCCTTTTGTCGTCATCCAGTACAACCTGCGGGATCATCTCCCGGTCGTGCAGTGCTTTCTGCACCTGCTCTTCCAGAAAATCGAACACCCTGCGGTTATCCGAAAAGCGCACTTCCATTTTGGATGGATGGACGTTGACATCTACCTGATTTGTGTCGATCTGCAGATGGAGGTATGCCATCGGAAATTTATGCTGCATCAGATAGGCCTGATAGCCGCTCTCCAATCCTTTTGAGAGCACCTGGCTTTTGATATAGCGGTTGTTGACAAAGAAAAACTCGAAATTGCGATTCGGGCGTACCAGCTGCGGACTGCCAAGGAACCCTTTTACAGAAAATCCGTTGCCGAAAGCCTCAAACGGAAAAATTTCCTTTGCGATTTCGCGGCCGTAAATCCGATAGATGACCTCCTTTAAATCTCCGCTGCCGGAGGTGGAAAAACGAGTCTGGCGGTTGATCTGGAACGTAAAAGAAATATCCGGTCTGGAAAGCGCCATGTGCTCCATCAGATCTGCAATGTAGCCGCCCTCCGTCGCCGGCGTTTTTAAAAACTTCTTACGGGCGGGTGTGTTATAGAACAAATCGCGTACAAGGATCGTCGTGCCCTCCGGCGCACCGATTTCCGAAAAATCCGCTTCCCGCTCGCCTTCGATGCAATAGCGAACGCCAACTAAGGAATCCTTCGTGCGCGTGATCAGCTCGACCATCGAAACGGCGCAGATGCTGGAAAGCGCCTCCCCACGAAACCCCAGGCTATGAATCCGGCTCAAATCCTCTACGCCGCGGATTTTGCTCGTCGCATGGCGTAAAAAGGCTTTCCGGATCTGCGCCTTTTCAATTCCGGAGCCATTGTCCGTAACCCGGATAAACGAAGTTCCGCCATCCTTGATTTCGACTGTGACAGCGGTTGCACCTGCATCACAGGCATTTTCCACCAGCTCCTTGACCACACTGGAGGGGCGTTCCACCACTTCTCCCGCTGCAATCTGGTCAATGGTTTTGCTGTCCAGAACCATAATTTCAGCCATATGTAAAATTCCCCCTTATCCATTTCCCCAGCGGTTTTTAAGCTTGTTCTGCAGCCGATAAAGCGTGTTGAGCGCATCGAGCGGCGTCAGCGTCTGGATGTCGACGTTTTTTAATTCCTCGAGAACGTCCTCATCCTTGACCGTATCGAAGAGGGAAAACTGTTCCAGATCCACTTCATCGTAATGCTTTTGTTTCTTTGCCGTCGTGTCTGTATCCACGGAAATGCTCTGTACTTTTTCTGTAATGTCGTTGTCGGAAAGCTGCTTGACGATTTCCTTTGCGCGGTCGATAACCATATCCGGGACACCTGCAAGCCGAGCTACCTGAATGCCGTAGCTCTTATCTGCGCCTCCCTTGATGATTTTACGCAAGAAAACGATATCGTCGCCCTTTTCTTTGACCGCGATACAGTAATTGTTGACGTTGCCGATCTTGCCTTCCAGCTCGGTCAGCTCGTGATAATGCGTTGCAAACAGCGTCTTTGCCCCCAAAAGCTTTCGGTTACTGATGTGCTCGATCACCGCCCAGGCGATGGAAAGACCGTCAAATGTCGACGTGCCTCTGCCGATTTCATCCAACACAAGAAGGCTTTTGGACGTTGCGTTGCGCAGAATATTTGCGACTTCGTTCATCTCGACCATAAAGGTAGACTGACCGCTTGCCAGATCATCGGATGCGCCCACGCGGGTGAAAATCCGGTCGACAATGCCGATATTTGCCGTTTTTGCCGGCACAAAGCTGCCGATCTGGGCGAGCAGCACGATCAGTGCGGTCTGACGCATATAGGTGGATTTACCAGCCATATTTGGGCCTGTGATAATCGCAATGCAATGCTTCTGGTTATCCAGATAGGTGTCATTGGAAATGAACATATCGTGGTCGGTCATCTGTTCAACAACGGGGTGCCGGCCGTCTCGGATATCGATTACGCCCTTTTCATTCAGGACCGGGCGGACATAGTGATTTCGCTCCGCAACAAGTGCAAGGGAGGCAAAGACATCCAGGCGGGCAATTGCCTTTGCAGTGCGCTGGATACGTTCGATCTGCGCGGCAATCTGCTCCCGCACGCTGCAGAATTTATCATATTCCAGTCCCGTCAGCTTGTCTTCGGCATTCAAAATCATATCCTCAAGTTCTTTTAACCGTGGCATGGAATAACGCTCCGCGTTTGTCAGCGTCTGCTTACGCACATAATCGTCCGGCACCATATCCTTATAGGAATTAGTGACTTCCAGATAATAGCCGAATACCTTGTTATATTTGATTTTGAGGTTTTTGATCCCGGTGCGTTCCCGTTCCTGCTCTTCCAGCTCTGCCAGCCAGGTTTTGCCCTCTGTTTTGGCAGCGCGCAGCTGGTCGATCGTCTCGTCGAAGCCCTCTTTGATCATGCCGCCCTCACGGATGGAAATCGGAGGCTCTTCGACAATTGCCTCTTCGATCAGCGTGCACAAATCCTGCAATGCGTCGATATCGTTTTCGATTTTTACCAGCTCCTCGGAATGAAAATCCTCCAGCACGCTTTTGATCGGCGGCAGCATCTGCATGGAATTACGGAATGCGATCAGATCCCTCGGGTTCGCTGTTTTGTAGCTGACTTTACCCAGCAGGCGTTCCAGATCGTAAACCGCGTTTAAATATTCGCGGATTTCTTCGCGGGACATTGGATTTTTCAGCAGCTCGTCGACCGCGTCCAGGCGCAGGTTCATCTCCTTCTTCGCAATCAGTGGCTGCTCGATCCAGCTGCGCATCATGCGAGCACCCATGGCGGTTTTCGTCTTGTCCAGAACCCATAACAGGGAACCGCGCTTTTGCTTTTCGCGCAGCGTTTCCGTCAGCTCCAGATTCCGGCGTGTGGAGGAATCCAGCAGCATGTATTTGTTTGTCAGATACGGATCGATATGGGTAAAATGCGCCAGACTGGTTTTCTGTGTGTCATACAGATACTGCATCAGACCGCCCGCCGCGATCAGGCCGTTCGCAAATTCCTCGAGGCCAAGACCGATCAGCGAAGAGACATGGAAATGCTTCTGCAGGCATTTGCGGCACAAATCTTCATCAAAATAGTGCGGATCGAGGGAATAAACCGTGATATGCAGACGGTTTCTCAGATCTTCGATATCCACACCGCTCATCATAAACGCGTCGTTGCAGATGATTTCCGACGGGTGATATTTGTTGATTTCATCCAGCAGCTTTTTGGCGTCCTCCACCTCGGTCACATAATAGTCCCCGGTTGTGACATCCGCGATGGACAGCCCTGTTTTTCCGGTAAAATAGGCAACGCACATCAGATAATTGTTTTTGGACTCCTCCAGCGCCTGAACGTCTAAGTTGGTGCCGGGGGTGACGATGCGCACGACATCCCGCTTTACCAGTCCTTTTGCGAGCTTCGGGTCTTCCATCTGTTCACAGATCGCTACTTTATAGCCTTTGGAAACCAGTCTGTCCAGATAGCTCTCCACAGCATGATAGGGAACTCCGCACATGGGGGCACGTTCTTCCAGACCGCAGTTTTTTCCGGTCAGCGTAATTTCCAGCTCTTTCGACGCGGTCAGTGCATCGTCAAAGAACATTTCATAAAAATCGCCCAGACGGTAAAAAAGAATGCAGTCCGGATACTGTTTTTTCGTTTCCAGATATTGCTGCATCATCGGTGTTAATTCCGCCATCGGTATGTATTCTCCTTTTTCAAGTCAGAATTTCAAAACTTCTGTCAGTTCTTTCGAACAGGGTAACTGTTCAGTACCCTCACAGTTACGCGCAAAAATCCATTCCAAATCGGCTGTGCCGATAGGATTTTTGCCTTCTAGTTCAAGTTTTCTTACGGTCAGCGCAGTAAATGCGCAGACCTACTGAACAGTTACCGAACAGGTAACATTATAATTTTGCAGAATCCATTCACAGCGTTTTCATGTCCGCATGGACGCTCTTCCGGACGATAAAAAAGCAGATGACCTGCATGAGAATCGTCAGAATCCAGGACACCGGATAGGATAGGAACAAGATATCCAGAGAACGGTGATACGGGAAAATCCAGAAAATCCAGACAATTCGCGTTCCGACAGTTCCTATAATCGATAAAATCATGGGCACGGCAGAACGTCCCATCCCGCGCAGCGCGCCCGGAATCAGATCCATAATTCCGCATAAAAAGTACGTCACGGTCGTAAAGCTCAGAATCTCAACGCCGCACGAAATAACCGCAGAACTCTCCGTATAGATCTGCAGAAGCTGTGGTCCGAAAAACCATGCACAGCAGCCCATGGTCAGGGAAAACGCACAGGATAAAATCAGACAGTCGATTAAAACGCGGTCCATCCGCTTCGTTTTTCCCGCGCCGTAATTCTGGCTGGTAAAGCTCATGCATGCCTGCGTCACAGAGTTGACTGAAGTGTATAAAAATCCGAAGATATTGTTCGCCGCAGTGTATCCTGCCATTGCAATCGAGCCAAAGGAATTAACGGAGGACTGCAGCAGGACGTTGGAAAAGTTGATGACGGTGCTCTGAATTCCTGCCGGGATTCCGACCTGGAAAATCTGGAGGACATAGATGCTCTTGAGACCCAGCTTCGAAAAGCGGAATTGATAACAGCCCTGCGTCCGATACAGGCAGATCAAAACCATAATACAGGAAAGCAGCTGGGAAATGACAGTTGCAATCGCAACGCCTTCTACCGCCATATGGAAGCAGATGACCAAAATCATATTTAAGCCTGCATTGACCAATCCGGACACAACTAAAAATAACAGCGGACGTTTTGTATCCCCCACTGCCCTTAAAATAGCCGCACCATAATTATAAAGCATGAAAAAAGGCATGCCGATAAAATAAATTTTCATATAGAGGGCTGCCAGATCGATGACGTCGTCCGGCGTCCCCATCCATTCGAGGGCTGTCCTGGAAAAGAATAGTCCGGCAAATGCCATCAAAATTCCGCTGATCAAAGCGAGCGTCAGGGAGCTATGTACCGTTTCCGACATTTCCCGCTCCTTCCCGGCCGCATAATAGCGGGCTGCAAGGACATTGGAGCCTAAGGAAATGCCGATAAAAAGGTTGGTAAATACATTGATGAGGGCGGTTGTAGAACCGACTGCCGCCAATGATTCGCTTCCGGCAAAGCGGCCGACTACAATAATGTCGACCGCATTGAACATCAGCTGTAAAATACCGGAAAGCATTAACGGAATGGAGAAGGAAATCAGCTTGTCCATCAGCGTTCCGTTGCACATATCGATTTCAAAGCTTTTTGTCTGTTTCATTTTGTTTCTTCCACCCTGTGCCCCGTGTAATAAAAGCCGTGGCACTCTTCCAGCTTCACCGGTACGATCTGCCCGATCAGGTCAGCACTTCCGGGAAAATGTACAATCGTGTTATTGGACAGCCTTCCGGTGACGAGAGAAGCATCCTGTTCGTTTACTTCTTCCACAAGGGCAGTAAGGGTCTGGCCCTGCAGGCGTGCGACCTGTTTGCGTGCAGTTTCCTGAACTGCCTCCAGCACACGGTCAAAGCCCGCGTGAACCTCTTCTTCCGGAACCTGCTCCATCGCCGCTGCGGGGGTTCCGGTCCGGACAGAATAGATAAAGGTAAACGCGTTGTCAAAACCGACCTTCCGGATCACGTCGATGGTATCGTCCACGTCCTCTGCTGTTTCTCCCGGGAAGCCGACCATGATATCCGTCGTCAGCGAAATATCTGGGATTTCGCGGCGGATTTTGGCTGCAAGCTCCAGATACTGTTCTTTCGTATAACGGCGGTTCATCGCCTTTAAAATCTTCGTAGAGCCGGACTGCAGCGGAAGGTGCAGATGTCTGCAGATCTTATCCGAGTTTTTCATGACCTCGATCAGCTCGTCGGAAAGATCCTTCGGATGGGACGTCATGAAGCGGATGCGCTTGATTTTATCGATTTTTTCTACTTCCTGCAAAAGCTGTGCGAAGGAAATTTCATCTTCCAGGTTTTTACCGTAGGAGTTGACATTCTGACCAAGCAACATAATTTCCACAACGCCGTCGTCTGCGAGCTTTTCGATCTCCTGCAAAATTTCCTTCGGGCGTCTGCTCTTTTCGCGTCCGCGGACATACGGAACAATACAGTAGGTGCAGAAATTGTTGCAGCCGAACATGATATTGATGCCGGATTTAAACGGATATTTGCGCTCTACCGGGAGGTCTTCCACGATCTGATCGGAATCCTTCCAGATGTCGATGACCATGCCGCTGCTCTCAAACATGCGGCATAACAGCTCTGCAAATTTGAAAATATTGTGCGTGCCGAATATCAAGTCAATGAACCGATAGCTTTTCTGCAGTTTATCAATCACGTTCTGCTCCTGCATCATACAGCCGCACAACGCGATCTTTTTGTGGGGATTTTTGCGCTTCATACTGTTGCAGAAGCCAAGCCTGCCGTATACGCGCTGGTTGGCATTATCGCGCACGGTGCAGGTATTGTAGATGACAAAGTCTGCCTCCTCACTGTCGCTTAAGGTGTAGCCGACCTGTTCCAGAATGCCGGAAAGCTTTTCGGAGTCGCGGGCATTCATCTGGCAGCCAAAGGTCACGACGTCGGCGGTCAGGGGATGTCCTGCAAGCTCCTCCTGCTCCTTTACATACTGTCTGCATTTGGCGATAAAATAATACTGACGCTCCGGTTCCGATACAGGGGGCTCCTGGGTCAGATCGATGCTGTTAAAGTCAATGTTTTCGTACATCATAAGGGAAGTTGTGTTTCCTTTCCGTTCTTTATATTGTGGTAATCTCACTCTGCGTACAGTGCAGCGATATTTTTCAAAATTTCCACGCAGCTCTCAAGGGATTCCACGCAGGCGTACTCATAGCGTCCGTGATAGTTTAAGCCGCCGGTACACAGGTTCGGGCAGGGAAGTCCCATAAAGGACAGGCGCGCGCCGTCTGTTCCGCCGCGGATCGGTACGATGGTGGGTGTTACGCCTGCTTCTTCCATCGCGCGCACCGCATTGTCGATCAAATGTGCGTTTTCCGGCAGAATCTTTTCCTTCATGTTATAATAGCTGTCCTTTAAATCCACCGTAAAGAGTTTTTTACCGTATTTCGCATTTAAAAAGTCCGCGCACTGTAAAAAGAAGCGCTTCTTCTGCTCGAATTTTTCCATGTTGTGGTCACGAATAATATAGTCGACTACAACGTGATCAACGCTTCCTGTGATGGAATCCGGATGGTAGAAACCTTCATAGCCATCTGTTGCAGACGGGTTTTCGTGTACCGGCAGAAGGTTTTGAAACTCCTGTGCCAGCAAAATCGCGTTGAGCATTTTATTTTTTGCGCTGCCGGGATGGACGCTGTGTCCGTCGATGATGAGCTTTGCACCGGCTGCGTTGAAGTTCTCATATTCCAGCTCACCCAAATCGCCGCCGTCCACGGTATAGGCATAGTCTGCGCCAAAGCCCTCTACGTCGAAGAAGTCTACGCCGCAGCCGACTTCTTCATCCGGGGTAAAACCGATGCGAATTTTGCCGTGTACGAGGTTTTTGTTGGATAAAAGCTCCTGTGCCATCGTCATAATCTCCGCAACGCCTGCCTTATCATCTGCACCCAGCAGAGTGTTGCCGTCGGTTACGATTAAATGCTTTCCGACAAAATGAGCAAGCTCCGGGTTTTCCTTTTCGGTCAGGACGATATTTTTTTCAGCATTTAAGACAATATCCCCGCCTTCATAGGCAACGACTCTCGGATTGACATTTTCGCCGGAAACCGCCGGAGACGTATCCATATGGGAAATAAAGCCGATGACAGGCGCTGTTTTTCCTTCCGGAAGATTGGAGGGAATCGTCGCGTACACATAGCAGTGTGCTTTGTCATATACGACATCCTGCGCGCCCATATCGTTGAGCTCCTGTGCCAGAAGGGAGGCGAGGTTTCTCTGCTTGTCTGTGCTCGGGACGGTCGTTGCGCCATCCTGGGACTGCGTGTCAATTTTTACATAACGAAGAAATTTATCCAATACGGTACTCATAATTGATTCCTTTCCGGCTGCAGCATTTTGTTCATAAAAGCAGCCTGCCGTTTATGCGGCGATGTATTTTGGCGTAACGACATTTCCGGATACCGCAAACGGGTCTTCCAGATATTATCCGACGTTATACGCTGCTTAGCTACGAGTCTGTCCATTTCCGCGAATTGTGTATTTGTAGCTGGTCAGCTCCTTTAAGCCCATCGGACCTCTCGCATGGAGCATCTGGGTGCTGATGCCGATCTCTGCGCCAAAGCCAAACTCAAAGCCGTCCGTAAATCGGGTCGATGCGTTGACATAGACGCAGGCGGCGTCCACCTGATCCAGAAATGTCCGGGCATGCGCTTCGTTGTTCGTGATGATTGCTTCGGAATGTCCGGTGTTGTAGCGGTTGATATGCCCGATTGCTTCTTCCAGGCTGCTGACCGTCTTTACAGACAGCTTGAGCGCCAGATATTCTGTTCCGTAGTCGGCTTCTGTTGCAGGCACGCAGCCGTCGATCTCTAAAAACGCGCGGTCATCCGCATGGATTTCGACGTCCTTTTCCCGCAGCGCCTGATAGAGCTTTGGCAGGAAGCTATCGCAGATCGACTCGTGGATGACAAGGGATTCGCAGGCATTGCAGACGCCGACGCGCTGTGTTTTGGCATTTAAAATAATACGGATCGCCATATCGAAGTCCGCGTCCGCATCGACATAAATGTGACAGTTGCCAGTCCCGGTTTCGATGACCGGGACAGTGCTGTTTTCCACGACCATTTTGATCAGTCCTGCCCCGCCGCGCGGAATTAAGACATCAATAAATTCGTTTAACCGCATCATCTCCTGCGTCACTGCCCGGTCAGTCGATGGGATCAGCTGCACTGCTGCCTCCGGGATGTTACACTGTGCCAGCGCACGGTGCAGGCTTTTTTCGATCGCGAGATTGGAGAAAATTGCATCGCTGCCGCCTTTCAAAATTACGGCATTTCCGGCTTTAAAGCACAGACCGAACGCATCTGCCGTCACGTTGGGACGGGATTCGTAGATGATTCCGATGACGCCGAGGGGAACACGGCGTTTGCTGATGACAAGACCGTTTGGACGGGTGAAGGTATCCAGAATCTCTCCGACCGGATCGGGAAGCGCAGCGACCTGGCGCAGCCCTTCTGCCATGTCAGAAATCCGTTTCTGCGTCAGGGAGAGCCGGTCAAGCAGCCCTTCCGGCATGCTGCGGCTGCGTCCGGCTTCCAGATCCTTTGCATTTTCTGCAAGAATGTCTGCTGCGTCCGCTTCCAGACATTCTGCCGCTGTAAACAGCGCCTTATTCTTGGTATCCGTATCAAGCCCGGCAAGGATGTAGCGGGCTGCTTTTGCCTGTTTTCCGATTTCTTTCAGATCAGCCATCTATAAGGTTCCCTCCTTTATCGTCGTTCTGTAACAATCAAATCCATGTTGATATCATGCGGTTTTTGCCCATCCAGTATCTCGAACAGCTGGCAGGAAAAGCAGAGCCCGACAAGATAAGGTCTGTCGGCAGCAGGAATTTTACCAAGATAGCGGTCATAAAAGCCCTTTCCGTAGCCAATGCGTGCGCCGGATCGATCAAAGGCAAGTCCGGGAGCGGTCAAAAGCGTCGGAATCGAAGCATCCGGCAAAAAGCGCTTTGTCTGTCCGGGCGGCTCCAAAATATGCTGGTAGCCGGGCGCAAGCTCTGCTCTGTCTGTAATTCGGAAAAACTCCATCTGATCGCCCAGAACCTTAGGAAGAAAAACTTCCTTTCCTGCTGCCAGCGCAGCATCCATGAGAAGTCCGGTCGATACCTCTGATCCATAGGAGGCATACAAAAGTACCTGTTTTGCCTGCTTCCAGACAGCCGTTGCCATCAGATTTTCTGCGATTTCCCTGCTTTTTTGGAAACGGCTCTCTTCCGAAAGCTGTTCCCTGTTCTGTTTTCCGAGTGCTCTGTTACTGCGCGTTTTTTGATCCATAGCGTTCGCCAAGGTTTTCGATCGAACCGTCCTCATCCTGGATGTTGATGTTATTTAACTGATTCCGCAGATTCTGGCGGACGTTGTCAATATATTCCTTCCGGAGCAACGCCTGTTCAGATTTTTCTGCTTCGGTCAGACCTTCCGATGATTTTGATTTTTTATAAAGCTCGTTGATCCGGGCAATTTTCTGTTCCAGTGTCATGTTTTCCTCTCATTTCTGCGCACGTCTTTTACGCATATCGAGTTTGTGTCAAGTGCGCGCAGACACAATGCTCTGGCTTCTGTTTGCTCAGCCACGCTCACGGCAGCTGTGCAGGTTCTCTACGAAATCCGGCAGATCGAAGGCATCCTGCTTTTCTGCCAGAAACAGCGTTCCATAATTCTCCCCGTCGATGATCCGGTGGATAATCCGGACATCCTTGCTGTTCGCAATCACCATATCAGCTCCGCTTGCGGTTGCGATGGTGGCAGCAGTCAGCTTGGTTGACATGCCGCCGGTTCCAACGCCGCTGCCGGTGGTGGATTTGCCCATCCGCAGGAAGGATTCGTCCAAATGCTCGACCGTTTCAATAAATTCTGCATCCGGATTTGCCCGCGGATCATCGGTATAAAGTCCATCGATATCCGATAAAAGAATCAGCAGGTCTGCGCCGATCATTGAAGCGACGATGGCGGAAAGCGTGTCGTTATCGCCAATCTCGATTTCGTGCGTTGCGACGGTATCGTTTTCATTGACGATGGGGATGACGCCCATCCGAAACAGCTCTTCAAAGGTGTTCTGCGCGTTGATGCGGTTGATATCGTTGGAAATTGTCTGACGCGTCATCAGAATCTGCGCGGTCACCTGATTATATTCTGCAAAAATTTTCTGATAAGTCATCATCAGGCGTGCCTGACCGACCGCCGCACATGCCTGCTTGACTGCGATCGGATGCTCCTGCAGCTGCTCCGGCGTCAGATGCACCGCCTTTTTGCCCTGGGCGATAGCGCCGGACGAAACGAGCACAACGTCCTTTCCCTGATTTTTCAGATTGCACAGCTCCCGCACCAGAACCTCCAGGCGGATATAATCCATATCGCCGGTTTCGGTATGCTGCAGGGAAGAGGAACCGATTTTGATGACAACTCTCTGTTTCTTTTTCAGCAGGTTTCGTCTGGTATCCATGTCTGTATCTCCTCTTTTGGTCATTTGCCGGTTTCGGAAAATGGAGCGTAACAGGAAGCGATTGCTTCGGCAACCCGCACGCCGTCCATCGCCGCAGAAGTAATGCCGCCTGCATAGCCTGCACCCTCTCCGCAGGGATAGATCCCCCGGATATTTGCCTGCAGCGTGTCATCGCGGATAATCCTCACCGGGGAAGATGTCCGGCTTTCGATGCCGGAAACGACTGCATTTGCATCGTCAAAACCTGGAATCCTATGTCCGAACTGCTCCATTCCTTCGATAAACGCTTCCGACAGGCTGTCCGGCAGCACGCTTTTTACGTCTGCAAACATCCACTGTCCCTTGATTGCAGGGACAAATTCCGTCGGGATATGTCCGGTCGTTGCGGTATCCGAAAAATCTCCGTAACGCTCTACCGGGATTTTCCCACATCCGGCAGAAAATGCCTTTTCTTCCAGCCTGCGCTGAAATTCGATGCCGGCGAGCGGTTCGTCCGAACCGTAATCTGCAGGCGTAACGGAAACAATGATTGCACTGTTTGCATTTGCACCGTTTCTGCCGCTGTAGCTCATGCCGTTTACCGCAATGCGTCCCGGCTCGCTGCTGGCGTTGACCACATAACCGCCAGGACACATGCAGAACGAATAAACGCCTCTGCCGCCGGAAGTTCTTGCCGTCACCTTATATGGAGCAGCGCCTAACGAATCCGGATGTAGTGTTCCATATTGGGACTGGTTGATCAGCTCCTGTGGGTGCTCTACGCGCAGTCCAACTGCAAAGGCTTTGGCTTTCATATGAAGTCCGCTTTCATACAGTTTAAAAAACGTATCCCGCGCGCTGTGTCCGATCGCAAGCACGGCGGTCTCGGTGTCGATCACAGAGCCATCCGAAAGGATAACGCCGGTCAGCGCTCCATTTTCAGTACGGAAGGTTTCTACGCGGCTCTCAAAACGGACTTCTCCGCCGAGCTGTATGATTTTTTCCCGCATCTGTTTTACGACATTGGACAGAACATCTGTTCCGATATGCGGCTTTGCTTCGTAGAGAATTTCCGGCTGCGCGCCGTTTTCTACAAAAATCGAAAGGACATGTCTGCCGCGTCCGTCTTTATCCTTGATCAGAGTGTTCAATTTGCCGTCTGAAAACGTGCCTGCGCCGCCCTCTCCAAACGAAACGTTGGATTCCGGGTTTAAGGGTCCGCCGTTCCAGAAGGCTTCGACATCTTTTTTGCGCGCTTCCACGTCCTTTCCTCGTTCCAGCAGAATCGGACGATAGCCGTTTTGTGCGAGCATGTAGCAGCAAAACAGACCTGCAGGACCGCTTCCGATAATCACGGGGCGTCTGCGCAGCGCCTTCGTCCCCGGCTTCGGAAATTGATACGGTCGCTCTGTCACGATGGAAACGTCCTTATTTTTGCTGCGGGACACACAGTTTTGCTCGGAAATGCCGTTTAATGTGATGTCCACGACGTAAATCAAGAAAATGTCCGGCTTTTTGCGGGCGTCGATCGACTGCCTGCGGATCTGCAGGCTGGCAATCTGTTCGGATTTTATATGTAACGCCTTTGCCGCCTTGTGGTACAGTTCCGTTTTGGAATGTCCGGCAGGGAGCTTCAGCTGGGAAATTCGAATCATAGGGTTCTCCATATTGATTAAAGTTGTATCTGGCTATTTGGTGACTGCGTTAGCCACGCCGCGTTTTTGCCAGCTCTACGGTAGTTTCATTCCTCGCGCGCAGCCGCCGTTCCCGCGATCTGTCCGCTCGTCCATGCCCACTGGAGGTTGTAACCACCGCAGCGACCGTCCACATCGAGCAGCTCGCCGCACAGATACAGACCGGGAAAACGCTTTGCTTCCAGGTCGTCTGTTACCTCCTGCAAGGAGATTCCGCCGGTGCAGACCTGCGCGTTTTGCGCCGGATTTGTGCCAATTACGACAGTTTTTAAAGCGCGCATATTTTGCAGCATCGAAAATACCGCGTTTTTGTTGGCAGCTGTTACGATGTCCTGCGCTTTTAGGGGGCTGCGTTCAATAAACAGCTGTGCAAGCTTCGACGGCAAAATGCCCTGTGCCAGAAAACTCACATGCTTGCCGCAGCACGCCTGATACTGTCTGCAGCAAAATTCGTTCCATTTGGAAAGTGGAACTGCCGGGAAGAAATCAATGCTGGCGCTGATCTTTTTGTTCGTTTGCAGCGCTTCCGACACGGCTGCGGAAAGCTGAAAGACCGGAATCCCGGAAATGCCGTAATCAGTCAGCTGCAGTTCTCCGGATTCACAAAGCTTTTTTCTGCCGGGAATCTCTACAGTAATTGCAGCCGGGCAGCGCACGCCTGCGATGGATTTGTAAAATTTTTCTTCACAGCGCAATGCAGTCAACGCCGGAAGGTAAGGATACTGTTTGAATGCAAACGCTGCAGTCAGGCTGCCTGTACCGAGCGCTTCTTTGGGAGGTATTCCCGCCGCTGTCCCACAGGATATAATCAGCCGGTCGAAATGATACTGTCCCTGATCGGTGAACACCTGCCAGCCGCTCTTTTGCATGCAGAGCTTCTGAATCCTACAGTCACAGACGATGCGAACCTTTTTTCGTTCCAGCTCTTCCCGGAAAAAATCAAGGACGGTAGATGCCTGTCCGCTATAGGGATACAAGTAGCCGTTTTTCTCCGTCAGATAAAGACCTCGTTCCTCAAAAAAGCGGATCGTATCGGATGTCTGGAAACGCGCAAAGAACTCCGGCAGCCGGTACGGGTCGTGGCTTCGGTAATCCCGCTTCGGAGAAAAATCAGTATTGCCGAGGTTGCACTTTCCGTTTCCGGTCGCCAGTATCTTGCGGCCAATCCGGTCACGACGTTCCAGTATGGTAATTTCCGTATCTTTTATTGAAGTATTCGCAGCTGCAATCGCCGCCATCATGCCGGATGCGCCTCCGCCGATAATGCCGATCTGCCTCATAACCGATTTCAAATCCTCCCTACAGCCGTTTGGAAAACGGCAAAACTGTAATTATCATACTACGTCTCGGTTTGAGACACAAGGAATTTTTCCAGCTCTGCTTTGGAAACGCCGTGCCAGCCGTTCAAAATCTGCCGTCTGACCCCGCTTGGCAGGGTTCTTGCGTCAATCGCGGTCTGCAAATATAAAACCCGGCTGTCCTCTTCGTATACGATGACCCGATTCTCTTCAATCTGTAAAAAGAAGGTTTCTGCCTGCTGTAGTTTTCGGTATGTTTTGGAAACAACAATCTGCTGTGGGGAAAAAGAAACCAGCTCCATCCGGAGAAGCCCCTGCTGCAGCTCGGTAAGGGGCGGAGCGTCCTGATAGTGCCGGATTTCATCCTCCACCTCTTTTCTGCTGCATCCAATCAGCCGAAGCGGCAGGGATTTGATCTCTTCTGTCTGCCTCCGGGACACCTGATCGGTATTTTTTACCACAAGCTTCGTATCTGCGCGCAACCGATCCGGTACGCTGACCGCCTGGGTTGCAGACTGCATCTGAAAAAACGGGATTTCGTTCTGGCTGATAATCGCCTGCCTTCCGGGATAAAACCACTGTTCGATCTTATAATGTCCATAAAAGCCCACCGCAAAAAGCAGACAGGAATAGAGAAAAAAGCTGATTCTTTTTAAACGGCGCATATTTTCACCTCTTAAAAAGTATCAGCTCTTTTCGGTTATTTTATGCAGTGACCATCACAGCAGCCGCATCGTACTGGCAAGCTCGATCAGCACATCTCCCACTGCAAAGCAACGCAGTTCGCGTCTGGTCGCACCCTTTAAAACGACGGTCGACACAAAATAGACGAGCAGTCCGACAACCGCCGAAACGAGCATCCGAACCGGGCTAGCAGCATTTTTCAAAATCACCTGGCTGCACAGCAGGCAGACAAGCGCCATCAGAATGCCTGCCAAAAGAGGCGCCAAAAAAACACGGAGCCAGTTGACTGTTATTTTTAACTGCTGGCGCACCATGCCCAGCAGAATCAGACACAAAACAAATGCAGACAGTGCATCGGAATAAGCGCCCGCATACAGGTCGAGTTTCAGCACGGAACTCATCACGGAAAAACTGACCAGCCGAACCAGGACGGAAACCAGCACCGCGATCCAGATGCTATAGTAAAGCTCTGCAGCAAACAAAACGCTGCCAAGCATAAAGGCGAGACCATAAAAGATCACCGTGATCGCCAGAACTTTTAAAATGCTGTCCAGACCATTTAACTCTCCTTTGGAAAACAGCATATGCAGCATCGGCTGTGCCGTCGTTAAAAATAAAACGGCGCAGGGAATCGTATAGAGAGCAGTGCAGCGAAAGGCGACCATGCACTTTTCGCGGCTTTTGCGCAGGCTGCGGCGTTTTAAGACGAGCTGGAACTGCGGCAGCATGGAAACCGCCAGGGCAAATGCGCCGAGCAGCGCAAGCGTCATCAAAAGACGATATTTTCCAAGATACGCACCCCACGTTGAAACAGAGCCGTTCTTTAAATAGATACTGGACTGCCCGATCCGCCCGATACCGGCAAGCACCGCCGGAACACAGATCACAAGCCCATTCCGGAGCAAGGCAAAGGTGATGCTGCGATCTGCTGCAGGATTTGTGGTGCTTGCGTATTCTGCCTGGTGCAGCTCATGGGAAGCCTTTATCCAGGAGATCCCGCAGCCTGCCGTACACAAAAGACTGACGCATAAAACGGAAAACGCTGCGCCGAACGCACCATATGCCGCCTGATAGGACGTATTTTGCAAAAGCGCGCCGACCTTCTGACCGTATGCGTCGAGCGGTGCTACAATCAGGGGTGCTGCGAAAAATAAAAGTACTCCGAATGCGAGTATCCATCTGCCCGCTGTTTCCCGACTGCCAAAGGCATCCAGAATGCCGAGCAGCATCCAGAACAGCGTCAGGATAACGAACGCACATAATAACGCCAAAAACGCCATTTTCGCAAAGGGCAGCGCATAAAATGAGCCGAACAGCACATCTTTTAAGGCAGCGCCCAAAAGTGCCAGAACGACGGATACAAAAAATGCCGTCAAAAGAGCCTGTCCCGCAATTTTTTTTGCGCCTGCGATTCCGTAGCGTTCGATTCTTGTACGGATCAGGTTGGAAACCGCCCGGTTCGTTCCGATCCCGAACAGGGAAAACAGGACAAAACAGCCCTCCAGGGCCCCAAAAAAGTCTGCGCACCCTTCGTCTCCCAGCGCGTTGACCAGCCGAATGGGTGCAAAAAGGCAAAGCAGGAATGCAAGAAACTTGACTATCCCGGTCAATTGCCTTGGTAGCACACCTGTGCGATCGATTTTCTTATGTTTTCTTCGTGCCGCCATAGAAACTTAACCCTCATTCATCCAGGCAATCCCGGGTCAGCCCGAGCGCGCTTAATATAGTTTCCTGCTTCTGCTCCATCACAGCCGCTTCCTCCGGGGTTTCGTGATCGTAACCGCACAAATGCAGCATGCTGTGCGCAACGAGGAATGCAAACTCCCGTTTCCGGGAATGTCCGTAGCTTTCCGCCTGGGAACAGATCCGATCCACTGACAGGATGATGTCACCCAGAATCAGTTCCCCGCTGTCCGGCTGGAAATAATCCGAACAGTTTTCTTCGACAATGGAAAAATCCGCTTCGGTTTCAAACGGAATGTTCGGAAAGCTCAAAACGTCCGTCTCCCGGTCGATATTGCGGTATTCTTTATTATACAAGCGGATGCCCTCGTTATCCGTAATCAGTACGTTAATCTCGGTTTCATAGGGACAGCCCTCTGCATCCAGAACCGCTTCCGCTACGCGGCTGCATAATTCCTTCGTGTCAAAGGGAAAAGTAAAATCCGTTTCGTTTTCGACATAGATGGTCATGAGCGTCTCTCCTTTTCATTTCTGCGCAGAGGAGCTTCCGTCCTGCGTTTTGTCTTTCCAGTCGTCTTGCCGGCAGCAGCGGACGTCAGACGTCTTTCCTTGCTCTCGCGGTAAGCCTGCTTCGCCTCATAGGTTTCATAAGCCTTGACAATTTTCTGAACCAGCGGATGCCGGACGACATCGCGGCTTGTCAGGTTGCAGAAGCCGATATCGTCCAGACCGGACAACACCTTCACAGCAACGTCCAGACCGGACTGTGTTCCCGGCGCAAGGTCTTTCTGCGAAGCGTCGCCGGTGATGACAACCTTGGAACCGAAGCCGATTCGGGTCAGGAACATCTTCATTTGGGCAGGCGTCGTATTTTGCGCTTCGTCGAGGATGATATAAGCGTTGTCGAGGGTACGTCCTCTCATGTAGGCGAGCGGCGCAACCTCAATGAGCCCTTTTTCCATATTGCGTTGGAAGCTTTCCGCGCCCATGATCTGATAGAGTGCATCGTAGAGCGGACGCAGGTACGGGTCGACCTTGCTCTGCAGATCGCCGGGCAAAAAGCCGAGCTTCTCGCCTGCTTCGATCGCAGGTCTGGTCAGAATAATGCGCTCCACCTCGTTATTTTTAAAAGCGGTAATCGCCATTGCCATCGCCAGGTAGGTTTTGCCTGTTCCGGCAGGTCCCAGACCGAATACGATCATCTTTTCCCGGATCGCATCCACATACTGCTTCTGTCCGAGCGTTTTGGGCTTTACCGGTTTTCCGCTCACGGTGTGGCAGATGAGATCGCCGTCTATTTCAAGTAAGGTATTTTCCTGATTTTCCATATGCATTGTAATTGCGTAATCCACGTTCTGCTCCTGTATCTGATTTCCGCGTCTGGCAAGCTCCTGCAGTTCGGTAAAAACTGCCGCCGTATGGGCAACTGCCGACTGTTCGCCGCGGATATGGACGGTACCGTCCCGGTCAATAATCTGCGTGCCGAATGCACGCTCCAGCTTCTTTAAATAACAGTCAAACTGTCCGAAAAGGTTGCTGATATGCGCGTTGTCCAGCTCCAGTGTTTGTTCTGTAAATGCCATGTTAATTCTGTGCAGTCTCCTGTTCTTTTGCCGTGTCCGAAATCGAAAGCGCCTGCCAGACGCCGCCCTGCAGCTGTATCTTCAGGCTTCCCTCCAAGGTGAGGATATCGGCTTTTTCTACTATTCTAACATCTTTTTGTATAATTTGAACCCCTTTTTCCTCCAAAGCGGCAATTATTTTTTGAAATTTATCCAAAAGAATCTTTTTTGCGCTGTCCGTGTCGTAGCGCGCATCGACCGGAAGATACTCGCGCAGCGTCTGACTGCCCGCAAAAATAGGGAGATCGAGCTGTCCGAACAGGCATAGACGATTTTGCTGCGTTACGATATCCTGACGCGCAAAGTTCTTCCGGATAGGAGGAAAAAGAACCCGCAGGCTGCCGATTGCGAGGAATTTCCGGCTCTTTTCCCTTCCGGTATAATTTTTATACTGGTAAGCATAAGGACAGGATAAATGCACCCGATAGTCGGTTTCTAAAATCACGTCCCCGTCCGCGACGACTGACAGGTATTCCCGAACAGTTTCGTCATCGTTTTTAACCGGAATTCGTCCGCTGATCAGCAGATCGCCGCGGGAAACGCTGTCTCCCGGCCGCACCGTCGGGATGCCGCTTCTGGTCAGGATTGAAACGACTGTGCCGGAGCAGGACGCAACAAGATCCGCTCCATTTTCAAATTTGGACAGCTCCTGCTTCTGAGCAGTGTCCGGCAGAATGTCTTCCTGAATTTTTACAACAAGCTTCGTCCCCTGGAGGCTGACAGACGCCCAGGTGATTTCTTCAAAGGCTTCCCGAAGTCCTTTTTCGAGAGTTTCCGCAGAAAAAAAGTGCCGCGGCGTGCCGTAACGGATTCCCTCATCCTCGAGATACCGCTTCAGCTCCTCCTCCGTGATCATCCGGTTGCCGTCAAATTCCATCGCCCAGATGAACTGCGACATCAGAATTAAAAATGCACTGCATAAAAAAACCCCGAGCAAGAACATTTTTCTGTGCCGGACATCCTGTAGAAAAAAGGGCAGCCCTCTTTTTTCCAGAACGGCTACCCTTGTTTTGGTTTTGTGGACAATGTCCCGAATTTTGAAGAAATCGGAAAGGCTGATGCACATCGTATAAAAACCGTCGTGCCCGTTAAGCTCCCAGAGCACGATAGCTCGGTTTGCGCACAGATTCATGAAGCGTTCCGGCGCATAACCCCGGACGCTGATCCTGACATATCCCCTGCAATACCGGATTAAGGCAATCATCGGCATTCCCTCCGCTACAGATACCGCACGCCGGAAATTTTTCCGGCAATTTTCATGTCTTCATTGGTATAGTAGACGATTTTTAAACAACACCCTTCAATCCGGATTCTGGTATGCTTCCCCTGCAGAAGAATACACTCCTGCGTATATTCCAGGATTCCCCGGTAATTTTCCACCAAAAGCTCGGTATCTCCGATCAGCGTCAGGATACTCGCGCCCAGCATGACGTCCCGGGGCAGACGCAGGGACTCTGTGAAAGCCTCCTTAGCCCGTATGGCTGTCTGTTTTTGCGGTGATTTTCTGATTTTGCTCATGCCCTATTGTATGAGACGCGGTAGAGAAAAATGACAGTGTGGAAACATATTTGACGGCAGATTTCTTATTTATGATACGGCTCTTTATTTGAAATCCGGAACGCGCGGTAGACCTGTTCCAGCAAAATGACGCGCATGAGCTGATGCGGGAAGGTCATATCGGAAAAGCTCAGGAGAAAATCCGCGCGGGAAAGGACGTCTTTGTACAGTCCGAGGGACCCGCCGATGACGAAATCAATGGTGCTTGTGCCGGACACCATCAGTCGGTCAATCTGCTGGGAAAACGCCACGCTATCCAGCTTTTTGCCTTCAATGGCGAGCACGATGCAGTATTCTCCGTCCCGGATATGGGAAAGAAGCCGCTGTCCCTCTTTTTCCTTTACCTGCTCCATCTGGGAAGGACTGGCATTTTCGTCCGTCTTTTCATCCGCCACTTCCACGATTTCGAGCTTGCAGTAACGACCAAGACGCTTCTGGTATTCGGCAATCGCGTCCCGGTAAAATTTTTCCTTGATTTTGCCGACGGTCAGAATTCGTATTTTCATTCGTTCGGATAGATCTGGCCATACATTTCATCGATGAAATGATCCAGATATTCCTCGTCCAGATTCAGGAAATTTTCGGAAATCAGCTGTTTCATAGCGGCTGACCGTTTAAAATATGCCGTTTCGTCGCTTTCTGTTTCAAGAACGGAAGCAGTCTGGTCGATCAGATCACGATTCAGGCGTTCCTGACAGTATTTAACCAGCTCTTCCTTTAACTGGCTCTCTGCTACCGCCTGCGTCGCATGTTTTTTGTAGGATTTGTAGGAACTTGCTCCCATCACGATAAATGCGATGAACATCGTTCCCATCACCAGACAGGTCGCCACTTTGGAAAACAGCGTCAGGTGGACCGGAAGCAGATCGCATGCGAGCAAACCTACGGCAACGAGGCCGATAACACCTGCGGTCAGCAGCGTATAAGCGCCGGATTTAAAATTTTCCGCCTTATCGGATGCACCCTCATAGACGCCGTGGCGGGTTTTATCGTGCAGCAGCTCCTTTCCCTCCGGCAGCGTCTCCTCCTGGGCTTCCTGTATTTCCTCTGTCTCAAATCCCGTATCATCCGGGAACGAAGCGGCAGCATCCCGGCTGTATTCTGCCGCTTCCTCCGCTGCTGCCTGTTCCAGCGACTCTACAAGCGTAGAGCCGCAGTCGGAGCAGACGGTGTAGCCGTCCTGATATTCTGTTTTACAGTTTGGACACCAAGGCATAGGACACGTCCTCCTTATTTGCCGGACAGATATTCGTCAATTCCTTTTGCACCCGCTTTTCCGGCGCCCATCGCCAGAATAACGGTCGCTGCGCCGGTAACGGCATCTCCGCCTGCAAAAACAGCAGCCTTGCTGGTCTGACCATTTTCTTCGGAAGCGACGATACATTTGCGTTTGTTGGTTTCAAGACCTTCTGTTGTAGAAGAAATCAGCGGGTTCGGAGAGGTACCCAGAGCCATGATGACCGTATCCAATTCCAGGGTAAACTCAGAGCCGGGGATTTCTACCGGACGGCGTCTGCCGGAAGCATCGGGCTCGCCCAACTCCATGCGCACGCACTTCATGCCCTTTACCCAACCTTTTTCATCTTCCAGAATTTCGACCGGATTCGTCAGCAGATCAAAGATAATGCCTTCCTGTTTTGCATGATGTACTTCTTCCACACGGGCGGGAAGCTCCTCTTCACTTCTGCGGTATACGATATGCACTTCCGCGCCGAGACGCAGCGCGGTTCTCGCAGCATCCATTGCAACGTTGCCGCCGCCGACAACTGCCACCTTTTTGCTCTCCATGATCGGAGTAGCAGAATCTGCCTGAAACGCTTTCATCAGGTTGCTTCTGGTCAGATATTCGTTTGCAGAAAATACACCGTTGGCATTCTCACCGGGGATGCCCATAAATTTAGGAAGACCTGCACCGGAGCCGATAAAGACTGCAGAATACCCCTCTTCATTGAGCAGCTCGTCAATCGTAACAGATTTACCGACGATGACGTTTGTCTCGATCTTTACGCCGAGGGACAGTACGTTTTCGATTTCTTTCTTTACAACGTTCTCTTTGGGAAGACGGAATTCCGGAATACCGTATACCAGTACACCGCCTGCCTCATGCAGCGCCTCGAAAATGGTCACATCATAGCCCATCTTCGCCAGATCGCCTGCACAGGTCAGACCTGCAGGGCCGGAACCGATAACGGCTACCTTTTTTCCCTTCTTTTCAGCAGCGCCGACAGGACGGATGTTGTTTTCTCTTGCCCAGTCCGCTACGAAACGCTCCAGTTTGCCGATGGACACCGCTTCGCCCTTAATACCACGGATACATTTTCCTTCACACTGGCTTTCCTGCGGGCAGACACGACCGCAGACAGCGGGAAGTGCGCTGGATTCGCTGATAACCTGATAGGCAGCTGCAAAATCGCCCTCTTTTACCTTTTCCACGAAGCCGGGGATATTGATCGAAACCGGACATCCCTGTACGCAGTGCGCATTTTTACAGTTTAAGCAGCGCTGTGCTTCTGCTACTGCTTCATCGGCATTATAGCCAAGACATACTTCTTCGAAATTACATGCGCGTTCTTTTGCATCCTGCTCTCTGACCGGGACTTTTTTCATCATATCAGCCATTACTCTTCACCTCCGCACTGACCGCATCCGCCGTGATGCGTGTCTTTTTCCTTTGCAGCAAGATAAGCTCTGCCTTCCTGGGTCTTGTAGATCTGCTGACGCTGCATCGCTTCGTCAAAGTTTACCAGATGTCCGTCAAATTCCGGACCGTCTACGCAGGCAAATTTCACTTCGCCGCCTACAGTAACACGGCAGGCGCCGCACATGCCGGTTCCGTCTACCATGATAGGGTTTAAGGAAACGATCGTCGGGATGTTCAGCGCTTCTGTTGTCTTGCAGACAAATTTCATCATGATCATCGGACCGATTGCAACACAGAGGTCATAGTGCTTACCTTCCTGCTCTACCAGATCCTGAATGGTCTTTGTTACCATGCCGCTTCTTCCATAAGAGCCGTCATCGGTGGTCACATATAAATTTCCTGCAACCGCTTTCATCTCTTCCTCAAGGATCAGCAGCTCTTTCGTCTTTGCGCCTACGATAACGTCTGCTGCAACACCCTGCTCATGCAGCCATTTTACCTGCGGATAAACGGGTGCTGTGCCGACGCCGCCGGCAACGAACAGAATTTTCTTTGCAGCCAGGGCTTCCTTTGTTTCTTTTGTCAGCTCGGACGGACATCCCAGAGGGCCTGCCACATCGTGGAAGGCATCCCCGGCCTTTAAGGAGGTCATCAGATGGGTGCTGGCTCCCACCGGCTGGAATACAATCGTAATCGTTCCTTTTTCTCTGTTATAGTCGCAAATGGTCAGTGGAATTCTTTCACTGTCGGCATCTGTCCGCACAATCACAAACTGGCCGGGCATACAGGATTTTGCGATCCGTTCTGCTTTAACTTCCATCCAGTAAATGTTGGCAGTGAGTTTTTTCGTTTCTAAAATAGGATACATAAATTCTCACCTTTCTGTCCGATCGGACAATATATTTTAAGAGTCTGCAGACAGTATCCTTATTCCTGTCCGTTTTCCGGCTGCTCTATTGCGTACAGCTTGAAACTCTTATCCTCCTGTTTCTCTGCCCGGTAGCATTCCCCGGACATATAGTTTACCACATAATCGTTTCCGGTCGCGTTGCTTTCTCCATCTAACTCGTGATATTCCCGATAAAGATAATAATGATGATTGTTGATCGTGAGGGCATACTTAAAAGTATAGAGGTTACGGCCATCTCCATCCGGGACATCTCCCTGCAGGGAATTCACTACTCCGGCATTTTTTAACGTCAAAAGCAGCTGGTTGGATGCAGCTTCCATGCTCAGGAGCGGATGCAGGTTCAACGTATAATTACATTCCGTTACGCTGCCTGTCACACCGTCCGGAGCAATTGTGACAAATTTAAAGGTGGAATATCCAACCGGGAGCCAAAATGGCTCTTCGTAGCGGGTCGATGATGCGGTCGGTTCTGTTTTATCCATTGTATAGTAAACGCTGCAGCCATCCGGTACATCCACCTCAATCCGTACGGGTTTATCGTAGTTTCCGGGAAGCGGCGTCACATAGGGTGCATCCGGCCTGCTGATATCTATGTAATAGTTTGCAGAAGAGATATCGCTGGCAATTCCGTAATGATTTACAAACAAAGCCTTTATCTCATAGCCTCCGTCCTTCAATGGAATTGGTGAAGTATAGACCTGACCGTTTTCATCCGGCACCGAGCCGTCTGTTGTAAAATAAATAGTTCCTGCCGCATTGCCAATCAGTTTTAAATTCTGCGCTTCGCGGTAAGTCCCGCTTTGAAGGTCGAATTCCGGCGGATTTGCCATATAATCTAAATACTGGCTTTGGATCTGGACATCCGGGCAGCTCTGCATCAGCGCATTGATCGCTGCATAGTCGTTTTGTTTTTCATAAATAGCGACACAACGACGATAGGCGTCTTCGCAGGAAGCATCCATATCGAGGATCGTCAGGCAAAGCTCCTTTGCCTCTTCCAGTTTTCCTTCAAAATAGTAGCAGGAAGACAGCGCATTTAAGTATTCCACATTTCTGGGATCCTGTTCGACCAACAGCTCCAGAAGCTCCGCTGCAGAATCGTAGGATTTCTCCTTCATCTGCGCAGCAGCCTTTTCATACCGATATTCCGGGGTATGATGCCAAAAAATCAGGCTCATGCCCGCGCAGAGAGCTGCTGCGGCAAAAAGGCCTGCAAACACCTTCCAGCGTTCTTTTCTGCGGTTTTTCATCGAAGGCTGCTTTTCCGGCACAGCGCTTTGCCCTGCATCTGTCTCCGGTTTGCTATCCTCCGAAGCTTTCTCCGCGATCTGGGTTCCAACATCGGAAAGCGCTTTATGGAGGCTCGTTTCCAGCGCCGGATCAAACTCCGGGACGATCTGGATTTCCCTGCCGCAATGCTCACAGTACATCTGTCCTTCTTTCATGTCTGCGCCGCATCTGGGGCATTTCATAGGCGTCTTCTCCTGCTTTCAATACAATTTTTCATCAGCATGGCGATCGTCATAGGGCCGACGCCGCCAGGAACCGGCGTGATCGCAGAAGCGACCGGGAATACGCTTTCATAGTCTACGTCGCCGCAGAGATGGTTTGCTTCGTCTCTGTGAATGCCGACATCGATCACGGCTGCGCCGGGCTTGACATATTCCGCATCAATCATCTGCCGTTTGCCGATCGCAACGACAAGGATATCCGCACGCTTTGTCACCTCTTTCAAATTTACCGTATGGGAATGTGCGATTGTAACGGTTCCGTTTTCTGCAAGCAACAGCTGTGCGATCGGTTTACCGACGATATTGCTTCTGCCGATCACAACGCACTCTTTTCCGTCGATCCGGATATCAGAGCGCTTTAACAGCTCAATGATGCCCGCCGGAGTGCCGGGGACAAAGCCCTCTTCCCCGCAGCTCAATGCGCCGACATTGTAAGGATGGAAGCCGTCGACGTCCTTTACAGGGTCGATGGCATTTAAAACATCTTTTTCATTGATATGTCCGGGCAGGGGAAGCTGCACCAAAATGCCGTCCACGTCCTCCCGGGCGTTCAATTCCTGAATCAGGGAAAGCAGTTTCTCCTCCGACGTCGTTTCTTCCAGTTCATAGGAAAGGCTGTGGATTCCAAGCTCCTCACAGGTTCGCTGTTTGTTTCTGACATAGACACACGATGCGGGGTCCTGACCGACCTGAATAACCGCCAGCGTTACGGTAATGTTGTCTTTTGCAAGCTGCTGTACCTGTTCCTTTAATTCCTGCTTGATCTGTGCGGCAACCGCTTTTCCGTCAATTCTTTTTGCCATGTTGTAGGGTCCTCTCTCGGTTATTTTTCAGGCAACGGATCAGAACAGCCCTGTGATCTTTCCGTTCTCGTCCACATCGATATTGACGGCAGCCGGAACCTTCGGCAGTCCGGGCATCGTCATCACCGCGCCGGTCAATGCAACCACAAAGCCGGCGCCTGCGGATACATACACGTCGCGAACCGTAATCGTAAAGCCTTCCGGGCGTCCTAACAGCTTTGCGTTATCCGACAGGGAATACTGTGTCTTTGCCATGCAGACCGGAAGATTTCCAAAGCCCATCTCTTCGAGCTTCCTGATCTGTCTGGATGCCTCTGCGGTATAGGAAACAGAAGCCGCACCGTAAATCTTTGTCGCAATGCAGCCGATCTTTTCTTTGATCGGAAGATTTTCGTCGTACAGCGGAGCAAAATGACTTTCTTTTTCTTCCAGAGTCTTTAATACTTTCTCCGCAAGCGCAATGCCGCCCTCGCCGCCCTGTGCCCAGACGTTGGACAGTGCGAACTCACAGCCTCTTTCTTCACAGAACTGCTGTACAAAATTCGTCTCTGCCTCAGTGTCGGTCAGGAAGGAGTTTAAGGTAACAACCACCGGAACGCCAAACTGCTGCAGGTTTTCGATGTGCTTCTCCAGGTTGACAATGCCCTTTTTGAGCGCGTCCAGATTTTCTGCAGACAGGTCTTCCTTTGCAATGCCGCCGTTATACTTGAGTGCACGGATCGTTGCAACCAAAACGACTGCATCCGGCTTTAAGCCAGCCATCCGGCATTTGATATCGAAAAACTTCTCTGCGCCGAGGTCTGCACCAAATCCGGCCTCTGTGATCGTATAATCCGCCATTTTCAGGGCTGCCTTTGTTGCACGGACAGAGTTACAGCCGTGTGCGATATTGGCAAAGGGTCCGCCGTGGACGATCGCCGGGGTATGCTCGAGCGTCTGGATCAGATTAGGCTTTAACGCGTCCTTCAGCAGGGCTGCCATTGCTCCAACCGCCTTTAAATCAGCTGCGGTCACCGGCTCTCCCTGATAGTTATAGGCAACGACGATTTTTGCCAGACGCGCCTTTAAATCATCCATGTCATCTGCCAGGCAGAGGATCGCCATAATCTCAGAAGCGACGGTGATCACGAAATGGTCTTCCCGGACAACGCCGTCCGCTTTTGCACCGAGACCGACAACGATATTTCTCAGCACGCGGTCGTTCATATCCTCGCAGCGTTTCCATAAGATCTGTCTGGAGTCGATCCCAAGCGCATTGCCTTGCTGGATATGGTTGTCTAAAAGCGCCGCCAGAAGGTTATTTGCAGAAGTAATCGCATGAAAATCCCCGGTAAAATGCAGGTTTAAGTCTTCCATCGGAACGACCTGCGCATAACCGCCGCCGGCTGCCCCGCCCTTAATGCCAAAACAAGGGCCAAGAGAAGGCTCACGCAGCGCAATCACCGCTTTTTTGCCCATTTTTGCAAATGCCTCGCCCAGTCCGACGCTGGTCGTTGTCTTGCCCTCCCCGGCAGGGGTCGGATTGATTGCTGTCACTAAAATCAGTTTTCCGTCTTTGCGGTCTTCGATGGATTTTAAATATTCGTCGGAAAGCTTCGCTTTATATTTGCCATAAAGCTCCAGATCGTCTTCCGGAATATCCAGATGCTCGGCCACTTTCTGAATCGGCCATAATACAGCTTCCTGTGCGATTTCGATATCTGATTTCATCTATTCATTCTCCTTTGCCTGTGTTTGAAATGTTCTATGCTTTTGTATGCTGATATCAGAGGATTTCCTCTACCAGCTGTTCAAACTCTGTTTCGGTCATCAGTACCTTACGGGGCTTGGTACCCTCTTCTTCCCCGACGACACCGACCTCCGCCAGCTGATCCATAAGCCGGGCGGCGCGGTTAAAGCCGATCTTAAAGACTCTCTGCAGCATACCGATCGATGCTTTGTCCTTTTCGATAATAAAGCGTCCCGCATCTGCAAAGTAGGCATCATATTCCGGTCCGGATGAGCCGGATGCGGCACTGCCCGAAGAGGTTCCGATGGATTTCATCTTTTCCTCGATTTCATTGCTGGCATCGTAAACATTACCGATGTTCTGATTTTTTAAGAAATCCACGACATCAGACACTTCATTATCCGAAACGAATGCACCCTGCACCCGGACAGGCTTGGAATAGCCCTGTGGGTAAAAGAGCATATCGCCCTTTCCGAGCAGCTTCTCTGCTCCGTTCATATCCAGAATGGTACGGGAATCGACGCCGCTGGAGACCGCGAATGCGACACGGCTCGGCATGTTCGCCTTAATCAGTCCCGTGATGACATCGACGGAGGGGCGCTGAGTCGCAATGATCAGATGGATGCCTGCCGCTCTTGCAAGCTGTGCCAGCCGGCAGATCGCTTCTTCCACCTCTCCCGGCGCAACCATCATCAGGTCGGCAAGCTCATCCACGATAATGACGATCTGCGGAAGGTCGTTGGGTATGCCCTCCTCTCCCTTTTGTCTTCGTTCTTCGAGCTTCTTATTATATCCTTTTAAGTCGCGGACATTGCTGTCTGCAAATTTCTGATATCGGTCGGTCATTTCCGCAACGCCCCACTGCAGCGCAGCCGACGCTTTTTTCGGATCGGTTACGACAGGAATTAACAGGTGCGGAATGCCATTGTACACACTCAGCTCTACGACCTTGGGGTCGACGAGGATCAGTTTGACTTCCGAAGGCTTCGCTTTATATAAAATGCTCATAATCAGCGTATTGATGCAGACGGATTTTCCGGAACCGGTGGATCCTGCGATCAGCATATGCGGCATCTTTGCAATGTCGGATACGACCACCTTGCCGGCGATGTCCTTGCCGACTGCAAATGCTATTTTAGACGGGAAGTTCGAAAACGCATCCGTTTCCAAAAGCTCCCGCAGTCCGACTGCCATCGTCTCTTTGTTCGGAACCTCGATACCGATTGCGGCCTTTCCGGGAATCGGTGCTTCAATTCGGATATCTGTCGCAGCGAGGTTTAGCTTGATATCGTCCGCCAGACCCAGAATCTTGCTGACTTTTACGCCATGATCGGGCTGCAGCTCATACCGGGTTACGGTAGGTCCCTGGCTGATATCTGTAACAGTGACCTTTACGCCGAAGGTCTGCAGCGTATCCTCGAGATGCTTCGCCGTTTCTCTCAGCTCGCACTCGCTGTCCATATTATTGGCGTTGTTGCTTTTATGTAGCAGCGACAGCGGCGGATAATGGTATACGACAGGCTTTGGTGGCTGTTGCGCCGCCTGCTTTTCCTGTTCTTTCTGTTTCTTAGCAAGCTCCTGACCAACGACAGTGGCTTCTGTAGCGGTCTGGGGTGCTTTGGGAGGCACAGCTTTAGGGCGCTGCACTCCGGTACTTTGCAGGTTTTGTGCCGGAAGCACAGTCGGCTCTCCGGCAGTGTCCTTGTTGTCATCCCCTGGAAGCTTGGGCGGCACAGCGTCGTATTTGTCCGAATCCGACTGCTCCAATTCCTGTACAGGAGCAAGCTTCTGTGATGCACAGGCAGGCTGTGTATCCATATGCAAGGGAACCTCCGGTGCAGAAGTTTCCACCACAGAAGTTTCCACCCTGGATTCCAGTGGTACAAATGCTTCTGTCTGCTGCGGCTGTTTCGGTTCCAGGTAGTGAACTTCTTTCATATCCTGATAAACATCCGCCTGCGGCTGGCTGGTCACAGGGTCCTGCATTCCCGATAAAAATGCATCCGCCGGTTCTGCGGTGTTGTCCTGTGGTACAGGGGTTGTGTCACTGTCATTGTTCAAATATGCGGAGTGAATCCGCACATGGCTCATTAAAGCTGAGCCGGACGCATCCGCTGCAGCCGCGGGAATGCTCTCTTCTGCTGTGATGATCGATGATGTCGCTAAAACAGCTGCCCCACTCGCAACCGCTGCATCGGGAAACGTTTCATTCCTGCGGTCTGCATCGAGGTTGACACTTACCGGTCTGACGGTATACTGCTCCGTCACCTGACCGGGATTTTCTGTTATGGTGATTTCGTGCATGTCCTCGCGACGGCCGACAGATGCCTTGCGCAGCGTCGTGTCCGCCATAATGCCCGTGCTTTTTTTCTCCATCCGGAAGATCTGATCTGCATCCTGACGTGCCTGAGCCTCTTCCTTGCGGCGTTGTTTGGCTTCGCGCTGCTGCTCTGCGTTAAGCTGCTTCTGGCGGGCGAGCTGTTTTCTTTCTTTTTCGCGGGCGAGTTCTTCTTCTCTGCGTTTCTCGGAACGTTCTTCGTTTTCCTGGCGGAGACGTTTGCTGCGCTCTTCGTTTGCCTGTCGGCGCTGTTCATAGCGCTCTTCGCTCTCTTTCCGGCGTCTTTCGCTGCGCTCGCGGTACCTCTGCGCATCGGAACGTGCCGTCTCATAGACATATCTGCCAGAAGTCTTTACACCGTTCACAAACGAACGCTCTGTGATAATAACTGTGCAGATAATCACCAACACCAACAAAAGCAGTACTGTGCCGACCATGCCAAGAAGCCGGTGCAGCCCCCAGGCAAGGGAGCCGGATATGACACCGCCGCCCAGCCGCTTTTCAGCGCTTTCCAAATACAGCTCCCGGATCGAATAATCCATCGACAGCGTCCCCCCCTGAAACAGGAGCGAGCAGACTACACCAAGCAGGAAAAACAGAATGATTCCCGCCGTCAGCTTCATGGACGCGATCCGATTTCCCTGATTGGAAATGCCAAACGCGATTGCAATAAAGGCAAGTACCGGCAGTGCATATGCCATCGTGCCGAAAATACCGAACATTACGCGGCTGATCTGATTGCCGATGACACCGATCACGCCGAAATTGCATAAAAATAGCAATATTGTGAGTGCTAATACGCCGATCAGGATAATTTCGCTTGTAATCGCGCTTTGTGCCTGAAGTTCAGCTGCACTCGGTTTTCTGGTTGTTTTTTGTTTTCCACCCTTTGCGCCGCCTCTGCCTGTTTTTGCAGGGGTCTTTTTCCTTCCTTTCGACGCAGTTGATGCCATAATCATCCCTCCAACTGACCTGCCTTTTTTCTACATCTGCAAAATGGATTTTTAAATTAGCATAGGCAGAAAAAGACTAGATCAATTTAGTATATCACTTAATTTTCTTCTTGTCACTATTGCTGTTTTTCTTTTTCATCCGACCTGCCCGATAGCCGTCTGCCAGCTCATGAAGCTTCTGCACTGCCTCGCGAATACCGCCGACGGAAGAAATAATCCCTTCATACACCGCCTGCTCTCCGACAAGGATCGTCCCGAGGTCACGGCTCAACATCCCCTGTTTGATCATCATCTCTTCCATCCGCTGCTTGGAAACACTGCAATGGCTGCAGACAAAACCGGTGATCCGATCCTGAATCTGCCGGAAATAATCATAGGTCTGCTGTGCGCCGATCACCGTCCCGTTCATGCGAACCGGATGGATTACCATTGTCCCGGACGGCACAATGTAGGAATAATCCGTGCTCACCGCGATCGGGACGCCGATGGAATGACTGCCGCCCAGCACAAGGGAAACGGTCGGCTTGCTCAAAGAAGCGATCATCTCTGCAATCGCAAGCCCCGCTTCGACATCACCGCCCATCGTATTTAGCAAAACAAGCAGACCGCTAATATTCTTACTGTCCTCTATCGCCGCCAGCTGCGGTAGAATATGTTCATATTTTGTTGTTTTGGAGCTGCTTCCGAGGTTGTCATGCCCCTCAATTTCCCCGATGATCGTCAGCAGATGGATCGAGGTTTCTTCCTTATTATCTGTAAGCGTTAACTGACCGGTCTGCTCGATTCGCTCGTCCCGGTGCATTTCCTGTTCTTCTTTTTTTCCCATAAAAAATCACTCCCGCATTTCTTTTTCAAAAAGGATGTGCAGGAGTGATTTATTTTATACATCAAAATCATCGTTATCCGCAACCGGAATTTCATAAAACATAAGATCCGGCGACGGTTCAAAAGCGTAATTCATTTCTTTGCGGACATGTCGTTTGGGAACGGGAAGCGGGTTATCCAGATATTCTCCCGGCGCAGGCTTTGGTGGTTCCTTTGGCGCTTTCTCAAAAAGCGCAGACTCCCCCTCCTGCCTGACCTCAGCTGCCGGTATGGTATTCTGTGAAGCGTGTTTCTTCTTTTTCCCCCAACTCATGCTTCGCCCTCACTGTGCAAAAAAACTCTTTCCCATAGGATCAAAACGCAATACGAGGATTTTAGAGTGCCTGTTCCAGATCCGCGATGATATCGTTTACATTTTCAATACCGACGGAAAGACGGATCAGATCGGGCGCTACGCCGGCCTCTTTTAACTGCTCGTCGTTCATCTGACGGTGCGTATGGCTGGCAGGATGCAGAATGCTGGTGCGGGAATCCGCCACATGGGTAACAATAGCTGCAAGCTTTAACTTATCCATCATTTCTTCCGCCGCCTTGCGTCCGCCTTTTAAGCCAAAGGAAATGACGCCGCAGGTGCCGTTCGGCATGTATTTCTGTGCCAGCTCATAATATTTGCTGCTCTTTAAGCCGGGGTAGTTGACCCATGCAACCTTCTCGTTCGCTTCCAGAAATTCCGCAACCTTCTGCGCATTGTAGCAGTGGCGTTCCATCCGAAGCGGCAGCGTCTCCAGACCGACATTCAGCAGAAACGCGTTCTGAGGAGACTGTACCGCGCCGAGATCGCGCATCAGCTGGGAGGTTGCCTTGGTTATGTATGCCGCCTTGCCGAATTTTTCGGTATAAACTACACCGTGATAGGATTCATCCGGTGCGCAGAGTCCCGGAAACTTATCCGGGTATGCAGACCAGTCGAAATTGCCGGAATCTACGATCGCACCGCCCAGCGCCATTGCATGACCGTCCATATATTTGGTGGTGGAATGTGTTACGATATCGACCCCCCATTCGAACGGATTACAGTTGATCGGGGTCGGAAACGTGTTGTCAACGATTAACGGTACATGATGTGCATGCGCCGCACGGGCGAATTTTTCAAAATCCAACACAACCAGCGCGGGATTTGCCAGAGATTCCGCCATAACACATTTGGTATTGGGCTGGAACGCCTTGCAGATCGTCTCGTAATCCGCATCCGGGTCTACGACAGTACAGGATACGCCCATTTTTTTCATGGTAACCGCCAGCAGATTGAAGGTTCCGCCGTATACAGTGGACGATAATACGACATGGTCGCCCGCCTCGCAGATATTGAAAACGGCATAGTAGTTTGCCGCCTGTCCGGAACCGGTCAGCATCGCTGCTGCGCCGCCCTCCAGTTCACAGATTTTCTGTGCGACACAGTCGTTGGTCGGATTTGCCAGACGGCTGTAAAAATATCCGGATTCCTCCAGATCAAAAAGTCTGCCCATCTGCTCAGAGGATTCATATTTAAACGTCGTACTCTGATAAATCGGGAGCACTCTCGGCTCTCCGTTCTTCGGCTTCCAGCCAGACTGTATACAGATCGTTTCCTTTGCGTATGCCATAGTATCCTCTTACCTCTTTGTCTTTCCGGCAAAAATCCGGTCTTTTGTCCGTTTTATTCTTCGTCCCAGTTGTGATATACTGCCTGAACGTCGTCATCCTCGTCCAGCAGATCCAGGGTACGCTGCAGTCCCTTTAATGCAGTCTCGTCTGTTACCTTGACATAGTTCTGAGGAATCATGGTAACATCTGCGGATGCCATCGGAATGCCTGCCTTCTCCAGCGCTTCGCGCACTTCTTCAAAAGTATCGGGATCGGTCAGAATTTCGAAGCTGTCCTCTTCCTCGCTGAAATCCTCTGCGCCTGCATCCAGAGCGGTCATCATCAGATCGTCCGCTTCCATATCGCATTCTTCTTTATCGATGATGATCTGACCCTTCTTATCGAACATAAAGGATACACAGCCAGGTGTGCCAATGTTGCCGTTGCCCTTTGTGAACGCGCTTCTGACGTTGGCAGCGGTACGGTTCTTGTTATCGGTCAGGGCATCGACGATGATTGCGATTCCGCCGGGGCCATAGCCTTCGTAAGTAATATATTCGTAATTAACGTTGCCGACGTCGCCGGCAGCCTTCTTAATTCCTCGTTCAATGGTGTCGTTAGGCATGTTGTTGGATTTTGCCTTTGCAACGACCTGTGCCAGCTTGAAGTTGTTCGCAGGGTCAGGACCACCCTCTTTTACGGCAACTGCAATTTCTCTTCCGAGAATGGTGAAAATTTTTCCCTTTGCAGCGTCATTTTTTTCTTTTTTATGCTTGATGTTTGCAAATTTTGAATGTCCGGACATTTCTTTTCTCCTTTATCTAACGTGTTTCTAGTTCTTTATCATAGCATTTTGGCTGGAAAACGTCAAGAAAACATCTGCTTTGTACGGTTTCTTTATGTATCCAGCGAAAGGCTGACCTTCAAGGCAGAGTTTACGCGGTTCATCACCCGCGCATCCAGATGGCATACTTTGTCTTTCAGCCTCTTTTTATCTATTGTGCGGAGCTGTTCCAGTAAAATTACGGAATCCTTTTCGATTTCATATTCCCCGGAAAAAATTTCGATATGGGTCGGAAGCTTTGTTTTATTCATCCTGGAAGTAATTGCCGCACAGATCACAGTCGGGCTGTAACGGTTGCCAATATCGTTCTGGATAATCAGCACCGGGCGGACACCTCCCTGTTCCGATCCGACCACGGGTCTTAAATCTGCATAATAAATATCTCCGCGCTTCACTCTTTTTTCTTCCTTTCCTGTTTTTTTACCTCAGGACAAGTATTGGCTGCTTTCTCAGAGCGTATACCATTCTTTAAAAAAAGAGTTTCTCTTCGTGAAAATAATCCCGCGTACAGACGATTTTTCCGCCTTTTTCATAGACGCGTGGAATCCGCTTTCCGAGGCAGCACGCGGTTTCGTAGTTAAATCTGCCGGAGCGGTCGCCGATTTCTTCCATTGTAATCGTTTCGATGCCGTCTGTGCCGATGAGCGTTGCGACATCCCCTACCTTTGCCTCAGGAATCTTTGTCACATCAACCATGAACTGATCCATACAGACGCGTCCCAGGATCCTTGCGCGTTTTCCGGCAATCAGAACATCGCCCTTGTTGGAAAGTCCGCGCGGATAGCCGTCCGCATAACCCACCGGAATCGTTGCTACGCGCATAGGATGCGCTGTACGAAATGTCCCGCCGTAGCTGATTTCCTGCCCTGCATCCAGCTCTTTGATATAAGCGATACGGCTCTTTAAAGACAGGAGCGGTTCTAACACGATGCCGTCGCGTTTGACTTCATCTGACGGCCACATGCCATAGAGAATGATTCCGGCGCGCACCGCATCCATGTGCATATCGGGCAGCTCCAGGATGGACGCACTGTTGGAGCAATGCCGCAGCGGGATTTTCAGGGAAAGCTCCTTTTCCACACGATCGGTAAAGCTCGAAAATTTTTCATACTGCACATTCGTTTTGGATTTATCTGCTTCATCCGCTGTCGCAAAATGAGTAAAAATCCCATCAATGGAAAGATTCGGACACTGCATCGCGCGTGCGACAAAGGATAGTCCCTCATCGTCTGGGCGGATGCCGATTCTCGACATACCGGTGTCTACCGCGATGTGAACATGCATCTTTTTGCCGGCTTTTTGGGCAGCGCAGTTCATATCCTCCAGCATCTGATCGGTGAAAACCGTCGCATGGACACCTCGAAGCGCCATTTCCTCATAAGCCTCCGGGAAGGTATAGCCGAGCACCATCGCGGGCTTTTTGATTCCGGCATCTGCCAGCAATACTGCCTCTTCCTCCGTTGCCACTGCATAGCCGATGACTTCCGGAATTTCATCCATTTCCCGCGCCAGCATCACCGCGCCGTGTCCGTAACCGTCCGCTTTGATGACCGCGATGATTCCGGCATCATTTTTCCGACAGGCTGCAATCTGGCGCAGATTGTCGTGCAGCGCGTCCAGATTTACGCAAACCCACACTCTTCTATATGGATTTTTGATTATTTCCTCACACATAATTTTTCTCCTGCTTCACAAGTACCGCCCAGACCGCTTCCGCGATATCATTGGAGGTCATACTGTATTCGCCCTTTGTATGGGCTGCCAAGTCGCCTGCCAGACCGTGCAGATAGACGCCGATACACAGCGCCCAGAACGGATCGTCGATCGTCGAAAGCAGTGCCGTCACAATTCCGGTCAGTACGTCCCCGCTCCCGGCCACCGCCATGCCGCTGTTGCCGCTGCGATTGATATAAATGCTGCCGTCCGGCGAAGCTGCAATGCTTCTCGCACCCTTACACAGAACAGCTGCCTGCAAACGATTCGCCCACTTTTTTGCATAGAACACAGGCTGTTTTAAAATTTCTTCAATCGCGCAGCCCTCCAGCCGGGCAAGCTCCCCGGGATGCGGCGTTAAAATCAGCTTCCGGCGCATCGCCGGATTCTGCTGGTGTTCAATCAGCTCCTGTAAAAGTGCTTCGTCCTTTGCGATAAGATTGATTGCGTCCGCATCCAGCACAAGGGGCTGCAAGGTCTGCTGCAGCACAAACAAAAGCTCTTTCCGGGCGCGATCAGATAAAGATAGCCCGGGACCTGCGCCGATCACATCCGCCCAGCTGGCGGATGCTTCCACAGAATCTGCGGTCATTGCCTCCGGAAGCGCCGTCTGAATCACCGGATGTATCAATGTCGGGCAGGAAAGCTTTACCATGCCGCTTCCTGCATAAAACGCACTCCGACCGCACAGAATCGCCGCTCCCGCCATAGCTTCACTGCCCGCAAGCAGCAGCACTTTTCCAAACGTGCCCTTATTTCCATCCTCAGGGCGTGCCGGAAGCAGCTCTGCCACCGGTGCAGTAAATGTAAAGGCTTCCGGCGTCCGATCCAAAAATCCATCCTCAGTGATGCCGATCTGTGTGCAGATCACTTTTCCGGTATATTTGCAGCCCGGATAGAACAAAAGCCCGCGCTTCCAGAAGCCGAACGTGACTGTCACGTCTGCCCGGACAGCGCAGCCAAGTACCGCCCCGGTATCCGTTTCGATTCCGGAGGGAAGATCCACCGCAAGCACAAAGGCATCCTGCGCGTTGATCCATTCGATTGCTTCCCGATAAATTCCTTCTGCCGGACGGCACAGACCGATTCCAAACAAAGCATCTACAATAATATCATATTCCCCATCCGGGATTTTGTCACAGATGACGGCGCCGTAAGCCTTTGCCGCATGCAGCTGCAGCTTTAAAAGTTCACTCGCTTTTTCTTCACCGGATGCCAGATAAAAGGAAACATCATATCCCTCCTGCAAAAGAAGTCTGCCAATTGCGATACCATCCGCCCCGTTATTGCCTCCGCCCGCTGCAATCAGGACGCGCCGTTTTGGATGTAAGCCAAGCTGCCCTGCCTGCTCTTCCAGCTTTTTTTGACGCGACACAATCACATCAACACAGGAAAGCGCAGCCCGTTCCATCAAAACGACGGACGGGACACCGAAAATCTCAGAAGTATTGCTGTCGCAGCGTTTCATTTCTGCCGCAGTTAAAAGCCAGCAGACAACTGGATGGCCAGAGCCCGACGCTGACAAAACGCATTTATTCATTCGTTTCCCTGCTCTCCTTTTCGTAACGCTCCAGCATATAAGATAGCTTCATCAGGCTGTCGGACAGATGGACGTTCTCAACCTGCACTTCTTTTGGAACCTTCAAATCCACATGTGCAAAATTCCAGATCGCCTTGATCCCGACGGAAACGAGACGCTCTGCGACTTCCTCCGCGCTGTTTTTGGGAATCGTCAAAACTGCGATATCTACATTGTTCTGTTCAACAAAATCCGCGACCTCTTCCATCGGACGTACCTCGATGCCTCGGATTTTACGCCCGTACAACGCCGGATTGTTATCAAAGACCCCGGTGAAAATAAAGCCGCGCCGTTCAAAATTCATATAATTGGCAAGCGCCTGTCCGAGGTTGCCTGCCCCTACAATAATCAGGTGGTGGGTTTTGTCCAACCCCAGAATCCTGCCGATTTCCTGATACAGATATTCGACGTTGTAGCCGTAGCCCTGCTGCCCGAACCCGCCAAAGTTGTTGAAATCCTGTCGGATCTGAGATGCCGTCACATTCATGATGCCGGACAGCTCCTGTGAGGAAATCCGTTCCACACCTTCGTCTTTTAATTCTCCCAGAAAGCGGAAATATCTGGGAAGCCTGCCGATTACAGCCTGTGAAATTTCCTTCTCTGCCACTTCGTATGCCTCCTTCGTCCGCTGTCAGATACTGTTTTCCATTCGTAACTGTTCAGTAACCTCACAGTTACACGCAAAAATCCATTCAAAATCGGCTATGCCGATAGGATTTTTGCCTTCTAGTCTAAGGTTTCTTACGGTCAGCGCAGTAAATGCGCAGACCTGCTGAACATTTACTTCCATTCTATTATACCCTGCGTTAAAAAAATGTCAATGCGTACTCCGACCGTCCGATTGGACTTGACACGTTATTTGCACACAGGTAAACTGTTACATAGTATAAAGAAGGAGAACCATCATGATACTTTCCTGTCAGAATATCGAAAAAGCATTTCTGGAAAAACAGGTTTTAAAAAACTGTTCTTTTCATATAGAAGATTATGAAAAAGCCGCAATCGTCGGCTTAAATGGTGCAGGCAAGACAACCCTGCTGCGCATCATCGTCGGACAGCTCGAGCCCGACGGCGGCGTAGTCGCCTTTGCAAAGGACAAGACCTTCGGTTATCTGGCGCAGGACAGCGCCGTCAACAGCGACAATACAATTTATGAGGAGCTGCTCTCCGTCAAGCAGCATCTGCTCGATCTCGAAAATCAGATCCGCCAGGCGGAGCTTTCCATGAAGCAGCTTTCCGGAGACGCATTAGAGGACCTGATGCAGAAATATGCAGATCTGACGCACCGTTTCGAAATGGAAAACGGCTACGCCTACAAAAGCGAACTGACCGGCGTTTTAAAGGGTCTTGGCTTTACCGAGGACGAGTTTCAGAAACCGGTTTCCACGCTCTCCGGTGGTCAGAAAACCCGCGTTGCACTCGGTAAACTTCTGTTGCAGAAGCCTGACCTGATCATCCTCGACGAGCCCACCAACCACCTGGACATGTCCTCGATTTCCTGGCTCGAAACCTATCTGCTCAACTATAAGGGAAGCGTTTTAATCGTCTCCCACGACCGGTATTTCCTCGACCGGATCGCTTCGAAGATCATCGAAATCGACAACACGAAGGTGACCGTTTTTTCTGGCAACTATTCCGATTACGCCGCCAAAAAAGAACAGCTGCGTCAGGCACAGCGAAACGCTTATTTAAACCAGCAGGCAGAAATCAAGCATCAGGAAGAGGTCATCACAAAGTTAAAATCCTTTAACCGGGAAAAGTCGATCAAGCGTGCCGAAAGCCGGGAAAAAATGCTTGCCAAAATCGAAGTGCTGGATAAGCCCACCGAGGTGCGTTCCGATATGCACTTACAGCTGACCCCCCGCATCGAAAGCGGAAACGACGTTTTAACCGTCGAGCATCTGGCAAAAACCTTTGACCGCAATACGCTGTTTTCCGATCTTTCCTTTGCGTTAAAGCGCGGCGAGCACGTCGCGATCATCGGCGACAACGGAACCGGAAAGACGACGATTTTAAAACTCATCAACGAGCTGGTGGAACCGGATGCCGGAACTATCCGACTCGGCAGTAAGGTGCAGATCGGCTACTACGATCAGGAGCATCACGTCCTGCATCCCGATAAAACGCTGTTTGAAGAAATTTCGGACGAATATCCATCCCTGAACAACACGGAAATCCGCAATACGCTGGCTGCGTTTTTGTTCACCGGAGACGATGTATTCAAACGGATCAAAGACCTTTCCGGAGGCGAGCGCGGACGTGTTTCCCTCGCAAAGCTCATGCTTTCCGAATCGAACTTCCTGATCCTCGACGAGCCGACGAACCATCTGGACATCGCCTCCAAGGAAATTCTGGAGGATGCGTTAAACAGCTACAACGGAACGGTTTTATATGTTTCCCACGACCGTTACTTTATCAACCGTACTGCGCACCGCATTCTGGAGCTTTCCGGCGGCACGCTGCACCAGTATCTGGGCAATTATGATTATTACCTGGAGAAAAAATCCCAACAGGGCGCTTCTACAGAGTCCGCAGCCTTCGGCACTTTAGCTACGTCTGCTGCCTCTGCAGCTTCCACAGAAAGCTCTGCCTCAAAGCTTTCCTGGCAGGCACAGAAGGAAAAGGAAGCCCAGCGCCGCAAAAAGGAAAATGCCCTGAAAAAATGCGAAGAGCAGATTGCTTCCCTCGAAGAGCGGGATAAACAGATCGACCTCGAAATGAGCGATTCCAAAATCGCAACCGACGTTGCCGCATTGCAGAAGCTCTCCCGCGAAAAGGATGAAATCGCAGACAAGCTCATGGAGCTGATGGAGGAATGGGAACAGCTGAGCGAGTAAAATGTCTCCGCGATCTTTCGCCTGCAGTGTATAAAACCTTTGAATTATACGGAAATAAAAAAGAGCCGAGGACCTGATTTTCAGGAATCTTCGGCTCTTTTATTCATGACAATAGAATGCTCGCAGAGCGTGCATTCTATTGTTTTTCTTTTTCTTCAGCACCAGCTTCTTTTTCCGGTTTTTTTTCGATGAAAATCTTTCTCGTGATAAAGTTATAAACCATTACCACGCCGGTTGCAAACGGCTTAACGATGATGTAGGAACGGCTCCAGAACGGGTCGAGAACCATCGTGCCGAGCTTTAAGACGACATTGTTTAAGATCAGACCGCCGACTGCAAGAATGAAAAAGACGGCGAACTGCTTGCCCTGGTTTGCTTTTTTGTCCGTATCGAATACAAAAAGAATGCTCAGAATATAATTGACGATTGCCGATACGGTAAAGGCAAGGGTGTTGGCTGCGATAACCGGCCATCCGAGCAGCTCCTTAAACAGAATCAACAGCACGTATTCAATGAAGAAACATAAAAAACCCACCGCGCCGAATTTGATGATCTGCTGTCCGAGCTTACTGTTAATCAATTTCTTAATCAAGCTTTAGAACCTCTCTTATTTCTCCATAGTTTCCCGGATCGCTTTGATGAATTCCTGGCTGTTCAATACCGTGACATCCGTCAACTCTGTAATCAGTGCCAGGTCCTTTGTCATCCTGCCGCTTTCGATCGTATCCAGTGTTGCTTTTTCCAGCTTGTCCGCAAATGCGCACAGCTCCGGAAGCTTGTCCAGCTCGCCGCGTTTTCTGAGTGCGCCTGTCCATGCAAAGATCGTCGCAACGGAGTTCGTAGAGGTTTCCTCACCCTTTAAGTGCTTGTAATAATGTCTCTGAACGGTTCCATGCGCAGCTTCATATTCATAAACGCCTGCAGGAGAAACCAAAACGGAGGTCATCATCGCAAGAGAACCAAAGGCAGAGCTCACCATATCGCTCATAACGTCGCCGTCATAGTTTTTGCATGCCCAGATGAAGCCACCCTTTGCTTTCATGACGCGCGCTACCGCATCGTCGATCAAGGTGTAGAAATATTCGATACCGAGCTCTTTGAACTTCTCCTGATATTCGTTTTCGTAGATTCCCTGGAAAATATCCTTAAAGGTATGGTCATATTTTTTGGAAATTGTATCCTTGGTCGCAAACCACAGATCCTGCTTCGTATCCACTGCGTAATTAAAGCAAGCGCGGGCAAAGCTCGTGATAGACTTATCCGTATTGTGCATGCCCTGTAAGACACCTGCACCGGTAAAATCGTGGATCAGCTCGCGGGTTTCTGTACCGTCCGCCGCCGTGAACACCAGTTCTGCCTTGCCGGGACCCTCTACGCGGATTTCGGTATTTTTGTATACATCACCGTAAGCATGACGTGCCAGCGTGATGGGCTTTTCCCAGTTGCGGACGCAGGGACGGATGCCCTTTACCAAAATCGGGGCACGGAACACGGTGCCGTCCAGAATGGAGCGAATCGTGCCGTTGGGGCTCTTCCACATCTTCTTTAAATGATACTCTTCCATTCTCGCTGCGTTGGGTGTGATTGTTGCACATTTGACTGCAACGCCGTATTTTAAGGTTGCATTGGCGCTGTCAATCGTCACCTGATCATCTGTTTCGTTGCGATGCTCCAGACCGAGGTCATAATACTCTGTCTTCAAGTCAATATAAGGAAGCAGAAGCTCATCCTTGATCAGCTGCCAGAGGATTCTGGTCATTTCATCGCCATCCATCTCCACCAACGGCGTTGTCATCTGAATCTTAGCCATCGATTCTCTCCTTTTCATCATAGGCATCCAAAAGCCCGTTTTTAATCATATTATCATAAGCATTGCGCATATGCAAGGCTGCCAGCTCCTGTGCGCGGTCGGCATCCTTCTGGCGGATCGCCTCCATGATCTGCTTGTGCTCAAGTACGGCTTCCAGCCCTCTTTCACTGCCGGAAAGGTTCTGCTTGCGCATTCTCCGCACATATTCATGGAAATCTCTTAGCTGATGCTCCAGCATTTTGCTCGAGCAGGCTTCATATAAAATATCGTGAAACTGATCGTCCAGCTCCGTCAGCTTCTGGGCATGTCCCTTGCTGGCGTGAAATTCTGACAGGTAAATATTTTCTTCCAGCGCATCCAGCTGTTTTTCCGTAATATGCGCGGTTGCCCAACGGGCACAAAGCCCTTCCAGCAAAGAACGGATCGCATAAATATCCTCCACGTCCTTTCTGGTGATGCCGGTCACATATGCCCCCTTGTTCGGGATAATGCTGACCAGGCCTTCCAGTTCCAGTTGGCGCAGCGCTTCCCGGACGGGCGTGCGGGAAACGCCCATCTCTTCGCTGATCGCCATTTCCCGCAGTTCCTCGTGTTCTTTATAATGTCCGCTTAAAATATCCTCCCGCAGCTGATGAAAAACCTTTCCCCTCAGCGAATATCGGTCGGAGCTTTCTTCTTTTTCGTATTGACTCATACCAATAAAATCCCCAGTTTCTTGCTGGCATCATCGATTACCTTCAACAGCTCTTCATCGGTCAGAACGGTAACACGGCCGCTTTCGTATTCGGCGTCCACCCATTTCTTGACCTCGTGAACCAGCTCGCAGTTTTTATCCAGCTTCTTTTCCTCCGGCAGATGGAAGTAAGTATTGATCCAGTGTGCGATTCCGGCAAGGCCGGAGGTGTTCGATACGGCGCACAGAACCGGACGGTTTAAAAACTTTTCTGTATCAAAAATGTTGTAAATCTCTTCGTTTTTCAGCAAACCGTCTGCATGGATACCCGCTCTTGTGACATTGAAGTTCTTACCGACAAACGGCGTCCTGGGCGGGATGTGGTAGCCGATTTCTTTTTCGTAGTATTCTGCCAGCTCGGTGATCACCCTGGTGTCCATGCCGTTTAACGTGCCGCGCAGCTGTGCATATTCAAATACCATCGCTTCCAGAGGCGTATTACCGGTACGCTCGCCGATACCGAACAGCGAGGTGTTGACACCGGAGCAGCCATACAGCCATGCCGTCGAGGAATTGACAACTGCCTTATAGAAATCGTTGTGTCCGTGCCATTCCAACAGCTCGTGGGGAACACCCGCGTGCGTGTGCAGCGCATAGATAATTCCCTGTACGCTTCTCGGGATAACGGCACCCGGATAGTTGACGCCGTAGCCCATCGTATCGCAGGCGCGGATTTTGATCGGAATCTGATATTCCTTCATCAGCTTCATCAGCTCCAGACAAAACGGAACAACATATCCGTAAATATCGGCCCGCGTGATATCCTCCAGATGGCATCTGGGACTGATTCCCTCTTCCAGGCACTCCTTGATGACGCTCAGGTAATGCTCCATTGCCTGTTTGCGGGTCATTTTCAATTTCATGAAAATGTGATAATCGGAACAGCTGACCAGAATACCGGTTTCCTTCATGCCGATCTCTTTCACCAGCTTGAAGTCCTCCTTGCTCGCGCGAATCCAGCTGGTAATTTCGGGAAATTTATATCCTTTTTCCAGACATTTGTACACTGCATCCCGATCTTTTTTACTGTAAAGGAAAAATTCGCTGGCGCGGATCAGACCATTTTCTCCGCCCAGTCGGTGCAGATAGTCATAAATCGTTACAATCTGCTCGGTGGAATAAGGGGCGCGTGACTGCTGACCGTCACGGAACGTCGTATCGGTAATCCAGATGTCCTTTGGCATATCGTGCGGAACGGTACGGTCATTGAACGGAATCTTCGGAATTTCCGAATAAGGGAACATATTCCGGAAAACATTCGGCTTCTTCACGTCATCCAGAATGTACATATGCTCTTCGATCTCGAGCAGGTTCTTGTTCTCATTCATGGTGACCGGACGGTTAGTAAATGTATTGTTCATGATGCCTTCTCCTTCGTTTGCTCGCCGCTTTCTTCCAAGCAGTGTGTTCTGTAATTCAGGTATCATTGTATACAATCATCCAATTTTTGTCAATCCTTCTGAAACAAAAAAATTTATCCCTTTAACGTTCTGCCTACATGAAGCATTCCCCAGCCCTGCATCCCCCAGTTTTCTCCCAGATCCTGCGCATGGTATAGCAACCGTTCCCGTACCTGTTCGTTTGTCAGATGCGGCTCCTTTTCCCACAAAAGTGCTGCTGCCGCGCTGACTGCCGGAACCGCCATTGAGGTCCCATTCTTTGCTGTATACGGATGATTTACCGAGCAGAAATGATTTTTCCGATACCAGGCGTTGCAGGAAACAATGCCGCTTCCCGGTGCCACCAAATCCGGTTTTTTCACTCTGCCGTTTGCAGGCCCTCTCCCGGAATAAGCGGCACAGGCATTTTTGTGTCCCGGGGTCTGCCTTCCGTCATGGCATCCGACCGATATGACGTGCGCCTGCAGCCCCATCGCAGAGACAGAATCCGGGGCAGGTCCGTTGTTTCCGGCAGCCACTGCGACGAACAGCCCTGCATTCCATGCTTTTGCAATCCAAGAAAGCAGCTCCTGCTCGAGCGCAGCTTCCCGGATCGAGCCGATCCCGACGGAAATATTCAAAATTCTCGTATGATAAATCCGGCGTGTGTCCAGCACATACCGGATGCCTTCTATCATGGCGGCAACGTTTCCGTCCCCACGTTCGTCCAGCACCTTGCATACTACCAGACGGCAGCCTGGCGCAATTCCGGCATACAGACCGTTGGAACATTTCCCGTTTCCACACAGGCAGCCTGCCACATGGGTTCCATGCCCGCTGTCGTCATACGGTTGCTTCTGTCCGCCGACAAAGTCTGCAAACCCTGCGATTCTCCCGGAAAGATCCGGATGCAGCGCGATCCCGGTGTCCAGCACCGCTGCCGTCACACCTTTTCCGGAAAGCCCGTTTACCTCTGCCGCGGTCGCGTGGACAACTCTCTTTACCCTGTTCAAGGTATACGCATCCTTTTTCTTTTAGGATATGGAAGGATGGGGGAAGAGGTGTGCTGCATTTTATGGAAGACAGTAAAAAAGTCGGCCTGCTCGCCGGGCTCCAGTGTACTCGCAAATGATAGGAAAAGTGTTTCAAAAATTTTTCTTCCACCGAGAAACCTGGACAAGCGTGCGGTCATATCTTAAACCATAACTATCCATTCGGAGGCTCATAACCATGAGTGATTTATCAGCTACCAACTGCGGATGCGGCAATACCTGTCAGAACGGCGGTCTTTTCGGCGGCAACAGTTGCTGCCTCATTCTGATTCTGCTGTTATGCTGCGGCAACAACGGACTCGGCGCAAACAACGGCTGTGGCTGTAACGACGGCTGCAACAACGGCTGTAATTCCCTGATCTGGATTCTGCTGCTTCTGGCTTGCTGCGGCAACGGCTGCAGCGGAATCGGCACGAATAACGGCTGCGGATGCAATAATGGCTGTGGATGCTGATTCCATAGGTATCTGAGCGCATCTGGCTCCCATCCCAAAGGGCATTGCTTCCTCCGGGGGTAATGCCCCTTCGCGATGCAAACGATTTTTCGAGTCCCACAGACGATCTCTGACAGACTGGCAAAAGCAATTCCTTGTTGTCCTATTCTATCTGACTGTTTCATAGAAATAGAATAAACACCGGAAGGAAGCTTTTTAATGAACGTCTGTGAAAACGAAGCTGTCATCGCCTTTGATACGCTCTATACCCAAAACCATATCCAGGTTTTAAAAATCCTGCTGCCATATTTTGACCCATATGGTCAAAGCCATCTCGCGGTCTGGATCAAATATCTGGAGCTGCGCTACACCCTGGAATATGTTTCCAGGCATCCGTCCCCTCCATACAAAAATCAAACCTCCGGCACATCCTCGCCGGACTTTGCCGTGTTGTTTGAGCAGATCAAAAACTTTTGTTCTCCCCGGGAAAAAGCACTGTTTGGAGAACTTCTCAACCTGCAGAAAAATCTCGAGCTGTTCGAGGAAATGAAAGGGATGATGCAGCTGTTCGAAACGTTGAGGGAAAGTGTGCCCGACGCAGATGCCGATACTGCGGCAAATACAGACTGTTCCGGCACGAATCCGGATGCCGGTTATACTAAAGCAGCTGCAAGAGCAGGCAGCGAGACGGATACTGCCGCCGGGCAGGCAACGTCCGCTTTCGATTCTGCGTCAGCATCTTTGACAGAAACTACCACTTCTCCCGGCAATTTCGACCCAATGACATTTTTAAAGGGCATGCTCTCGCCTGAACAGCAGGAGATGTTCGAGGCATTTCGCGATGGGCTCTAAATGCCGCTTTTTCCAAAAAATATTTTCAAAACGGAGGGTTTTATGACCAGTCAACGAAACAGCAATACAAACACCATCCCGGAACCAAACTGGATGAAGGAAGAATGCGTCCAGAGCATTCCCAAAGAAAAGCTGCATTTTTTACAGAAGCTCGTCTTTGAAAGCAGCTCGCTTTCACAAAAAGAACTGCTGCCGTTTCTGATGGCGCTGGCACAGAAAAGCTACGAAGCATCCATCAGTTTTTCCGACACAGAAATTTCTTCCATCCTCACGGCGATCCGCAAATATGCCACACCGGAGGAACAGCTGAAAATGAATCAGATCGTCCGCCTGATGGCAAAGAAAATGCCCGGAAAGAGGGAGTAAAGCTCCCGCCTTCCGGGCGTTTTCAGGAAACCTTCCGGGTGTTAAACTTTTCAGATATGGAAACCTTCTGTGATCCGTCAGTCCTCTGAGCTTTCTGCAGTTTCCGTTTCGCCAACCGTCCCGACATTCTCACCGTCTGCGTCCGCACTTTCTGTCTCGCCATCTGCGCTTTCCAGTGTCTTAGCCGCAGCCGTTTCCTCTATAGCGTCAGTTGATGCCGTCTCGTCTGCAGAATCCGCTGTCTCCGTTTCGTCGATGAAGTCCTCCGGGTCCTTATCGAAATCCGTCACGATATTGCTGGAAACGAGGTAAACATTGTCGTCGCCTTCCACTTTGATGTAATACTCAGAAAGCAGATCGCTCTTATTTCCGGCATAAATCACAACCTGTGTTCCATCGGAAAGGACTGCCGTGATCGTCCGGAAAGGCTCCTCCAATCCGTACTGGGAAAGATCCTCCGGCGCTTCCACAACGGTTTCCGTCGTCGTGATGTTGGCGATTTCATTCAACAGCGTGTTAACTGTCGATTCCTTAATGGTTTCATCCGGCAGGCTGTTCTCCGTCCAGATGTCGTCTGTTTTCACCAGATGAACCTCGTGGTCGCCGGAAAGGATCAGCTCCGTCACATCATCCTTATTGAAGTTGGTAACGTCAACGGAAACGGTTTCTTCCTCCGTTTCAAATGTATGATTCCGGATGATAAAATATCCGCCGACGCAGACGATACATAATACAAGTAAAATCAAAATTTGAATTTTCTGCTTTTTCATTTATCTCTTTCTCCTTCTGACCCAGATGATAATACCGGCTGCCAGCAGACCGATAGGAAGGATGCCCATCAGGAGGATTCCATAGCGGACAGCAGATGCCGTAGGCACGGTCGCATAGGTGGACGCCATTGATTTGGTCGGAATGGAAATACTCTCGCTCTCTCCTGCCATCGTGCTGATCGCGTTGGTGAACAGCGTCAGGTTGTTATCCATCGTGTACTGGTTTGCCGACTCTGTGAACAGATAGGACGAGCTGTATAAAATCAGCTGTGCTTCTTCGCCGGAAGCAAGTGTTTTCACCGCTTTTACGCCGACAGTAAATGGTCCCTGCGCATCGTCCTCTGTTTTCTTAACGTCGGAGGACTGATTTAAATCGGTCTTGCTGTACGCCTTCTCCGAGGTTGTCAAAAGAGTGGTCAGCGTAACGCCATCCTTCTCCTTCGTCAGAATCGGCTGGGCATACGGCATCATGATATAATCATAGCTCTTTCCGTAAACGCCGTTTGTCAGGCTGTCGGAGGAAACGTTCGGCAGCAGGTAAATCGGATTCTGATACATTCTCGCATTATCCTGCTCCACGATCAGACCGTCCCCGATGGAAAGTCCGAACTCGGAAAGCACCTTTGTCAGGTTCGGCATCTCCTCAGAGAAGCAATCGATATAAGAGGTGGAAATCAGAACCTTTCCGCCGTTGTTTAAGTATGCAATCAGCTTATCGGCATCCTCTGCATTTAAGTCGTTTGTAGGGGAAAGGATCAGGACACCATTTGCATCGTCCGGAACACTGTCTTCTGTCAAAAGTGTCAGCTCCGCAAGATCGACATTTTCCTTTTTCACGCCGTCCTCAAACGAGCTGTCCAGGCTGGCTTCTCCGTGACCGTTTAATTCATAAACAACGGAGGTGGAATCGCTCGTCACATAGGCGATCGCGCTTGTCAGCTGTCCTTCTGCATCGTAGCCGCTGACAGAGCTGGAATAGTTGCTGTAGTCATAGTCATATTCGTAAATATTATTGTAATTGATTACCTTAAATCGCTGTGCGGATTCCACGATCATGGAGTTTACGGAAATGCTGTCGGTATAATCCTTATAAAAATCAGGGGAAACGACAGGATCCTTGTAAACCAGTTTGATGTGATCGGAAAGCTCTGCATAGCTTTTCAGCGTCTGCTGCAGCGTTTCATCCTGGCTGTTTTCCGAATTGATGACATAAATCGTCACATCCTCAGACAGATTTTTGACGAGATTTTTCGTCGTCTGTGTCAGCGTATATAGCTTCTGGCTTGTAACATCAATCTTCGTATAGCGATCCGGCAGGGCGGAAAATCCGAGGTTTAAGAACACCGCAATCGCTACGACAAGGGCGATCATACCACTGCTGTAAGCGCCGATCTGCAGCGTTTTTACCGAGACCTGATATCTTCTCTTCTGGATCGACTGAACCGTTAAGAATAAAAATACAATGATCAAAGTTACAAAATACAGGACGGATTTCAGATTCAGCGTTCCCTCCACCATAGCGTCGAGACGGTCGGTGAAGTTGTAAGCATTTAAAATTTTTGTCAGCAGGTTGCCGGTTTGGGAAATCAGTCCGGTAATGGAGGACATCATGTAGCCTACAAATAAAAGGGCAAAGGAAAGCACCGCTGCGATGATCTGGCTTTCTGTGATGGAGGAAATGAACAGGCCAATGGCAAGGCAGGTCAGACCAAACAGATAATAGGCCAGAAGCGCCGTGTAGCTTTCGCCCATCGGAACGGTTCCGTAGCGGCTTAAAATCAGCGGGAACAGCGCCATCACCGCAACCGGAAGGGTAAAGACGGTCGCCATCGCAAGGTATTTGCCTGCTACAATTCCTCCGATCGAAACCGGAGAAGTCAAAATCAGCTGATCCGTTTTCTGCTTACGCTCCTCTGCCAGCATACGCATGGACAGAATCGGTGTCGATAACAGCAGCAAAAACAGGATACTGGAAAAGCTCTGTCCGACATTGCTGTAGCCGGACAGCAGATTGATTGCAAAAAAGTAAAGTCCGGCAAGACAGATATGTGCTGCAATAAACAGCCAGCCGGTTACCGTCGTAAAGAATGTTTTTAATTCTCTTTTATAAATCGCTGTCATTGTTTCGTCTCCTCCTCGGGCTTATCGGTCAGCTGCAGGAAGATATCCTCCAGCGATCCCGTCTTTTTCTCCATGCCAAGCAGGGGCATCCGATTCTCTGCCAGCTCATAAAACAGCGGCTCGCGGATATCGCAGTCCGCCTTCTCCGAAACCTGTGCGAGCACGGTTCCATCTTCTGCTTCTGTCGTCGTAAAGCTTTCTACGCCGTCCAGATTTGACAAAAGCGTCTTTAACTGCGCTGCAGTTCCCTTTACGCAAAGCTCCAGCTCGCCTGCGCCCTTTAGCTTTGCCTGCAGTCCGTCCGGCGTATCGCTTGCAACCAGCTCACCCTTGGAAATAATCAGGATCTGGTCACACACTGCACTGACTTCGGACAGAATATGCGAACTCAAAATAACGGTATGGTCTTTTTTGAGACTGCGGATCAGCTTACGCATCTCGATCATCTGTCTCGGATCCAGACCGACGGTGGGCTCATCCAGAATAATCGTCTCAGGATCGCCCAGCACTGCCTGTGCCAGACCGACTCTTTGTTTATAACCTTTGGAAAGGTTGTTAATCAGACGCTTCCGGACATCCTCCAGCTGCGCGGTTTTGATCGCCTTTTCGATCTGTGCTGCTCTTTCCTTTCCCGGAATGCGCTTTAATTCTGCTGCAAATTTCAGATATTCCTCAACGGTCATCTCACTGTACAGCGGCGGAATTTCCGGCAGATAACCGATATGTTCCTTTGCCTTTTCCGGCTCTTTGACGATGTCAAAGCCGTCCACCTTTACGGTTCCGGCAGTCGGTGCCAGATATCCTGTAATCATATTCATGGTGGTCGATTTTCCGGCTCCGTTTGGTCCTAAGAATCCGTAGATCTGTCCTTCTTCAATCCGGACATTCAAATCCTTGACCGCATAGTGATCGCCATATTTTTTGACCAGATGCGAAATCTCAATCATAATGAGAACCATCTACCCCTGCGCCGAGTGCGCATCCTCGCGGAGCATTTTTATCGTATGGAAACGAAGTTTCCTATACGATAAAACAAAAATTCCCGACAGACAGGAATCTTTCCATCCACATCTGTCGGGAATTCTATTTTTAACACAACCGATCTGTGCAGCGCACATCTGTTATTTTTCAGCAGTGCCTGTCTGCTTCAGCAGGCAATCGTGGTCAGCCCTTCTGAACGATATTTACCAGACGTCCGGGAACATAGATTTCCTTGACGATCTGACCGGTCAGCTTGTCTGCTACTGCAGCTTTACCTGCTGCAATCGCATCCTCTTTGGAGATATCTGCAGCGATCTTAATGGTCGCACGAACCTTGCCGTTTACCTGAACTGCGATTTCCACTTCAGACTCTACCGTCTTTGCTTCTTCATAAGTCGGCCAGCTGGTCTGATACAGACGTCCGCCATAGTTCATGATTTGCCACAGCTCCTCTGTCATATGGGGCGCTACAGGGTTTAACAGAATCAGCAGAGTTTTAAACTCATCTCTGGTTACCTTGCCAGCCTTGTAGAAATCATTGATCAGAGACATCATCGCAGCGATTGCAGTGTTATACTTTAAGGTTTCGAAGTCGGAAGAAACCTTCTTGATCGTCTGATGCATCCTGGTTTCCAGTTCCTTGGAATAGCCGGCTTCATCGGTTACAATCTCCTGCAGCTTCCAGACACGCTCCAGGAATCTTCTGCAGCCTTTTACGCCTTCATTGCTCCAGGCAGCGCTCAGTTCGAATGCGCCGATGAACATTTCATAGGTACGCAGGGTATCTGCGCCGAACTCGTTGACAATATCATCCGGGTTTACCACGTTGCCGCGGGACTTACTCATCTTCTCGCCGTTTTCTCCCAGGATCATGCCGTGAGAGGTTCTCTTCTGGTAAGGCTCCGGACAGGGAACAACCTTTTCGTCATACAGGAAACGATGCCAGAATCTGGAGTACAGAAGATGCAGGGTGGTATGCTCCATGCCGCCGTTGTACCAGTCAACCGGCATCCAGTATTTGAGAGCTTCCGGGCTTGCCAGTGCTTCCGTATTGTGGGGATCGGTATAACGCAGGAAGTACCAGGAAGAACCGGCCCACTGAGGCATGGTATCGGTTTCCCTCTCTGCAGGACCTCCGCAGCAAGGACAGGTTGTCTCTACCCAGCTTCTCATGGCAGCTAACGGAGATTCGCCGTTATCAGTGGGCATATAGCTTTCTACATCGGGCAGCTCCAGCGGAAGCTGATCTTCCGGAAGCGGCACATAGCCACACTTGTCACAGTGAACGATCGGGATCGGCTCGCCCCAGTAACGCTGTCTGGAAAATACCCAGTCACGCAGCTTGTAGTTCGTTTTCTGTGTGCCAATGTTTTCTTTTTCGAGATATTCGATGATCGCCTTTTTCGCTTCCGCTACTTCCATGCCGTTTAAGAAGCCGGAGTTTACCAGCTTTCCGGTTGCAACGTCTACAAAAGCAGCCTCGTTTACATCCACCGGACCTTCGGAGCTTTCTACAACCTGAATGATCGGCATGTTGAATTTCTTTGCGAACTCCCAGTCTCTTTCATCATGGGCAGGAACCGCCATGATTGCGCCGGTACCGTAGCTCATCAATACATAGTCGGAAACCCAGATGGGGATTTCTTTTCCGTTGACCGGATTGACTGCGGTCAGACCATCGATCTTTACACCGGTCTTTTCTTTTGCCAGCTCGGAACGCTCGAAGTCAGACTTTCTTGCAGCCTGCTCCTGATATACTTTTACTTCGTCCAGGTTTTTGATCTCGGATGCAAACTTTTCAATATAAGGGTGCTCCGGGGAAATTACCATATAAGTTACACCGAACAGAGTATCCGGACGTGTCGTATAAATACGCAGCTTGTCTTCCTTGCCTGCGATCTGGAAATCCACCTCTGCACCGGTCGAACGGCCGATCCAGTTTTTCTGGGAAACTTTGACGCGCTCGATGTAATCGACGTGATCCAGACCTCCCAGCAGCTTATCCGCATACTCAGTGATCTTTAACATCCACTGGCTCTTTACCTTACGGATAACTTCTGCGCCGCAGCGTTCGCAGTGGCCATTTACAACCTCTTCGTTTGCAAGTCCCACCTTACAGGAGGTACACCAGTTGATCGGCATCTCCGCTTTGTAAGCCAGTCCCGCTTTAAACAGCTTTAAGAAAATCCACTGAGTCCATTTGTAATATTCCGGATCGGTGGTGTTGATCTCTCTGTCCCAGTCAAAGGAATAGCCTAAGGAGTGCAGCTGCTCTTTGAAACGATGAACGTTATTTTTCGTTACGATCTTCGGATGGATGTGATTTTTGATCGCATAGTTCTCGGTCGGAAGTCCGAATGCGTCCCAGCCCATGGGATACAGTACGTTGTAGCCTTCCATTCTTCTCTTACGCGCAACGATATCCAGCGCCGTATACGGGCGAGGATGTCCAACGTGCAGCCCCTGTCCTGACGGATAAGGGAACTCTACCAGCGCATAATACTTCGGTTTGGAATAATCGTCGGATGCGGCAAACGCCTTTTCGTCATCCCAGATTTTCTGCCATTTCTGTTCGATTTCCTTGGGATTATAAACCCGTTCCATGTGTGTCCTCCTGACTTGATTCCGTAAAAAAACAGACCATCTCGCTCTTTCAAAAATAGAGACGAAACAGTCTGGCTCTTCGCGGTACCACTCTACTTCACAGGATCAAAAATGCCCTGTGCATCTTGTCGTGCGCATAACGGCGCCACCCGCTTTCTGCTACCTTCCATATGTCATACGGCTCTCACAAAAAGAACTCCAAGACCAGTTCAAAGAATCTTTCTGCTGTCTCGCACCGTCCGGCAGCTCTCTGGATAGAAACAATCCTTTTACTTCTTCTCTTCAACGTCTGTCAAAAGTCTTAAATTTCTGTATTATTGTATCGTTGCGAGGATGCGCACTCGGCGCAGGGGTAGATGGTTGCTAAAGCAACCGCGCCTCGGCGCGAGAATGTGCCAAGGCACATCCTTTTTTATTCTTCGCTGCCTTCTGCAACCTTTGCTGCTCTCGCTGCGATTTCTTTTTCCTGTACGTCTGAGGGAGCCTGCTCATATCTTGCAAACTCATATTCGTATACGCCGCGTCCGCCGGTCATGGAGCGGAGATCTGTGCAGTAGCCATACAGATTGGAGGTCGGAACATCCGCTTCAATGATCTGCTTGCCGCCTGCAACGGGTGTCATGCCGAGCACTCTGCCGCGTCTCTTATTTAAATCGCCCATAACGTCGCCGGTATAGGAATCCGGAACGGTTACTTTCAGGGAAGAAATGGGCTCTAACAGAACCGGGCCCGCTTCCATGAAGCCCTTCTTAAATGCCTGGGATGCAGCCATCTTGAACGCCATTTCGGAGGAGTCAACCGGATGATAGGAACCATCATATAAAACAGCCTTTACACCGACAACCGGATATGCTGCCAGAGGACCTTTCTGAACGGCTTCTGCGATACCCTTTTCTACTGCCGGGAAGTAGTTTTTCGGAACTGCGCCGCCGACAACCTCCTGTTCGAATACATAAGGAGCTTCCAGATCGCCGGAGGGCTCAAAACGCATCTTAACGTGACCATACTGACCGTGTCCGCCGGACTGCTTCTTATATTTATATTCAACGTCGGATTTCTTGCGGATCGTCTCGCGGTAAGCAACCTTCGGTTTGGAAAGTTCAATCTTTACTTTATATTCGTTTTCCAGACGACTTGCAATCACTTCCAGATGCTGCTCACCCATGCCGTAAAGCAGAGTCTGACGGTTCTCGGAATCGTTGACTACGCGCAGCGTCTTATCTTCGTCTGTCAGCTTCTGCAGAGACTGGGAAATCTTATCGATATCCGCCTTGTTAACCGCTTTATAGCGCTTTGCAGTATAAGGCTTGGAATATTCGGTCTTCGCATAAGCAACCGGATTTGCCTTGGTGGAAAGCGTATCACCGGTCTTTGCGCCGGTCAGCTTTGCAAGTGCACCGAGGTCGCCGGCATGCAGCTCGCTCACTTCGATCGGTTTGTTGCCCTGCATCACATACAGCTTGCCGATCTTTGTCTCAACATCGCTGTCGCTGTTATACATCGTATCGTCCGTTTTGAGTACACCGGAGCAAACCTTAATCAGGGAATACTTACCGATGAAGGGATCTGAAATCGTCTTATAGATGTATGCGGATTTCGCTTTGGAGAAATCATAATCCGCCTGGAAAATGCCGTTTGTCTTTAAGCTGATGCCTGCGCATATCCTGTCTTCCGGGCTGGGAACGTATTTTACAATATCATCCAGCAGCGTGTAAACGCCCTGGCAGAGGGTGTTGGAGCCCATCGATACGGGAACGATCGAGCCATCAATAACGTTAGTACGCAGCGCTGCACGAATTTCGGATTCGGAGAAAGTCTCGCCGCCAAAATAGCGCTCCATGAACGCTTCGCTCGTTTCTGCAACCGCTTCCATCAGCGTCTCTCTGCAGATTTCAAGATTCGGTCTGTTGTAATCCGGGATCTCGCAGGGAACAACCTCCTTGCCCTGCCAGCGGTTACCGGTTTCGGATACGACGTTGACATAGCCTACGAAGTGCTCGTTTTCACGAATCGGGAGGTTGAACGGTGCGATCTTCTTACCGTATTTTTCTTTCAGATCTTCTACGATCTGACGATAGGAGGCGTTATCCACGTCCATGTTGGTAACATAGACAAAACGGGGCAGTTTATATTTTTCGCAGAGCTCCCATGCCTTCTCGGTGCCGACTTCAATGCCGGATTTGCCGTTAATTACGATGATGGCAGCGCCTGCAGCCTTTACCGCTTCTTCTACTTCGCCTACAAAGTCAAAATATCCGGGAGTATCCAAAATATTTATCTTCACGCCGTTCCATTCGATGGGAACAACGGAGGTATTAATCGAAATCTGTCTCTTCTGTTCTTCCTTGCCATAATCACTGACGGTATTGCCGTCTGTGACCTTACCCATTCTGGATGTAATGCCAGCCAGATAAGCCATTGCCTCAGTCAGACTGGTTTTGCCCGAACCGCCATGGCCTAACAGAACCACGTTACGGATCTTGTCAGTTGTGTAAATGTTCATCTTCATTCCTCCGTATGTTGCAAATTCTGGGTATTCTGTCAAAGATTTTTAGATGATTAAAATCATTCCCAATTTCCCCATGTGGATATTCTACTAAACTTTCATATTTTTAGCAAGCCTTTTCGTCATTTTGGACATGTTTTTCTTTGATTATCTGAAAATCTTTTCGCCAGTTCTGTAAACGCTAGACTTTCCCGTGTATTCTTATATAATGTTTATACAGAATACAATTGACTTTCGCACTTTAAAGTGCTATATTACAAGGAGATTTTTCGAAAAGAAGATACAGAATCAAAGATTTTTCACTCAAGGGAGGACTTTACTTATGATCATTGTAATGAAACCGAAGGCAGCGGATAAAAATATAAAGGCTGTCACACAGTATATTGAAGCAAATGGTCTGACCGCCCATCTGTCCCAGGGCGAACAGGTTACGATCATCGGCGTAGTCGGTGACAAATCCCGTCTTTCCACAGAAAATATTGCACTGCTTGAAGACGTGGACCGGATCGTTCCCGTCACGGAAAGCTATAAGCTCGCAAACCTGAAATTTCATCCGGAGCCGTCTGTCGTAAAGGTCGGCTGTACCTCTATCGGACCGAAAACCCGAACCATTATGGCAGGCCCCTGTGCGGTGGAATCTAACGACCAGCTGATGCTGATCGCCGAAGCAGTCAAGAAAAACGGCGCGACCATCCTGCGCGGCGGTGCATATAAGCCCCGTACCTCCCCCTACTCCTTTCAGGGTCTTGAAGAAGAGGGCTTAAAATACATGCAGGAGGCCGGAAAAGCCTTCGATCTGGCGACGATCTGCGAGGTTGTCAGCCTGGAAGCGATCGAAGCAGCGGTCAAATATGTCGATATGATCCAGATCGGTGCCCGCAATATGCAGAATTTCATCTTATTAAAAGAAGCCGGACGTTCCGGTCTTCCGGTTTTATTAAAGCGGGGTCTGTGCGCGACGATTGACGAATGGCTCAATGCCGCAGAATATATTATGGCGGAAGGCAACCCGAATGTGGTATTATGTGAAAGAGGTATCCGCACTTATGAAACTTCCACGAGAAATACATTGGATTTGAGCGCGGTTCCCGTCTTAAAGGAGCGGACACATCTGCCGGTTATTGTAGACCCGTCCCATGCGACAGGTGCTTACCGTTATGTGCCTCCGATGGCAAAAGCTGCCGTTGCCTGCGGCGCGGACGGTCTGATGATCGAGGTGCACAACAATCCTGCCTGCGCTCTTTCTGACGGTCCTCAGTCTTTGAATTTTGAAAAATTCGCCCGTCTTTCCAAAGAGCTCGATCCGTTCTGGAAGCTTGCGGGCAGAAATTAAGGAGTAAGTTACTGTCATGATTACCTGTGGTTTTGTCGGACTCGGCCTAATCGGCGGTTCCATCGCCAGGGCATTGAAGGCCAACCGGAAGGATATTGTCATCATCGCCTGCGACCCAAACGAAGAAACGTTGAAGCTCGCAACAGAACAGAAAATTGCGGATGAAGCCTATCCGGCTCCCTGCGACGCGTTTACCGCCTGCGATTATATTTTCCTGTGCGCGCCCGTTTCCCACAACGATGAGAACCTGTTAAAAATCTTATCCTACCGCAAAAAGGACTGTATCCTGACCGATGTCGGGAGCGTCAAGACGCCGATCAATTCGCTGATCCACTCACTGGGACTAACGGACTGCTTTATCGGCGGACATCCGATGGCGGGCAGCGAGCGAATCGGCTTTGCCAATTCCAAGGCGGGCCTTTTGGAAAACGCCTACTACATTCTCGCTCCCGCGCCGCAGGTTCCCGCTGCGAAAATCGCAGAATTTCAGGGGCTTGTCACCTCCATGGGAGCGATCCCGCTGCAGGTGGAAAGCCAGAAGCATGATTATGTGACCGCTGCTGTCAGCCACCTGCCTCATATCGTTGCTGCCGCCCTCGTCCATCTGGTACAGGATCATGACGATGCTCAGGGACTGATGAAATCCATCGCTGCAGGCGGGTTTAAGGATATCACGCGGATCGCCTCCTCTTCCCCTGTCATGTGGGAGCAGATCTGCATGACCAACACCGTCAATATTTCCAGACTGCTGCAGGATTATATCGACGCCCTTGGCGTCGTTCAAAAAGAGCTGCAGGAACACGATTCTGCCTCGCTCTATACCTTTTTTGACGGTGCACGCGCATACCGCGATTCCTTTATTGACGCCGGAAGCGGCCCGATCAAAAAGGATTACTCTATCCGTCTGGATATCCCGGATGAAGCAGGTTCTATCGCCGCCGTCTCCACGCTTTTGGCGCTGAACAACATCAGCATCAAAAATATCGGCATCGTCCATAACCGGGAGGCACAGGAAGGCGTCCTGCGAATTGAATTTTACGAAGAAGATTCGATTACAAAGGCGATTCAGCTGCTGAACAGACGCGGCTATGTAACGCATATCTGAAAAAATTGATAAACGGAAAGGATTTTAATGGTATGATGGAACTGACAGCCAGCAAAGCGCTGCGTGGAGAAGTGACCGTCCCCGGAGATAAATCGATCTCCCACCGCAGCGTGATGTTCGGAGCAATCGCACAGGGAACGACAGAGGTTACGAATTTTTTACAAGGAGCGGACTGCCTTTCAACAATCAGCTGCTTTCAAAAGCTCGGCATTGAAATTGAAAATACACCGGAGCGCATTTTAGTACACGGGAAAGGCTTACACGGGCTGTCTGCGCCCTCTGAGGTGTTGGATGCAGGCAATTCCGGCACGACAACCCGGCTGATTTCCGGTATTTTAAGTGGTCAGACCTTTGAAACAACGCTGACCGGGGACGCTTCCATTCAGAAGCGTCCGATGAAGCGCATTATGGAGCCGCTTTCTCTGATGGGTGCAAAAATCGAAAGCGTCCGTAAAAACGGCTGCGCGCCGCTTCACATCACCGGCAGCAGCCTGCACGGGATCACTTATTCCACGCCGGTCGCATCCGCACAGGTCAAATCCTCGATCCTGCTCGCCGGTCTTTATGCGGATGGTCAGACGAGTGTAACAGAGCCCGCTCTCAGCCGCAACCACACGGAGCTGATGCTTTCCGGTTTCGGCGCAGATATCTGCTCTGACGGACTGACTGCAACGATCACACCAGGAAACGAGCTGTATGCACAGCAGATTTTTGTCCCCGGCGATATCTCTTCCGCAGCTTATTTCCTGGCAGCAGGTCTTTTGGTCCCTGGCTCTGAGCTTCTGATCCGCAATGTCGGCATCAATCCGACCCGCGCAGGAATCCTGACCGTGATCCGCGCAATGGGTGGAAACCTGACTGTTTTAAACGAACGTGCCTGCGCAGGGGAACCGGTTGCTGATCTGCTCGTCTCTGCTTCTTCCCTGCATGGAACAACTGTAGAGGGAAATCTGATCCCGGCACTGATCGATGAAATTCCTATGATTGCCGTAATGGCTGCATTTGCCAACGGACAGACTGTGATCCGCGACGCCGCCGAATTAAAGGTCAAGGAATCTGACCGTATTGCCACGGTGACTGCCGGGCTGCGCGCGATGGGCTGTGATATCACACCTACGGACGACGGTATGATAATCCGTGGAGGAAAAACACTTCACGGCGCAGAAATCGATTCCTATCTCGACCACCGCATTGCCATGAGCTTCGCGGTTGCCGCGCTGGCAGCCGATGGCGTTACTTCTATTAAAGATGCGGATTGTGTCAAAATCAGTTATCCCAACTTCTATGATGATCTGTTGGGGCTGGCGAAGTAAAAAATTCGCACCGGCATTAGCATGGTGACAGACCTTCCATAGATAAACAAAACCGGTCTGTGTTTCCTCTCATAAGGATTCGCAGTCCGGTTTTTAATTCATGACAATAGAATGCTAGCAGAGCGTGCATTCTATTGTTGCAATCTCAAATTTTCGTAACTGTTCAGTACCCTTACAGTTACGCGCAAAAAACATCTGTGCCAGTCACTACTTCCTCTGCATCTGCCAAAGGCGCTGCTCGTCATACCCCCATCCGATCAGCTCTTTTACCTGCTCGTCTGCGGTTTCATCCGGATGGTAATAATGCAGCATATGGATGACGTTCTTTTCCCGTTCGTTCGCCGGTTCATAGCCAGCTAAAAGCTCTGCCACACGGTCTTTTAATTCAACCGGAGTTTCCCACTGCGGAACCTCCCTGCCCGCCAGCTTACAGAGCAGCCCGCAGGCATAGCCCATTTCATAATTTCCCGTCATCACGGAGGTTTCATGCTGCGATTTGATTATCACTGACATTCTTGCAAGATCAGGTACCATAACTTACTCTGCCGGTCATTCCCGGCTTCCTTTCTTTTTTCTGCGGTCTGTCAGGGCAAGCAACGCGCCCGGGACCAATGGAATAATGTTGACCGCACACCGCAGCAGGATCATGGCTGCACCTGCTTCTGACGCTCCTACGATCTTTGTGGAAAACATCAGAAAAACAAATTCCAGAGAACCCAGCCCTGCGGGCGTCGGAATTACACCCGCCAGCATCTGTGCCGCGGCTGTAATGCACACAATCTCCCAGAGGGAAACCGGAAGGTCTGCCGACAACACAAACCAGGGAACCAGATACCAGCAGGTCAGCTTTGCAAAATCGCACAGAAAAATACCTCCTGCCGTTCGCGGCGAATGCTTTAACAATCGGAGCGATTCCTCCTGCATGGAATCAATCTGCGCCTTCATTTTATCCCGTTTATCCTGCCATTTCCCACGGCATAGCCGTTCTGCAATCAAAAATCCCCAATTGGAAAACGGCGGGCATGCCGTTACCAGAAGCAGCACTGCGGTAATCAGCGCCGTCAAACCGATTCCCGCCGCCAGAAACGCCGTATAGCCGGAGACGCTTTCATCCTTCGCAAACAGCAGACAGAGAAAGCCAATCAGACCATACAGCGTAATCGATACTTTATGGAAAATATATTGCACCATGGACAGTCCTGCCCCGCGTGCAAGCGGAAGCCCGTCCCGGTTCATTTCATACATCTGTGCGACCCCGCCTCCGCTTCCAAGGGTCGTCGTCCGAAAAAAGCTGCACACAAACGAACATCTCACACCCTGAATCCAGGAATAATGCTTTACAGACTGCCGCATCAGCAGCCAGATGATCGTTCCTTCCCAGACCAGATAGGTCAACGATAGCACAATAATTATAAAGATCGTCCAGTTAGGCAATTTGCGGATTTTTTCCGCCGCCTGCGCCAGAAAACCTCTTTCATACCAGCAGACAAAGAAAATCAATCCAAATACCAGGACATATTTCAGCCAGCTCTTCTTTTTTCCCTGTTTCAAGGCAAATTCAGCTCCTTTTATGCTTTCATCCCGTCTAGCATAACGCTGAACCCCCATTTTGTCACTGGACAATTTTTTCGCTTCGGGTAATAATTCCGTTTAAAACTCGATTCCCTTCCGCGCCGGAATCTGTTTCTGGTACGGATGACGCACCCCGTGGATTTCGCTCACATAGTCCGCCGCCTCCAAAAATACCGGATCAGGATTCCGTCCGGTCAGCACCAGCTCCAGCGTCGCCGGTTTTTTCAAAATAAAATCTTTTGCCGTTTCTTTGTCGAGCAGTCCATGCGCATACGCCGCCTGAAATTCGTCGAAAATCAGCACGTCGATTTCTCCGCTTTTTGCCATGGAAATCGCCTCCTGCAGCATCTGATTGTGACACACGGTGATCTCCTTTTTGTCCTGCTCCGTCATGGAAAAGGTAAATCCCCAGTTCTTGTCGCAGCGCACCAGGCTGATCTGCGGAATTTGCGCAAGAGACGCAAGCTCCCCCGTTTCTGTTCCCTTTAAAAACTGCACAATATGCACGCGCAGACCGCAGCCTGCCGCCCGTAGTGCAAGCCCCAGCGCCGCTGTCGTCTTTCCTTTTCCGTCGCCGCAGTAAATTTCCAGCAGCCCCTGCTGCAGATGCATCCGCGGTGACTTTGACTGCTGACCGGAGGTCTGTTGTTCTGTACCTTGTTCCATCACTGAAATTCCTCTTTATTTTCTCATGATTACTTCTTTTATTATATCACGAGCCCGCGCTGACGCGCTTTACCGCCTGCTGCGCAGGCTGCTCGTTCTTTAATGGCACAAGAAAAACAAATGCCGCCTTCGGCGTCGCTTGTTTTTCTTTTGTGCTCATTATATCTGGAATAGCGCGACATGGCAATCGTTATCTATTTTCTAATCAGAAAAGACATGCTGTTCAGAAGCCCCTCGGAACCACCATTAACAGACAGCTGTTTTATGTGAATGCTGCGCAATGCTCTTCCAGAACCGCGTGAAGTGCTGTCGCACTGCTGGTATGTACACGTGCTATCGGAATCTGATTTTTCTTCGCTTCCTGCGTCACGCTGATGACCATTTTGTGGGAAACTGTGCTGATGAACAAAATCAGCAAATCCGGGCAACCGATCTTCTTTTTTAAGGAACCGTTTTCCTTTGCAAAAACCTTCGCCTTACAGCCATGCTCCTTGCAGATATTTTCATACTGCGTTACCATTCTTTCATTTCCGCCGATAATTACAACACTCATGCCGCTACTCCTTTATTTTCTGCACTGAAACTGTGCATGGACTCTTGTATAGGTTAGTTTTATCTAACTTAAGTTACATGATACCATATCAGCTCATGAAATGCACGCTTTTTTTCATTCGAGGAGGGTGTAAAAATCCTGGGTAAAAAATCTGGCAAGCCATTCTTGCCATAAAACAGCTGACTCTACGTGTATTATTTCTGTTTCTTCCAATAAAAGACATTTATGAGGCATTCCTGCCGCTTTTGCGAAATCGTCAAAATGAATAGCAGACTGTAAAAAAAACATCTGCGAGTTCAGGAATTGTTTATATTTTTTTAGTTGATTTTAGTTTTTAAATATGTATAATATATAAATGAAGCGGATTTGTTCCTTTTTTGAAACAATCTGCCAGAACCTGCAATGCAGGAAATGTAAGGAAAGGAAAGAGGTTAATACAAATGGCTGTAATTGATTTAAGCAAGTATGGTATTACCGGAACTACCGAGGTTGTCTACAATCCTTCTTATGAAGTATTATTCGAAGAAGAGACCAAACCCGGACTGGAAGGTTATGAAAAGGGACAGGTCAGCGAGCTGGGTGCTGTAAACGTTATGACAGGTATCTACACCGGACGTTCTCCCAAAGACAAATTCATCGTTGTTGATGAAAATTCCAAAGATACTGTATGGTGGACATCTGACGAATACAAGAATGATAACCACCCCGCTACCCAGGAAGCATGGCAGGCAGTCAAGGAACTCGCTCAGAAAGAACTTTCCAATAAGAAACTGTACGTTGTAGATGCATTCTGCGGTGCAAACAAAGATACCCGTATGGCAATCCGTTTCATCGTTGAAGTAGCATGGCAGGCACATTTCGTAACCAACATGTTCATCAAGCCCACTGCAGAAGAGCTTGAGAACTTCGAGCCCGATTTCGTTGTTTACAACGCTTCCAAGGCTAAAGTTGAAAACTACAAGGAACTCGGCTTAAACTCCGAGACCGCTGTTATGTTCAATATCACAAGCCGCGAGCAGGTTATCATCAATACCTGGTACGGCGGTGAAATGAAGAAAGGTATGTTCTCCATGATGAACTACTATCTGCCGTTAAAGGGCATCGCTTCCATGCACTGCTCCGCTAACACAGATAAGAACGGCGAGAACACCGCTATCTTCTTCGGTCTGTCCGGTACCGGTAAGACCACCCTGTCTACAGATCCCAAGCGTCTGCTGATCGGTGATGATGAGCACGGCTGGGATGACAATGGCGTATTCAACTTCGAAGGCGGCTGCTACGCTAAGGTTATCAACCTGGACAAGGATTCCGAACCCGACATCTACAATGCGATCAAACGCAACGCTCTGCTTGAGAACGTTACTCTGGATGCAGAAGGCAAGATCGATTTCGCGGATAAGAGCGTAACCGAGAACACCCGTGTATCCTACCCGATCAATCATATTCAGAACATTGTTCGCCCGATCTCTTCTGCTCCCGCAGCGAAGAACGTTATCTTCCTGTCTGCAGATGCATTCGGCGTACTGCCTCCGGTATCTGTTCTGACACCTGAACAGACTCAGTACTACTTCCTGTCCGGTTTCACAGCTAAGCTGGCTGGTACAGAGCGCGGCATCACAGAGCCTACTCCTACCTTCTCCGCTTGCTTCGGTCAGGCATTCCTGGAACTGCATCCTACCAAGTATGCGCAGGAACTGGTTAAGAAGATGGAAATGAGCGGCGCTAAGGCTTATCTGGTAAATACCGGATGGAACGGCACCGGCAAGCGTATCTCCATCAAAGATACCCGTGGTATCATCGATGCAATTTTAAGCGGCGCTATCCTGACAGCTCCTACCAAGAAGATTCCTTACTTCAACTTTGAAGTTCCCACCGAGCTGCCCGGCGTTGATCCCGCCATTCTGGATCCTCGCGACACCTATGCTGATGCTTCCGCATGGGAAGAAAAAGCAAAAGACCTTGCTGCAAGATTCATCAAGAACTTTGCAAAATACGAAGGCAACGAATCCGGTAAGGCTCTGGTTGCTGCAGGTCCTCAGCTGTAATCAGCATTTGCAACATATTGACCTTTTGAAAAGGAGATGCAGTTTTGCATCTCCTTTTTTATCGTATAGAAACTTCGTTTCTATACGATAAAAACGCTCCGCGAGGATCGCACTGCGACGGAATGGTAGAATGTCGCTTACGCGACCCGCCGCAGGCGGAGAATCCTGTAGAGCAGGATTCTTTTTCATCGCTCTTCCTCTCAGGCGTAGATTTTGCTTTTATCGATTTTTCTTGCAATTTCTTCCAATTTGTCTTATGATAAAAAACGTGCGTTTTTATAAAAATTTAATGATTTATATTCTTTTTTTATCATTCGAATATATCTTCTAAAATCGTACATCTCTATCGTTTCTTATTTTACTCAAAGGAAGGAACTTTCCACATGGAAAAATTAAAACCGAAGCTGTTTTCTGTCATGAAAACCTACACCCGTGAGCAGTTTGTCAAAGATGTGGTTGCTGGCATTATCGTTGCAATCATCGCTCTTCCGTTGTCCATCGCCCTCGCCCTTGCCTCCGGCGTCACACCGGAAAAAGGCATCTACACTGCGATCACAGCAGGCTTTGTCATCTCTTTTCTGGGCGGAAGCCGCGTCCAGATCGCAGGTCCGACTGCAGCATTTGCAACGATCGTCGCCGGAATTGTTGCAAAAAACGGCATGGACGGACTGATTATCGCTACTCTGCTGGCAGGCGTGATTCTGATCCTGATGGGTCTGCTGCGCCTCGGCAACCTCATTAAGTTTATTCCATATACGATCACAACCGGCTTTACCTCCGGTATCGCTGTAACGATTTTTATCGGTCAGATCAAGGATTTTCTCGGTCTGAGCATCGTTACCGATGAACCGCTGATTGAAACGATGGATAAATTAAAGGCTGTTTTCGTCTTTATCGGCACGCTGAACGTACAAGCGCTGCTTGTTGGCATTCTCAGCCTCGCCATCCTGATTTTCTGGCCGATGCTTCCCGGCTTTTTAAAACGCATTCCCGCTTCCCTGATCGCCGTAATTGCTGGCAGTGCTGCGGTAGCCGGTCTGCATCTGAACGTCAATACGATAGGGGATCTGTATGAAATTTCTAATAAGCTTCCGGCGATTTCGCTTCCGGCGTTCTCCCTGACAACCGTTCAGAACGTCCTGCCAGACGCCTTTACGATCGCGATTTTAGCAGCAATCGAGTCCCTGCTCTCCTGTGTCGTTGCGGACAGCATGGTAAACAGCCGTCACCGCTCCAATATGGAACTGATCGCACAGGGTGCCGGAAACATCACCTCCGCGCTGTTCGGCGGCATCCCAGCCACCGGAGCCATCGCCAGAACCGCCGCAAACATCAAAAACGGCGGACGCACTCCGATCGCCGGAATGGTGCATTCTGTTGTCCTTCTGCTGATCCTGGTTGTCCTGATGCCCTACGCTGCCCTGATTCCTATGCCGGTTATCGCAGCGATCCTGTTTATGGTTGCCTATAATATGTGTGACATCAAAACCTTTGTCAACCTCTGTAAAACCTCTCCGAAGAGCGATATTATCGTTTTGGTCAGCACCTTTGTTCTGACGGTCGTATTCGATCTTGTCGTTGCCATCGAGGTCGGCATCCTGCTCGCTGCGATTCTGTTTATGAAACGTATGAGCGACGTTACAGAAGTAGAAGGCTGGAAATATGTCGATGAGGACGACGATGCGGACAGCCTTGCCCTGCGCGTTGTACCAGATCACATTACAGTTTATGAAATCAGTGGTCCCCTCTTTTTCGGCGCTGCGGATAAGATTCTGAAAATCACCCTCGACGAAAAGCGCCGTTGTCTCGTCCTTCGTATGAGAAGTGTCAGCGCCATCGACGCGACCGCCATGCATAACCTTGAAAAGCTCTACGAGGACTGTCAGAAAAAGGGCATTCAGCTGATTTTCTCCCATGTCAACGAACAACCCTGGCGTGTCATGGAAAAAAACGGCTTTATCGAAAAAGTCGGTGCCGACAACTTCTGTGCTCATATTGATGACGCCTTAAAGCGCGCCGAGCAGCTGTAGCTTGTGCAAAAGCAGCACATCACTGTTCTGATAAAAATCGCATTTTGAATACATCCGCCGCAGAGTTCTGACTTTTGCGGCGGATTTTTATAAAAATTTAATTTTTCTCTTGAAAAATATCACATTTGCGTATATCATATTGCCCATAGGCAATTTTCGAAATGAAGTTTGCAGGAAAAGACATTTTGTCTACCGAAGGAGTAAAACTCTCAGGTGCTGTAGTTTGCAGCGCAACTGTAAATGGATCGACTCTCTGGAGACACCCGGATCAGCCGGGGGCCGAAGGTGCAACATACGAATTTCTCGTATGAATCTCTCAGGTAAAAGGACAGAGAAGATATTACGCAAGTATTCTGTATCTTCCTGAGACTGACGCAAAAAGGATTTCTTTTTGGTGCAGTCTCTTTTTATTCCCTGTATGGAATATTCGTAAATCTTATATTCTATTATGCCTTAAACGATATCTGTCTGCGCAGCGGATATTTCGTTCTTCGGCGAATAAACCTGTCCGGCACACCGCCCGTTTCTATTTTCACGAGTGATTCCAATCCCTTCTTTCATTTCGAAACGCTTTCCTTACGCATAGCGTAGCATGGCATCAGAAAGGCATCTGCTGCCAAAAATCTGTTGCATCAAAGAATAAGAAAGGGATCGAATACCATGTGGACTTCTATCAATCAAGCTCTGAATATAATCGACAACTTTGTCTGGGGTGTACCGTTGATGGTACTGATTATTGCCGGCGGACTGCTTTTGACCATCCGCCTCGGTCTGCTCCAGATTCGTAAGCTTCCCCTTGCACTGAAATGGATGCTTCAAAATGAGGAAGGCGGAAAAGGTGAAATTTCCAGCTTCTCCGCACTCTGTACCGCACTGAGTGCAACAATCGGTACCGGAAATATCGTCGGTGTCGCAACGGCAGTTTGTGCAGGCGGTCCCGGCGCCCTGTTCTGGATGGTTGTAGCAGCGTTTCTCGGCATGGCAACCAAATACTCCGAAGGTCTGCTGGCAGTCAAATACCGTACTGTTGCCGAAGACGGACACAGCCTCGGCGGTCCTTTCTACTATATTGAACTCGGCATGGGCAAAAAATTTAAGTGGCTCGCAAAGATTTTCGCCTTCTTCGGTGTCTGCGTAGGTTTATTCGGCATTGGTACCTTCAGCCAGGTCAATGGTATTTCCAGTGCAGTACATGGTTTCTTTGATCCAAACGATGCCTTTACTGTAAAAATTCTGCCGTTCCTTGGCGAATATTCCTGGTCCGTTGTCATTGCTTCCCTGATTCTCTCCTTCTGCGTCGCAGCTGTTTTGATCGGCGGCGTCAAGAGAATTGCAAGCGTCAGCCAGATCATCGTTCCCTTCATGGCAGTCATCTATTTTGTATTCGCAGTGATCCTGATCTGCTGCAACATCACCAAAGTGCCTGCAGCGTTTGCAACTATCGTAACCGCAGCGTTTTCTCCAAAAGCGATTACCGGCGGTGCAGTCGGCAGCATGCTCATCGCAATGCAGAAGGGTGTTGCCCGCGGCATCTTCTCCAATGAAGCCGGTCTGGGAAGCGCGCCCATCGCTGCGGCTGCTGCACAGACGAACTCTCCTGTCCGTCAGGGTCTTGTCAGCATGACCGGTACGTTTATTGACACGATCATCATCTGTACCTTAACAGGTCTTTCCATTGTTCTGACCGGTGCATGGCAGGTAGAAGGTCTGGAAGGTGTTCAGGTTACAACCTATGCATTCCAGCATGGTCTTCCGTTTCCTGCACAGTTTTCTTCCTTTATTCTGATGCTCTGCCTTGTATTCTTCGCCTTTACGACAATCCTTGGCTGGGATTACTACAGTGAACGCTGCCTGGAATATTTAAGCGGCGGCAATATGAAGCACGTTAAGATCTTTCGGTGGATCTACATTCTGGCTGTCTTTATCGGACCTTACATGACGGTGAGCGCTGTCTGGACCATCGCTGATATCTTCAACGGTCTGATGGCTATCCCGAACATGATCGCGTTGTTCGCATTGAGCGGTGTCATTGTAAAAGAAACCAGAGCATTTTTCCAGCATGCAAAAGAAGAGGCACTCGCAGAGCACCGTTCTTTTGAAGAAGTGTGTGAGGAGAATTTAAACGAAGAAGAAGCGCCCGCGAACTAAAACTATTTCCTATGAAATAAAAAACTGCCGCACCCGGATGATCTCTCATCTGATGTGCGGCAGTTTTTCTATCAGCAGAATGTACGCAAAGCACATTCTGCCGTATACGTCTTGCGGCGCTCTTTATTCATGACAATAGAATGCTCGCAGAGCGTGCATTCTATTGTTGATTTTTGAAGTCGAGGGAATTATTCGCCCTTCTCCAGAGCCAGAGTCTTGGTTGTGATATCACAAACCTCTGCAGGTCCGTAGTACTGGATTGCACCCGGATATACATAGCAGGTGTTCTCAGACCACTCTTCTCTGTGTGCCTCGAAGTATTTGAAGGGCTTGCCATCCAGCTCAACCAGAGCCTTACGGATAACAGGCTTGTCTTCGCCATGTCTTCTCTCCATGTTCATCATCTTGGTGATGGGCATACCGCCTGCAACCCACTCAGCTGCCGGTTTGGACAGGTTGGAAACCTTGGAAAGGTAACCATTGTAACCATACTGGATCAGCATGAATGCATTGTAACCTAAGGAGTAGCAGTAATCGGAATCGAAGTTGGAAGGGAATGCACATCTTCCTTCGTAACCGAAGAAATGGTGCAGTGCATTGAACTTACCGTTGTATGTGCCTGCAGCTTTTCTCTCAGCCAGCTTGTCAGCTACCAGAGCGGAGAACAGCTTCTCGGACTCGATCAGGGAAACCTGTACGTTGCCGTGAGGATCTCTCTCCAGGAACAGCTGCTGCTGAATGCCTTCCGGCAGGATTGCGAATACAGCCATGGATTCTTTAGACAGACCGTTTTCGATGAACGCATATTTTTCTTTCCAGGTAGGAAGTGCATTGAACGCATCTGCCTTGCTGCCTGCTAACAGCTCGTTGATCTCAGCGATCAGTGCGGAGAACTCGGGAACGAATTCTACAACGCCTTCAGGGATGATTGCAACACCGAAGTTCATGCCCTTTGCTGCTCTCTTTGCTACAGAATCAGCGATATAGTCAGCGATCTGGGACAGGGACATCTTCTTTGCTGCAACTTCTTCGGAAATCAGGCAGATGTTCGGCTGGGTTTCCAGTGCGCACTCCAGAGCAACATGGGAAGCGCTGCGGCCCATAACCTTAATGAAGTGCCAATATTTCTTAGCGGAGTTTGCATCTCTTTCGATGTTACCGATTACTTCGCTGTAGGTCTTTGCAGCGGTATCGAAACCGAAAGAGCACTCGATATCTTCGTTCTTTAAGTCGCCGTCGATGGTCTTCGGGCAGCCGATTACCTGTACGCCGGTGTTGTTTGCAGCGAAGTACTCAGCCAGTACAGCTGCGTTGGTGTTGGAATCATCGCCACCGATGATAACGATTGCGGTGATGCCATGCTTCTTGCAGACTTCAGCAGCGATTGCGAACTGTTCCTGAGTCTCCAGTTTGGTTCTGCCGGAACCGATGATATCGAAACCGCCGGTGTTTCTGTATGCATTGATATACTCGTCATCAAAAACAAGATAATCGTCTTCGATCAGACCGCTCGGACCGTTCTTGAAGCCGTACAGTACGTTCTCCGGGTTGGTTGCCTTTAATGCATCGTATAAACCGCAGATAACGTTGTGTCCGCCAGGAGCCTGTCCGCCGGAAAGGATAACGCCTACAACCTGCTTCTTCGCAACGGAAGTGTTCGCACCTTTCTGGAAAGTGATCTCCTTTTTACCGTAGGTATTGGGGAACAGCGCTTTGATCTTCTCCTGATCTGCAACGCTCTGAGTCTCTTCGCCTTCCTTAACGCAGATATCTGCAATGCCGTGTCTCAGCATGCCGGGAAGCTTCGGAGCATACTCATATCTGGCTTTCTGTAAAGCTGAAATTTCCATAATCCTTCTCCTTCTTGTATTTCTACAACATTTTTTCATTCATAGTTGATTATAAGCTATTTTTTTCAAAAAGTAAACCACTAATCCCTTTTTCGCAAAGGGAAACCAATCTGATTTTTCATCTGAAAACTGGAAAAATCCCCAGTTTTACGCAATTATCTTCCAGTATTTCATAGCTTCTGGCGATTCCGGATACTAGACAGTATTCCATCAATCCGGTACCTCCATTGCGTTCATAGATTCGAAATGCCTGTCGATATTTTGAATGATTCAAAATGATTGCCGGTAAAATGCCCTGATTTAAAAGCATCTGATTCATCATAAAACGACCGGTTCTTCCGTTTCCGTCCCGGAATGGATGAATCATTTCGAATTCCATATGCAGTTTCGCAATCTGTTGAATGATTTTCTGTAATTTTTCTGTTGGTTCCGGCATTTGCATGGAAGAAAGATAATTTTCCATTCTTTCTTCTATCTTTTCCGGTTCCGGCGGGAGAAACGCAACCTCCGCCAGACTTCCGATATAGACCTGATTGGTGCGAAAATTTCCATCAGAATCCATAATAATTCCATTGATTTGCCGGATCAGATTCAGATCAATCTCCTGTACCTGCGAAAAATTCATCTTTTGATAAGCTTTGTATGAATTCTTTGCTTCTGTATATTCAGAATAAGTATGCCCGCTGCGCACTTCATCATAGGAAATGATTTCAACAGTCTCTTCCAGCGACAGGGTATTGCCTTCCAGAGAATTCGTATTCCACGAAAGGCGAATCCGCATATCCTGTTCAAACGCCCGTTTTAAATGTTCAGGCATCTGCTGATACGGGTAACGTTTTTGTATTTTTTCTATTTTATCCAAATACTTTGCGTTATCTATATTCATGTTGAGCTCCTCTTCCCGGTAATAAACAGAATACATATCTCACAAAAATGCGTTAAATCCTCACGTTTTGCCTTATTTTCTCAAATCTCCCGAATATCATACGGAGTGGTCTGATATACGTAATAATTTAGCCAGTTTGTATACAATCCGTTGCAGTGTGCACGCCAAGAAAGGAGCGGTTTCTTCTCCGGGTTGTCCTCCGGGTAATAGTTTTCCGGCACATGGATCGGCAGTCCCTTGTCGCGATCGCGCTTGTACTCTCCATCCAGCGTGTAACGATCATATTCCGGATGTCCCATAACGAAAATCTGTCGTCCGCCTTCCGTCATACATAAAAGAACTCCCGCTTTGTCCGATTCCGCCATAACGGTCAGCTCTTTGCAGGCATGGATCAACGCTGCAGGCGTTTCGGTATGTCTGCTGTGGGGGATACAGAAAACGTCGTCAAATCCGCGCACCAGCGGCTCTTTGCGGTTTAACACACGGTGTTCAAATACCCCGAAAAGCTTTTCCGACAACAGGCGTTTGTCGAGTCCGAAGTGGTAATACAGACCTGCCTGAGCGCCCCAGCAGATGTGGAACGTGGAATGGACGTGGGTCTTTGACCATTCCATAATTTCGCAGAGTTCTTTCCAGTAATCCACCTCTTCGAAAGGAATCTGTTCTACCGGCGCACCCGTGATGATCAGTCCATCGTATTTGTTGGATTTCAAATCATCAAACGTATCGTAAAATTTATTCAGATGTGTTGCAGAGGTATTCAGAGACAGATGGCTGTTCATTTTCATAAAGGTCACGTCCACCTGCAGCGGCGTATTGGACAGCGACCGAAGAAGCTGCAGCTCCGTATCCTGTTTGACCGGCATCAGATTCAGAATACAGATCTGCAATGGGCGGATATTCTGGTGCATCGCACGATATTCGTCCATCACGAAAATATTTTCATTATCCAGAATCTCTCTGGCAGGCAGATCACTCTGTATTTTAATCGGCATTTTCTCTCTCACTTTCCTGCCGCTGTGCGGCGTTTCTTTTGAATAAATTCGTCCGGACGGTTTATTTTTCCAGATACTGCTCCATAAACTCTTCTTCTGTCAGTACAGCTATGCCCAGCTCCCGCGCTTTTTTATTTTTGGCGGAATTGGAGGTACTGTCATTGTTGATCAGACAGACGGTTTTGCCCGTCACGCTTCCGGTTACCTTTCCGCCGAGGGCTTCGATCTTTTCCTTTAAGGCACTGCGATTTTCAAAATGGTTCAGGCTGCCCGTAATAACAAAGGACTGCCCGGAAAGCGGCAGGGCTTCTTCTGAAAAAGTTTCCGGCTCCAGCTCTACTTCCTTTAATAAAAGCTCCAGCGCAGTTTTATTTTTTTCCCGGGCAAAAAAATCCACAAACGCACCTGCGATGACTGGTCCTACGCCATCCATCGCCGCCAGCTCTTCTGCAGGTGCAGCGAGCATTTTGCCCAGATCATTTTTATATTCCCGACAAATCATCCGTGCATTGGCAATTCCGATATTCGGGATTCCAAGGCTGTAAATCAGGCGTGCAAGATTTGTATGTCTCGCTTTTTCAACGCTTGCTTCGAGATTCTGATACGATTTTTCGCCGAATCCATCCATCTGTATAATCGCATCCCGGTGTCTGTCCAGATGGAACAGATCCGCATAGGTATGCAAAAAGCCTTCCGCCAGAAATTTTTCCAGCGTCGCTTCGGAAAGTCCGTCGATATTCATCGCGTCCCGGCTGACAAACAGCGTAAAAGATTTGATCTTTTTGGCATCGCAGTCCTGGTTCGGGCAGACTAACGTCTCCGTATCGTTTTCTTTTACGATTCGAGTCTCTCCCTGACAGACCGGACAGGTGCAGGGAATTTCCAGCGTACCGCTTTTGGTCAGATTTTCCGCGATCTGTGGGATGATCATGTTTGCCTTATAGACTGTAATCCGGTCGCCGATGCCGAGCTTTAATTCTTTTACAATGCTGACATTGTGAACGCTGGCACGACTTACGGTTGTCCCCTCCAGCTCCACAGGGTCAAAAATCGCAACCGGGTTAATCAGTCCGGTACGACTCGCGCTCCACTCCACCTCGCGCAGCGTCGTCTCCGCCTGCTCGTCCGCCCATTTAAATGCAATGGCATTGCGCGGGAACTTTGCCGTTCTTCCAAGCGACTCTCCGTAAGCGATATCGTCCAAAAGCAGTACCAGCCCGTCAGACGGAACCGGGTAATCTGTGATTTTTTCTTCAAACCAGGCAACCGCCTCCTGCATTGTGTCCGCAGTTACCGCTTTATATTCTACCGTTTCAAAGCCTTGCTTCTGTAAGAATATAAACTGCTCTTCCCTTGAGTTTTTAAAATCCACACCCTCTGCACGCACCAGTGCAAATGCGAAAAAATGCACCTTTCGCTGCGCAGTGATCTGGCTGTTTAGCTGGCGTACGGAACCGGAGCAGAGGTTTCTCGGATTTTTGTACCGAGCGTCCACGTCTTCGATTTCGCCGTTGATCTTTTCAAAATCCGCATAGGTGATGACCGCTTCTCCCCGCAGGATCAGCTCTCCCTGATAAGGAATCTGCAGCGGCACGTTGACAAAGGTTTTGGCGTTCGGTGTGATGACCTCGCCAACTTCGCCATTTCCCCGCGTGACCGCCTTAAACAGTTTTCCGTCCCGGTACGTCAACACGATGGTCAAACCGTCCAGCTTCCAGGAAAGCAAACCTTTCTGATCTCCCAGCCAGTCTGCCAGCTCTTCCCGGCTTTTCGTTTTTCCAAGAGAAAGCATCGGGCTTTCGTGACGCTCTTTGGGAAGTTCGTCTACTGCTTCATAACCAACCGATTGGGTCGGACTCGCTGCCAGCACAACTCCGGTCTTTTCCTCCAGGGCAACCAGCTCGTCGTAGAGCCTGTCATATTCTAAATTACTCATGATTTCCCGGTCTTCGGCATAGTAGGCTTTTGCAGCCTCATTCAACTTCGAGACCAGTTCTTTCATTCTGTCTGTATCATTCATATCGCTTTTTCTGAACTCCTGTCTGTCCGGATCCGGAACCATTCCGGTAAGTTCTATTCGTTCGGCTGTCGGCGGTACTCCGGTAGGTACCATTTGTGCGGCTGTCGGCGGTACTCCGGTAGGTACCGCGCTGCTCTGCTTTGCGAGCACCGTCTGTACCTTGCCTGCGGTCAGCCGTTTTTGCGTAGCCACCTGCATTTCGGTGAGCCGGATTCTGCCCGCTGCGCTGCATTCCTGCATTCGCTATGCGTCCGTTCACTCTTGGCTCTGCAGCGCCGGTCTGGGCTTCTTTTTTCGCAGCAGGCTGCCGTTCCTTTTCCCATGCAGGACGCGCCGGACGGCTGGCATTTTTCCCAACTTCATAGTACAGCTCTTTTAACTCCGCACCGGTGACTGCACGAATATCGCCCGGGTTTAATTTCCCCAGCAGAATATTTGCCACACGCACACGTTTGATGCTTAGAACGCCATAGCCGAGGGTCTTGCACATCCGGCGGATCTGGCGGTTTAAGCCCTGTGTCAGGATAATGCGGAAGACAAATTTTCCCTCTTCTTTTACAAAGCAGGGACGGGTACGCTCATTTAAATCCTTTAACAGCATACCGTCCGACATTTTTTTGAGAAAATCCCGACTGATGGGCTTATTGACGCGGACGAGGTATTCCTTTTCATGAAAGTTTGCCGCACGCATCAGACCGTTGATTAAGTCACCGTCGTTTGTCAGCAGTAAAAGGCCTTCCGAATCTCTGTCCAGGCGTCCTGCATAGGTTACACGCACCGGATATTCGACGACATCACGGATCGTGATCTGGGCATGCTTGTCCTTTTCTGTGCAGGTCACTCCAACCGGCTTGTAATAAGCCAGCACCACCTTTTTCTCCCGGTGTCCGACCGGTTTGTCCTCAACTGTAATTTTGTCCAGATCGTTGACCCGCATACCCGGATCTGCGATCTTGCCATTCACAGACACTTTTCCCCCTTCGATCAGGACATCCGCTTCTCTTCTCGAACAGATGCCAGCCTGGGAAAGATATTTATTTAAACGGACCTTTTCAGTATTTGCCATAAATTAACTTCTCCATTCCGATAAAAATCGCAGCATACAGATATTTTAGCACACTTTCAAATTCCGTGCCAGAAGAACATGCAGGGATTTTCAGGCGCATGGTTTCCCTCTGCTACAGCAAAATCCGGTCCGGAAGTTTTTCTAACCCACGGCAAAAACGGTCCTGCCAACTCTATAGAGCTCAGCGGAACCGTTTTTGTAACTTTGTTATGAAATTCTATCCAATACATCTGGAAGGTTATCGGATTTTTTTGTCTTACTCGCGCTCTACGATCGCTGCACAGCCCATGCCGCCGCCAACACAAAGAGTAGCAAGACCTTTCTTTGCATCTCTCTTTTCCATCTCATGAAGTAAGGTTACCAGAATACGACAGCCGGATGCTCCTACCGGATGACCAAGGGCGATTGCTCCGCCGTTGACGTTTAAGATATCGTTGTTGAAGCCAAGGTCATGCGCAACTGCTACAGACTGTGCTGCGAATGCTTCGTTTGCCTCAATCAGGTCGAAGTCGCCGATTTCGTAGCCGGCTTTCTTCATTACCTTGCGGGTTGCTGCAACCGGTCCGATACCCATGATGCGGGGTTCTACGCCTGCCAGCTCGCCTGCTACCCAGGTAGCCATCGGCTTTACGCCCAGCTCCTTTGCCTTTTCTTCGCTCATAACGATCAGCGCTGCCGCTGCATCGTTGATACCGGAAGAATTGCCGGCGGTTACGACACCACCCTCTTTGAATGCAGGACGCAGTTTGCTGATGCTCTCTGCCGTTACATTCGGTCTGGGTCCCTCATCAGTATCAAATACAACGGTCTGTTTTTTCTGTTTTACTTCCATCGGAACGATCTCGTCCTTGAACTTGCCCTCTGCAATCGCTTTCTGTGCCTTCTGCTGGCTCCATGCTGCAAACTCATCCAGCTGCTCTCTGGTCAGTCCCCAGTCTTCTGCAATATTTTCTGCAGTAATACCCATATGATAGCCGCCGAATGCATCCGTCAGGGCATCGCGGATCAGCGCATCATCCATCTTTCCAGCGCCCATTCTGTAACCGAATCTTGCATTGTACAGAAGATAAGGAGCCATGGACATATTTTCCATACCGCCAGCTACGATGATATCCGCATCACCGGAGGCAATCAGCTTGGCAGCCAGGTTTACACAGTGCATGCCGGAGCCGCACAGTACGTTGATCGTAGTTGCAGGAACCTCTACCGGAATCCCTGCGTTGACTGCTGCCTGTCTTGCAGGGTTCTGACCAAGACCTGCCTGAATTACACAGCCCATATATACTTCATCTACCTGCTCCGGTTTGATTCCGGTTCTTTTCAGAGCTTCTTTGATTACAACAGTGCCCAGATCCGGTGCAGGAGTTTTGGAAAGAGTTCCTCCCATTACGCCGATTGCTGTTCTGCATGCGCCTGCCAGCACTACTTTTCTTGCCATAACAATGATTCCTCCATTTTCCCTTTTTTCTTTATCATACTACTTTTGAAACGCTTTTCAAGCCCACTGCACGCTTTGTTGTGGTCTTTTTTAGGAACAAAAGCGTAAAAGCTTTCACGTCGGAAGGTACTTATCAGGGCATTTTTTATCTGGTGCTCAAATGCCCGATATTTTTGATCAGCACGGAAATCGTCCCGTCGGGATTTGTGATAAATTCTACCTTCTCGGGGTCCTTATATTCTTCCATCGGAATCGTGATTTCGATGCCGGTGTCCGTCGTCAGGTGCTGCTTCTGGAACTTTTTGATCGTCGCCTCGCTCTTGGGCCTGACAACTTCTTTTTCCATGTTATATTTTTCCAGCTTTTCCTCCAGGTCTGCCTGCATCTGCGGACTGTCCTTAAAAACCTTCTCCTTGACCGCTTCGACCTCCAGGCTTCCCTTTTCCTCCAGCTCATCATAGATCGCCTGCTTGACTTCCATCTTTCGCCGGGTATCCTCATCTCCATAGTATTTTTTGTTGACCTGTTCCACTGCTTTTGTCACGATATCCAGCTTTGTCTTCTGAGACATCGGTGCATGACATTCCAGAAACAGTTCGGAAAAGTACAGCTTCTTTTCCCCATTTACTTCGAATTTTTTCTCTGTCAGCAGAATTTCTCCATTCGACAGATTCACTAAAAATGCCTCAGAAAGCTTCTGTCCCGCAGACGGCAGGATCGCTTTCTGTAAAATGATATCGTTTAAATTTTCTCCGGTTTCGGTAGCCTTTGTTGCATGGGTATAGGAAGTTTTATAATTTAATTTCAAAAATCCGAAATAATCGACGCCCTCCGCAGAAAAAACGACAACCGCAACGTCCGCCGCCGGAATATCGATATTCGAATTCATGATCCCATAGAGCTTTTCACACAACGCCCTGCTGGTCTGGACAAAATTTTCGGCGTTACAGTTCTGGATCAGCCCCATCACCTCAGATTCGTCAGAAAACTGGCAGACCTTCATATCGTCGCTTTCTGTAAATTTTTCAATATGAGCCTTTAAAAAATCGCACAAATTCGAACCCATATCGATCGGACAGTCCGAAAGCACCGGCATTCCAACCACAGAATCCAGGATATGGACAATCCCCATTTTCATAATCATATCGTCTTTTTTCATGCCAGTTTCTCCTCAATTGCTTTTGTATGCGGCAGCTGCGCCATCTATAAACATAGCAGTTCGATGAAAAATATGCAAGAAAAAGAGGCGAACGCTTTTGACGTCCGCCTCCGGGATTCTCGCTTTTGCGACCTGACGCAGGGAAAAATCTTCCTCTCGGGATTCTTCTTATTCCGCCCGTTTTAACGCTTTTACGATCACAGGTCCGATCAGCGCTGCTAAAATAATCTTTGCAGTATCACCGGGCAGGTAAGGGATAACCCCCACACCAAGACCTCCGATGAAGTCTAAGTTCAGCTGCAGGCAAAGCCATACGGTACCGAACAGGTAACATACCAGCGTTCCCAGAACCATCGCACCGAACTGTTTCCAGAAGCTTTTGCCGGTCTTCTCAAACAGAATACCGGTCAGCGGGATCATGAACAGGAAGCCGATCAGATATCCTCCAGTCGGTCCTGCAAGCTTTGCAAAGCCACCGGAAAAACCGGAAAATACCGGAAGTCCCACCAGACCCAGAAGCAGATAGATCACATAGCTGATGAATGCATTTCTGGTGCCCAGAATATAAACGGAAAGGTACAAAATAAAGGTTGTCAGGGAAAGCGGAACAGGGCTGACCGGGATCGGAATGGAAAACGGAGCCGCTATACAGGTCACCGCTGTCATCACACCGATCATCGCCATCTGTCTGATTCCAAGTACTGTCTCTTTTTTTGTTGCTGTCTGCATGATTGTCACCCCTCCTGTCCTGTCGGACAGTTTTTCTTTTTTCTTAAAAGATACCCCTTTCATCTGAAAATGTCAACAAAATCCTTGATTTTTTTGTTTCTTCTTTTGTTATATTATACAATGTCGTCCTATTTGTAAGTTTTTTTTATCGGATTTTGACAGCTGCGTGCCAAGGCGCCCGGTGACATATCATATTTTTGACGAAATGCCGTCAGAAAATAAGAATAGGAAAAGAATCCGCACGCCGCACATACTTCCTTAGAGGATATGTTTCCCTCCTCCAGCATCCGTTTTGCCAGAGACAGGCGGTAATTGAGCATATATTCGGAAAAGGTTACGCCCATACAGGCATGGAATACGGAAGAAAAATACGATTCCGACAATCCTGCCTTCTGCGCCGCATCCGACAGCCTGATTTTTTCCCGGTAATGCTGCCGTACAAAAACCAGCGACCTGCGCACCGCCTCAGGGATTTCTTCCTCCTTTGCCTGCCGTTTCTTCGGGCTTTTTCGCAGAATCAAAATACAGATTTTTTCGATCAGATCCGCAGACATTTTTTCCCAGAACGCTTCTTTTTCTTCCTGCTCTCTTTTTAATTCCAGCAAAAGCTGTGTCATCTTCTGCATTTCCTTTTCCTGCATCTGAAAGCAAAACGGTTCTACCGCTTCTTCCAGCGCATCCAACAATACGTTCGATAACACCTCCTGCCGAAAAATCAGGTTATAGTAGCGGATATATTCCCCTGTATCCGTCATCTGTCTGTGATAATCCGATGGTCGAATCAGCTGCAGGCTGCCTGCCGCCGCAACGAAGCTGCTTCCGTTGATCAGGAACCGGCTGCTTCCTTCATAAATCAGCGACAGCTCGTAAAAATCATGAAAATGAAGCTGCTGATTGAAGCTGCTCTCCGCTTCCGAATAGCAATTCTGTATGTTGAAAAGCCCGTTCGATAAATATTCCTTTGCCGGAAGAATTCCCTTTCCAAACTGCATCCCTATATTTTCTCCATTTCTTTTTGCTTCAAAAATTTTGTTATTTTATGATTATATCATATATATTTTGTTATTTTAAGTTTTCTATTGTCTTTTTTACCAATTCATCCTACGATAAGTTCAGACAGCGGCAATACAATTTCGCCCGGGAAAAACAAATCCATTTATTTCAAGACACCAGAAAGGAGTTTATCCAATGACACAGTTAGAAGCTCTGCAAAAAAAATTTATCAATCTGCGCTTTGGCACATTTATCCATTTTAACAGCGCAACCTTCCAGTTCCACAACAACCCCGACATCATCGACTGGGAATACGACCATGAAAACGGCGATCTGCCCAGGCAGTTCCCGTTTGATGAAAAAGACTTTAACCCGACCGCTCCAGAATACTGCAAGCAATGGGCAAAAATCGCTAAAAGCGCCGGCTGCCAGTTCGCTGCCCTGACAAGCAAGCACCACGAGGGCTTCGATCTCTGGCCCTCCGACTATACCGATCACTGTGTGAGAAATGCGACAAACAAAACCGATGTCGTTGCCGCTTATCTGGACGCGTTCCGCAGCGAGGGAATTGTTGCCGGTCTGTATTTTTCCGTGCTCGACCTGACTGCTCAAACCGGTCACAGATCCTGCACTGCAGCTCAGAAAGAAAAGATTTTCGGTCAGGTAACAGAACTTCTGACCAGGTATGGAGAAATCCCATTCCTGATCGTAGACGGCTGGAATGCTCCGTGGGGCGGTCCCTCCTATGAAATGCTTCCCTTCGAGGAGCTCGACCATCTTGTAAAATCTCTGCAGCCTGACTGTATGCTGATGAATATCGGCTGTCAGGACGGATTGTCCGGTACCGACGTTGTATTTTATGAAAACGCCGCCGGTCAGGAGGTCGACCATAGCTTCAACGGTCCCGGCATCAGCTGCAACAAACTGACAAAGACATGGTTCTGGAGAGACGAAGACCCGACAACGCCCGTTACAAACGCAGAATGGGCACTTTCCAAAATGAAGGATTATTTCCCCCAAAATGTCAACTTCATGTTAAATCTCTCTCCTTCCACAACCGGTCTGGTGGATGAAAATCTTGCGCAGGAATTTGCCAGGATCGGTAAGACCTTCCAGATGCCCGCACCCCTGGATGCGCTTCCGGAGGGCTGGCTGAAGCGCTGATCTCTATTGACGCAAAAGAACAGGGCATTCCTGCCTTGTTCTTTTGCTATTCTCAGGGTATACTTTAAAAAGAAACGGTCGGCACTTCTGTCCGACCCAAAAAGTATCCTGCAAGGAGGTTATTATGTCACAGACACTCGAACAATTTCAGGCCTATCAGACCAGACTCGAACAATACGATCAGGCGATCGCCCTGCTCTACTGGGACCTGCAGACCGCAGCTCCAAAAGACAGCATTGAAGCAAAGCTGTCTGCGGTAGGCTATTTTTCCACGGAATCCTTCCGCCTTTCGACGGCGGACGAATACGGCAGCCTGTTAAAAAAACTCTCTGCTCCCGAAGAATATGATCAGCTGTCTCCCGCCATGCAGCTTACAATCCGACGGAACCTGAGAGATTTCGAACGCTTCAAGCGCATTCCGGAAGCCTTCTACACGGAGTATGTCACAGAAAAGGCACGTTCCGAAAAAGCCTGGGAGGCGGCCAAGGAGGCTTCTGATTTCTCTGTATTTGCGCCCCATCTGGACAAGGTCATCTCCATGACAAAAGAATATGTCCACTACATGGAGCCGGATCAGGATGTGTATGAATTTCTGGTCGGTCTTTTTGAGGACGGTATGGATACGGAAACCATCGACCGCATTTTTGCAGAACTAAAAGAGGGACTTCTTCCGCTGCTTGCCAAAATCGAGGCAGCTCCCAAGCCGGCTCTCTCTGCCCTGCAGCAGACCTTTGACCCGGATGCTCAGAAAAAGGTACAGGAGCTGCTGCTTTCTTATATCGGCTTTTCCTTTGACTGCGGCGCGGTTGCCGAGAGTATGCATCCCTTTACGACGACGCTTTGCCCCGGCGATGTCCGCGTAACAAACCACTATTATGCCGACAATCCGATTTCTTCGATATTCTCTGCCATTCACGAGGGCGGTCATGCAATCTTCGAGCAAAATGTCGATAAGGATTTCTGGCATACTGCCGCAGCCCAGATCAATATGATGGGACTTCACGAAAGCCAGTCCCGCTTTTACGAAAATATCCTCGGCAGAAACCCACACTTTTGGACACCAATTTATGAAAAAATGTCCGCGCTGCTTCCAGAATTTAAAACCGTCCCATTTGATACGTTTATAAAAGCGATCAACGACGTACACCCCAGCATGATCCGTACGGAAGCGGATGAAGTGACCTACGGTCTGCATATCATCCTGCGTTACGAAATAGAAAAGGCAATTTTCAGAGACAATGTAAAGACCGATGACCTGCCAGCTCTCTGGAATCAGAAAATGCAGGAGCTGCTGGGCATTACTCCTGCAAACGATGCAGAAGGCATTCTGCAGGATATGCACTGGTCAGACGGCTCCTTTGGATATTTCCCCTCCTACCTGCTGGGCTCCATTTATGACGGCATGTATCTTGAAGCGATCCAAAAGGATCTCGGAGATCTGGATACGGTTCTGGAAAACGGAAGGATCCTCGACATCACCCACTGGCTGAAGGAAAAGATCCACCGTTTTGGCAGCATGTATAACTCCAAAGAGGTTATCCAACGGGTCTGCGGCAAGGAAATCAGTGCACAGCCGCTGCTTCGCTATTTTGAAGAAAAATACAGTAAGGTGTATGAATTCTGACCAACGCTTGGAAGTCGGACTGCTTTATCTGTAAAACACGGAACGTATGTTCCATCCAACAGTAACCTTCTATTGTTGATGCAAAAAACCGGAAAATCTTTCCAGATGCCTTACGACAATACCTGCGTGTGGCGTCGGAACAGATTTTCCGGTTTTTCTAATCAGGCGATTCCATTTTTATACATTCGGTTCACGGCAGCGTTTTTAAAATCCGTCCCAGCTCTTCTACATCTTCCGGTTTTGTTGCCCAGCCGGCTGCAAACCGCACTGCAGCTGCTCCATTATCCAACTCTTCCCAGGTTTCACAGCTGACACGATCCTTCAGTGCTTCCCGCTGTGCCGCATTTAATACGACAAACTGCTGATTCGTCGGAGAATTGATATAAAGCGGACACCCATGCTCCGTCAGAAGCTCCTTGATCCTCATGGCCATCTCGATCGCATGCGCAGAAATTTTCAAATACAGATTTTCTGTAAAAAGCGTATCGAATTGAATCCCCAGCAGACGCCCCTTCGCGAGCACCGCCCCCTGCTGCTTCATCAGGGTAAAAAATCCCGGAACCGTATTCTTTTTCGGGAAAACTACGGCTTCTCCAAACAGTGCGCCCACCTTTGTACCTCCAATATAGAACACGTCGCACAGTTCTGCCAGATCTGCAAGTGTCACGTCTGTTCCGGGTGCACAAAGTCCATAGCCCAGACGCGCACCGTCTAAAAACAGGGGCAGCTGATATTCCTCACAGACCTTTCGAAGCGCCTTTAACTCTTCTTTTGTATAGAGTGTTCCATATTCGGTCGGATGGGAAATATAAACCATGCCGGGCTGCACCATATGGGTACAGCTGCCGTCCTGATAAAAGCGTTCCAGATAGTGCTTTACCGCTGCAGCCTCAAGCTTCCCGTTTTTGTGGGGAATCGTCAGCACCTTATGACCGCCGCTTTCAATTGCACCTGCCTCGTGGACACCGATATGCCCGGTATCCGCTGCAATAACCCCCTCGAAGGGCTTTAAAAATCCCCGGATCACGGTCGCATTTGTCTGGGTTCCGCCCACCAGAAAATAAATTTCCGCCTCCGGGCACTGGCATGCTGTGCGGATCTTTGCTTTTGCAGATTCGCAATAGGCATCCTTTCCATAGCCGTAGGTATGCTCCATGTTCGTTTCCATCATGCGCTGTAAGATTGCAGGATGTGCGCCTTCCATGTAGTCACAGTCAAAGTATAGCATTGCTTTCTCCTCCTGGTATTTTTTGTACCATTTTTTCTTTCCCTACAGTTTCAGTCTTCCTTTTGCTGCTCTAAGAGCTCATAGAGCGCATCGTCGCCTTCGTCGATCCACACATCCTCTTCCTCTTCATTCAAGCCAAGAAATTGTGCCAGCGTTCGGGTATCATCGCTGTTATTCCATTCGTCCACATAATCGTCAATCTCTTCAAACTCGATCTTCCCTGCCAGATAACGTTCTTTAAAATTTGCCATCCTGATTTCCTTTCTACAGTCGTTCATAAGTTTCTTTTAATTCGTTGATCATTGTTATCAGTAATTTCATATCCACGGGCTTTGCAATATGTGCATTCATACCGGCTGTCAGAGAATGCCGGATATCCTCTGAAAAGGCATTGGCAGTCATTGCGATGATCGGAATTGTCCCTGCCTGTTTGTGTAAGCTCCTTCGGATCGCCCTTGCCGCATCATAACCGTTCATGACAGGCATCTGCACATCCATCAGGATCATGTCATAGGTTCCGGGCACAGACTGTTCAAAGGTCTTCACCACCTTTTCCCCATTTTCACAAATCGTACACTCCGCACCTTTGATTTTTAACAGTTCAGTCAAAATTTCTGCATTCAGTTCATTATCCTCTGCACATAAAAAGTGCATTCCCTCCAGGATAGTTCCATTCGGCGTTTCTTCTTCCTTGGATGATAGGAATGCAGGCCGCTCTTTTGCAATTTTAAGATCTATAAGCACTTCAAAGCAGCTTCCCTGTCCGGGTTCACTTTCTACAGAAATCGTACCTCCCATGGCTTCCACGAGATTTCTGGTGATGGCCATTCCAAGTCCGGTTCCCTGTATCTTATTTGTCACAGAGTTTTCTGCACGGGTAAAGGCATCAAAGATCGTATCTTTAAAAGCATCTGACATTCCCATTCCATTATCACGGACAAAAAAGCGATACCTTGCAAAGACTGTGGAGGTTGTCTCACATTCTTCTGCCACAAAATGAATTGCTCCCCCCTCCTGTGTATACTTTACCGCATTGGACAAGAGGTTGCTAAAAATCTGCATCAGGTGAACCTGATCTCCATTTACCCACTCGTGCCGGATCTTCTCTTTTGTAATTGTAAGGGTCTGATCTTTTTCTTCTGCCTGTGAATGGAATATCGCATTCAGATCCTGCAAAAGATCCGAAATAGAAAAATCCGTATACTGAAAAGCTGTTTTTCCTGCTTCGATCTTGCTCATATCCAAAACATTGTTAATGATCCCTAACAGGTGCTGCGAGGATATGTCAATTTTATCTACATACTCCAATACCTTGACCTTATCCCCTGCATTATGTCGGATCAAAGCTGTAATACCAACAATTGCATTCATGGGTGTGCGAATGTCATGGGACACATTGGATAGAAAATCTGTTTTCGCCTTATTTGCATTTTCCGCTGTCTGTAAAGCTTCTGTTGCAATATTCTTTGCCTCTTTCAGATTCTGATTCGATGCTTCCAATTCCTTCATCGCCTGTATTTGAAGTTCATTATTTCTTTTTTCATATTTTGCTTTTTGATCTGCGATACTGAGTCTGGAAACACTGTAAAATAATCCGGCAAAGAGTAAAATGATAAAGCCTACCATAAACATTGTTGTAAATGATACCGCTTTCTGATACTCTGTCAGGGTATTATCGACAACACCTTTTGCCACAATACAGATCAACATGGAATGGTTGCTTTCTATCGGACAGTAGCCAAGATAATAGGGCGATTTTCCACCCAAAAGCTCTACTCCCTGTTCTCTGGCTGCAAGTCTTTTTTGAAGTGTTTCTGCCTCACCTTCTGTGATAGCCTGGCTCTTCCTTAAGTGCTTTAACAGAGAATAATTCCGGAAAAATACATCTTTACTCTGATTCGTATATGTAATGTTTCCCTCGTTATCCAACAGAAACAGATAGGCATTTCCATGATATCCCTTAAGCTTTAGCATAGAATCTAATTTTGCATGATTATATGCCGTTCCAATTGCGGTATACGTTTTTCCATCAATGCGATATGGCTGACATGAAATCGCAACCAAATAAGCACCGTTTTGTATTTCTTCATGATTCCAGGCAACCAGTTTTGCAATATTATGTCCGTTCCTTAAATCCAACAGAAGCTTACTTGGAATATCAATCCGCATTTTCGTTCCGTCTGCAGTGATTGCCTTACCATTTTCCTGAAGAAACAGGAGTGTACTTTCCGATTCTCTTTCCCACGCCTCAAAAAAATTACGGTTTTCTTCTGTTTCCAGGGACAGTTCCTTTTTCTGAAGCAGATAGCCTTCCACCAAATGCAGCTGGCTATAGTATCCATTTGTCTGAAGTTCATAGGTCTGCTGCATTTGTTCCACAACAGCTCCCATACTCATTTTTCCGTTTTTCTCGATATAGCTGTTCATCCTGTTCATAAGATGCTTTATAAAGACTATGCTTGAAAGAAGGAGAAGCCCTATCAGGAACGGAACGATTACTTTTTTTCTTTTCACTGCTGCTTGTTCCATCTGCACTTTATTTTTCAACCTCTATGTAATCCTCCGGTGCCAACGGCTGCTGTCCTTTTTCCATAAATGCAGTCCACGCACTGGATAACGTCATATCCGGAAGCTGTTTTATCCTACATCCCGGAGTTGTTTTTTCCAGAATAGACCTTGTATCATCTGTAAGAAGAATGGAATATTCCTTTTCTTTGTCTATTTTTTCCTGATCTACCGCGATATCTTTTAACAAAAATCCGTTTTCTTCCTTTTGGACGGTTATTTTCATCCCGGACAGAATGGGCAATTCGTATTTATTTGTTATAGAAAATTCATCCTCTGTATGATCCAGATAATTCTCTACAAGCTTCCAAACCTGTTCCCCGTTTATTTTTGCAAAATATAGAGAGGTGTCTGAGCTCTTTGCTGTCATCAGAGCAACACGACTGCTGGTACATTCTCCCCTATAAATAGAAGCGGTGAAATAATAATATGGTGCAATAGCCAGCTGTGCATTGTTTTCAACTCGGACCGTAGTTAAAACAGAGGATGCCGCATCACGGCCATTTTTATCATTCAGTGCTATGGAATACTCCCGGTCAAAATTTACCACTGCCTTTTCTTCTGTATCCTCCGCGTTCATTGCACTGCGGAAAGCATCATATGCCTGGGCTTCATCCATCTCGCCTGACAACAAACCATGAATAGCTTCCAGACTGGCAGAAAAGGATTTTTGAGCAGAATATCGGATATAAATGGAATTACTTTTCATTTCATCTTCCAGACCGGATATATCCTGCATCATCGTCGGAACATTTGTATTCAATGAGATCACACATCTTCCATTGGCGATCAGCCTTTGTCCCTCTTCTGAGATCATGCAATCCAGCACATCCAATGCAGTCTCCAGCTTTTCCTGATCTTTTTCCAGGTCTTTATTGAATGCAATATTTAAAGACGGAGTCATATACACAAAGGCTTCCTCTGAGGTCTGGGAAAAATAAGGAATGCAGATCAGCTTCGCGTCCATCTGTGTCTGCAGCTGCTGCATAAGTGCCGGATATCCGTGGAACATTGCTGCTTTTCCTTCTACAAAGGTCTGGTATGCAATATCCGCATTAACAAGAATATCGTCTTTCCCCAAATGAGAGTCTTTTAAAAACCTGCTGGTTTCTGAAAAAATACGTTTCCATAATCCATCGTCAAATTTTACTTCCCTCGATGAGGTTTCTGCGCCGCTTCGCCATTCAATTCCATCCAGACTTGTGAATTCCCCAATGGCACCCGCCTGAATCACTTCATGGGCAGACCAGTCTTCTGCAAGATCCAGGGAATAGGGTTTGATTCCATTCTCATAAAATTGCTGGCAGTCCTCTGCATATTCCTGATAATTTGACGGGATTTTTATACCATACTGATCAAACAGTGTCTTATTGGCAATGATCGTCTGCGGCAGACCACAGACAGGCAGCCATTGAATTTCATTGTCAGAATTTTTATAATATTGCAATGCATAGGAATAATACCTGGAAACAACATCATAACCGCAAAAATCCATAAGATACGGCTGTAAATCCTGTGCATCTGTTCCGGAGAACCGCCGCACCGTTATCACATCCGGCAGCTCGCCATGTTCTTCCATATAACTATATAAATCGGTATCATTGTTACCAACGATAAACTCTATGTCTTGATCCGGAAGCTGTTCATGAATATAAGGTACCAGATTTTTGATCAAAGAATTTTCCCAAAGATATACGGTAAGCGGCTCTTCTTTGGATACCGCTCCTGAAGGCTCACCGCATCCAAACAAAACAGCCGCGCCGACAAGCACAGCCATCATAAACGCAGCCAGATCATATTTTCTGTTTTTCATGTGTCTGCTTCCCCATTTTCCCGCTTAAAGCCCGTGCTGATTACAATAGAATGAGAATGCACGCTCTGCGAGCATTCTATTGTCATGAATAAAAACATAAGCTTTATTATAGCACTTCATATTTTCTCATGTCTATATTTTTGAAAACTTTTCCCTTTTGGACAGGAAAAAGGACGAAATCTATTTTGCCCGAAAACTCCGGAGATTTCGTCCTATCAATTATAAATCCCTGCATATCCCTCTTCATCAAAATAATAAAAACTGCTCGTTTTTTCGATAACGACTCCTTCAACAAATGAACGTTTTCTTTGAACTGCCACACAAAAAACAACGCTACATAATAATATTACAATGGATATACCGACGATAATTCTTTTTTCATTCTATTGCTCCGCTTTATTATTGAATTATTTTTTATTTGTGCTTTTTATTTCCGCTACCAGTTCTTCATACTTACGTTCGTCAATGATATATTTCCGTTTAATCAATATATAAGCAGCTCCTATAGAAATTACCGGAACAGCTACAATTCCAAGACGCAATATAAATCTTTGTCCGGCATCTGCT